>Ga0308171_1000049_pt1 | contig 397701 bp, 332 predicted proteins | sample PhyGR1_FD_202135 | JGI IMG/M metagenome (GOLD analysis project Ga0308171, IMG submission 202135) | Phyllosphere microbial communities from UC Gill Tract Community Farm, Albany, California, United States - DLSLSG.R1 | ecosystem: Host-associated > Plants > Phyllosphere > Unclassified | place... | reverse complement strand
CCGATCATCGGGTTTTCTTCGTGCGGCTCGTAGTTGGTGCCGCCGATCAGGTTGGCGTACTCGTTGGACTTGAAGTCCGACAGACGCACGATCACCGGGTTCGGCGCGACCGAGGCGGTCAGCGTGGCGATGCCTTCGGCCAGGCGATCCACGTAGAAGCTCACCGGATCCTTGTAGCCGGCGATCTTCTCGTCGATCTTCTTCTTGGTCGCCGCATCCTGGCGGTCGTACTCGAGCAGCGCGTTGGGATGGATGCCGATGTGGCTGGCGATGATCATTTCCAGGCGCGCCAGGCCGATGCCGGCGTTCGGCAGCTGGCCGAAATCGAAGGCACGTTCCGGGTTGGCGACGTTCATCATGATCTTCAGCGGCGCCGGCGGCATGTTGCCCAGGTCCGTGGTGGTGCGCTCGAAGTCCAGCTTGCCTTCATAGATGAAGCCGGTGTCGCCTTCGGCGCAGCTGACGGTCACTTCCTGGCCGTCTTCGATCAGCTGGGTGGCGTTGCCCGAGCCGACCACGGCCGGCACGCCCAGCTCGCGCGCGATGATCGCCGCGTGGCAGGTACGGCCGCCCCGGTTGGTGACGATCGCCGACGCACGTTTCATCACCGGCTCCCAATCGGGATCGGTCATGTCCGCGATCAGCACGTCGCCGGGCTGCACGCGGGCCATGTCATCCAGCGACTTCACCACGCGGGCGGTGCCGGCACCGATCTTGGCGCCGACGGCGCGCCCTTCGGCCAGCACCTTGCCGTCCTTCTGGGTCAGCGCGAAGCGCTCGATCTGGGTGGCGTGGCTGCGCGACTTCACGGTCTCCGGGCGGGCCTGCACGATGAACAGCTTGCCGCTGACACCGTCCTTGGCCCACTCGATGTCCATCGGGCGGCCGTAATGCTTTTCGATCACCAGCGCCTGCTTGGACAGTTCCTGCACGTCCTCGTCGCTGATGGAGAAGGTGCTGCGCTGCTCGACCGGCGTGTCTTCGATGCGCACGCGCTCACCGGGCACATCCGAATACACCATGCGGATCGCCTTGCTGCCCAGCGAGCGGCGCAGGATCGCCGGCTTGCCCGCGCTCAGCGTGGGCTTGTAGACGTAGAACTCGTCGGGGTTGACCGCACCCTGCACGACCATTTCGCCCAGGCCGAAGGACGAGGTGACGAACACCACGTCGCGGAAGCCCGATTCGGTGTCCAGGGTGAACAGCACGCCGGAGGAACCCACGCCCGAGCGCACCATCAGCTGCACGCCGGCGGACAGGAACACATCTTCGTGCTTGAAGCCGTGGTGGACGCGGTAGGCGATCGCACGGTCGTTGTACAGCGAGGCGAACACTTCCTTGACCTTGAGCACGACATCGTCGGCGCCGGTCACGTTGAGGAAGGTTTCCTGCTGGCCGGCGAAGGAGGCATCGGGCAGATCTTCGGCAGTGGCCGAGGAGCGCACCGCGACAGCCACATCGCCGCCGCCGTTTTCCTCGCACAGCTTCACGTAGGCGCTGCGGATGTCCTGGTCCAGCTGCGGCTGCAGCGGGGCGTCGATCACCCAGCCGCGGATTTCCTTGCCGGCGACGGTCAACGCACCGACATCTTCCACGTCCAGCGTGGCCAGCTTGTCGAAAATACGCTTGGAAAGATCGTTGTGCGCGATGAAGTCCTTGAAGGCTTCAGCGGTGGTTGCGTAACCGCCGGGGACAGAAACCCCCAGACCAGCCAGGTTGCCGATCATTTCGCCCAGCGACGAATTCTTGCCGCCTACGCGGGCCAGGTCGACCAGGCGCAGTTCGTGCAACCACAGGATATTCTCGTTCAAGCGCGATGCTCCGTTTGGCCATCGCCCGAGGCGGGCTGTATGGCCACGTCCGTAGGAAGAAGCCGATATGATGCCGGTCGGACCGCTGTCGGCACAAGCTTGTATCGACGGCCTTTTTAAGCTTCAGAGGGGTTTAGGGCATATGTCGACCATCCGTCCGGTCTTTTACGTCTCCGATGGAACCGGTATCACCGCTGAAACCATTGGGCATAGCCTGTTGACCCAGTTCTCCGGGTTCAGCTTCATCACCGATCGCATGTCGTTCGTGGATGACCCCGAAAAAGCGCGGGAAGCCTGTGAAAGGATCCGCGCGGCCGGCGAGCGCTACCAGGTCCGGCCGATCGTGGTCAGTTCCTGCGTGGACAGCGGGCTGAGCATGATCCTGGCCGAAAGCGGCGGTCTGATGCTGGATGTGTTCGCGCCCTTCATCGAGCCGCTGGAGCGGGAACTGGCCGTGAACCGCCACTCCCGGGTCGGCCAGGCGCACGGCATGGTCGATTTCGAGACCTACCACCGCCGCATCAACGCGATGAACTTCGCGCTGACCCACGACGACGGTATCGCCATCAATTACGACGATGCCGACGTGATCCTGGTGGCGGTCTCGCGGGCCGGCAAGACCCCGACCTGCATCTACCTGGCGCTGCATTACGGCGTGCGGGCGGCCAATTACCCGCTGACCGACGAGGATCTGGAGCACGACCGGCTGCCGCCGCGCCTCAAGCCCTACCGCAAGAAGCTGTTCGGGCTGACCATCGATCCGGACCGGCTGCAGCAGATCCGCCAGGAACGCCGCCCGAATTCGCGCTATGCCAACCTGGAAACCTGCCGCCGCGAGGTGGCCGCGGCCGAGACCATGTTCCGGATGGAGCGGATCCCGACCCTGAGCACCACGCATACCTCGATCGAGGAGATCTCGAGCAAGGTGCTGGGCACGCTGGGCCTGCAGCGCGAGATGTATTGACCGCTGCGCCGCGTGGCAGCGCGGCCAGTACGCGGATCCTTCCGTGCTTCCAGCGTGCGTGAACCGGGCGCGGCCCGCCCCTTTCGCGGGGGCGCCGCCGCCCCCACCTTGAAGGATCACCGTGTAGGATCGACCCATGGCCCAGGCATCGCCCCGTATCGAACGCATTCCCCGGCTCAGCCGCCTGAGCTGGCTGATGGGCCTGTACGCGGAGAACTACCAGCACCTGGTGCGTCTGTTCGCCCCGTCCGAGCTGGTGCCCGGCAGTTACGTCTCCTCGGTCGGCGATGGGCTGGATGTGCGCCTGGACGTGATCGAGTGCCACCGCTACACCGTCGAACTGCGCCTGACCTACGATTTCGCCGACCCGGTCACCGGGCAGCCGGATCCTTCCGCCTATGTGCGCCTGTACCGTGATGCCCGCCAGGCCGAGACCACCCATTGCTATGTGGGCCGCCGCTGGCAGGACGTGGTGGGGATGTACCCGCCGCCGGCCGAGCTGATCAGCCACCGCATGCGGATGAACACCTTCCTGGGCAAGTGGCTGGAGTACCTGGCCGAACGCGGCCATGGCGTGGCCACGCTGCAGCGTGACACCACCGCGCGGGCGGCACCGTCGGACGCGCGCCGCGCCAGCACCGTGCCCTGAACCTCCCACGTGGCGGATCGCGCATAATCGGGGTTTGCGTCCCAGAGCCCGTGTGACATGCCCTATACCCCCATCGTGGCCACCCTTGGCTACGTGCTTTCGCCGGATCGTCGCCAGGTCCTGATGATCCACCGCAACGCCCGCCCCGGCGATCAGCACCTGGGCAAGTACAACGGGCTGGGCGGCAAGATGGAACGCGATGAGGATGCCGCGGCCTGCATGCGCCGGGAGATCCGCGAAGAGGCCGGGATCGAATGTGGCGCGATGCGCCTGCGCGGCACGATCAGCTGGCCGGGGTTCGGCAAGCAGGGCGAAGACTGGTTCGGCTTCGTGTTCGTGATCGACGATTTCACCGGCACCGCGCTGACCTCCAACCCGGAAGGCACGCTGGAATGGATCGACGTGGACAAGATCGCGCAGCTGCCGCTGTGGGAAGGTGACCGCCAGTTCCTGCCGCTGGTGTTCGATGACGACCCGCGTGCGTTCCACGGGGTGATGCCGTACCGCGACGGCGCGATGCAGTCCTGGACCTATTCGCGGCTGTAGCGCGCGTGGCGCGGTGCCGGCACTAGCGGCGCTGCGCGCACAGCAGATGGAAGTGCTTTTCGATCTGCCGGCCGTCGTTGCTGTGCCCGGTTTCGCGGTGCGCCCGCCAGGCCTGCACCGGCAGCCCGGCACGGCGGAGGGCCTGTTCCACCGTGGCCAGATCGTGCAGGTGGAAACCGTGGGCGGCGAAGGGCAGGCTGCGCATGAAGACGGCATCGCCGAAGGCCAGGCAGAGCCGGCCGCCCGGGCGCAGCGCCCGCGCCAGTTCGGCGAACGGCTGGGTCAGATCCTCCCAGAAATAGAGCGTGTTCACCGCCAGCGCGGCATCGATGCAGCCCGCATCCAGCGGCAGGGCATGCACATCGCCGCGGCGCACCGCGGCGCGCGCGTGCAGCCCGCGCGACCGCAGCAGCGCCGTGGCGGCATCGACCATCGCGGTGGACAGCTCGATGCCGAGATACCGGGTGCCCGGGGCCTGCAGCATCGTCGCGGCGAAGGCGGCGTTGCCGGGGCCGATTTCCAGAACCTGTTCGTTGGCGGCGGGCGCAAGCAACGCGATGGCGGCGTCGTTGAGCGCACCATTGCTGCGGTTCATCGATTCGGCGACCGCCAGCGCAGGGGCGCCGTGCGGGTGGCGCAGCTGGGCGGCCAGGTCTTCGGGGGAAAGCACGCGCATGACTCCTGTCGCTGTGGGCGTTCAGGACGTGGCGGTGGCGGGGTCCACCGACCAGCTTAGCGCAGCGCTCCGGCCACAGGCGACACCCGCGATGGACCGTGCGCGCAGGCTGGTCAATCGTTGGCCAGCGTCGCAGCCGTTGAGACGGGAGTTGTCCACAGGGGGTGTGGATGACTCGTGGGCAACTTTGTGGATAAGCCCCGGCGGCCCCCGCGCACCTAGGTTGTCAAGATGGGTGGCCAAAAATTCACCGCATGTCGACGCGGCGTGAACATGCCGCGGCGCCGGCAGGCGGCCGGGCGCGCGGACGGACTGTCGCGGCCCGGGCTGCACGCGTTACTCTGCGGGCCTTGCCGTTCAACGAGCTTCCATGAAACGTCACTTCTCGATGTTGCGCGACTTCCAGCTGGCCGACTGGTTCACCCTGGCCAATGCGTTCTGCGGTACCGGCGCGGTGTTTGCCGCGATGCGGTTCCTGCAGGACGGGCAGCGCAGCGACCTGCTGTTCGGCATGGCGCTGATCCCGCTGGCCTTCATTTTCGATGCGCTGGACGGGCGGATCGCGCGCTGGCGCAAATCCAGTTCCACGCTGGGCCGCGAGCTGGATTCGCTCTCGGACGTGATTTCCTTCGGCGTGGCCCCGGCTGCGCTGGCCTATGCCTGCGGCATGCAGGGGGGCTGGGACTGGCTGGTGCTGAGCTATTTCGTGTGCTGCGGCGTCAGCCGCCTGGCGCGCTACAACGTGACGGCCGAATCGCTGGCCGGCGAGGGCGACAAGGTGCCGTACTTCGAAGGCACCCCGATCCCGACCAGCCTGGCGCTGGTGGTGGTGCTGGCCATCGCCGCAAGCGTGGGCGCGACCGGGCCGGCGCTGTGGCTGGGCCAATGGCAGCTGGGCCCGTGGGAGCTGCATCCGCTGGTGCTGCTGTTCGCGCTCTCCGGCTCGTTGATGATCAGCAAGACCCTGCGCATTCCCAAGCCGTGAGGCAGCACCGGCGGGCATTGCTATCATCGTTGCCCGAGATGGGAGTACGGTCATGACGACGGCAGGCAGTGGCAGCGATGCGGGCGGGTTCGAGGCCATGGCGCGCCAGTATTTCAATGCCTGGGGCGACGCCCTGCGGCATGCCGGCGCGCCGGGCCCGACCGGTTCGGCCGGCCCCGCGGGCGGCGACGCCGGGCAGGGCAGCTGGCAGCAGGCGATCGAGCACTGGGCCCGGATGATGCCCGATGCGGCCGGGACCCCGGCCGACGAGGCCGTGCACCGTTTCCGCGAACAGGCCGGTGGCTGGTACGGCACGATGCAGCAGGTCGCAGCCCGGTTCGCCGGCCAGGACAGCAGCAGTGCCGATGTGGCCCAGGCCTGGCGCAGCGCCGTGGAGGGCCAGGGCGACGGGTTGCTGCAGTGGATGCTGCACGCCGCACGGGGTCACACCCAGGCCGGCGCGCCGGACCTGCTGCGCGTGCTGGAAGGCCTGCAGCGTGATCTCGGCCCGTGGCTGCAGAGCCCGGCCTTCGGCCCCGGCCGCGAATACCAGGCCCGCTGGCAGGCGCTGCTGCGCGCCCAGCAGGAGTACCAGACCCACTCCAGCGCTTACGTGGACCAGATCAAGCAGGCGCTGGACGACGCCTTCGCGTTGTTCGAGCAGCGCCTGGCCGAACACGAGCAGCCGGGCAACCAGCTGACCAGCGCACGGGCGATGTTCGATCTCTGGATCGAAGCGGCTGAAGAGGCCTACGGGAAAGTCGCGCTGTCCGAGCCGTTCCAGCAGGTGTACGCCGCGCTGGGCAATGCCCAGATGCGCCTGCGTGCCGCCGCCCAGCAGGAAATCGAGCGCCTCGGCGAGAGCCTGGGCCTGCCGACCCGGACCGAGATGGATGCCGCCCATCGCAAGATCGCCGAACTGGAGCGACTGGTGCGCCGGCTGATCAACGCGGGCACCGCGGCGGCCGCGCCCGCCCGGGAGGCTGCACCCACGCCCGCCCCGGCGAAGAAACAACCGGCCGCGACGAAAGCGCCGGCCCGCAAGCGCGCGGCCGGCACGCCGCCTGCTGGCCGGGCCGCGGCAGCCCCCCCGGCGCCCGCTGCCCGGCGTGCCGCCACCCCGGCCCGCAAGGCACCCGCCGCGCCTGCGCGCTCCGCCGCGCGCGCGCCGGCCAGGCCCGGGAAGAGCGGCGCATGAAAGGTCCGCTGGGGTTCAACGCCGAGGATCTGCTGCAGGAAACCCTGGCCATGCAGCGCAAGCTGGTGGACGGCCTGAAGCTGCTGCCCTCGGTGGAGGATGTGGATTACGGCGTGACCGCGCGCGAGGAAGTCTGGCGCGACGGCGCGGTCACGCTGTACCGCTTCGTGGGCAGCGAAGCGCCGGTACATCGCACGCCGCTGCTGATCGTCTACGCGCTGGTCAACCGGCCCTACATGGTGGACCTGCAGGCCGACCGTTCGCTGGTGCAGAAACTGCTCGCGCTGGGCCACGATGTCTACGTGCTGGACTGGGGCTATCCGGACCGGTCCGCCCGCTACCTGACGCTGGAAGACTACCTGCTGCGCTTCATCGACGGCGCGGTGGATCACCTGCAGGCACGCAACGGTGGCGCCCCGATCAACATGCTCGGGATCTGCCAGGGCGGGGTGTTCGCGCTGTGCTACGCCGCGCTGCGCCAGGCCAAGCTGGCCAACCTGATCACGATGGTCACGCCGGTGGATTTCCAGACCCCGGACAACATGCTCTCGCACTGGGCGCGGCAGGTGGATGTGGATCTGCTGGTGGACACGCTGGGCAACATTCCGGCCGACCTGATGAATGCCAGCTACCTGATGCTCAAGCCGTTCCGGCTCAATGTGCAGAAATACGTCGGCCTGCTCGACATCCTGGACGACAAGGCGGCGCTGGAGGATTTCCTGCGCATGGAAAAATGGATTTTCGATTCACCGGATCTGGCCGGTGAGGCGTTCCGCGATTTCATCAAGCAGTTCTACCAGGGCAACGGCCTCATGCACGACGGGGTCCGGATCGGCGAGGAAACGGTGCAGCTGGCGCAGGTCACGCTGCCGGTGCTCAACATCTATGCCGAGCAGGATCACCTCGTGCCGCCGGATGCGTCACGTGCGCTGCGCGGCCGGATCGGCAGCAAGGACTACACCGAAAGCAGTTTCCGTGGCGGGCACATCGGGATCTACGTCTCCGGCCGCGCCCAGCGTGAAGTTCCGGCTACCATCACCGGCTGGTTGAACGAGCGCTCGCAATGAATCTTCGTGTTCCGGTACTGATGGCGGCCCTTCTGGCCGCGGGCGGGGTGCAGGCAGCACCCAACGAGACCGCGCGGCGCGAGATCGCCGGGCTGATCGGCGCGCTGGATGGTTCAGCCTGTCGTTTCCAGCGCAATGGCAGCTGGCATGACGCCACCGCGGCGCGCGCGCACCTGCAGCGCAAATACGATTACCTGCTCAAGAAGGACAAGGTGGACACCGCCGAGCAGTTCATCGCGCGTGCGGCCAGCCAGAGCAGCATGAGCGGCACCGCGTACCGGATCGCCTGCCCGGGCCAGCCCGAACAGACGGCCGCGGTGTGGTTCGCAGCCCGCTTGGTGGCCCTGCGCCAACGCGCGCCGTAGACACCCGCTGCGCTAGAGTCGGCACACCCTGGAACGAGACCCGACGATGAATGCACCTGCCCGCACCCTGACGCGCTCCGTCAACGATCGGATGATTGCCGGCGTGATGGGCGGCATCGCGCATCGCTTCGGTTGGAGCGTGACCCTGGTCCGCGTGTTGTTCGTGCTGATCTCGATCGGCTCGGCGGCCTTCCCGGGCATCCTGGTCTACCTGATCCTCTGGCTGCTGATCCCCAACGAGGCCGATTGAACCTGCCGCCCGCCGCGCTGCGCGGGCTGCAGTGGCTGGGTGCACTGTGGACCTCGCCGAATACCCTGATCGGACTGGCCGCCGGCGTGCTGGGGATGGTCGCGGGCGCGCGTGCGTCCTGGAATGGCCGTGACCTGGCCCTGGTGTTTCGTGACTGGCCGTGGGGGCCGGGCGGGGCAATCACGTTGGGCAACGTGATCCTGCATACCGGCCCGGTGCTGGATGTGCCGTGCCGGACCTATGCCCACCAGGCCGGCCACGTGACCGAGCCGGTGATCGGCCTGCATGACCACGAGCGTGCACACGTCTACCAGTACCTGGTGCTGGGCCCGTTGTACCTGCCGGTCTACCTGCTGTGCGGCGGGGTCAGCGCGCGCAATCCGTTCGAACGCGCGGCCGATCTGTATGCGCTGCACGGACGGGGCTGGTGGCCGCGCTGGCGCTGAAACGGCGCACGCAGCGCGTCTTTTCGTTACGCAATTGTGAAATGAAAGTAAGAAACGTGTTCACAACGCGACGTCATCTGCATGCAAAAAAACATCATCAGGCTGATGACGAACCAGTCAGCCTGCGCGGTGTAAGCTCGTGGCTGTTGTATCAGATGTAACGTTTCCTGGAGGAACACATCACATGGCAATCGTTCTTTATGTCGGTGGTAGCAAGGATGGCGACAAGGGCCTGGTGCCCCATGGCTTCAGCAAATCGCGGGCCGATACCGCCGCGGGACCGGAGATCTACACCGAGCGGTTCATGGACCTGCAGGGTATCGGCCGGATCCGGGTGATGGCGCTGGAGTCGCTGCGCGACGAGATCGTCCACCAGCGCACGACCCAGCTCTACCGCTGAAGCGGACGCGCAGCGCGGCCCTGCGTATCGCGCGGGCCGTCCGCACGCCCCTTTGAGCGACACAGGGGCTGCATGGCCGGCGGCGTTGGCCCGGGTGCCCGGCGAGGCGACAGGTTCCGCCGGGCCTGTCAACGGCTTTCCCCCGCCGCCCGGCATCGCCAGAATGGGTCCTTTCCGCAAAGCGGCTCCGGCCGGAAGCAATGCCTGACATCACGCTCGCGCAGCAGATCGCCCAGACCATCGCCGATGAAATCGGTGCCCAGCCCGCCCAGGCCCGTGCCGCCATCGCCCTGCTGGACGAAGGCGCCAGTGTTCCGTTCATCGCCCGCTACCGCAAGGAAGTCACCGGCGGCCTGGACGATACCCAGCTGCGCAACCTCGAAACGCGCCTGACCTACCTGCGCGAGCTCGAGGACCGCCGCGCCGCCGTGCTGGCCAGCATCGACGAGCAGGGCAAGCTCAGCGATGAGCTGCGCAACGAGATCCTCGGCGCCGATACCAAATCGCGGCTGGAAGATCTCTACCTGCCCTACAAGCCCAAGCGGCGCACCCGCGCGCAGATCGCGCGCGAGGCGGGCCTGGAGCCGCTGGCCGATGGCCTGCTGGCCGATCCCGGCTTGGACCCGCAGGTGTTCGGCGCGACCTTTGTCGATGCCGACAAGGGCGTGGCCGACACCAAGGCCGCGCTGGAAGGCGCGCGCGCGATCCTGATGGAGCGCTGGGGCGAAGATGCCGCGCTGGTCGGTGAGCTGCGCACCTGGCTGGGCGAGGTCGGCGTGATCCGCGCGCGCGTGGCCGAGGGCAAGGAAGAACAAGGCGCCAAGTACCGCGATTATTTCGAACACGCCGAATCGCTGGCGAAGATTCCCTCGCACCGGCTGCTGGCGCTGTTCCGCGCGCGCCGCGAAGAAATCCTGTTCCTGGAACTGGACCCGGGCAGCGATGCCGAGGCCGGCAACCAGTACGCCGAAGGCCGTGTCGCCTATCGTGCCGGGATCCGCGATGCCGGCCGCCCGGGCGATCGCTGGCTGCTCGATGCGTGCCGCCTGACCTGGCGGGCCAAGCTGCACATGCACCTGCTGCTGGACCTGTTCAACCAGGCCCGCGAGAAGGCCGAGGCCGAGGCGATCGCTGTGTTCGGCGACAACCTCAAGGACCTGCTGCTGTCCGCACCGGCCGGCCCGAAGGCCGTGCTCGGCCTGGATCCGGGCATCCGCACCGGCTGCAAGATCGCCGTGGTCGATGCCACCGGCAAGCTGGTCGCCACCGATACGATCTACCCGCACGAACCGCGCCGCCAGTGGGACCAGTCGCTGCATACGATCAAGCAGCTGTGCGTGCAGCACAACGTCGACCTGATCGCGATCGGCAACGGCACCGCGAGCCGCGAAACCGACAAGCTCGCCGGTGAGGTGATCAAGGCACTGGGCGAGACCACGCTGCAGAAGATCGTGGTGAGCGAAGCCGGCGCCTCGGTGTATTCGGCCTCTGAAACGGCGGCCAAGGAGTTCCCGAACCTGGATGTCTCGATCCGTGGCGCGGTCTCGATTGCCCGCCGCCTGCAGGATCCGCTGGCCGAGCTGGTCAAGATCGAGCCCAAGGCGATCGGCGTGGGCCAGTACCAGCACGACGTGGACCAGTACCGGTTGGCGCGCGCGCTGGATGCGCGGGTGGAGGACTGCGTCAACGCGGTTGGGGTGCACGTCAACACCGCTTCGGCCGCGCTGCTTTCGCGCGTGTCCGGACTGTCGGCCACGGTGGCCGAGAACATCGTGCGCCACCGCGACGACAACGGCCCGTTCAAGCGCCGCAAGGACCTGCTCAAGGTGCCGCGCCTGGGCGACAAGACCTTCGAGCAGTGCGCCGGCTTCCTGCGCATCGCCGATGGCGACCAGCCGCTGGATGCCTCTTCGGTGCACCCGGAAGCCTACCCGGTGGTCGAGCGCATCGTGGCCGCCACCGCGCGCCCGATCAAGGCGCTGATCGGCGACGGCGGTTTCCTGCGCGGGCTCAAGGCCGAGCAGTTCACCGACGCGACCTTCGGCGTGCCGACCGTGCGCGACATCCTCAAGGAGCTGGAGAAACCCGGCCGCGATCCGCGCCCGGAGTTCAAGGCCGCGCGCTTCGCCGAGGGCGTGGAAGAGCTCAAGGACCTCAAGCCCGGCATGATCCTGGAAGGGGTGGTCAGCAACGTGGCCGCGTTTGGTGCCTTCGTGGACATCGGCGTGCACCAGGACGGGCTGATCCACATCTCCGCGCTGTCGGACACCTACGTCAAGGATCCGCGCGATGTGGTCAAGGCCGGCGACATCGTCAAGGTGAAGGTGCTGGAGGTGGACGTGGCGCGCAAGCGCATCGCGCTGACCCGCCGGCTTGAAGACACCCCGGCACCGGCCAAGGCACCCGGCGCTCGCGATGCGCGGCCTGCCGCGGGTGCGCGCCGCGAGGGCGGTGGCGGTGGCGGTGGCGGTGGTGGCCGAGGGCAGCCGGGCCGGGGCGGCGCGGGCGGCGGTGCCCGCCCGGGGACATCCGCGCCCCCGGCCAACAATGCGCTGGCCGATGCGTTCGCACGGGCCAAGCGCGGCGGCTGAGCGCGCGCGCAGTCCGTGACCGAGGCCGCCTCCGGGCGGCCTTTTTCATGGCAGCCAGGCCAGCGCGTGCCGTGGCATTTCTGGTTTGACTCCGGTTTAAGCAAACTTCCCGTTGAATGGCCGTATGGTGGGCAGGCGGCGGGAGGCCAGATGACACAGCAGCAGGCACAGGGCGGTAACCGGACGCAGGCCGGGCAGGGCACACGCGCCTGCCCGTTCTCCTGCGCGGTGCCGGCTGGCCGGTGCCTGGCATGAGGAACGGCCGGCCCCACCCGGACGCCGAGGCCGCTGAAGCGGCGCTGCAGGCGATGGCCGAGCAGCACCGCCGGCTGGAGATGATCATCGAAGGCACCGCGGTCGGCACCTGGGAATGGAACATCCAGGCCGGGCAGATGCGGGTCAACGAACGCTGGGCGCAGATCGTCGGTTACAGCCGCGAGGAACTGGCGCCGATCACCCCGGAGACCTTCTTCCGGCTGGTGCATCCCGAAGACCTGGCGCTCTCCGATGCGCTGTTGAAAGCGCACCTGGAAGGACGCTCGCCGCACTACGACAGCCTGTGCCGGATGCGCCACAAGCAGGGCCACTGGATCTGGGTGCAGGACCGCGGCCGCGTGTACGAATGGGATGCGCAGGGCCGCCCGCTGTGGATGGCCGGTGCGCATGCGGACGTGACCGACCTGCAGCAGGCACGCCAGGACGCGGCCGACATGCGCCAGCGGCTGGAGGCGGTGGTGGACGCCTCCGACGAAGTGGCGGTGATCGTCACCGACGTCGATGGCATCGTGACGCTGTTCAACACCGGCGCGCAGAAGCTGCTCGGCTACCGCCCCGAGGAGGTGGTCGGGCGGGTCGATCCGGGGCTGTTCCATGACCCGGGCGAGATGCAGGCCTACCTGCAGCCACTGGCCGATGCCGAGGGGCGACTGCCCACGGTGTTCGAAGCGTTGACCGCGCGCGCCGCGCAGGGGACCTGGTCGCACCAGTGGACGTTCCTGCGCAAGGACGGGCAGCGCCGCCAGGTGCGGTTGTCGATCAGCCCGCTGAACGGTTCGGCGGGCACCCGCATGGGCTACGTCGGCATGGCGGTGGACCTGACGCCGATGATCGCAGTGCGCGAGCAGGCCTACCTTGCCGCGGAAAAGTTCGCCGGTGCGTTTTCCTCGGCCGCGCTCGGGATGGCGCTGGTCTCGCTCGAAGGCCGCTGGCTGGACGTCAACGATGCGCTGTGCGGGATCCTCGGCTACACCCGGGCCGAGCTGCTGGCCATCGATTTCCAGCGGATCACCCATCCCGATGACCTGGGCACCGATCTGGTCCTGCTGGGCGAACTGCTGGACGGGCGGCGCGACCACTACCACATGGAAAAGCGCTACCTGGGCAAAGCGGGCAACCTGGTCTGGGGCCGGCTGTCGGTGTCGCTGGTGCGGTCGGAAAGCGGCGAGCCGCAGCACTTCGTGTCGCAGATCCAGGATGTCACCGCGCAGCATCACGGTGGCCAGCAGCTGCGCGAATCCGAGCGGCGCACCCGGATCACGCTGGATGCGGTGGCCGACATGGTGCTGACCCTGGACATGCACGGTGTCATCCAGTACGCCAATGCGGCGGCGGCCCGCGCGCTGGCCGGCGAAGGTGCCGGTTCGCTGGCCGGCAGTGCGCTGCACGAGGTGATGGAACTGACCACCGAATACGCGCCGCGTTCGCCGCTGGATCTGGTGGTGCTGCTGGATCCGGACAGCAATGCGGTGGACCTGCATTCGGACCTGCTGCTCTCGGTGGGGGTGCAGCGGGTCCCGGTGGATCTGACCCGCGCCAGCCTGCGCGATGAGGAGGGCCATCTGACCGGCGCGGTCTGGGTGATCCGCGATGTCACCCAGCAGCGCGCCCGCCAGCGCGAGGCGCGCCATCTGGCCGAGGTCGACCCGCTGACCGAGCTGAGCAACCGGCGCGGGTTCGAGGCGCACCTGCAGCAGGCCATCACCCATGTCGCGCGCACGGGCCAGTCGGCCTCGCTGATGTACATCGACCTGGACCGCTTCAAGCCGGTCAACGACACCTGGGGCCATCTTGCCGGCGATGCGGTGCTGTGGGCGGTCGCCAGCGTGTTGCGGCACGGGGTGCGCGATTCGGACATCGTGGCGCGGCTGGGCGGCGACGAATTCGCGGTGATCCTGGCCGGCTGTTCGCTCAAACGTGCACGCCGTATCGCCAGCGACCTGCTCGATGCGATGCGCGCGCTGTCCATTCCGTGGGAACAGCAGCGGCTGCAGGTGGGCGCCAGCATCGGCATCGCGGCCATCGGCGGTGGCATGAGCGTGGACGCGGCCGTCGCCGCCGCTGATGCGCAGTGCTACCGCGCCAAGGCGATGGGGCGCGACAACGTGCAGGTCGAGGCCTCCGCCTTCGCCGGCCCGGACCCGCTGGATGCACTCGACGGTGACGGCTGAACCGGTGCGCGCGAGAAAATAAAAGTTAATGCACTCACTGAAACTAGTTAGTGCGAAAACATGCAGCATGTGATCGCGATCACTTTCTACGTATTTTCCCGTCTTATTCAGGAAATGCCGGCCTGCAAGCGCTAAAGCTTTGCGGATGATCGCCGTTATTTGATTCGCGGATACTCGCCGTATCCCGTCATCCGCCCAGGCCACTGTGCCCGCGGCAGCCACTTCCAGCACGATCACCGGACCCCGAGGTCACACCATGCTTACTTCCGGCTTGCACACGGATGTGCCACGCACCCCTGCCGATGCCGCGCCGCGCTCGCCCTGGCGCGCGCTGGGCACGCTGTTCGCCTCGCGTCGTGCAGGCCACGAGGCTGCCGCGCGCGCCGAGGCCCGGCGCCAGTGCGAGCTCAACGCCCAGATCACCGCGCTGCACCGGGTGCAGGCGGTCATCGAGTTCGATCTGGACGGGACGATCCTGCAGGCCAACGAGAATTTCCTGACCACGCTGGGCTACACGCTGGAGGAAATCCGCGGACGGCATCATTCCATGTTCGTCGATCCCGAGGACGTCAAGAGCCCGCAGTACCGCGAATTCTGGGCCAAGCTGGGCCGCGGCGAATTCGATGCGGGCCAGTACCATCGGCTCGGCAAGGGCGGTCGCGAGATCTGGATCCAGGCGTCCTACAATCCGGTCTTCGACAGCAGCGGACGGCCGTACAAGGTGGTCAAGTTCGCCACCGACATCACCGCGCAGAAGTCCCAGGCCGCCGATTTCGCCGGGCAGCTGGCGGCGATCAACAAATCCCAGGCCGTGATCGAATTCAGCCTGGACGGCCGCGTGCTGGGCGCCAACGAGAACTTCTTCGCCACCACCGGCTACACACTGGACGAGGTGCGTGGCCAGCACCATTCGATGTTCACCGAGCCGGAGTACCGCACGAGCGCGGAGTACCAGCGCTTCTGGGAGAAGCTGGGCCGCGGCGAGTACGACGCCGGCCAGTACCGGCGGGTCGGCAAGGGCGGTCGCGAGATCTGGATCCAGGCCTCGTACAACCCGATCTATGACATGAACGGTCGCCCGTTCAAGGTGGTCAAGTACGCCACCGACGTGACCGAGCAGGTGCGCGAATCGCAGGCGATGCAGCTGGCCGTGGCGCAGACCCGCGAAGTGGTCGCGGCCGCGCAGGCCGGCGATCTGACCCACCGGATCGACGCACGTGGCCAGCAGGGCGCGATCGCCGAACTGTGCAACGGCATCAACGCACTGGTGGAAACCATGGCCGGCGTAGTGGGGCAGATCAAGTTCGCCGCCGATGCGGTCGCCGTAGGCGCCAGCGAGATCGCCGAGGGCAACAACGATCTTTCCCAGCGCACCGAGCAGCAGGCGGCCTCGCTGGAGGAGACGGCCGTGTCGATGCAGGGCCTGACGGCGACCGTGCGGCGCACCGCCGACAACGCGCGCCAGGCCAGCCACCTGGCGGGCGGGGCCGTGGAGGTGGCCGCGCAGGGAGGCGAGGTGGTGCATGGGGTGGTATCGACCATGGCCCTGATCAATGCGTCCTCGCGACGGATCGTGGACATCATCGGGGTGATCGACGGCATCGCGTTCCAGACCAATATCCTGGCCTTGAATGCCGCGGTGGAAGCCGCGCGTGCCGGCGAACATGGCCGCGGCTTTGCGGTGGTCGCCTCGGAAATCCGCTCGCTGTCGCAGCGTTCGGCCGGTGCGGCCAAGGAGATCAAGCAGCTGATCGACGAGTCGGTCGAGAACGTCGGCGTCGGCACCCGCCAGGTCGAAAGCGCCGGGCGCACGATGGACGAGATCGTGGAGAGCGTAAAGCGTGTGAGCACGCTGATGAACGATATCAGCGTCTCCACCAACGAGCAGCGCGAGAGCATCGAACAGATCAACAAGGCGGTCGACCACATCGACCAGAGCACGCAGCAGAACGCGGCGCTGGTGGAAGAGGCCTCCGCCGCGGCGCGCAGCATGGAAGAACAGTCTTCGCAGCTGCTGGCGACCGTGGCGGCGTTCCGGCTGGAGGGTAGTGCCGGCAGCACGCAGGCCCCGCTGGGTGCATGGAACGCGCAGCGGCCCGGCCCGGGCGCACCGGCACTGCGGCTGGTCTGAGCCAACGAAAAACGCCCCGGATCGTGTGATCCGGGGCGTTCTTGTTTCCATGGTGCCGAAGGTGGGACTCGAACCCACGCCGCCGCGCACTCCTTGGCCCAGCGCCCAGACATCATCGCTACGGTCACCGGCCGCCTAGGTTCGGATAGGCCCAGCTTTCAGCATCGGATCGCGTCGCATCAACCGCAGTCTGAAACTTCCACAAGGGCACTGGGTCGATGCCCTGAGCGGGCGATACCCCGCGTTTCTAACGGAACTCGGTGACGCGCTCGGACAGGCGGCGCTGCGCTTAGTCGTCGCCGAGATGTCGCGCAAGATAGTCGGCAGCATCACCGACCCCATGCAAGCCATTGATTCACTGGTACGGGTGCCGGCCGAACGATGCATCGCTATTGAGGAGGCCACAGCCGTTAGCCGGCACGACCTGTACCTAGACGTGTTCGGCCCAGCGCCGGCGAACTATCCCGCGCAAGAGGTGGATCGTGCTGCCTGACCGATGGAACCAGAGGTTGCGGGTTCGGGATTGGCGGACTGCTCCCTCTCGCGCAGAGAGGGAGCGGTGGGCGGCTGCGAAAGCAAAGGCTAATGCGACCTGGTCGGCGTTTCGTTCCGACTGCAATGCCATCAGGGAAAGGCGCGCGGCCGCACGGGTTATTGATCGATGAGTTGCTGTGTGGCCACGCGAAAATCCTCCGCTTGCTTGTGCGTGAGGTCTTTGGCCATGTGGTTTACCAAGTCGATTAGCTGCTGTTGGAACTCCGGATGCTATGGTATTGGAAGAGCTGAGCGCAGCGACGGCCAACGGCGAAAACCCGGACGTTCGATGCTGATCGAATGCAAGGTCAGCCGCTCGGACTTCCTGGCGGACAGGAAAAAAGCGTTCCGCGTCAAGCCGGCGCGTGGTCTTGGTCTCTATCGGTACCTCGTCGCGCCTAAGGGTCTCTTGCGCGCAGAAGAATGCCTGACCGATAGGGTCTGCTCGAGGTGTCACGCAGGCGCGTCTATCTCTCGTCGGGGCATGAGCCGAAAAGTTGGCACTAAGGCGTTAACCCATGGGTATTCGAGCAGCGGTTGCATGAAGGCGAGCAGCAGATGCTGCTGTCAGCATTGTCGCGCATAAAGGTGAGGGTGGGGACTGCCGAGTTCCATTCGATGCTTCACCAGCGGCTAATGCAGCCCGCGCCACTGCCAAGCACTCGTGCGGCCGAAACCGCCGCCGCGTGGGCAGCCGTCGCACCGGAGAAAGCAGCATGAGCGAAATCCAGCCTTCCGACTGGCAGCAGCGCGGCGAGGGCATGATCACGCCCAAGCAACAGCGCATGCTCAACGCCATCTGCGGCGACCTGGCCGCCGGCTGTACTGGCACGGCCAGCGCCTGATCAAGGACGACTGGCGCCACATGGTGGCCGTCACGATGCTGGGCTGGCGCCTGATGCCGGCGATCAACCGGGGGCAGGGCGCGGCCGGTCACATCATGCTCGGCGGATCCAGCCTGAAGCTGACGAAGTCGCTGGCCTGCGACGCCATCACCGTGCTGGTGCAGATCGGCGACTACCTGGAAGAGCAGGGTATGCGGGCGCGGCCGGTGCGCTGGTGTGACACGGTGCTCCTAGATCTAGGGCACAACCCGCGCGATTTCGCGGACGCGGCGTGATGGCTTCGCTATTGGAGGACAGCACTCATTTCGGCGATGGAGTCTTCCAGCAGCAGCGTCGCCTCGTCAATCGGCGTGAAGTAGTCGTCTGGCTTGCGCATGTCCAAAAGTTCACCTGCCCCGTCGTCCCAGTACAGGCCGTCGGAACGGGAGAAGTCGTGCGCATAGCTGAGAATCATCTGGATATGAAGGATTTTGGCGAGGGCCCTGTGGAGGTTTTCGGCGGCCGAGCCTGCCTCGTAGAGCTGGAGGCGCAGCTCCTTCAGATCTGGGGGGAAGTCGAGGAGTTCCATCGCGTAACGAAAGTTCGCTTTTTCCGGAGGCTCATCGGTGTCAGTCGCCGCCCAGCGCGCCTGTCGCAACTTCGATAGCATCAGTTGGACCGCGGGGAGCACAGCGAGGATGAATGACTTTTCCCTGCGGAGCTTGTCGTCACGCAGATCCCTTCGTTCGCGGCTATGAATGACGTTCGGGACCGCAATGGCAACGGCAATGGCCAAGATGCTTCCTACGGCCTGAGTCCATGCCGGCAGGTCTATCGGCTTTACTGCTGGAGCGCTACCCCAGACGTAGCAGAGTCCCCAGGCAGCGAGGGCACCGTATCCAAACGCCATAACCGTCAGTACGAGCACGTCCTTACCAGATGGTGATGAGCTCATCTTTTGTCCGCCTCCATGTTGAATGGCGGAATCATACGTTGGCCACCCGATGGCCGGGAGATCCGATAATCCGTAGACACCAGCTTTATCGTCACGAGCCTCACAATGAGATCTACGGGGACTGCCATCGCACGGCAGTAGGATGCCTGCTGGACATGGAGCCTTTGCAGCTGCCGCACTTCACGCACCTGGCCAAAACGGTGCCCGGCTACAGCTGGGAGGAAGGCCGGCGGCTTTTTTTTGCTGGTCAAGGTCTATGCAGCGTCGACGTGTGCTTCGGCGGAGACCTGGTTGGCGTGTCGCCTCCATGCAGAGCCGAAACCCTCGCGCCTTTTACTTGCTGGGCGGCAGGAGCCCCCGTGGCACCAACCACACTGTCATCTGTTGTGGCGGCAGTTTCGCATTGGACCCGCATCCCGATGCGAATTTCTTGGTCGGGCGGCTTTCGAATGGGTTCTACGAGATCACGTTCCTTATGCCGCTGGCGATGCATTGGCCTGAGGCCGCGTAATGCATAACAACTACCGTAATCGCGCTTTGCTGGACGCCGTGTACCAGGTTGAGTGCGGCTTGCAGATCGAGCGCCGCTGCGAGGGCGGCTTCGGCGAGCCGACGCACAGCAACCAAAGCAGGCACGGAAAGGGTGGCGCGCTCAAGGCACACGACTGCTTCGGGTCGTCGGCTTGCATGGCATGCCACCGCGAGCTGGATCAGGGCCGGCGCTTCACCCGCGAGGAGAAGGCCGATATCTGGCTGCGTGGGCACGAGCGCACGATGCTGGCCCTGTGGCAGATGGGCGCCATCCAGGTGGCCGCATGAAGATCCTGGCGATCGACCCCGGCACCGAGGATAGCGGTTGGTGCCTGTTCGAGGATGGCCGGGTCATCCATTCGGGGGGTCTACGCCAACGAGGAGCTGCTGCTGGTGGTGCCGGGAGCTGGCCAGCTGGGTGAGGTTGATGTGCTGGCAATCGAGATGATCGCGAGCTATGGCATGGCCGTGGGCTGCGAGGTGTTCGAGACCTGCGTCTGGATTGGGCGCTTCCAGCAGGCGTGGTCCGACCCGGAGGCTGTCCAGATGGCCCACCGCCGTGACGTGAAGCTGCACCTATGCGGCAACCCGAAAGCGAAGGACCCGAACATCCGCCAAGCGCTGATCGACCTGCTTGGCAAGCCTGGGACGAAAAAGGCCCCCGGCGCGACCTACGGCCTTGCATCGCATGCCTGGGCGGCACTGGGTGTGGCGGTCACCGTCGCAGGTATCACGCCGGAATCGATTAGGACCGCTGCATGAGTACCGGCCAATACACCGAAGAAATGGGCGACCCTCGGAACACTAGGAAGCAACTATGGAATTCTTCAAAGCCGTCTTGGGCGCCTACCACGTGTTGCCGCAGGTCTCGCCGGAGATCGATTTTGGCCTGATTGACGAGCCGAAGGCAGCTCAGCCCGGGTGATGGGCCGCCTAAGCAGCGCCCGCCGGCACCAGCAGCTGCATGGATCAGAAGAGCATGACTAAAGCGCCTTGAGCGCGCGAAGGCTGCATCCTTCTGGAAGCAGGCGAGTGCTCTGGACCTAGAGCGAGGCGGGGACTGGCGGGCAAGGGCACGCCGTCGAAGGGTGGCGGACCAGCTGCATACGGAGGCGGCGCGCTTCTACGGCATCGCCATACGCTTCGATCCGACGTCGGAGGACGAGGCCGCCTGAAACGAAAAGGCCCCGCGTGAGCGAGGCCTGATCGAATTGCGGAGCGGTTCGTTTATTGCGGAGCGAAAATCACCGCTCGAAAACCCCGCAAACCATTGGTGCCGAAGGTGGGACTCGAACCCACACGCTTTTAAGGGCGGCGGATTTTGAGTCCGCTGCGTCTACCGATTCCGCCACTTCGGCTGGCTGGCCGCGTAGTGTATACAAATTACGTGAAGCTGGGGAGGCCTGAATGCTTCATTTCCTCGCTCGGCCCCCGCGGATCGCAACGCTATACTCATTGCGCTGAACCATACAGGGAGTCGTGATGAGCGCGTTGCAGGATCTGCGGGTGCTGGTGGTCGAGAACGACGAAATGAGCGCGGCCTTGCTGCAGATGCAGCTGGTGCAGTCCGGCGCCATCGTGGTGGGCCTGGCGGCGTCGGTCGCCGACGCGCTGCGCCTTCTCGCGCACGCCCAGCCGCAGGTTGCCCTGCTGGATTACCGCCTGGCCAACAATGAGACCAGTGAGCCCGTTGCCGCGGCCCTGGCCGCGCGCGGCATTCCGTTCGTGCTGGCCACCGGCATGAGCGTGGCGCACCTGCCCGAGGCGTTCCGGCCGGGCGTGATGCTGACCAAGCCGTATCTCACCGCGGAATTGAACGCAGCGCTGGCGCGGGCGTTGCAGGGCGATTCGGTCGCCGGCTGAGCCGGGGCGCACAGGCCTGTCTCAGGCCGCTTCCGCGTAGTCCAGGGCCACCGGCTCGCGATCATCCAGGATGCGATAGAGCGCAGCCAGGTCGTTCGGGTCCGGATTCAACCACGCATCCAGATGCGCAGGCCGGATCGGCACGATGCAGCGATCGTGGCCGGCCGCAGCGACCTCACGGGGCGGTTCGTCAGTGATCGCGGCAAAGGACAGCAGGCGACCCTCCGGCCCCTCCCATTCCGACCACAGGCACGCGATCAGCAGGTCGCGCGGCGGCTGCGCGCGGAACTCCAGCACGGCGTTGCCCGGTTTTTCGCCGGGCCGCAGCGCGCGGTGTTCCAGCGCATGCCGTGGCACGTGCTCATAGAACGACTGCACCACCACCACGCCGTGCCGATGCCCGAACGCGGGCTTCCAGTAGGTTTCCAGGCTGTCGCGGCGAGCGTTGTAGGTGCCCGGATACAGCGTGTCGTTGCGGGCGGGCTTGTCCGGCAACCGGCACTGGTATCGCATCGGTTTGATCACGCGCTGGCCGCGCTCTGAAACGATCACCGGCGCGTACACGCCGGGAAAGATGCGACTGTCGCGCGGCAGCAGCCCGGTACGTCGCAGGTCATCCAGCCGCGCCTGGGCGCGTTCGACCCGGTTGCCGGCAATGCGCAGGTCGTTGCGGGCTTTCTGGGTAGGCCGGGCAGCCAGTGCGTTTTCGGCGCCTTTCAGGCGTGCCGCCTGCACGCGGATTTCCTCGTCCAGCGCCTGCATTTCCTCTGCATGCCACTGCTGGATCTTCGCCACGATGTCCTGACCCTGCGGCGTGCGTGCCCCGGCAAAGCCATCGTCCATCGCCTTGGGGGTTTTCGGTCGCTGCTTGCCTGCATCGTGCGCATACAGCTGGGCGAACTCGTCCAGCGACATCATCGCGCCGTACTCGCGGACCAGCTTGGTGTAATCGGCGCGGATCTGGGCGGAATAGCACATGGCGGGCGAGGGGCGTGGGCAGGGCTACAGGATAGGCCGGTTCGTCGCACGCACTGCGATCGGGCTGCGGCATGCTGGTGCTTCATTCATTGCTGGAACCGCCACGATGTCCTTGCGCGCTACTGTCCACTGTGTTCCGTTGCCGCCGGGTGTGGAAGAGTACTGCCAGCTTCGGGTCCTGGCGGGTCTGAGCCCGAAAACCGCCGAAGCCGCCGCGCGTGGGCTGCCCAACGCGGTGTTCGGGGTCAGCCTGCGCGAGGCGGGGCGGCTGCTGGCGATGGGCCGCATCGTCGGCGATGGCGGCTGTTTCCTGCAGATCGTGGATATCGCCGTCGTGCCCGATCGCCAGGGCCAGGGCCTGGGCAAAGCGGTGATGCAGGCGCTGGATGCCTGGCTGCAGGCCAACGCGCGCGGGGCCTATGTCAGCCTGATCGCCGACGGGCAGGCGCACCGGTTGTATGCCCGGTTCGGCTTTGAACCGACGGCACCCCGTTCGGTCGGCATGGCCAAGGTGGTGGGCGGATGACGCACACAAAAAACCCCGGCAGTGCCGGGGCGTTTTGTTTGAAGCTGGCGTCCCCACGGGGATTCGAACCCCGGTCGCCACCGTGAAAGGGTGATGTCCTAGGCCTCTAGACGATGGGGACGCGTTAAACCGAATTTTGACTTTATCGGACGGCCTGTGTCCGGAAAGTTGGTGGAGCCAGGCGGGATCGAACCGCCGACCTCCTGCATGCCATGCAGGCGCTCTCCCAGCTGAGCTATGGCCCCACGTTGATGCTGCGAGCCGCCTATCATAGCGGCGATTGCCGAACATGGGAAGGGGTTTTGTGAAACAAAAAACCCCGGCAGTGCCGGGGCGTTTTGCTTGAAACTGGCGTCCCCACGGGGATTCGAACCCCGGTCGCCACCGTGAAAGGGTGATGTCCTAGGCCTCTAGACGATGGGGACGCGTTAAACCGAATTTTGACTTTATCGGACGGCCTGTGTCCGGAAAGTTGGTGGAGCCAGGCGGGATCGAACCGCCGACCTCCTGCATGCCATGCAGGCGCTCTCCCAGCTGAGCTATGGCCCCACGTTGTACTGCGAGCCGCCTAGTATACCTGCCTGTTCACGTTTGTGGAAGCACGGTGTGCCTTCGCAGACGGAACCCGCCGGTGGCGGTGACAAAAAGACCCGGCGAACCGAGCCTGATGTCATTGGTGAGTGGCGTCCCCACGGGGATTCGAACCCCGGTCGCCACCGTGAAAGGGTGATGTCCTAGGCCTCTAGACGATGGGGACGCATGAACTCATCAATGGTTACAGCGCACCGGACGGCCTAATGTCCGGAGTGGTGGAGCCAGGCGGGATCGAACCGCCGACCTCCTGCATGCCATGCAGGCGCTCTCCCAGCTGAGCTATGGCCCCACGATGCTGGAGGCGCGATTCTACGCGGCTGTGAAGCATTCGCCAAGTCTTTTGTGTGACATTTCGTCATTCATTGCATCGCTGCGGAATGGCGGTGCACGTTCGCCCACGCTGCGCGATGGAACACAAAAAAAAGCCCCGACCGAGGTCGAGGCTTTCTGTTGTAACTGGCGTCCCCACGGGGATTCGAACCCCGGTCGCCACCGTGAAAGGGTGATGTCCTAGGCCTCTAGACGATGGGGACGCACGAAAACAGTTCAATTTTTTTCACGTCCATCCGGTCGGCCTAATGACCGGAGTGGTGGAGCCAGGCGGGATCGAACCGCCGACCTCCTGCATGCCATGCAGGCGCTCTCCCAGCTGAGCTATGGCCCCACGTCGTGAGGAGCGAAATCATAGCGACCACCCATGTGCTTGGCAAGCGGTGTGACGCAGAAAATTCAACATGCCGCGTTTTTCTGCATGCCTCTTCATCGTGGCGCGTCCGGCAGGCGTTGATGCCGCAGACGCAGCGCATTGCTGATAACCGACACCGAACTCAGGCTCATCGCGACGGCGGCGAGCATCGGCGAGAACGAAATGCCCAGCGGATACAGCGCGCCCGCGGCGACAGGAATGCCCAGGCCGTTGTAGAAGAACGCAAAGCCGAGGTTCTGGCGCATGTTGCGCACGCTGGCAGTGGAGAGCTGGCGTGCGCGCACGATGCCGCCCAGATCGCCTTTGACCAGCGTCACCTGCGCACTGGACATCGCCACATCGGTGCCATTTCCCATCGCGATGCCGACATCGGCGGTGGCCAGCGCGGGCGCATCGTTGATGCCGTCGCCGGCCATCGCCACGCGACGCCCCTGCGCCTGCAATGCGCGGATCAACCCGGCCTTGTCGGCCGGGCGCATCTCGCCGTGCACCTCATCCAGGTCCAGCGCGCGTGCGACGGCATTGGCCGTGGCGATGCCGTCGCCGCTGGCCATGATGATGCGCACCCCGTCGTGGTGCAGCTGCGCGATCGCTGCGGCGCTGGAGGCCTTGATCGGATCGGCCACTGCCAGCAACCCGGCCAGCTGTCCGTCCACGGCCAAGTACATCACGCTGGCCGCCGCGTTGCGCAGTGCATCGGCGCGATCGGCGATCGGCGCTACCTCGATGCCATGCGCCTGCATCAGCGCGGCATTGCCCAGCAGCAATGCCTTGCCATCGACGGTGCCGCTTACACCCGTGCCCGTGAGCGATGCGAACTCCTCCACGCGCGACAACCCCATGCCGCGCCGCGTGGCTTCGGCGACGATCGCCGCGGCGAGGGGATGTTCGCTGCCCTGGTCAAGACTGGCGGCCCAGTGCAGCACCGCATCGGCATCGAACGGCGCGACCGCCTGCACATCGCGGAAGTGCGGGCGGCCTTCGGTCAGCGTGCCGGTCTTGTCCACTACGAGCGTATCGATCCGGCGCAGCGACTCGATCGCCTCGGCATCGCGGAACAGCACGCCATGCTGCGCTGCACGCCCGGTGGCGACCATGATGGTCATCGGCGTCGCCAGGCCGAGCGCGCACGGGCAGGCGATGATCAGCACCGCGACCGCACTGAGCACGCCGTGCGTCCAGGACGGTGCGGGCCCGAACAGCCCCCAGCCCAGCAGGGTCAGCAGCGCCACGCTCAGCACCGCCAGCACGAACCAGTACGCGGCCGTGTCGGCCATGCGCTGCATCGGGGCGCGCGACCGCTGCGCCTGCGCCACCAGCTGCACGATCTGCGCCAGCATGCTGTCGGCGCCGAGCCGGTCGGCACGGATCACCAGGCTGCCGGTCGTGTTGAGCGTGGCGCCGATCACGCGGTCGCCGATGACCTTTGCCACCGGGACCGGCTCGCCGGTCAACATCGACTCATCGATCGCCGAACGCCCTTCGAGCACGCTGCCGTCGACCGGCACTTTTTCACCGGGCCGCACGCGCACGCGATCGCCGGGCTGCAGCAGGCCGATCTCGATGTCGTCCTCGCGGCCATCCTCGCGCAGCACGCGCGCGGTCTTCGGCGCCAGGCCGAGCAGTGCCTTGATCGCCGCGGAGGTCTTCGCGCGCGCACGCAGTTCCATCACTTGGCCGAGCAGCGTGAGCGAGATGATCGCCGCGGCCGCTTCGAAATACACCCCGACGTGGCCGTGCTGCTGGAACGAGGGCGGGAACAGGCCCGGTGCAACGGTGGCCACGATGCTGTACCCATACGCGGCCAGCACGCCGGTGCCGATCAGCGTCCACATGTTCGGGCTGCGGTTGCGGATCGACTGGGCCCAGCGCTGCAAGAACGGCGCCCCGGCCCACAGCACGACCGGTGTGGCCAGCGCCAGTTCGATCCATACCCGCAGCGTGGGCGACAGCCCGTGCAGGAGCGGGGTCATGGCCAGCATCGCCAGCGCCACGGTCGCCACGCTCAGCGGCAGGCTCCACCAGAACCGGCGCCGGAAGTCGGTGAGCTCCGGGTTCTCGCCGTCCTCCAGGCGGGGCATCATCGGCTCCAGCGCCATCCCGCAGATGGGGCAGGTGCCGGGCCCGTCCTGGACGATCTGCGGGTCCATCGGGCAGGTGTAGCGCGCGCCGTCGGGCACCGGCGCGGCCGCGTGCTGCGCCGGGTGCAGGTAACGCGCGGGATCGGCCTGGAACCGGTGGCGGCAGCCCTCGCTGCAGAAATAATGTTCCTGGCCCTCATGGCGTGCGTGGTGCGCGGTGGTGGCTGGATCGACCTGCATGCCACACACCACATCGGTCACCTTGCCGGGGTTGCGGCTGCCGCCACCGCCACAGCAGGACGGCGCCGTGTGCGCGGCGCTCATGGGCGCGGCTCCGCCAGCGCGGCCAGGATCGGGCACTGCGCCATCTCGCCATGGCCCGGGCAGGCATCGACCAGGTCCTTCAACGCCGCCTGCATGCGCTGCAGCTCCGCGATGCGCTGCTCGATGTCGGCCAGGCGATGCACGGCGGCGTCGCGGACCTGGGCCATGTCCTGGCCGCGCTGGTCGCTCAGTGCGAGCAGTTCACCGATTTCCTCCAGGTTGAAACCCAGCGCCTTGGCGCGGCGGATGAACTGCAGCCGGGTCAGATCGCTGTCGTTGAAGAGGCGGTAGCCGCCCGGCGTGCGCCGTGCCGTGGGCAGCAGCTGCTGCCGTTCGTAGTAGCGCACGGTGTCGATGGGTACGCCGGCCTGGCGTGCGAGCTGTCCAATGTTCATGGCGATCCAGATGAAAACCTGTCGCCATTCTTAACCTTGGACTCTGGTCCAGAGTCAAGAGGCGTTGCACCACGGGGCAGAACTTCATTTCGCGTGAAATTTGCAACTTGTTTCATAGATGCGGCCAAACCCCGTCCGTAGCCTCGGGCTTTCCCACGTACGGTCCTGCCCCCGCAGGCCCCACGCCCCCCGGGCATCGCTTCAGGAGTCAGGCAATGGATTCATCCCTCACGACGCTGCACCCGGTCCGCAGGCCGAAAGCCCCGACCCTGATGGAAGTGGCGGTGGTCGAATACCCCGGCGCCCTTCGCGCGGCGGGGCCGGTGCTGTCCGAGCTGGCGCAGCGGTGCAACCGCACCATCGCCGGGGCGAAGTCGCCCGGCGGCCGCATGCTGGTGACGCGTTGGACCTTGTCCGCGCGCGGGCAGGGCATGCAGCGCATCGCAGGCGCGGAACTGTTCGGTGATGCGCTGCCGTCCATCGTGGTGCTGCCCGGCAACGAGCCGAGCTGGCCGCTGGCCGCGCCGGACGAGCGGCTGCTCGCCTGGCTGCGCGAGTGCCATGACGGCGGCAGCGTGCTGGCCGGCTGCGATGAGGGCGGCCTGCTGCTGGCCGGCGCAGGCGTGCTGGCCGGGCGTTCGGTGAGCCTGCCGGGGCTGCACCGCTGCCCGGCGCTGAAGATGGTGGTGCCCAGCTGGCTGCCAAGCGAACGCACCCTGGTGGACGATGGCGACCTGTTGACCGCGGCCGGCCCGGAGGCCTGGAAGTACCTGAGCCTGCGGCTGCTGGCGCGGGTCTACGGGCAGCATGTGATGAACGCGGCGATCCATCAGCTGCAGCTGGTGATTCCGCGTGCGGAACTGGATGACCTTGAGCGCTTCAGCCCGAACTTCGCGCACGGCGACCGCTGCATCCTCAAGGCGCAGCGCTGGCTGCACGGGATCGCGGCGCGGGGCATCACGCTGGAGGACATCTGCGCGACCTCCACGCTGGAGCCGCGCACGCTGCAGCGCCGCTTCCTGAAGGCCACCGGCATGCGGCCGATCGAATACTGCCAGCGCCTGCGCATCGCCAAGGCGCAGCTGCTGCTGCAGGGCGGCGGGCTGGTCGATGAAGTGGCCTGCGCGGTCGGCTATTCCGACCAGAGCGCGTTCCGCCGGCTGTTCCTGCGCATTGTGGGCATGACCCCGGCGCGCTACCGGCGGCACGTGGCGGCGCAACGCCGCGAACGGGTCGAAGCGCTGCCCTCCGAGCGCGGCATGGCGGCCATCCGTTCGGCCGCCTGATCCGCCCGGCCGGTTTGCCGTCCCTGGCCCCGCATGGGAGCATGCCGACCGGATTGAACAGGCGTGCGGTGCCCGTGTGATCGGGGCGGTAGCGCCGGAGACAGGTGAATGATCAGCAGTCTTGGCCCGGTTCCGCTGGCGGTGGTGTGGGTGCTGGTGGCACTAGCCGTCGGCGCAGGCGTTGCGAGCGTGATGCGCGAGCCAGCGGTGGCGGGGGTGCCGCATACGCGGGCGTGGTTGGTGGACATGCTGCTGATCGGGCTGCTGGCCGGCCGGCTGGGTTTCGTGCTGCTGCATGCTGCCGCTTACGCACAGGCGCCGTGGTCGGTGCTGCAGATCGGTGATGGTGGTTTCCTGCCGTGGCTGGCGATCGGCGTGGGCCTGGCGTGGGGCGCGTGGCGTGTTCGCGCCCTGCCTTCGGGGCGCCTGCCGCTGCTGCGGGCCACGGCAGCCGGGCTGCTGTGCTGGCTGGTGCTGAGCGCCGGCAGTGCATGGCTGCAGCGCGCGCGGATCACGCTGCCGGCGCTTCCACTGAGTACCCTTGATGGCGCGCCGGCCACGCTTGCCGGGCAGGGCGGTACACCGGTGGTGGTGAACCTGTGGGCCAGCTGGTGCGGTCCCTGCCGGCGCGAGATGCCGGTGCTGGCGCGGGCCCAGCGCGAGCATCCGCAGCTGCGGTTCGTGTTCGTCAACCAGGGCGAAACGGCGGAAGAGGTCCGGCATTTTCTCGGTGCGGAAGGGCTGTCGCTGCACAATGTCCTGCTCGATGAGGCCTCGCTCACCGCTGAAACGCTGCAGGTGCACGCGTATCCGACTACCCTGTTCTTCGATCGTGAGGGCCGGCTGCAGCAGGTGCACCTGGGTGAACTGACTGCCCCGGGCCTCGCCGCCCAGCTCGACCGCCTGTAGTGCGGCCCGCGTCTTCCGCACCAGGAGTCACCATGTCATTGAATACACCGTCTGCCGCCGTCACCGTCCTGGCCGCTGCCCTGCTGATCGGGTGGGCAGGCACGGCGCCGGCCCAGACCCCGCCGCGCGCCCCGGCCGAGGCTGCGGCGGCGGCCAAGTCTGCTCCGGCCGATCGCCCGGCAGTGCTCAAAGGCATCGAGAAACACGGCTTCGAGGTCATCGGTGAGTTCCAGGCACCGGGCGGCCTGCGCGGCTTCGCCGGTGTGGTGGGTGGGCAGCAGCCGGCAGCGGCCTTCGTGACCCCGGATGGGCAGCACGTGCTGGTCGGCAGCCTGTTCAACGCCGAAGGCGAGGACATCGGTGCCGAGCCGGTGGACAAACTCGCCGCCGCGCCGATGTCCGCGCAGGCGTGGCAGAAGCTGGAGGCCAGCAGCTGGGTACGCGACGGGCGGGCCGATGCGCCGCGCATCGTCTATACCTTCAGCGACGCGAACTGCCCCTACTGCCACCGGTTCTGGGAGGCCGCGCGGCCGTGGGTGGACGCGGGCAAGGTGCAGTTGCGCCACGTGATGGTGGGCGTGATCCGCGAGGACAGCCCCGGCAAGGCGGCGGCGATCCTCGGTGCGCCCAATCCCAGCGCGGCGCTGCTGGAGAACGAGCGGCTGTTCGATCGCGGCGGTATTGCCGCCAAGAAGACGTTCAGCGCGGCGCTGGCCAACAAGCTCGATGCCAATCAGGTGCTGATGATCGAGCTCGGCTTCCAGGGCACGCCGGGCATCCTGTTCAAGGATGACAAGGGGCTGGTAGAGCGGCGCTCGGGCATGCCGCAGGGCGAGGACATGACCGTGGTGCTCGGCCCGCGCTGAAGCGGCTCAGCGCCGGCGCGAGGTCGCCCGCGGCTGCAGCGCGTCCAGCGCCGCGGCGTTGCGGCGTGCCCAGTCGTAGATCAGCTCGATCGGCTCGACCAGCTGGACACCCAGCGGGGTGAGGGCGTAGTCGACCGAAGGTGGCACGGTGGGGTGCTCGGTGCGCAGCACGATGCCGGCATTCTCCATGTCGCGCAGGGTCTGGATCAGCATCTTCTTCGAAATGGCCGGCAGGCTGCGGTGCAGCGCGTTGCTGCGTGCGGTGCCCTGGTGGCGCACGGCCAGCGTGTGCAGCACCATCGAGGTCCACTTGGTGCTGAACAGTTCGAGCACGCGTCGCGGCGCGCAGTCTTCGCGCCATTCATCTTCCGGACTGCCTGTTTTCATCGCATGGTTACCATTTGGTGCCTTCTTACGGGTAGCGCACGGATCGCCTAAGGTGTGCGCCTTGATTGTGATGAGAGGCTACATCGTGACGCAGAAAGCTCTTGTGGTCGGCGCGACCGGCATTGTCGGCAGCGCCCTGATCGGGCAGTTGCTGCACCAGGGTTGGGACGTGCATGGCATGGCGCGCAATCCGCAGCGCCTGCCCGCCGGTGCGCAGGCGGTGTCGGCCGATCTGCGCGATGCGCAGGCGACGCGCGCGGCGTTGGCCGATCTGGCCCCGACCCATGTGTTCATCACGACGTGGTCGCGGCAGGCCAACGAAGCCGAGAACATCCGCGTCAACGGCGCGATGGTACGGCATCTGCTCGATGCGCTGCAGCCGTCGGGCAGCGTCCGCCACGTCGCGCTGGTGACAGGGTTGAAGCATTATCTGGGGCCGTTCGAGGCCTATGCGCAGGGCGTGCTGCCGCAGACCCCGTTCCGCGAAGAGCAGCCGCGGCTGCCGGTCGAGAATTTCTATTACGCGCAGGAAGACGAGGTGTTCGCCGCTGCCGCGCGGGACGGATTCACCTGGAGCGTGCATCGGCCGCATACCGTGATCGGCGCAGCGGTCGGCAATGCGATGAACATGGGCACGACGCTGGCCGTGTATGCCGCGTTGTGCCGGGCCACCGGGCGCCCGTTCTATTTCCCCGGCTCGCAGGCGCAGTGGGACGGGCTTACCGACATGACCGACGCCGGGCTTCTGGCGCGGCAGCTGGTCTGGGCCACGCAGACCCCGGCCGCCGCCAACCAGGCCTTCAACGTGGTCAATGGGGATGTGTTCCGGTGGAGCTGGATGTGGGGCCGGATTGCGGCGTGGTTCGGCCTGGAGGCCGCGCCGTTCACCGGCGAGGTGCGCCCGCTTGAACAGCAGATGGCAGGCGATGCCGCGGTGTGGGCCCGACTGGCGGCCGAACACGGGTTGGCCGAAACCGATATCGACCGCCTGATTTCGCCCTGGCACACCGATGCGGATCTGGGGCGGCCGCTGGAGGTGATCACGGACATGTCCAAGAGCCGGCGGATGGGCTTCCTGGACTACCAGCCCAGCGATGATGCGTTCTTCGCGCTGTTCAGCGGCCTGCGCGCGCAGCGGCTGATTCCGTAACGGGCGCGGCAGGGCGCTCGGGCGGCCGTACCGGGGCGTGCGTGGCGACCAGCGCGGCCACCCAGTCAATGAAGGCGCGCAGTTTGGCGCTGACATGGCGGTTGGGCGGGAAGGCCAGGTACAGCGGCATCGGATCGAGCTGCCACTCGGTCAGCACCTGCACCAGTTCGCCGGTGGCCAGGTGCGGGCGGGCCATGTAATCGGGCAGCCACAGCACGCCGAGCCCGGCCACGCCGGCGGCCAGATAGGCGTTGCCATCATCGACCGCGAGCCGGTGGTGGCCCCGTATGACCCGCTGCTCGCCGCCCCGCCGGAGCGGGTAGGCCAGCGTGCTGCCGGTGGTGGAGCGCAGGTAGCCGACGATGCGGTGAGGGCCCCCTTCTTCCAGCTCGGCCGGATGGCCCGGCATGCCGTTGTGCTGCAGATAGCCCGGCGCGGCATACAGGCCGGCCGTGAGATCGCCGATATGACGCGCCATCAGCGACAGCTCGGTCGGCACGCCGCCACGGATCACGCAATCCACGTTTTCGTCGATCAGATCGACATGGCGGTCGCTCACGCCCAGGTCGAGCTGGATGTCCGGGTAGCGCGCGTGGAAGTCCGGCAGGGCCGGGACCAGGATCAACCGCGCCAGCGGGCTGGGCACATCCACCCGCAGCCGGCCGCGCGGCAGTACCGAGGCATCGGACAGGCTGGTTTCCGCATCGTCCAGGTCGGCCAGCACGCGCACCACGCGTGCGTAATAGGCAGCTCCATCGGCGGTCACATTGACCTGCCGGGTGGTGCGGTTGAGCAGACGCACGCGCAGGTGCGCCTCCAGCTGCTGGACCAGCTGGGTCACGCTGGTGCGGCTGAGCTGCAGGGTCTGTGCGGCCTTGGTGAAGCTGCCGGTCTCCACCACCCGGGCAAACGCCTGCATCGCATCGAACCGGTCCATCCGCACTCCGCAGCCAAGGCCATTGTTTTCATTCTACAAACAATGCTGGCCGGATCTGCCGGTTTATCCGGCGCGGGCGGCGGCCTACTGTGGCCGCACTGTTCTTCTCTGGCCGGACCGCGGCCCAAACTGGAGGGTGTGATGGCTGTACGTGATGTGGTGTTCCCGGCGGGCCGCCAGGCGTTGTACGAACGCAACCGCTATTCGCCGGCGGTGCGTTCCAATGGGTTGCTGTTCGTTTCCGGGCAGGTGGGAAGCCGGGAAGACGGTTCACCGGAACCGGAACTGGAGGCACAGGTGCGCCGTGCGTTCCAGAATCTGGATGCCGTCCTGGCCGCGGCCGGATGCAGCTTCGATGATGTGGTGGATGTGACCCTCTTCCTGGTCGATCCGGAAACCACGATCGAGACCGTCTGGAAGGTCCTGCCGGAGTTCTGGGGCGAGGCACCGCATCCGACCCTGACCGGCGTCGGCGTGACCTGGCTGTACGGCTTCCAGTTCGAGATCAAGGTGATCGCGCAGCTGCCGCAGGCCGATCAGCCGGGCTGAGCCGTCTGGGCGGCATGGAAGGCGCGCACATGGGCCACCAGTGCGCGCAGCTTCGGCGGTGGGTTGTGGCGGTTGGGGAAGTACAGATGGAAGCCCGGGAAGGGCGGCAGGTACTCGGTCAGCACCGGCACCAGTTCGCCGCGTGCGATGTACGGCCGGAACGTGTCTTCGATGCCGATCGTGATGCCGGCCCCGGCCACTGCGGTGCGCACCATCAGCAGCATGTCGTTGGTGGTGATGCGGGGCGCGACGGTCACCTCGAAATCCTGTCCGTCGTGCCCGAATTCCCAGCGGTACGGCGCCGCCTCCGGTGACGGGCGCCAGCCGATGCACTGATGGTCGGCCAGCTCGCGCGGGTGCGCCGGTGTTCCGTGCCGGGCCAGGTAGGCCGGTGCGGCGACGGTCAGCTGGCGCTGCGGGCCGGTGATCGGAATGGCGATCATGTCCTGCTCGATCACTTCGCCCAGGCGCACGCCGGCATCGAACCCGGCCGCGACGATGTCCGATTCGTCATCGGTGACGGTGACATCCAGCGTGATGGCCGGGTGCGCCTGCACGAACGCGGCGATCAGCGGGCCGGACAGGAAACATTCGGCGATGGAGGTCACCGCCACCTTCAGCAGCCCGCGCGGCGGACCGTCTTCGGCGGCTTCCTCCAGCGCGGTATCCACCGCCGAGAGCGGGCCGCTGATCTGCCGATGGAAGCGCAGGCCGGCTTCGGTCAGGTGGACATGGCGGGTGGAGCGCTGCACCAGCGCGATGCCCAGCCCGTCCTCCAGCCGGCGGATGCCCTGGCTGACGGCCGAGCGGGTCACGCCCAGACGGTCCGCGGCGGCGCGGAAGTTGTGCGCGTCGGCGACCGCCAGGAACATGCGCAGCAGGTTGAGGTCGGTAGGCATTGGTTAGCCATGGTAACCGCCTCGGTCAGCAGTGGGGTAGTTCTCTGGACACCAGAGCGTACGTAACGTGGGCGGCCTACCCAACGTGAGAGCAAGGCCATGAACGACCTCAACGGAAACATCGTGCTGATCACCGGTGCCAGCAGCGGCATCGGCGAGGCGACCGCCCGGCTGCTGGCCGGGCACGGGGCGACCGTGCTGCTGGGCGCGCGCCGTACCGATCGGCTCGACGCGCTGGTGGAGCAGATCCGCGCCGACGGCGGCACGGCCGAGGCGCTGGCGCTGGACGTGACCCGGCGCGAGGCGGTCGCGGCGTTTGCCGGGCATGCACTGGCCCGGTTCGGACGCATCGATGCGATCGTCAACAACGCCGGCGTGATGCCGCTCTCGCCGCTGGATGCGCTGCGCGTGGAAGAGTGGGACCGGATGATCGACGTCAACATCCGCGGCGTGCTGCACGGGATCGCCGCGGTGCTGCCGACGATGAAGGCCCAGGGCAGCGGGCACGTGATCAATATCGCCTCGATCGGCGCGCATGCGGTGTCGCCGACGGCGGCCGTCTACTGCGCGACCAAATACGCGGTCTGGGCGATCTCCGAGGGCCTGCGCCAGGAGAACACCGATATCCGGGTCACCACGATCTGCCCCGGCGTCACCGAATCCGAGCTGGCCGACAGCATCGCCGATGCCGCTGGACGTGAGGAAATGAAGACCTTCCGCAAGGTGGCGATCAGCCCGTTCGCGATCGCGCGGGCGATCCATTTCGCGCTGTCGCAGCCGGCCGATGTGGACACCAGCGAGATCATCGTGCGTCCTACGGCCAGCCCTTACTGAGTGCGCCGCCGGTGCCCTGCGTGATGGCGCCTGTGCCGATCATCACCCGGATGAGGATGCAGACGCCGGCCAGTACAGGCTGTCCGGCGTTGCGCGCGCACCGAAGATGGCCTGGCCGACCCGGATCACGGTGGCGCCTTCCTCGATCGCGATCTCGAAATCGCCGGACATGCCCATCGACAGCGCGTCCAGCTGCAGGCCGGGCGGCAGGCTTGGGCGCAGCCGGTCGCGCAGTTCGCGCAGGCGGACGAAACAGGGACGTACCTGTTCGGGATCGGAAGAGAACAGGGCCAGCGTCATCAGCCCACGCACACGCAGCCGCGGGAACGCGGGCAGCCGCTGGATGAAATCCGGCACTTCCAGCGGATCCAGGCCGTATTTGCTGGCTTCGCCGGAGGTGTTGACCTGCACGAAGACATCCAGCGTGCGCTGTTCCAGTTCCAGCCGCTGATCCAGCGCCTGGGCCACGCGCAGGCTGTCCAGGGCCTGGAACTCGCTGGCAAAGCGCGCCACGTTGCGGGCCTTGTTGGTCTGCAGGTGACCGATCACCGACCAGCGCAGGCCGGGCAGATCGGCCAGGGCCTCGGCCTTGCCCTGCGCTTCCTGCACCTTGTTTTCGCCCAGTTCGTGGCAGCCGGCCTGCCAGGCCAGCCGCAGCCGGGCCTCATCGACGGTCTTGCTGACCGGAAGCAGGCGCACGCTGGCCGGATCACGGCCGACCCGCAGGCAGGCGCGGGCGATCCGCGCATGCACGAGGGCCAGGTTGTGGCGCAGATCATCGACGGTGGTGGCCTGGGGCCAGTCGGGCGGGGCAAGCGGCATGTGGGATTCCGGACAGAAAAAGCAGGTGGGGCGGCGGGGCAGTATGGCGCAGCCGTCACGCTGCCTGCTGCCTGGGCCACCCGGTCACGCTCAGGGCACGCTGGGCAGATTCGGGCGGACGTAATGGGATTGCCCGTTGTCGCCGACGAAGATCAGCTCCGGCTTGCCCTGCCAGGAGGTCAGCATCGCGCCCGTGCTGTTCTGGTGCTTGACCACCAGGGTGGCGCCGCGATCCGGATTGGCGGTGACCTTGAAGACCTCGGTGGTGCCGTTGACATCGTCCAGGGTGAGGATGGCTTCATCGCCGACATCGGCAGTGCCATAGCCGCCGCGCTCGGAACCCTCCGGGCCGATCAGGATCATGCCGGACAGTGGTGAGGCGCGCGGCCCCTGGGTCACGCCCTGGCTGTACGGATCGGGGACCGGCGCGCCGAGGATCACCCGCGCCTGACCATTCACATCCTGTATGACCAGCCCGCGCGCGGTGATGATCCTGTCGTCGGCCTGGCTCTGGTGCAGCTGCAGCGCGGTCCAGCCGGACACCGCCAACGCGAGGCTGGAGACGCCCAGGGTGATGAGGGTGAGTACGCGCGACACAGGCAGCTCCGGATCCATGGAAGGTCGCGACGTTACCCGATGGCGTGAGATGGAAACAGTCGGAAAACTCTGGATTTCACACAAATGTGATTGGAGTCGCGGCGGTACCGCCGGATCAGTGGAAGTCGCGGCTCTGCGTGCGCACGCCGGCGATCAGCGCACCGATGTCGTGCATCTGCCGCACGATCAGATGCTGCACGCCATCCACGCGTTCGAGCCGGCCATCGATCTGCATCAGCCGCGCCTCCACCAGCACCCGGTGCTGGCGGTCGGCGATCTTGCGCCAGACCACGGCGTTGACCATGCCGCATTCGTCTTCCAGGGTGAGGAAGGTGACCCCGCTGGCGGTCTGCGGGCGCTGGCGCATGCGCACCAGCCCGGCAAACCGCACGCTGCGCCCGTGCGGGAGCGCGGCCAGCTCGTCGGAACGGTGGCAGCGGCGCTGGCGCAGCTGGCTGCGCAGGAAGGAGAGCATGTGCCGGCCCAGCGTGGTGCCGGTGCTGTTGTAGTCGGCCTGCATGTCGTCGAAGGCGCTGGGCAGCGGCAGCGGGACGACGGCTTCAGCGGTGGCACGCGCGGTCTCGAACAGGGGCAGCGGTTTCTCCACGCCGGAGACTTCCCAGCGCGCGCGATGGCGGTGCCCGCTCAGCCCCTTGAGTGCGCCGGCGTCGGCCAGCAGGCCCTGGTGGCGACGGTCCAGCTGCGCGCGCTGGCTCAGGTCGGCCACGCTCTCGAACGGCGAGCGATGGCGCGCCTGCATCATTCCAAGCGCGACCGCCTCGCTGAAACCGTCGACCATGCGCAGCCCCAGCCGGATGCCGAAGGGCCGGCCCGGCGCGGCGGGTGGCACCAGCGTGCAGTCCCACGCGCTGTAGCGCACGTCCACCGGCAGCACCGGCACGCCATGCCGGCGCGCATCCTGCAGGATCTGGTCGGGGGTGTAGAAACCCAGCGGCTGACTGTTGATCAGGCTGGCGGCAAACGCGGAAGGGTGGTGGCACTTGAGCCAGCAGCTGACATAGGTGATCAGCGCGAAACTGGCCGCGTGGCTTTCCGGGAAGCCATAACTGCCGAAGCCCTTGATCTGCTCGAACAGGCGCTCGCCGTACTCGCGGCTGTAGTTGTTGGCGGCCATGCCAGCGAGCAGCTTGTCGCGGTGCGACTCCAGCCCACCGTGGCGTTTCCACGCCGCCATCGAGCGGCGCAGTGCGTCAGCCTGGCCGGGGCTGAAACCGGCCGCGGCGACCGCCAGCTGCATCACCTGTTCCTGGAACAGCGGCACGCCCAGGGTGCGCTTGAAGACCTTCTCCAGGGCGGGCGGGTAGTCGACCTCTTCGATGCCTTCTTCCTTGAGTTTCTTTCGCCGGTTCAGATACGGATGGACCATGTCACCCTGGATCGGACCGGGGCGCACGATCGCCACTTCGATCACCAGATCGTAGAAGCAGCGCGGCTGCATGCGCGGCAGCATCGCCATCTGTGCGCGCGACTCGATCTGGAACACCCCCAGCGTGTCGGCGCGGCAGATCATGTCGTAGGTGGGCCCATCGTCCTGCGGAATCTTCGCCATGGTCATCGCCGGCCCGCCATGCGCCTCCAGCATGGCCAGGCATTTGCGTACCGCGGTGAGCATGCCGAGCGCCAGGCAGTCGACCTTCATCAGGCCGGTGACATCCAGATCGTCCTTGTCCCACTGGATCACGGTGCGGTCGGCCATGGCCGCGTTTTCCACCGGCACCATCGTGGACAGGGGATGTTCGGAAATCACGAAACCGCCCGGGTGCTGGGACAGGTGGCGCGGGAAGTCGACCAGCTCACTGGTCAGCGCCACCACGCGCCGCATCAGCGGGGTCTCCGGATCGAAGCCACGCTCGCGCAATGCCTCGGGCAGCGGCTCGTGGCTGCTCCATCGGTCCAGGCAGGCGGCCAGTTCGTTGACCTGGTCCGGCGGCAGGCCGAGCACCCGGGCGACATCGCGCACCGCGCTGCGGCCACGGTAGCTGATCGCCACGGCGGTCAAGGCGGCGCGTTCGCGGCCGTAGCGGTTGAACACGTACTGCAGCACTTCCTCGCGGCGCTCGTGTTCGAAGTCGATGTCGATGTCCGGCGGTTCATCGCGTTCGGCGGAGATGAAGCGTTCGAACAGCAGCTCCATCTCGCTGGGGTCGATCTCGGTCACGCCCAGCACGTAGCACACCGAGGAATTGGCGGCCGAGCCGCGGCCCTGGCACAGGATCTTCTGGCTGCGCGCGAAGCGCACGATGTCATGCACGGTCAGGAAGTACGACTCGTACTGCTTGGTGTGGATCAGCGCCAGTTCGTGTTCGATCTGGTGGCGCTGCTGGGCGGTGGCGCCTGTTTTCCAGCGCCATTGAATGCCTTCCTCCACCAGCACCCGCAGCCAGCTGGCCGGGTCGTGGCCGGCCGGCACCAGTTCGCGCGGGTAGGTGTACTGCAGCTGCTTGAGATCGAAGTGGCAGCGCTCGGCGATGCGCAGGGTCTCGGCCAGCAGCTCGGGCGGGTACAGCGTGGCCAGCGCCTGGCGCGTCCGCAGGTGGCGCTCGCCGTTGGGAAACAACCGCCAGCCGGCTTCGCCGAGCGTGCAGTGGTGGCGGATCGCGGTGAGGGTGTCCTGCAACGCGCGGCGGCGGCGCACATGCATGTGCACATCGCCGCTGGCCACCAGCGGGATGCCGTGATCGTGGCCGAAACGGCGCAGCCGGTGCAGGCGTGCGCGGTCGTCGGCCTCACGGTGCAGTTCCACCGCCAGCCACAGCCGCTGCGGGAAACAGGCCTGCAGCCACTGGGCCTCCTCGATGCCGGGGGCGGGGGCTGCCCACAGGCACAACAGGCCGTCGTGCAGCTGTTCGATGTCCGTGCGCAGGCAGCGGTACTCGCCCTTGGGCGCGCGCCGGCGGCAGGTGGTGATCAACTGGCACAGCGCGGCGTAGCTGCCTTGATCGGTGCACAGCAGGACCAGTTTCGGGCCCTCTTCGAGCTGGAATTCGGCGCCGGTGATCAGCGGCAGGTCGTGCTTCTTCGCAGCCTGCCAGGCGCGCACAATGCCGGCCAGCGAGCACTCATCGGTGATCGCCAGCGCCCGGTACCCCTGGCCCTTGGCGCGCGCGAACAACTCTTCGGCGATGGATGCGCCCCGCTGGAAACTGAAGGCCGACAGGCAGTGCAGTTCGGCGTAGCCGGGCAACGGCGGCGCGCTCATGCGAACCAGCCGTGCAGCATGAACGGCCCGCTGCGTGCATCGGCGGCGGTATAGGCCCAGCCGCGCTGGCCCTGCGCGGTTTCCACGACGTAGTAATCGCGGCGGATATCGCCTTCATCCCACCAGCCCGATTCGATCCGTTCCGGCCCGGACAGGATGCGCAGGCGCGGGTCATGCAGGGCCTGCGCCTGCGCCAGCAGCCAGCCCGGGCGCAGCGGCAGCGGCGGCGGGGCCACCTTCGGCGCGCCCCGCGCATCGCCGCTGGCACGCTCGGGGCGGTGTTCGGCACGCAGCCCCAGCCCCTGCACGGCGTCATCGCCGAGGCGGGCGCGCAGGCGTTCGCGCACTTGTTCCCACGGCATCGCCTGCTGCGGGCGCGGATCGAACAGATCGCGCGCGGCCGGGACGAACGGGGGCAGCTGCTCGGCCTGCAGCCGCAGCCCGCGGCTGCCGGCGGGCAGCTGCAGGTGATCCATGCGGTTGCGGGCCAGCTCGAACAGCATCGCCGGTTCGCGCTCGGGGGCGAGCAGGCCGATGGTCAACCGGGTATCGGGATGGTCTTCGTGTTCGAACCACAGATCGAACTGCAGGACACCGCCATCGCGCGAGCACAGGAAGGCGGCCAGATCGGCGGTCAGCCGGCGCAACGGGAACAGCATCGCCTGGGTGGATTCGACCTCGTATTCGAACTCGATGCGTGCATCGAAGCGGTCCGGTGGCTGGAAGTAGCGCAGCGGCGGCGGCGTGCCCAGCCCGCGCAGTGCATCCAGGTGCGCCAGCACCTGCGGCGGGAAGCGCCGCGCCAGGCTCTCGCGCGGCAGGGCGAAGGCCGCGCCCAGCGTGCGCAGGCCCGAGCGCGCCAGCACGGTGACCGCCTCCGGTGGCAGGCCGCCGCGTTCGATCGGCACCTGGGCCAGGGCGGCGTCCAGCTGCGGGGCATCCACGCCGAGCCGGGCATGGACGCGGGTCAGCACGTGGGCGGCATGTGGATTCGGCGCGGCCACCAGCCGGTAACGGATACCCAGATCCACCAGGCCATCGTGCAGCCGTTGTTCGATTTTCGGCCAATCACCGAACAGCGCGCGGCTGGCGCCGATCTCCAGCGCCAGTGCATGCGGAAAGGCCAGACTGACCTGCGAACTGATGCTGTACAGCCAGCTGGCCAGCAACTGGCGGGTGGCCTGTTCGGCGCCGGGGTCGTACTCGATGCTGAGCATGTCGCGGGTCAACACCTGCGCGGCCGAGAGCAGCATGCCGCGGCGCAGCCCCTGCTGCCGTGCCGACGGGCTGACCGCATGCAACACCCGGCGCTGCGCGGGCCCGGTGACCAGCACCAGCGGTGCGGCGGGATCGGGCTGCTGGCGCAGCACGGTATCCAGTGCCAGGTGTGGCAGCAGCAGGCAGGCCCAGTCCACGGCGGCGGCTCAATGGGCCACGGCCAGCGGCAGCGGCTGCGCCGGTGCCAGCCCGCCACGGCATTTGAGTACCCGCACCTGGCCGTCCTGGAGCTGCAGGCGCAGCGCGGCGGGCGAGGGGTTGCGGGCCTGGCGCGCGTCGCGGAAGGCGAAGCCCAGGCACTGGCCGGTTTCAGCCGCGACCTGCAGCCGGCGCAGCGCACGGTCATCGGCCTGCTGTGGCCAGCACAGCACGGCCGCACAGGCGGCCGAACGCAGGCATTGTTCGGCCGCCCACAGGGCATCGCGCGGACTTGCGCGCACCACCTGCACCTGCGCCAGCGCCAGCCCGGCGCGGGCCCAGGCCGGGGCATGCGGCAGGTGCGGCGGGGCGATCAGCACGATGGTCTGCTGTTGCTGGCTCAGCCGCGCCAGGGTCGGCCAGACCAGGGCCAGCTCACCGACCCCCGGCGCGGCCAGCAGCACCTCCGACAGCGCCGAGGGCGGCCAGCCACCGCCGGGCAGGCGGGCATCCAGCGCCGGGTGCCCGGTCGGGTGCGGGGCCACCTCCGGGACGGCCGCACGGGGTTGCCCGCGCCAGACCCTGCGGGTTTCCAGCAGCCGGTCCAGGGCCTGCACGGCGCCCATCAACGGGCCTCCCGGCAGGGCTGGAACAGGCGGAAACGGGCAGGAAACAAGGGCATGGCGGAGAGTATCGGCAGCACGCGTGTCAAAGGCTGAGACCGACAATCCTACCTGCAATTAGTAAAAATGCTAACGAATTCCGCGGCCGGATTCCGAACCCGTTGAGGGTGCTGAATGCTTCAGGAGGTCGCCCGCGCCGGCCGTGGATCCACGCGCCGGCGGGGCCTCAGCGCCCCTGCGGATCCGGCCGGTGGTGCACGTATTCGACGACGGTGCCGTCCGGATGCACGGCGTTGAAGGCCGCGCCGGTGGGCACGACCTGCAGCGGGAAGATGATCTGCGCCCCGGCCGCCACCAGCCGGTCGTGGTACGGCTGCACGTCATCCACCAGCAGCGTGCCGGTGGTCGAGGTGAACGGGGCCAGCTTGTCCAGTGCGCCTTCGATCAGCAGGAACGCGCCGACCATGGCCAGGCGCAGGCCGGCCTCGGGGAACGGGAACCCGGCATCGGCCACCACGCCCTGCAACCGTTCGTAGAAAGCCACGCGCGCTTCCAGTTCGCCGGGGCCGACGAACACGCGGATCAACACGCGGGGCGTGCGCTGCCGCGAGGTGTCGTTGCGGTCGCGCCAGAGGTGATCGAAGTGGCGGTGTGGGGGCATGCAGTGGCTCCGGATCACGAGCGCCCATTATCGATCCGCGATCCGCGCCGAACCGGGCAGGGCTCATGACCACCGGTGATGGTGTGATAACCCGGCATCATCCACCAGGCGAGCAACGCGAGCAGCGATACACCGGCGCCCGCGATGCAGACACCCGTCCACCCCTGTGCGGCATACAGCGCACTGCCGGCCAGCGCACCCAGTCCGCTGCCGGCAGCGTAGAACAGCATGTAGGCGGCGATCACCTGCGCCTGTGCATGCGGGGCCGCCGCCAGGATCCGGCTCTGGTTGGTCACGTGCAGCGCCTGTACGGCCAGGTCCAGCAGCAGCACGCCGAGCACCAGCCAGCCCAGGTGATGGGGCATCGCGGCGATCGGCGCCCAGCTCAGCAGCATCACCCACAGGGCGCCGGTGGTGACCCGCCCGGCATGGCCGCGGTCACTCCAGTGCCCACTGCGTGCCGCCGCCAACGCACCGAGCAGTCCGACCAGCGCGAAGGCGCCGATGGCGGTGTGGCTGAGTGCCTGCGGCGGCGCGCCCAGCGGCAGGCTCATGCTGCTCCAGAACAGGCCGAACACGGTGAACAGCAGCAGGCCCAGCACGCCGCGCTGGCGCAGCACCGGCTGCTGCCGCAGCAACGTGATCCATCCTGCCCGCGCGCTGTGCGCGGCCGGCACTGGCAGCCGCGGCAGGCACGCCCACAACAGCATGCCCGTCACCACCATCACCCCTGCAGAAAGCAGGTACACCGCACGCCAGCCGCCCAGGTCGGCCACCGCGCCGGCCACCACCCGTGCCAGCAGCAACCCGACCACCACGCCCGCCTGTGCGGCACCGACCACGCGGCCACGCTCGTGCGCGCCGGCGGCCGCGGCGGCATAGGCGATCAACCCCTGGGTCATCGCGGTGCCCAGCAGGCCGACCGCGAGCATGCCCAGCAGCAGGCTCCCGGCCTGCGCTGCCATCGCCACGGCCAGCAACGCCAGCACCAGGCCGCCCCCCTGGACCGCCATCAGGCGGCGACGGTCCATGCGGTCGCCCAGCGGCACGACCCAGAGCAGGGCCGCAACCGAGCCCAGCTGGGTGGCCGCGATCACCGCGCCGATGCGGCCGGTGGCGATGCCCAGATCGCTCGCCAGGGCACCCAGCACGGGCTGGGCGTAATAGACATTGGCCACGCTCAGGCCGGCGGCGCAGGCGAACAACAGCAGCAGGGCGGTGGAGAGGCGGGAAGTGTGCGTCATCTTTGGTCTCAAAATAGAACCAGTTGATTCTGTGGCATGTGGTTCTAAAATGAAACCTGAAAAGGAGGGCGCTCATGGCCACCGATCCCACTACCCCCTGCCCGGTAGCGCGCGCGCTGGATCTGATCGGCGACCGCTGGTCGCTGCTGATCGTGCGTGACGCGTTCGACGGCGTCCGGCGTTTCAGCGACTTCCAGCGCGGCCTGGGCATGTCGCGCAGCATGCTCAGCCAGCGCCTTCAGGCCTTGCTCGAGGCCGGCGTGCTGCGGCAGCAGCCGCAGGGCGAGGGCGCCAGCTACCAGGACTACGTGCTCACCGAACGCGGCCAGACGCTGTTTCCGCTGGTGGTCGCGCTGCGCCAATGGGGTGAGCACTGGCTGTTCGCACCGGGCGAGCCGCGTTCGGTCCTGCAGGTGCGTGCCGATGGCCGGCCGGTGGCCGCGATGCAGCCGCGCGACCAGCGGGGGCGGGTGGTTGCGGCGGCCGCGACGCAGGTCGTGAAGCCCGGCCCGGCAGGATCATCAGCCCCCGGCTGACGTCCCAGATGTAAAGACAGTGTTGACAGGCATTGACGGGCTCGGACACTCTTCGGGGTGGGCACCGGTCACGGTGTCCCTGGGGAGTGCGGCTGTCACGACGGGCGGAGGGGCCTTGTCGTAGCCGTCATTGCCCGGGTTTTACCCGGCTCCCGCGCAGTGCGCGGCGCGCCCGCCAACAATGGCGCTGCACCCTTCTGCGGCAAGACTCCCTGGATTTATTGCGTAAGCAAAGGTGTTTCGCCCGCTCATGAAAACGATTTCAAAGCCCTTGGCCCTGACGGCCGCCATCGCGCTCTCGCTGAGCGCTTCCGCCTGGGCCGCCGCCCCGGTGCCTGCTGCCGATGCGTTCACCGTGCTGACGCTGCAGCAGACGCCCGACGGGCTCGATGCCGACGTGGTCGCCGCGCAGCTGGATACCCTGCAGGTCGATGCCGTGACCATCGCCAACGTCCAGCGCAGCGCCGGCAGCGTGGAACGCCTGCAGAGCCTGGCCGACGCGCTGGGTTACCACTACCGCTTCGTGAGCGCGGATCCGGCGGCCGCCGAGCAGACCGGCAGCGTGGTGCTGACCCGGTTGCCGATCGAGGCCGAATCCGGTGTGGAGCAGCCCTCGCTGAACTACCTGCGCCTCAATGACGGCCGCCACGTCGTGGCCCTGTACACCAGCGCGGCCGAGGCCGCGCCGCTGGCGGCGCTGGTGGCCGGTTCGCGGCTGGATGCGCCGGCCGTGCTGCTCGGCGCGGTGGCGGCCGATGCGGCCGCGGCCGCCGGCTTCGAGGCGGAGGCGAAGGCCGCTGCGTTCAGCGATGGCTTCCAGTCCGCCAAGGCATCGAGCGTCACGCTGCGCACCGGCGCGGGCAAGGCGACCACGCCGGCCACGCTGCTGACGCTGGCCTACCGTGCGCCGCTGGGCGGCGATACGCCGTGGATGGACACCGGGATGAACGCCGATGCCCGTGCCAAGGCACTGGTCGCGCAGATGACGGTCGATGAGAAGTTCCAGATGCTGCACAGCTACTTCGGGCTGGGCAAGGATGGCGGTCCGCTGCCCGAAGGCGCGGTCGGCTCGGCCGGTTTCGTGCCGGGCGTGCCGCGCCTGGGCATTCCTTCGCAGCAGTCGGCCGATGCCGGCGTGGGTGTCACCAACCCGGGCGGCATCCGCAAGGGCGACCACGCCACCGCGATGCCGTCGGGCCCGTCGACCGCGTCCAGCTGGAACCCGCATATCGCCTTTGCCGGCGGTGCCACCATGGGCCGTGAAGCCTGGCAGCAGCGTTTCAACATCCTGCTGGCCGGCAGCGTCAACCTGCAGCGCGATCCGCGCAATGGCCGCAACTTCGAATACGCCGGTGAAGATCCCCTGCTGGCCGGTGTGCTGGTCGGCGAATCGATCCGCGGCGTGCAGAGCCAGCACGTGATCTCCACGATGAAGCACTTCGCGCTGAACGACATGGAGACCTCGCGCAATTTCCACAGCGCCGAGATCGGCGAGCAGGCGATGCGTGAATCGGATCTGCTCGCCTTCGAGATCGCCATGGATATCGGCAAGCCCGGTTCGGCGATGTGCTCGTACAACCGCATCAACGGTACCTACGGCTGCGAGCACGATTACCTCATGAACGAGGTGCTCAAGCAGGAATGGAAGTTCCCGGGTTTCGTGATGTCCGACTGGGGCGGCGTGCACAGCGGTTCCAAGGCGGCGCTGGCCGGCCTGGACCAGCAGTCGGCCGGTGAGGTGTTCGACAAGGCGGTCTATTTCGACGAACCGCTGCGCCTGGCCGTGGCCGGTGGCGTGGTGCCGCAGGCGCGCCTGGACGATATGGTCGGCCGCATCCTGCGCACGATGTTCGCGCACGGCAACTTCGACCGCCCGCCGGTGCACGAGGCGATCGATGACGAGGCCGGTTTCCTGGCCGCGCAGCGCACCGTGGAAGAAGGCAGCGTGCTGCTGCGCAATGAAGGCGCGCTGTTGCCGCTGGCCCAGGACGTGCAGCGCATCGTGATCATCGGTGGGCACGCCGACAAGGGCGTGATCGGCGGCGGCGGTTCTTCGATGGTCGGCTGGACCGCCAAGGGCACCAACGCGGTGCCGGGCGTGCTGCCGACCACCTGGCCGGGCCCGGTGATCTTCCACCCGTCCTCGCCGCTGGAAGCGCTGCGTGCCGCGCGTCCGGATGCCCGGATCGATTACGTGGATGGCCGCAATGTCGCCGCGGCCGCGCGCGCTGCGGCGGACGCCGATGTCGCCATCGTGTTCGCCACGCAGTGGTCGGCCGAGTCGGTCGATCTTCCGCACATGCAGCTGCCGGACAACCAGGACGCGCTGATCGCCGGGGTGGCCAAGGCCAACCCGAAGACCGTGGTGGTGCTGGAAACCAATGGCCCGGTCGAGCTGCCGTGGCTGCAGCAGGTGCCGGCCCTCCTGCAGGCCTGGTACCCGGGCATCCGCGGTGGCGAGGCGCTGGCCGCGCTGCTGACCGGTGCCGTCAATCCGTCCGGCCGCCTGCCGGTGACCTGGCCGGTGGATGTCAGCCAGCTGCCGCGCCCGCACGTCAACGGCCTGGGCTTCAATCCGAAGCACAAGCCGGATGACACCATCGATTACACCATCGAAGGCGCCAACGTCGGCTACAAGTGGTTCGCGGCCAAGGGCCTGACCCCGCAGTACGCGTTCGGCCATGGCCTGTCCTACACCAGCTTCGGCTACGACAACCTGCAGGTGGTGGTGGAAGGCCAGCGCGTGGTCGCCAGCGTGGACGTGCGCAACACCGGCAAGGTCGCCGGCGCGGACGTGCCGCAGCTGTACCTGCAGCTGCCGCAGGGCAGCACCACGCCGATCCGCCTGATCGGGTTCCAGAAGGTGTCGCTGCAGCCGGGCGAAAGCCGCCGGATCCGCATCGAAGCCGAGCCGAAGACGCTGGCCAGCTTCGATACCACCGCCAAGCAGTGGAAGATCGCCGGTGGGCAGTACGAAGTGCAGCTCTCGCGCGCGGCCAATGCACCGGTGCAGCGCGTGCCGCTGGAGCTGGCCGAGCAGGTGGTCCGCTGAGGTGATGCAGGCAGGTACCGGCCCAGGGCCGGTACCTGCCACCCCGGCTTTGCACGACACGGTGGTTCACGGCTGAATGCGCGAAACGGCACGAAAACAGGCCGATCGGCATCTACCGGCGCGGGCCGCGCAGCGCTAGGCTGCGCAGGTTGCCATGACTGCCCGGAGCCCCCGATGCGTATGCGTGTAGCGCCAGTTGCGCTGTTGAGCCTGATGGTTGCGGCCAGTGTATCGGCGCAGACCGCGCCGATGACCCCGGACATCCCCGCCAAGGGGTTCGTGACGCCCACGGCGCAGGACAACTACGACAAGCGCGTGGTGATGGTGCCGATGCGTGACGGAACGAAACTCTACACGGTGATCGTGGTGCCCAAGGGCGCCAGGCACGCGCCGATCCTGCTGACCCGCACGCCGTACGATGCCGCCAACCGCGCCAAACGCATGGAGTCGCCGAACATGCGCGACATCCTGCCGCAGGGCGATGAGGTGTTCGTCGATGGCGGGTACATCCGGGTGTTCCAGGACATCCGCGGCAAGTACGGCTCCGAGGGCGATTACGTGATGACCCGGCCGCTGCGTGGGCCGCTCAACCCCACCAAGGTCGACCACGCCACCGATGCGTGGGACACCATCGATTGGCTGGTCAAGCACGTGCCCGAGAGCAACGGCAAGGTCGGCATGCTGGGCTCGTCTTATGAGGGCTTCACGGTGGTGATGGCGCTGACCGATCCGCATCCGGCATTGAAGGTCGCCGCGCCGCAGAGCCCGATGATCGATGGCTGGATGGGCGATGACTGGCTCAACTTTGGTGCGTTCCGGCAGGTCAACTTCGGCTATTTCACCGGGCAGCTGGCCCAACGTGGCAAAGGCCCGGCGATTCCGAGCGTGGGCTACGACGATTACACGACCTTCCTGCGCGCCGGTTCAGCCGGTGACTACGCCCGGGCCAACGGGCTGGACCAGTTGCCGTGGTGGCACAAGCTGATCGAACACCCCAGCTACGACGCGTTCTGGCAGGAGCAGGCGCTGGACGCACGCATGGCCAGGACCGGGCTGAAGGTCCCTACGATGTGGCTGCAGGGCCTGTGGGACCAGGAGGACATGTGGGGTGCGGTGCACAGCTATGCGGCGATGGAGCCGCGTGACACCGGCAACACGCTGAACTATCTGGTGATGGGGCCGTGGCGGCACAGCCAGGTCAACTATGACGGCAGCAGCCTGGGCGCGTTGAAGTTCGACGGCGACACCGCACTGCAGTTCCGCCGCGATGTGCTCAAGCCGTTCTTCGATCAGTACCTGGTCGATGGTGCGCCCAAGGCGCAGACGCCGCCGGTGCTGATCTACAACACCGGCGAAAACCACTGGGACACCCTGCAGCAATGGCCGCGCAGCACGGCGCAGTCCAGGCCGCTGTTCCTGCGTGCGGGCGGCAGGCTCTCCTTCGAGGCGCCGCAGGCTGGCGAAGCGACGTTCGAGGCGTATGTGTCCGATCCGGCCAAGCCGGTCCCGTTCGTGCCGCGCCCGGTACGGTTCGCCGACCGCGATATGTGGACGAGCTGGCTGGTCAAGGATCAACGCTTCGTGGATGGTCGCCCGGACGTGCTGACCTTCGTCAGCGAACCGTTGACCGAGCCGCTGCGGATCGGCGGTGCGCCGCAGGTCGATCTGCAGGCCGCGACCAGTGGCAGCGACAGCGACTGGGTGGTGAAGCTGATCGATGTCTACCCGGACCAGACCCCCTCGACGCCGGAAATGGGCGGCTACGAGTTGGCGGTCTCGATGGCGATCTTCCGTGGCCGGTATCGTGAGAGCTTCAGCGACCCGAAGGCGATCGCGAGCAATCAGCTGCTGGCGTACAAGTTCGGCCTGCCTACGGCGAACCACGTGTTCCAGCCCGGGCATCGGGTGATGGTGCAGGTGCAGTCGAGCCTGTTCCCGCTGTACGACCGCAATCCGCAGACGTTCGTGCCGAACATCTATCTGGCCACGCCGGGCGATTACCAGAAGGCGACGCAGCAGATCTGGCACGCGCCACAGCAGGCCAGTTTCATTTCGTTGCCGGTGTACTGAGCAGAAGGTCGGGCAGGGCGTGGCGTGGCGCTACACCGCGCCGCTGGCCCTCAGGCCCGGATGCCGTCCGCACCGGCAGCACGCAGGGTTCGCCCTGCGTGCTGCGTGATGCGTGGCGGGCGGGCCATGCCGGTGTGGCCTGCGCCCGTTCCCGTGTTGCGCGCCGGGGTCAGCCGTCGATCGTCGGGTAGTCGGTATAGCCGTGGGCACCGCCACCGTACAGCGTGTCCGGGTCCAGCTCGGACAGCGCCACGCCCAGGCGGAAGCGCTCGACCAGATCCGGATTGGCGATGAACGGGCGGCCGAAGGCGATGACATCGGCGTAGCCGGAGGCCACGGCGGCTTCAGCGCTGTGCTGGTCGTAGCCGTTGTTGGCGATCCACGGGCCGCGGAACTTCGCACGCAGCGCCGCGTAGTCGAAGGCGATGTTGTCGCGCGGGCCACCGGTCGCGCCTTCGATGACATGGATGAAGGCCAGCGGCCCGATCGCATCCAGGCGTTCCACCGCCCGTTCGAACAGCGGCTGTGGATCCGAATCGGCGGCGTCATTGGCCGGTGTGACCGGCGACAGGCGCACACCGGTCCGGCCAGCGCCGATCTCCGACGCGATCGCGCGGACCACTTCATCCAGCAGGCGGGTGCGGTTTTCGATGCTGCCACCGTAAGCGTCGGTGCGCTGGTTGCTGCCGTCGCGCAGGAACTGATCGATCAGGTACCCATTGGCGGCATGCACTTCCACGCCATCGAAGCCGGCGGTGATCGCATTGCGGGCGGCCTGCCGGTAATCCTGGATCAGCGCGGGGATCTCGGACAGCTCAAGTGCGCGCGGCGCGGAGACATCCTCGAAGCCCTTGGCGGTGAACGTCTTGGTCTTGGCCGCGATCGCACTCGGCGCGGCCGGCACTTCGCCCTCCGGCAACAGGCTGGTGTGCGAGATGCGCCCGACATGCCACAACTGCAGCACGATCCTGCCGCCGCGTGCGTGCACGGCATCGGTCACTTTTTTCCACGCATCGATCTGCGCCTGGCTGTAGATGCCGGGCGTATCCAGATAGCCCTGGCCGAGCGGGCTGATCTGGGTGGCTTCGGCGATCAGCAGGCCGGCGCTGGCGCGCTGCTCGTAGTACTGGATCGCCAGGGGATTGGGAATGCGGTCATGGATCGCGCGGTTGCGCGTCAACGGTGCCATCGCGACGCGGTTGGCGATGGCGATGTCTCCCAGCTGGGTGGGCGTGAACAGCGGGCTGTTGCTGGACTCTGTCATGGGATTGCCTTGGAAGGTGGGGGCCGCCATCGGCGGATGAAACAGGCGTGCAGCCGTACGACAGCGAGCATAGGCCCGGTGTGCGTTGCAGGCATGGGAAGGATTGTTGCGGAGCACAGCGTGCAGGCGCCGTCAGCGTGCACGCTGGCTCAACCCCCCGCGGGCGTATGGTCGATGCAGGGGCAACAGCCCACTGTTTCAACCAACCCAAGGAACAACGCGATGATCGATTATCAGCTCAAGGGCAAGGTGGCCATCGTCACCGGTGGCGTCTCCGGGATCGGCCTGGCCGCCGCGGAACTGCTGGCCGCCTCCGGTGCCGCGGTATCGGTGTGGGACCTGAAGGCCGACGCCGTCGAAAAGACCGCCGAGGCGCTGCGGGCCAAAGGTGGCAAGGCGATCGGCATCGCGCTGGATGTCACCGATGCACAGGCCGTCGAAGCCGCCGTGCAGCGCACCGTGCAGGAACTGGGCGGGCTGGATATCGCGGTCAACAACGCCGGCATCGGCGGGCCCTCGGCGAGCAGCGGCGATTATCCGGTGGACGGCTGGAAGCGGGTGATCGACGTCAACCTCAACAGCGTCTTCCTGTGCCAGCGTGCGCAGATCCAGGCCATGCGCAGCGCAGGCAACGGCGGCAGCATCATCAACATGGCCTCCATCCTGGGCCAGGTCGGTTTCGACAACTCGGCCGCGTATGTGGCGGCCAAGCACGGCGTGGTCGGGCTGACCCAGACGGCCGCCTGGGAACATGCGGCCGACAACATCCGCATCAATGCCGTTGGCCCCGGGTTCATCGCCACGCCGCTGCTGGAAAAGATGGACCCAACGGTGAAGAAGGCGCTGGAAAGCAAGCATGCGCTGGGCCGCCTGGGCACGCCGGAAGAGGTCGCCGCGCTGGTGGCCTGGCTGGCCAGTGCCGATGCCGGCTTCGCGACGGGCACGTACTACGCCATCGATGGCGGTTACCTGGCCCACTGATACGCCTGCGCGGCATGCCGTGGCGGCATGTCGCGCGGTTTCACGGTGCCCAGACGCCGACCTCTGCGACTCTCGGTGCATTATCCGGTGAGACATGCAGATGGGCCTGGAACAAGATCTATCGATCCTGCTGCGGATCGGCGCCGCCATGCTGTTCGGTGGCGTGCTCGGCTTCGAACGCGAGCTGGGCAAGCATGCGGCCGGGCTGCGGACCCACATGCTGATCGCCGGTGCGGCGGCGCTGATCGTCGGGCTTGGCGACAGCATCGCCGAGCATTTCCAGCAGGAACGCTATCGCGATCTGCTGCAGGTTGATCCGGTCCGCCTGATCGAAGCGGTCGTGGCCTGCGTCGGCTTTGTTGCCGCCGGCACCATCCTGCGTGGCACGCGCGAGGACCAGGTCAGCGGCCTGACCACCGCCAGCTCGCTGATCATGGCGGCCGCGCTCGGTATTGCCGTGGGCATCGGTGAGTACGTGATCGCCCTGGGTGTCACCGTGCTCTGCGTGCTGGTGCTGGGTGTGTTCCGGCATGTAGAAAAGAAGATGGAGTAAGCATGAACCCGTCACTGCCCTTCAAACTGCTGCGCATCGATCACGTGGTGCTGCGGGTGCGCGATCTTCCGGCCTCCGTGCGTTTCTATTGTGAGGTGATCGGCTGCACCGTTGCGCGGGAGCGGCCTTCGCTGGGCATGGTCCACCTGCATGCGGGCGCTTCGATGATCGACCTGGTCAGTGTCGATGGTCCGCTCGGCGTGCGCGGCGGGCCGGCGGCCGAGCTGGAACGGCGCAACATGGATCATCTGTGCCTGCGCATCGAGCCGTTCGATGAAGGGGACCTGGTGGCGCACGTGAAGCAGCATGGGCACGTGACCGAAGGTCCGGCCGGGCGCAACTATGGCGCCGAAGGGGATGGCATCTCGCTGTACCTGCTGGATCCGGACGGTAACCGGGTAGAGCTCAAGGGCGCCGCGCGCCGCTGCGGCTGAGGGCGCCTGCCGGGGCCGGGCTGGGACTTTGGTCGTACTGCGCTGTAGGCGGCGGCTCTGCTTCAATGGCGCTGGTGCGAACGCCCGGCTGCCTCGTGCCGCTCCCTGCCGACCACGGTTGACCGCATGATCATTTCCGCCTCCACCGACTACCGGGCCGCCGCCCAACGCCGGCTGCCGCCGTTCCTGTTTCATTACATCGATGGCGGCGCGTATGCCGAGCACACGCTGCGGCGCAACGTCGAGGATCTGGCGCAGATCGCGCTGCGCCAGCGGGTCCTGCGCAACATGTCCAGCCTGAGCCTTGAAACGGCCCTGTTCGGCGAGCGCATGGCGATGCCGGTGGCATTGGCGCCGGTGGGTTTGACCGGGATGTACGCGCGGCGTGGCGAGGTGCAGGCCGCGCGCGCGGCGGCCAGCCGGGGCGTGCCGTTCACGCTGTCCACGGTGTCGGTGTGCCCGATCGAAGAGGTTGCGCCCGCGATCGGGCGGCCGATGTGGTTCCAGCTGTACGTGCTGAAGGATCGCGGCTTCATGCGCAATGCGCTTGAACGCGCGCGGGCGGCGGGTGTCACCACGCTGGTGTTCACGGTGGACATGCCCACGCCCGGCGCGCGCTACCGCGATGCGCACTCGGGCATGAGCGGGCCCAACGCGGCGGCGCGACGCATGCTGCAGGCGCTGACCCACCCGGGGTGGGCGTGGGATGTGGGCCTGCGCGGGCGCCCGCATGATCTGGGCAACATCTCCGCCTACCGGGGCAGCCCGACCGGGCTGGCCGACTACATCGGCTGGCTGGGCAGCAACTTCGATCCGTCGATCTCGTGGAAGGACCTGGAATGGATCCGCGAATTCTGGACCGGCCCGATGGTGATCAAGGGCATCCTCGACCCGGATGACGCGCGCGATGCGGTGCGCTTCGGTGCCGATGGCATCGTGGTCTCCAACCATGGCGGGCGCCAGCTCGATGGGGTGCTGTCCACCGCACGCGCGTTGCCGGCGATCGCCGATGCGGTCAAGGGCGAGCTGACGCTGCTGGCAGACTCGGGCATCCGCACCGGGCTGGATGTCGTGCGCATGCTCGCGCTCGGGGCGGACGGCGTGCTGCTCGGCCGGGCGTTCGTCTACGCGCTGGCGGCCAGGGGCGAGGCCGGCGTGGCCAATCTGCTGGACCTGATCGCCAACGAAATGCGGGTGGCGATGACGCTCACCGGTGCGAAAACCGTGGCCGACATCCGCGCCGATGCGCTGGTGGACGCCCAGCGCCACGGCGCGCCGCTGCTCTGACGCCACCGGCCAGGGCCGGCGTCCGCGCGCCGGATTACACTGGAGCTCCCCCCATCGGGCACTGCCCGGGAGACGCCGGTGCTGCACGTGTTCATGCTGGGCGGGCGCCATGCCCGGGCCCGGATCGAGGTCCACGACGTGGCCTTCGCCAATGTCGATGCAATCGAAGAGGCCTATCCCCAACTGCGCCAGGACTGGTTCGGCGAACGCAAGGGCCTGCATATCGATGGCTGGCTTGCGGTGGACGGGGTGGAGGACTATCGCGTGGGCTTCGGCGATGCCGCGCCGGCAGCGGGCGCGCCGCGGCTGTTCTTCGTCAACCTCGGGGGGTACGTCGCCGGGGCATTGGGCGAAGCGCACGACTACCGCCTGCTGGTGGCCACCGATCTGGCCCAGGCCCGGCAGAAAGCCAAGGCGATGCGTGACGCGGACTGGGCAAAACCGCATACCGATGCGGTGCTGGACGTGGATGACTGCCTGGCCATCGATCAGGTCGGCGGCCGCTACGTGCAGCTGCAGCGCGGTCCGCACGCCGGTATCGCGCTGGTCAGCGATTACATCGTGATCGGCTGAGCCGGGCGGGCAGGGCGGTTGCCCGCGTGAAGAGACTGCCGCATAGTGGCGCGGCGTGAACAAAGGCGTGTGTGGACTGCTGCGCCATCGCAGTGACCTACGGCCACAACCAACGGATGAGCTCCATGTTGAACAGCACACCTCCCACTGCGATGCTGCGGGTGGCCGGCCTCGTACTGGCCTTGATCGCCGGCCCGGCACACGCCGCAGACGCGCCGCAGGTGGGTGCCTGGCGGAACCTGCACTCGGCCAGCGGCAGTGAAACCATGCAGCGCAACCTCGCGTTTGCGATGGTGCCCGCACCGGCGCAGAAGGGCGATCGCTTTGCGGTGCTGGACCGCGAGGGTCGGCAGGTGGTGTGCTGCCTGGTGGTGGACAGCGAGCGGCTGGATGCGATCGCGCTGGAAACGCGCTACCGGCTGCCGGGCGTGTGGATCGCCGACCTGCTCGGCGATGAGGACAGCAACCGCCGCCGGGGCGAGCCGTATGTCTATGCGATGCAGCGCGATGCCACGCTGGCCGCGCATGTCTTTGCCGATGCGGCCGGTGCCTACAGCGACCTGGGTGGCCTGCTGCTGCCGGCCGGGAGCGTGATGGAGCCCGGCACCGACATGCTGCGGCTCGGTGCACAGCGTTACCGCCTGCAGTTCCGCTCGCAGCGCTTCGCCGATGAAAACGGCGCACTGGACCGCTACACGCTGCAGCCGGCCGCAGCGGACGCTGCGACCCTCGTGGTGGACGTGCCCTACAGCACCTACTGAGGCGCGCCGCGCCCGTTACAATGGCGGCCGAGCCTTCGCCAGCCGGCAGGGCGCATACCGCTGCCGAGTTCCGTTGTGACCGTTCGATCGTTCCTGCCGGGGGCGCTGCTGCTGTTGGCCGCGTGCGCTACCCCCCTGCCTTCGCCGCCTTCGCCGCCTTCGCCGCCGGGCAAACCGCCTGCCAATCCCGATGCACTGTGGGGCATCATCCAGCGCGACTGCAGTGCCGAAGGCCCGCCCCGGGGTGCCTGCCTCGATGTCGATCGCGCCCCGCAGCGGCGCGATGTGCTGCTGAAGGATTCGCACGGGCACTACCAGTACCTGGTCCTGCCCCTGGACCGCATCAGCGGGATCGAAAGCCCGGCCCTGTTGCGTGCGGATGCCCCCAACTATTTCGCTGCCGCGTGGGCTGCACGCCGGCACACCGAACAGGCCCTGGGCCAGCCGCTGCCGCGCGCGGTCGCCAGCCTGGCCCTGAACTCCCCGCATGGGCGCTCGCAGCACCAGCTGCACATCCACGTGGACTGCCTGCGCGCCGATGTGCTGGCGCAGCTGCAGCGCATGCAACCGGGGATCGGGGCGCAGTGGGCGGTGCTGCCGGAATCGCTGCGCGGCCATGCCTACCAGGCGCGCTGGCTGGCTGGCACGGAACTGACCGCCAACCCGATCCGGCTGCTGGCCGATGACCTGGCCGCGCCCGGCGACATGGCCAGCTGGTCGCTGCTGGTGAGCGGACAGCCGGCCGCCGATGGCGCGCCGGGTTTCCTGCTGCTGGCGACGCGGCGGGATACGGAACAGGGCAACAACGCGAGTGCCGAGGAGCTGCAGGACCATGCCTGCGTGGCGGTCACCGGCGCGGGCGGCCCGCTGGACGGCGTGCGCTGAGCGCGTGGGCGATTGTCGTCTTCACAGGCTATAGTGGCCGATCAATGCGGTGCCCGCTTTCGCGCCCGGGCCGACTGGCGCGTCGTCAACGACTCAAACCATGACTGCTGAAACGACTTCCCCGGCTGCCCCGGCGGCACCCTCCGGTCCGCTGTTCTACCGCCAGATCGTTCCGTTGAACGCCGAGGCCCATGCCACCTGGCGCCTGCTGCCCGAGTCGGCCGGCTTCGCCGCCGAGGCCAATTCGATCCCGGTGGTGGTGGGTGAATTCGGTTCGGCCGCGCAGCATTACCCGATCCTGTTCACCGGTGCCGAAGCCGTGCCGCTGGCCGCATTGGGCCTGGCCAAGAGCAACCTGTTCGTCACCGATGGCGTCTGGGCGGCCGACAGCTACGTGCCAGCCTACGTGCGTCGTTATCCGTTCGTGTTCATCCAGACCGATGACCCGGAAAACTTCGCGCTCGGCGTGGATGCCGGTTCGGAGCAGATCAACCGCAGCGGCAGCGACGAAGGCCTGGCACTGTTCCAGGAGGGCAAGCCGAGCGAGCTGGTCAACAACGCGCTGCGTTTCTGCGCCGATTTCACCCGCGAACACGACCTGACGCGCACCTTCGCCGCAGCACTGGTCGAAAACGACCTGCTGGTGGATCGCAGCATCGATGTCACGCTGAGCAACGGGACGCAGATGTCGATCAATGGTTTCCGCGTGGTCGATGTGGAAAAGTTCGCCAAGCTGCCTGACAACCTCGTGCTTGCCTGGCACCGCAATGGCTGGCTGGCCTTGATCCACCACCATCTCAGCTCGCTGGCGCGCTTCAGCGCGCTGGTGCAGCGCCAGAGCGCGCAGGCGGCTCCGGCGGCCTGACCGCAGCGCCGCAGCAGCGTGGCAGGCAACGGCGGCCCTCTGGGTCGCCGTTCTGCTGTGCGCCCCGCGCTATGCTCGGCGATTCCCATGCCACAAGGACGCACCGCATGTCTGCAGGACTTCGCTACCGCCGCGCCACGCCCGAGGATGCGGCAGCGTGCATCGACCTGCGCGGGCGCACCCGCGAAAACGCCTTCTCGGCCGCGCAGCTTGCCGCGCTGGGAATCACCGTGGAGAGCTGGGCCGAAGGAATCCGTGACGATGCCTTGCCGGGCCACATCGCGTTCGATGCGGACGGGATGGCCGGCTACTGTTTCGCCGATCGCCAGAGCGGGGAGATCGTGGTGCTGGCGCTGCTGCCGCACCACGAGGCGCGCGGCGTCGGCCGCCGCCTGTTGGACCTTTCCATCGCCGACATGCGGGCGGCCGGTCATCATCGGCTGATCCTGGGGTGTGCGGCGGACCCTGCGGTGCGTTCGCATGGGTTCTATCGCCACCTGGGATGGCGGCCGACCGGCGAAGTCGACGCGCTCGGCGATGAGGTGCTGGAGCTGCACCTGCCGCGCTGAAGACGGCGGCCTGATCGTTCATCAGGCTTCTCCTTGGCGGCATCGCGCTGTGTGCCGCGTCACAGCAGGCCGGACCGGCGGCGCCGATGCTGATCCGCCGAGCCGAGCGTGCGCATGAATGCCTGCCTGATGACGGTGCTGCTGGCGCTGGCTGCAGCGCCCCCGGCAACGGTCACGATCCACACCTGCATCGAAGACGGCGTGCGCAGGCATCAATCGATGCCCTGCAGCAGCGGGCATACCGAGCAGATCCGTTCGGCACCCTTGGTGCCGCTCTCGCGGGCGAACGCGCAGTACATCGAATCGCTCCGGCAGGACCTCAAGCACCGGCAGGAACAGAAGGCCCGGCAGCGCCCGCCGGCCACGCAGCCACGCCCTGTCAAACCGCGCGGGCCCCGGCACCGGGCGCGCGTGCCCGGCGCGGTCATTTCCTTGCATGCCGATCCGGCGGCCTGCGCCACCGCCCGGCAGCGGCGTGACGCCGCATTTCTGGCTGCCGGCATGCAGCGCAGTTTCGCGCTGGCCCGGCGGATGGACGAACGCGTGCAGGCGGCCTGCCGCTGACCCGCCGCACGCGGCGGTGCGCGCGCCATACGGCGCGAGAAAATCCTCGCCCACGCCTGCGTGTCCACGCGGATAACGCGCGGTATATCGGGCGGGCACTGTCAGAGTATCCCTAGGGCTCTTTCAGAATATTCTGAACTGCATATCGCGCGCGATGCCATGGTGGCAGTGAATTTACTGTGCACATCGGTGAATGAAAAAATGACCCGAAAATGTGTATAAGGCACACAGATGTCCTGATAGTTTGAAGGTCCGCCGCATCACGGGGCGGGCTCAAAATAAGCAGAGTCAGCCGTCCTGGCACCACGCCGGGGCAGCCGCGTCAGTGCAAAGGAGAGGTCGGCATGTCGTATGTCGCAGTGCACATATCCCCGGTTTTTCGGCGAATTCGCGCAGCGCAACGCTGTCGTGGCTGTGAAATTGAGAACCCCATCGCATTTACTTTTGTTTAAATCATTCAGTGCATTCGCTGGATTCCGATAGGCCGCGCTTGTCGATCACGATTACCTTCGTGTAAGAGTGCAGTCGGCTCGATATATCCATCCTTCCGATCGACCTCTTATGCGATCGGATTATGTGTTCGCCATCACAGAAAGTAGGTTTTTTGCTCTCGAGAAATGCGCGGCGCCGAGGCGTGCCGCCCGTGAATTCTGCAGCGCAATTGCGTGTTCCTGCTCAATCTGAAAACAAGGACTTTTGATCATGACGACCCGCGCGAAGGTAGCTCCCCTCGGTGAGAACGTGGCTGCCGCTTCAGAGGCCGAGGTGGCCACCAACGGTGTGATCCAGCTCACCGGCAGCAGTGATGTCGCCCTGGACATCGCACCGGAGGAGGTCGCCGGGTACGCCAAGGACGGCGCTGATCTGCTGGTCCAGCTGAAGGATGGCGAGACCCTGCGGATCGCGAACTTCTACGCGCAGGGGCAGCCGCCCAGCCACCTCTACCTCGTCGATGATCACAAGCTGGTGTCGGTCGATCTGCCCGTGGTGGCCTCCGATGGCCCGCTGGTGGCGAGCTACGAAGCACAGGAGGTGTTGGCCGGGTTCGAGTCGCTCACCAATGCCCAGGCCGCGGCCGCGGCCGCCGGGACGACCGCCGGGGGTATCAGCACTGCCGGGTGGGTCCTGGGTGGGTTGGCCCTGGCCGGTGGCGCTGCCGCGTTGTCGGGCGGCGGTGGTGGGGGCGGAGGCAACGGCGGCGGCGAAACACCGCCACCTACGCCACCGCCGCCGACCGATACCACGCCGCCGGCAGCCGCGAGCAACCTGCTGGTCAGTGCCGATGGCACACGACTGACCGGTAACGCGGAGCCGGGTGCGCGCGTGGGCATCGATCTGAATGGCGATGGCCGCGCCGATATCACCGTGGTGGCCGGTGCCGACGGCCGTTTCGAAGCCACCCTCAGCCCGCCACTGGTCAATGGCGAGACCCTCAGCGTGGTGGTGACCGATGCGGCCGGCAACAGCAGCCCGCCGGCGTCCGTCACCGCCCCGGACATCACCGCGCCGCCGGCGGCCAGCGAGCTCACCGTTGCCGATGATGGCAGCAGTGTCAGCGGCAGCGCCGAGGCCGGCTCGACGGTCACCATCGACATCGATGGCGACGGCCAGCCCGACATCACCGTCATCGCCGGTCCGGACGGCCGCTTCGAAGCGCCGCTGGACCCGCCGCTGACCAACGGCGAGACGATCACCGTCGTCGTCACCGATCCTGCCGGGAACAGCAGTGCGCCGATCACCGCCACCGCGCCGGACACCACCGCGCCGGCGCCGGCCGGTGACGTGCAGATCAATGGCGATGGCACCGTGGTCAGCGGCAGCGCCGAGCCCGGCGCGACGGTCACCCTCGACATCGATGGCGATGGGCAGCCGGACATCACCGTGATCGCCGGTCCGGACGGCCGCTTTGAAGCGCCGCTGGATCCGCCGCTCACCAATGGCGAGACCGTCACCGTCATCGTCACCGATCCGGCCGGCAACAGCAGTGCGCCGATCACCGCCACCGCGCCGGATACCACCGCACCGGCGCCGGCCGCCGACGTGCAGATCAGTGGCGATGGCGCTCTGGTCAGCGGCAGTGCGGAACCGGGCGCCAGCGTCGGCATCGATATCGATGGCGATGGGCAGCCGGACATCACCGTGATCGCCGGTCCTGACGGACGCTTCGAAGCGGCGCTGGATCCGCCGCTGACCGATGGGCAGACCGTGAGCGTGACCGTGACCGATCCGGCCGGCAACAGCAGTGCGCCGGTCTCGCTGGTCGCACCGGATTTCCCTGCGCCGCCGGTGATCAACCCGAGCAACGGCAGCAGCATCAGCGGGACCGCCGAACCGGGCGTGACCATCACGCTCACCGACGGGGCGGGCAATCCGATCGGGCAGACCACGGCCGACGGCGATGGCGCGTGGAGCTTCACCCCCGCGACCCCGCTGGCGGATGGCACCGTCGTACAGGCCGTGGCGAGCGAGGCGGGCGGCACCCCCAGCCCGCCGGCCAGCGTGATCGTGGATGGCGTCGCCCCGGCCGCACCGGCGATCGATGCCAGCAACGGTGCGGTGATCAGCGGTACGGCCGAGCCCGGCAGCACCGTGACCCTGACCGATGGCGCGGGCGACCCGATCGGCGAGGTAATCGCCGATGGCGAGGGCAACTGGTCCTTCACCCCGGGCGCCCCGTTGCCCGATGGCACCGTGGTCAACGCCGTGGCGACGGATCCCTCCGGCAATACCGGCACGCCGGCGTCCACCACGGTGGATGCGGTAGCGCCCGGCGCACCGAGCGTGGGGCCGAGCAACGGCAGCGGCTTCAGTGGCACGGCCGAACCCAACAGCACCGTGGTGCTGACCGATTCCGATGGCAATGTGATCGGGCAGGCCGCCGTGGATGCCACCGGCACCTGGACCTTCACCGCGGATCCCGCGATTGCCGATGGCGCCGTGGTCACCGTGACCGCGCGCGATGCGGCCGGCAACGAGAGCGCGATCGCCACGGTCACGGTGGATGGCAGTGCGCCTTCCGCGCCGGTGATCGACGCCAGTAACGGCGCCACGCTCAGTGGCACCGCCGAACCCAACAGCACGGTCATCCTGACCGACGGCAACGGCAACCCGATCGGCCAGGTCGATGCCGATGGGGCCGGTGTCTGGAGCTTCACGCCCGCGCCGCCGCTCGCTGACGGTACGCTGGTCAACGCCGTCGCGGTGGATGCCAGTGGCAACGCCAGTGGCACCGGCTCCACCGTGGTGGACGCCACGCCGCCCGCCGCGCCGGTCGTGGCCGCAAGCAATGGCGGGGTCATCACCGGCACCGCCGAGCCGAACAGCACCGTGACCCTGACGGACGGCAATGGCGATCCGATCGGGGAGGTCGGCACCGATGGCGCCGGCAACTGGTCGTTCACGCCGGCAACGCCGCTGCCGGATGGCACGGTCATCACGGCGGTGGCAGTGGACGCCGCCGGCAATGCCAGTCAGGCCGGCACCGGCACCGTGGACGCGGTGCCGCCGCCGGTTCCCACCGTGGGCCTGAGCAACGGCAGCAGCTTCACCGGTACCGCCGAGCCGAACAGCACCGTGGTCCTCACCGATGGCGCCGGCACTCCGATCGCCGAAGTCGGCGTGGATGCCGACGGCAACTGGAGCTACACCCCGGGCACGGCGCTGCCGGACGGCAGCGTGGTGGAGGTGGCCGCGCGCGACGCGGCCGGCAACCTCGGCCCGGGCGCATCGGTGACGGTGGATGGCGCGGCACCGGCAACGCCGGTCATCACGGCGACCAACGGCACCACCCTCAGCGGCACCGCCGAACCGAACAGCACGGTCACCCTGACCGACGGCAACGGCGCGCCGATCGGGCAGGTGGAGGCCGATGGCGCCGGCGTCTGGAGTTTCACCCCGTCCACCCCGCTGGCCAATGGCACCGTGGTCAATGCGACCGCGACCGATGCGGCGGGCAATACCGGCCCGACCGCCTCGACGGTGGTCGACAGCGTGGCACCGGCGAGCCCGGCGCTGGCGGTCAGCAATGGCAGCGTGATCAGCGGCACGGCCGAGCCGGGCAGTACCGTCATCCTGACCGATGGCAACGGCGACCCGATCGGCGAGGTCACCGCCGACGCGGCCGGCACCTGGTCGTTCACCCCGGCCACGCCGCTGGCCGACGGCACGGTGGTCAACGCCGTGGCCGAAGACGCCGCCGGCAACCAGAGCCCGGCGGTGTCCACGGTCGTCGATGCCGTCGCACCGGCGGTACCGAGCGTGGACCCGAGCAACGGCAGCAGCCTGAGCGGCAGCGCCGATCCGAACAGCACGGTGGTGCTTGCCGATGCCGAGGGCAACATCCTGGCCGAGATCGCCGTGGATGGCAGCGGCACCTGGAGCTACACGCCGGCGACGGCGCTGCCGGACGGCACGGTGGTGACGGTCAGCGGGCGAGATGCGGCCGGCAACACCAGCGGCGGCGTCAACGTCACCATCGACGGCCTGGCGCCGGCCGCGCCGGTCATCGCCGCCAGCAACGGCACCACACTCAGCGGTACCACCGAGCCCAACAGCACGGTCATCCTGACCGATGGCAATGGCACGCTGATCGGGCAGGTCGATGCCGACGGCACCGGCGCGTGGAGCTTCTCGCCCGCGACGCCGCTGCCGGAGGGCACCCTGGTCAATGCGGTCGCCCGCGATGCCAGCGGCAACAACAGCCCCACCGGCAGCACCGTGGTCGATGCCACGCCGCCGGCCGCGCCGGTCGTCAACGCAGGCAATGGCAGCGTGATCAGCGGCACCGCCGAGCCGGGCAGCACGGTGATCCTGACCGATGGCAACGGCGACCCGATCGGCGAGGCCACGGCCGACGCGAACGGCATCTGGTACTTCACGCCCGCCACGCCGCTGGACGATGGCACGGTAGTCAATGCCGTGGCCGAAGATGCGGCAGGCAACCAGGGCGCACAGGGCAGCGCAACCGTGGATGCGCTGGCCCCGGCGGTGCCGACGGTGGAGGCCAGCAATGGCGTCACCCTCAGTGGCACGGCCGAACCGAACAGCACGGTGGTGTTGATCGACGCGGCGGGCAACCCGATCGCCGACGTCACGGCCGACGCCAGCGGCACCTGGTCCTACACGCCGGCCACGCCGCTGCTGGATGGCACCGTGGTGACCGTGGGTGCGCGCGACGCCGCCGGCAACGAAGGCCCGACCGTTCAGGTCACGATCGACGCACTGGCGCCGGCCGCGCCGCTGGTCGATGCCAGCAATGGCGGCACCCTCAGCGGAACGGCCGAGCCCAACAGCAGCATTTCCATCACCGACGGCGCGGGCAACCTCATCGCGCAGGTCACCGCCGACGGCGCCGGCGCCTGGTCGTACACGCCGGGCACGGCACTGCCGAACGGCACCGTGGTCAATGTGACCGCCACGGATGCGGCGGGCAATACCAGCGCGACCGGCACCACTGTCGTCGACGCGATCGCGCCGACCACGCCGACCCTCACCCTCGGCAACGGGACGGTGCTGAGCGGCACCGGCGAACCGGGTTCCACCATCGTGCTTGCCACCGGTGGCGGCACCCCGATCGGCGAAGCCCAGGTGGGCGCCGATGGCACCTGGAGTTTCAGCCCCGCATCGCCGCTGGACAACGGCACGCTGGTGGTCGCCGTGGCGGAAGATGCCGCAGGCAACCAGAGTGGTCCGGCCAGCACCACGATCGATGCGGTCGCACCGGGCACACCGGGCATCGGGGCAAGCAACGGCGTGAGCTTCGACGGTACCGCCGATCCCGGCAGCACGGTCGTGCTGACCGGCCCCGATGGCACCACGCTCGCCGAGATCCTGGTCGGTGACAGCGGCACCTGGAGCTACACCCCGGTAACCGCACTGCCGGATGGCGCGGTGGTGACGGTCAGCGCGCGGGATGCCGCAGGCAACAGCAGCGGCACGGCCAGTGTCACGGTGGATGCGATCGCGCCGGGCGCGCCGGTGGTCACCGCCGGCAACGGCAGCGTGATCAGCGGCAGCGCCGAACCCAACAGCACCGTCACGCTGATCGATGGCGCGGGCAATCCGATCGCACAGGTCAGCGCGGACGCGAACGGTGCCTGGAGCTACACGCCGGCCACGCCGCTGCCCAATGGCACGGTAATCGTGGCCAGCGCCACCGATGCCAGCGGCAATACCGGCGCGACCGGCGCCGGGGTCGTCGATTCCCTGCCGCCCGCGCCGCCGGTGGTCAACGCCGGCAACGGCAGTGTCCTGACCGGCACCGCCGAACCGCTCAGCACGGTGATCCTGACCGACGGCAATGGCGATCCGATCGGCCAGGTCGATGCCGATGCGCAGGGCAACTGGTCGTTCACGCCGGCCACTCCGCTGCCGGATGGCACGGTGGTCACTGCCATCGCCGAAGACGCCGCAGGCAACCAGAGCGGGCAGGGCAGTGGCACGGTGGACGCGCTGCCGCCGGCCACGCCGGTGGTGGAGGCCAGCAATGGCAGCAGCCTGAACGGCACCGCCGATCCGGGCAGCATCGTGGTGCTCACCGATGCCAGCGGCACGGTGATCGTGGAAGTGACGGCAGATGCCGATGGCTTCTGGAGCTACACGCCGGGCACCGCGCTGCCCGATGGCACCGTGGTCACGGTCAGTGCCCGCGATGCCGCCGGCAATACCAGCGGTGATGCCAGCGTCACCGTCGATGCCAGCGCACCGCCCGCGCCCGTGCTGGTGCCCAGCAATGGCGCCGTGATCAGCGGCAGCGCCGAGCCGAACAGCACGGTCACGCTCACCGACAACGCCGGCAACCCGATCGCCCAGGTCGACGCCGATGGCAACGGCCTGTGGAGCTTCATCCCGATCACGCCGCTGCCCAATGGCACCGTGGTGATCGCCACCGCGACCGACGCCAGCGGCAACACCGGCCCGGCCAGCGCAACCGTGGTCGATGCGCTGGCACCGCCGCCGCCGCTGCTCAGTGCCAGCAATGGGACGCTGATCAGCGGGACGGCCGAACCGAACGTGACGGTGATCCTGACCGACGGCGACGGCAACCCCATCGGCGAGGCCACGGCCGACGCCGCCGGCAACTGGTCCTTCGCGCCGGCCACTGCGCTGGCCGATGGCACGGTCATCAACGCATCGGCCGTGGATGCCGCAGGCAACATCAGCACGCCACCGGTGACCACCACGGTGGATGCCGTCGCGCCGGGCGCGCCGCTGGTCAATCCCAGCAATGGCGTGGTCATCAACGGCACCGCCGAAGCGGGCAGCACGGTCACCCTGACCACCGCCGATGGCACCCCGATCGGCCAGGCGCTCACCGACGGCACCGGGCACTGGACCTTCACCCCGGCCGCACCGCTTCCCGATGGAACGGTCATCGTGGCCACCGCGACCGATGCGGCGGGCAATGAAGGCCTGACCGGCTCCAATACCGTCGATACCTCGCTGCCCTCGATCCCGCAGATCGATCCGAGCAGGGGCGAGACGATTTCCGGCACGGCCGATCCGGGCAATACCGTGTCCATCGACGACGGCAGCGGCGCGCCGCCGGTGCAGGTACTGGTCGATGGCGACGGAAACTGGAGCTACACCCCGGGCACGCCGTATGCCGACGGCACCGTGATCGAGGTGACCGCGACCAATCCCGGCGGCACCGCCAGCGCGCCGGCCCAGGTCATCGTGGATGGCCTCGCCCCGGCAGCACCGCTGGTCAATGCCAGCAACGGCAGTGAGATCACCGGCAGCGCCGAGGCAGGCGCGACCATCCGCCTGACCGATGGCAATGGTGATCCGATCGGGCAGACGGTGGCCGCTGCGGACGGCACCTGGCAGTTCACGCCGGGCACGCCGTTGCCCGATGGCACCACGATCAACGCAACGGCCACCGATGCCGCCGGCAATGTCAGCGGCGTGGGCACCGGGACGGTCGATGCGATCGATCCTGCGACCCCGGTGATCAATGCCAGCAACGGCACCGTGATCACCGGCACGGCCGAGGCGGGCACCACCGTGCTGCTGACCGATGCTGCCGGCACCGTGCTCGGCCAGGCGGTAGTGGACATCAACGGCACCTGGGCCTTCGCACCGGCCACCCCGCTGGCCAGCGGGACGGTGGTCAGTGCGGTGGCACGGGACGCGGCCGGCAACGAAAGCGGGCCGGCCACCACGACCGTGGATACCACCGCGCCGGCGGCACCGGTGATCAACGCCAGCAACGGCGTGGTGATCAGCGGGACGGCCGAAGCGAACGCCAAGGTGATCCTCACCGATGGTGCCGGTACTGCGATCGGGGTGGTGACCGCAGATGGCAACGGGGTGTGGACCTTCGCGCCGGGAACCGCGCTGGCCAATGGCACGCTGGTCCGTGCCGTGGCACAGGATGCGGCGGGCAACACCAGCAGCCAGGTCAGCACCACGGTCGATACCCTTCCGCCGCCCACGCCGGTGATCAATGCCAGCAATGGCAGCGTGCTGGCCGGTACGGCGGAAGCCAATGCCACGGTGGTCCTGACCGGTGCGGGCGGTACGCCGATCGCCACGGTCACCGCCGATGCCAGCGGAAACTGGAGCTACACGCCCGGCACGCCGCTGGCCAACGGTACCCTGGTCAATGCGGTCGCCCAGGATGCGGCCGGCAACAGCAGCGCGCCGGCCTCCACGACGGTGGATCAGACCCCGCCGGCGGTGCCGGTCATCAACGCCAGCAATGGCAGCGTGATCGCCGGCACGGCCGAGGCCGGGGCCAAGGTGATCCTCACCGATGGCGCCGGCAACCCGATCGCCACCGTCACCGCAGATGCCAACGGCAACTGGAGCCTGTTGCCGGCCACACCGTTGGCCAATGGCACGGTGATCAACGCCGCGGCCCAGGATGCCGCGGGCAACCTCGGCCCGAGCGCCAGCACCACCGTGGACAGCGTGCCGCCGCCGGCGGTGGTCATCAATGCCACCAACGGCGTGGTGATCGCCGGTACCGCCGAGGCCAACGCGAAGGTGATCCTGACCGATGGCAGCGGCACCGCGATCGGGACCGCGCTTGCCGATGGCAACGGGGTGTGGAGCTTCACCGTGGCTACGCCGCTGGCCAATGGCAGTGTGGTCAAGGCGGTGGCACAGGACGCCGCCGGCAACACCGGCCCCAGTGCCAGCACCACGGTGGACACGCTCGCGCCGGCCACGCCGGTGATCACGGCCAGCAATGGCAGCGTGCTGACCGGCACCGCCGAGGCCAATGCGACGGTCGTGCTGACCGATGGCACGGGCGCGCCGATCGGCACGGCCACCGCCGATGCCGCTGGTGTGTGGAGCTTCACGCCCGGCACCGCGCTGCCGAACGGCACGGTGGTCAATGCCGTGGCGCGGGATGCGGCCGGCAACAGCAGTGGTCCGGCCACCACCACGGTCGATTCGGTCGCGCCCACCGCGCCGGTGATCAACGCCAGCAATGGTGCGGTGATCAGCGGTACCGCCGAGGCCAACGCCAAGGTGATCCTGACCGATGGGGCCGGCACCGCGATCGGCACGGCCACCGCCGACGCCAACGGCGTGTGGAGCTTCACCCCCGGTACCGCGCTGGTCAACGGCACGGTCATCAACGCGGTGGCGCAGGATGCGGCCGGCAATGCCAGCGGGCCGGTCAGCACCACGGTGGACACCATCGCGCCGCCGGCGGTCGTCATCAACGCCAGCAATGGCGTGGTGGTGAGCGGTACCGCCGAGGCCAATGCCAAGGTCATCCTGACCAATGCGGCCGGCGCGGTGATCGCCCAGGTGAGCGCCGATGCCAACGGCGTGTGGAGCTACACGCCGGGCACCCCGCTGCCCAATGGCACGCTCGTCAAGGCGGTCGCCCAGGATGCCGCCGGCAATACCGGCCCGCAGGTGTCGACCACGGTCGATGCGCTGGCGCCGAATGCACCGGTCATCAATGCCAGCAACGGCAGCGTGGTGACCGGGACCGCCGAAGCCAACGCCCGCGTGATCCTGACCGATGGCAATGGCACTCCGATCGCCACGGTGACCGCCGACGCCAACGGCAACTGGAGCCATACCCCGGCCACGCCGCTGCTCAACGGCACCGTGATCAACGCGGTGGCGCAGGATGCGGCGGGCAACAGCAGTGGCCAGGTCACCACCACCGTCGATGCGATCGCCCCGGCCGCACCGGTGATCAACGCCAGCAACGGCGTGGTGATCACCGGCACGGCAGAAGCCAATGCCAAGGTCATCCTGACCGACGGCAGTGGCACCGCCATCGGCACCGCCACGGCCGGCGCCAACGGGGTCTGGAGCTTCGCCCCGGGCACCGCACTGGCCAACGGCACGGTGGTCAACGCCGTGGCCCAGGATGCGGCCGGCAATACCAGCGGCACGGTCAACACGACCGTGGACAACGTGCCGCCGCCGGTGGTGGTGATCAACGCCACCAACGGCGCGCTGCTCAACGGCACCGCCGAGGCCAATGCCAAGGTGATCCTGACCGATGGCAACGGCGCCGCGATCGGCACCGTCACGGCCAATGCCAACGGGGAGTGGAGCTTCACCCCGGGCGTTGCGCTGGCCAACGGCACCCTGGTCAAGGCAGTGGCCCAGGATGCGGCGGGCAACACCAGCGCACAGGTCTCCACCACGGTCGATGCGGTCGCGCCGGCCGCACCGGTGATCAACGCCAGCAACGGCAGCGTGGTGACCGGCACCGCCGAAGCCAACGCACGGGTGCTCCTGACCGATGGCAATGGCACTCCGATCGCCACCGTCACCGCCGATGCCAGCGGCCTCTGGAGCTACACACCGGCCACGGCGCTGGTGAATGGCACCACCGTGCGCGCGGTCGCGCAGGATGCGGCCGGCAATACCAGTGGCGCGGTCACCACCACCATCGATGCGGTGGCGCCGAACGCGCCGTTGATCAATGCCAGCAACGGCGTGGTGATCACCGGCACCGCCGAAGCCAACGCAAAGGTGATCCTGACCGATGGGAGCGGCAACGCGATCGGTACGGCCACGGCGAACGGGAACGGGGTCTGGAGCTTCACCCCGGCCGCGCCGCTGGCCAACGGCACGGTGATCAGTGCCGTGGCCCAGGATGCGGCGGGCAACACCAGCGGCACGGTCAACACCACCGTGGACAACGTGGCACCGCCGGCCGTGGTGATCAATCCGAGCAATGGCACGGTGCTGGCCGGTACGGCCGAAGCCAACGCCAAGGTGATCCTGACCACGGCCGCCGGGACGGTGATCGCGCAGGTCATCGCCGATGGCAACGGCGCCTGGAGCTACACGCCTGGCACGCCCTTGGCCAACGGCACGGTGGTCAGGGCGGTCGCCCAGGATGCGGCGGGCAATACCGGCCCGCAGGTCTCCACCACGGTGGATACGCTGCCGCCGGCCGCCCCGGTCATCAGTGCCAGCAACGGCAGCGTGCTGACCGGTACCGCCGAAGCCAACGCCAAGGTGATCCTGACCACGGCCGGCGGTGCAGCGATCGGCACCGTCACCGCCGATGCGAACGGTGCCTGGAGTTTCACCCCCGGTACGGCGCTGGCCAACGGCACGGTGGTCAATGCGGTTGCCCAGGATCCCGCCGGCAATACCAGCGGTCCGGTCAGCACGACCATCGATGCGGTCGCGCCGCTCGCACCGACCATCAATGGCAGCAATGGCGTACTGGTGACCGGTTCGGCCGAAGCGGGGGCGACGGTGCTGCTGACCGATGGCAGCGGCAACGTCATCGGCCAGACCGTCGCCAACGGCGGTGGCAGCTGGAGCTTCCTGCCCGGCACACCGCTGGCCAATGGCACGGTGATCACGGCCGTGGCCCGCGATGCAGCGGGCAACCTGAGCGGGCCGGTCAGCACGACGGTGGATACGCTGCCGCCGGCGGCGCCGGTCATCAACGCCACCAACGGCGTGGTGATCACCGGCACCGCCGAGGCCAATGCCAAGGTCGTCCTGACCACCGGCGCGGGCGTGGCGATCGGCACGGTGACCGCCGATGCGAACGGGAACTGGAGCTTCAGCCCGGGCACCGCGCTGGGCAATGGCACGGTGGTGCGTGCGGTCGCGCAGGACGCGGCCGGCAACAGCAGCGTCGCCGTGGATGCGGTGGTGGACGCCATCGCGCCGCTGGCCCCGGTGATCAACGCCAGCAACGGCGCCGTGATCACCGGTACCGGTGAAATCGGTGCCCGCATCGTGCTGACCAGCGGCACCGGCCAGGCGATCGGCACGGCGGTGGTCGATGCCACCGGCAAGTGGACCTTCACCCCCGGCACGCCGCTGCCCAACGGGACCCAGATCAATGCCGTCGCGCAGGATGCCGCCGGCAACGTGAGCGGCCCGGTCGCGACCCTCGTCGATGCCGTGGCACCGGCGGCGCCGGTGATCAACCTCAGCAACGGTGCGCTTGTCAGTGGCACCGCCGAAGCCGGTGCCAAGGTGCTGTTGACCGATGCCAACGGCACGGTGATCGGCCAGGCCACGGCCAATGGCAGCGGAGTCTGGACGTTCTCGCCCGGTGCGCCGCTGGCCAACGGCACCGTGGTCAACGCGGTGGCCCAGGACGCGGCCGGCAACACCAGCACGGCCGCCAGCACCACGGTGGATTCGATCGCGCCGGCCGCACCGGTGCTCACGCTGAGCGCCAACGGCGCACTGTTGACCGGTACGGCCGAAGCCAACAGCAAGGTCCGGATCGTGGTCAACGGGGATGCCGCCAACCCGATCACCGTCACCGCCGATGCCAACGGCACGTTCAGCGTGCCGTTCTCTCCGGCGCTGGTGGCCGGGCAGCTGCTCACGGCGGTGGCCATCGATGCGGTCGGCAACGTCAGCCCGGTGGGTACGGTGCAGGCGACGGATCTGGCACCCCCGACCATCACCGTACCCGAGGCCGCCGATACCTGGATCAACGCCGCCGAAATCAGCAACGGCATCCAGGTCAACGTCGGCATCCGCTCGACGGTCAAGGTCGGCCAGGTCATCACGCTCAAGTTCGCCGGCACCAATGGCTATGAAGCGTTCGCGCTGCATACCGTGACGGCGGCCGATGTGAGTGCCGGCACGGTGCAGGTGACCATCAACCAGCCGGCCGGGCAGGGGGCCTTCCCGCAGGGCGCGGCCACCATCGTGGCCGATATCGGCGGGGCGGTGTCCGCGCCGGTCGGGTTCACGGTGGATACGATCCCGCCGCCGGCACCGGTGCTATCGCTGGTCGGCAACCTGCTCACGATTTCCACCGAGCCGGGCACCGTGTTGACGGTCAAGGTGAACATCGGCGGGGCGGAAGCCACGGCCACGGTCACGGCCAACAACAGCGGCATCGCCTCGTTGAACCTGCTGACCGGGCTCAACATCAACCTCACCTGGGACCAGCTGCTCAGCGCCCAGCTCACCGTGCAGGGCGCCGATCGTGCCGGCAACCTCAGCCCGGTGGCCGGGGTTGGCGTGGGCACCGGCATCGCACAGCCGGTCACCATCGGCAACTTCGGGGTGGATGTCAGCCTCAATCCGCTGGCGCCGAAGTTCGGGTTCAGCGGGCAGACCGCGCCCAACTCCAGCGTGGTGATCCAGGTGGTCACGCCGCTGTTGAACGTGAGTCTGTTGCCGATCACCGCCAATGCGGCCGGTACGTTCTCGCTGAACCTGCTCAGCCCGTCGGTCCTGAGCCAGCTCAACCTCAACATCACCCAGATCCTCAACCTGGGGGCCGACATTTCCTTCAATCTGGTGGCCACCAACGGCGCCGGTCAGAAGAGCGCCGCGTACGGCATCGACCTCACCCCGAACGGTCTGTTCCTGAACATCGGGCAGATCGATGTGAACGGCACCGCGGGCGACGATGTGCTTTCCGGGGCGAACAACAGCGCCGAGCACATTTTCGGCGGCAATGGCAATGACCTGGTGCTCAACATCGGGGCCAGTGACCAGGTGCAGGGCGGTGCGGGCAACGACACGCTGCAGGTGACCTCGGCGAACTTCACCAGCATCGATGGCGGGGCCGGCTTCGATACCCTGCTGCTCGCCAACGGCGTGGATATCGATTACAACGCCGTCGGTGTCGGCATCATCCGCAACATCGAGCGGATCGACATGGGCACCGGGGATGCCGGCAGTGAAGTCACGCTGACCGCGCCGGAGGTCGATGCGATCACCGATGCCAACAACATCCTGCAGTTCACCGGTGAGGCCAACGACGTGCTGAACGTAGCCGGCGCGGTCAACACCAACACGACCCAGGTCGTGGATGGCATCTCCTACAACGTGTACAGCTTCGGCAATACGACGCTGCTGGTGGAAGAAAACACCGTGACGGTGGTGACTTGAGGCCGGCCATCACCGAACGCACCGGCAGGCAGGGGTGGCGGGCAGCCATGGCAACGATGATGTTGCTCGGCTGCCCCGCCATGGGCATGGCGATGACGGTCCAGCAGGCCGTCGACGCCGGCCTGGCGATCCATCCGCAGGTACGCGCGGCGCTGGCCGAGGCGGAGCGTGCCGGCACCGAGATCAAGATCGCCAAGGCGGGCTACTACCCGGCGCTGCAGGTGTCAGGCGGCCCGCAGGCCGGCGACATCGGCGAAATGGTGTACGACGTGACGCTGTCACAGCGGTTGTTCGACTGGGGCCGCGTGGCCGGTGGCGTGGAAGGGGCGACCGCGAACCAGCGCAAGCTGGGCGCGGCGCTGGAAGTCACCCGCGACGATGCGGCGCTGGATATCGTGGAGACCTACCTGGATGTGCTGGTGGCCGAACGCCGGGTCGCGGCGGTGCGCGGTTTCCTGGAGCGGCTGCAGGGCATCCGCGGCATGACCGAGGCGCGTAGCGGCAGCGGCTATGCCGATCGCACCGAACTGGACCGCGCGAATCTTGAGACCGCGCGGGGTCAGGAACAACTGGCGCTGGAAGAGGGCGCGTTGGCCGATGCCCGCAACCAGCTGCGGATCCTGGTCGGGACCGAGCCGGGGGTGCTGCAGGATCCGGAACCGGCCTCGATGGCCGCGCGCCTGGCCGGGGCAGGGATGGAACCGGCGATCGAACGCTCGCCGTTGCTGCGGCGCTCGGCCGAGGATGTCAGCGTGGCCGAGGCCGAGCTGCGCCAGGCCAAGGCGGCGCTGCTGCCGCAGCTCAACCTGGAGGCGTCGGCACTGCGCCGCGAGATCGGCGGGCAGCTGCAGAACGATTCGGTGGTGTCGCTGCGGTTCCGGATGGACGTGATGCAGGGTTTTTCCAATTTCCAGCGCCCCACCGCGGCGCGGCAGCGGATCGAATCGGCGCACTGGACCGCCGATGCGACCCGGCGTGATCTGCGCCGGCAGCTGCAGACCCTGTTCGACACCGCCCAGACGCTGCGCTGGCGCGAGGAATCGCTGCAGCAGCAGGTCGGCGAATCCGAGCAGGTCGGGGTGCTGTACCGCGACCAGTTCGAAGTGGGCCGGCGCGACATCATCGATCTGCTCAGCGTGCAACGCGAGCGGCTGGAAGCCGAGCGGCAGCTGATCACGCTGCACATGGAGCGCAAGCGGATGGAGTATCGCGCCGCTGCGCAGGTAGGTTTGCTGGGACCGTTGTTGGAGGATCGCCTTGATGCAGATTCCGCGCAGTGAAAAGCGCCCGCTGGTCGTCGCGCGCGAAGCGCCGACCGATCCGCTGCGGCACGGCCTGCTGTTGTTGTGCGACGCCCTCGGGCGGACGCTGTCCGACGCCGAACTGGTGGAGGGCATCGCGCTGGAGAACGGCCGCCTGCCGCTGGCGATGGTGGCCCGCGCGCTGCGCCGGGCCGACCTCAATGCGCGCGTCGACCACCTCGGGCTGGAGGCGATGGATGGCTACCTGCTGCCGGCGCTGCTGATCCTGCACAACGGCAACACCCTGCTGGTGACCCGCATCGAAGGCGAGGTCGCCACGATCCGGGTACCGCAGGCCGATGGCGGTGAGCAGGCGATGCCGCTGGAGGATCTGCAGGGGCTCTACAGCGGTACCGCGATTTTCGCCAAGCCGCGCTTCCGCGCCGATGGCCGGATCGGCGGCTATGCCAGCGAGCGCCAGGAACACTGGTTCTTCGGGCCGCTCAAACAGCTGTGGCGCTCGTATGCCGAAGTGGGCGCGGCCGCGTTCATCGCCAACGTCCTGGCGATCGCCTCGGCGCTGTTCGCGATGCAGGTCTACGACCGGGTCGTGCCGAACGGCGCGTTCGATACGCTGTGGGTGCTGGCCAGCGGCGTGGCGCTGGCGATCATCATCGAGGGCGTGCTGCGGGTGATGCGCGGCCAGCTGCTGCACGTGCTGGGCAAGCGCATGGACCTGCAGTTGTCCACGCTGCTGTTTTCGCGGGTGCTGGGGACGCGGCTGGCGTCCAAGCCGGCCTCGATGGGAGCCTTCAGCACCCAGGTGCGTGAGTTCGAATCGGTGCGCGAATTCTTCACCTCCTCCAGCGCGGCGCTGATCAGCGACCTGCCGTTCGTGCTGATCTTCCTCGGCATCATCGCGCTGATCGGTGGCCATGTGGTCTGGGTGCCGCTGGTCGCCTGCGTGCTGATGGTGCTGCCGGGGCTGCTGGCGCAGCGCAGGCTCGGGCATCTCTCGCGGCAGAACCTGCGCGAGGGGGCGATGAAGAACGGCGTGCTGCTGGAAGCGTTCGAGCACCTGGAGACCGTCAAGTCGACCCGCGCCGAAGGCCGCGCGCTGCACCAGTGGGAGGCGCTGACCGCGCAGCTGGCCGGCACCGCGATGAAGACCCAGAGCCTGGCCTCCAGCCTGTCCTATGCGGCCAGCGTGGTGCAGCAGCTGTGCTACGTGGGCGTGGTGGTGTTCGGCGTCTACCGCATCACCGAAGGGTTGATGACGGTCGGTGCGCTGGTGGCCTGTTCGATCCTGGCCTCGCGTGCGATCGCACCGCTGTCGCAGGCGGCCGGCGTGCTGGGCCGCTGGCAGCACACGCGGGTGGCGATGGAGGGCCTGGATCAGCTGATGGGCGCCGACCAGGAGCGCCCGCAGGGGCGCCGTTTCGTGCACAAGCCGCGGCTGCGCGGGCACTTCGAGCTGCATGAAGTGCGCCTGGCGCACGGCGAGGCGCCGCCGGTGGTGGATATCGAATCGCTGGTCATCCAGCCGGGCCAGCGGGTCGCCCTGCTGGGCGGCAACGGGGCCGGCAAGTCCTCGCTGCTGCGGCTGCTGGCCGGGCTGGTTTCGCCGGGCAGCGGGCGGCTGCTGCTGGACGATATCGCTATCGGCCAGATCGATCCGGGGGACCGTACGCGGGGCATCGGCTACCTGCCGCAGGACGTGGCGCTGTTCCACGGCAGCCTGCGCGACAACCTCAACCTGGAAGGGGCCGCGTACGGCGATGAGGAGCTGCTGGCGGCGCTGGATGGCGTGGGGCTGGGCGCGTTCGTGCGCGCCCACCCGCTGGGCCTGGACCTGCCGATCCAGGGCAACGCCAGCCTCTCCGGCGGGCAGCGCCAGGCGGTCGGGCTGGCCCGTGTGATGCTGCAGGATCCACCGATCCTGCTGCTCGACGAGCCCACCGCGGCATTCGACCAGTACAGCGAGAATCATTTCATCGAGTATCTACAGGCGTGGCTGGGCGGGCGCACCCTGGTGCTGACCACCCACAAGAAAGCGATGCTCGCCCTGGCCGACCGCGCGGTGGTGCTGCGCCAGGGCCGGGTGGTGATGGATGGCCCGCTCGATCAGATCGTGCAGGGCAACCAGGTGCAGGTCCCCGTTCCGGCCGCAGGAGGCGCTCATGGCTGACCGACGTCAACGCAAGGCAGTTTCGCTGCGGCGGGAACTCGCCGATCCACTGCTCGCCACTACCCACCCGGTCTACCGGCCGCTGATGTGGACCTTGCTGGCCACCGTGCTGCTCGCCATTGCGTGGGCCGCCTGGGCCCAGCTGGACCAGGTCACGCGCGGCGAAGGACGCGTCGTGCCGTTCAGCCGCATCCAGAAGATCCAGAGCCTGGAGGGCGGCATCCTGGACCGGCTGCTGGTCAAGGAGGGCGAGCTGGTGGAGGTCGGGCAGCCGCTGGTGCGGCTGGAGGAAACCCACTTCCGCACCAACTACCAGGAATCGGCGAACCAGTCGCAGGTGCTGCGCGCGGCGATCGCGCGGCTGGATGCGGAAGTGCTGGGCAAGAACGAGATCACCTTCCCCGACGATATTCCCAAGGACAGCCCGCTGGCGCGTTCGGAACATGAGCTGTTCCAGTCGCGGCGCGCGACGATGCAGCAGAATGCCAGTGCGATCCAGCAGCAGATCGGGATCTCGCGGCACCAGCTGCAGATCGTGCGGCCGCTGGTGGCGCGCCAGGCGGTGAGCCAGATGGAAGAACTCAAGCTCACCCAGGAGATCGCCTCGCTGAGCGGCAAGCTCAGCGAGCTGCGCAACACCTATTTCCAGGAGGCGTACACCGAGCGCTCGCAGCGCAAGGCGGACCTGAGCGCGGTCGAGCCGATCGTGCAGCAGCGCCAGGACCAGCTGCGCCGCACCGAGATCCTCTCGCCGGTGCGCGGGCGGGTCAACACGGTGCTGATCAACACGCGCGGCGGTGTGATCCCGCCGGGCGAGGCCATCATGGAAGTGATCCCGGTGGAAGAACGGCTGCTGGTGGAAGCCAAGGTCAAGCCGCGCGATGTGGCCTTCCTGATTCCGGGCATGGAGGCCAAGGTCAAGATCACCGCGTACGACTACACGATCTACGGCGAGCTGCGCGGCACGGTCGAGCAGATCAGTGCGGACACCATCGAAGAGGACACCCCGCGCGGCAAGGAGTCGTTCTACCAGGTCCTGATCCGCACCGACGGCAGCCAGCTCAAGCGGGGCAATGAGGTATTGCCGATCATCCCGGGCATGGTGGCCGACGTGGACATCCTGACCGGCAAGCGCAGTGTCATGAACTACCTGCTGCGCCCGCTGATCAAGGCGCGCCTGTATTGATGCAGCGCAGGGGCCCAGCGCAGCCAGCCACCGGCGGGCGCCCAGTAAAAAGGCCGACATGCGTCGGCCTTTTTTTCGTTACGGATTGACCGGCGGGACCGGATCCGGTTCGGGCGCGGGCGCTGGCGCGGGCAGCGACATCGCCGGATTGAGCTGCTGCGCCTGCAGCATCTGGATACGCTGGTTGAGCGCGTCCAGTTCGCTGTGCGAGCTGCGCAGATCGGTGCTCAGGCTGACCGCCTGCTGCTTGGCCTGCTCGATCGATGCGCTGACCTGCAACGACTGCTGGCGCTGCAGATCGGCTTCCTGCTGGAGGCTGCGCAGCCGCTGTTCGTTGTAGGCGACCAGGCTTTCGGTATAGCGCTTGCCGGCCTGCAGACGGGTGGTATCGATGTAGACCTGGGCCAGTTCCTCGGTCTGCTGCACGAACGTGCGGTAGACCTTCTCGGCGTTGTCGACCGAATCGGTCTTGATCACGCGCCAAAAATCTTTCTCGTGGAACAGGGCAACGTAATAGTTCAGCGTGCTGGTATTGAACAGCAGGCTGGCACCGTAGCTGCCGTTGTAGGTGGTACGCAGTTCGGTGAGCTGCTTGGAATCCACCAGCTGGCGCAGCTCGTCCACCGTGTTGCGCACGACCGGGCCGGCCTGCGGAGCGGTCTCGGCGGCCGGCTCGGCGCGCGGCGCGCGGGCGGTCGATGCGCAGGCAGTCACGGACAACGACAGCAGCACGGCGATAGTGCCGGCAAGTGTGTGCGTGGCGATGGAACGTACCCCTTTTCTCTCTCGCATGTTCAGGCCATCCACGAATGGATTTATCAGTGAAGTGAAGTCCCCGCCGCAGTCTAGCACGCGATGGCGCGCCGGCTGCAGGGGTGCGGTGGGTGGCGGTGGGGGCTCAATAGACGAGCTGCGCGGGCGTGCAATGGACGGACTGCATGTGCACGTCGGTGCGCCCCAGTTCCAGGCCAAGCAGCGAGGCCAGGGTGCTGGTCAGCAGCGTGCCGATGCCATTGAGCAGCGGCTTGAGCGTCTGCTCCAGCACGGGCTTGAGCAGCGTGCACAGCAGGCCGCTGCAGTTCACCGTGTTGGTGCCCGGGTCGAGGATGCTGCCATTGCCGGTGTGCGCGTCCAGCAGCCCGGCCGGCGCGGTCTGGATGTACGAGGCCAGGTTGTCGCGCACGCAGGTGTTGTAGGTCAGCAGCACCGACACCAGCCCGTTGCATTGCTTGATCGCCAGCCCGCCGAGCAGCGCGCCGGTCAGGCTGTCGAGCAGCCCGAGCCCTTCGCCGGTGACACTGATCCGGTAGCCGTCCCAGACCGAACCGTCCTTGTAGCAGGTCCCCAGGCCAAGCACCCCGCACGGCGAACGCACCCCGTTGGGAACCTGCCAATCGCCGAAGGCCGGCACCTTGTTCGCCGCCGAGCCGTTCTTGAGCAGCGCGATCGTGCGATCCACGTCATAGCGTGCATACCCCTGGTTGGCTGCCTCGACGTACTGCGTGGCCAGGCGCGTGGCCGCCTCGCTGGTCGGGGTGCCGCGCGGCGAAAGCACGTTGCCCAGCACGCGCAGCAGCTCCCGGACCAGATCGTTGACGGCCGTGCCCAGCTGCGCCCGGTTGATCCACGTCGATCCCGTCTGCCCGGGCGCCAGGGTGATGCTCTCGCTGTGGGTCAGTGCGTTGAATTTGAGCTGGTCGGTCACCAGGTTGGCGCCGAGCAGCCTGAGCAGGACATCGTTCTGCAGATGGGTATCGCAGACATTGCGGGTCGAGAACCGCGCGCTCTCGGCCACGTTGCCGACGCAGGCCCGCAGCACCGATGCATCCACGCGCACGGTGGCGGTCGGTGGCGTCGCCCCGCATTGCATCGCCGTGAGCGTACCCATCGCGTTGGTGACATCGGCATAGAGGGGCAGGTGCAGGCGGGTGCCGAGCAGATTCAGCACGCCGCCCACCGCCGGAATGGTGGCCGTATCGATGTCCACGTGAACGCGGACCTGGGCGTTGTAGGCACGGGTGCCGATGCCCCCGATCGCGATCGAAGGCGGCTCGATGATCGCAGCCTTGGCGTTGACCAGCCCCAGGATGCTCAGCCCCTGCACATCCACCGCACGGCCGTTGTTGGCGATGCTGATCCCGGTGCCGAGCAGGTCGAGGACGTTGATTTCCGCGCGCAATGCCGACGATGCCGGACCCTCGGGGGCGACCACCTGCGCGAACAGGCCGCCCGATGTCGCGCTCGAGCCGAGCTGCACGTTGGCGGCGTTGATGTCGAGCTGCGCTGCCAGCGCATTGCGCAGGGCGCGCAGGTCCACATTGGCGACGCCGCGCTGCGACAGCACGCTGGCGGTCGCGTCGATCAACTGGCCCAGCGAGACTCTGCGCGCGGCGAGCAGGGCGTTGAATTCACCGATGCCGATGTTGGCGTCCACCGGAATGCCCAGCGCCTGCAGCAGCCCGGCGGGCGTGATCTTGGCCTGTGCCAGCCCGTCGTAACCGAGCAGGGTGGTCTGGTCCAGGTTCACACCGACCAGGCGCAGCACGTTGCCCAGTGGCGAAGTGCCGTTGGTGCGCAGCAGCTGCGAGCCGACCGTGAACACCGCCAGGGGCGGTGCGCGGGTGGCCACCGCCTGTGCGCGCACGGTGGGCAAGGTTTCGTTCTGGCCGAAGAACGGCAGCACCGAGCGCTGCGCCACGACCTTGACCGCATTGAGTGGTGCCGGGGAGGGCGCGGTGCGGTTGAAGTGATCCGTGGCCGGGTTGGCCGGGTTCCAGTGGCCACATTCGATCGCCAGCGTGCCGGGGAAGCGGTTGTCGGCCAGCGCGTTGCCGCGTGCCGCGCTGTTGTCGCCGCGGTCCGGCCGGCACAGATCCAGCCGTTGCGCACCGGCCAGCGCGGCCAGGTCGGCCACCTTCTGCGCATCGCGCTTGGCCCAGAACACGTAACCGATCTCCACCAGCCCGAGCATCGCCACCAGACCCACCATCACCAGCATCATCGTGACCGACATGCCGCCGCGCTGGCGCCCTGGCGGGGTGGCCATCCGCTCGCTGCGTGGGTGGGAGGCGGGCACGCGCATGGGGGATCAACCTCCGCTGTTGGGGCTGGCGGCGTCCTTGCGGACGCTGGTTTCCAGGTACTCGGGGATCTCGTGTTCAAAACTCTTGAGATAGCGCTGATAGCTGGCGGCGGCCTGGTCGCCCAGGATCGGCAGGCGCGGGCCGGCATGGGTGCCGGCCGCCTGCAGCTGCAGCACCGCACGCGTGGTTTCGCCGATGCCGGCGCGCGGCGGCAGGGTGATCGCCGGGGCGGGCGCATACGCTGCGGCCGGGGCCGGGTAGGCGGCGCGGGCGGGTGGCTGCGCCGGGGCGGGCACGGCGGGCACGGCGGGCGGGGTGGACGACGGGCGCGGCGCTGCCCCGCCATCCGCAGGCCCCTGGCGATCGGTGGCGGCCGGGGGGGTGAGCATCTGCCCGGTCAGCGGGGCCTGCTGCGGCTGGGCGAACACCGGCAGCGGCGCGGCCGCGCCGATCAGGCAGGCCAGGACGGCGAGGCCGCGGACGCGCGGGGTGCGGGGCAGGTTCATGGCGTGGTCTCGCGGGCGGGGTGGGAGGCGCTGAATCGTTCCAGCATGGACGGCGCGACGCGTGCATCACGGGCCGAGGCGATCCGCGTGCCGTCGGCATCGCGTTGGCGCGGCATCGGCTGCGCGGCGCGTGCCGATGCGGCGGGCGGTGCCGGGGCGGGCGCCAGCTGGCGGGCGGTGGCGGCGGCATCCCGGGCCGGCGGCGATGCGGCTTCCTCGGCGGGCACGGCGCGTGCTTCGCTGCGCAGCTGCTGGGCAAGGCGCCGCACCTCGGCCTGCGCGGCCTCGGTCAGGCGACCGTTGCGCATGATGGTCTCGGCCATGTCGGTCTGCCCGCGCACCAGCGCCCAGATCGCCAGATTGGCGTTCGCCTTGGGATTGCCCGGCGCCAGTTCGGCGGCCTTGGCGAGCGGCTCGCGGGCCTGCGCCCACTGCCCGGCGCGCAGGCGCGCGAAGCCGAGATCGCCCAGGTAGTCGGTGCTGAGCGGTTGCAGCTGGACCGCACGGGCCAGGGCCTGCTCGGCGCGTGCGGCATCGCCGTTGCGGGCGGCAATCAGGCCCAGGCCGTGCCAGGCCGCGCCCGCCTGCGGGCCATTGGTGAGCGAGGCGTACAGGGTCTGCGCGGCCTGCAGCTGGTCGGTGCCCCGCAGTGCATCGGCCTGCAGCAGGCGCAGCCGGGGTGCATCGCCATAGCGCTGCCGGTACGCATCCACGTGCGCGAGCGAGGCGAAGTACGCCCCCTGCTGCTGCATCTTCGCGATCAGCTCCAGGTACATCTGGCGATCGTCCTGCGCCGGTTGTTCCGGCGCGGCCAGCGCCATCGGATCCTGCAGATAGCCCTTGCCGGTGGAGGCGCAGGCGGCACAGGCGGCAGCCGTGGCAAGCAGCAGGGAAACGCGGGACAGGCGGGAAAGGATCATGGCGTTCAACCCAGTTTGGTCATGGCAGTGGCCAGTGCGATCAAGGCCGGTCCGGCCAGCACCAGCATCAGGGCGGGCAACAAGGTCAGCATCATCACCACGGTCATCTTCACCGAGAGCTTGCCGACCTTCTCCTTCAACGTGCTGCGGCGCTGCTCGCGCAGGCGAATGCTGAACTGCCGCAACGGCTCCTGCACCGCGCCGCCGTGCGCATGTACCTGCAGGATCAACTGCACCAGGCTGCGCAGGTCATCGTCGTCGAAGGCTTCACTCAGCCGGCGCAGCGATTGCTGCCGGGTGCGGCCGTGCATGTAGGCGATGTTGGCCTGGTGGATTTCGCGGCCCAGCACCGGTACCGCGTTGCGCAGCTTTTCGCCGAGCGTCTGCAGGCTCTGGTCCATGCTGAAGCCGACGCCCTGCAACAGGCGCAGCAGGTCCAGCAGCAGCGGCAGCTCTTCGGTCACGCGCTTCTTCAGGCGCGTGGCCCAGGCGCGCAGCGCGAACTTGGGCAGCAGGATGCCGAACGCCAGGGCACCCAGGATGGCCATGCCGCGGCCCATGCCGGTGCTGTCGTCGAAGGCCAGCACCAGTGCCACCGTAAGTACCGCAAACAGCAGGCGCAGTGCCAGGAAAACCGCGGTGCCGGTGCTGTTGTTCCAGCCGGCCTGGTCCAGCAGCAGCTTGTCTTCCGGGGCCAGCAGCGCCGCTTCGATGCGGCTGCCGGTGAAACGCTGGCCGAACCCGGCAACCGCCGCCACGATGCGCTCGCGCAGGCGGGGCGCGGGCAGCTCGGGGGACGATGCAGCGGCCGCGCCACCGCCTTCCTGGCGCGGCCGCAGGGCGGCGTGCAGCGTGCTTTCGGTGCGCTGCTGGCGACTGCCGAGCACCCACCAGCGCAGGCCGAGCAGCGCAATGCCGGCGGCGGCGGTGAGCAACGCGGCAATCCACAAGGTGCTGCCGTTCATGCGCAGGCTCCGGGGTGCAGGGGCAGGCAGGGCGTCATATCGATTTGGCCAGCCGGTACAGCGCGAAGCCGCCGATCCCTTCCAGTGCCAGCGCGGCCAGCAGCACTTTGTGGCCGAGCGGTTCCTGGAACATCGGCAGGAAGAAATCCGGGTTGAGCAGGCCCATCGCCACCGCCGAGATCGGCGGCAGCAGGCCCAGTACCCACGCCGACATGCGCGTTTCGGAGGTAGTGGCCATCAACTCCTGCTGCGCCTGGTCGAGGTCACGCATGAAATCGGCCATGCGTTGCAGGATCTGGTCGGCACGGCCGCCGATGCGCACGCTCACGCCCATGACCACCGCGAGCACGTTCAGGGCTTCGATGCGGTAAGGCTGTGCGGCCTGGGCCAGAGCGCGATCCAGGTCCAGTCCGCTGCGGGTGTAGGACAGCGTGGTGTCGAGCAGCCCGCGCAGCGGCATCGGCACCTGCGTGCCAGCGGTCTGGAACGCCATCTGCAGGCTGTTGCCCAGTGCGGTCAGCCGCACCAGGTTGTCCAGGAAATCCGGCAGCTGGCGCAGCAGTTTGGCCTGCAGCGTGCTGATCCGCCGGGCCAGCCAGAACCAGGCCATCAGCAGGCACAGCAGGGCGATCACCGGCGCGGCCCACCACGTGCCCAGGCGCGCGGTGGCCAGCGCGGTCAGCGCGAGCGTGGCCGCGCCGATCAACAGCGGCACGCGCATCCCGGTCGGCAGCGCGGCCCGGCGCAGCACGCCATCCCAGGGCAGGTCGCCGCCCGACGGGGGCAGCCGGGCGAGCGCCGCGCCACGCTCGTTGCCCGCCGCCACCGCAGCGGCGCCCTGGGTGCCGTCCAGGGGCGGGGCTGCCGGACGCGCCAGCCGCTGCTCGGTGTGCTGGGCCGACAGCCGCCGCTGCTCGTGTGCGCTGGCACCGCCGAGCAGCATCAGCGCACCGGCGATCAGGACCAGGGCAGCACTGCACAGCAGCAGGATCAGCATCATCTCAGTAGCCTCCATCCAGTGCTTCGCGCAGCTGCCGGCGGAAGGGCTCGAGCTTGTGCGAATGCGGATGGAAGCCGAGCCCGATCCAGCGGTCGACCTCCTTGCCGTCCGCATCGATCTGCACTTCGTGACGGAACATCTCCTGGGTGGAAATCATGTTGTCGCTGACCCCGGTGATTTCCGTGATCGAGAGCAGCACGCGGCGGCCACTGCCCAGGCGCGAGATCTGCACGATGAAATCGATCGCGCTGGCGATCTGGCGGCGCAGGCTGTCTTCGCTGCCCTGGAAGCCGGCGAACCCGGCCAGCATCTCGATGCGGTACAGGCAGTCGCGCGGCGAGTTGGCGTGGATGGTCGCCATCGAGCCATCGTGGCCAGTGTTCATCGCCTGCAGCATTTCCATCACCTCGGCACCGCGCACTTCGCCCACCACGATCCGGTCCGGGCGCATGCGCAGGCTGTTGCGGACCAGCTCGCGGATGCTCACCGCGCCGTTGCCGTCGGCGCCGCCGATGCGGCTTTCCAGCCGCACCACGTGCGGGTGGTTGAGCGAGAGTTCGGCGGTGTCCTCCACCGTGATCACGCGCTCGTTGGCCGGGATGTAATTGGCCAGTGCATTGAGCAGGGAGGTCTTGCCCGAGCTGGTGCCGCCGGAGACCAGGATGTTGCAGCGGCCCAGCACCATGGCATGCAGCAGCGCCTGCATGGGCCGGTCGAAGGTGCCCATCCGCAGCAGTTCGTCCGGTGTGAACGGATCCTTGCGGAACTTGCGGATCGACACCATCGGGCCGTCCACGGCCAGCGGGGCGATGATCGCGTTGAGGCGGCCGCCGTTGGGCAGGCGCGCATCGACCATCGGGTTGGATTCGTCCAGCCGGCGCCCCAGCGGGGCCAGGATCCGGCGCAGGATGCGCAGCAGGTGGCTGTCGTCGCTGAAGCGCACCGCGGCGCGCTTGAGCATGCCGCCCTGCGAGATGTGGATGTCCTTGTAGCCGTTGATCAGGATGTCTTCGATGCCCGGATCGTGCAGCAGATCGTCCAGCGGCCCGAAGCCGGTCAGTTCCTTGACCAGCGCCGCGGCCACGGCCTCCTTTTCCTGCTCGTTGATCGGGATCCGCCATTCCTGCACGAAGGCCGCGGTCTGCAGGTGCACGTAGCGCGAGACCGTCTCCGGCGCCCACGCATCGATATCGATCCGCTCGTCCTCGATCGTGTTCAGCAGGTGCTCGTGCGCGGCGATCAGCACCTTCTGGTACTGCTCGGACTGCTCGAACGGCACCGGCGCCGGCGGGTCGGCGACCGGGCTGCGCGCGGCTACGGGAGCGAACGGGGTCACTTTGTCTTCCATGCGGAACCACTCAGGCGGAGGGCGAGGTTTTCCCGCCAGCTGCGGGCGACGGTGGCGGAGCCGGGGTCCAGCCGCGCCAGCAGCGGGGCCAGTGCGCGCACATACGGATCGCGCGGCGCCTCTTCCAGCAGCAGGTGGCCATGGCTGGCGCTGGAACGCAGCCGTGGGCGGTCGGGCAGCGCCGCGAGCAGGGGCAGATCGAAGCGGGCCGCAATCTGCGCCGGGCTCAGGCCGCTGTCATCGTCGTGGCGGTTGATCACCAGCTGCACGCGCGCATCCAGCGCGCCGACGTGCTCGAGATGCTTGAGCGTGTGGTCGAGCGAGACCAGGGTGCCGATCGCCTGGTCGGCGATCAACCAGATCTCGTCGGCGCTGTTGAGCAGCGATACCGGCAACTGGCGCAGGAAGGTGCCGCCGAGGTCGCACAGCACGCTGCCGAACACGCCGCGCAGGCGTTGCATGAGGACCGCAGGATCGGGCAGCGGCGCGCCCTCCTGGCCGGCGGGCAGCCCGAGCACCGCCAGACCGCTGCCGTGCCGTCCCATCGCCGTACGCGCCAGCGTGGCATCGATCCGGTTGGCGTTGCGCAGGGCATCGTCGAAGTGGAAGCCGCTGTCCAGGTTGAGATACAGCGACAGGTCGCCGGTCGGCTGTCCCAGGTCGAGCAGCAGCAGGTGATTGGCCACCTCGGTGGCCTCGCGGTCAGTGCCGGGCGCGGTGTGCTGCTGCTGGGCCAGCACGCCCAGGTGCGCGGCCAGCGTGCTGCTGCCCACGCCCGGGCGCACGCCGAGCAGCAGCACCAGCCGGGCCTTGGCCGGGACCGGTGCGCTGACGGCGGCCAGCGCGGTCGGGGCCACGCATGCGCGGCGCAGCACGGTGTCCATTTCCGCCGGGGTCGCGCTCAGGTCGACCAGGTCGCGCAGCCCGGCGCGTAGGGCGGCCACCACGCCCTCCAGCTGGTCGCTCGCGGTGGAGCCGACCGCCACCAGCGGCAGTTCCGGCGCCTGCGCCTGCAACTGGCGGGTCAGCGCGGCCGAGAATCCGGCGTGGTCGCGCCGGTAATCGAGCAGCACCACGCAGCCGCCATCGCGCAATGCCTCCAGCGCCGAGGCCGGTGCCGAACTTTCCAGCCACTGCACCTCCATCGCCGGCAGCAGGGCCGCCAGCTGCAGGGCGAGATCACGCTCGGGCGCGAACAGCACGAGCTTCATCGTGGCCTCCCGGGCATGGAATCGTGGCGAGGGAACGGCGGACATGGTCGTGGGCGTCCTGGCATGGGCTCAGCGGGAGAACCCGGGCAGCTGGTCGGACGAGGCCGGGCTGAGCAGCCATGCCCCCCAGACCGGCTGGTTCGGATTGGCTTCGCGCTGGCCCGGCAACGGGATCTCGGTGCCCTTGGCCAGCGGCTGCACCAGCCGCGGCGTCACGATGATCACCAGCTCCTTCTCCTCTTTCTTGTAGTTCAGGCTGCGGAAGAACGCGCCGATGATCGGCAGGTCGCCCAGCAGCGGCACCTTGTCCACGTTGGAGGTCACGTTGGAGCTGACCAGGCCACCGATCACGAATGTTTCGCCATCGCCCAGCTCCACCGTGGTGTCGGCGCGGCGGGTGGTGATCGACGGCACCTGCACGCCGTTGTAGGCGATGCCCGCGGCGTAGTTGAGATCGCTCGCCTCCGGGGCGACCTTCAGCGCGATCCGGTTCGGGCCGAGCACGGTCGGGGTGACGGTCAGGCCGATGCCGAACGGCTTGAAGGTGACGGTGGTGCTGCCCAGGCCCTGCGGCTCCAGGATCGGCAGTTCGCCACCGGCCAGGAAGCTGGCGCTCTGGCCGGACAGCGCGACCAGCGTCGGTTCGGCCAGCACGCGCGCCATGCCGTTGCTCTGCAGCAGGTCGATGTTCGCGTCCCAGCCATGCGTGAGCGATTTGAACACCAGTCCGAACGCGGAGGAGAGCGGGTTGGTGATGATGTTTTCGTCATCGATACCGGAGGTGCCGTCGTCCGGTGCGACGCCGGGCATGGTCGCGCCGGGGCGGGTGATGCCGTAGTAGAACCCGTTGGAGTTGTTGAAGTTCTTGTTCGCGAAGCTCATGCCGATCTGGCGCAGCACGGTCTTGTTGAACTCCACCACCTTCACTTCGACCTGCACCGTGCCGCCGCTGGCGATGGTGGCGATATCGGCAAGCTGGCCGCTTTCGCCCAGCGCCATGGTCGCTGCCTTCAGGCTCTGCTGGTGGTCGAGCACCGAAGGCGAGGACCCCTGCAGCAGTCCCTGGCCATCCTGCAGGGTCAGGCGGGTATCGCCCTGCGCCTCGCCGAGCGCACCCTGGACGGCGCTGCGCACGCCGATCTGCAGCCGCTGCGGTTCGCTGTTGTTGCGCCGCCACAGCAGCAGCGTGGTGCTGCCGGGGGCCTTGCCGACGAGCAGCGCCTGGCGGCCCCCCAGCACCAGCACATCAGCCACGCTGGGATCGGCGATGGCGACCCGCTCCAGGTCGGCCGGCAGTGACCAGGGGCGCTGTTCGCGCGTCTGCAGCACCAGTTCCGGGGTGGCGCTGCCGATCACCGGCAGCGTCATCAGGCTGGCCAGCAGCAGCCAGCGCGACAGGCGGCGGTGGGGGGAAGAGCGTACCGGGGCGGGGCATTGGGTCATGGGCTCTCTCGTGGTGGGGCTTAGCGCGCGCCGCTGCGGGAAGCAACATCGCCGCGGATGATTTCGATGCCGCGGTCCGGCCGGGGCAAGGCGCGCACGGGCGTCGGCGCGCTGGCCACCGGCGCGCGCCGCGCCGTCCCACGCCCGGCCAGTGCATCGGCATCGATACCGGCGTAGGCATCGTTCTCGGGGGTGTCCAGCGCCAGGCGCTGCTCGGGGCTCAATTCGCGTCGTGCGCTCAGCACCGCGGCCGGTTGCGGGAACAGGCTGCGGTCAGGCACGCCGATATCGGCCGGATTGCGCAGGGCCAGGAACAGTTTTCCCTGCTGCGCGGCGAGCAGCAGCTGGCTGGCCTCGGCGATCGGGACGGCCAGCACCGCGCTGCGGGCCGGGGCGGTATTGGCCGTGCTGCTGTTGCCACTGTCGTTCGCGCCGCGGATGTCCTGCGCGCGGCTGTCATCCACGTTGCCATCGGCCTGTGCATTCCCGGCCGCGGCCTGCTGCGCGGCGAGGCTGTCGACATCCTGCGCGCCATAGCTCAGCACGCGCAGCCGCGACAGCAGCAGCCGTGCCTGCGCATCGCCCTCGCTGTTGTAGCCGGCCTTGCTGTTGAGATTGACGAACACATCGACGAAATCGCCCGGCTGGATGCGATTGCCTGCCGCGACCAGTTCATCCACCGGTACCGCCAGAGCGCGCTCGCCCGGGCTGAGCCGCAATGAAAATCCCTGCGCGATCTGGCCGGTGCCGACCACCGTGCCGGCGGCGATGTCCTGCACCGGTACCGCGCCGATCAGCGGGGTGACGCTGCTGTAGCCGCCCGTGTCGGCCTGCGGGCGGCCGACCACGCGCAGATCCTGCGCCTGGATCGGGGCGCCGGCCGGCAGGCGGTTCACCGCTTCCACGACGGGCCAGGTCTGCGCCTGGCTCGAGACGGTCTGCGTGCTGCGCGCATCGGCGGCGGCTTCGCTGGCGCGTCGGCTGACCCAGAAGGCAACGATGGCCAGGATCACCGCCAATCCGATCAACAGCACGGCAGCGACACGGGTCAACTTGAGCATGCGGATTCTCCAGTAACGTCAGTTGCTGCCCATATCCAGCTGGGCGACGGCGGTGCTCTGCATCGGCCGCTGCATCACCCAGCCATACATGCGCCCGGTGCCGGGCAGGAAGGGGTGGCTGCGGTAGTCGTAGCTGACCTGCACATGGATGCACTGCGCGCTGGCCATGTCGGCGCAGGTGGACTGGACCGAGACTGCGATCGGTCCGCTTCCACCGGCACTGCAATTCGGTGCCTGCTTGGTATAGGCCAGCAGCCACTGCATGGAGCGGCGCGCGGCGAAACAGGCAGCGGCCTGGCGCTCACCCATGCTGGCGTAGCGCAGCGACGCGCGCGCGCCCTCGGCCGAGGCCACCGACAGCGTCTGCTGCACGGCCATGAGCATCACCCCGGTGTAGGTCAGAAACAGCAGCGGCAGCAGCCCGAAGCCGGTGATGAGGGCGAACTCGAGGGTCGCCACGCCGCGTTGGCGGGTGCGTGGCGTGCGGAAGAGGCGTCGTGTGTTCATGGCCACACCTGGAAATGTTGTTGGATGACCCACCCGAAGGTGGCGAAGGACAGATAGGCGGCGAAGGGAATGCCGGCGCGGCCCTGACGCGCCTGCCGCGCCCTGAGGACAGACGGGTGGGACTGCAGGCGCTGCACGTTTTCCTGCAGGCGCTGCGGCATCGGCACCATCAGGCGACGGCCGGCGATGACGAACAGCGCATGCGCGCCTGCGATCAGGCTGGCGATGATCCAGATCGGCAACAGGGCGCCTGCGCCCAGCAGCAGGCCCAGGACCGCGAAATACTTGACATCGCCAGCGCCCATCCAGCCGATGGCATAGAAAGGCAGCAGCGCCAGCAGGCCGATGACGAAACCGAGCAGGTGGGCGACCGGGAAGCCGTCGCGTGCCACGATCCAGCTCCATCCCAGCCCGCCCAGGCCGAGCACGATGGCCGTCAGCAACCACCGGTTCGACACGCGCCGGGCATACAGATCGCTCACCGCGACCTGCATGCCCAACACGAGTGCCAATACCGGCAGGAAGGCCATTTCCGATTTACTCCACACGGCTGAATCGTTTATCGCGGGCAATACGCGCCTGTTGCCACCGCAGTGCGGTGGTCATGGTCATCGCATGTCAAAACCCGACGCGCCAGGCGCCGTCGGGAGTGAACCCGACGGTCAGGTCGCCGCGGTATCGGCGGCTTCGTCGACCAGGTCGCCCAGGGTCGAGAACAGATTGGTGAAGAAGTCACCGATCTCCTTCTTGCCCACTACGACCAGCACGCCGGCAATCACGGCGGCCAGCAGGCCGTATTCCAGCGCCGTGACGCCGTCTTCTTCCACCAGGAACTTGCGAACGGATGCGTTCATGACTGTTTTTCCTTTTCCAATCAATAGTCCGGACGGGCGATGGTTCGCCCTTGTGTTGGTTGGCCTTGCCCAGCTCCGCCGGGGCCTTCCATGAGCCGCGCCTCCTTGCGCGGTCGGCCTCTACAGGCCTGCGAACCCGCCCGGCGGCATGCCGCCGGGCAGGATCAATCAAGGCAACGCAGCAGGCAGCGACACCCAGCGCGCAGTCCCGCGCGGCTGGTTCGGGTGGCGATTATGGATATGGCCCCTGATCATCACTTTCCCCTGTGTGTTGCATGTGCGGCGTCGCCGTGGCGTGCCGCCCTTCCGTGAATACTCGGCGAGTGTTTCGCCGTCCGATGCACAAAATCGGCAGATGTTGCGCGCACTTTAATATTTGATCTGATCTTCATGCAAACACCTGTGCGTTCAGCAGATTAAGTATCGTGAATCCTGCTAAAAACTGATAACCGCATCACATCTACGCACGATCTAAATTAAATCAGTTACTGCGGTGCACAGGACATACCTGATTCTTGGTATTTACCCTGAATGATGTTGAGGCATACTTGCCGAAAATGCACAGCGCGCATCGGGTGCAAAGAGAAAATGTCACGGAATAAACAGCGGGGCGGGCCTGCACAAGGGTCTGCCCTGGACGTGGATACGACAGGATTCGTCGTCCCGCATGCGGCTGGCACAGCGTGCGGGAATCCAGGCAAAAGGGGGCGTCACTGTCATGGTTGATGGTGTGATGAGCAGCATGGGCGACCTGGGCGCGGTTCCGCTCAGGGCGTTCGACCTGGCCACGCTGGGCGGTGTGCTGCGTGTGTGCGACATGGAAATGGTGTTGCTGGACGGCAATGGCCCGCAGGCCGCGATCGATGCGCAGGTGCACGACGAAGCCTTGTTCTGCGCGGCGGTGTGCGGCTTCCATATGCGTGGGCGCTTCATGCTGCCGCCGGATTGGAGCCTGCTCGGGCTTGTGCACGCGACCGATGAAGGCAGCAGCTGGTGCCATGGCATCCCGTTGGCGCCGGGCATGGCATTCACGGTGCTGCCGGAAGGCATCAGCGAATTCACGCTGAGCGCAGGCACGCGGCTCAGCCTGCTGCTGGTGCCGATGGCGCGCGTGCAGCGCAAACTGACCCAGCTGAGCCTGCTGAGCACGCCACCGGCCGGCCAGGCGCTGTCGTTGTTCCTGCCCGGCGGTGACCTGGTCGAACACCGCCTGCAGACCCACTACGCGCAGCTGCATGCGCTGCTGCAGGCCGGCCAGGGCAGTGCGATGCCCGCCGATGCGATCGAAAGCCTCCTGCATGAACACATACAGGCGCTGCTGGCCGCCGAGCCGTCGCACCGGCCCTCGTGCAGCCGTGGCCGGCGCACGCATTATCTGATCGCGCAGCGCGCCGAGAATTTCATGCGGCTCAACCTGCGGCGCTACATCTATATGCATGAGATCTGCGACGCGGCGGGCGTCAGTGAACGTGCGCTGCGGTATGCCTTCGAAGACCTGTTCGGTACCTCGCCGAACCGCTATCTCTCGATGCTGCGGTTGTGTGCGGCCTGCCGTGGCTTGTCGATGGCCGATTCGAGCCGCAAGTCGGTCAAGGCGATCGCACTGAGCTGTGGCCTGTGGGATCTGTCGCGCTTCGCCGACAACTACCGGCGCGTGTTCGGCGAACTGCCGCGCGACACGCTGATGCGTGCGCCGGCGCAGATCGGCAGCCCGGCCTGAGTTACTGCTGGCGGCGTCAGCCGCATGCTTGAAACGGTGCTGGAAATCGTGTTTTCCAGCACCGTGCCGGAATTGTTCATTCACCTGCCGGTTTTCCCCCTCGTCTTGCCGGAACGCACGCGTGTGCTGCCGGAATGAAGTGCGCCGCGCTGGACGCAAGGACTGTAATGACATCCACGTGCCCACAGGCACCGTTGATGCAGTCCGACACGTCCGCACACGGGGGAATACCTGATGAACCGCATATTCCGGCTGGTCTGGAGCCACAGGCTCAACGCCCTGGTCGTCGTTTCCGAAATCGCCACCTCGCGTGGCAGCCTCTCCGCAGGCCCGGTGGTGGTGCACCTGAAGGTGCCGATGTCGCTGCTCTCGCTGGGCCTGTCGCTCGCGCTGTGCAGCGGCGGGGCCATGGCCGGCGAAAACCAGACCCTCACTGATCTGCAGGCGCTGACCGCGAAATACACCGCGCCCCTGCCGGTCAAGCTTGATGCCACGGTCGCACTGGCCGCACGTGCGCAGGACGCCGCGCCGCTGCTGGACGTGGATGCCCGGGTGAATCTCAACCTGGGTCTGCCGAACCGCACCACGCCGGCGGTGAGCGTGCAGGCCCACGTGCCGGTGCAGGCGGCGCTGCCGCGCCAGGTGGCGCTACCGCAGGCTCCGGCCGTGCTCGCGGACCTGGGCATTTCCGCCGGGGCAGGCGAGTCCGTCGCCGTCGCAGCGACTGCCGATCTGGCCGTGCATGCGGCCGCCCACGACGGCGCACCGGCGGTGCAGCTGCCGATCCGGGCGCAGGTCCGGGCCACCCCGGCACGCGATGCCAACGTGGATCTGCAGGCCGATGCCCACGCGCAGGCCGGTGACGCGCGTGCCGAACTGAAGGCGGCGCTCGCGGCGAAGCTGACCGCGGCCGCGCAGGTCACCCAGGCCGGTGCAGCGGTGGATGTCGAGACCGAACTGAAGACCTCCGCGCAGATCGCCGACGCCGCACAGGCCGTGGTCGAGGCCTCGCTGGCTGCCACGGTGGCGGGCAGCACCGGCGTGGAAGCGATTGCGCACGAAGTGGACGCGGCCGACCGCAACCCGAAGCTGGTCAGCGCCGCGACGGCGACCCTGCAGACCCGTTCGATGGCCTTGGCACCCACCGGCCTGGGCGGCGCGGTGGGTGACCTGCTCAACGGGGTGGGTGGCGTGGTGGGTGGCGTCGTCGAAGGCGTCGGTGGCGTCTTGGGTGGGGTGGTCGGCGGGGTCGGTTCGGTGGTCGGGGGTGTCACGGCGCCGGTGCTGGGCACCGTGTTCCCTGCGCCTACGGCGCTTCCTCCGGGCAGCCCGAAGGGCCCGGCACCGGCCGATCCGAATGCCGGGCTGGTGATCGGCACCGGTGGGCTGGTGGGCTCGCTGTCGCAGCTGGTCGGCCCGACCGCGCAGGGTCTGCTCGGTGGGGATGGCTACGTCCGCAACGGCAACCTGGCCGTGAGCAGCGCCAACGTGATGCAGACCTATTCGGTCACGAACCTGCTCGGGGTTCCGCTGGTCAACCTGACCCCGGTCGGGACGCTGCTGGATGGCCTGGGCGGTGCATCCACCGGCGGCAGCTCGCACCTGACCCTGATCGGCGGGGTCACCTCGGACAGCTACATCTACAACATCAACAACGGCAGCCCGAATGGCCTGCTGGGGCTGCTGCTGCCCAACCAGTCACCGGACTGGGCCAACCAGTGCGTCAACCTGCTGGTGGCCAGCATCGATTGCTGGGCGGTCAATGCCGCGCAGGATTACCAGGTGCTGGTCGGCGACGGCGCCTACGCCAACGGCTCGCGCGAGGTCGTGATCGGCGCCAATGCGCGGCATGAGCTGCCCCTGGTCGACGCGAACGTCGCCTTCCCCGGCGCCGGCGTGAACGATCCGACCGACCCGACCGGCGTCCCCACCGCGGACTACGCCGCCCGCATGGGGCACTCGGTGGTGGTCGGTGACAGTGCCTCGGGCACGGCCAACGGGCAGACCATCCTGGGTTCGGAGGCGACCTCCAACCAGGCCAACAGCGTGGCCCTGGGCTACCGCTCTTCGGCCACGCGCGGCGCACAGGCCAGCTATGCCGCATTCGGGCTGGCCGCAGCGCAGGTTTCGGCCGGCGAAGTCTCGGTCGGGTTCAGCGGTGGCGAGCGGCAGATCACCAACGTCGCCGCCGGCAGCGCCGCAACCGATGCGGTGAACGTGGCGCAGCTGCAGGGCGCGATCTCGGCCGTCGATGATCTGGGGACGTTCGCGGTGACCTACGACGATGACGGCACCGGCAGCGTGGACTTCCGCAGGATCACCCTGGGCGGCGGCACCGGCACCACCACCCTCGCCAACCTGGCGGCGGGCGAGGTGAGCGCCGCCAGCACCGAGGCGATCAACGGTGCGCAGCTGTTCGCCACCCACGGCACGCTGGCCGATTACTTTGGCGGTACCACCGCCTTCGACCCGGCGACCGGTACCTGGACCGCGCCGAGTTTTGCGATCAGCACCGTCTCCAGCGATGGCGCACTGGCCTCGGGCGTGTATGACAACGCGACCGCGGCCTTCGATGCGGTGGACGGTTCGCTGGTGAACCTCAACACCCAGATCAACGCCATCCGCACGGGCACCGCCAGCCGCTACCTCAAGATCAACTCGGTCGGCGTGGATGCCAGTGCGGCCGGCAGCGAATCGGTTGCACTCGGTGCCGGGGCCAGCGCCAGTGGTGCCGGCAGCGTGGCGCTGGGTGCCAACAGCGTCGCCGACCGCGACACCACGGTCTCGGTCGGCGCGGCCGGCAGCGAGCGCCAGATCACCCACGTGGCGGCGGCCACGGCGGCCACCGACGCGGTCAACCTGGGCCAGCTGCAGGCCGCCGAACAGGGCGCGCTGCGCTACGACCTCAATGCCGATGGCAGCGTGGATTACAGCAGCGCCACCCTCGGCGATGGCGCGGCCTCCACCACGCTGCGCAACGTGGGCCCCGGCAGCATCGCCGCGGCCAGCACCGAGGCGATCAACGGTGCGCAGTTGTTCGCGGCCAACCAGACCGTTGCGACCCATCTCGGCGGTGGCGCGGCGGTGGATGCCAACGGCGTGATCAGCGCACCGAGCTACACGATCAACACCGTCGCCACCAACGGCCAGGTCACGCCCGGCAGCTATGCCAGTGTCGGCAGCGCGTTCGATGCGGTCAGCGATTCGCTGGCCAACGTGGCCGGGCAGGCCGACACCGTGGACCGGATGGCGGTGAAGTACGATCCGGACGGCACGGGCAACGCCATGAACCGGATCACCCTGGGCGGGGTGGGGAGCGCAACGGCGGTGGGCATCACCAACCTGGCCGATGGCAGCGTGCTCGCCGGCAGCCTGGCGGCCATCAACGGTGGCCAGCTGTTCCGCACCAACAGCGCACTGATCGGGTATTTCGGTGGCAGCACGAATTTCGATGGCAACACCGGCATCTGGACCGCGCCGACCTTCCGCATCTCCTCCATCGCCACCGACGGCAGCATCACCGCCAGCGACTACAGCGATGTCACCGTGGCATTCTCGGCGGTCGATGGTTCGCTGACCACCCTCAACAACCGCATCGACCAGATCGTGCCCGGCGGCAACAGCCAGTACGTCCAGGTCAATTCGACCCAGGGCGGTGCCACCGCATCCGGTGCGGACAGCATCGCGATCGGCCCGCAGGCCAGCGCCGGGGGTGCCGGCAGTGCGGCGATCGGTGACGGTGCCGTTGCCAGTGCCGACAACAGCGTCGCGCTGGGTGCCGGTTCGGTGGCCGCGACCGGCGCGCAGTCGGGCTATACCGGGGCCTACGGCCAGGTGGGCGCAAGCAATTCGGTGGGCGAGGTGGCCGTGGGCAGCGGTGGCGCCGAGCGCAAGGTGACCCATGTGGCCGATGGCGCTGATCGCTACGACGCGGTCAACGTCGGCCAGCTGCAGAACGGCGTGGAGTACGCCATCGACCAGTCCAAGGCGTACACCGATACCCGGATCAACAACATCAACAACGGCACCGCGGGCATGTTCCAGGTCAACAACACCGACGCCCTGGCCGCGCCGGCCGCGACCGGTGGCAATGCCGTCGCCGGCGGCGCCGGCGCGAGTGCGGCAGGGCAGGACAGCACCGCGCTGGGCAATGGTGCCAGCGCGCAGGCCAGCAACAGCGTGGCGCTGGGGGCGGGTTCGGTGGCGAGCCGGGCCAACACGGTCGCTGTCGGCAGCGCCGGGGCCGAACGCCAGATCACCAGCGTGGCCGATGGCAGCCAGGCGACCGATGCGGTCAACGTGCGTCAGTTGCAGGCCTCCCAGCAGGGCACGCTGCGCTACGACACCAACGTCAATGGCACGGCCAATCTGAACAGCGTGACCCTGGGCAGCACCGCCACCGGGCCGACCACGGTGCGCAATGTCGCCGCCGGTACGGCCGGCACCGATGCCGTCAATGTCGATCAGCTGCGCAGCGGCATGAGCCAGACCCTGGACTGGTCCAAGGCGTACACCGATGAGCGCATGGATTCGTTCGACCGCAACCTGCAGAAGACCGACAACCGGGCCTCGGCCGGCGTGGCCTCGGCCATGGCGGTGGCTGCACTGCCGCAGCCCTACGAAGCGGGCCGGAGCATGGCATCGCTGGCGGCCGGCAGCTTCAATGGCGAATCCGGCGTGGCGGTGGGTATTTCCGGGGTCTCCGAGGGCGGGCGCTGGATCTACAAGTTCAGCGGTTCGACCAACAGCCGCGGCGACGGCGGTGTCGCGGTCGGTGCCGGTATCCAATGGTGATCGGGACGGGCGCCGGCCAGCCCGGCGCCGCGGTCTGATCGCGCTGCGACGATGACAAGGGGGATTGCATGTCCATGACGACTACCGCGACCGGGAACACCCTGCTGCTGCGTTCGTTGTGCCTGGGGCTGGCCGCACTGCTGCTGGGTGCCTGTGCGAGCCGCGGCCAGCCACGCGACAGTGGCGCGGAGGCGGGTGCGCCGGCGTTCCCGGCGCCAGGCAGGGCGTCGTTGAAGGAAGGCCTGTTCGTTGATGTCGACAACCTGCGGCTGTTCGCCCGCGGGATGAGCAAGCGCCAGCTGTATGCGCTGCTGGGTACGCCGCATTTCGCCGAAGGCATGTGGGGCGTGCGCCAGTGGAACTACCTGTTCAATTTCCGCAGTGCACCCGGCGGTGATTACTTCACCTGCCAGTTCATGGTCGAGTTCGACGGCAAGGGCATCGCCCAGGCCGGGCACTGGAAGCCGCAGGCCTGCGCGACCGTGCTTGAACCGCCACGCCCGCCGGCGCCCCCCGCGCCACCGGCGGCGGCGATGCCGGCCGAACCGCTGCGGCTGGCCGCAGATGCGATGTTCGCGTTCGACAGCGCGCTGCTCAACGAAGAAGGGCACCGCAGCGTGGACGCCCTGCTGCAGCAGGTGCGCAGTGCCAGCCAGGTACAGACGATCCAGGTGCTCGGCTATACCGACCGGATCGGCAGCGACCGCTACAACCTTGTGCTCTCGCAACGACGGGCGGAATCTATACGCAGCGCGCTGATCGCCGGCGGCGTGCCGGCCGCCGCCATCGTTGCCGAGGGCCGTGGCAAAGCCGATCCGCTGGTGCAGTGCGCGCAGGAAAACGGCCCGGCGCTGATCGTGTGCCTGGCACCGAACCGGCGGGTCGAGCTCTCGGGCAAGGCGATGCCGCCCTGAGCCCGTGCCGCGGGTCTCCCTTCTCCCCCCACCACCGCGCCGGCGTGAGGTCGCCGGCACGGGTACCGCTTTGACCTGGTCCGCCGCACCTCCAGCGTGATGTCTCCCCCGTCATCGAACTGAGCGCGACGGGCCAGGTCAACCTTCCGTGTGCAACGACATCGCCGGCCCCGTGGCCGGCGATGTCGTTCCGGTCAGGGCATCAGCACCTTGTCGATCACATGGATCACGCCATTGCTCTGGCGCACATCGGCGATCGTCACGTGGGCGGCATTGCCTTTGCTGTCGGTCACGGTGATGCCCTTGCCGGCCTGGCGCGCGGTCAGCGTTTCACCCTGCACCGTTTTCAAGCTGGCCGTGCCGCCGCCCTGCTGGATGCTCGCCAGCAGATCGGCACTGGTCACGGTGCCCGGAACCACGTGGTAGGTCAGCAGCTTGGTCAGGTCGGCCTTCTTCGCCGGCGTGAGCAGGGCATCCACGGTTCCCTTGGGCAGGGCGGCAAAGGCCGCGTTGGTCGGTGCGAACACCGTGAACGGGCCCGGGCCCTTGAGCGTATCGACCAGACCTGCGGCCTTCACTGCCGCCACCAGGGTGGTGTGGTCCTTGGATTGGACGGCGTTGTCGATGATGTCCTTGGAGGCATACATCGCCGCGCCGCCGACGCTGGGGTTGGCAACGGCGGCGGTCCCGTGTTCATGGGCGAAGGCAAGCGGTGCGCTGCCCGCGAGGCAGGCGATCAGAACGAGTCCGGCAAACGGGGTTTTCATGCTCCAGCTCCCAATGTGAGTGCGCCGATGTGACGCAATCAAAGCTACGCGGGGAGCACACGCGCGGATGCAGCGCCGATGGATTTTTATCTCAGCGTCAGGGTGGCGTGAAAGAGCGCGCGCCGACGGGCGTATTCAGTCGCCGCGCGCACTGGTGATGGTGGCGCCCTCGCGCATCACCAGCGTGACCGGGGTACGCTCCACCACATCGAGCAGGCGCTGCCACTGGGCCTCGCTCACCTCGCCGCTGGCGTGCAGCACACGGTGTACCTGCAGCCGGCCATCCGGGCCGCGCGACGAATGCAGTTCCGCGCGGAACGTGCCCAGTTCCCAGCCTTTTTTCTCGGCGTACATGCGCAGCGTGATGGCCGTGCAGGCCGACAGCGCGGCCAGGTACAGATCGAACGGCGCCATCCCCGCGCCCTGGCCGCCCAGGCTGGCCGGCTCATCGGCAATGAGGGTGTGCGTGCCACTGACGATCTGGTGGCGGTAGTTGCTGCCGTCGGAAACGATGGAAACCTGGGCCATGGCGCTGCGCTTTCCTGCAAAGGGGCGGTGAGCATGGCACGGCAGCCACGTGCGCCGCATCGCCGGATCGGGTAGGCGGCCGACGCGTCTGCGCCGTTCAGCGCACCATCGGCAGCAGGGTGTCCCACAGCAGCTTGAGGTTGAGCGCCACGATCACCGCCGCGATCAGCCAGGACACCCGCAGCAGCCAACGCGGCGCCACCAGCGCGCCCATCCGGGTCCGGTTGCCGACCAGCAGCACCAGCGGGATCACCGCAAACGGCAGCTGCATCGAAAGCAGGACCTGGCTGAGCACCAGCAGCCGCGCGGTGCCCTGTTCGCCGTAGACCGCAGTGACGATCACCACCGGCACGATGGCGATCCCGCGGGTGATCAGGCGCCGCGCCCACGGCGCGATGCGCAGCCGCAGGAAACCTTCCATCACGATCTGGCCTGCGAGCGTGGCGGTCACGGTGGAGTTGATGCCGGAGGCCAGCAATGCGACCGCGAACAGGGTGGAGGCGATCCCGATGCCGAGCATCGGCGCGAGCAGCTCATGCGCCTGTTCGATCTCCTGAACATCGGTGCGACCCTGTGCATGGAATACCGCGGCGGCCAGGATCAGGATGCTGGCGTTGATGAACAGCGCCAGCATCAGCGCGATGGTGCTGTCGGTGACGGCCCAGCGCAGCGCGCTGCGGCGGCCGGTGTCGGTACGCGGGTAGGCGCGGGTCTGCACGATGGAGGAGTGCAGGTACAGATTGTGCGGCATCACGGTGGCGCCGATGATGCCGATGGCCAGGTACAGCGCGTGCGGATCGGTGACCACCTGGGCCTGCGGAATGAAGCCGGCGAGCACGGCCTGCCAGGCAGGCGCGGCGAGCGCGATCTGCACGGCGAAGCATGCGGTGATCACCAGCAGCAATGCGATCACGAAGGCTTCCAGTGCACGGAAGCCGCGGTGCATCAGCAGCAGTACCAGCACCACGTCGATCGCGGTGATGATCGCCCCGAGCATCAGCGGCAGGCCGAACAGCAGTTTGAGCGCGATCGCGGTGCCGATCACCTCCGCCAGGTCGCAGGCGATGATCGCGATTTCGCACAGCAGCCACAGCGCCAGGTTGACCGGCCGCGGGTAGTGCGCGCGGCAGGCCTGCGCCAGATCCATGCCGGTCGCGATCCCCAGCCGGGCCGCCAGCGCCTGCAGCACGATGGCCATCAGGTTGGAGAGCAGGATCACCGAGAGCAGCAGGTAGCCGAACTGTGCACCGCCGGCCAGATCGGTGGCCCAGTTGCCCGGGTCCATGTAGCCGACCGAAATCATGTAGCCCGGGCCAAGGAAGGCCAGCAGCCGGAACCACCAGTGGCCGCCACGGGGGACGGCCACGCTGGCGTTCATCTCACCCAGGCTGGGCGGCGCGGGTTCGGCGGCGGCCCAGCCCGGGGAAGCGGTGGCATCGCGCTGCGGGCTCATGGGTCCAATATAGCACCGGCTATATTAGTAAGCATGTGCAATTTATGGCGGCCCGGATGCGGCGGCGGTGCTCAGGCGACGGAGTCGTTGCCGCCGTCCTCCAGGCTGATGATGCCGCGCTTGAGTGCACGCGTGACGGCATGGGTGCGGTCACGCACGCCCAGCTTTTCCATGATGCTCTTCATGTGCGCTTTGACCGTCTGTTCGGAGATCCGCATGCGTTCGCCGATGCTGCGGTTGGAGTGCCCCGCCGCAACATGGGTCAGCACCTCGGTTTCGCGCGGGGAGAGCCGGTCTTCCACCACGTGCGCGGCGATGCTGGCCGCCAGCGGCGCCGGAATGCCCGGCTTGCGACCGCCATGCACGGCGCGGATGGTGTCGATCAGTTCATGGCGCAGCATGTCCTTGAGCAGGTAGCCACTGGCGCCGGCCTGCAGCGCCCGCACCGCGCGCACGTCGCCGCGGTAGGTGGTCAGCACGATGATCCGTGCGCGTGGATCGTGCGCACGGATCCGCTGGATCGCTTCCACCCCATCCACGCGAGGCAGCTGCAGGTCCATCAGCACTACATCCGGGCGCAGCGCCAGGAACTGGCTGACCGCTTCCTCTCCGTCACCGGCTTCGCCGAGCAGGCGCATGTCCGGTTGCAGGGCCAGCAGTGCGGCCAGGCCGTCGCGGAGCAGGGGATGGTCGTCGACCACCAGGACGCCGATCGGCGCGGGTGTCTTGTTCATCGGGTTGCCTTCGGGGTGCGTGGCCAGGGCCAGCGGCGTCGGGGGTGGAGGTAGATGCGTTCGGCGCTGAGCTGCAGTTCGATCTCGGTGCCCAGCTGCGGGCGGGTCCACAGGCGCAGCCGGCCGCCCAGGCGCTCGGCACGCTCGCGCATGCCGATCAGCCCCCAGTGTCCTTCGGCAACGGCGCTGGGCAGGCCGATGCCATCGTCGCGCACATGCAGGCGCAGGCTGCGGCGGCTGTAGATCACCTCGATTTCCAGGGCGCCCGCCCGCGCATGCCGCAGCGCGTTCAACACTGCTTCGCGGCCGATCAGCAGCACTTCCTCGGCCGCGTCCTCGCGCAGCGGCAGCGGCGTGCCTTCCACGTTGACGCGCAGCGCCGGCGCACTGCTGTCGTGGGCGTTTTCGCTGTAGACCTGCACCAGAGCGCTGACCAGATCCTGATGCGGGGTGCCTTCGCGCAGCAGGCGCACGCGTTCACGCCCCTCGGCGAGGGCGTGCTCGGCATGCTGCATGGCGTCCTCGAGCGCCTCGCGCACCACCGCAGGCGTGTGCGGCGCCTGGCTGACCGCATGCAGGCGCAGGATGAGGCCCTGGCTGCCCTGCAGCAGGGTGTCGTGCAGCTCGCGCGCGATCCGCTCGCGTTCGGCGTGGCGTTCGTGCAGGCGGGCACGCACCAGCGCGCTCAGCTGCCGGCTGCGGTAGCGCACCGCCAGGGCCAGCGCCGCCAGCACGAGCAGCACGCAGGCGATCTTGAACAGGCCGGTCTGCCACCACGACGGCATGATCCGGAACTGCCGGTGGGCGGCGTGGTCACTCCATACATTGTCTTCGTTGGCGGCCATCACTTCGAAGCGGTAGCTGCCCGGCGGCAGATTGGTGTAGAACGCGCGGGTCAGCGCGCCTGCCTCCTGCCACTGTGGGTCCAGCCCGAGCAACCGGTGGCGGTAGCGGGTGCGTTCCGGGCGCGCCAGCGTGGTGGCCGCGTAATCGATCTGCAGCTGGGTGGTGCCCGGGGGCAACGCCAGACCCTCGTCGAGCGGCAGCTGGCGCTCGCCGACCGTGACCGCGCCGATCGAGGGCAACGGCGGCAGGGCGTTGTGCAGCACCCGGCGGGTATCCAGCCACGCCAGCCCCTGGTTGGTCGCCAGCCACAGCACGCCATCGGGCCCGAGCGCTGCGCTGGGCCGCGGGCTGGCCTGCAGCGCGATGCCCGGCATGCCGTCGGCGCTGTCGAACAACCGCGGCGATATCGACGCCTGGGCCAGTGTGGCGGTAGTGAGTTCGGCCGCGTCGATGCGCAGCAGGCCCCGGCTGCCGTTGAACCAGCGCGCGCCATCGGCGTCGGCCACGATGCCGGTGATGCCTTCCAGTACGCCCGGAACATCGGCGCGCACCGGATGGAATCGCCCGTCCGGGCCGCGCAGTGCCAGCCCGGTCTCGCCGGCGACCAGCAGTTCTTCGCCCCGCGCGAAAATGCTCGTGATCGGGCCGACCGCCAGTCCCTGGCGGGCGCCCTGCAGGTGCCAGCGCCCATCACGGCGGATGCGCAGGCTGCCATCGGGATAGCCAAGCAGCACGCGCCCGTGTGCGGGATCCATCGCGGCCGCCGAACACGCCTGCGCGGGAAGGTCGGGCGCGGCGGCCCACTGGCCGCGCAGAAAATGCCGCACCGCGGTAGTGTCGAAGCAGAACCACGCCTCGTCGGTGCCGGCATGCGCCATGGCCCTGAGGTTGCGCGGCGCGACCAGCCCGGGGGGCGCCAGCGGGGTGTGGATGCCGCGGCGGCTGATGCCAAGGCTGTTCCAGTGGTCCAGCCAGATTGGCGCATCGCTGTCGCGCGCCGCCTGGGCCATCGCCGCGCGGGAGGCGCCGATCAGCTCGCGGCGCAGCGCGATGGGCTGCTGGTCCTCGCCGTACGCGTAGACCTGCCCATCCGGTGCCTGGTACAGGACGCGCAGCGCGTCGGCGGCAAGCGGCTGTTCCAGCGCGCGCACGCTGCGCACGCGGAACCGGTTCAAGCCCAGGTTGGTTCCCGCCCATACGTTGTGTTCGCGGTCTTCGAGCAGAGGAACGGCGGTGGTGGAGGTCAGCCCCTGCGCGCGGTCGAACCGCTCCAGCACGGGCACGCCGGGGACGTCCAGGCCAAGTCGGAAGATGCCGCCCGTGGCGATCATGCTGCCCCACAGCGCACCATCGTGGCTGAAGCGGATGCGGCCGGCGAACAGGCCCGGCCACCGGCGCGCCGCGCGGACCTGCTCGGGCACTACACCGGCCGGCGTGGCAACCGGCATCAGGCCGGCGCTGCGGTCGGCCAGCCACACCTCGCCCTGCGGGCTCACAGCAAGCGAGGCATAGCGTGACGTGGCGATGCCCGTGCGCAGAAAGCGCTGGCCGTGAGCCGGCAGGTGCCACAGCTCACCGGCGCTGATCAGCCAGAGCGTGCCGGCGGGATCGCGCTCCAGCCAGTGCGCACTCCCGGCGGGAAGACCCATGGCCACCGGCGGCGCCTGCCAGCGCTGCCCATCGAACCAGCGCAGCCCGCCATCGCTGGCCGCCCACAGACGTCCACTGCCATCGCGTGCAATGCGCGGAATCATGCCCTCCGGCAGACCCTGCGCGGCCTGATAGGTGTGCAGGCCGGTACGGTCGAGCCGGCTCAGGCCCGCGTTGAAATAGCCGATCCACAGCGTGCCATCGTCATCGAGGGTCAACGTGGTCATGTTGGAGGAGGGGAACTGGCTGCCGGGCGGCGCGGGCTGGCGGTCGAACTGGCGGCCGTCGAACCGGTACAGGCCCGAGCCGGTGGCCAGCCACAGGCGGCCCTCGCGATCCTGCGCCATGTCCCAGATGTCGCCGGGCGCACCATGGCCGGCCATCCACGCGCTGTGCTCGTAGGCGGGCAGGCCGTCGTGGCTCGATGCGGTCGCGCTCGCGGCCATGGCCGTGCCCGCCGGCAGCCCTCCCACCAGGCACGCCAGCAGACCGATGATCCTGCAGCATGCCGGGAACGCCCGGCGGGAAGGAGTGGCACTGCGCATGCGTGCATTGTCTCAGGGCCGGGGCATGGGCCGACTACTCTTTCGGGGCAGGCAGACCCGCGTGCAACGCGGTAAGCAGTAACTCCAGAACCGGCAGGTGGGCCATGCAGCGTCTTTTCGTGATGTTCCCGGACCGGATGCCGGGACTGGCGCTGCTGCTGTTGCGGTGCCTCGCCGCCGCTGGCGTGCTGGGCACGTTGCCCGGCGCAACGCCTTTCGCAGCAGGCGCTGCACTGGTGGTGGCGGTGCTGCTTGCGATCGGCTGGCTGACCCCGTTCGGCGCACTGGGGGCCAGTGCACTGCTGATCCATTCGGGCGGTGTGCCGTGGCCCTGGCCGGCCATGCCGGCATGCCTGCTGCTGCTCGGTCCGGGCGCGTATTCGCTGGATGCGCAGCGTTTCGGGCGCCGCGTGCTGCATCGTGGCCCGGGCGGTCGGGGCGGTCCCCATCACCCGAAAGAGTAGCCGCGAGCACCACCCGAGGAGGGTAGGGCGTGGCGCTGCGGGCCGTCACGCTATCCCCTCCCACCTGCGAGCTTGCCCATGGCCAGTGCCGCATCCCCCGCGACCGCGCTGTCGCCGACCCAGCGCGCTGCGTTGGCGCGTGCCACACGCTTCATCGATGCCAACCTGTACCAGCCGATCACCGTGGATGATCTCGCTGCGGCCGCCTGCGTCAGCCGTTTCCATCTGGCGCGGCTGTTCCGCGCGGCGCTGGATACCAGCCCGACGGCTTACCTGCGCGCGCAGCGCATCGAACAGGCCCAGCATCTGCTGCGCGAGGGTGGGCTGAAGGTCTGCCAGATCGCAAGTTCGCTGTGCTTCTTCGACCAGAGCCACTTCGTGCGCAGCTTCCGCGCGGTCACCGGCTGCACGCCGCGCCACTTCGCCGCGCAGCGCGGTGCCGGTGCCACCTGAGCGCCTGCCGGAGACGGTGTCATGGTCGCGATGAGTACGATCGGTGGCCACGATGTGGCGTTGTTGCTGCTGCGCGTCGCGGCCGGCGGCTTCCTGCTGCCGCACGCACTGGGCAAGCTGTTCGGCTGGTTCGGCGGGCCGGGATTGCAGGGCTTCGCCGCTGAGCTGCGCGGGTTCGGCCTGCGGGCGCCCGCGCCGATGCCGCTGTTGCCTGCCGTGCTCCAGGTGACGTGCGGCATCGCGGTCCTGATCGGCTGGCAGACCAGCCTCGCCGCCGTGCTTGCCGCGCTGTTCCTGGCGACCACGGCCGTGCTGGCGGCGCCGAAGGGCTGGTTCTGGATGCGCGGCGGCGTTGAGTACCCGGTGTTCTGGACGCTGGTGCTGCTGGCGATCGCACTGGCCGGGCCCGGTGCAGTGGCGCTGCAGGCCGCCGGCGTTGCCGCGCAGTGACACTGAAACGGCCGGCGCGTGTGAGCCGGCCGTTCGGTTGCGCCCGGATCAGGCCTTGGCGAAGGCCAGCAGATCCTGGTTGAACTGATCGGCATGGGTGGTGGTCAGGCCATGCGGCGCGCCCGGGTAGACCTTGAGCGTTGCGTTGGCCACGATCTTCGCCGACAACCGGCCCGAGGCATCGATCGGTACGATCTGGTCATCATCGCCATGCACGACCAGGGTCGGCACGTCGATCTTCTTCAGATCCGCGGTGTAATCCACTTCCGAGAATTCGCGGATGCAGTCGTACTGACCCTTGTGCCCGCCCAGCATGCCCTGCAGCCAGAACGAATCGCGCATGCCCTGGGTGACCTTGCTGCCTTCGCGGTTGGCACCGAAGAACGGCGTGGTCAGGTCCTTGTAGAACTGCGAGCGGTCGGCGGCGACGCCGGCGCGGATGCCGTCGAACACCTTCATCGGCAGGCCGCCCGGATTGGTCGGGCTGACCACCATCTGCGGCGGGACCGCGCCGACCAGCACCATCTTGGCCACGCGCCCGGTGCCGTGGCGGCCAACGTAATGGGCGATCTCGCCGCCGCCGGTGGAATGGCCGACCAGGATCGCATCGCGCAGGTCCAGCGCTTCGATGACCGCGGCGAGGTCGTCGGCATAGGTATCCATGTCGTTGCCGGTCCAGGTCTGGGTCGAACGGCCGTGGCTGCGGCGGTCGTGGGCGATCACGCGGTAGCCGTTCTGGCCCATGAACAGCATCTGCGGATCCCAGGCATCACTGCTGAGCGGCCAGCCGTGCGCGAACACGACCGGCTGGCCCTTGCCCCAGTCCTTGTAGAAGATCTGGGCGCCATCTTTGACGGTAACGAAACTGGACATGTGGGGTGCTCCATTGGGGTGGGGGTGGGAAACGTGCGGTGCGCCGGTGCCGGTGGCCGCCTGCAGCGCGAAGGCGGGCAGCAGTGAGGCGGCGGCCAGGCCCGCGCTGGCGACCATGAAACCGCGACGTGCCGGATGGGACGGATCGTCGGGAAGGACAGCAGGCATGAGGGTGTACCGGAGGGAGGGAAGGGCGGCCGCGGTGGCGGCCGGACGGTCCGGCCAGTAGATCCCTGCGCGGCTGCGGGTGATTGCATGGCTGTGCTGGATACGCCGGTTGTGCCACCGCGTTAACCAATCCTCGCGTATGGTGCGTGCACTTGAATGGTGGAGAAGCTGCATGCGTTGGATGGTGTTGTTGGCCGCGTTGGCCATGCCGGTCGTGGCCTGGTTTTCCCAGTCCGGTGCGTTCGGCCCCACCAACGGTGCGATCTCCGATCAGTACCCGACGTTGCTGGTGGCTGCCGGCTATGCGTTCTCGATCTGGGGGCTGATCTTCGCCTGGGACGTGCTGTTCGGGGTATGGCAGCTGCGCCGCAGCGCGGGCACGCTGGACGGTGCGCGCCCCTGGACGGTGGCCGGTTTCGCGTTGACCGCGGCCTGGATGCCGGTGTTCTCCAACCAGTGGTTTCTGCCGGCGCTGGCGATCATCTGGGCAGCGCTGATCTGCCTGCTGGTCGCGGCCTTCCGTGCGTCCCCCCCGAATGCGAGCGGCGCCCAGCGCGGGCTGGCCGCCTATCCACTGGCGCTGCATGCGGGCTGGCTGACCATGGCCGCCTTCCTCAATACCGCCCAGGTGATCGTGGCGTTCAAGTGGCTGCCCACCGCCAACATGTTCGGCTGGAGCGTGGTGCTGCTGGCCGCGGCGGCCCTGCTGGCCTGGTGGGCAAACCATCGCCTGCGCGGGCATTTCGCGTATCCGGCGGCCGTGGTCTGGGCGCTGATCGCGGTCCATATCAAGCAGTCCGGCTGGACCCTGCCCGGCGCCGACACGATCGCCGTGCTCGCACTCGCCGTGGCGGCCTTGCTGGTACTGCAGACCCTGCTGCTGCGCTCGCGCGCCTGGCGCCATCCGGTGGCACCGGTGGTCGCCGCGCATCGCCATCGGCGCTGAGCGCCGGCGCGGTCCGCGCCCACCCAGGCGGGCCGCTTCCCTTTCCCCCTGTTGGAGCTGCCCATGCGCACTGCATTGCATGAACGTTTCGGTGATCCCGCCGAGGTCCTGACCGCCGGTGAACGGCCGACCCCGCACCCCGGCCCCGGTGAAGTGCGGATCCGCACCGTGCTGGCGCCGATCCACAACCATGATCTGTGGACGGTGCGCGGCCAGTATGGCTACAAGCCCAGCCTGCCGGCGATCGGCGGCAGCGAGGCGACCGGTGTGGTGGATGCACTGGGCGAGGGCGTGGAAGGCTTCACCGTCGGCCAGCGGGTCAGCGCGGCGTCGGTGCATGGCACCTGGGCCGAATACTTCATCGCCCCGGCGAAGATGGTGATCCCGATGCCCGACGGCATCGATGACCGGACCGCTGCCCAGCTGATCGCGATGCCGCTCAGCGCGCTGATGCTGCTTGAATTCCTGCAGGTCGAACCGGGCCAGTGGATCCTGCAGAACGCCGCCAATGGGGCGGTCGGCAAGGCGCTCGCGCTGCTGGCCGCGTCGCGCGGGGTGTACTGCATCAATCTGGTCCGGCGCGATGAAGGCGTGGCGGAAATGCAGGCGCTTGGCATCGCACGCACCATCAGTACGGCGCGGTCGGACTGGATGGCCCAGCTGCAGCTGCTGCTGGATGGTGCAACGATCAGCGCCGCGGTGGATTCTGTCGGCGGGCGCGCCAGCAGTGAACTGATGACCCTGCTCGGCGATGGCGGCACCCTGGTGTCGTTCGGTTCAATGAGCGGTGAGCCGCTGCAGCTCAATGCGGGCGACGTCATCTTCAAGCAGGCCACGGTGAAGGGCTTCTGGGGCAGCAAGGTCAGCCAGGCGATGGCGGCGGCGGACAAGCGGCGGCTGGTCGGCGAGCTGCTGCAGCTCGCGGCCGGTGGCGGGCTGTCGTTGCCGGTGGATGCCGAGTTCGCGCTGGAGGACATCGCCAATGCCGCGCGCGCCAGCCAAGTGCCCGGGCGCCAGGGGAAAGTGCTGCTGCGCCCGTGAGCGCGACACCGGAGCATTGATGATCCGTGCTCATGACGGCGTGCCGTTGCCGCCCTCCAATCGGCGGGCGGTGCGGCGGTAAGGTGGCTGCCTCGGCGGTGCCCGCAGGGTTCCGCCATCCCCACATCGGACGCCCGACGGCGTCGCAGGAGGCAGCATCATGATCATCCGCGAACTGGGCCGCAGTGGCCTGAAGGTATCCGCCCTCGGGCTGGGCTGCATGGGCCTGAGTTATGGTTACGGGCCGGCGACGGGCACGGCCGAGGCGGTCAAGCTGCTGCATGCGGCGGTGGAGCAGGGCGTGACCTTGTTCGACACGGCCGAAGCCTATGGTCCGTTCAAGAATGAAGAGCTGCTGGGCCAGGCCCTGGCACCGCACCGCGCGAAGGTGGTGATCGCCACCAAGTTCGGGTTCAAGGACGGGCAGGCCGATGCCGGGCTGGACAGCCGTCCGGAACGTATCCGTGCCGTGGCCGAAGCCAGTCTGATGCGGCTGGGCACCGACCGCATCGACCTGTTCTACCAGCACCGGGTCGACCCGCAGGTACCGATGGAAGACGTCGCCGGCACGGTCAGGGAGCTGATCGCCGAAGGCAAGGTGCTGCACTTCGGGCTCTCCGAAGCCGGCGTGGATTCGATCCGGCGCGCGCATGCCGTGCAACCGGTCACCGCGCTGCAGAGCGAGTATTCGCTGTGGTGGCGCGAACCGGAGGCGCAGATCCTGCCGCTGCTGGACGAGCTTGGCATCGGGTTCGTTCCCTTCAGCCCGCTCGGCAAGGGCTTCCTGACCGGTGCGATTGACGCCGATACCGCGTTTGCGGCGGATGATTTTCGTAACAGCGTGCCGCGTTTCGCAGTGGCTGCGCGTCAGGCCAACCAGGCGCTGGTCGCGCGCATCCGCACCCTCGCCGAGGCCAAGGGCGCCACGCCCGCGCAGATCGCGTTGGCCTGGCTGCTCGCCCGCGCGCCCTGGATCGTGCCGATTCCCGGTACAACCCGACTGCCTCGGCTGCAGGAAAACCTGGGCGCCGTGTCGGTGGTCCTCACGCCGGCGGACCTGGAGGCGATCCAGCAGGCGCTGGACGCGGTCGCCATCGTGGGCGACCGCTACAACGCCGCGCGGCAGAAACTCGTCGCCCGCTGAGCGCGCGGCGCCCGCATCCGGATCAGCGCGTGGGGTCGTAGCGCAGCGCGTCGATCACCACGCGCATCGCGGTGGATGACTGGCGGCGGCTCGGGTAATACGCGTAATAGCCATCGAACACATCGCACCAGTCCTCCATCACCCGCACCAGGCGGCCGGCCTGCACGTGCTCGAGCACCATGTTCTCGGGCAGGTAGGCCAGCCCGGCCCCGGCCAGCGCGGCACGCAGGACCGCCGTGCTGCCGTTGAACGTCCATTGCCCGTCCACGCGCACCTTCTGTTCCTGGCCGTCCTTGTCCAGGTCCCAGGCCAGCAGCCCGCCGTGTGTCGGCAGGCGCAGGCCGATGCAGTTCTGCGCGGCCAGATCGGCCGGCTGCACCGGCGCGGTGTGCGTGCTGAAGTAGGACGGCGCGGCGATCACCGCCATGCGCTGCGGTGGGCTGATGGGCACCGCGATCATGTCGCGCGCCACCTGGCCGCCAAGCCGGACGCCGATGTCGTAGCGCTGGGCAACGATATCGGCCAGGCCGTAATCGACCGTCAGCTCGACCTTGAGGTCGGGATAGGCCGGCAGCAGTGCCGAGAGTTTCGGCCAGATGAAGAAATTGGCCGCATGCTCGGCCGTGGTGATGCGGATGGTGCCTGCCGGATGGTCGCGGTACTCGGCCATCGCGGCGATTTCCAGCTCGATTTCCTGCATCCGCGGCGCGACGGTGTCATACAGGCGTTCGCCGGCCTCGGTCATCGAGACACTGCGCGTGGTACGCGTCAACAAGCGCACGCCGAGGCGTTCTTCCAACGCGCGCACGGTGTGGCTCAGCGCCGACTGGGACAGGCCCATCTGGGCGGCCGCCCGGGTGAAGCTGCGCTCGCGCGCGACGGTGACGAAGGCCTGCAGATCGTTGAAATTCTCGCGCGCCATTGATGAGTAGTTCGAATGCGGGCATGCGATTCATGCCCTGCAATCATGGGCTAACCCGGCGTGGCGGTCCAACCCGGCCCTCGCGGCCACGCCGGATTGATGAGCCTGGCTTCTGGCTCCATGCGCGCAACCCTGTCTAGTCCGGGCCCGGAGGCGGGCCTACAGTGGATCCACTGCACTCACACATGGCACCGGGCAATCCTTCGGCGCCCGTACGTGATCTGTTCCTCCACGGAGATCGAAATGAACCTGTTCACCCCCTTGATGTCACTGTCGATGATGGCCGCGCCCGATGCCGGTGCCGCCGAGCCGATCACGGTCCGCACGGCGGGCAGCACGGCCTCGGCCCCGGGTCCCGGCGACTACTTCACCGGCACCGTGCGCATCGATGCGCCGTTCCAGGCCACCGCGCCGGCACGGGTCGGTGGTGCGACGGTGACGTTCGAACCCGGTGCACGCACGGCGTGGCATACCCATCCGCTCGGGCAGACGTTGATCGTGACCGCCGGCGTTGGCAGCGTGCAGGAGTGGGGCAAGCCTTCGCAGCAGATCCGTCCGGGCGACATCGTCTGGATCCCGCCGGGCGTGAAGCACTGGCATGGCGCCAGCGCAGGGGTGGCGATGACACACATCGCCATTGCCGAGGCGGTGGACGGCTCGCCGGTGACGTGGCTGGAACAGGTCACCGATGCGCAGTATCGCGGCGAGTGACAGCGCAGCGTTCGCCTGCGCACAGCGTGTTCATCGCGGCTCGTTAGCATGTTCACTCGTTTGAAGTTCGAGGAGCATGTCGTGAGCAAGGTGTTCATCGTCGGCGCCGCCGGCAAGGTCGGCCGCCACCTGGTCAAGCAGTTGGTGGACAAGCACCATCCGGTGCGTGCACTGCACCGCCGTGCAGAGCAGGGGGCGGAACTGGACGCGCTCGGCGCTGCGCCGGTCACCGGGGATCTCACCACCCTCGATGTGGACACGCTGGCCGGGAAAATGGCGGGCAGCGACGTCGTGATCTTCACCGCCGGTGCGGGCGGTGCCGGTGTCGAGGTAACCAATGCCATCGACGGCCGCGGTCTCGAACTGGCCGTGGATGCCGCCCGGCAGGCCGGCGTGCGCCGCTTCCTGCTGGTGTCGGCGTTTCCGGAAGCCGGTCGCAACAAGGCGATGGGCGAGGGCTTCGAGAACTACATGGCGGTCAAGAAACGCGCGGAGGTGTATCTGGTTGCGAGCGGCCTGGACTGGGTGATCGTGCGCCCCGGCACCTTGACCGATGCGGCAGGCACCGGGCGCGTGGCGGCGGGCCCCGCGATTGCCTATGGCGACATCCCGCGCGCCGATGTGGCCGCCACGCTGGTCGCGCTGGTGGAGCAGCCCGAAGTGCAGCACGCGATCATCGAGTTGACCGACGGCGATCAGCCGGTCGATGAGGCGATCGTGCAGCTCGTCCGGGCCTGAGCGGGCCTGCTGCAGCGGCGATGGTAAAATCCCGCGTCCACCCCGCAGCACAGACGAGTACGCCATGAACGACGCCCGCTTCTATCCCATCGGCACCCCCGGCCAGCCCTGGGGCGCAGCGGAGAAGGCGCAGTGGCGGGCCCGCCAGGTGCCGCAGCGGCGCTATGCCGAGGAGGTGCTGCCGGCGGTGGACGCGCTGCGGGATGCATTCGATGTGACCCGATACGGCACGCTCGAGTACGCGCCGGACCAGTATCCGCTGTTCGCGGTGCGCAGCCGCGACTGGAATCCGGCATTGCCGACGATGCTGGTCACCGGCGGCATCCACGGCTACGAAACCAGCGGCGTGCAGGGCGCGTTGCAATTCCTGCAGACCCGCGCGGCCGAGTACGCCGGGCGCGCCAATCTGCTGGTCGTGCCCTGTGTCAGCCCGTGGGGGTATGAGCGCATCCAGCGATGGAACGCCGATGCGATCGACCCCAACCGCTCGTTCATCGCCAACAGCCCGGCGGCTGAATCGGCCGCGCTGATCGCACTCGTCGCGCCGCTGCGCGGCAGCATCGTGATGCATATCGATCTGCACGAAACCACCGACACCGATGAAACCGAGTTCCGCCCGGTCCTGGCCGCGCGCGACGGCAAGCCGTTCGAGCCGGGGTTGATCCCGGATGGTTTCTATCTGGTCGATGACACTGAAAACCCGCAACCGGCCTTCCAGACCGCGGTCAATGCCGCCGTCGAGCGGGTGACCCACATCGCCCCGGCGGATGAGAAGGGCGAGATCATCGGCTCGCCCGTAGTGGCCCCGGGTGTCATCCAATATCCGCTGGAGAAGCTGGGCCTGTGCGCCAGCGTCAGCGGCGCGAAATACACCACCACCACCGAGGTGTATCCGGACAGCCCGCGCGCCACCCCGCAGCAGTGCGATGACGCGCAGGTGGCGGCGATCTGCGCGGCGATCGATTACGCGCTGGCGCATCCCTGAGCCCGGTCGGCGGCAACGCCGCCGGACCTTTTCGGCCTGATGGCCAAACCTGTACGCCGAGCGCGCATCGGGAGTCGGCAGGCATGTTTTGCCTGCGGCCGACACTCGTTCATCCATTGCCCGCCTGGGTCGTTCCAGCGCGACCAAATGCCCTCCCGGCGGTGACGAACCAGTGCTTCTGGCCGCCCTGTGCTTGCACCTACACACGTGCTTCACAATGCGAAGAAGCAATGTATGCGACCACCTGCGGCGATCTGACTCCCAAGTGAATGCCGGCGAACGCAGGCAAGCTTTCGGACAAGTTGCATAGAAGTCCCATATCGAAACGCGGACCATCGCGGCAGTCAGGCCTATCGGGAGATTGGCCCCCCACTGATCATCTCGAGGATTTCATCATGTCGCATCCTGATCTTGCGCAATCCCGCGTGCCCAGCAGACTCGCCGGCGCCGTGGCGTTGGCCCTGCTGGTGGGTTCGCCGGCCGTGTTGGCTGGATCTCTGGTAGGTGGCAGCGCCACCGTCAACCCGGGCGATGTGCCGGAAACATGGACGTTACGCTCCAATGCACTGCTGACCATCAATCCCGGCGGACAATCGGATTGGATCGAAGCGCAGAACTCACGACTGGACATCAATGGCGCGGTGATCGCCAGCTCGGCGCCCTCAGGGCCGACGATCCTCGCGCAACTTACGGCGACGCAGATAGAGAGTTCAACGATTACCGGCGCCGTGCGCTTCATGGCGTCCGATGCGACCCTCAGCAACAGCACTGTCAACGTCAACGCCGGCAGCACGAACGCCATCACGGCCAACCAGACCACGCTGGCAGTCACCAGCGCCACAGTCACCTCGTCGGTGAGCAGGGCCCTCGCCGCTGCCGAAGGCAGCACTGTAAGCGTTGCCGACAGCAGTTTTACCGGGGTCGGGCTGGGGGCCAGTGTCGCTTCGGGCAGCACCGTGACGTTCGATAACACCCAACTCACCGCGGTGCAGGCAGTGGGCACCAATCCACTGACAGGTGGCCATGGGCTGGTACATCTCAGTGGCACGGCAAATCTGTTGAACGGCACCACGGTGACCGGTATCGACAGCGGCGTGCGCATCATGACGTTCAACACGGCCGGTCGGCCGGTGGACGTCACGCTGCTGGTTGATCGCTCCAGCATCGTCGGTCAGAACGGCGCGGCCATCGTGATGGCGCTGGGCACCCTCCCGGCCAGTTGGACCGCCAATATCGACGTGCGCAACGGTTCGTCGCTGGTGGGGGGCAATGGCAATCTGCTGGACGTCTCCGGGGGCCAGACCGCAAATCTGCGGGTGGACGATTCTGCGCTGGTCGGCAATGTCATTGCGGGTGTCACCGATACGGCCAACCTCAGCTTCCAGAACAACGCCAGCCTCGCCGGTGCGCTGACCAACGTGACCTCCATGGCACTCGCCGATACCTCCCGCTGGGATGTCACCGCCGATTCCACAGTCGGCACGTTGGATATCGGCTCGGGCACGCTGGCCTTTGCCGCACCGTCGCCGAGCTACAAGACGGTCACCGTCGCGGGCGACTTCGCCGTCAACGGCGGCACGCTGGTCTTCAACAGCCCGCTGGGCGATGACACCTCGCCCTCGGACAAGCTGGTGGTGGGCGGCAACACCACGGGCAGCGGCAACATCGCGGTCAACAACATCGGGGGAACTGGCGCACAGACGGTGGAAGGCATCCAGCTGATTTCGGTTGCCGGTACGTCGGATGCAGCGTTTGCCTTGTCTGGCCGTGCGGTGGGGGCGCCTACGAGTACTTCCTCTACAAAGGCGGTGTGAGCACACCGGATGACGGTGGCTGGTACCTGCGATCCTCCTACACCGGAGATCCGTGCGATCTCGATCCGACGCTGCCTGCCTGCACGCCGGTCGATCCGGGTCCTGGCCCTGGTCCGGGCCCTGATCCGAATCCGGACCCCAATCCGGACCCCAATCCGGATCCCGGTCCGGGTCCGGTCGATCCGGTCGACCCGGTACCGGTCCTGCGCCCGGAACCCGGCGCGTACCTCGCCAATCAGGCGATCGCCACACGCATGTTCCAGCAGCGCGCCCATGACCGCGGCGAGCGGGCCTTCGATGGCGAGCGTGCCGGTGCCTGGGTGCGGGTGGCCCGCGATCAGGTCCATGGCGATGTGCGCGGTCAGATCGATGCGCGCAGCCAGAGCAACGTGCTGCAGATCGGCAGTGATGTGGCGCGCTGGGGCACCACCAGCAGTGGCCAGATCGGTGTGATGCTGGCCAGCGGGCGTGCGGATACGCAGGCCGTGTCCAACGTGACCGGCTACAGCACGCGCGGAAAGGTGAAGGGCGATGCGGTGGGTGTCTATGGCACCTGGGTGCAGCGCGCCAATGACAGTACCGGTGCCTATGTGGACGGTTGGCTGCAGTACGCGCGCTTCGATAATGAAGTGCAGGGCGAGGCACTGGCGAAGGAAAAGTACGACGCCACCACCCGTGCTGCGTCGCTGGAAGCCGGTTACAGCTGGACGCTGGTCAACCGGGAGCGCAGCGCGTGGTTCATCCAGCCGCAGGTGCAGCTGACCTACACCGACTACAAGGGCGACACGTCGCAGGAAGCCAACGGCACGATCGTCCAGGACGGCCGTGCGGGTGGGCTTGAGTCGCGCGTCGGCGTACGCCTGTTCGGGCACGACAACGCCACCGGCAACCGGGTGCAGCCGTTCTTTGCGGTGAACTGGCTGCGTGGCGATCATGGCAACTCGCTGCTGTTCGATGGCGAGCGGATCAGTGCGACGCTGCCGACCAACCGCTATGAAGCGCAGGCCGGTGCACAGCTCAAGCTCGGCCTGAAGTGGTCGGCATGGGGCGACATGCGCGTGCAGCGCGGCGATGGCGGCTACAGGGAAGTGGCGGGCCAGATCGGTCTGCGTCGGGCCTGGTAATCATCACCCTCGTCCATCTAAATACGCTTGGGTCAAGGAATTTTGGATATGCCGTACACACATCAGGAGCGTCGCTCTACTCAGGCCTATCGAAAGTACGGCCCCACTGATTCTCTCGAGGGCTTCATCATGTCGCATCGCACTCTCGCGCCCTCCCGCACGCCTAACAAGCTCGCCGGGGCCATGGCGCTGACCTTGCTGGTGGGTTCGCCTGCCGCATTTGCAGGAACCCTCAACGGTGGCAGCGCCACGGTGAATCCAGGTGATGTGCCGGAAACCTGGACCTTGACCAATGCCGCGGTGTTGACTGTCAATTCAGGTGGGCAGTCTCTGAGAATCCAGGCGAGCAACTCGACCGTCAATCTGGACGGGGCATCGGTAAACGGCACCAGCGAATCGCTGAGGGCGACTGCCTCCGCGATCAACGTGAACACGGCCACCTTCGCGACCTCAAGCATCTTGGAAAATGCCTCCGTACTCGTCGCCAACGGCGGACAGTTCGTCTCTACCAACGGCAGTGTCGCAGCGCTGGGCGTCCAGAACTCGCGCGCTTCCCTGAGCGCATCGACCGTGACTTCCACCGTTGGGCGCGCTCTGGAGATCAATGAGAACCTGTCTCTTGTGGCGGGAAGCAGCCCGTTCGTCACAGCGACCAATGGCACCTTCATCAGCGGTGCGGGCGACGCGGTCAGCATTACCGGTGTCGGCACGTTCACGTTGAGTGACTCTACGGTCATCGGCACGGCGATGGGTACACCGGGTCTATTCAACGGGAGTGGTGTCGGCATCTTCCTGGGTACGGCCAACATCCTCAGTGGATCTACCGTAACCGGTGACTACAACGGCGTCTTGATGGCACTGGATACCAGTGGCAGCGCCGTCAGCCCAGGCAACACGACCACCACTCTGCTGGTCGATGGTGCCACCGTCTCGGGCGTCGCAGGTGCCGGGATACTTGTGTACGGCGATGCCTTCACGCCGACAGTCGCTCAAATCGAGCTGCGGAACGGGGCGACGGTGACCGGCGGCAACGGCAACGTGCTCGAAGTAGTCGATCAAGGTGCTGCCAATGTGGTGATAGACGCCTCAGCGCTCACGGGCAATGTGCAGGTCGACGCTGCGGGAACGGCCGATCTTGATCTGCTCAATGGCGCATCACTTGCCGGCGACCTGGTCAATGTCACCTCACTTGATCTGTTTGATACGGCGCGCGTTGACGGGCAGTTGGACGGCGTCGGCTCGGCGACGCTGGTCGGCAGCGCCAACATCACCGGCACGCTGACGGATGTGGCAGCGTTGAGCCTCGCCGATACTGCCAGCGTCGTCGGGAACATTACCGGGAGTACCTCGGTGGTACTGGCCGATGGTGCCCAGGTGCAGGGCCAGCTTACCGACGTAAATACGCTGGCGTTGTCGGGAACATCCAAGGTGACGGGCGCAGTTGCCAACGTGGCGTCGGTGACACTGGCCGACGCCGCCCGCTGGGATGTCACCGCCGATTCCACGGTGGGGGCGTTCGACCTGGGCTCTGGCACGCTGGCCTTTGCCGCACCGTCGCCGGGCTACAAGACGGTCACCGTCGCGGGCGACTTCGCCGTCAACGGCGGCACGCTGGTCTTCAACAGCCCGCTGGGCGATGACACCTCGCCCTCGGACAAGCTGGTGGTGGGCGGCAACACCACGGGCAGCGGCAACATCGCGGTCAACAACATCGGGGGAACTGGCGCACAGACGGTGGAAGGCATCCAGCTGATTTCGGTTGCCGGTACGTCGGATGCAGCGTTTGCCTTGTCTGGCCGTGCGGTGGGGGCGCCTACGAGTACTTCCTCTACAAAGGCGGTGTGAGCACACCGGATGACGGTGGCTGGTACCTGCGATCCTCCTACACCGGAGATCCGTGCGATCTCGATCCGACGCTGCCTGCCTGCACGCCGGTCGATCCGGGTCCTGGCCCTGGTCCGGGCCCTGATCCGAATCCGGACCCCAATCCGGACCCCAATCCGGATCCCGGTCCGGGTCCGGTCGATCCGGTCGACCCGGTACCGGTCCTGCGCCCGGAACCCGGCGCGTACCTCGCCAATCAGGCGATCGCCACACGCATGTTCCAGCAGCGCGCCCATGACCGCGGCGAGCGGGCCTTCGATGGCGAGCGTGCCGGTGCCTGGGTGCGGGTGGCCCGCGATCAGGTCCATGGCGATGTGCGCGGTCAGATCGATGCGCGCAGCCAGAGCAACGTGCTGCAGATCGGCAGTGATGTGGCGCGCTGGGGCACCACCAGCAGTGGCCAGATCGGTGTGATGCTGGCCAGCGGGCGTGCGGATACGCAGGCCGTGTCCAACGTGACCGGCTACAGCACGCGCGGAAAGGTGAAGGGCGATGCGGTGGGTGTCTATGGCACCTGGGTGCAGCGCGCCAATGACAGTACCGGTGCCTATGTGGACGGTTGGCTGCAGTACGCGCGCTTCGATAATGAAGTGCAGGGCGAGGCACTGGCGAAGGAAAAGTACGACGCCACCACCCGTGCTGCGTCGCTGGAAGCCGGTTACAGCTGGACGCTGGTCAACCGGGAGCGCAGCGCGTGGTTCATCCAGCCGCAGGTGCAGCTGACCTACACCGACTACAAGGGCGACACGTTGCAGGAAGCCAACGGCACGATCGTCCAGGACGGCCGTGCGGGTGGGCTTGAGTCGCGCGTCGGCGTGCGCCTGTTCGGGCATGACAACGCTGCCGGCAACCGCGTCCAGCCGTTCTTCGCGGTGAACTGGCTGCGTGGCGACCACGGCAACTCGCTGCTGTTCGATGGCGAGCGCATCAGCGCCACGCTGCCGACCAACCGCTATGAAGCGCAGGCCGGTGCACAGTTGAAGCTCGGCCTGAAGTGGTCGGCGTGGGGCGATATGCGCGTGCAGCGCGGCGATGGCGGCTACAAGGAAGTGGCGGGCCAGCTCGGCCTGCGTCGGTCCTGGTAACGCGCGGTATCCCGTGAACGAGAGGGGCGCCTGTGGGCGCCCTTCTTTTTTCTGCCGGGTCGCCGGCACTGCTGACACGCGGTGGCCGCAAAGGCCCACAACTTACGTAGCAGCTCATGCGTCTTGCTTGAAAAGGCCGCACGGGGCTACCCGCCCAGGATCGTGAGCAGCCTCGCATCTGAACGGTGGTGGCTCAAAGGTTTTTGAAGGTTGTTGCATAGCAACACGCCGTGGGATCCGGATCATACCCGGAGTATCGCCGTGGCCGGCAGTTGAAACTGATCCAGCAGCCACAGCGCCGCCGGCCCCAGCGGCGCGCCTTTGTTCCACACCGCGTCGGTGGCAACCAGCCGTGGCCAGCCGGGCAGGGGCAGCTCGACCAGCATGCCCCGGCCATAACGGGCCACCAGTGCGCGCGGCAGTTCGGCCCAGCCGAAGCCATCCTCGGCCATCTCCAGCACCATCAGATAGTCCGACGCCGACCAGGTGCGCCCGCGCACGTGCCCTTCGCGCATCGCATCACCGCTCAGGCAGATCTGACGGTGGCTGGCCAGGTGCGATTCTTCCGGCACCGGCAATGTGGCCAGCGGATGAGCGGCGGCCACGAACACCGCCATCTCCGCGCGCAGGGGCAGGGCGCGCACGGCCAGTTCGGACGGGTAGGCAGACTGGTGCGGGATCAGCCCGAGATGGGCGCGGCCGCGCTGCACGACATCGAGCACATCGCTGCCTTCGGCATCCAGCCACTCCAGTTCGATATCCGGAAACCGCTGCTCGAACCGCCGCAGCAGATGCTGGTCCGGGTTGAGCTGGTAGATGTCCGAGAACACCAGGCTTAGGCGCGGCTCGACCTCATCGGCCAGACGGATGCTGAGCTGCTCCAGGCGATCGGCGGCAGCGAGGATTTCCTGCGCATGGCCGAGCAGCTTGCGGCCGTCTTCGGTCAGCACCGGGTAGCGGCCGCTGCGGTCGAACAGGGTCAGGCCCAGGTCGGCCTCCAGCGTGGCGACGGCCGTGCTGATCGTCGATTGGGTTTTCTTCAGGCGGCGCGCGGCGGCGGAGAACGAGCCGAGCGCCGCGGCTTCGACGAAGGCGTGCAGGGACTCAGGGCTGTAGCGCATGGAGGTATCGCCGTTGTCGATGGATTCCATCTTTGGTCTGATGGAAAGGACGATGATAATGGCCGGGTCGTTCGGGTGCCATCACCCCGCCGTGGTTCGCCCCACGGTCGGGCCCCTGCGGGATCGGCAACGACGCATATGCATCCGCCATCCCGGCCGATGCCCCGGTGCCCGGCCTTCTGCTTGGGCACCGGCCGCCATCAAGGAGCTCTCCATGCACACACACGTGCATTCGCACCCCCGTCCCCGTGGCGGCCTGATCGCCTGGGCCTGCCTGACCGTGGCGATCCTCGCCGAAGTGGTCGGTACCTCGTTCATGGCCGATGCCGCCCGGCATGGCGGCTACCTCGGCTATGTCGTGATGGCCGTGGCCCTGGCCATTTCGTATTACTTCCTGGCGCTGTCCGTGCGCGGCATTGCGGTCGGTGTCGCCTACGCGGTGTGGGAAGGCCTCGGCCTGACCCTGTTGACACTGGTCGGCGTTCTCGTGTTCAAGGACAGCCTGTCCGTGCAGCAGATGATCGGGCTGGGGATGGCGACGGTCGGCATCGTCTGCGTCACCCTCGGCGAGGAGCACGCGCCATGAACCTCACGGCCTTCCTGTTCGTGCTGTGCTCGGCACTGATCGATATCGCTGCCAACATGATGGTCGCCAAGTCCGATGGCTTCCGTAAGCCGGCGTGGGGTCTGGCCGCGATCGTGCTGGTCTGGATCGCCTTTGCGTTGCTCGGCCAAGCGGTCAAGACCCTGGATCTGGCCACCGCCTATGCGATGTGGGGTGCCATCGGGGTGATCGGCACCGCCCTGTGCGGGCGCGTGCTGTTCGGCAACCGCCTGCGCCCGATCGGCTGGATGGGCATTGCGCTGGTCACCGGCGCGGTGGTGGTGCTGTCCAGCCACTGAGCCCGGTCAGCGGAACAGCTGGTTCAACACGGCTCCGGAGGCCGCATCGGCAAAACCGTCGAAGCGGCCTTCGTCCTTCAGCAACTGCGAGGCACGCATCATCCCGCCCCAGGCGGTGCGCGCCATCGCACCGCCTACGCTGACCCGGCGTACGCCCATGCCGGCGATGTCCTGCAGCGTGAACGGCACTGCGCTGCCGACCAGCAGGTTGACCGGTCGCGGTGCCACCGCAGCCACCACCGCTTCGATCTGCTCGCGGGTGCTGATGCCCGGCGCGTACAGGCAGTCGGCGCCGGCCTCGGCGTAGGCGCGCAGGCGGGTGATCGCATCGTCCAGGTCGGGCCGGCCGACGAAAAAGTTCTCGGCGCGGCCGATCAGCAGCACGTCCTCACCCGATGCGTCGATCGCACGGCGGGCGGCGCGCACCCGGGCCACCGCATCGTCCAGCGGGCGCAGCGGATGCGCTGGATCCGGGCTTGCATCTTCAATGGAGATGCCGGCCACGCCGGTGGCGATGGCGCGGGTGACGTTGTCGCCCACCGACGCCAGCGCGCCGAAGCCATCGCCAAAATCGGCGTTCAACGGCAGCGGGGTCGCTGCGGCCAGATCGCGCAGGTGCGCGAGCGTCTCATCCACCGTCAACGTGCCATCGGCCCGGGCCTGGCTCCACGCATGGCCGGAACTGGTCGACGCCAGCGCCTGGAAGCCCAGGCTGTGCAGGTAGCGTGCGCTGCCCGCATCCCACGGGTTGGGCAGCACGAAGCAGCCCTGATCATGCAGCGCACGGAAGGCCGCGCGCCGCGGGCTGGGGTCGAAGCAGAGGTCCGTCATGGTGCTCATCCGGTCAGCAGTGCCCGGATGGTAACGCCATCGTCGGGCCCGCTCGTCAGGCCCGCACCCGTTGCGCGGCGAGACCGACGCCGACCAGGGTGACCGCCACCGCTGTGAAGGCGAACACCAGGCTGCTGGCCTGCGCCACGAAGCCGATCAGCGCCGGACCCGCCAGCACGCCGGCATAGCCCAACGTGGTGATGGCGGGAATGGCCAGGCTCTCCGGCATCGTTTTCTGGTTGCCGGCCATGGAGAACAGCGCCGGCACGATGTTGGCGCAGCCCAGCCCGACCAGTGCATAGCCTGCCAGCGCCAGGGTCAGCCACGGCGCGAACGTGGCCAGCGCAAAGCCGGCGGCGGCGATGCCGCTGCCGATCAGGATCGTACGGTGGCGGCCCAGCCGTGCGACCACACCGTCGCCGACCAGCCGGGTCAGGGTCATGGCGATGGCGAAGGCCAGATAGCCAAGGCCAGCGTGCGAAGTGGCCACGTGCTGCACGTCGTGCAGGAAGACCGCGCTCCAGTCCAGCACAGCGCCTTCGGCCAGGAACGCCACGAAACACAGCACGCCGATCGCCAGCACCACGCCACGCGGAACCGCGAAATGCGGCACGTCGGCCGGCGCCTTGTCGGTGCGCCAGGACGGCAGCGCGGCCACCAGCACCACCGCCATCGCCGCCGAGGCCAGCAGGCAGACCCATCCGGGCGAAAGCTGCAGCGCCAGCAGACCGGTCATCGCACCGGCGCCGACCGCGCCGCCGATGCTGTAGAAGGCGTGGAAGCCGGACATCATCGGCCGACCACTATCGCGCTCGACCATGATCGCCTGCAGGTTCATCACGCAATCGCAGGCCCCCACGCCGGCGCCGAACACGAACAGCACCAGGCCCAGGGCGAGCGGCGAGGGCGCGATGGCAAGCAGGGGCAGGGTGGCGATCACCATCAGCAGCGTGGCGATCATCACCGCGCGGCAGCCGTGGCGTGCGGCGAGCATGCCCGCGATCGGCATGGCCAGCAGCGAGCCGGCGCCCAGGCACAGCAGCACCAGGCCGAGCGCGCCTTCATCCAGGCCGGTGCGGTGCTTGGCGAACGGGACCAGCGGGGCCCACGCCGCAGTGGCAAAGCCGGGCAGGAAGAAAGCGGCGCGGGTGGCGTGCTGCTGCGCGCGCACGCTGCGGATCGGGTGCTGGGTCATCGGTCTTGAGGATTGCAGGGGGAAGGATCAGCGCCGCGGCGCGAGCCGGACGTCCACGCCACGCAGCGCGAACGCGTCGATCTGCGGCGTGGGCGCATCGGCCTGGAGCACCAGCAGATCGATGTCCTCGACCGTCCCGATGCGGTGGGGTGCCTGGGCACCCAGCTTTTCATTGGTGGCCACCACGATGCAGCGGCTGCTTGCCGCGAGCATCGCGCGCTTGAGCGCAGCCTCCTCGCCATCCACCGCCCACAGGCCGTGGTGCGCATCGACCGCGCAGGTGCCAACGAAGTAGAGGTCCGCGCGCAGCCCGTGCATCGCCTCCAGTGCCTGTGCGCCTACGCTTGCACCGATCCGCCGGTCCACGCGTCCGCCGATCAGGCTCAGCGCGATGTCGGCGCGGCCCATCAACGCCAGCGCGATGTCCGGCGCATTGGTGATCACGTGGAGGTCCTGGTGCGCGGGCAGGCAGGCGGCGATGGCGCTGTTGGTGGAACCGGCATCGAGCAGCACGGTATCCCCTGCGCGGACGCAGGTGGCGGCATGCCGGGCCAGTGCCTGTTTCTGCTGTTTGTGCACGGTCTGGCGGTCATTCAAGGGCGGAAACTCCGGCGTGGCCGGCAGGGCGCCGCCATACACCTTCCGGCACAGGCCTTGCTGCGCCAGTTCACGCAGGTCGCGGCGGATCGAGTCCTCGGACACCTGCATTTCAGCGGCGAGCTGGGCGGAAACAACGCGGCCGTGCTGCTTCAGAAGGCGCAGGATGCTCTGCTGCCGCTCGCTGGGGAGGATGTCGAGAGACCCGTTCATGGCGGAAATGCAGCACCTGAGGCTTTTCGTGATGTTGCGTACTCTAATGAAACGCGCACAAACGTGCAAGGCGCTGTTGGGGCCTCCGTGAGGTGCGGCACGCCGTTGATACGCGCCTGTGCAAACAGGCACACGTCGTTTGCTTTCGCGTCGGTTGTGAGCGAAATGCATGACGTCATGAGCGTCAGCGATATTGCAAAGAGGCGAGTGCCCTCCGCGCGTTGCGCACACCATCGCGGCCGCGCCGCACGCCCCGGTACGCAAGCGCTGCGCTGAAACTGAGTCGTTCATTGAACGCGCGCCGCCCTGTTGCGTATCGCTTTGCCGTGCATCGCAGTGCGCGATGCAGCGCACGGTCAACAAATCGTCGCAACGGATTCACAGAACATTGATTCAGCCGGGGTGTAGATTCGATGCACAGGTCGAGGTTGTTTCTCCGACCGCTCTTTAATCTGCAGGTCCCTTGTCCACTTTGCGCCGCATCTGCGCGAAGGGACGAAGGCCTGTGTCATGCCTCCCTCGTTGAGTTCACCCCCATGCCTGCTCGCACTCGCACCCGTGAGGTTTCCGCCGCCAAGGCTGAAGCCCTGGTCAAACCCGATGCCCTGCGCGCGCGCCGCCGTCGCATCACGCGTACGGTCGTCCCGGGCGATCACATCGAGCGCGCCGCCGGCCGCGATCATCGCGTGCTGTTCGTCGTGTCGGAGATGGCCGACTACGTCAAGGCCGGTGGATTGGGCGATGTAGCCGCGTCACTGCCGCGTGCGCTGCGCGATCGCGCCGACATGCGCGTGTTGATTCCGGGTTACCGGGAAGTGCTCGAGCGCACCGGGCCGATCCAGGTGATCGGCCAGACGCCTGCGTATGCCGCGCTGCCGGCGTGCGTGATCGCCTACTCGGTGCTCGACGATGGCTTGCCGGTCTACGTGCTGATCTGCCCCGAACTGTATGAGCGTGAAGGCTCGCCGTATGTCGATGCGGCCGGTGAGCCGTGGGCGGACAACGCGGTGCGCTTCGCCACGCTGTCGCGCGCGGCGGCGGTGATCGCCGCCGGCGGGGCCGGCATGGACTGGACGCCGGGCCTGCTGCACCTCAATGACTGGCCCTGCGCGCTGGCCGCGTCCTATGCACGCGAGCTGGGCAGCACCGCATCCAGCCTGCTGACCATCCACAACCTGGCCTACCAGGGCCTGTTCCCGGCGAGCCTGGCAGGCGACCTGGGCATCGGTGAGGCGCAGCGCGAAGCGCTGGAGTTCCACGGCCAGCTCTCGTTCCTGCGTGGCGGCATCGTGCACGCCGACCAGGTCAACACGGTCAGCGTCAGCTATGCCGCCCAGATCACCGCGCCGGCCGAAGGCTGCGGGCTGGACCGGCTGCTCTCGCGGCGTGCCGCGCTTGGCCACCTCAGCGGGATCGTCAACGGCATCGACAGCAGCTGGGATCCGAGCACCGATCACCACCTGCCGGTGCACTTCAGTGTGCAGTCCTGCGAAGGCCGCGACCACAACGCCCGCCACGTGCGGCGCGCATTCGGTCTGCCGGAAGGGCGCGGCCCGCTGTTCGCGGTGGTGTCGCGGCTGGTCCACCAGAAGGGCCTGGACCTGACCTGCGATGTCGCACCGCAGATCGTCGCCGCCGGTGGCCAGCTGGTCATCATCGGGGGCGGTGAGCCGCAGATCGAGGCGCAGGTGCGTGAGCTGGCGCGCCGTTACCCCGGCAGCGTGGCCGCCCACATCGGTTTCGATGAAACGCTGGCGCGCTGCATGTTCGCCGGCGCCGATTTCCTGCTGATGCCCTCGCGGTTCGAGCCGTGCGGGCTGAGCCAGATGTATGCGCAGCGCTTTGGCTGCCTGCCGATCGCACACGCCACCGGCGGCCTGATCGACACCGTGGACGATGGCGTCACCGGCTTCCTGTTCAACGCCGCCGAAGCCGATGCCCTGCGCCGCTGCGTGCAGCGCGCCTTCCGCACGTTCCGCCAGTCCGGGCTGATGGCGGCCATGCGGCGCGCCGCGATGCTGCGCCCCAGCGGCTGGGAAGTGGCCGGCACGCATTACCTCGATCTTTATCAACGCACCACGGAAGCACGCGCATGAGCACGCAATGGGAACTGGATGCCGGCCATGACGCCGGCAGTGAAAGCGTGTCCGCGCCGCAGCCGGTCGAACAGTCGGTCTCGCCGGAACGGGCGGCGCTGGCGGCGGGCCTTCCCGGTGATGCCTTCGGGCTGCTCGGCCCGCATCGCGATGGCACCGGCGGCTGGCGCTTGCACACCCTGTTCCCCGGGGCACTGACCGTACTGCGCCAGGATCGGGCCGGGCGCTGGCAGCCCTTGGCCGCGATGGGCGAGGGCGTGTTCGAGGCTGCCATCGAGGGGCCGGCGATCCATGTGCTGCGCGTGGACTGGGGCGTGGTGCAGCAGGAGATCGAAGATGTATATGCGTTCGGTCCGCTGCTGGACGATGCCGCGCTGGCCGGCATCGCCGCCGGCGATCCCGGCAGCATCCGTGCCGCTCTGGGGGCGCACCCGATGCAGCAGCAGGGCATCGATGGCGTGCGCTTCGCGGTCTGGGCCCCCAACGCGCGCCGCGTCGCGGTGGTCGGGGACTTCAATGGCTGGGACGGCCGCCGTCACACGATGCGGTTGCGGCATGGCGCCGGCTTATGGGAAATCTTCCTGCCGCGCGTAGCCGCGGGCGCGCGCTACAAATTCGAGATCACCGCCGCCGACGGCACCCGCCTGACCCATAAGGCGGACCCGATGGCGCGCCAGTCCGAGCTGTTGCCGGGCACGGCATCCGTGGTGGCCGACAGCGCCCCCCGCGCCTGGCAGGACCAGGCTTGGATGGAGGCGCGCACCGCGATGGATGGCCGCGCGATCTCCATTTACGAAGTGCACGCCGGGTCGTGGCGCCGCGGCGAGAACGCGGCGGTACTGGACTGGGACCAGCTGGGCGACAGCCTGATCCCGTACGTGACCGGCCTGGGCTTCACCCATATCGAACTGCTGCCGGTCAGCGAACACCCGTTCGGTGGGTCGTGGGGCTATCAGCCCCTCGGCCTGTACGCGCCGACCGCCCGCCACGGCGGACCGGAGCGCTTTGCGCGGTTCGTGGATCGCTGCCACCAGGCAGGCCTGGGCGTGATCGTGGATTGGGTCGGGGCACATTTCCCCTCCGATGCCCACGGCATGCAGCGCTTCGACGGTACCGCACTGTATGAGCACGACGATCCGCGCCAGGGCCTGCATCCGGATTGGGACACGCTGATCTACAACTTCGGCCGCAGCGAAGTGACCGGCTTCCTGATCGGCAGCGCGCTGGAATGGATCGAGCGCTTCCACATCGATGGCCTGCGCGTGGATGCGGTGGCCTCGATGCTGTACCGCGATTACAGCCGCGAGGACGGCCAGTGGATCCCGAACGCGCATGGCGGCCGCGAGAATCTGGAAGCGATCGCGTTCCTGCGCGATCTCAACGACGCCATTGCCCGCCAGGCGCAGGGCGTGCTGGTGATCGCCGAAGAATCCACCGCATGGCCGGGCGTGACCGCGCCCAGCGGCGAGGGCGGCCTGGGCTTCACCCATAAATGGAACATGGGCTGGATGCACGACACGCTGAGCTACCTGGCGCGCGACCCGATCCACCGCTCGCACCACCACAGCCAGATGACCTTCAGCGCGATGTACGCGTTCTCCGAGCAGTTCGTGCTGCCGCTCTCGCATGACGAAGTGGTGCACGGCAAAGGCTCGCTACTGGGCAAGATGCCCGGCGATCGCTGGCAGCAGCTGGCCAATCTGCGCGCCTATCTCGGCTTCATGTGGGCGCACCCGGGCAGCAAACTGCTGTTCATGGGCGGGGAGTTCGGCCAGTGCACCGAGTGGAACCACGATGCGGCACTGGATTGGGCGCAGGCGGCACAACCGGCGCACGCGGGCGTTGCGCGGATGGTCGGCGATCTGAACCGGCTGCTGCGCGAGCTGCCGGCACTGCAGCATGGCAACCGCACCGAGCATGGCTTTGAATGGAGCGTGGGCGATGATCACGTCAACAGCGTGCTCGCCTTCATCCGGCATGATCCTTCCGGCAGTGCCGGGCCGCTGCTGGCGGTGAGCAACTTCACCCCGATGGCGCGGCATGGCTACCGGGTGGGCGTGCCGCATGCGGGGCGCTGGCACGAGGTATTCAACAGCGACAGCCGCTTCTATGGCGGCAGCGACATCGGCAATCACGGCCAGGTGGACACCCTGCCGATCGCGATGCATGGGCACGCGCAGTCGGTCGCGTTGACCCTGCCGCCGCTGTCCACGGTGTTCCTGCAGGTGGAGGGGTGACGGCGGGCGAACGGCTCGGCGCCTGGCGTGAACCCGAGGGTGACTACAGCTTCCGGCTGTGGGCACCGGCCGCGCAGCGCGTGGAGCTGGTGCTGGACGGTGAAGCGCTGGCGATGCAGGCCGAGGGGGATGGCCGCCACGTGCTGCGGTGCGCGTGCACGCCGGGTACGCGGTACCGCTTCCGGATCGATGGCACGCTGAGCGTACCCGACCCGGCCTCGCGCTGGCAGCCGGAAGGGCTCAACGGTGCCAGCGCGGTGCATGATGCCGACGCCTATGCGTGGCAGCACGCCGACTGGGCCGGACGGCCGTGGGAGGAAGCGGTCATCTACGAGGTGCATGTGGGCGCGGTGGGCGGCTATGCCGCGCTGCAGGCGCAGCTGCCCGCGCTGGCCTCGATGGGTATCACCGCGATCGAGCTGATGCCGCTGGCCACGTTTCCCGGTACGCGCAACTGGGGTTACGACGGCGCGCTGCCGTATGCACCGGCCCCGGCCTACGGCAGCCCGGAGGAACTGAAGCAGCTGATCGACCACGCCCACGCACTGGGACTGATGGTGCTGCTGGATGTGGTCTACAACCACTTCGGCCCGGAAGGAAATTATCTGCCGGCGTATGCGCCTGCCTTTTTCCGCGAGGACGTGAAAACCCCGTGGGGCGCGGCGATCGACTTCCGCCAGCCGCAGGTGCAGCGCTTCTTCATCGACAACGCGCTGATGTGGCTGCGCGAGTATCGCTTCGATGGTCTGCGGCTGGATGCGGTCCACGCGATACAGCCGCAGACCTTCCTGACCCAGCTGCGCGAGGCCATCCATACGCAGGGCCCGGCCCATCGCGTGCATCTGGTGCTGGAAAACGAGAACAACGCGGCCTCCCTGCTGGCCGATGGGTACACCGCGCAGTGGAATGATGACTTCCACAATGCGTTGCATGTGCTGCTGACCGGTGAGAACGAAGGCTATTACGCCGATTTCTCCGCCGCGCCGACCGCCCAGCTTGCGCGCGTGCTGGGCGAGGGGTTCGCCTGGCAGGGCGAGACCAATCGCCTCGGGCACCGCCGCGGCGAACCCAGTGCCGCCCTTTCCCCGGCGCAGTTCGTGATCTTCGCGCAGAACCATGACCAGATCGGCAACCGCGCATTCGGCGACCGGCTGCAGACCTTGGTGGCGACCGAACGGCTGCAGGTGGCGTTGGCGTTGACCGCCCTGACGCCGATGATTCCCCTGTTCTTCATGGGCGAGCCCTGGGGCGCGCGCGAGCCGTTCCTGTTCTTCACGGATTTCGATGCGCCGCTGGACCAGGCGGTGCGCGAGGGACGGCGCGCGGAGTTCGGCCACTTCGCGGCGTTTGCCGATCCCCACGTGCAGGCCACGATTCCCGATCCAAACGCGATCACGACCTTCCAGGCCTCGCAGGCACCGCTGCCTTCGCCACAGGCGCGGCAGGAAAATGCGTGGCTGGCAGCGTTCCGCACCATGTTAGCGGTCCGCTGGCAGCACCTGGTGCCACACTTGCGCGATGCCCGCAGCCTGGGCGCGGAGGTGATCGGCGAAGGTGCGGTCAGGGCCGGCTGGCAGCTGGCCGATGGGCAGTGGTGGCTGGCCTTCAATCTGGGTACCGCCGAGGTGGCGGCCGAGCTGCCGTACGGCGAGACCGTGCTGGAGCTTGGGAAAGTGGGGCACGGCCAGGTGCTGGCACCGGCCGCCCTGCTGGTGCGCCGGGTGCGGGCATGAGCACGGCGGTGCCGCTGGCGACACTGGCCGAAGCGGCCGGATTGGTGGCCGACTGGGAGGATGTGCACGGCACCCCGCGCACGGTGGATGAGGCGACGCTGGCCCATGTGCTGGACGCACTGGGCTGGCCTGCGGCCACGCCCGCGCAGCGCGCAGACAGCCTGCAGCGGTGCCTGCACGAACGCGCCCGGCCGGCCCTGCGCACGGTGCAGGTCGGCGAGCTGCTGGTGCTGGACGCGCAGGGCACCGGTACGTGGTGCGATGAAGACGGTGCCCTTACGCCGGCAACGCAACTGCGGCCGGGGGTCTGGGCAACGCCCGCGCGGCCGGGCTACTGGCAGCTGCGGGTGGGGACGGCCGAGTACGCGGTGGCGGTTGCGCCCAGGCGCTGCTTCAGCGTGGCCGATGCGACCGGTGTCGCCGCGCCGCGCAGCTGGGGCGCGATGCTGCAGGTCTACGCCGCCGGCAGCGTGGGCGACGGCGGCATTGGCGACGCCCGCGGCGCGCAGCAGTGGTGCGAGCGCATTGCGGCCGCGGGCGGCGACGCGCTGGCGCTGAGCCCGCTGCACGCCGCCGGCCGCATCGATGCGGCGTTCAGTCCGTACTCGCCCAGCGACCGGCGTTTCCTGGAGCCGGTGTATGCCGGCGCGCTGGAGGATGCCGACGGCAGCGACGGTGTCGAAACAGATGTGACGCCCGCGGATGCGCTGATCGACTGGCCGGGCGCTGCGGCCACCAAGTGGCAGCGGCTGCGCCGGTCGTTCGAGCAGTTCGCGCAGGCGCCCGCGGCGCAGCAGGACGCGCTGCGACGCTTTGAAACCGATGGCGGTGACGCGCTGGAGGCGTTCGCGCGTTTCAACGCCAGCGCCATGGGCGACACCGATCCGGCCTTCCAGCGCTACGCGCAATGGCGCGTGGCGCGCAGCTGGCAACAGGTACAGGGGCGGGCCACGGGCAGCGGCATGGCGCTCGGTCTGGTCGCCGATCTGGCGGTCGGGTTCACGCCGGAAGGGGCCGAGGCCGCCGCCGCCGGGGATGCCGCGCTGCGCGGCCTGGTGCTGGGCGCACCGCCGGATGCCTTCGCGCCGGGCGGGCAGGTGTGGGGCGTGCGCAGCTATTCCCCCGGCGGCCTGCTGCGCAGCGGTTTCGCGCCCTTCATCGCGCTGCTGCGGGCCGTGATGCGCGACCGCGGCGGGGTCCGCATCGATCACATCCTGGGCCTGAAGCGGCTGTGGGTGGTCCCGGACGGCGCGGGTTCGGCGCACGGCGTGTATCTGCGTTACCCGCTCACCGACCTGCTCAACCTGCTCGCGCTGGAATCCTGGCGGCACCGCTGCATCGTGATCGGCGAGGACCTCGGTGTGGTGCCGCCTGGCATCCGCGACACGCTGGCCGCGCGCGGCGTGCTGGGCATGGACGTGCTGGCCTTCACCCGCGCCGCGGACGGTGAGTTCCTTCCGGCGACGCAGTGGCGCGCCACCGCGGTAGCCATGACCGGCACGCACGATCTGCCTACCCTGGAAGGGTGGCAGCACGGCGATGACCTGGCCTGGCGCGCGCGCCTTGAGGCGCTGCCGGCGGCCGACGCTGCGCAGGCGCAGGCCGTGCGCCAGCAGGATGTCGCGCGGCTGGCGCGCGCGGTCGGCAGCGATGGCGCCGCCCCCGCAGGCCTGCGGCTGGCAGCCCTGCGGCATGTCGCCGGCAGCCCGGCGCCGCTGGCGTTGCTGCCGGTCGAGGATGCGCTCGGCCTGCGCGGCCAGGTCAACCTGCCCGGCACCGTGGCGGTCCACCCCAATTGGCGCCAGCGCCTGCCATTCCCGTTGCCGCTGCGGACGCTGGACCGTTCGCTGCAGCAGTTCGCCACGGCACGCCGTGGCAAGGAGTAGAAACATGGTGCCGTTCCGCGCTACCGCGCGCCTGCAGTTGCATGCCGGGTTCGATTTCGATGCAGCCCGGGCGCAGGTGGACTATTACGCCGCGCTGGGCATCAGCCACCTGTACCTGTCGCCCATCGCCAGCGCGGTGCCGGGCTCCACCCACGGGTACGACGTCATCGATCCGACCACGGTCAATCCGGCCCTGGGCGGCGAGGCGGGGCTGCAGCGCCTGTCCGATGCGGCGCACGCGCAGGGCATGAGCCTGATCCTGGACATCGTGCCGAACCACATGGCCGCGCATCCGCTGAATCCGTACTGGGCCGACGTGCTTGCGCACGGCCGCGCCAGCGCCCATGCCAGCTGGTTTGACATCGACTGGCGCGCGCCTGGCCGCGCCGGCATGCTGTGGCTGCCGGTGCTGGACCGCCCCCTCTCGGATGCGATCGCCGAAGGCATGCTGACGGTGGAACACGGCAGCGACGGTGCGGCCCGCATCGTGCATCACGATACGGCGTATCCGCTGGCGCCTTCGAGCTCGCCTGCCGCGGGCGCCACGCTGTCGGCGCAGGCCCTGGGTGAGCTGCTTGCGGCGCAGGCCTACCGGCTGGCGTGGTGGCGCAGTGGCGATGACAGGATCAACTACCGCCGGTTCTTCACCATCGCCTCGCTGGCCGCACTGCAGATGGACCGCGACGATGTGTTCGAGGCGGTGCACGCGCTGCCGCTGCGGTTGGTCGCGGAAGGGCGGGTGGACGGCCTGCGGGTGGACCATGTGGACGGTCTGCGCGATCCGGCCGCGTACCTGCGGCGCCTGCGTGCCGCGCTGGATGCGGCGGGCGCGCAGCGTGGCCTGACCGCCGGCACGCTCGGCCTGTGGGTCGAGAAGATCCTTGCGCCGGATGAAGCCCTGCGTGCGCAATGGCCCTGCGATGGCAGCACCGGCTACGACTTCATGGATCAGGTCGGGGCGCTGCTGCATGCGGGCGAGGGCGGCGAGGTGCTCACGCGGCAGTGGCACCAGCTCGCAGGGGGTCCGGCCGGCTTCGCCGCAGTGGAACTGCAGGCGCGGCAGGATGTGCTGGCGCAGGGCCTGCGCGCCGAGTTCGATGCCCTGGTCGCCCGGCTGGTCCGCACCGCACGGATCGCCGGGGGCGTGGCCGCCGACTTCGGCACGCCGTTGCTGGCGCGCGCGGCGGCGGCGCTGCTGAGCCACTTCCCGGTCTACCGCAGCTATCTGACGGACACGGACCTGCCCGAGGCCGATGACCTCCGCCTGTGGCGGCATGCCGTGGATGCGGCCAGCGAGGGTGGCGCGCCGGATCTGGTCTGCGCGATCGGACAGATAGCAGGCTGGGTGCTGCAGCCACCGTCGGCCGAGGCGGCACCGGTGCTTCACCGGTACTGCCTGGAGCTGCGCCAGCGCTTCCAGCTGCTCAGCGCGCCGCTCAACGCCAAAGCGGTCGAGGACAGCAGCTTCTACCGGCATGCACCGCTGCTGTCACGTAACGAGGTCGGCAGCCATCCCACCGTGCTTAGCCTGTCCGCGCCCCGGTTCCACGGTTTCGCGCTGGCCCGCCATGACCAGCACCCGCGCAGCCTGCTGGCGACCGCAACGCACGATCACAAGCGCGGCGAAGACGCCCGCTTGCGGTTGGCCGTGCTGTCGGCCTGGCCGCACTGGTGGATGCGCCAGGTGCGCCGCTTCGAGCGGCTGGCGGTCGCGCACGGTGCCGGCGCACTGCATCCGGCCGACCGCGAGATGCTCTGGCAGACGCTGGTCTCGGCCTGGCCGACCGAGAGCGGGGAAGGAAGCACGACCGGGTTCGCCGAACGCATCGTGCAGTGGCAGGGCAAGGCGCTGCGCGAAGGCGGGCTGCGCAGCAGCTGGGGTCACCCGGACGAGACCTATGAAGCACACGCTGCATCGGTGGTGCATGCCCTGCTGGACAGCAGCGCCGGGCAGCCGTTCCGCGCCGCCGTGCAGGATGCGGTGGCCCGGATCGCGCCGGCCGGCGCGCGGTTGAGCCTGACGCAGACCGCGTTGCGGCTGAGCGTGCCGGGCATACCCGATCTGTACCAGGGCACCGAAGGCTGGGACCTTTCGCTGGTGGACCCGGACAACCGCCGGCCAGTGGACTACGCGCTGCGGCGGCAGTGGCTGGACGAGGATCGCCCGTGGGCGACGCTGCTGGAGACCTGGCGCGCGGGGTTGCCCAAGGCGCGGCTGCTGCATGCACTGCTGCAGGCGCGCACGGCGCAGCCGGCGCTGTTCGCGGACGGCAGCTACCTGCCGTTGCCGACCACCCTGCCCGAACGGGTGATCGCCTTCGCGCGCGAACACGATGGGCGGCGCCTGGTCGTGGTGGCGGCCATCGCCACCACCGCACGGCCTGCACAGCAGGCCTCGGCCGCGCTGCCGGCACGCTTCTGGGGCACTGCGAGCGTGACGATCCCGCAGGGGCGTTATCGCAATCTGCTCACCGGCGCGACGGTAGAAATCAACGACACCGCTATTTCCCTGCGGGCGCTGTCCGATGGCAGCCCCGTAACCCTGCTGATCAACGAGTGAAGCCTGAGCAATGGATGAGAACGAACGACGCGCGCGCATCGGGGCACTGGCCCGGCAGATATGGGAAGCCGAAGGTCGCCCGGACGGGCAGGACCAGCGGCATTGGCTGATGGCCGAACGCCTGCTCGAGGCCGAACTGCAGGCCGCCGGCGACGTGGTGGAGACGCGTCGATGAGCGCACGCCAGTTTGCACAATCCTCGCGCCTGCGCGGTGGGCGGCCGTTCCCGCTCGGCGCCACCTGGGATGGCCTCGGCGTCAATTTCGCGCTGTACAGCCGCCACGCGACCAAGGTCGAACTGTGCCTGTTCAACGACCGCGGCCGTGAGATCGAGCGCATCGTGCTGCCCGAGTACACCGATGAGATCTGGCACGGCTACCTGCCGGACGCACGCCCCGGCCAGCGCTATGGCTACCGTGTGCACGGGCCGTATGCCCCCGAAGCCGGCCACCGCTTCAACCCCAACAAACTGCTGCTGGACCCGTATGCCAAGCAGATCGTCGGCCAGCTCAAGTGGGCACCGGCGCTGTTCGGTTACACGATCGGGCACAAGGACAAGGACCTCAGCTTCGACAAACGCGACAGCGCGCCGTACATGCCGCGCTGTGCGGTGGTCGATCCGGCCTTCACCTGGGGCCGCGACACCGCACCGGCCACGCCGTGGGACGACACGGTCATCTACGAGGCGCATCTGCGCGGCCTCTCGATGCTGCACCCGCAGGTGCCCGAACAGGCCCGCGGCTCGTTCTCGGCGCTGAAGCAGGATGCGCTGCTGGACCACCTCAAACAGCTCGGCGTGACCGCGCTGGAGCTGCTGCCGATCCACGCGCATGTGGATGACCAGCATCTGCTCGAGCGGGGCCTGCGCAATTACTGGGGCTACAACACGCTGGCCTTCTTCGCGCCCGAACCGCGCTTCATGTCCACCTCGACCATCGCCGAGTTCAAGCAGATGGTGGCGTGCGTGCACGATGCCGGGCTGGAAGTGATCCTGGACGTGGTCTACAACCACACCGCCGAAGGCAACGAGCTCGGGCCGACGCTCTCGTTCAAGGGCATCGACAATGCCAGCTACTACCGCTTGGCCGATGACCCGCGTTACTACATCAACGATACCGGCACCGGCAACACGTTCGACCTGACAAATGCCGGCGCGCTGCGGATGGTGATGGATTCGCTGCGCTACTGGGTGCAGGACATGCACGTGGATGGCTTCCGCTTCGATCTGGCGACCATCCTCGGGCGCGAACGCGCGGGCTTCGATCCGTCGGGCAGCTTCATGGACGCGGTGCGCCAGGACCCGGTGCTGAGCCAGGTCAAGCTGATCGCCGAGCCGTGGGACATCGGCCCGGGTGGCTACCAGCTGGGGCAGTTCGCACCGGGCTGGGCCGAATGGAACGACCGCTTCCGTGACAACGTGCGGGCGCTGTGGCGCGGTGACGGCGGCCAGCTGGCCGAATTCGCCACGCGCCTGATGGGTTCGGCCGACCTGTTCAACCACAAGGGGCGGCGCCCGGCGGCGTCGGTCAACTTCGTGACCGCGCACGACGGGTTCACCCTCAACGATCTGGTCAGCTACAACGACAAGCACAACGAGGCCAACGGCGAAGAAGGGCGCGACGGCAGCGACCACAACATCGCCTTCAACCACGGCGCCGAAGGCCCCACGGACGACGAGGGCATCAACACGATCCGCGCCCGGCAGATGCGCAACATGCTCGCCAGCCTGCTGCTGGCCCAGGGCACGCCGATGCTGCTGGCGGGCGATGAGTTCGCGCGCAGCCAGGGCGGCAACAACAATGCCTACTGCCAGGACAATCCGCTGACCTGGATCGACTGGCAGCAGGCCGCCAGCCCGGCGGGCCGCCAGCAGTCGCTGTTCGTGCGCCGCCTGCTGTCGCTGCGCCGCCGCTACCCGCAGCTGCGGCGGGGCCGCTTCCTGGACGCCCGCGACGAGCAGGGCCAGGGCTATGACGTGCGCTGGCTGCGCCCGGACGGGCAGCCGATGGAAGACGGGGACTGGCACGATGGCGAGGCACGCAGCCTGGTGCTGCACCTCGGCGCGGCACTGCAGGAAGACACCCCGCGCGGGCCTGAGCATGCGCATCTTCTGTTGATGTTCAACGCGTCGCAGCAGCCGCAGGCGTTCGTGCCGCCGCTGATCGACGATGAGCATTGGCGCCTGTTGATCAGCACCATCGAAGGTGCGCCGCTGCAGCCGGACGCGGAAGGGCATTGGCCGCTGCCGGATCGCTCGATCGTGCTGCTCAGCAGCCGCCGCAACCGGCATTCCGACCACGAAGGGTGACCGGAAAAAGGCTGCCGGCGTGAGGCCGGCAGCCTGGGTTGTGCTGCGGCAGCGGTGGGGTTACAGCGTGACGTTGCCGCCGGCGATCGTCAGCAGCGTGCCCGAGGTGTAGCTGGCGCTGTCCGCGGCCAGCATCACGTAGGCCGAGGCCAGCTCCGCCGGTTGACCGGGGCGGCCGTACGGTGTCTGCGAACCGAAGTCCTTCACTTCCTCGGCGGCCATGCCGGCCGGGATGAACGGCGTCCAGATCGGACCCGGCAGCACGGCATTCACCCGGATCTGCTTCTCAGCCAGCAGGCCGGCCAGGCCGATGGTCAGATTGGCCACCGCGCCCTTCGTGGCCGAGTAGGGCAGGATGTTGGGGGTGGGCTTCTTGGCGTTGACCGACGCGGTGTTGATCACGTTGCCACCGCCTTCCAGCAGCGGCACGCACAGCCGGACCAGGTTGAACAGCGCATGCACGTTGGTGTCGAAGGTCTTGCGCCATTCCTCCAGCGTGATCTCGTCGAAGCTTTCAAAGTAGCGCTGGTACGCCGCGTTGTTGACCAGCACATCGATGCCACCCAGCGCGCCGCGGACGCGTTCCACCAGCGCTTCGGCCTGCTGCTCGTCGCTGATGTCGCAGGGCACCAGGACGGCCTTGCGGCCTGCTTTTTCTATCAGGGTGCCGATCCGGCCGGCATCTTCTTCCTCGCCCGGCAGGAACGCGATGGCGACATCCGCGCCTTCGCGGGCGAAGGCGATCGCCACGGCCGCGCCGATGCCGCTGTCGCCCCCGGTGATCAGGGCACGCTTGCCGGTGAGCTGGCCGTGGCCGACATAGCTGTCTTCGCCGTGGTCCGGGCGCGGGTCCATTTCCGCGGTTTTGCCGGGGAAGCGCTGCTGCTGCGGCTTGAAGGGCGGGCGCGGGTAATCGGGTACGGTCATGGCGGTGTCCAGCAGATGGGGGAACGCCGAGCCTGCACCCGCGCCGGTAAACAGGGTGCGGTGCGGATGCAAAGGCCGCGTGTACGCCGCCGCGCGCACGCCAGATCACTGCCTCAGTCGTCGCGGTCCAGTTCCGGCTGGATCACGCCGGCCACCCACTCCATGAACGCAGCCACCCGCCGCGGCAGGTGCCGCCGCTGGGCGTACAGCAGGGTGACCGGCATCGGCTCGGCCACGCACTGCGGCAGGATCTCCACCAGCGTGCCGGCCGCCAGTGCCTGACGTACGCCCAGCGTGGGCACCTGGATGATGCCCAGTCCCGCCAGGGCGGCAGCGGTGTAGCCATCGCCGCTGTTGACCGTGATCGCACCGGGCATCGGCACGCTGCGGTACTGCTGGCCATCGTGGAACTCGAATCCCGGTGAGCGCTGGCCCAGGGTGCCCACGTAATGCACCAGCGCATGCTGCGGCAGATCCTCGATCCCCGCCGGTGTGCCGCGCGCGGCCAGGTACTCCGGGCTGGCGCAGTTGACGATGCGCATCGCGCCGAGCGGGCGGGCGACCAGCCCGTTGTCATCCAGCGGGCCGACCCGCACCACGCAGTCGAAGCCTTCGCGGACCAGATCGACCCGGCGGTCGGTGTTGCTGAGCTCCAGCTCCACGCCGGGGTGCTGGCCGAGGAAACCGGGCAGGCGCGGAATCACCAGGTGCCGTGCCAGGCCGCTGGACATGTCCACCCGCAGCCGGCCGGTGAGCTGGCTCGGCTCGCGCCGGAACATGCCCTGCAGTTCCTCCGCATCGTCGAGCAGGTCGCGGGCGCGCAGCTGGAAACGCGCGCCATCGGCGGTGAGCTGCACGCGCCGCGTGGTCCGGTGCAGTAGTTGCGTGCCGACCTCGGTTTCCAGTCGTTGCACGGCCATGGAGACACTGGCCTTGGGCAGGCCAAGGCTGTCGGCCGCTTTGGTGAACGAGCCGAGTTCGGCCACGCGCAGGAAGCTGCGAAGGGGGTCCAGACGGTCCATGCAGTGTTCGCGGAAAGTGAACAGTCAAATCAGAATGGCGCGATTTATCCCTGTTAGCAACACCAATAGTCTGGACGTCCTTCCTACCGCTGCACTGGAGTTCCGTGATGAGCACTTCGACCCGCACCGTCTTGATCACCGGCGGCAGCCGCGGCCTCGGCCGCAACGCGGCCCTGGCGCTGGCCGCCGATGGCGCCGATGTCATCCTCACCTATCGCAGCCAGGCCGAGGCCGCCCAGGAGGTGGTCGCCCAGATCGAAGCGCTCGGCCGCCGTGCCGCCGCGCTTCCCCTGGACATGGCCGACAGCGCGGCATTCGCCGCCTTCGCCGGCCAGGTCCGCACCGTCCTGGAGGGCTGGGGCGAGACCCACCTGCAGGGTCTGCTCAACAATGCCGGCGAAGGCCTGCACGCGATGATCGCCGAGACCACGGTCGATCAGTTCGACGCGCTGGTCGCGGTGCATCTGAAGGGCCCGTACTTCCTGACCCAGGCAGTGTTGCCGCTCATCGCCGATGGCGGGCGCATCCTCAACGTCTCCAGCGGGCTGGCACGGTTCTCGCTGCCGGGCAGCTCGGCGTACGCGATGATGAAGGGCGGCATTGAAGTGTTCACCCGCTACCTCGCCAGGGAACTGGGTGCGCGCGGCATCAGTGCCAACACGCTTGCCCCGGGTGCGATCGAAACCGACTTCGGCGGCGGGCGCGTGCGCGACGATGCGCAGGTCAATGCGATGGTGTCCTCGCTCACCGCGATGGGCCGCCCGGGCAAGCCCGACGACATCGGGCCGGTCGTGGTCGCGCTGCTGTCGCCGCAGACGGCCTGGGTCAACGCGCAGCGGGTGGAGGCCTCGGGCGGCATGTTGATCTGATCGAGCGGCGGGACCGGCGGTTCACCTGGAGGGCGGCGGTGCGGTAGCATCCCGCCCCGGAGCAGGGGAATCGACATGGACAGCCGGATCATCATCTTCATCGCCGCGTTGACGGCGCTCGGGGTTGCAACCCCTGTTTCGGCGCAGCGCCTGCACTCGGGCACGGGCCCGGCGCCGGCGCCCGCCCCGGTGGTCCGCAAAGTGCCACCTCCGCTCCCGCCCACGCCGCTGCAGTGCGATCAGCACCGCGCGGTGCCACACGTGCATGCGTACTGCGTCAGCGCGGAGCGTGCGCTGGTACAGGGTGAATCCAGGCGCCGGGGCGCGCCCACGCCGTCGGACCAGGTCGTGAACCTGCCGCCCATGGGAAGTGCGGATGCGAAAGCGCTGGGAGCAGCCTGCATTGGCGGCACCGGCATGCGTCGGCTTGCCAATGGCTGGGAACAACTGCGTGACCGGCAGGGCCGCTGGCTGCGGTGTCGGGAGGGCTGAGCGCTGCGGCGGGGCGTCGCCGCGCCGATGGTGGGCCGGTATGATGCCGGCTCCCACGCAAATGATACTGAGTGCGATTTGACGACCTCTGCGCCGATGCATCCCCTGGGCCGCCTGTTCGCTGCGGTCGCCTTCATCGAAGCCCTCACGTGGGCGGGCCTGTTGATCGGCATGTTCCTGAAATACGTGACTGAAACGACCACGATGGGCGTGATGATCTTCGGGCGCCTGCACGGCTTCGCGTTCATCGCCTATGTCGTCGTCGCGGTGCTGGCGGCGGTGCGGCTGCGTTGGCCGTGGTGGGCGGCCCTGCTGGCGGTCGCTGCCGCGGTACCTCCGTTGGTGACGCTGCCGCTGGAGTGGTGGTTCAAGCGGCGCGGTCTGTTGTCTGCGCCGGTGAAGTCGACGGGTCAGGTGGCCAGGTAAGCAGGCGGAGGGGCGGTGTCCGCAGTCGGGCGCCTTCCTGGTTGAACGCTGGTCGATTACGACGCGTTGCGTGCGGGTCGGTGGCGCACCTGATCAGTCGTGCATCTGCGGCGACGCACCACCGCAATGGCCGAGCCTGTTCCACGTCCCACTCGCAATGAGTGATCCGTCACGGGTGTCGATCATCAGCCGGAAGAATTCCTGACACGCATCACAGCATCGCACCTATCAATCGAACCAGATCACGCAGCGCCGTCCGACAGGATTACGTTCACGTCCCCTTGACCAGTTCCGGCTGGATATCCCTGGAGGCGCATCCATGCAACGTAAGTTTTCTGTTCCTCATCGCGGTGTTCGCAGGCAAGGCCTGCGCATGCTGCTGCTGGCATCCGCGCTGCTCAGCGCGCAGGCATTGGCACAGAGCACGGTAGGTGACATCAACGGTCTGGCGGCGGAATTCACCGGTGGCGAGGTGCGTGTCCGCAACCTTGATTCAGGCATGACACGCGAGAGCACGATCAGTGCCGATGGACGGTTCCGTCTAGGTGCGTTGGCCGCAGGCCATTACGAGGTGGAGGCGTCCGCGCCCAGCGGCGAGGCGCGCACCGTCGTCGTGACGGTCATTGCGGGGCAGACCAGCAGCGTGGACATGAGCCGCGCGGTCACCCTGGGCACGGTCAACGTCCGCGCGCAACTGGGGGCGACCATCGACCTGGGCAGCGTCGAATCACGTACGACCTTCACCGCAGAGCAGTTGAACGCCTTGCCGGTCGGGCGCGACATCACCAGTGTCTCGCTGCTGACCCCCGGCACTGTCGCCAGCAGCGGGTATTTCGGGCCCGCCTCCTTCGGCGGTGCGTCGGCCGCGGAGAACAGCTACTACGTCAATGGCTTCAACGTGACCAATCTGTTCGACAGCCTCAGTTTCTCCGAGGTCCCGTTCCAGGCGATCGACCAGCTGGACGTCCAGACCGGCGGGTACGGTGCGCGGTACGGCTTTTCGACCGGTGGCGTCACCAGCGTCAACGTGAAACGTGGCACCAATGAATGGAAAGGCGGTTTCAGCTGGACCACGGCCCCGGACGCGTGGCGGAGCAATGAGCCGGACACGTTGCGCACCGATGGCACCTTGCTCCGCTCCTACGACAACAACACGCGCAGCAGCGATGTTGCCTCGGCCTGGATCGGTGGCCCGCTGATCAAGGACACGCTGTTCGTGTTCGCACTGGGCAGCCTGAGTCGCGCCGAACGGGACACGTACGGCGGGCGCACGGCCGATGCGTCGCGCTCGCCCCAGGATCCCACCCGTCCAAGGCCACCGACGTCCCTCTCGACCACGGCAGAGGAGTACACCTCCAAAGATCCTTACTGGCTGGTCAAACTGGATTGGTACCCCAACGACGCCCATCACCTCGAATACACCGGCTTCGGCAATCGGCGCCGCTATCACTACGACAACTACACCGCAGCCTACGACAGCGACAAGCCCGATGCCGAGGCCAGCAAGAAGGACTACCTGGGCCGGCTGTATCGCGAACGGGACGGTGCCACGCATGTCCTGCAATGGACGAGCTACCTCAGTGATGCGCTGACGGCCAGCGTCCGCTACGGCCAGATGCGCAACAAGAACGCGGATTACACGATCAGCCCGGATGGAAAGCGCTCGGACTACGATGGCAACATCCTGAGCCCCGACGGTGACTGTCCCTACGTGTTCGATGCCGTCCTTGGGAAGCGGGTAGGGTGCGCCGTCACCAGCCAGATCGATGTCAAGGACGGCAGCAACGAACGCACCAGTGCCATGGTCGATTTCACCTGGCAGCTGGCCGCGCATCAGCTGGGCGTCGGCTACAGCAACGATGAATGGTCGTCGCGCCAGGGAACCGCGTACTCCAGTGGGGCCTACTGGCGCCTCCACGAGAACTACGCGCGTCGGATCAACTTCCGCACCGGCGGTACCATCGGGATCAAGCAGCGTTCCTGGTATCTCGAAGACCATTGGCAGGTCAACGATGCCTTCATGCTGTATGCCGGTCTCCGCAATGACTCCTTTGACAACCGGAACAGCGATGGGGTGTCCTTCGTCAAGCAGGACAACATCTGGCAGCCGCGTGCTGGCTTTGCCTGGGACGTGATCGGTGACGGGGACAGCAAGGTGTTCGGCTCGCTCGGGCGTTACTCGTTGCCGATCGCCGCCAACGTGTCGCTGCGCGCAGCCTCGGCGTCGTACTACACCAATGAGTACTTCACCTATGATGGCTACGACCCCGTCACCGGCAAGCCGAACATCACCGGCTCTTACCGTGACGGAAGCGCGGACAGCGTTTACAACGGTGCGGATGGAACCGCGCCCGACCCGAAGGCCGTGGCGTCCAAAGGGCTCAAGCCCTACACCCAGGATGAGGCAATCCTGGGGTACGAGCACCGCATCCGGTCCTCCAACGCCTGGGCCGACGGCTGGACCCTGGGCGCGAAGGTGACCTATCGACGGATCAACAACGTCATCGACGACACCTGCGATGCCCGCTCGCTGTACAACGCAGCCAAGAAGGCAGGCTATGACCTCTCCCACTGGGACAGCCCCTGGGACGTGCCATCGGGCATTCCGGGGTGCTGGATCTACAACCCAGGGGAGGACCTGAGGCTGAGCATCGATGTGGATGGAGATGGAAAGCCGGACGACATCACGGTACCGGGTGACGAACTTGGCCCCAAGGCGACGCGCAGCTATCGCGCTCTTTCCCTGTCGGCGGATCGGCAGGGCGAGCGGTGGTACGCGAGCCTGAACTACACGTTGTCAAAGCTCCACGGCAACTACGAGGGACTGGTGAAGAGCACCAACGGCCAGGACGACACCGGCACCACCTCGGACTTCGACTTCAAGGAGCTGATGTACGGTGCGGATGGCTACCTGTTCAACGATCGCCGCCACAGCTTCAAGCTGTACGGGGCGTACGACCTGACGGACCAGTGGCAGGTCGGGGCCAATCTGCTGATCCAGTCCGGCACCCCGATCACGTGCCTGGGTGGGGGCTACGGCACGTTCGGGACCGAGTACGGCTATGCCGGGGTGTTCCATACCTGCAATGCCGATATGGAAGACGTGGTCGGCCTGGGCAGCAGCGGTCGCACGCCGTGGGTGGCCAGCCTCGACCCGACGGTGGTCTATCGGCCGGCGGCCCTGAAGGGCCTGAGTGTGCAGTTCTCGGTGCTCAACCTGTTCAATTCGATCAAGCCCCTGCAGGTGTACGAGACGAAGTACAGCGTCGACTCGACGGGTACCGTCACCGACTTCTTCAATCACGAGAAAGGCAAGTACTACACCAATCCCCGCTACGCGCGGCTGCAGGTGCAGTACGACTGGTAAGGATGCGCCGCTCGACCCTGCTTCCGTGCAGGGTCGAGCTTGCCTCGAAGGATCACCCGGCCTCCAGCATGGCCAGGATCTGCCTGGGCGACTGGAACCCGGGCGACCGCGCGGTCTCATGCCCGTCGCGCACCACCAGCAGCGTCGGCGTCTGCCGCAACCCGAGGTCGCGGAACAGTGCTTCGCCCACCGTTTCCAGCTTGACCTTCAACAGCGTCATCCCCGCGTCCGCGATGGCGCCGGACACGCTGGCCAACGACATCTCCAGCATCCGGCAGCCTGGGCAGTCATCTTTATGGAAGTCCACCAGCAGGGCCGGGTGGTTGCGCAGGGCGGCGTGGTACTCCTCGGCGGTCCGGGCGTGCAGCGTCAGCATGTCGTGGGGGTCTCGGTCAGGGCCAGCACGGTGTCGGTCCAGTGGTGGATGGTGTGGGTGTCTTCGATACCCTGCGGCATCTGCTCGATCTCCAGGACCGGATAGGGGGAGCGGAAAAACCGCGCCAGCCGGTGCGCGGCGCCGCAGTAGTACTCCTCGCCCCATTGGGTCTCGCCGGTGCCGAACACCGCGACCGGGAAGGGCAGCGGCAGGCCGAAGCGATCACGCAGCGCGGCCACGCAGCCCTTCATTTCCGCCGGCGTACGCCCGGCGTTGTCGGTCCAGGAGCCGAGCAGGCACAGCGCAGGCGCCTCACCGGCCAGCGCCAGGCGGATGTCGAGGGCATCGACCTCGACCCCGTCCACGCGGTGCCCCAGCGCTTCGCAACGGGCCCGCACCCGCGCCGCCACCTCACGGGTATTGCCGCTCAGCGAGGCAAAGGCCAGCAGGATGTGCATCTGCGTCCCTCCTTACAGATCATCGAAGCCATTGTCCGCGTTGGTCTTCTTGTAGCTGGCGTTGCGCATTTCGAAGAAGTCCGTCTTGGTTTCGGTGAAGTTGTCGGCGTACGCCTTGATCCACGGCATGACATTGGAATTGGCATCGCTGTACAGCTTCTCGATGCCGAGCATCCCGGCCATCTTGTTGGCGCGGTACTTCACGTAGCGGATCATTTCGTCCACGTCGATGCCCTCGATGCCGTCGAGCACTTCGCTGGTCCAGCGTGTCTCCAGTTCAATGGCGTGCTCGAAGGCCTCGTGCACATATGCGGTGAGCTGCTCGCCCTGCAGGGCCGGGTTCTCCCCGATGATCGCGCGGATCAGTTCGCTGATGAATTTGGTGTGCGCCAGCTCGTCGCGGTTGATGAAGCTGATGATCTTGCCGGTGCCGGTCATGCGGTTCTGGCGGACAAGGTTGTAGAAGAACGCGAAGCCCGAATAGAAATTGATGCCCTCCAGGATCGAGGACTGGATCAGCGAGCGGATCAGCGTCTCGGCAGTCTTCTCGCGCATGAAGTCGTCGTAGGACTGCATGATCGGCGCGTTGCGGGCCAGGATGGTCGGGTGCGTGCGCGCGATTTCGAAGACACGGTTCTGGTCGGCCAGGCCGGCGATCGAGGCCAGCACGTAGCTGTAGCTCTCGTTATGGATCACTTCCTGCTGGCCGATGATCGCCGCATTGGCATGCGCGGCCGGGTCGGTGATGTACTCGGCGACGTTGTAGATGAAGCGCGTCTGCGGGGAATCCAGCGTGGCCAGCAGGCCGATGATGGAATCGTAGGCGTTCTTCTCACGTGCGCTGAGCTCGCCATAGCCGCGCGCGTCGCCCTTCATGTCGACCTCGTCGGGGATCCAGAAGTTGGTCGAAAGCTCTTTGTAGGCGCGGTAGAAGGACGGGTAGGGGATGTCGTTCCAGTTCAGGATGCCGCTGGTGCGGCCATTGATGATGCCGGTGGAGCGGTTCGGGTGGCGCGGTTCAAGGATCTTGATGCGCTCGAGGGAGATGGCCATGCGGGGTGTCCTGGAGCAGGGCCCCCTGGGCAGGGGGCGGGGTGCTTGGGGAGTGTCAACGCGCGTGCGATGTGCGCTTACGCGCTGCACCATTCGCACTCGGCGATGTCGATATCGTTGGAGCGCACGTAGTAGGTCGTCTTCAGACCTTCGCGCCAGGCACTCATGTGCAGCGCGAGCAGGGTGCTGGCGCGGATGGTGCTGGGCACGTACAGGTTGAAGCTGATCGCCTGGTCCACGTGGCGCTGGCGGCGCGCGTTCTGGCGGATGCTGGCGAACTGGTCCAGCCGGTAGGCGCCTTTTTCGTAGTACGGGTAGGTCTCCAGCGACAGCCCCGGGGCGGCCACCGGGCGGCGGTAGTCTTTCTTTTCTTCGTAATAGAACGCGCCGTACACCGGGTCGATCGAGGCGGAGGAGCCCGCGATCTGCGCGGTGCTCATGTTCGGCGCGACCGCCATCAGCCAGCCGTTGCGCAGGCCATGCACGCCGACCTGGGCCGCCAGCTCGCGCCATTCAGGGCTGTCGTACCGGCGGGCACGGAAGTACTCGCCGTTCTGCCAGTCGCTGCCCACGAAGGTGCTGTAGCGTCCCTTCTCCCTGGCCAGCGCCATGCTGGCCTGCACTGCCAGGAAGTTGATCCGCTCGTACAGGGCATCGCCGTAGGCCTCCGCTTCGGGGGTATCCCAGTGGATGCCCTGTTGCGCCAGCAGGTGGTGCCAGCCGAAGGTGCCCAGCCCGATCGCCCGGTACTTGCGGTTGGTGATGGTCGCCTGCGGCACCGGCAGCTGGTTCAGGTCGATCACGTTGTCGAGCATGCGCACCTGGATCGGCACCAGCCGCTCCAGTACATCGCTGCTCAGCAGGTCCGGCGCGGCACTGACCGCACGGCCCAGGTTGATCGAGGACAGGTTGCACACCACGAAATCGCCGGCCTGGCGGGTGGTCACGATCTGGTCGCCGCTGATGATCTCCTGGATCATCCGCGTCGGGCTCATGTTCTGCAGGATCTCGGTGCACAGGTTGCTCGAATACACCATGCCGGCGTGCTTGTTCGGGTTCATCCGGTTCACTTCATCCCGGTAGAACATGAAGGGCGTGCCGGTCTCCAGCTGGCTGACCATGATCCGCTTGAACAGTTCGATCGCCTTGATCGTGCGGCGACCGATGCGCTCGTCGGCCACCACCTCGGCGTACCGCTCACGGAAGCTGCCCTGGCCGCGCTGCTCATCGAAGAAGTCCTGCAGATACCAGCCCTTGATCCGCTTCACCTCATGGGGATCGAACAGATACCAGTCGCCGCGGCGTTCCACCGCCTCCATGAAGATGTCCGGCAGGCAGACCGAGGTGAACACGTCGTGCGCGCGCAGGCGCTGGTCGCCATTGTTCAGGCGCAGATCCAGGAAGGCCTCGATGTCGCGGTGCCACACATCCAGATAGACGGCGATGGCGCCCTTGCGCTGGCCAAGCTGATCCACGCTGACGGCGGTGTTGTTGAGCTGCTTGATCCACGGCACCACGCCGCCGGAGGAGTTGGCCACGCCGCGGATCGCCGCACCGGCCGAGCGCACATACCCCAGGTAGGCGCCCACGCCGCCGCCATGCTTGGAGACGCGCGCCACGTCGGTGTTGGAATCGTAGATGCCCTGCAGGCTGTCATCCACGGTGTCGATGAAGCACGAGGACAGCTGGCCGCCGATCCTGCCGGCGTTGGCCAGGGTGGGCGTGGCCACGGTCATGTACAGGTGCGAGAGCGCCCAGTAGGCCTCGCGCACCAGCAGCATGCGCCGCTTGCGCGAGTTCCCGTCGCCCTGGTGTTCGTGCTGCATCAGGTACAGCGCGATTGTCAGCCAGCGTTCCTGCGGCAGTTCGTACACCGCGCGCGAGGCATCGGTGGCCAGGTAGCGGGTGGCCAGCAGGTACAGGCCGTTATAGGCGAACAGCAGGTCGCGCTCGGGCTCGATCATCCGGCCCGCTTCCTCCAGTTCTTCCTTGGAATAGGCCTTGAGGATGTCGATGGAGTAGATGTTGCGGTCGGCCAGGCTCTCCTGCAGGCCGACATAGGAGCCGTACTTCAGCGTCGCATCATAGAAACGGTTCTTGCTGGCGCGCTTGTACAGCCGGCGCAGGTACAGGCGTGCGGCGAAGTGCTCCCATTCGGGGGCGACCAGATCGATGCGTGACTCGGCCTCGCGGATCAACAGGTCCACCAGTTCGTCGGCGCTCAGCTGCGCCCGGCGTTCGATCAGGGCCAGCACGCTGCGCAGGTAGTCGGCGGCATCCAGCTGCGGGAATTCGGCATGGATCGCCCGGATGCCGCGCTCGAGCCGGGCGCGGTCGAACGGCATGCGCCGGTTGCCGGCTTCCTTGGTGATCCAGGGCACCTGGGCGTGCGGGGTGTCGGGTTCCGGCGTGGGCGCGCGGATGTCGGGGGTGGGAATCGATGCGACGCTGTCGTCGGTGTTCATGTGTTCTCCATGCGTTGGCGATGGCCGTGACAAGCGCACGGCAGGGCCGCGCAACTGCCGGGTGGCAGGCGTCATGGGCGACAAGGGTCCTGCGTGTGCAGGCGGGCGTCGACGGCCTGCGGCCGGAGCGACGGTCTTGCTTCCATGTGCCGACCGGGTGGGCACGACGGGGCGCGGAGGGCGCGCAGGGTCGTGGCAATGCACCGGGCCTGGCGGAAGCGGGGAGCCGATGGACACAACATAGTGGGGTTGTGAATCATCGTCAACGGAAGATGTGGTGCTTTTTTGTCGCAGGCAGAGCGTGCGCATCGAGCGCTGTGGGCATGCCCGAGAACCGGCGCGGCCCCGCCGACGGGCTGGATATGAACGGAAAACGCCTCCCGCCCTATCTAACGTAAATGCGACCCGTTATCATTTGATTGGATCACCCGGGTGAACGCACGGCCGCGCTGTTGGTGGCGGCGCGCGGCGCGCCCGGCGTGGACTGTTTCCTCAATGGCTGTGGTGTTCAATGCGTTCACAACCCGTGGTGTCCGGCTTGCCCGCCCTGGTCTTCGCTGCGCTGATCGGCACGATGGCGATGATGGCGTTCGTGGCGGTGATCGGCCCGGTGGTGCGCATGCTCGGCCTGGCCGAGTGGCACGCCGGGCTTTCGGTCACGGCCGCCGGGGTGCTGTGGATGCTCTCGGCCCGCCGCTGGGGGGCATTGAGCGACCGCATCGGGCGCAAGCGGGTCCTGCTGATTGCCTTGAGCGCGTACGCGTTGATCTACGTGGCGATGGCGGTGTTCGTGGATCTGGCGCTGATGCGGCCGCCGGCGATCTGGGTCTCGGTGCTGGTGCTGGTTGCCACGCGCGCCCTGATCGGCCTGTTCTACGCGGCCGTGCCGCCCACCGCGGCGGCGATCATTGCCGACCAGGCCGCGCCGGGCCAGCGCGGCAGTGTCATGGCCAAGCTCGGCACTGCCAACGCGCTGGGCATGGTGGTCGGCCCGGCCGCGGCGGGCTGGCTGGCCTTCCATGATCTGTCGCTCGCGCTTTACGTGGCCGCGCTGCTGCCGTTGCTGTCGCTGCTCATGATCTGGTGGCGGCTGCCCGACAGCGCGCCGCGTGCGCCCGGCCCGGCCGGACCGCGGCCGACGCTGGGCTGGCTGGACCGCCGCCTGCGCCTGCCGTTGCTGGCCGTGTTCGCGGCGATGATCTCGGTCACCATCGCGCAGGTCACCGTCGGTTTCTTCGCGATCGACCGCCTGCGGCTGTCACCCAGCGATGGCGCGCGCATGGCCGGCCTGGCGCTGACGGCCGTGGGCGTGGGGCTGATCATCGCGCAGGGCCTGGTGATGCAGTTGAAACAGGTCCGCCCGGCCCGCTGGATCCTGGTGGGCGCGGCGATCAGCGGGCTCGGATTTGCGTCGGTGGCGCTGATCAGCGCGCCGTGGCAGCTGCTGGCCAGTTATGCGGTCGCTGCGTTCGGGATGGGGTTTGTGTTCCCCAACTTCCAGGCGCTCGCCGCCGATTCCGTCCAGGCCCACGAGCAGGGCGCGGCCGCAGGCACGGTTGCCTCGGTGCAGGGCATGGGAATGGTGATCGGGCCGATGATCGGCACCCTGTTGTATCGATGGTCGCCGAGCGCCCCGTATCTGCTGGTGGGCGCGGTGCTGCTGGTGCTGGCGCTTGCCGCGTTGCTGCATCGCGAGGCCACGGCATGAACGAGACCCTGCACGCACGTCCGGCGGTGGCGCACGGCACGGCAAGCGCACGGCCGGGTGAAGCGGCGGCACAGTTCCTGCTGCGCGCGCCCGGCCATGCGCTGGTGGCCTCGGGCTGCCAGGCGCGGTTGCCGCCCGGCGCGCTCGCCAGCCTGGCCACGCGCGTGGCGGACTTCTTCGCGCGGCCGCGCCAGGGGCCGGGCCTGCTGGTCGGCGCGATTCCGTTCGATCCCGCGCAGGACGACTGCCTGTACCAGCCGGCCGCGCTGGACGCGCCCGCCGCCTCGGAGCTGCCTGCTGCGCCGCGCCTTCTGGGCGAGGTGGTGGCCGAGCCCTCCGCAGCGATGTACCGCCAGGCCGTGGGCGAGGCGATCCAGCAGATGGGCCGGCCGGGTGCGTCGCTGCACAAGGTGGTGCTCGCGCGCAGCCTGCGCGTGCAGACCGATACCGCCTTTTCGCCGCAGGCGCTCGCAGCGCGGCTCGGGCACGACCCCAGCGTCGCCACGTACATCGTGCCGGTGCCGGGCGAGGCAGGCAGCGCGCCGGCCTGGCTGGTCGGGGCGACGCCGGAACTGCTGCTGTCCAAGCGGGGCGATCAGGTGCTGTCGCATCCGCTGGCCGGCTCCGCACGGCGCAGCGCCGATCCGGCCGAAGATGCGCGTGCGGCGCAGGCGCTGCTGGCCTCGGCCAAGGATCATGACGAGCACCGGCACGTGGTGGACGCGATCGTGCAGGGCCTGGCGCCGTGGTGCACACAGGTCACCGCCGACGCGCGGCCCAGCCTGCATGCCACCGCCTCGATGTGGCACCTGGGCACCCGCATCCACGGCACGCTGCGCGACCCGGGCACGTCGGCCGCCTCCCTGTTGGCGGTGCTGCATCCGACCCCGGCGGTCTGCGGCACGCCGCCGGATGCGGCGCTGGCCTTGATCCGCGCGCTCGAACCGGTACCGCGCGGTTTCTACGCCGGTGCAGTGGGCTGGACCGATGCGCACGGCGACGGTGACTGGTATGTCGCGATCCGCTGCGCGCGCGTGCAGGGCACCGAGCTGCGCCTGTTCGCCGGTGCCGGCGTGGTGAGCGAATCCACTCCGGCGCTGGAAGCGGCAGAAACCGCGGCCAAGTTCATGGCGCTGCTGACCGCGCTGGGCGCCGATGACGCCCGTTTTACCTGATCCACGGGAGCATGCAATGACACCTTCTTCTTCGCCGCGCGTCCCGCTGCGGCAGACCTGGCCGGCCGGCCTGGTCGCGCGCTATCGCGCCGCCGGCTATTGGCGGGGCGAGACCTTCCCCGGGTTCCTGCGTGAGCGTGCGGCGCAGTTCGCCGATGACGTGGCCGTGGTCGGCGGGACCACCCGCCTGAGTTATGCGCAGCTGTGGCAGGAAGCCGGCCGGATCGGTGCCGGCCTGCTCGCGCGGGGCCTGCAGCCGGGCGACCGGGTCGTGGTCCAGATGGGCAATGTGCCGGAATTCGTGACTGTCATCTGCGGGCTGTTCCGCGCCGGGTTGATCCCGGTGTATGCGCTGCCGGCGCACCGCATCACCGAAGTGACCCACTTCGCCAGCAAGGCCGAGGCCGTGGCGTACATCGCCGGTGCGGTGCAGGAGGGCTTCGATTACCGCGGCCTGGCGCGCGAACTGCAGGCCCGGCTGCCGTCGGTGCGGGAGGTCGTGATCTGCGGCGAGGCCGAGGCGTTCACCGCGCTGTCTACGCTGGCGGGGGATCCGGCCACGCTGCCGGCCGACCCGGATCCGCAATCGGTGGCGTTCCTGCAGATCTCCGGGGGCAGCACCGGGCTGTCCAAGCTGATCCCGCGCACGCACGACGACTACATCTATTCTTTCCGCGCCAGCAACGCGATCTGCGGGATCGACCGCAGCAGTGTGTACCTGGTGGCGCTGCCGGCCGCGCACAATTTTCCGATGAGCTCACCGGGGTTCTTCGGTGCGTTGTATGCCGGTGCCCGCGTGGTGCTGAGCCCGGGCCCGGGCCCCGATGCGGCATTTCCGCTGATCGCGCGCGAACGCGTCACCTGTGTCGGTCTGGTGCCGCCGCTGGCGCTGCTGTGGGCGCAGGCGGCGGGCACCACCGCACACGATCTTTCCAGCCTGCAGGTCATGCAGGTGGGCGGGGCGAAGCTGGTGCCGGAGGCGGCGCGGCGCGTCATCGCCGGAATGGGCTGCACGCTCCAGCAGGTGTTCGGCATGGCCGAGGGCCTGGTGAACTACACGCGCCTGCATGACGACGAAGCCTTGGTCGTATCCAGCCAGGGCCGGCCGATCAGCCCGGACGATGAAGTGCTGGTGGTCGACGATCAGGGCCATCCGGTCGCCGAAGGCGAGACCGGGCACCTGCTCACACGCGGCCCGTATACGATCCGCGGTTACCACAACGATCCGGCGGCGAACGCGCGTTCCTTCACCGAGGATGGGTTCTATCGCACCGGTGATGTGGTGCAGTGCCTGCCCGGCGGCTACCTGGTCGTGCAGGGCAGGGCGGGCGATCACATCAACCGCGCCGGCGAAAAAATATCAGCCGAGGAGATCGAAGACCATCTGCTGGCCCATCCGGGCGTGTTCGACGCCGCGGTGGTGTCCATGCCCGATGCCTTCCTGGGCGAGCGCAGCTGCGCCTTCGTGATCGGGCATGGCGAACCGGTCACCGCGCCGGTGCTCAAGGCCTGGGTGCGCGGGCGCGGGCTGGCGGCCTTCAAGGTGCCGGACCAGATCGTGTTCGTGGAGGCCTTCGGTACCACCGCCGTCGGCAAGATCAGCCGGCGCGAACTGCGCGCGCAGCTGCGCGCGCGCTACATGCAACAGACAGGAGACACGCGCTGATGGCGCTTCCAAAGATCCAGCCCTACCCGTTGCCGCGGCCAGACGAAATTCCTGCCGCGCGCGGCGCATGGACGCCGCAGCCGGCGCGCCTTGCGCTGCTGGTGCACGACATGCAGCGCTATTTCCTTGCCGCGTTTGCGCCGGATGCCGCCCCGCTGGCACCGGCCGTGGCCAATCTGGCCCGTCTGCTCGCACAGTGCCGTGCGCGCGGGATTCCGGTGTTCTATACCGCCCAGCGCGGTAACCAGGACCGGCGTGACCGCGGCCTGCAGGCCGACCTGTGGGGCCCGGGCATGCGCGCGTTGGACGACCACGAAGCGGTGATCGAGGCGCTGGCGCCGGTGGAGGGCGAGCATGTGCTGGTCAAGCACCGCTACAGTGCGTTCCAGCGCAGCAATCTGGAAACCCTGATGCGCGTGCGCGGGCGTGACCAGCTGCTGATCACCGGCGTGTATGCGCACATCGGATGCACGGCGACGGCAGCCGAGGCCTTCCAGCGCGACATCGAGACCTTCATCGCGGCCGATGCCGTGGCCGATTTTTCCCGCGAGGATCACGACATGGCGCTGCACTGGATCGCGCGCACGTGCGGTGTTCCGATGAGTACCCACGACCTACTGGAGGCGCTGGCATGAGCCAGGAGACGAAAGCACCCGCACTGACCCTGGAGCAGATGCGCGCCGACGTGGCCAGGATGCTGGACCGCCCGGCCGCCGAGATCGGCGACGACGACAACCTGATGGATCTGGAGCTGGATTCGATGCGGGTGCTGGGCCTGGTGATGCGCTGGGGCGATACCGGCATCCCGCTGGAGTTCGGGCAGCTGGCTGAACATGCCACGCTGCGCGGATGGTGGGGCGTGGTGCAGCAGTTGCAGGGCGCCGGTACCGGCCGGGCATGACGGCGCGCGTGGTGCTGCACGCCACGGCCGATGCGGCGGCGCCGGTCGGCTTGACCGAAGCGCAGGCCGGGCTGTGGTACGCGCAGCGGCTGGACCCGGCGAACCCCGCCTTCAACACGGCCCACGCCGTGTGGATCGAGGGTGCGCTGGATGTCGCCGCCTTTACCGCGGCGGCCGACGGCGCCGCCCGCGAGGCGGATGCCTTCGCACTGCGGGTGGCACCGGATGCGCAGGGCGTGCCGCGGCAATGGATAGATCCGGCGCACCGGCCGCTGCTGCAGGTGGTGACGCTCGCCGATGCGGCCGACCCTGCCGCCGCCGCACGCAGCGCGATGCAGGCCGATCGCCTTGCCGCGGTGGACCCGGCGCGGGACCGCCTGGCCTGCCAGTACCTGTTCGTGCTGGGTCCGCAGTCCCACGTCTGGTATCTGCGCGTGCACCACCTGGCCACCGATGGCTACGGGATGGCGCTGTTCAGCGAGCGCGTCGCCGCCCTGTATGCCGCGGCACCGGGCGCGCCGCTGCCTGGGCTTGCGCCGGTGTGGGACGACGATGCGCAGTACCGCGCCGGCGAGCGCCGCGCCCGCGATGGCGCGTTCTGGCAGGCCTACATGCAGGGCGCACCGGCGGCGGTCGGGCTGGGCGGGGGCATGGCCCCGCCAGCGGCCGACGCACTGCGCTGGGTGCAGCCGGTGGATGCCGCGCTGCGCAGCCGGCTGATCGAAACCGCAATCCGGATGGCACAGCCCTGGCCGGATCTGCTGACGGCGCTGACGGCGGAATACTGCCGGCGCATGGCCGCGCTGGAGGAAGTGGTGCTCGGGGTGCCGTACATGGGCCGGCTGGGCAACGCTTCGGCGCGGGTGCCTGCGATGGTGATGAATGTGCCGCCCCTGCGGGTGGCGGCGGGCGGCGGCAGCGTGGATGCCTTCGTTGCGCGGGTTGCCGGGGACCTGGGCCGTGCGCGGCGGCAGGGACGCTACCGCAGCGAACAGCTACGCCGCGACCTGGGCCTGATCGGCGGCCAGCGGCGGCTGCACGGCCCATTGATCAACGTTCAACCGTTCTACCGTCCGCTGCGGCTCGCCGGCGTGGATGCCACGCTGGACGTGCTGTGCACCGGCCCGGTCGACGACGCCACGCTGGGGTTCCGCGGCGATGGCGTGCAGATGCTGGATCTTGAGATCGAGGCGAACCCCGCGCTGTACACCGCGGCCGACGTGGCGGCCCATGGCCAGCGCCTGCTGAATTTCGTGGCGGCCGCGCTGGAGGTGCAGGCCCGCGGCGGCGACATCGAGACGGTGCCCTTGGCCACGCCGGCCGAAGCCCGGCGCTACCTGTATGAGGTCAATGCGACCGGGCACGCGCTGCCTGCGGTCAGCCTGGTCGAACTGATCACCGCGCGCATGGCCGAGGCGCCCGGCTCCACCGCGGTGGTGTTCGGTGCGCAGCAGCTCAGCTACGCCGCGCTGGAACAACGCAGCCGCGCCCTGGCGGTCCAGCTGCGCCGGCACGGGGTCGGCCACGGTTCGCCGGTGGTGGTGGCGCTGCCGCGTTCGGTTGAACTGGTGGTGGCGCTGGTCGCCGTGCTGCGCGCGGGCGGGGCCTACCTGCCGCTGGACATGCAGCATCCCGATGAGCGCGTTGCCCGGATCCTGGAGTCCGCGCAGCCGGTCTGCGTGCTGGCCGCCGCGCAGGATCGCGCGCGGTTCGGCGCGGCGGTGGTGCTGGCGCCGGCGCAGTGGGATGTGGACACGACCGCAGCGCTGGCGCATGCCGTGCTGCCCGAGGACGCGGCCTATGTGATCTACACCTCCGGCTCCACCGGCGAGCCGAAGGGCGTGGTGATCGAGCACCGTGCCATCGTCAACCGGCTGGAGTGGATGCGGGCCCATTACGGCGTGCGCGCCGACGACCGCATCCTGCAGAAAACCCCGGCCACCTTCGATGTTTCGGTCTGGGAATTCTTCCTGCCGCTGATCAGCGCGGCGACGCTGGTGGTGGCCGCACCCGAGGCGCACCGCGATCCGCTGGCGCTGGCCGCGGTGATCCGCGCGCAGGCCATCACCACGGTGCATTTCGTGCCTTCAATGCTGGCTGCGTTCCTGGCCGCGCCGGCGGCGCGCGGGCTGCGGTTGCGGCGCGTGTTCACCAGTGGCGAGGCGCTGGATGCGGGGCTGCGCGACCGCTTCCACCAGACGATCCAGGCCGAAATGCACAATCTGTATGGGCCGACCGAAGCGGCGGTCGACGTCAGCTGGTGGCCCGCCACGCGCGAGGACACCTCGCGCCCGGTGCCGATCGGCTACCCGGTCTGGAACACGCGGCTGTACGTGCTCGATGCGCATCTGCAGCCGGTGCCGGCAGGCGTCGCCGGTGATCTGTACCTGGGCGGCGTGCAGCTGGCACGCGGCTACCTCGGCCGCGACGATCTGACCGCCGAGCGCTTCCTGCCCGATCCGTTCGTGGCGGGGGAACGCATCTACCGCACCGGGGATGTGGCCCGGTGGCGCGAGGATGGCGCGGTGGAGTACCTCGGCCGCAGCGACCACCAGGTCAAACTGCGCGGGCTGCGCATCGAGCTCGGTGAAATCGAGGCGGCGTTGTGCACGGTGCCCGGTGTCACGCGGGCCGAGGTGGTGCTGCGCGAGGACCGCCCCGGCGAGCAGCGGCTGGTCGCCTATGTGTCCAGCGCGGCCCCGGCGCCGGCGTTCCTGCGCGATCACCTGGCCACGCGGCTGCCGGACTACATGCTGCCGGCGGCGTTCGTGGCGCTTGCGCACTGGCCGGTCACCGCCAACGGCAAGCTGGACCGCAGCGCGCTGCCGGCCCCGGTGCTGGCAGGCGGCGTGACGGGTACGGCGCCGCGCACGCCGAGCGAGCGCGCGCTTGCCGCCCTGTTCGCGCAGACCCTGGGGCTGGCGGAGCCGGTGCCGGTGGAAGCGGATTTCTTCGCGCTGGGCGGTGATTCGCTCAGTGCCGTGCATCTGCTGCTGGCGATCCAGCAACAGTGGCGCAGCGATCCGGGTCTGGGGGCGATCTTCGCCACGCCTACCGTCGCTGCGCTGGCCGCACGCCTGGATGCACCGGCGGCGCCCACCGATCACGGCCTTGGGCCGATGATCCAGCTGGCTCGTGGCGCGCCCGGCCTGGCCCCGTTGTTCGTGATCCATCCGGCCGGTGGCATCGCCTGGAATTACCGTGACCTGGCGCGTGCGCTGGCACCGCAGCGTGAGGTGCTCGGCCTGCAGTCGCCGGCGCTCGACGCCGCCGAGCCGTTGCCGGACAGCATCGATGCACTGGCCGCGCAGTACGTGCAGCGGATCGTTGCGCGCTACCCGCACGGCCCGGTGCACCTGCTGGGCTGGTCGGTCGGTGGCATCCTCGCCCAGGCAATGGCCGTGCGGCTGCGCGAAGAGGGCCGCGAGGTCGGGCTGCTGGCCCTGCTGGATGCCTATCCCAGCGAGTGCTGGCGCGCCGAGCCGGAACCGGATCCGATCGCGGCGCTGCGCGCCCTGCTGGCCATCGCCGGGCATGATCCGGACGCACACCCGGAACTGGACAGCCGCGCGCGGATCCTCGCGTTCCTGCGGCAGGGCGACAGCGCGCTGGGGAATCTGCCCGATGCCGTGCTGGATGGCGTGGTGCGCGCGGTCACCGGCACCAACCGGCTGATCCGCGCCCATCATCACCTGCGCTACGACGGCCCGCTGCTGCACCTGCGCGCCGCGCGCGACCACGTCGATCGCCCGCATCTGCAATCATCGCTGTGGCAGGCGCATGCCGGCAGCGTGGATGCGATCGATCTGCCGTTCCTGCACGCCGAACTGACCGGGCGGGATGCGGTGGCGCAGATCGCGCCGCTGCTTGCCACGCGGCTGCGGCACTGGGACACCTCTGACAGGAAATGGGCATGAAACTGACTGGATTCGAGGGCACCATCGCGCTGGTGACCGGTGCCGCCGGCGGCATTGGCGCGGCGCTGGTCGAGTTGTTGCGCGCGAGCGGCTGCATCGTGATCGCCACCGATCATCGCTTGCCGGTGATCGGCGCCAGCGAGGCGGCCGGGCAGGTGCACGCGCGTGCGCTGGATGTCACCGATGCCGCAGCGGTGGATGCACTGGTGGCATGGGTGGAAGCAACGATCGGGCCGATCGGCTTCGGCATCAACGTGGCCGGGGTACTGCAGGTAGGGACGGTGACGGAGATCGACGATGCGCAGTGGCGGCGTGTGTTCGCGGTCAATGCCGATGGCGTGTTCCACGTCAGCCGGGCGCTGGCGCGGGTGATGACGCCGCGGGGCCGCGGCGCGATCGTGACGGTCAGTTCGAATGCGGCCGGCGTGCCGCGCCATGGCATGGCCGCCTATGCGGCCTCGAAGGCGGCGGCGACGATGTTCACCCGCTGCCTGGGGCTCGAGCTGGCGCCGCACGGGATCCGCTGCAACATCGTGGCCCCGGGCTCCACGCTGACGCCCATGCAGACCGGCATGTGGGCCGATGCGCACGGAGCGCAGCGGGTGATCGAAGGCAGCCCGGCGACCTACAAGGCCGGCATTCCGCTGGGCAAGCTGGCCAGCCCGGACGACATCGCACACGCGGTGATGTTCCTGCTCTCCGACCAGGCGGCGCACGTGGCGATGAGCGACCTGTACGTGGATGGCGGCGCCACCCTGCGCGGCTGAGCGCAGGGCAAGCCAGGGCAGGGCGAGCGTGTTACAGGCCGCCTTGCCGGGGTAACGGTGCGGGCACGTTGAGCTGTCCACCGGCGGCGACATACGCGGCCAGCGCTTCGCCCTGGCTGAGCAGATGGCGGTTCATCATCTGCTCGGCGGCTTCGGCATCGCGGCGGTGGATGCAGGCCATGAGGGCGCGGTGCTCGGCCAGCGATTGCGCCATGCGGCCGGGCGTGAGCAGCTGTCGGCCGCGATGCATCTTCAGGATGCGGTGCAGATCGTGGGTGACGCGGATCAGCCACGGGTTGCCGGCATGGGTCTGCAGGCTTTCGTGGATCAGGTAGTTGTTGCGGTAGTACTCGGCCAGGTCGCCCCCGGCCGCGGCCGTTTCCATCGCATCGTGCAGCACCTGCAGCTGGGCCACGCCCTCGTCATCGATGCGCTTGACCGCTTCGTGGGCGCAGCGGCCCTCCAGCATGGCCATCACCGGGAACAACTGATTGAGATCTTCCAGGGTCAGCCGGGTAACGCGGCTGCCCCGGCCGGCGTCCAGCTGGACCAGTCCCTCGGCGGCCAGCAGCTTTAGGCTTTCCCGCAGCGGCGTGCGGCTGATGCCCAGTTCCTCGGCCAGGGCCGGTTCGTCGATCCATTCGCCCGGCGGCAGTGCGTAGTCATAGATCTTCTGCCGCAGTTGCTCGGCCACCTCTTCGTAGAGCGGCACGCGTTTCTTCGGCGGGCGGGGACCGGGGGCCAGGGGCATGTTCAAGCTTCAAGGGCAGAGGGTGCATTCTACCGGTTGGAAGCGGACCCGCCGTGGCAGGCCCGCCGATGGCTCACATCCAGCCCGGCACGACGAACAGCAGCCAGGCCAGCAACGGCCCGAACACGACCACCAGGCCGCTGTAGACCAGGAAGCGGCGGAACAGCGCTTCGCGCTCTTCCTTCGCGGCCGAGGCGACGACCAGCGCACCATTGGTGGAGAACGGACTGACGTCGACCACGGTGGAAGAGATCGCCAACGCGCAGATCACGCCGGCGGCGCTCAGATGCCCCTGCATCAGGAACGGCACGGCCAGCGGAATGGTCGCGCCCAGCACCGCCGCCGAGGAGGCGAAGGCCGAGACGATGCCCCCCACATAGCAGACCAGCAGCGCGCCCAGCAGCGGAATGCCGATCGCGCCCACGCCGTGGCCGATGTAGTCCACCGCGCCGGCCTGCTGCAGCACGGCCACGTAGGTCACCACGCCGCTGATCAGCAGCACCGTGGACCAGCTGATGCCATCCACCGCACCCTTCTGCGAGTTCGGCGAGAGCAGGGCCAGCACCACCGCGACGGTGATTGAGACCAGGCCGACGTTGAGGTTGTAGACCAGCGCGGCGATACCCAGGCCGAGCAGGCCGATCAGGGTGAACACGCGCTCGCGGTTGATCCGCACGTCATCCAGCGCGCCCGGATCGTTGGAGAGCGTGCCGCCACCGGCAGACACCAGCGCGCCATGGCCTTCGATCGCGAACTGCCGCGATGAGGCCTGGCTGCCGGCCACCAGCGGCTCGGTCGCGGTCGGTGCTCGGCGCATCAGCGCCACGCCGCCGAAGGCGAAGAAGCAGATGATGCCCATCAGCAGGTTGAAGCCCAGGCTGGTCAGGAACACGGCCATTTCCGTGACCTCCAGGCCGGCCTTCTGCACCACCTGGTTGGTGATGCCGCCATAGACGCTGATCGGCGAGAAGCCGCCGGCCTGCGCGCCATGGATCACCAGCAGGCCCATCATCAGCGGGTTGATCCTGTACTGCTTGGCGAACCGCAGCGCGACCGGGCCGATGATCGCCACCGCGGCCGGACCCAGCGCGCCGAAGGCGGTCAGTACCGCAGTGACGACGAACATCACCCACGGAATGGCCACGATGTGCCCGCGGACCGCCTTGACCGCCCAATGCACGAGCAGATCGATGGTGCCGTTCTTCTGCGCGATCGCGAACAGATACGTGATGCCGACCAGGGTCAGGAACAGGTCGCCGGGGAATCCGGCCAACACTTCCTTGCCCTCCATCCCGACGAACAGGCCGCCGATGATGAAAGCCAGCGCGAAGGCCACCGCACCCATGTTGATGGGTAGCGCGGTGGCCACGATGAACATGATCACCAAGCCGATGATCGTTGCGATTTGCGGACTCATGCGCCCTCCCGAGACACTTGATACGCGTGCATCACGATGGCCACCCGCCATCCAGGGGTACTGCTTTCCACACCACCTGCAAGCCGCCGCTCACGCGCGTGCGCACGCCGCCTCGACCCACTCCAGCACGCCCTCCAGCGTGCGGAAATCCTCTACCGAACGGGCCTGCAGCTGCGGATGCAGCTCGCGCACGCGCCTGCTCAGCGCCGCGCCGGGGCCCAGTTCCAGGAACACCCGGCCGCCGCGCTCGGCGGCCTGTTCCAGCACCGTCTGCCACTGCACGGTGCGGGCGATCTGTGCGCCCAGCGTGGCCACCACGCGCTCGGCGCTGTCGACTACGCGGCCATCGATGCCGGCCAACAGCCGCTGCCGCGGGGCCTGCACGCCGGCTTCGCGCAGCCGGGCCGTGAACTGGTCGGCCGCCACCTGCAGCAGCGGCGTATGCGCCGGCACGCTGACCGGCAACGCGGCAGTGCGTGCGCCGGCGGCGGCTGCATCCTGCGCGGCGGCGTCCAGCGCGTTGCGCAGCCCGCCCAGCACGACATGGTCCGGGCCGTTGACGATCGCCAGGTGCAGCCCATGCGCAGCGCAGAGCCCCGCGACGGCCGCCGCATTCAAGCCGATCACGGCCAGCAGACCGGCATCGGGTGGACTGGCCGCATCCATCATCCGCGCACGTTCAAGCGCGAGCGACAGGCAGGCCTCGGCATCGAAACTCCCCGCGATGGCGTGCGCGGCGAGCTCGCCGGCGCTGTACCCGGCCACCACGCTGGGCACGGGCAGGCGATCACGCAGGGCAAGCCAGTGCGCAAGCGCGCCACTGCAGACCAGCGGCTGCGCGATGGCGTTGCGGAAACGTTGCGCATCGTCGGCCGCCTGCTGCACCGGCATGCCGATCCGTCCGGCCGCCGTGGAGAGCAGGGCCTGCACGGCCGGATGCGCGTGCACGCGCTCGAACATCGCCGGGTGCTGGCCGCCCTGGCCGGGACACAGCAGGACCAGGCTCATCGCTGCTCCTGTGCATGCAGGAACCAGGCACAGGCGAGCAGGTCGGCGCTGCCGCCCGGGCTCAACCGGCGGTGCTCGAACCCGGTGCAGATCACGGCCATGCGCTGCCGCCAATCGGGGGTGAACGTGCCGCCTGCGGCAAGGAAGGCACGCGCCTGCTGCTGCGCGAAGGCCAGGCCCTGCGCGCCGCCCCGATGCAGCAGGTTGAGATCGGTGACCGTGGCCACCAGGGTCATCAGGGTCTGCACTAGTGCCGCCTCGCGCTCGCCGGTGCGGCGCAAGGCCTGCTGCAACGTCGGCAGTGCGACCTCGTGCAGGATGGGGTAGCCGGCCGCCGCCTGTTCGCGCACGCCCGGAACCGCGTGGCGCACGCGGGCGCGCTGGCCCGGGCTGGTATGGTCCAGCGGCGCGCTCAACAGCACGGGTGCCCACTCGCGTACCGCCTGGCAGATCTCCACCCCGCGCGGCGTATGCCCCGTCTGCTCGCGCAGCCGGGCCGCCTGGGCGACCAGCAGGCCCAGGCTGAAGATCGCGCCCCGGTGGGTATTGATGCCGCCGGTGGCCTGCAGCATGGCCTGTTCCGCTCGCACGCCCAAGGCCCGCAGCACCGCGAACGGCGCGTCGCGCTGGCCTGCATCGGCGATCGCAACGAAATAGCCGCGCACTGCGAACAGGCTGCGCAGGAACGTGCCTGCATCCATATCGGTGTGACTGCCGCGGCTCCAGGGCGTCACCAGCCCCGGCTTGGGCGCGCAGGCCAGTTCGGCGTGCAGGCTGGCGATCGCAAGCCGGCCCAGCCGGTGCGCGCGGCCCGGTGCCGGGTCGCGGGCCGTGGTGGCGATGCGTGCGATCGCACTCACGCGGCGACCTCGTCGGTATCCAGGCACGCGCGGGGGGCGAGCCAACAGTGATCATCACTCTTGACCAGCAGCTGCGCGGCGCCACTGGCGTACTCGCGCCAGTTCACCGCGCGGCCGCCGGAAAAACGCAGCTCGCCGTCGATGCGCAGGGCGTGCTGCTGCTCGAAGCGCTGCAGCCGCGCCACCAGCCGGTCCGCACGCTGCGCCGCGTCGATCTCCCACAGCAGGTCCAGATCGGAACCCGCGTGCAGGTAGGGCAGGCCGGTGACCGCCTGCCAGGCGAAGCTGCCGAACACGCGCGGCGCTGCCGCGAGGCCGGCGATATCGGCGCCCAGTGCCTGCAGGGTGTCCCGCCACGGCGCCGGTATCTGTGCGGCCACCACGTCCAGCAGCGGCGGCGGCGCGCTGCGCTGGATCGCGTCGGCAGGCACGCGCGCGGACAGCCGCTGGCGCTGTTCGGCCAGCGGCAGCGGCACGCCCAGGCGCAGCTGCGCGCCGTCGGTGGCTGGATCGCGCCGCGCCACCACGAACGGCAGGCGCGCCTGCGCCCAGGCACGCAGGCGCGGTTCGGCCCCTGCACTGAGGGTCTGCCACGGTGCCTGCGGATCGATCCAGACCAGGTCGTGACGGTGCATGGCTCAGGCCTCGCCGGCCGCGACGGCGGCGGCGACGTCCCGCGCCAGCAGGCGGCCACCGCGCTCGGCAGCGCGTGCGCGGCGTTGATCGCCGGTGACCGGCGCCTGCAGCGCATCCACCAGCGCCTGCGCGAGGTCGCCCTCCCAGACGGCCTCCACCGCGCCCATGCTGACGTAGTTCTCCACGCCCGGCGCGAACACCGGCGAGCTCTGGCTCAGCGCCTGCAGTTTCTCCAGCGGTTGCTTGGTGACGCGGGCCATCGCGCGCAGGTCCATCACCCGCACCTGCGCCTCGGGCAGGGCGAAGATGCGATCGGCCATCAGCCCGAACGAAAGGAAGCCGCCGCTGACGGATTCCCCGTAGACCAGGCTGACCAGCGGTGCGCCGCGGCCACGGGCCAGATCCAGCGTGCGCGCCAGGTGCGCGAAGTAACTGTTGATGCCGAGCATTTCATCGCGCCGCGCCAGCCGCTGGCCGGCGGTGTCCACCAGCATCACGATCGGCCGCTGCGGGTGCGCGCGGGTGCTGGCGAGCACGCTGGCGGCCAGCGCCAGTGCGTGATCGACGCCCACCTCCAGCTTGTTGGCCGTACCGATCACCGTGACCTCGCCGACAGCGGTAGTGGCGGTGCCGCCCAGTACATCGTCCTCGCGGGTGACCGCGTGGCCGAGCGGGAACAGGGCATCGAGCAGGGGGGTCAGTTCCATGGCAGGCTCCGGTCCTTGACGGCGTCGAGGAAATCAGCGGTTTCCAGCAGCGGCAGCTGGTCGGCGTCGGCGATGCCCTGCAGGCGCCAGACCTCCAGGCCATCGCGGCAGCCGCCATAGGCGTCGATCCGGGCGCCGAGCCGGGCGTGCGCGTGCTCCAGCGCGTCCAGCGGATCCTGCGGCTCGGCATGGGCGGTGATCAGTGACGTTGCGGCCTCGGCAAATGCCCCGATGCGATCGGGCACCAACTGCACGGCATCGCCGATCAGATAACGGTGCTTGCCACCGGTCACGCGCCAGACCAGGGCCCGGTCGCGCGCGTCGAACTCTTCCACCCCGCGTACGGTCTCGATCACTTCCGGGCCGGACAGCGAGAGGCGGCCTTCTTCGGACATCACCACCGCCGTACAGCAGCGGGCAACGATGCCCATGCCGCCGAACGCACCGTTGCCGCTGCCGATCAGCGCGAACACCGGAATGCCGGCAGCGCGCGTGGCCAGCACGGCCCGCATGATTTCGGAGATGGCGATCAGGCCCGCGTTGGCTTCATGCAGGCGCACGCCGCCACTGTCGAGCAGCAGCAGCACCGCATCCGGGCGCACCGCGATGGCGCGCTCCAGCAGGCCGGTGAGCTTGGCGCCATGCACTTCGCCCACGCCGCCGCCCATGAACTGGCCCTGCTGCGCGGCGACAAGCACATCGCGGCCATTCAATCGGCCTGCGCCGACCACGATGCCGTCATCGAAGGCACCCGGTTGATCCAGCTGGGCCAGGTGCGGGCTGATGATGCGGCGGGCAGGACCGACGAACTCGCTGAAGCTGCTGGCATCGAGCAGCCCGTGGATGCGCTCGCGGGCGTCGGCCTCGTAGAAACTTTGGCTGCTCACGCGGCGTCTCCTTCCTGCAGGGTTTCCAGCGCCTGCTGCAAGCGCAGGCTGACCACGGCCGGGGTCGCGCCGGCATCGTTGATCGACAGCCGCACGTTGCGCAGCGGGTGGCGTGCGGCGAAATCGGCCAGGACCGCCTGCCAGATGGTGTCAAAGCCGGTGGCCGAGGTGATCACGGCGATCTCCATCGCGCCGTCCAGCTCGGTCGGCTCCACCAGGACTTCCAGGTTGCCCGAGGCGACCACGCCGACCAGCGCATGCCGAGCGCGGTCGCTGAGGTCGTGCTGCCCGGGGAAGCGATACGTGAGGGTTTCCATGGTGATCCCCTTACCAGTTGCGGAAGCGTTTGGGCGGGTTGTACAAGCCACCGGACCAGCGCACGAGATCCTTGACCGAGCGCGCAGCCAACAGGTCGCGGCTGGCATCGCGGGTGCGGATGCCGAGGTCTTCGGGGCGGCGGATGATGCCGCGGTCGCGCAGGTTCTCGACCATCGCGCGGTCACGGCCCAGGCCGACCGCGGTGTAGCCGGCCACGCCGCGGATCGCCTGTTCGCGCTCCTCCGGGCTGCGGCACAGCAGCAGATTGGCGATGCCTTCCTCGGTCAGCACGTGGGTGACGTCATCGCCGTAGATCATCACCGGCGGCAGCGGCATCTTCGCGCGCTCGGCCAGCTCCCACGCATCCAGGCGATCCACGAAGGCCGGCGCCATGTGCTCGCGGAAGGTTTCCACCATCTGCACGACCAGCTTGCGCCCGCGCGGCATCTGCCCGGGCAGCGCGGCCTCCTGGCCGGCCTTGAGCCAGGCCGGGCTGGCGTGGCGGCGGCCGCGTGCATCCGAACCCATGTTGGGCGCGCCACCGAAACCGGCGATGCGGTCGCGGGTGGCCGTGGAGCTGTTGCCCTGCAGGTCGATCTGCAGCGTGGAGCCGATGAACATGTCGCAGGCATACAGCCCGGCGGTCTGCGAGAACGCGCGGTTGGAGCGCATGCTGCCGTCGCTGCCGGTGAAGAACACATCCGAGCGCGCCTCGATGTAGCGCTCCATGCCCAGCTCCGAGCCGAATGAATGCACGGACTGCACGAAGCCCGATTCAATTGCCGGGATCAGCGCCGGATGTGGGTTGAGCGCCCAGTGCGTCCCGATCTTGCCCTTCAGGCCGAGCGATTCGGCATAGGTGGGCAGCAGCAGCTCGATCGCGGCGGTATCGAAGCCGATGCCGTGGTTGAGGCGCTGCACCCCGTACTCGGCGTAGATGCCCTTGATGGCCATCATCGCCATCAGCACCTGGATCTCGGAGATCTGCGCCGGGTCGCGGGTGAATAGCGGCTCGATGTAATTGGGGCGCGGCGCTTCGGTGACGAAGTTGACCCAGTCAGCCGGGATATCGACGCGGGGGAGGGTGTCGACGATTTCGTTGACCTGCGCGATCACGATGCCGCCCCGGAACGCGGTGGCTTCGACGATCACGGGGGTGTCTTCGGTGTTGGGGCCGGTGTAGAGGTTGCCGTGGCGGTCGGCGGCCTGCGCGGCGATCAGCGCGACCTGCGGGGTGAGATCGATGAAGTAGCGGCCGAACAGTTCCAGATACGTGTGGATCGCGCCGATCTCGATCCGGCCTTCGGCGACCAATGTGGCCAGCCGTCCGCTCTGTGGGCCGGAGAAGGAGAAGTCCAGGCGCTGGGCGATGCCGCGCTCGAAGACATCCAGGTGCGAGGGCAGGGAGAGCACGGACTGGACCATGTGCAGGCCGTGCACCTGCGCGGGATCGAGCTGGGCCAGGCACTCGGCCAGGAAATCCGCCTGCTTCTGGTTGTTGCCTTCCAGGCAGACCCGGTCGCCAGGTTCCAGCACGGTGTGCAGCAGCTGGGTGACCCCGGCGTGGGGCAGCACGCGCCCGAGCCCGGCATCGGCGGCCCGCTGCAGCCTTGCCTGGCGGCGATCCGCTAGCGTGTTCCAGTCTCGAGCCATCTGCCGCCTCTTCGTAATTACGCTGTAATTACAAAACTATCACCGGACATCGGCGGGGGCAATACCGGGATCCGGGTCCCGGTACGGACCCTGCGTATTCAGTTAGAGTGGGGCGACAAACCCAAGGAACGGGAGTGTCAATCGATGTGGCGACACCTTTGGGCCGTGCTGTTGGTGGTGGTGCTGGTTTGCGCGGCGACGCTCTTCCTCGGCATCTCGGTGGTGGCGGGAAACCATCCTGCGTTCGACGCGAGCGACATCCTGTCCTGCGCCACCTTCATGTGGTTCGCGCTGTTCGGCGGTCTGATCGCACGGCAGTACCGCTTCGCCCTCAGTATCGGGGTGCTGTACCTGTGCCTCTGGGGTCTGGCGATTCATTTCCTCGGCGCGCATACCCAGGCGGGCGTGCTGCCCCTCGTCGGCGTCAATGCGCCGAACATCGCAGCGTCTGTGCTGAGCGGGATGCTGGGCGCATGCGTCGGCGTGTTTGTACGAACGGGCCAGCGCCGCGTGGAAGCCAGCGCCGCTCAGGGGTGATCGTGCCGCAGCGTCTGCGGGCGTGGACATGCCCGGGACGCTCTCGACGCTTCGATCAGCCCGGTGCCTTGCCCGCCCGCGGCCGCCGCGGCTTCGCCCCCCGCGGCACCCCCTTCGGCGTCGCCACCAGCACGCCCCACTGATGCAGGTGCTCCATGCCCGACAGCGCATCCAGGTAGGCCATGAAGTGCGTCAGGTACGCCGGCGAGGTCTCTTTCATCAGGGTCAGGGCGCGATGGACCAGCACGCCGGAGTTCAACGGCCCGCCATTGGCCGGCACCTGGGCCAGCGAGTCCTTCAGCTGGCTGGCATTGCGCAGCGTGGCCCAGCGCGCACGAATCTCGGCGAGTACCGGCAGCTCGGGGTAGGCAGCGCTGTGCTGGTCGGTCAATTCGGTGATCAGCGTCTGCAGGCCGATACGCCCGGGCGAGGGGCCCGGCGCGGACGGTAGCGAGGCGGACGCCTCGGCGACCCGCGCGGCGTAATCGGCGACCCAGCTCTCCAGCTTCGCCTGCAACAGCGCCCGCACCTCGCCGTCATGCGCCTGCGCGCGGGCCTGCAACGCTTCGATCATGGCAAAGCGCGTGCGGTCGAGCTGGTCGAGCGCGTCCGCCCGCCAGTTCTCGAGAATCTCAGCCGTTGCGAGCAGGCTACGGGGCATCCGCAGCCTTGCGGGTCTTGGGTTTGGGAATCGGCGCAATCTCCACGCGACGGTTCCTTGCGCGGCCGTCTTCGTCGGCGTTGGAGCTGACCGGCTGCTCGGAGCCAAACGCCGCGGCAAACACCGCATCGGACGGCACGCCCTCGGCGATCAGGGTGCGGGTCACGGTCAGTGCACGCTCGGCGGAGAGCTCCCAGTTGTCGGCGAAGCGCCAGTTGCCATCGCGCACCTGCTGGTCGTCGGTGAAGCCGCTGACCATCAGGATTTCCTCGCGCGCGGCCAGGTAGCCCTTCAGCGGCCCGGCCAGGCTCTTGAGGACGTCGGCACCTTCCGGTTGCAGCTGATCCGAGTTCAACGCGAACAGCACATTGCCGCGGATGCCGATGCGGCCATCCACCAGCGTCACGCGCCCGGCCGCGAGCGGACCGGCAAGGGCCTGCTCCAAGGTCTGGCGGCGCTGCACTTCGGCCTGGCGCTGCTTGACCTCTTCATCCAGCCGGTGGGTCAGCTCCAGCTGCAGCGCGACCACGCCGACCAGAATCAGGACGAACGCACCGAGCAGCACCGACATCAGGTCGCCGAAGGCGGCCCAGATCGGCGCACCGCCGTCGGCCTCGACTTCGATCTCGTCGCTCATGCCGAGGCGGCTCCGGCCTTGCTGCTGCGGCGGCCCGCCAGCTGCTGCAGCTCATCGATGATCTGCTTCTGCGACAGCACGCTGAGGTCGATCACCTCGCGCGCCTGGGCCACGTAGTAGGCGAGCTGTTCGTCGCTGCGCGCCAGCGAGCCGTCCAGCGAGGCGGCGATCTGCGCCAGCCGCTCGTTGAGGCCGTCGCTGGCCGTCCCGAAGGACTGCACAGCGCTGCCGAGCGCATCGGCCAGGCTGGCCACTTCCACTGCGCTGCCGGTGACCTGGGCGGCCACGCTGCCCAGCTTGCCGGTCTCGGCTTCGATGTGATCGGTGAAGCGGGTGCCGACCCGGTCCAGCAGCTCGGCCGAGGTGGAGACCAGTGCATCGACGGCGACACGCTGCTCATTGGCGGCGTGGTTGACCGCATCCAGCAGGGTCTCCACGGTGGCCAGCAGGCGGCTGCGTTCTTCCAGCGTGGCGGTATCGCGGACCAGGCTGTCGGAGAGTTTGCTGCGCAGTTCGGCCACGACATCGGCCGCGGCCTTCGGGGCTTCCGAGGCGGCCTGGACCAGGCGCGAGATCTCGCTGATCGTCTCGCTGGCGTGCGCCTGGGCCTGCTGGGTGATGTCGTTGGCCGTGCGGGCAAGCGTGTCACAGATGTCCTGCTGGCGGCGTGCCACGCTGTCGCCGGCCTGCTCCCAGCGTTCGCCGACGCTGGCGCTCATGCCGCTGAAGGCCTCGGTCCACGCGCCCAGACGCTGCTGATCGCGTGCTTCCAGGGCGTCCTGCAGCTGGGCGTGCGAGTGCTGCATCGCCTCGCCCAGCGAGACCGCCTGCGCCTGCAGCGTCGCGGCGGCGGCATCCAGCGCCTGCTGGTGGCGCTCGCTCAGTGCGGTCGCCGCGGCATCCTGGCGGGCCAGCGCCTGCTGCCAGGCCTGGGCGATCTGCGCGGTGGTGGCCTCCATGCGGCCGCCGACCGCATCGATCAGGCCGGTGGCCCGGGCGTCATGGGTGTCGGTGAAGCGGGCCAGCGCGCTGCGCAGGTCGGCGGTCAGGGCCGAATGGGTCTGCTGCTGCGCGGCCTGGGCATCCTGCCAGCGCGCCGCGGTCGCGTTGAGCTCGGCCGAGACCGCGTCAAGCAACGCGCTGGAGCGCTCGCCATGCTGCTCGGCGAACCGGGCCAGCGCAGTGCGCAGCTCGGCCGCCATCGATTCGTTGGTCTGCTGCTGTGCGGCCTGGGCGGCCTGCCAACTGTCGGCAGTGCCGACCAGTTGCGTGGAGACCGCATCGAGCAGGCCAAGCGCGCGTTGGTCGTGCTGCGCGGCAAACCCGTCCAGCGCAGCGCGCAGGTCGGTGGTCAGTGCGGTATTGGTCTGCTGCTGGCTGTCCAGCGCCGCCTGCCAGGACGCGGCGGTGGCGGCGCGGCTGGCATCGAACCCCTCGGTCAGGCCGACCAGCTGGCGCTGCACCGCATCGGTCACTGTCTCGTGCATGCGGGCGTTGGCGTGCGCGATGCCGGCCAGGGTGGTGTCCATCACCGGCTGCAGGGCCGCACCGACGGCGCGTGCGCTTTCGGCAACGCTGTCCTTGAGCGACTGTTCGATGGCGGCGGTCAGGCGCGCGTATTCTTCGTCGGCCTTGGCATGGAAGTTCTGCTGGTTGGCCAGCAGGCGTTCGCCCGAGCTGTTGCTCTGCTGCTCGATCGCAGTGGTCATGGCCTGCAGCCGTTCCACCAGTGCCGGCATCAGTTCGGCCTGCTGCTGCAGCAGCCGGAAGGCTTCATTGCGCTGCCAGGACTGCGAATGCGTGTGCAGGGTGGTGGCGATCTCCGCATCCAGCTGCTGCACCGCGTCCAGCCGCTCGCGCCGGCACAGGGCCGAGAGCAGGCCGAGCATCGCGGAGGTCGCCACGCCGGCGATCGAGGTGCCGAACGCCACCGCGAGGCCTTCCACCGGGGCGCCCAGCGAACCGCGGATCGCCTGCAGGTCGGTCGCGCTTTCCAGCGCGAGACCGGTACCGCGCAGCGTCGCCATCATGCCTAGCAGGGTGCCGAGCATGCCCAGCAGCACCAGCAGGCCGACCAGGTAGGGCGTCAGCACCGGCCCGGGCAGGGCGACGCGCTCACCTTCCACGCGCAGGCGCACGGCGTTGCGCAGGCTGGGATGCAGCTGGCCGAGCCACGTGGCCAGGCCGGCGCTGGCATTGCCTGCACTGGCCGTGGCCGCCGTCAGCGAGGCGGTCGCCTGCCGGTAGCGATACAGCTCCAGGCCACCGGCGAGGTAGCAGACGGCGATCAGCAGGGCGACAGCGAAACCGACCGGATTTGTGCTGGCATAGCCCGCCCCGATCCAGCACACCGCAACAAGGCCCAGCAGGAAAACAACGTAGTGAAGACTGGTTCTGAACATGACGTCCCGGTTAGTGGGTGCGAAGCGCTGCAAGCAGGCCTTCGATCGGTTGAAAACGGAGATCCAGCTCGGCCAGCAGCAGGGTCTGCATGTCACGGCGGAACACCTCGCGCCACGCATCATCGCTGCCGGCATCGCGCAGGCGCTCGAAATGCACGCCCAGCAGCACCGGCACCTTGGCCAGCAGGCTGTGCTCGCGCGCGCTCAGGGTCTGCTCCATCAGCGCATCGACTTCGGCGAGCCGGGCCAGCGCGGGCGAGTTGCGGGTCAACATGTCGCGAAGGCGACCGCGCAGACGGCTGGTGGCACCGAGCATGGCGCGCTGATGGGTCAGATAACGCTCGCGGAACACGGTGAACTCAAGGAGGGCTTCGCCGCCGTCGGCCTGCACCGCACGGCGCGCAGGCCGGGCTGGCTCAGGTTCCTGAACGATGCTCGCCTCCAGGGCCGCGCGGATGCGCTGGCACTCGGCGTCCTCCTCGGCATCGAAATCCGGCCCGTCCACCGCGGGCGGCAGCCGGCCATCGAGTGCCTTGGACAAGGTGACGGCGCGCGTCCAGTCGACCCACTCGCTCAGCCGGTCCGAGAGGGCCGGGCCTGACGAGGCGAGGTTGCTTTCAGCGAGGCGGGCCAGCAGGCGGATGAAGGCCGGGCCCGGGACAGGCGTCCGTTTCGGGAGTTTGGCCATCGTTCCGGTTAAAACGACGAATTTTACACCCGAACGGGTCGGCGCTGCCCGGGCGGAGTGTTCAGTCGGCGCGCCACGCCACGCCAGAGGAAGCCACGCCTGCGTCGAACAAAAAGAACGGCGGCGGTCAGGCGTGCCACAGCCGCGGCAGCGGGCCATCGGCACCGCTGACCGGGTCGGTGGCCGGGAAGGGCAGCGAGCGGATCTGCTGCAACATGGCCGGCGTGGGCGCGGTACGGCAGAGGTCGGCCTGCTGGCCCGGCGGGTAGGCGCCGATCACCAGGTAGTCCGCAGATGCGACGATCCGGCAGTGGCCGGTACCGGCGGGCAGCACCAGCACATCGCCGGCGGTGGCCGATACCTCCTTGCCGTCCGGGCCGCCCAGCATCACGCGCACCTCGCCGCGTGCGATGCCCAGCACCTCGTGCGCGTTGGAGTGGTAGTGGTGATAGTCGTAGATTCCATTGCGCCACTGGGGCGGCCAGCCGTGCCGGGCGAAGGCCGCCTCCATCCGTGCTGCAGTGTCCGTGCCGCCTTCGTGGACAAACGCGGCGCGGTAGTGCAGCACGGGCAGGGTCGGGTGATTGGGCACCCAGTCATTCGGCGCCAGGTGCAGCACGGCCGGCGATGTACTGGCCGCGACCGCCGCGCGGGTGCCGCCGGCGAACATGCCCAGCACGGCACTGGCACCCACGGCGGCGGTGAAATCGCGTCGCGTCGTTTTTTTCATGTGGCTCGCCCGTGCGGTGGAGGAGGGCAGGTGCGGTCTGCTGCCGGCTGCAGCATGTGGGATGCGCTGCGAGTACCACGTCAAACGCGGGCGCCGGTGCGCTGCCTTGCGGCTATGCTGTCGGCCTTTTCCATGAGGGAGCATGCGCATGCGGCGGTCGAACAACGGGATTCTGCGATCGATGATCGCCTGCACGGCGCTGCTCGGTTCACCCCTGGCGCTTGCAGCGCCGCCCGCGCCGCCCGCCGAGGGCGTACGCGAAGTGCCTGCGTTCGCGCTGCCGGTCTCGCCCTTCCTCAGTCCGCAGGCACAGGCGGCCATGCGTGCCGCGGTGGCCCATGGCGATCCGACCGCGAAGCTCGACAACGCGGCGGTGTTGGCGCAGCTTGCCGAACTGCGCAAGGGCGCCGACGACTGGGCGCGCGGCGAGCTGGTGGCGCTGCGTGAGCGCTACCCGGTGGAACTGCATCATGAAACATGGAACGGGGTGCCGGTGGTCCGCGTTGAACCGCGCAGCGCGCCCAAGGATCCGGCAGACCGGCGCCTGCTGATCGAGCTGCACGGCGGTGCGTTCGTGTTCGGCCGCGCCGATACCCTTGGCCTGCTCGAAGCGATCCCGTTGGCGGCCATGACCGGTGCCAGCGTGCTGGCGGTGGAGTATCGCCAAGGCCCGGAGCACCAGTTCCCGGCGGCCAGCGAGGATGTCGCGGCGGTCTACCGCGCGGCACTGCAACGCATGCCGGCGGCGCATATCGGGCTCTTCGGCTGCTCGGCCGGTGGCGTACTCACCGGTGAATCGCTGGCGTGGTTCGCCAAGGAAAACCTGCCGATGCCGGCCGCCGCCGGGCTGTTCTGCGCCGGTGGTGATGCGCGTTACGGCGGCGATTCGCGTTACGTCAACGCCGCCGTGAACGATGCGCTGCTGCCCCGGGCCGATGGCACGCTGCCGATCATGGAGGATCTGTACTACGGCGCCGTCGATTTCCGTGATCCGCTGGTCTCGCCGGTGTTCTCCGATGCGGTCCTGGCCCGGTTCCCGCCCACGCTGTTCATCACCGCCACACGCGCCGCCGAGCTGAGCAACGTGGCGTACACGCATTCCCGGCTGGTGGACCTGGGGCGCGAATCCGACCTGCATGTCTGGGACGGCCTTGGCCACGCGTTCCACCTGGATGCGCGCCTGCCCGAGAGCCAGCAGGCCTATCGGGTCATGGCGCGGTTCTTCACCCGGCACCTGGGGTCGCGCCTGCCGCAGCCATGAGGGGGCAGGCGGGGCGACTGCTGACGCAGCGCATACATCCGTATGCACGGCGCTTACATCCGGTTGAATACGGTGGGTTACGGGCGCCACGCGGCCCGCTTTCATCCACAGGAGTCATCCCATGAGTCAGCAGATCCCCGAAGGTACCCTCGTTGTCGTCGCAGACGGCGGCTCGGCCCGCGTGTTCACCAACGTCGGCAGCAACCACACCCTGGTGCTCAAGCAGCAGGAGGAACTGCAGGTCCAGGACATCAGCGAGCAGGGTATCTCCGGGCAGGGGCCGTCGGGTTCGGTGCCGCAGGACATGAGCATCGCCCAGCTCAACGAGGCCACGTTCGCCAAGCAGTTGGCCGGGCAGTTGAACGAAGACGCGCTGAAGAACCGCTACGCGCATCTGATCCTCGTGGCCGATCCGCACACGCTGGGGCGTATCCGCCCGCTGCTGCACAAGGAAACCCAGGCGCGCCTGTTGAAGGATCTGGCCAAGGACTTCACCAACTCGCCGCTGGAAGACATCCAGCGCGCGCTGTCCTGAGCAGCGCATGCCCTTCACCGGCGAATACACCGCCACTGCACCCACCCGCGCCGAGCTCGATGCCGGCGCGGGTGTGGTCGTACTGGAGTTCGGTACCGGCTGGTGCGGGCACTGCATGGCCGCGCAGCCCGCGCTGCAGGCCGCCCTCGCGCCGCGCACGGCAACCCACCTGAAGGTGGAAGACGGCAAGGGCAGGCCGCTGGGCCGCTCGTTCGCGGTGAAGCTGTGGCCTACCGTGATCGTGCTGCGCGATGGGCAGGAAGTGGCGCGCGTTGTGCGCCCGCGTCACGCCGACGCGCTGGCGCCGATCATCGCAGCGCTGGACGATCCGGCGTGAATCACACTGTTCCATCGCCTGCAAACCCCTGAAAAACACGCATTTACGCGCCGTTGCCGTGGATTTTGCACCGGCGCGTAAAAGGCAGGCAGGCCGCAATGTAGTAAGATGCCCGGCTTGATCATTGCCCCGGGCCATTGCCCGTCTCTCGGTCATCCATCCCGCAGCGTCGCTGAGTCCACGCGGCCGTCCGGGATCGTCTGTTGCCACCCCTCTTCGCGCTTCGTGCTGCGTCTTCCAGAGGCGGTCCTTCCTGTGCCGTGCGCGGGACCTCGGGCGCCGTGATGGCCATGCTCCAGGAGTCCGCAGATGCAGGAACAGCATGCCGCACACGCCCATTTCGGCTGGTTCAAACGCCGCCGCCAGATGAAGGTCGACGAGGTCACCGTCGTCGATCGCCCGATGTTGAAGAAGGCGGTCGGTGCGGCCGCGCTCGGCAACGCGATGGAGTGGTTCGATTTCGGCGTCTACGGCTATATCGCCGTCACCCTGGGCCAGGTGTTCTTCCCGTCCAGCAGCCCGACCGCGCAGTTGATCGCGACCTTTGCCACCTTCACCGTCGCCTTCCTGGTGCGGCCGCTGGGTGGCCTGGTGTTCGGCCCGCTGGGCGACAAATACGGCCGCCAGAAAGTGCTGGCGTTCACGATGATCCTGATGGCGGCCGGCACTTTCAGCATCGGCCTGATCCCGTCCTATGACCGGATCGGCCTGTGGGCCCCGGCGTTGCTGCTGCTGGCGCGCCTGGTGCAGGGGTTCTCCACCGGCGGGGAGTACGGCGGCGCGGCGACCTTCATCGCCGAGTACTCGACCGACCGCAACCGCGGCCTGATGGGCAGCTGGCTGGAATTCGGCACGCTGGGCGGTTACATCGCCGGTGCCGGGACGGTCACCGCACTGCACATGGCCTTGAGCAGCACCCAGATGCTGGACTGGGGCTGGCGCATCCCGTTCCTGGTGGCCGGGCCGCTGGGCCTGCTCGGCCTGTACATGCGCATGAAACTGGAAGAGACCCCCGCGTTCCGCGCCTATGCCGAAGAGGCCGAGAAGCGCGACCACGAACGCCCCGGTCTGGGGGAGCTGTTCCGGGTGCACTGGGCGCAGCTGCTGGTCTGCATCGGGCTGGTGCTGGTGTTCAACGTGACCGATTACATGCTGCTGACCTACATGCCGAGCTACCTCAGCGTCACGCTGGGGTATGCGGAAAGCAAGGGCCTGCTGCTGATCATCATCGTGATGCTGGTGATGATGCCGTTGAACGTGGTCGGCGGTCTGTTCAGTGACAAGCTCGGGCGCCGACCGATGATCATCGGCGCGTGCATCGCGCTGTTCCTGCTGGCGATCCCCTGCCTGAAGCTGATCGGCAGCGGCAACGACGGGTTGATCTTCCTGGGACTGATGCTGCTCGGGCTGGCACTGGTGTGCTTCACCAGTTCGATGCCGTCCACGCTGCCGGCGCTGTTCTATACGCCGGTGCGCTACAGCGCGCTGTCGATCGCTTTCAACGTGTCGGTGTCCTTGTTCGGTGGCACCACGCCGCTGGTCACCGCGTGGCTGGTGGAACGGACCGGCGATCCGCTGGTGCCGGCGTACTACCTGATGGGCGCTGCGGTGATCGGCGTGATCACGATGATGTTCGTGCGCGAAACTGCGGGCCTGCCGCTGCGTGGCTCGCCGCCGGCCGTGGCCAGCGAGGCCGAGGCGCGCGCCTTCATGCGCAGCGACGAGCCGGTGACCGTGGATGCCACGCCGCCCACGCTGCCGGACACCGCCACGCAGGATGCCGCACGCCCGGCCTGACCGGCAGGCGGCTGCGGCACCCACCCGGCGCCGGCGTCTGGCATCCGCCGGGCGCCGGCCGCGCGGCGGACGCCTGCGCTCAGGGCGAGGCCATCACCAGATGGTCGTCCAGCTCCGGGCCGCCGCCGCGATTGCCGCTGCCGGCGGCCACGTGCAGGGCGCCATCGAGCACGGTGGCCTGGGTGCCGTGGCGGCCGACGGGCAGCGCCGGCCAGGTTTCCCAGCGGCCACTGGCCGGGTGCCACGCCTCCACCTCGGCATGCGCGGCGGTCTGCGCATCGCTCTCGCCGCCCAGCACCACGATGCGGTCGTTCCACGCCACCGTCGCCGTGCCGGAGCGCGGCGTGGGCAGCGGCGCAGGCAGGGTCGACCAGCGGCCCGCGGCGATGTCGTACACATCCACCGCCGCCACCGAGCGCATGCCATGGGTGCCGGCGGCGGTGGAGCTCATCCGGCCGCCGGCCGCGTAGAGTTTTCCGTCCAGCACGGCGGCGTGGAAATGATCGCGCGCATGCGGTGCATCGGGCAGCACGGTCCACTCGCCGGTGGCGGGATCGAAGGCATCCAGCCAGGGGACGAAACCCCCGGTGTGGCCGCGGGTGACGCCGCCGATCAGATACAGCCGGCCGTCGTGCACGGCCACGCCGCTGGCGCCGCGCTGCCGCCCGGCCGGCAGCGGCGGACCCTGTTCCCACGCGTCGGCGCGCGGATCGTAACGCCACACCGCGGGCACCGGCGGTTCGGCCGGGAAATCGCCGGTCAGCGCGCCCAACAGCCAGATCTGCCCCTCGTGCGCGACCGCCTGCACATGGTGAGCCTGGTCCAGCGGCAGCCGGGCACCGCTGCGCCAGCGCCCGGTGCCGGGATCGAAGATCTGCAGCGGGCGGTCGCCGCGGCCACCGATGAGGTAGAGCTTGCCTTCGAGCGCGACCAGCGCATTTTCATGCCGTGCTGCCGGGCGATTGCCTGCGTCATGCCGCACCCATTGGCGCGGCTGCGTGGCGCCGGTACCGGCCTGCGCGCTGTCAGTGGCGGAAGGGGTTGCACATGCCCCCAGCGAGAGGGCCATGCCCAGGCAGGTGGCCGCCAGCAGGCGGGAACGCGGGGTCTGTGGCATGCGGGTTCCTTTTGCGGTCATCGGGTCGCGGGCAGCATAACAACGGGGATGCAGCGGCGCTGCCGCTGCGCGGCGAGCGGGCAGGGATGACCATCGGCACCCCTGCAATGGCCGGACCGGAGTGCTAGGATCGGGCCAACATTGAATCGATCCAATCGCCATATGCCGATACTCGCGAAGCTGGGATGGTCCGTCGTTGTTGCAGGTGCCATGGTCGCCGCAGGCGCGGCATCCGCTGCCCCGAACAGCCGTGGCGAACGGGCCTTCGCTGCCGTGGATCCGTTCATCGGCACCGCCGGGGAAGGGCATACCTACCCGGGTGCCACGGTCCCGTTCGGCATGGTCCAGCTCAGCCCGGACACGCGCATCCAGCCACGCGAAAAGGCCTACGACTGGGCCGCCGGCTACCGTCACGACGACACCAGCATCGTGGGTTTCTCGCACACGCACTTCTCCGGCAGCGGCCATTCCGATCTCGGTGATGTCCTGCTGATGCCGGTGCGCACCGATGCCAGCCTGGAGCGCGGCGATCCGGAAACGCCGGGCAGCGGCTACTCCTCGCGCTTCGGCCACGATGACGAGCGCGCCGAACCGGGCTACTACGCCGTCACCCTGGACGATCCCAAGGTGCGCGCGGAGCTGACCGCCAGCACCCGCGTCGGCGTGCATCGGTATACCTACCCGGCCAACCAGCCGGCACGCGTGCTGCTAGACCTGCGCACCAGCCTCTACGATTACCCCGGCAAGATCCTGTGGTCGCGGCTGCGCGCCCGTGAGGACGGCACCATCACCGGCTTCCGCGAAACGCGCGGCTGGGCGCCGGGACGCCAGCTGTATTTCGCGATGCGTTTCTCGCGGCCGCTCACGGGCCATGAATTCCACAACACCGAAACCGACATCGCCTACAAGGGCTTCCCGCCGCCGGGCCACCAGAGCCCGGCGCAGCGTGCGCAGATCGAGGGCCGCCAGCTGGTCGGCACGTTCGACTTCGGCAGGCTGGATGCGCCGCTGGTGGTCACCGTGGCGATTTCCTCGGTCAGCGAGGCCGGTGCCATCGCCAATCTGGAGGCCGAAGTGCCGGGCTTCGATTTCGACCGGGTCCGCGCCGATGCGAAGGCGCAGTGGACCCAGGCGCTGTCGGTGCTGGACATCCAGGCGCCGGCGCATGATCGGCGCAGTGCCTACACCGCGCTGTACCACAGCCTGCTCGGCCCGACCGTGTTCATGGACAGCGACGGCCAGTACCGCGGCGCGGACAATGCCGTGCACCGCGCCGAGGGCTATACGAACTATTCGACGTTCTCGCTGTGGGATACCTACCGCGCCCTGCATCCGCTGCTGACCCTGGTGCAGCCGGAAAAGCGCAACAGCGATTTCATCAATTCCCTGCTGGCCCATCAGCACAACAGCGCCTACGGCATGCTGCCGGTGTGGGCGTTCCATGGCCAGGAAACCTGGTGCATGATCGGCTACCACGCGGTGCCGGTGATCGCCGATGCCTACCTGAAGGGGATCCGCGGGTTCGATGCGGAAAAAGCGCTGGCGGCGATGGTGGCCACGGCCAACTACGGGCCGTACGACGGGATCGCGCAGTACCGCGAACTGGGCTGGGTGCCGATCGATGAAGAAGGCGAGGCGGCCAGCAAGACGCTGGAATACGCCTACGACGACTGGACCATCGCACGCATGGCCAAGGCGATGGGCAAGACGGCGGTGGCGGCCGAATTCGAGCAGCGCGCCGACAACTGGCGCAATGCATTCGATCCGGGCACGGGCTTCATGCGGGCACGCAAGCGCGATGGCGCCTTCCGCGAACCGTTCGACCCCAGTGCCAGCGGTTACGGCACCGATTACACCGAAGGCAACGCCTGGCAGTACTCCTGGTATGTGCCGCACGACGTGGCCGGCCTGGCGGCCGCGCACGGTGGCAGCGACCGGCTGCTTGCGCGGCTGGATGCCGTGTTCGATGCCAAGGTCGATCCGGCCGTGTTCGAGCACATGGAAGACATCACCGGCCTGATCGGCTGGTATGCGCATGGCAACGAACCCAGCCACCACGTGGCCTACCTGTACGCACACGCCGGCCAGCCGTGGCGGACCCAGGCGCGCCTGAAGCAGATCATGGACACGCAGTACGCCGACCGGCCCGACGGCCTGGCCGGCAACGACGACCTCGGCCAGATGTCGGCGTGGTACGTGTTCACCGCGCTGGGCTTCTATCCGGTGGCGCCGGGCAGCGGCGAGTACATCATCGGGCGGCCGTTCCTGCCCAAGGCAACGCTGCACCTGCCCAATGGCAAGGCGTTCACCATCATCACCGAGGGCCTGGCCAGGAAGGGCAACGACTACATCGGCTCGGTCACGCTCAACGGCACGCCGCTGCAGCGCACCTTCCTGCGCCATGAGGAAATCCTCGCCGGTGGCGAACTCCGCTTCACCCTGCAGGCCACGCCCAACCAGGCCTGGCCGGGGCCGGGCGCCGAGCAGCCGTATTCGATGTCGCGCTGAAGCACCGGGCGCACCCGGGGCCCGGGCCCCGGCGGGGTCCAGCCCGATCACGCGGCAGCGATGTCGGCGTCTTCACAATGCGGCAGTCGGCCAGCCCCGCAGTGGGTGCTGCGCCAAGCAGCGACGAGGAAGGACAGCATGCGCAGCATCTGGGTGGGGCTTGCCCTGGCATTGGCGTGGAACAGCGCGAAGGCCGAAGAATTGACGGTATCGGCGGCTGCCAGCCTGGTCGATGCGTTCGGCGAGATCGCGACCGCCTACGAGCGCGAGAATCCCGGCACCGACGTGCATCTCAACACCGCCGCCTCCGGCGTGCTGCTGCAGCAGATCCGCCAGGGCGCACCGGCCGACGTGTTTGCCTCGGCCGATGATTTCACTATGGAAGAGGCTGCGCGGCTGAAGCTGATCGATCCCGCGCAGCGCCATGTGTTCGCACGCAACAGCCTGGTCGTGGTGGTGCCGCCCACGACCAGCGCCGCGCCGAAAAAGTTGAGCGATCTCGCGGCGCCCACGGTAAAGCGGATCGCGGTGGGCAATCCGGAGTCGGTCCCGGCCGGGCGCTACACGCGAACGGCGCTGCAGGCCGCCCGGTTGTGGCAGCCGCTCTCGCCGAAATTCATCACTACCCAGAACGTGCGCCAGGCGCTGGACTATGTTGCCCGGGGCGAGGTCGATGCCGGCTTCGTGTACGGCAGCGATGCGAGCGCATTGAAGCAACGCGTGCGCGTCGCCTTCACCGTGCCGGTCGCCGAGCCGATCAATTACCCGATCGCGCCGGTTGCACGCAGTCCGCGCAGCGCCCAGGCGCGGGCGTTCATCGCCTTCGTGCGCTCGCCGGCCGGCCAGGCCATCCTGGTCCGCCATGGGTTCAGCGGGGCCGGGACGCCGTAGTGGAGATGGATTGGACCGCCGTGGTCCTGTCGCTGAAGGTGGCGGGCTGGGCGACGTTGATCAATCTGGTGATCGGCGTGGGTCTTGGCGCGGCGTTCGCGCGGTGGCGGTTTCCGGGCCGCGAGCTGCTGGATACCCTGTTCACGCTGCCGATGGTGATGCCACCGACGGTGCTGGGGTATTACCTGCTGGTGCTGGTCGGCCGCAATGGACCGATCGGCGCGTGGCTGGATGACACGCTGGGGATCCAGTTGATCTTCACCTGGCAGGGGGCCGTGCTGGCGGCGGCCATCGTGTCGTTTCCGCTGGTGTTCAAGCCGGCGCGCGCCGCCTTCGAAGGCGTGGATGCACAGCTGGAACAGGCTGCCCGGGTGTTGGGGGCACGCGAATCCAGCCTGTTCTTCCGCATCACCCTGCCGTTGGCCTGGCGCGGCATCCTGCCCGGCCTGCTGCTGGCATTCGCACGCTCGATGGGCGAATTCGGCGCGACCTTGATGGTGGCCGGCAGCATTCCCGGCAAGACCCAGACCTTGTCGATCGCGGTGTACGAAGCGGTGCAGACCGGCAAGGACGGGCGCGCCAACTTCCTGGTGCTGGTGACCTCGGTCATCTGCGTGACCGCGCTGCTGTTGGCCGGGCGCTTCGCCGCGGGTCCGCAGGAAGGCAGTGCGCGGCGATGAGCGCCTTCGACCTGCGTATCCGCAAGCAGCTGACCTCGCCGGGGCGATCCTTCGCGCTGGACATCACGCTGCGCACGGACAGCCGCCGGGTGGTGCTGTTCGGCGATTCCGGTGCGGGCAAGAGCATGACGCTCAACGCCATCGCCGGCCTGATCCGGCCCGATGCGGGATGGGTGCGTGTGGACGGGCAGACGCTGTTCGATAGTGCGCAGGGCTGCGATCTTTCGCCGCAGGCGCGGCGGCTGGGCTATGTGTTCCAGGACTACGCGTTGTTCCCGCACCTGACCGTGCGCCAGAACATCGCGTTCCCGCTGACCGAGGGCCTGATGAACCCGCGCAGGGGGCAACGGATTGCCGCGGTCGAGCAATGGCTGGATGCACTGCAGATCGGCCATGTCGGGGATCAATACCCGCGCGATGTCTCCGGCGGGCAGCGTCAGCGTACTGCCGTGGCGCGTGCGCTGGTGGCCAACCCGCGGGCGCTGCTGCTGGATGAGCCGTTCGCGGCGCTCGATCATGGCAGCCGCGGTGCGACGCGCAAGGGACTGGAAACCCTGCTGGACACCCTGGGCATTCCGGTGCTGCTGATCACGCATGACCCGGAGGATGTCGCTGCGTTCGGCGACCACGTGCTGCATGTGCGCGATGGTGTCAGCCAGCACAGCCCACCGGCGTTGACAGCGCGCCGCTAGCTCGCCGCCGTGCGGTGCAGTGCAGGACGGCTCAGGGATCGATCAGGCCGGCGGCACGGGCCGCGGCGAGGTCGTCCGGCGTGTCGATATCCTGCTCCAGCCCGGGGCCGTCCACCAGGCTCAGTGCATCGGCCGGCAGGGCGCGCAGCCGTGCGCGGAAGCCGCGGTCGTCGTCGTCGTGCGTGCCCAGTGCGGCAAACCAGTCGCCCGGGACCACCGCCGGTACGCCGGCGCTTCCGGCCAGCCGCGTCGCCGCGCAGCCGGAGGTGGCCGTGCGCGCGGCATGCAGCAACCGTTCCAGATGGGCGGCGGTCAGCGTCGGCTGATCGCAGGTCATCACCAGCACCCGCGGCATGTCACGCAGCAGCGGCGCAGCGGCTTGCAGGCTCCCGGCGAGCCCGCGCTGCGGGGCCAGGTTGAGGACGCTGCGGTGGTCGAGATCGGCCAGCGCGCCGGCGATCGGGCCCGCTGGTTCGGCCAGCACGACCACCAACCGGCTCGGCAAGGTCGCCGCACCCAGGCGGGCGGCACGGTGCATCAGGGTCTCGCCGTCGCGGCGCAGCAGTTGTTTCGGTTGGCCGAGCCGTCTGCTGCTGCCGGCGGCCAGCAGCAGTACCGCATGCGGGGGCAGGCAGGGCATGCCGGTCACGGCGATGCCAGCGGTGATCCGTGACGCCAGGCCTGCAACTGCGCGGCGATGCACAGTGCGATCGCCTCCGGCCCGCGTCCCCCCAGGGCGAGCCCGATCGGGGAGCGCAGCCGTGGCGCCAGCGCGGCGGCATCGGCCGACGGCAACAGCTTGAACAGGTCCTCGCGCCGCCGGTCCGGCCCCAGCAGGCCGATGAAGGGCACCGCGGTGGGCGCGAGCTGCAGCAGGGCCTCAAGGTCGAGTTCGAAATTGTGGTGCATCACCAGGGCGGCATCGGGCACCACCGGGCCCTGCAGCAGCGTGCTCAGCGCTGCGGACACCGCCGCATCCCCGACGTGGCTGCGCGCACGCCAGCTGGCACGCGGGTCGTGCAGCACGACCCGCCAGCCCAGTCCCTGCAATGTCGGCAGCAGCGGGCCTGCCTCCGGCCCGGTGCCCAGCAGCAGCACGCGCGGGGCGCGCTGCCAGTCGCATCGCCAGTGCGTGCGGGGCGCCGGCCACGGCACGGGGGCGGACGCGAGGTGATGCGCCGTCGCTGCATCCTCGCACCGGGCTTCAATGCGGCCGTCGGCGTGCAGGGTCAACTGCAGCGGCGCATCGCCGCGCAGCCAGGCCTGGAACACGGCCTCGATACCAGCCAGCGCGGGTAGCGGCAGCAGGGCGACCCGCTGCCGGCCGCGGCACCCCACGGCGTTGCCGCCAAACAACGCGTCATCGTCGCGGGTGTCGATCTCCAGCCATTCGATGCGCGCGTGTTCCACCGCCGCCATCGCGCGGCGTTCGATCTCCGGTTCCAGGCAGCCGCCACTGAGCCATCCCACATGGCCGCTCGTGCGGAACAGCACGGCGGTGCCGGCCCGCGTGTAGGTCGAGCCGTCGGTTTCCAGCACCACCGCCAATGCGGCCGGCAGATGCTGCCGGCACGCCTCGGCGGCGGCCTGCAGCACCTGCGCCAGATTGCCGTCCTGCACCGGCAGGGCGGTCGTTGCGGGGGCGGCCGTCATCCCAGCTCGGGCAACCCGGCCAGCAGTTTGTCCAGCGTGACCGGGTACTCGCGGACGCGGGTGCCGGTGGCGTTGTAGATCGCGTTGGCGACCGCCGCGCTGACACCGCACAGGCCCAGTTCGCCGACACCCTTGGCCTTCATCGGCGAGGACACCGGATCGGTCTCGTCCAGGAACACCACCTCCTGGTGCGGAACGTCAGCATGCACCGGCACTTCATAGCCGGCCAGGTCGTGATTGACGAAGAAGCCCAGCCGCGTATCGACCGCGAGCTCTTCGGAGAGCGCCGCACCGATGCCCATCGTCATCGCACCGATCACCTGGCTGCGCGCGGTTTTCGGGTTGAGGATGCGCCCGGCGGCGCACACCGCCAGCATGCGCCGGATCCGGCTTTCACCGGTGGCCACGTCCACGCCGACCTCGACGAAGTGCGCGGCGAACGTGGACTGCTGGAAGCGCTCTTCGAGTTCGGCGAATTCAATGCTGTCTTCCACCACCAGCTCGCCCGCGGCGGCGGCCTTGCCCAGTGCCGCCGAGCGTGCGCCATCGGCCACGCGGCCCTTGGCGAAGGTCGCCGTGGCCGGATCGAAGCCCAGCCGGCTGGCCACCGTTTCGCGCAGCTTGGTACAGGCGGCGTAGACGCCGGCGGTGGCGCTGTTGGCGCCCCACTGGCCGCCGGAACCAGCCGAGGCCGGGAAGCTGGAATCGCCGAGCTTGACCGTGACGTCCTCCAGCGCGACGCCCATCATCTCTGCCGCGGTCTGGCCCAAGATGGTGTAGCTGCCGGTGCCGATATCGGTCATGTCGGTTTCAACGGTGACATGGCCCTTGGCATCCAGCCGGATGCGCGCGCCGGATTTCATCACCAGGTTGTTGCGGAACCCTGCGGCAACGCCCATGCCGATCAGCCAGCGCCCATCGCGGTGCTGGCCGGGGGTGGCGTTGCGCTTGTCCCAGCCGAAGCGCTCGGCGCCCTGGCGCAGGCACTGCACCAGCTGGCGCTGCGAGAAGGGGCGCTCGGGCTTGGCCGGGTCGACCTGGGTATCGTTGCGGATACGGAATTCGATGGGATCCAGGCCGACCTTTTCGGCCATCTCGTCCATCGCGATCTCCAGCGCCATCAGGCCGGGCGTTTCGCCGGGCGCGCGCATCGCATTGCCTTCGGGCAGGTCGAGGCTGGCCAGGCGCAGCCCGGCCAGGCGGTTGGCACCGGCGTACAGCAGCTTGGTCTGCTGGACCGCTTCCTCGGGCGAGCCGCCCTGCAGGTTGCCCGACCAGGATTCGTGACCGATCGCGGTCAAGGTGCCCTCGGCGGTGGCGCCCAGCCGGATGCGCTGGATCGTCGCGGGGCGATGCGTGGTGTTGTTGGCGATCAGCGGGCGCGCCAGCGCCACCTTGACCGGCCGCTTGGCCGCGCGTGCACCGAGTGCGGCCAGCACCACATCGGCACGGATGAAGAGCTTGCCGCCGAAACCGCCCCCGATGTACGGCGAGATCAGCCGCACGTTGTCCTTGGGCAGCCCAAGCGTCTGGGCCAGGTCGGTCCGGCCCCAGTCGATCATCTGGTTGGAGGTCCACACGGTGAGCTTGTCGCCTTCCCAGGCGGCCAGCGTTGCATGCGGCTCCATCATCGCGTGCGACTGGTCCGGAGTGTGGTAAGTCGCATCGAGCGTGACCGGTGCATCGCCGAAGGCCTTCTCGAAGTTGCCCACGCGTGCATCCGGATCGGTGTCCTGGAAGTGGGTGCCGGCCTTCTTCGCGGCGGCCAGATCGTAGGCGCCTTTCTGCGGTGCGTAGCGCACCTTGACCCGTTCGGCCGCGGCGCGGGCCTGTTCAAAGGTTTCGGCCACCACCAGCGCCAGCGCCTGATGGTAGTGCTGCACCTCGGGGCCGCCGAGCAGGGGCGCGGCGTTGCGCTTGCTCAGCTTCAGCTCGCCCGCGGTCTGGGCGGTGACGATCGCCAGCACCCCCGGCGAGCGGCGGGCAGCGTCCAGTTCGATCCCGGTGACCCGGCCCTTGGCGATCGTGGCCGGCACCACGCACCCGTAGGCGGGGGCGCTGGTGGCGTCGTACCACTCGTAGGCGTAGGGCGCCTGGCCGGTGGTCTTGAGCGGGCCATCGATGCGGTCCAGCGGCTTGCCGACCACCTGCATCTGATCGATCGGATTGGTGTTGGCGGGCGTGTCGAATTTCATGGCTTACCCCTTTGCCTGCAGGAGGACGGCGGCGAGCGTGCGCTCGGCCAGCAGCACCTTGTATGCGTTCTGCGGTGAGGGCGATGCACCGCCGAGCAGCTGCGCCATCACGGCCTTCGCCCCTTGTGGCAGCAGCGCATCGGCGGCGTCGCTGCGCCACGGTTTGTGGGCCACGCCGCCCAGCGCGACCCGGCCGCTGCCATCGGGCTGGATCACCGCGGCGACGGACACCAGCGCGAACGCATACGAGGCGCGGTCGCGCACCTTGCGGTAGATGTGGGTGCCGCCCAGCGGCGCGGGCAGGGTGGCGGCCGCGATCAGCTCGCCTTTTTCCAGCACCGTTTCGATATGCGGCGTGGTCCCGGGCGCGCGGTAGAACGCGGCCAGCGGGATCCGGCGGCTGCTGCCATCGGGGCGGATGGTTTCCACCACCGCATCGAGCGCCATCATCGCCACGGCCATGTCGCTGGGGTGCGTTGCGATGCAGGACGGACTCGTCCCGATCACCGCCAGCTGGCGGCTGACGCCGCCGATGGCCGCGCAGCCACTGCCGGGCAGCCGCTTGTTGCACGGCTGGGCGGTGTCATAGAAGTACGGGCAGCGGGTGCGCTGCAGCAGATTGCCGGCGGTGGTCGCCTTGTTGCGCAGCTGGCCGGACGCGCCGGCCACCAGGGCGCGGGTGACCAGCGCGTAATCGCGCCGGATGCGTGCATCGGCGGCCAGGTCGGTATTGCGGACCAGTGCACCGATCCGCAGGCCGCCTTCGGCGGTGGCTTCGATGGTGTCCAGCGAGAGCCCGTTGACATCGATCAGGTGCGCCGGGGTCTCGATCTCCAGCTTCATCAGGTCCAGCAGGTTGGTCCCGCCCGCGATGAAGCGTGCGCCCTGGGTGCGGGCGGCCGCGGCCGCCGCCGCGGCGGGCGAGGTCGCGCGTTCGTAGGTGAAGGCTCTCATGCGCGCTTCCCCCCGACATCTTCGATCGCTTCAACGATGTTGGAATACGCACCGCAACGGCAGATGTTGCCGCTCATGCGTTCGCGGATCTCTTCGGCGGTCAGCGCGGCGCGCGAGGCGAGGTCACCGGTCACGTGGCTGGGAACGTTGTCGCGGACCTCCTGCAGCACCGCCACCGCCGAGCAGATCTGCCCGGGCGTGCAGTAGCCGCACTGGAAGCCATCGTGTTTGACGAAGGCGGCCTGCATCGGATGCAGTTTCTCCGGCGAACCCAGCCCTTCGATGGTGGTGATCTTCGCGCCGTCATGCATCACGGCAAGGGTCAGGCAGCTGTTGATCCGGCGGCCGTCCACCAGCACCGTGCAGGCACCGCACTGGCCGTGGTCGCAGCCTTTCTTGGTGCCGGTCAGGTGCAGGTGCTCACGCAGCGCGTCCAGCAGGGTCACGCGGGTATCGAGCTGCAGCGAGCGCTGCTTGCCGTTGACCTCGAAACTGACCTCGGCGGCGACCGGTGCTCGCGCACCTTCGGGGCCCTGCGCCTCGGCGACGGCCGTGGGGACGACCATCGCGGTGGCCGAACCGGCGCTGAGTTTCAACAGGTCACGCCGGCTCAGCGCGAAAGGGGGGGGAGTGCTCATGGATCAGCTCCTCGTTGGCTAGTAGGGACTTGGCTGACGGAACTGTGCAGCGCGCCTCAGCGGACACGTGGCGCAGAGGGTGCAGAAGGCAGGGGGCCTGGTTCCGGATGATGGACAGGATCGGGTTGGCATGCGGTGAAGCGGGGTGAAGGCGATGCGTGCGGGGCGGCGATCGATGCCGTCGCACTGCCGCGCAGTCCGCCGTTCAATGAATACGCTGTGGCGATGCCGTGCGCGCGCAGCTGCCGTGCCGCCGCCGCGCTGCGGCGACCGGTGGCGCAGAACAGCAGCAGCGGGCGGCCGCTGGGAAGTTCGGCCTGCCGCTGCAGCAGCTCCGGCGCCGGCACCCATTGCGCGTTGGCGCCGCTGGGCTGCGCAACGCGCTCGTGCGCATCGCGCAGGTCGATCAGGTGGAAGCCGGCCTCGCGCGCGGCGTGCAGCGAGGGGGCGTCGTAGTCCACCGTGAGCTCTTCCAGCGCCTGTGCCAGCTCGCGCTGCGCGACCGCTTCGCAGCCGCCGTGCAGCCTGCAGCCGCGGGCGGGATCGATGGGCAGGCGCTGGGTCTGGTTGTCGAGCAGATCGACCAGCACCAGCGCACCGGCCGTGACCGGCAGGCCCAGGAGCTGCTTGAGGGCTTCGTTGGCCTGCAGTGTGCCGAGCACACCGGGCACGGTACCGAGCACGCCGGATTCCGCGCAGCTGCCGAACGTCTGCGCTGAAGGCGGCTCGGGCCACAGGCAGCGCAGGCAGGGGCCGCTGGGCGCGATCACCTGCAGCTGGCCTTCGTACTGATGCACGCTGGCCAGGATCAGCGGAATGCCGGCCAGCTGCGCGGCATCGTTGCTGAGGTAGCGGCTGCGCATGTCATCGGTGCACTCCAGGACCAGATCGAAACGCGCGAACACCGCGCCGACGCTCGCCGCAGTCAGCGGCGTATCGAACACCTCCACCTGCAGCGCCGGATTGAGGGCCTGCAGGCGTGCTGCGGCAAGATGGGCCTTGGGCTGGCCGACATCCGCCGCCGTGTACAGCGTCTGGCGGTGCAGGTTGCTCGCCTCCAGGTGATCGCCATCCACGATGCCCAGTGTGCCGATCCCGGCGCCGGCCAGATAGGCCAGTGCCGGGCTGCCGAGCCCGCCGGCGCCGATCACCAGCACGCGCGCCGCGGCCAGCCGGGCCTGGCCGTGTTCGCCGACCTCGCGCAGGCGCATCTGGCGGGCATAGTCCGGTGTGAACGCAGGCGCGGCGGGCGCCGCGTGATGCGTGTGGGCGTGCGTGTGGGGGTGCGCGTGCGGGGCGGCGGCATTGAGGTCATCCGCGGCCGGGCCGACCCCGTGCGAGCACACGACCCACTGCGCTTCGCCCTCCAGATAATGTTCCTTCTTCCACACCGGCAGCCGGTGCTTGAAGGCATCGATGACATAGCGGCAGGCACGGAACGCGGCATCACGATGCGGCGAGGAAACGCCGACCCACACCGCCAGGTCACCCACCTCGAGAACACCGCTGCGGTGCGCACCGACCACCTGTACCTCGCCGAAGCGCGCGCGGGCCTCGTCCAGGATGCGTTCGCCCTCGGCCATCGCCAGTTCGGTGTAGACCTCGTATTCCAGACCACGCACATCGCGGCCATCGTTGCGGTTGCGCACCCAGCCCTCGAACGCGCAGAAACCGCCGTGCGCAGGATCGGCCAGCGCCGCCTGCAGTGCCGGTACGTCCAGCGGAACCGCACTGACCGAGAACCCGCTCATCCGCCGTTGACCGGCGGAATGAACACGACGGTATCGCCATCGCGCAGGGGGTGTTCCCAGTCGCAGAAGCGCGTGTTGACCGCGACTTTCAGGGCCGTGGCCGGCAGCGCGAATCCGTACCGCTGGCGAAGCTGGTCGTACAGCTCTGCCACCGAGGTGGCGGCGGTTTCGAGGCGCTCAGCTCCGATCCCGGCGTGTTCGCGCAGCTGCGCGTAGTAGCGAAGCTCGAGCGTGGGCATCAGTGCAGCTCCAGGTGCTGGTGGGCCTGGTGGAACTCGGCCGGGGTGTTTACGTTGTCCAGCGCCATGCCGGGGCTGGGCAACAGATGGGTATGCAGCTGCAGCAGGGCCTTGCGCGGGCAGTGCAGGTCCTGCGCATTGCGCTGGGCCAGCAGCGCCGCCGAGGAGGGCTCCCAGATCGCACACAGCGGCTCGGGCAGACCGTCATGCCGGCTGGTGAACGCGGTGGCGTCGCAGGCGGGATCCCGGGCGAGGATCAACTGCTGCAGCGTCCCGGCATCCAGCAGCGGCAGGTCGCAGGCCACCACCAGCCATGCGTGGGCGGGGTAAGCGCGTTGCGCGGTGAGGATACCGGCCGCGGGGCCGGTGCTGTCGACCTGGTCGATCAGGGTGGGCAGCCGTGCACGCAGCGGATCATCGCGCTGCGCGGCGCGGATGGAGACGAAGGCGGTGTCCAGCGCCAGCGCCTGCAGCAGGCCCCAGGCGCGCAGCAACTGCGGCTGGCCCTGGTAGTCCAGCAGGGCCTTGTCGGCCTGCATCCGGCGGCTGGCACCGCCGGTGAGCAGCAGTGCGGCAAGCGGCGCGCTCATGCGGGCAGCGCCACGTCGGATTTGCCGCCGCGTTTGGCGACCAGCCGGATCTGTTCGATCACGATCGCGTGCGAGAGCGCCTTGCACATGTCATACAGGGTCAGGGCGGCGATGCTGGCGCCGGTCAGCGCCTCCATCTCGACCCCGGTGGTGCCGTGGCAGCCGACCGTGCAGTCGATCACGGCGGTGTCGCCCTCCATCTGGATCGCCACGTCGCAGCGCTGCAGGCTCAGCGGGTGGCACAGCGGGATCAGCTGTGAGGTTGCCTTGGCGCCCATCACCCCGGCGATATGCGCCACGGTCAGCACCGCGCCCTTGGGCAGCACGAATTCTGCGTCGTGCAGCTGCCGCGCCACCTCGGGCGGGAAGCGCACCCGCGCCTGGGCATGGGCGACGCGGTCGGTGGGTATCTTGCCGCCGACATCGACCATGCGCGGTCGGGCATCGGCGCCCACGTGCGAGAGCGCTGACGCACCCGCATCGGGAGAGAGGGGAAGCGTGGAGGGCGTTGCAGTCACATCAGCCACCTATGTAGTGCATTTCGATACGGCGCCGGTCAGTGCGGGTGCGCGCTCCGCGCACTTCGCTGTAGCGGTCATTGCGTGCCCCCCAGATCGCGGCGAGCGCGCGCCCAAGCGCCGCATCGTCGCTGCCATCACGTAGCAGCGTGCGCAGATCGGTCCCGCTGGAGGCGAACAGGCAGGTGTAGAGCTGGCCTTCCGACGACAGGCGGGCCCGCGTGCAGTCGCCGCAGAACGGCTTGGAAATCGAGGAAATCAGGCCGATCTCCCCCTGGCCATCGACGAACCGGTAGCGGCTGGCGACTTCCCCGGCGTGCTTGGGCGGCATCGCCAGCAGCGGCCAGCGCGCCGAGATCCGCGCGTGCAGCTGCTGCGACGGCACCACCGCATCGGCGGCCCATGCGTTGCGATTACCCACGTCCATGAATTCGATGAAGCGCAGCACGACGCCGGTGCCGCGGAAGCGCGCGACCAGGTCCAGCGCGCCGGCGTCGTTGAGGCCGCGCTGCAGGACCGTGTTGATTTTCACCCCGTCGGGGAAGCCCGCCGCAACGGCGGCCTCGATCCCGCGCAGCACCGCCTCCACATCGCCGCGCCCGCCGCTGATCTGCCGGAACAGTGCCGCATCCAGCGTATCCAGGCTGACCGTGACCCGATCCAGGCCGGCGTCGGCCAACGCCGCGGCCTGCCTGTCCAGCAGTACGCCATTGGTGGTCAGGGCGATATCGTCGATGCCGTCGATCGCGCGCAGCCGTCCGACCAGCTCCGGCAGCCCTTGGCGCAGCAAGGGTTCGCCACCGGTCAGGCGCAGCTTGCTGACGCCGAGCCGCGCGGCCTGGCGGCAGACCCGTGCGATCTCATCGAAACTGAGCCGCGCGTCGTTGTCGAGGAACGCGTAGTCCTCGCCGTACGTGGACACCGGCATGCAGTACGTGCAGCGGAAGTTGCAGCGGTCCATCACCGAAATACGCAGATCGCGCAGCGGGCGGCCGCGCTGATCCAGCACCGGTTTCACGGGCGCCTGCGCGGCATTGCGGGGCGGGGCGAGCAGGCGGCTCATGTCACCACCGGTGCAGCCGCAATGGCTGCCCGACATCGACTTCGGTGCCGGCGGGAAGCTCGACCACGCCGGCGGTGCCCGATAGGGCGGTGAAATCGCCGGAATTTCGTGAGCCGACCGGTGTGGCGTGCAGCCCGGTGGCCGGGTCGCTCTCCAGATGCACCGGAATGAACTGGGTCAGGCCACCGGAGGCCACCTCTGCGGTCATGTGCACCCACTCCGGTGCCGCCGGACCGTGGCCCATCGAAGCCAGCAGTGCCGGGCGCACGTAGCGGAGCATGCACACCAGCGAGGACACCGGGTTGCCCGGCAGTGCGAAGACCAGCTGGCCAGCCGGGCCGACGCCGAACCACATCGGCTTGCCGGGCCGCTGAGCGATGCCGTGGAAACGGCACGTCACGCCCAGCCGCTCAAGCGTCCCGGGCAGATAGTCGCGCTGGCCCATCGAAACACCGCCGGACAGCACCAGCACCGGATAGGCCTGGAGCAGGCGGGACAGGCGGGCAGCGAGCGCCTCGGGATCATCGCGCAGGTGGTGCAGGGCGGCGTGTTCGATCCCGGCATCGTGAAGGGCGGCCATCAAGGCCAGATCGTTCGACCGGCGGATGCGCCCCGGCGGCAAGGCGGCATCGACGTCCACCAGTTCATCGCCGGTCGCCACGATGGCCGCCGCAGGCACGGCAGCGACTCTCGGGGCCGCGACACCGTTGGCGGCGAGCAGAGCCATTTCGGTCGGGCCGATGCGCATCCCGGCGCTGAGAACCTCGCTGCCGGCGGCGCAATCGCTGCCGGTGCGATGGATGAACTGCCCCGGCGCGGGCGTCGCGCTGTCACGCAGCGCGTAGCCCTCGGCGGTGCGCTGCAGCTGTTCGATCGGAATGATGCAGTCGGCGCCCTCCGGGAGCGGCGCGCCGGTGCTGATCTCGATGCAGGTGCCGGGATCGACCAGGATCTGCCCGTGGCTGCCGGCCATCTGCGCGCCCGCGACCGAAAAGGCCGCCGGCAGGGTCGGCTGCCAACGTACCGCGATGCCATCCATCATGACCCGGTCGAAGGGCGGCTGGGGGCGTTCGGCGTAGACGCTCTGGGCCAGGATGCGTCCTGCCGCGGCGGCCAGGGCCACGGATTCGGCCTGCACCGGCGGCAACGCGGTGCGCACCGCGTGCCATGCCTCTTCCACCGTGATCAGCGGCCTCACCCGCAGCGCCCGGGTTCACGCGCTGGCGCGGGAGGGAGGCAACAGCGATGGAGAGGACAGGCAGGCACGGCGGAGACTCGATCTGAGGGGGCTGGCGCTGTGCCCGCCGGGGCCGCCGTGGAGCAGGCGGTGCCGGAGGCCAGGGCTGGCGGAGTGTTCAGAGGGTCCAGTGTGGGGATCGGCGTGTGATGTGCGGATCACGACGCCCCCCGGATCTCACCGCATGACCTTGTCCGGCGTGATCGGCGTGCTGCGGATTCGCTTGCCGGTGGCGTGGTGGATCGCGTTGCAGATCGCCGCCGAAACGCCGACCAGCCCGATCTCACCGACGCCCTTTGCGCCCAGGCTGCTGACCACGCGGTCGTCTTCCTCCACGAACAGCACCTCCACATCGTGGATATCGGCATTCACCGAGACGTGGTACTGGGCCAGATCATGGTTCATGAAGCGGCCGAACCGATGGTCTGATTCGGTGTGCTCGTGCAGCGCCGCGCCGATGCCCCAGACCACCCCGCCGATGATCTGGCTGCGTGCGGTGGTCGGATTCAGGATGCGCCCGGCCGCGATCGCACTGACCACGCGCATCACCCGCACGGTGCCCAGGTCCTCGTCGACCCGGACCTCCACGAACACCGCGCTGTGGGTGGCGCGGGTATAGCGCCGCTGCTGCAGCACATTGGGCAGCAGCAGGTACTTGGCTTCGATGCTGGCCTTGCCGGCGTCGGCCAGCAGCGCGGTCAGCGCAATCGCACTGGCAGGATCGTCGCGCAGGGCGAGGGTGCCGTTGACGAACACCACGTCGTCCAGCCCGGCCCGGTTGAAGGCCGAATACTGCAGCCCACTGGCGAGGGCAAGCAGCTGCCGGCGCAGCTTGGCGCAGGCACCGTCCACCGCCGAGCCCACGGTGCTGACATGGGAAGAACCGCCCTCGATCGGTGCCACCGGCAGGGTGGAATCCCCGAGCTGGAAGGTGACCTGCTCCAGCGGCAGGCCCAGCGCTTCGGCGGCGATCATGCTCATCACGGTATAGGTGCCGGTGCCGATATCGCTGGCGGCACTGCTGACCACCAGACGGCCATCGGCATGCAGTTCGGCATGCGCGCGCGCGAACATCTGCATCGCATCCCACTGGCCGGTGGCCATGCCCCAGCCGACCCATTCGTTGCCTTCACGGCGGGCGCGTGGCAGCGGGGCACGCGCGGCCCAGCCGAAGCGCTCGGCGCCGCGCTGGTAGCACTCGCGCAGCGCCTTGGTAGAGAACGGTTTGCCATCGGCGGGATTGGTCTCGGCGTAGTTCTTCAGGCGCAGCGCCAGCGGATCCATGCCGATCTCGTTGGCCAGCTCGTCCATCGCCACTTCCAGCGCGTGCATGCCGTGGGACGCGCCCGGGGCGCGCATGTCGATGGGGGTGTACTGGTCCAGATCGACCACCTTGTAGCCCACGTGCACGTTGTCGCAGGCATACAGCTGGCCGCTCCAGTTCACCACGACCTCCACGTAATCCTCGATCCGCGAGGTTTCGGCGACCGCCTCATGCCAGATCGCGCGCAGGGTGCCGTCGGCATCGGCGGCGAGCTTGACCCGCTGCACGGTCTCCGGGCGGTGGCCGAAGGTGAACATCTGCTGGCGGGTCAGCACCACCCGCACCGAACGCTCCAGCGCCAGCGCGCCCATCACCGCCAGCGGCAACTGGTACTGCGGCCGCAGCCCGGCACCGAACGCGCCGCCCACGTAGGCATTGCGCACCGTGACCTTGCGCTTGGGCAGGCCGAACACATGCGAGACATACCAGCGGCTGTTCTGCGAGCCCTGGGTCTTGTCGTGGATGGTCAGGTGCCCGTCCTCGCCGCGGATCACCGTGCTGGCGAACAGCTCCATCGGGTTGTGATGCTCCACGCCACTGTAGAAGTCCGCCGAGATCCGGTGCGCCGCCTGGGCGAAGGCCTCCTCCGGCGTGCCCTTGTCCTTGGGCGGGGCGGAGAATCCGGCCTTCATCTTGCGGGGCGCGCGTGCGCGGTCGACCGAGGCGACCAGGTTGGTTTCGTGCGGGTGCGCTTCGTAGCGCACGCCCACCCGTCCCGCCGCATGCCGGGCCGCCTCGAAGGTCTCCGCCAGGACCAGCGCCACCGGCTGGCCGCTGTACAGGATCCTGTCGTCATACAGCGGCCGGAACGGCGATCCGGCCGGGGCGGTCATGTCCTTGTAGAAGATGCCGGCGCCGCGCATGTGCGGCCGGTCCAGATGGGTCAATATCCGCAGCACCCCCGGCACGGCGAGCGCCGCCTCCAGATCGAAACCCAGGATCCGGCCGGTGGCGATGCCGCTGTTGACCACCACGCCGTAGACCAGGTCCGAGGCCGGCCATTCGGCGGCGTAGCGCGCCTGGCCGGTGACCTTGGCCCGGCCATCGATGCGGGGCGTGCCGGTGCCGGTCGGCACATGGCCGGTGCCGGGCTCGGCGACAGGTACCTGCGGCTGGTTCGGGTAAGCGCTCATGCGGCATGCTCCGGTTGACCGCGGCGTCCACCCCGGTTGTCGATGGTGCCCTCGGTCGCGGCCTGCAGGGCGCGCACCACGGCACGCCGCGCGAGCGGGATCTTGAAGGCGTTCTGGCCCTGCGACTGCGCACCGGCCAGCAGCTCGGCGGCCGCGGCCTCGAATGCCGCATCCTCCGGCATCGCTCCGACCAGCCGCTGTTCGGCCGCGGTACTGCGCCAGGGTTTGTGCGCCACGCTGCCCAACGCCAGGCGGGCGCCGACGATGCGTCCGTCCGCCCCGATATGCAGTGCGGCCGCGACCGAGACCAGTGCGAAGGCATACGACAGGCGCTCGCGGATCTTCAGGTAGGCGCTGTGCGCGGCAAACTGCGGCGCGGGGGGCAAGCTGAGGTGGGTGATCAGCTCGTCCGCCGCCAGGGTGGTGTCATGCTGCGGCTGCTCGCCCGGCAGGCGATGGAACGCATCGAAGGGAATCGTGCGGGTGCCGCGCACGCTGGCCACATGCACGGTGGCGTCCAGCGCTGCCAGGGCGACACACATATCGGATGGGTGCGTGGCGATGCAGTGCTCGCTGGCGCCGAAGATCGCATGGTATTTGGTCAGCCCGCCCACCGCCGAACAGCCGCTGCCCGGCGCGCGCTTGTTGCACGGCGTCGTGGTGTCGTAGAAGTAGGTGCAGCGTGTGCGCTGGAGCAGGTTGCCGCCGTTGCTGGCCATGTTGCGGATCTGCGGCGAAGCGCCGGCGAGAATGGCCGCCGAGAGCAGCGGGTAGCCGCGTTCCACCCGTGGGTGATACGCCGTATCGGCGTTGCGCGCGGTGGCGCCGAGCTGCAGCCCGCCATCGTCCAGCGGGGTGATGGCGTCCAGCGGCAGCGCATTGATGTCCAGCAGCCCCGCGGGCTGCATCACCTGCAGCTTCATCAGATCAAGCAGGTTGGTGCCGCCGGCGACCGGCCGGACCTCGCGCGCGGGTGCGGCCGCCAAATGCTGCAGTGCATGCTGCAGTGACGCGGCGCGCTCGTAGTGGGCGGGAATCATGCCGGCACCGTGCCGGGCGTCCAGTGTGCAGGCGGTTGGGCGGGCGAGGGTGCCGGCCCCTGTGTCTCTTCCAGCACGGCCATCACCGCGTCGGTGATCTGTGGGTAGGCGCCGCAGCGGCAGATGTTGCCACTCATCAGCTCGCGCACCTGGTCACGGGTGCAGGCCTGGCCTTCGTTGATCAGCCCCTGTGCGGAGCACAACTGGCCGGGCGTGCAGTAGCCGCACTGCAGGGCGTCCTTCTCGATGAACGCCTGCTGCAGCGGGTGCAGCGCATCGCCCTGCGCCAGGCCTTCCACCGTGACGATCTCCGCCCCGTCCTGCATCACCGCTAGGGTCAGGCAGCTGTTGATCCGGCGCCCGTTGACCAGCACCGTGCAGGCCCCGCACTGGCCGTGGTCGCAGCCTTTCTTGGTGCCGGTCAGCAGCAGGCGGTCGCGCAGCAGGTCCAGCAGGCTGACCGTGGATTCGATCTCCAGCGTGTACGGCGCGCCGTTGATGCGCAGTTGCAGCGGGTACAGCGGGGATGACGCGGGGCGCGCAGTCAGCGGCGCCGCAGGGGAGGGAACAACATCGCTCATGGCAGATCCGGCTAGTGCGTGTGGCCCCACCGTGCGCCACGCACCGTCTAATCGGGGTGCACGTTGCATGTGCTCCGCGCGAAGCCGCCGGCCCCACGGCCGGCCGGCTCAGTCGGAGGCGCCGGTCGTGGCGGTGGCCGGCAGGGGCTTCCAGGCTTGCAGCAGGGGCAGCGGGTCGTATGCGCCGCCTTCGCCATAGATGCCCCAGTGCAGGTGCGGGGGCGTGCCCTTGGCGTTGCCGGTATCGCCGACATACCCCAGCACCGTCCCGGTATCGACCACCTCTCCCGCGGACAGGCCGTCCCGCCAGCCCTCCAGGTGGGCGTAGTAATAGCGTTCGCGGGCGGGGCCGAGCACCCAGACCTGGCGGCCGCCCAGGCCGCCTTCGCGGACATCGGTGACGATCCCGGGCGTCGCGCTGCGCACCTCGGTGCCGCGCCTGGCGAAGATGTCGATGCCGGCATGGGTCCTGTCCCGCCCACGCGGAGCACCGAATGTATCGGCGACCTGGCGTGCCGCGACGCCAGCCACGGGCACCGGCAGGGAGGTGGGCGGCGGCATCCGCGACAGGTTCCACAGCATCCGCGGCGAATGCGCCAGCGGGCTGTTCCACAGCGCACCGAGGCCCACCACGATCACTGCGACCCCTAGCAGCCGCAGCAGGCCGCGACGCAGGCGCCAGGCGGAGGAGGGGCGCGCACCGGCGGCAGCGCGGGGGGCAGGCGGGCGGGGTGCGGAGGGCGGAACGTCACTCACCGGGGCAGTGGCCTCGTCGAAAACCGGGCCTCCACTGTCCCAGACTCCGCATCAAAGGGGCGTCGGCGCGGTCAGGAGCTGCAGCGCTTGAGCCTGGGCAGCGCGCAGGCTAGAGTCACCGCGACGGTGGTTTTGAGCGGATCCGGCGGTGCAGTATCGGGAAAAAGACATTGCCGCGGCGGATGCAGCCGGCGGCCGGCGGCTGACCCTCGGCCCGGACGTGCCGGTGCTGTGCCGCGCGCGCGACTACGCGGCCGGCACGGTGATCCCGCTGCACCATCACCCCGACCGCCACCAGCTGGTGTACGCACAATCCGGCGTCCTGGTGGTCCAGGCCGGGGCGGGGCGCTGGGTCGTGCCGAACACGCGGGCGATCTGGATGCCGGCGGGCGTCGGCCACAAGGTCAGCTGCATCGGCGCGGTCCAGATGCGCAGTCTGTACATCCTGCCGGACGCGATGGCCCACGCGCCGCCGGCCGCCTCCACGGTATCGGTGACGCCGCTGCTGGGCGCGCTGATCCACGCCGCGGTGGAGGTGGTGCAGCCGTATCGCCGGGATTCGCGTGATGGCCGCTTGATGCAGCTGATCCTCGATGAGCTGCAGACATTGCCACTGCTGGCCCTGCAACGGCCGCAGCCGAGCGATCCACGGCTGCAGGTGATCGGTGCACGGCTGGAATCCATGCCCGAGGATGCCTCCACGCTGCAGGACTGGGCGCTGCACCTGGGGGTGGACGCCAAGACCATCCAGCGCCTGTGCGCTCGCGAACTGGGCATGACCTTCGGCCAATGGCGGCAGCAGGCGCGCCTGCAGCGGGCGCTGGAGCGGCTCGCGCACGGCGAGAAGGTGATCGATGTGGCGTTGTCGCTCGGCTACGCCAGCCCGAGTGCATTCACCGCGATGTTCAAGAAGCGCTTCGGGCAGTTGCCGAGCCGGTTTTTCCAGTGAGGGCGCGCAGCGGGGAGCGGCTGACCGTCTCTGCGTGCGCGACCGCCTGCGGTGCCATTGCCGTTGCCGATGTGACGCAGCGCCCCCATGGTTGAGCCATGAATCGCACGCCGCCGCCTTCCTCTGCCTTGCGCCCGTTCAGCCCCGCGACCCGGGCCTGGTTCAGCGCGGCATTCAGCGCGCCGACCGCCGTGCAGGCGGCCGCGTGGGCCTCCATCGCCACGCGTGCCCACACGCTGGTGATCGCACCGACCGGCTCGGGCAAAACGCTGGCGGCGTTCCTGCATGCCATCGACCAGTTGTTCCAGGTGCGTGACCGGCAGGCCGCCCGCGCCCGCGCCGGGGACACGGCTACCGGGCCGGTCGGGCCGCGCGTGCTGTACATCTCGCCGATCAAGGCGCTCGCCGCCGATGTGCAGCGCAACCTGCAGCGGCCCTTGCAGGGCGTCAGCGCCGAACGCGAACGTCGCGGTGATCCGTCGGTCGCGTTGTCGGTGGCAATCCGCAGCGGCGACACCCCGGCCTCGGAACGGGCGCGGCTGCTGCGACGGCCGCCCGACATCCTGATCACCACGCCGGAATCGCTGTTCCTGATGTTGACCTCCAAGGCGCGCGAGATCCTGCGCGACGTGGATACCGTCATCGTGGATGAGATCCATGCGGTGGCGGGCAGCAAGCGCGGCACCCATCTGGCATTGAGCCTGGAACGGCTGGACCTGCTGCTGCCGGCGCCGGCCCAGCGCATCGGCCTCTCCGCGACGGTGCGCCCGGTAGAGGAGGTGGCACGCTACCTGGGCGGCGACCGCCCGGTGGCGGTGATCCAACCGCCGTCCGCGCGCCACCTCGAGGTCAGGATCGTGGTGCCGGTGGAGGACATGGCCGACATCCCGGCACACGCGGCAGGCACGGAGGAGGGGCCGCCGGGCCGGATCGGCTCGATCTGGCCGCACGTGGAAGCGAGCATCCTCGATCAGATCCTGGCGTGGCGTTCGACCATCGTGTTCGCCAATTCGCGCGGCGTGGCGGAAAAGCTGACCGCGCGCTTGAACGAACTGCATGCCGAGCGCCTCGCCACGGCGCCGTCCTCCCCGCAGCCCCGCCTGGCCGATGCTCCCGATCCGGTGCACTACGGCTCGTTCAATGGCGGCACCAGTGGCCGCGCGAGCGGCGCCCCCGGTCTGATCGCGCGTGCACACCACGGCTCGGTCTCCAAGGAGCAGCGCGCGGGCATCGAACAGGCGCTCAAGTCCGGTGAGCTGCGCTGCGTGGTGGCCACCTCCAGCCTGGAGCTGGGCATCGACATGGGGCTGGTCGACCTGGTGATCCAGGTCGCGGCACCGCCCTCGGTGGCCAGCGCGCTGCAGCGGGTAGGGCGCGCGGGCCACCATGTGGGCGGCCTCTCCACCGGCCTGGTGTATCCGCGCACGCGGCGTGATCTGATCGATGCGGCGGTGGCCGTGGATGCGATGCTGGCAGGCCGTATCGAAACGCTGGTGCCGCCGCGCAATCCACTGGATGTGCTGGCCCAGCAGACCGTCGCAGCCGCCGCGATGGAGCCGCTGGAGGTGGCGCAGTGGTACGCCTGCGTCCGCCGCGCCGCGCCCTATGCCAGCCTGCCGCGCAGTGCCTTCGATGCCACCCTGGACATGCTCGCCGGGCGCTACCCGTCCGATGCATTCGCCGGGTTCCGGCCCCGCCTGGTGTGGAACCGCGAGAGCGGGCAGCTCAGCGCACGCCCCGGCGCGAAGCAGCTTGCCGTGACCAGCGCGGGCACCATCCCGGACCGCGGGATGTTCAGCGTCGTGCTGCCCGAAGGCGAGGAACGCGCCGGTGCACGGCGGGTGGGCGAGCTGGACGAAGAGATGGTCCACGAGTCGCGCGTGAACGATGTCATCACGTTGGGGGCCAGTTCCTGGCGCATCGAGCAGATCACGCATGACCAGGTCGTGGTCACGCCGGCACCGGGGCGTTCGGCGCGCCTGCCGTTCTGGCGGGGCGAAGGCGTCGGCCGGCCGGCCGAGCTGGGGGCGGCGATCGGCGCGTTTCTTTCGCAGCTGGATGCGCAGGGCGGCGGCGCGGAGGGACAGGAGGTCGCGCCAGAACTGCTGGCCCGCCTGCAGGCCGGCGGGCTGGACCAGAATGGCATCCGCAACATCCTGGCGCTGGCCGAAGAACAACGCCGGGCGACCGGCGTGCTGCCCAGCGATCGGCGCCTCGTGATCGAGCGCTGCCGTGATGAACTCGGCGATTGGCGGATCATGCTGCACTCGCCGTATGGCCGCCGCGTGCATGATCCGTGGGCGCTGGCGATCGCCGCGCGCATCCGCGAGCAGTGGCAGGTCGATCCGGCGGTGGTCGCCAGTGACGACGGGATCGTCGCGCGCATTCCCGACAGCGCCGGCCGCTTGCCTGGCGCGTCCCTGTTCCTGTTCGATCCCGCGCAGCTGCGCCAGGCGGTGGCGCAGGCGGTGGGGGGCTCGGCCCTGTTCGCCGCGCGGTTCCGTGAGTGCGCGGCGCGTGCGCTGCTGCTGCCCCGGCGCACGCCAGGCCGGCGCTCGCCGTTATGGCAGCAGCGGCTGCGGGCCGGCCAGCTGCTCACCATCGCGCGCAACTATCCCGACTTCCCGATCCTGATCGAGACCGCGCGCGAGTGCCTGCAGGATGTCTACGACCTGGATGCGCTGGACGCCCTGATGCAGCGGCTGGTGACAGGCGAGGTGGAGATCACCGCGGTCACCACCGAGGTGCCGTCGCCGTTCGCCGCGGATCTGCTGTTCGGTTACGTGGCCGAGTTCATGTACGAGACCGACGTGCCGCTGGCCGAACGCCGCGCCTCGGTCCTGTCGCTGGACAGTGGGCTGCTGGGCGATCTGCTCGGCCAGACCGAGATCGGCGAGCTGTTGGATCCGGCCGTCATCGACCAGGTCGGCGGCGAGCTGCAGCGCCTTGCCCCCGGCCGGCGCGCGAAAGGCGTGGAAGGCGTGGCGGATCTGCTACGCGAGCTTGGTCCGCTGGATGAGGATGCGTGTGCCGCGCGGCTGGAAGAGGGCGGTGACGCCGGCGCGTATCTGGCGGCGCTGGTGAACGCCGGTCGCGCGATCGCGCTGCCGCTCGCCGGCAGGCGGTGCTGGGCGGCGATCGAAGATGCCGCGCGGCTGCGCGATGCGTTGGGCACGCGGCTGCCGGCCGGCGTCCCTGCGGCGTTCCGGGTGCCGGTGCAGGACCCGCTGGGGGACCTGCTGGCACGCCACGCGCGCACCCATGCCGTGTTCACCACGGACGACGTGGCGGCGCGGTTCGGGCTGGGGGTGGCGATCGCGGATACCGCCCTGCAGCGCCTGGCCGACCAGGGCCAGCTCCTGAAAGGCCGCTTCGGCGCGGGCCAGCCAACGGCGAGCGAGGCGGCACCGGGCTCGGTCGACAGCCCGCTGGCCGCACACGCGTGGATCAGCGAGGAGGTGTTCCGCCGGGTGCGGCTGCGCTCGCTGCAGGCCGCGCGCGCGGCGACCCGCCCGGTGGCCAGCGAGGCGTATGTCCGCCTGTTGCTCGAACGCCATGCCGTGGTGGCCGACGCGGCAGCCCACGCCGCGCGCGGCAGCCACGCCGCAGGCGCCAGCGCGCTGGTGGGCAGCGAGGGCGTGGTGCAGGTGGTCGAGCAGCTGGCCGGGGTCGCATTGCCGCTCTCGCTCTGGGAAACCCAGATCCTGCCCGCGCGCGTGCACGACTATGCACCCGGCCAGCTCGACGCACTGATCGCCAGCGGTACCGTGCAGTGGGCCGGGCATGGCCGGCTGGGCGAGGACGATGGGCTGGTCTCGCTGCACGTGCAGGCCTATGCCGCCGAATCCCTGCCGCCGCTGCCGGCGGTGGAGACGCTGCCGCCCGTACAACAGGCGATCGTGGCGGTCCTGTCCGATGGTGGGGCGTACTTCGCGGTGCTGCTGGCGGCGGCGGTGCAACGCCAGCTGGCGACGCTGGACCCCGCAGAAGCCGCGGTGGACATCGCGGCGGAAGACCTCCAGGCGGCGTTGTGGGCGCTGGCCTGGAACGGCTGGCTCACCACCGATACCTGGGCGCCGCTGCGTGCGCTGTCCGGCGCCCGCCCACTGCGGCCCCGGCCGGCGGCGTCGTCCCGCCGTCGGCGCGCGTTGCCGGGGTTCCCGCTGTACGAACGCGAGGAACAGGCCGCGGCGGCCGGCCGCCGCAGCGGCACACCGGGGGCGGCCGCGCTGGCCGGGCGCTGGTCGCTGCTGCAGCGCGCAGCGGTCAGCGATACCGTCCGCGCGCTGTCGATGGCCGACGCGTTGCTGGACCGGCACGGCGTGGTCACCCGCGGCGCGGCTGTCGCCGAAGGCATCGCCGGGGGCTTCCCGACGCTGCAGCAGGTCTACCGCGGCATGGAAGACGCGGGCCGCGTGCTGCGCGGCCGCTTCGTGGAGGGGCTGGGCGGTGCCCAGTTCGCCGAACGCGGGACGGTCGACCGGTTGCGCGAGCTGGATCGGCCCGCACCTGCAGATATTGTGCCGAGCGCGGTCGCGCTTTCGGTGCTGGACCCCGCCAATCCGTTCGGCACGGTGCTGCCCTGGCCCGCGCACGCGCGTGCCGCCCGGCCGGTGCGGCGCGCCGGCGCCCTGGTCGTGATCGGAGGCGGGCGCGTGCTGATGTATCTGGCCCAGGGTGGGCGACAGTTGCAGACGTGGATCGACCCGGCCGATCCACAGCGGAATGCGATGCTCGCGGCGGCCGCACAGGCGCTGGCCGTCGCGCTTCGGCGCACCCCCCGCCTGTCATTCACGCTGGCCGTGATCGATGACGCCCCGGTCGGCCGCGATGCGGTCACCGATGCCCTGCGCGCGGCCGGGTTCGCCAGCGCGCCGCGCGGCATCACCTGGCACAGCTGATCAGCGCATCGCGGTCTTGGGCAGGAACGCCGTGGCCAGGCCGAGCAGCGGCAGATACGAGGTGAAGTGGTAGACCCACACGATGCCGTGCGCGTCGGCCAGGTTGCCCAGCCCGGCCGCGCCGATGCCCCCAATGCCGAACATCAGCCCGAACATCAGCCCCGAGACCATGCCCACGCGGCCGGGCACCGCTTCCTGGGCGTACACCACCAGCGCAGCGAACGCCGAGGACATCACCAGGCCCACCGCGACGGCCAGCACCGCCGTGCCCATCAGGTTGGCGTAGGGCAGGGCCAGCGCGAACGGCGCCACGCCGAGGAAGGAAATCCAGATCACCGCCTTGCGCCCGATCCGATCGCCGACCGGCCCGCCGATGAAGGTGCCCAGTGCCACCGAGGCCAGGAAGATGAAGAGATACATCTGGCTCTGCTGCACGCTCAGCTGGAAGCGCTCGATCAGGTAGAAGGTGAAGTAGTTGGTGAACGAGGCGATGTACACGAACTTGGCGAACATCAGCACCGAGATCACCGCGATGGCCTGCACCACCTTGCCGCGGCTCAGGCCCACGCCATGGCTCTTGGCCAGGCTGCTCATCTTTGCCTGGCCATGGCGGATGGTCCAACCGGTCAGGCGGAACAGCACGAAGATCGCCAGCGCCCCGGCCAGCATGAACCAGGCGATCGCGCGCTGGCCATGCGGGATCACCACCGCCGCGGCGAGCAGCGGGCCGATCGCCGAGCCGGTGTTGCCACCGACCTGGAAGGTCGACTGCGCCGTGCCGAAGCGCCCGCCGGACGCCATCCGCGCCACGCGGGAGGCTTCGGGATGGAAGGTGGCCGAGCCCACCCCGACCACGGCAGCGGCCACCAGCAGCATTTCGTAACTGCCGGCCATCGCCATCATCGCGATGCCGACGAAGGTGGCGACCATGCCGCACGGCAGCAGGTAGGGCAGCGGATGCTTGTCGGTGTAGATCCCCACCCACGGTTGCAGCAGTGAGGCGGTGACCTGGTAGACCAGCCCAAGGATGCCGATCTGGCCGAACGTCAGCGAGAACTGGCTCTTGAACATCGGATAGACCGCCGGCAGCACCGCCTGGATCATGTCGTTGAGCAGGTGGGCGAACGCGGCGGCACCGACGATGCGGACCGCGAAGCCGTGGTGGGCGGGCGCGGACACCGGAGCGGCGGAGAGCGGGGCGACGGCGGGCGATGCGGGGAGGTCAGTTTCAGGCGTCATCGGATCGAATCAACAGCAGAGGGTGGACCGGCGCAGGGCGCGGGTGCGCGGCGGGCGCAGCATCGCAGGCGGGCCGGACGGGAACCGGGCGCCTAGGGTAGGCCGGCGGTGCGCTGCCGTCTGCCGTGATTGAGGCGGAGGCCGTCGCGTTTGGGACATCACAATGCCCGTCACGCAGAGGGTGGCAGCATGGGTCGATCCAATGACATCCCCCCAACCAATGACATCCCCCCAAAAGGAGACCGCCGTGGCTTCAACTGCCGTCCTGGCCCGTGACCGGGTCATTCATCCCTTCCATGCTGCCGTTCTTGGCGGCGTGTTCCCGCTGTTCCTGGGCACACTGCTTGCCGATTACGCCTACTGGAGCAGCCACGAGATCCAGTGGAGCAATTTCGCTTCCTGGCTGCTGGTCGGCGCGATGGTGATGACCACGCTTGCACTGGTGTGCGGGATCGTCGGTCTGGCCCGTGGCAGTCGCGCGCTGGTGTACGTGCTGGTGCTCGCCTTCATCTGGGGCATGGGCTTCATCAACTCCCTGCACCATGCGCGCGACGCCTGGGCGATCATGCCGGCCGCGTTGATCATGTCGGTGGTGCTGGCCGTGCTCGCGCTGGTGGCCACCTGGTTGGGATTCGCGCGCCTGCGCACCGGAGGTGTCCGATGAACCGCCGCAACGTCACGCTTATTGCTGTTTCCGCCCTTGCCGTGGCCCTGGCCGGCTGCAGCAAGGCGCCCGAGGTCGATCAGTACGGCACCAACCCGTCGCTGCCCAAGCCCGAGCGCAGCCTGATGCCGGACATGACGATCGCCAAGCCCGTGGCCTGGGGCGACAACGTACCGACCGTCCCGAAGGGCTATCGCGTCACCGCGATCGCCACCGACCTGGCCATTCCGCGCCAGACGCTGGTGCTGCCCAACGGCGACATCCTGGTCGCCGAAGGCCGCGGCGGCAGTGCGCCGAACCTCAAGCCCAAGGACGTGATCGCCGGCAAGATCAAGGCCAAGGGCAACACCCAGGTCAAGAGCGGCAACCGGCTGACCCTGCTGCGCGATGCCGATGGCGATGGCACCTACGAGCTGCGCACCGTATTCGCCGACAAACTCAATGCGCCGTACGGTCTGGCCTTCATCAACAACGTGATCTACGTGGCCAACCAGGATGCGCTGGTCCGTTTCGATTACCAGGATGGCCAGACCCAGGCCAGCGGACCGCCGACCAAGGTGACCACCCTGCCCTCGGCGATCAACCACCATTGGACCAAGGCGCTGACCGCCAGTGCCGATGGCCGTCACCTGTACGTGGGCATCGGGTCCAACAGCAACATCACCGAACGGGGCATGGCCGCGGAAGTCGATCGCGCCGAGGTCTGGCAGATCGATGCCGCCACCGGTGCGCACAAGACCTATGCCAGCGGCCTGCGCAATCCGACCGCACTGGCGATCCAGCCCGGCACCGGCACGCTGTGGGCGGTGGTCAACGAACGCGACGAGATCGGTCCGAACCTGGTACCTGATTACCTCACCTCGGTGCGCGAAGGCGGCTTCTACGGCTGGCCTTACAGCTACTTCGGCCAGAACGTGGATACCCGGGTGATGCCGCAGAATCCGGAGAAGGTCGCCTCAGCGATCGTGCCCGATTACGCGCTGGGGTCGCACGTAGCCGCACTGGGCGTGGCGTTCTCTTCGCCAGTGATGGGCAGCGGGTTTGCCGACGGTGTGTTCGTGGGCGAACACGGTAGCTGGAACCGCGATCCGCCGGTCGGTTACAAGGTGATCTTCGTGCCGTTCCGTGACGGTCGCCCGGCCGGGAAGCCGATCGACTTCGTGTCCGGTTTCCGTACCGAGGAAGGCAAGACGCGTGGCCGTCCGGTGGGTGTCACGGTGGACCCGCGTGGCGCGGTGATCGTGGCCGATGACCTGGCCAATACCGTCTGGCGGGTCACGCCGGATGCGGCCGCCGCCCCGGCGGCACCGGCAGTCGCGCCGGCACCGGCACCGGCGCCCGCACCGGCACAGCCCACGGCACCCGCACAGTAAGCGGGCCGAAAACGCCAGCGCCCGTCATGGACAATCTCCGTGGCGGGCGCTGTCGCGTGTTGGGGGCAGGTTCCATCCGGCAGGCACATACGACGATGGTCGTACCGCGCGTGTTCGATAATCGCACATAGTGTCGATAACCGCACTTGAATGGTGCAGTGCGATAAACCTAACGTGAGGCTCGTTCCAAGCGTTCCACCTCTGGCAGGCGAGGGCAGTGTCCAACGGGCATTGAGGCCAGGTGCAGGGGAAGACCGCGGAATCTCTTCCCCTTGTGCGGAGTGCTCGCATGCGCCGTCGTTGTTCCGTTGTTTCCGCCGCCGTGTTGCTGGTGTTGCCATCGCTGGCCCTGGCCTACCAGGCCGAGCCCGCCGCGCCGGCGCCGCAGATCCTGAAGGTCGACCGCTACGCTGACGATGCCGGCCCCGGCACGCTGCGCTGGGCGATCACCACCGCCAACCGTGCACCGGGCAGCTACCGGATCGAGATCGACGCGGTCGGCCAGGCCCCGTATGTGATCCGGCCAGCGTCCCCGTTGCCGGCCATCGTCGGCCCGGTGCAGATCATCGGCACGCCGTGGGCACGCGATGGGCAGCACGTGGCGATCGATGGCGCGGCGTATGTGCAAGGCAGCGGCACCGATGCGTGCCCGGGCGCCGAGCCGGGCCAGTCCGGCACCAACGTGCGGACCACCACGTTGCCGGGCCTGGTGCTGCGCGACACCACCGGCGTTGAACTGGCCGGCCTGGAGATCCGCAATTTCTGCATCGGCGTGCTGATCAATCGCGCCAGCCACAGTGAGATCCACGACAACCGCATCGTCGCCAACAAGGGCGGTGCCGGCATCATGCTGACCGGCGACGATGGCCAGGGCCAGTCCACGCCGACCACCACGGTGCATAACCGGATCGTGCGCAACGTGTTCCTGGACAACGGCGATGGGCTGGAGCTCACCCGTGGTGCGGCCTGGAACCTGGTGGCCGACAACCTGTTCCAGTCCACCGCCGCCAATCCCGAGCCTTCCCAGGGCATCGAGATCCTGTGGGGCAACGACAACAGCGTGGTCGGCAACCGCTTCGTCGATTATTCCGACGGCCTGCAGATCAACTGGGGCAACCGCAATTACATCGCCGCCAATACCTTCACCGGCAACGCGATCGGACTGAGCATCACCGGCACCGGCAACGTGGTGGATGGCAACACGATCACCGGCAACGGGATCGGTATCGCGGTGCGCCCGCAACCGGTCAGTGCACCGAACCGCTTCAGCGCGAACCGGATGCACGGCAACGGGCTTGCGATCGAACGCTGCGAAGCCGGCGGTGCCTGCGCCAAGGGCCAGCCGCGTGGCGCGATCGTGTTCGGGGTCCCGGGCCTGGAGCATGCCGCCTTCGTCGGCTCGCGCGGGCGCGGCGTGGATACCGATCCGTCCCGGCGCGCCCGGATCTGTACGACCGCGGGCCAGCCGGACTGCCAGCCGCTGGCCAACCTCGGCCAGGGCGCCCCGACGCTGCAGTCGGTCCAGGGCAGCGGCGATCAGCGCGAGGTGACGGGCGTCTTCCAGGGCGCGCCCGGGCAGCGCTACCAGTTGGAGCTGTTTGGCAATACCGCCGGCCGCGGCAGCGAAGCGGAGCATCCGCTGGCGACCGGGCAGGCGGTGACCGATGCACAGGGCCAGGGCCGTTTCACGCTGGCGCTGCCGGCTGAGGCCGCCGCCCTGCGGCTGGTCAACCTGACCGCGACCGTGACCTCCGCGCAGGGGGCGACCTCGCCCCTCAGCGCACCGCTGCCGCTGCGCTGAACCCCTTCCAGAGAGACCCCGATGAACCTTTCTTCGCGCAACGCCCTGGCGGTGATGATCACGGCCGGCCTGCTGGCACCGGCGCTGGCCCATGCACAATCGGACAACCGGTATGCAGGCAGGACCCTGACCGGTGACTGGGGCGGCAAGCGCACCGAACTGGCCGAGCGCGGCATCGTGTTCCGTGGCGATTACGTGGGCGAAGCCATGGGCGTCGTCGACGGTGGCTACGGTGAGACCGGTGCGCGCTATGCGCAACAGCTGCGTGTCGGCATGGACCTGGACATGGGCCGGCTGGCGGGCTGGGAGGGGGGCACGCTGCATGTCACCCTCAATGACCGTCGTGGCCGGAGCACCTCGGTCGACTTCGTCGGCAACCGCTTTCCGATCCAGGAAGCCTACGGCGGCCAGTACACGCGCCTGACCGAAGTGAGTTACGACCAGACCTTTGGCGATGGCCAGTCGTACGTCAAGCTCGGCTATTACGCGATGGGCAACCAGTTCGGCCTGCACAGCCTGCTGACCCACTTCGTCAACGCGGCCTTCTGTGCCCACCCGCTGGCGATGTCGGGCAACAGCGGCTGGTACAACTACCCGGTGGCGCGCTGGGGCGGGGAGGTGGCGCAGCAGGTCAGCCCCGCCTTGAACGTGCGTACCGGCTGGTTCCAGGTCAACCCGAACCTGGGCGGCAACATCGAGCGCAACGCGTTCCGCCCCTTCGCATCGGGGACCACCGGCTCGCTGTTCCCGGTGGAACTCACCTGGACCCCGGGCAAGGCGGGCCGCTACCCGGGCGTGTACAAGTTCGGCGGCTACTACGACACCTCGCGCGTGGCCCAGCGCGGCCTGGATACCAGCGCCACCACCGGCCGCCACGGCGCCTACGTGCTGGCCGAGCAGCGGCTGACCCACGAGGCCGGCGATCCGCAGCGTGGGCTGACCGCCTTTGCGCAGTACATGGTGTCCGATACCGATACAGCCCAGATCCGGCGCTGGTATGCGCTGGGCGGTGTCTACCAGGGCATCGGTTCGCGGCTGCAGGACAGCATCGCGCTCGGCTATGTGGGCGCCGACATCAACCGCCGGCTGGTGCACGCGCGGCGCGCAACGCTGGTCGATGCCGGGGTGCCGCTGGCCTCGCCGCTGTACCACCTCAGCCAGGCCGAAGAACTGTTCGAGCTCTCCTACAGCGTCCAGGTCAATCCGTGGCTGATGATCCGGCCGGACGTGCAGTACATCGTCAATCCCGGCACCTTCGCCTATGCACGCACCGACAACGCGTGGGCGCTCGGCATCCAGGCCAAGGTGAACTTCTGATGCGTTCTTTCCCCACCACGGTGACCCGCATGCGCGTGCTTGCTCCCCTCATGATGCTGGCCGCCTGCGCGGCCGTCGCCCCGGCCGTGCAGGCCGCTGCGCCCACGGTGACCCCGCTGCAGATCGGCGCGCTGCGGATCGGCGAAGGCATGCCGAAGACGATCGTGCCGATCACCGGCGCCACCGCGGAGATCGCCCTGCAGCAGGCGGCCGCCATCGCCGCCAGTCCGGCGACGGACCTGGCCGAATGGCGTATCGACTACCTGGATATCGCCACCGATGCGCAGGCGCTGACCGCACTGGGCAAGCGGATCCAGCAGGCCCTGGGCGGCAAGCCGCTGATCGTGACCTTCCGCACCAAGGCCGAAGGCGGTGCAACGCCGATCAGCGATGCGGCCTATGGCGCGTTGAATGCCGCCCTGGTCCGCGGCGGCTTTGCGCAGTTGATCGATGTGGAGATGTTCCGTGACCCGACCGTGGTCGAAGCGCTGGTCACGGCCGCGCACCGCGCCGGGGTCAAGGTGGTGATGTCCAGCCACGATTTCCAGGCCACGCCGTCACGCGAAGAGATCGTCGCCCGGCTGCTCAAGCAGCAGGCACTCGGCGCGGACGTCCTGAAGATCGCCGTGATGCCACACGACGCCGGCGACGTGCTGGCACTGCTGGATGCGACCTGGCAGGTGCGCCAGCGCAGCGATCGCCCGTTGCTGACCATGGCGATGGGTGGCACCGGGGTGGTGTCGCGGCTGGCCGGCGAGACCTTCGGCCAGGCGCTCACCTTCGGGATGATCGGCACGCCGTCAGCGCCGGGGCAGGTGGAGGTCGATCAGCTGCACGCGGTGCTCCAGGTCATCCATGCCTCCAGCCAGGCCGGTCGTTGAGACCGCGCCACCGGATTTTCTTCGCCGTACGCAGTCGCAGGAACCTTTCATGAGCCACGCTTCCGCCGCCCCCGCACCGCTCGTCCTGGAACGGATGAGCCGCTTCCAGTGGACCGCCATCGCCATCTGCGTGCTGTTGAACATGCTCGATGGCTTCGATGTGATGGTGATGGCGTTCACCGCGCCGCATGTCTCCACCGAATGGGCGCTCTCCGGCAAGGTGCTCGGCCTGATGCTGAGTGCGGGCCTGGTCGGCATGGCGCTGGGCTCGTTCCTGTTGGCGCCGCTGGCCGATCGTTGGGGCCGGCGCCCGATGATCATGTGCTGCCTGGTGATCCTGACCGTGGGCATGGCGCTCTCGGCCCTGGCTGCCAACGCGTGGCAACTGGCGGCCCTGCGCGTGTTCACGGGCATCGGCATCGGCGGCATGCTCGCCGGCGTGGGCGTGATCACTGCCGAGTACGCCAATGCCAAATGGCGCAGCACCGCCGTGGCGCTGCAGGCCACGGGCTATCCGATCGGCGCCACCGCCGGGGGCGTGCTGGCGGCCTGGATGCTGGAGCACTTCAGCTGGCACAGCGTGTTCCTGATCGGTGCGGGCGCCTCGCTGCTGTGCATTCCGCTGGTCCTCAAGTGCCTGCCGGAATCGCTGGATTTCCTGGTCGCCAAGCGACCGCCGGATGCCTTGCCGCGGCTCAATGCGTTGCTGGCGCGCATGCAGATGCCCGCGCTGCAGGCGCTGCCGCCGGCACCCGTGCGCGAGGGCCGCCGGCAGGGCTATGCGGCGTTGTTCGTCGGCGATCTGCGCCGCGTCAGCGTCCTCATCGCGCTGGCCTTCTTCCTGCACATGTTCGCGTTCTACTTCGTGCTGAGCTGGACACCGAAGCTGCTGGTTTCGGCCGGTGTCTCGGCGCAGCAGGGCATCACCGGCGGCGTGCTGCTCAACCTGGGCGGTATCGTCGGCGGCAGCCTGTTCGGCTGGCTGGCCACGCGCTGGGCGTTGTCACGGTTGACCGCGGTCAGCCTGGTCCTGGCCATGCTGGGGATGCTGGTCTTCGCCGGCTTCAACACCACCCTGGGCATCGCGTTCCCGGTGGCGTTCGTGATCGGCGCAGCGCTGTTTGCCTCGATGGCCGGACTGTACGCGGCGGCGCCGGTGGTGTTTGCCGCCGACGTCCGCACCACCGGGCTGGGCTGGGCGATCGGCGTCGGCCGCGTGGGCGCGATCCTGTCGCCGCTGACGGTGGGCCTGCTGGTGGATGCGGGGTGGCAGCCCTCGGCGCTGTATGTGCTGTGCGCGCTGCCGTTGGCGCTGGCGGCCTGGGCCTGCCTGGCCCTGCGCATCGGCGTCGGGCAGACGCGTCGCTGATGCGCGCCTCCCGCTCATCCGCCGCCGCGGGCCTGGGGTTCGATAATCGCACAAGCGATTCGATAATCGGATTGACCCGTCGTGCCGCGCTGCCCACCATGTCCAGACCCGCTATTTCAACGCACGACGCATCGCCGCCCGCCGCTCATCGTGGCGCAGGCATGCAGGGAGCACTGCAGTGATCGACAAGACCGTGGCCGGCGCCGCTGACGCCGTCGCCGACATCCATGATGGTGCAACGGTGATGATCGGGGGGTTCGGTACCGCCGGCATGCCCGATGCGCTGATCGACGCCCTGATCGCACAGGGCGCACGCGCGCTCACCATCATCAACAACAACGCCGGCAACGGCGACACCGGGCTGGCGGCGCTGATCAAGCACAAGCGCGTGCGCCGCATCGTGTGCTCGTTCCCGCGGCAATCGGATTCACAGCACTTCGATGCCGCCTACAAAGCCGGCGAGATCGAACTGGAGCTGGTGCCGCAGGGCAACCTGGCGGCCCGGATCCATGCGGCCGGGGCCGGGCTCGGTGCGATCTTCACGCCCACCGGTTACGGCACCGATCTGGCCGACGGCAAGGAGACGCGTGAGATCGACGGCAGGCAGTACGTGCTCGAGTATCCGCTGCATGCCGATTTCGCCCTCATCAAGGCCGACCGCGGCGATCGCTGGGGCAATCTGGTGTACCGCAAGACGGCGCGCAACTTCGGCCCGCTGATGGCCATGGCCGCACGCTGCGCGATCGCGCAGGTGGCTGCCGTCGTACCGCTGGGCGAACTGGATCCCGAAGCGGTGGTAACGCCGGGGATCTTCGTGCAGCGCGTGGTGCCCATCACCGCGCAGGGGGGTGGGGCATGAACCGCATGAGCCGCGAACAGATGGCCGCGCGCGTGGCGCGCGACATTCCCGAGGGCGCGTACGTCAATCTCGGTATCGGCTTGCCGACCACGGTGGCGAACTACCTGCCAGCCGACAAGGAAATCTTCCTGCAGAGCGAGAACGGCCTGTTGGGCATGGGCCCGGCGCCGGCGCCCGGCGATGAGGATCCGGACCTGATCAATGCCGGCAAGCAACCGGTCACGCTGCTGACCGGCGGCTGCTATTTCCACCACGCCGATTCGTTCGCGATGATGCGCGGTGGGCACCTGGACATCTGCGTGCTCGGCGCCTTCCAGGTCTCCACCCGGGGCGACCTGGCCAACTGGAGCACCGGTGCGCCGGGCGCGATCCCCGCGGTCGGTGGCGCGATGGACCTGGCCATCGGTGCCAAGCAGGTGTTCGTGATGATGGACCTGCTGACCCGCCAGGGCGACAGCAAGCTGGTGGCCGAATGCAGTTATCCGCTGACCGGGCTGCGCTGCGTCTCGCGCGTGTATACCGACGTGGCGGTGTTCGATCTCGGCCCGGAGGGTGCGCGCGTGCTGGAGATGGTGGAGGGCGTGACGCTGGATTCGCTGCGTGAACTGACCGGGCTGCCGCTGCAGCCGTTTGAAGGAGCCTGAGATGGGCCTGCATGACACCTACATCGTCGATGGCATCCGCACCCCGATCGGCCGTTATGGCGGCGTGCTGTCCGGCGTGCGTGCCGACGATCTCGGCGCGGCGCCGATCAGTGCATTGATGGCGCGTCACCCGACGCTGGACCCGGCACGCGTGGAGGAGGTGTACCTGGGCTGCGCCAACCAGGCCGGCGAGGACAACCGCAACGTCGCCCGCATGAGCCTGCTGCTGGCCGGCCTGCCGGTGACGGTGCCCGGCAGCACCGTGAACCGCCTGTGCGGCTCCGGGCTGGATGCCATTGGAACCGTGGCGCGCGGCATTGCCAGCGGTGAGCTGGGGCTGGCGATCGCCGGCGGTGTCGAATCGATGTCGCGCGCGCCGTACGTGATCGGCAAGGCCAGCACGCCCTTCGCCCGCGACCAGGGCATGGAAGACACCACGATGGGCTGGCGCTTCATCAATCCACGGCTGCGTGAACTGCACGGCGTGGACACGATGGGCCAGACCGCGGAGAACGTCGCCGAGCGGTACCGGGTCTCGCGCGAGGACCAGGATCTGTTCGCGCTGCGCAGCCAGCAACGCACGGCCGCCGCGCAGGCACGCGGGTTCTTCACCGAGGAGATCGTCGGTATCGACGTACCCGGCCGCCGGCGGGGTGAAACCGTCCACGTGGCACAGGATGAACATCCGCGGGCGGACACCACGCTTGAGGCGCTGGCCCGGCTCAAGCCGCTGTTCCGTGACGGCGGCTCGGTCACCGCCGGCAACGCATCGGGCATCAACGACGGGGCCGCAGCGCTGCTGCTGGCGTCCGGTGCGCAGGTGCAGGCGCTCGGGCTGACCCCGCGTGCGCGCGTGCTGGGCTTCGCCAGTGCGGGTGTCGAACCGGCGGTGATGGGCATGGGCCCGGTCCCGGCGAGCCGTCGCCTGATGGCCCGGCTTGGGTTGTCGATGAAGGATTTCGACGCGATCGAACTCAACGAGGCCTTCGCTTCGCAGGGGCTGGCGTGCCTGCGCGAACTGGGCCTGCCCGATGATGCGCCGCACGTGAATGCCAACGGCGGGGCGATCGCACTCGGCCATCCGCTGGGCATGAGTGGTGCCCGGATCGCCCTGGCACTGCTGCGCCAGCTGGAAGCCAGCGGCGGTCGTCGCGGTCTGGCGACCATGTGCATCGGCGTCGGCCAGGGCGTGGCCTTGGCGATCGAGCGGGTATGAGCCGCCACGCCCCCTGTCCATCCACGGCCGCTGCCGCCTGCGGGGCAGCGTGCCGGAGTACATCAGCCGCGGCCCCTGGCCGCCTGCCAACCGGAGCACGCCATGAGCGATCCCACTGAACTGCGCGGCTATCGCAAGCCGTATCCCGGCACCCAGCCGGCCCGCATCCACCTCCCGTACGCCTCCACCGCCACGCGCGGCCCGAGCCGTGACCCGATCGCGATTCCGGTGACGCTGTCCGAAGTGACCGGGCCGACCCTGGACCGGATCACCCTGGGCGAGCATGCCGCCGATCTCACCGCCGGTTTCCCCGGCGCGCCGCTGGGCGAGCGGATCATCGTCAGCGGCCGTGTGCTGGATGAAAACGGTCGGCCGGTGCGCAACAGCGTGGTCGAGGTGTGGCAGTGCAACGCGGCGGGCCGCTACCTGCACAAGGGGGATCAGCACGATGCGCCGCTGGATCCGAACTTCACCGGCACCGGGCAGGTGTTGACCGATGCGCACGGCCGCTACCGCTTCACCACGATCAAGCCGGGCGCGTACCCCTGGCGTAACCACTTCAACGCATGGCGCCCCGCGCATATCCATTTTTCGCTGCATGGCGACGGCATCGGCCAGCGCCTGGTCACGCAGATGTACTTCCCGGGCGATCCGCTGCTGGCGTTCGATCCGATCTACAACTGCGTCGACGATGCCAAGGCGCGGGAGCGCATGGTCTCCTCGTTTGATTGGGAAACCACGGCCAACGAGTTCGCGTTGGGCTACCGTTTCGATATCGTCTTGCGTGGCCGCAAGATGACCGTGTGGGAGTAAGGCAATGAGTTTCCAATCCACTCCGTGGCAAACCGTCGGCCCGTACTACCGTCTGGGCCTGGAACCGCTGTACCGCACCACCATCGCGCCGCCCACGGCTGTCGGTGAACGGATCGAGGTGCGTGGCCAGGTCTTCGATGGCAACGGATTGCCGGTCTCCGATGCCGTGCTGGAAATCTGGCAGGCCGATGCGCAGGGCATCTACGCCCACGCTGAAGACCCCCGCCACGCCGAGCACGATCCGGCGTTCGATGGCTGGGGCCGGGTGCCGACCGATGCGGAGGGCCGTTTCGCCTTCACCACGGTCAAACCGGGCAGCGTCGCCGGCCCCCATTGCACGCCACAGGCGCCGCACCTGGTGGTGCTGGTGTTCATGCGCGGCCTGCTGCGCGCGGCCAGCGGCCGGCTGTATTTCAGCGATGACGCGCGCAATGGGCAGGACCCGATCCTGCAGCGTGTGCCGGCCGAGCGACGTGACACCTTGATCGCCACCGCGCAGGGCAAGGGCGTGTACCGCTGGGACGTGCACATGCAGGGCCCGGACGAAACCGTCTTCTTCGATTATTGAGCGGCCTCCACGCCCCGGTCGCGCGGGCGTGGGTAAGCTGTGATCCTCTGGATGGATGCCGTACATGAGCCACTCCCACTCCCTGCTCGGGGACCTGTTTGGTGACCGCAGCGTCGAGGCCGCGTTCTCCGATACGGCACGCGTGCAGGCCATGCTCGATGTCGAGCGGGCGCTGGCCCGCGCGCAGGTGCGTTGCGGCGTGATTCCGGCGGCGGCGCTGGGCGCGGTCGAAGCGGCGTGCTCGGCCGAGCTGTACGACATCGGCGCACTGGCGCAGGCCACCGCGCTGGCCGGCAATCCCGCCATTCCACTGGTCAAGGCGCTGACCGCCCGGGTGCATGCGCACGACGCCGAGGCGGCGCGCTGGGTGCACTGGGGCGCCACCAGCCAGGACATCATCGACAGCGCTGCAGTGCTGCAGCTGCGCCATGCGCTCGTGCACGTGGACGCCCGGCTGCAGGCGCTGTGCAGTGCATTGGCTGCCCTGGCCGCTGCAGAGCGGGACACCGGGCTGCCCGGGCGTACGCTGTTGCAGCAGGCGGTGCCGGTGACCTTCGGGCTGAAGGCGGCCGGATGGCTGGACGCGCTGCAGCGCAGCCAGCGCCGGCTGCGGGCGCTGGCCGACGATACCCTGGTGCTGCAGTTCGGCGGGGCCGCGGGCACGCTGGCCTCGCTGCAGACGCGCGGGCTGGAGGTTGCCCAGGCCCTGGCAGACGAACTCGCGCTGCCGCTGCCGGCCATGCCGTGGCATGCCGCACGTGATCGCATCGCCGAGTGCGGCAGCGTGTTCGCGATCCTCACCGGCAGCCTGGGCAAGATCGCTACCGACATCGTGCTGTTGATGCAGTCCGAAGTCGCCGAGGCATTCGAGCCGGCGGGCGAGGGCAAGGGTGGTTCATCGGCGATGCCCCACAAGCGCAACCCGGTCGGCTGCGTGGCGGCGATCGCCGCAGCCACCCGCGTGCCGGGCCTGGCCGCCACGCTGTTCGCGGCGATGCCGCAGCCGCACGAGCGCGCCGCCGGGCAATGGCACGCCGAATGGGAAACCCTGCCCGAGATCGTGCGGCTGTGTGCGGGCAGCCTCGCCCAGGTCACGCTGGTGATCCAGGGCCTGCAGCTGGATCGTGCGCGCATGCAGGCGCACCTGGACAGTCACGGCGGCCTGCTGTACGCCGAAGCCGTGGCGGTCACGCTCGCGACCCATATCGGCAAGGCGCCCGCGCATGCGCTGGTGGAACGCGCGGCGCGACAGGCGCTGGACGGTGCGCGCCACCTGCGTGATGTGCTGCGCGACATGCCGGAGGTCACCGACCACCTGGGCCCGGCACAGCTGGAGGGGTTGTTCGCGCCCGACAGTTGGCGCGGCATGTCCGATACCTGGATCGACCGGGTGCTTGCCGGTGCCTCCCATGACCCCTGATGGAGCAGTACATGCCTTCTTTTGAGCTTGCCGGTCGTCGCCTGCATTACCTGGTCGAAGGGCCGGAAGGCGCGCCCTGGCTGACCTTCTGCAATTCGCTGGGCACCGAGCTGCACATGTGGGAGCCGCAGGCGCGGGCCTTCGCCGCGAACTACCGGCTGCTGCGCTATGACCGCCGCGGCCACGGTTTCTCGAGCACGCCGCCGGGTCTGTACACCGCGGACAACCTCGGCGCGGACGTGCTCGCGCTGTGGGATCACCTGGGCGTGGAGCGCAGCCATTTCTGCGGTCTCTCGATCGGCGGCCTGACCGGCCAGTGGCTGGGCGTGCATGCGGGCGAGCGCCTGCATACGCTGACCCTCGCCGCGACGGCCGCCCGGATCGGCACGCTGGAGAGCTGGCAGGAGCGCATCGCCCAGGTCCGCCTGCACGGCCTGGCGCCGCTGGTGGAGGGCACGCGGGAGCGCTGGTTCACGCCCGCGTTCGTGCAGTCCCATCGCGAGGAGGTCGAGACGGTGCTGCAGCACTTCCTGGCGACCAATGACGAAGGCTACGCCGGTTGCTGCAACGCCGTCGGTCACGCCGATTTCCGTGCGCAGCTTGCGCAGATCGCCGTGCCGACGCTGGCCATCGCCGGCGAGGAGGATCCGGTCTGCCCACCCGCGCAGCTGCAGGCCCTGGCCGCCGGCGTGCAGCGCGGCCGCTACGCCAGCGTGCCCGGCCGCCATATCTGCAACCTGGAATCGCCGGCGGCCTTCAACGCCGCGCTGGCCGCCCATCTGGACGCCGAAGGACACACGCCATGAACGAAGACGAACGCTACGAGGCCGGGCTTGCGGTGCGCCGGGAGGTACTGGGCGAGGCGCACGTGGCGCGCTCGCTGCAGGCGCGCACCGAGTTCACCAGTGAGTTCCAGGCCTTCATCACCCGCACGGCGTGGGGCACGGTATGGACGCGCGACGGATTGCCGCGCCACACGCGGTCGCTGCTGACCATCGTGATGATGGTGGCGCTGGGCCACGATGAAGAGTTCAAGCTGCACATCCGGGCGGCACGCAACAACGGCGTCACCGAAGCGGAGATCAAGGAAGCGCTGCTGCAGACCGCCATCTACTGCGGTGTACCGGCGGCCAACCACGCCTTCGCGCTGGCCAAGCCGATCCTGGAAGAGCAGGCGGCCGAGCAGGGCAGCGCAGGCCCGTAGCACAGACGCGGGTCAGCCCAGCAGCGTGCCCAGCCGCTGGGCCGCCTCGCGCAGCCGCGGCAACAGCCTGGACTGCATTGCCGCCAGGCTGACGCGCCCGGCCTGGGTGCCGATGTTCAGCGCACCCACCACATCGCCACTGCGCGCGCGGACCGGCACGGCGATCGAGCGCAGCCCGATCTCCAGCTCCTGGTCCACCAGTGAAGCGCCTTCATCGCGCACCCGGGCCAGCGTGTCCATGAAGTCCTCCATCCGGGTGACGGTCCGGTCCGTGCGGGGCCGCAGCGGATTGCGCTCCAGATAGCCTTCCAATGTGTCGTGCGGCAAGGCCGCCAGCAGGATGCGGCCCATCGAGGTGCAGTAGCAGGGCAGGCGGCTGCCGGCGCGCAGGCCGATCGACATGATCCGCACGGTTTCGGCGCGGGCGACGTACAGCACGTGGTCGCCATCGAGCACGCCGAGCGAGCACGATTCGTGGACATCATCGCGCAGCGCATCCAGCACCGGCTGGGCGGCGGCGGTCATCGAGGAAGAGGCCACGTAGGCGCCGCCCATGCCGAGCACGCGCGGCAACAGGACAAAGCCACGGCCCTGCGGCCCGACATAGCCCAGTTTTTCAAACGTATACAGCGCCCGACGTACAGCGGCGCGCGAAATGCCGGTCTCGGTGCTGATCTGGGACATCGTCACTTCACGCGGGTGCCGCGAAAACACGCTCAACACCGCCAGCCCGCGCGCAAGCGAGGTCATGAAATCCGGATCGCCGAGATTCTCGTCGATCTGCTGCATCAGCTCGTGGGTGAGGCCACGATCCTGCGCAGGCGCGAGGGCGGTTTTCGGGCGGCGGCTGGCAGGTGCAGCGGGCATCGGCGTGGCGGTCCTGGCATCGATGCCCCATGGTAAGCGCTCCGGAGGCAGGTGCACACCTGCACCGGGATGCGGCAGGTGCTGCGGCTCAGCCGCTGCGGCGCGTTATGCGCGTGCGGTAGGCACGCACGTTGTCGCCCCGGATGCGGCGTTCCTGCGTGCCGATCACCGTATCCACCTTGCGGTCCGCACCGGTCACCGGTTTCGCCGCGACGCTGGTTTCGCGTTCGAACGCATGCGATTTGTCGGTATTGCGGTAGTACCGGTACAGCCCCCAGTACAGCGCCGCCGCCGCGGCAGGGCCGGCGGCCAGCAGCCAGAGTCCACTTTCATCGCTCATGAGGCCGCTACCAAAAAGATAAGGACGAGGGCTTCCACGATCGTACCGGTGGTCAGCGCGGCCAGCAGCAGTTTCCACTGCTGCACCGGCACGCTGCCCATGGTTTCACCGGTGCGGCCGTTCACCGCGATGTAGTGCAGCATTCCGCCCTTGCTGCCGGGCTGATGGTAGGAGTACAGCCAGACCGGCAGGTACATCGATACCCAGCGGGTGCCATGCACCTCCAGCTGTTCCTGTTCCCAGCGCACGCCGCGATCGTAGCGGCGCACGGAGCCTTCCACCTGGGCGCGTGCGATCGACAGCAGCTGGTCCTCCAGGCGCGGGCGCAGTTTCTCCACGTCCAGGTTGCGCTTCTCGCTGGTGAACCCCATCAGGTAGGACGCGTTCCATTTCAACGCGTTCTTGGTATCGAACGGCAGGATGGTGTTGATGATGTTGTTGGTGTTGGCCTGCACATCCAGGTTGCCGCGCTCGGCCGAGGATTCCAGTGGCAGGTCGTCCACGGTGAAATCCACCTGGCGCTCGACCTGATACACGTCCGCATCGTAGTAGGTCCTCTTGTTCTTCTCGGTGCCCCGCGTGTACTGGCGCGTCTGGATCTCGCCCTTGCCGGCCACGCTCGCACTGACGTTGCCGTCCACGATCATGTAGGGCAGGTAGACGCCCACGACGTTCTCCGGGGTGAACTGGTCCTTGAACGCCTTCAGCGCGAACAGCCGGCGCTTGTCCACGAACTGGCGGATGCGGGCGACCGCATCGGCCTTGCTGACCCGGAACGGCAGCACCGCATCGGGCACCGCGCCGTTGGAGACCTGTTCGTTGACACCGAACACATGCCGGCACCAGTGGCAGCGGGCGGTCATGCTGCTTTCGGTGTTGATGGTGACTTCCGCGCCGCAGCCGGTGCACTTGAAGCTCATCAGGCTGGCGGTCCCGGCCTCGATGTCGCGCGCGCCCGAGGCGATGACGGTGCCACGCAGCTGGTCGATGCCTTCCCCGAAGCCAAACGCCTCTTCGACACGGTCGCCGTGCCATTCGTGACGGCAGTACTGACAGACCAGGATGTCGCTGCCCAGCTTGAGCCGGATATCGGAGCTGCCGCAGTTCGGGCAGCGGTTGATGCCGTCGGTGAGTTCGGCGGCAGCGGTATCCAGCGCCACTGGATCGGGCGCCTCCAGTTCCGCCCGGATCGGATCGGGCAGGGTCGCCGGATCCAGCGGGACCGTGCCGGGCAGGGGCGGCACATCCTGCGGGGAGCCGGGGCCGTTGACCGCCGCCGCAGGCTGCGGCGGCAACGGGGGCGGGACCGGCGGCAGGGGCGGCGGTGTCTTCGAGTTGGCCATGTCCAGGCGCGTCCTGACGCTTACAGGCCCAGCACCTTGGCCTTGAGCGTGTCGTAGTCATCCTGGGTGATCAGGCCGAGATCCAGCATTTCCTTGGCCTTTTTCAGGCGCGTCACGGTGTCGTCCTCGGCCGGTGCGGCCGGTGCGACCGGCTGCTGCAGGCTGCCCACGCCGCCCAGCATGCCCGAGGCCATGCCGACCCCGACCAGGCCGGCCGCACCGCCGGTTTCCCCGGCGGACTGGATGCCCTGGGCAACGCTGGCCTGCAGGTTCGAATTGCCGCGTGCGCCGGCCAGCGCATCGGCACGCTGGACCGTCTTGAGCAGTTCGCGGGTGTTGGCGTCGTACTCGATCGAGACGATGGCGGTCTTGACGATGGCCAGGCCGCGATCGGAGTGCCACTGGTAACCCTGTTCCACCGCGTCGGACAGGCTCTTGGCAAAGCCCAGCGAATCCTGCTGCAGCCGCGTGATGCGGTTGCCCTTGCCGGGATCGTTCGTATACAGGCTGAAGGCCGGTGCCAGCGAGCTCACCACTTCGTTGAAGAGCTGGCTGGCCGCGGCGTTGTCCAGATCGGTGAAGTCGAATACCTGGCCCGGCTGCAGGTAGCGCGCCGGAACGAAACTCTTCACGAACAGGATGGGATCGACGATCTTCAGCGTGTACGAACCGCGCGTCACCGCGCCCACCTGCGTGCCCAGGAAGCTGTCGTCCCAGTAGATCTCGGACTGCGTGCCGAAGCGGTTGTCCGGCAGTTCCTTGAGCGAGACGAAGAACGCCGACTGCTGCGCGCCCGGCTGCCCGCCGAACTTGAAGCGTTCCCAGCTCTGCCGGATCAGCGGTGTGACCAGGCCGTCGCCGGCGAAGATGGACTGCGAGTTGGTGTCATCCGAGCGCCACTCGTACGCGCCGGGCTCGGCCACGAAGCCGGTGATCGCGCCGTCCTGGAACAGCAGCAGGCCGTACCCTTCGGGCACCACGATCTTAGAGCCGTTGGTGATGATGTTCGACGAGGCGCTGGTATTGGAGCCACGGCCGGCATTGGTGCCGCGCGGCACCGCCGCGAACAGCGCCGCCGTCGCCGGCAGGCCATCGGGAACCGTGTGGAAATCCTTCCACTGGTCGGCCAGAACACCGCCCACCGCACCTGCTACCGCCTGACGAAGACCCATGGCCAACTCCCTGTGTTCGTGGACGGGCACCATGCCCATCGTGCTGCACCGACTATATCAGCCGATGCCCGCCCGGTAATGCCGGCTGGCGGCCGGCACCCGGATCACGCAGCGCCGGTGCGGCGCGAGGCGCACACCCACCTCAACCCTGCGGCAGATCGCACTTCAGCTTGCCATCCACGTAGTAGGGCTTGGGCACGTTCGGATTCTCACTGGTCCGTTCGAATACCACTTCGAACGAGCCCAGGTCCGGTGTCCCTTTGCGCTCGGTGCAGGCTTCGCTCAGTTTCTTCTTCACCGCGGCAATGCCCGCGTCGCGGTTGGCGCCTTCGGCGCTGTTGGTCAGGTTGGCCACCTCGGCGAAGGCCAGCGGGCTGGCGGCAAGCAGGCCACCGGCCAGCATCACAACGTACGGTTTCTTCATGGAATCTCCTTTTCGATGATCGCGACCGCATCCGGCCAGCGCGCATCAGCATAGGGACACCGGGTTAACGCGATGTGGGCGTCGCCCTGCCTGGCGATCCGGCACGTGCCGCCTTGCGCACTTCCGCCGCGACACGCGCCTTGACCTTGGCCGCGCCGCGCGCGATCGCGGCCCGGCAGGCCTTCATGCTCAGCGCTGTGGGCGGGAAACGGTCCACGTCGTACCCGAGGCTGACATCATCGGCGAGCGCCGGTGTCGCCACCGAAACGGTGAGCCGCGCGGCCAGTGCAGACGCGATGCGTGTGTTCATGTCCTGCTGCCGATGAGGAGGGCGGCCGCCGCCCGGTCAGGTGCGTACGAAAATCTCCACGCGGCGGTTCAACTGTCGGCCGGCCGGGTTGTCCTGGCCCTGCAGCTGGTTGGGTGCGACCGGCTCACGTTCGCCATAGCCCTTGGCCGATGCATCCTGGGCCGCACCGCGTTCGCGCAGGGCCGCCACCACCGAGGCCGCACGTCGCTCGGACAAGTCCTGGTTGTAGGCGTCCTCGCCCTTGGCATCGGTGTGCCCGCGGATCTCCATGCCGGTGGCGCTCACCTGGCGCAACGCACCGGCCAGCGTGTCGAGCAGCTGCGACGCATCGGGCCGGATGTCGGCCTTGTCGAAGTCGAACAGCACGCGGTCATTGAGCGTGATCAGGTAGCCGCAGGGCGCACCGGGTGGGGCGAACTTCTTTAGCGGCGGGAAGCGGCCGGCCGGCTGCAGCCGCGGCATCGGCGGCATCTTCACCGGGCGCGCCGGTGGCCCGAGCGTGCCGGTGCCGTCGCCGTTGTTGGTGATCAGGCCGGCCTCGCCGTTCCAGGTGCCCGACCCGTCGGCGTTGATCCGCACCAGCCCCATCGGGCCGTTCCACGTGCCGCTGCCGTCGCCATTGTTGGTGATCAGGCCGCTGTCGCCGTTCCAGGTGCCGGCGCCCTTGCCATCCAGCCGGATCAGCCCGGCAGGCCCGTTGTAGGTGCCCGACCCATCGGCGTCGACGCGGATGATCGCAGCCTCGCCGTCGCCACTGCCGCCGGCCGTGCCATTGATCGTGCCGCTGCCATCGGCGTTCACGCGGACCAGCCCACCCTCGAAGTTCGCGGTACCGCTGCCGTCGGGCTGGATCACGAACAGGCCTTCATCGCCATTGCGCGTCAGTTGCCCTTGCTCGTCCACGCGGGTGATGCCGCCCGTATTGATCAGGCTGCCCCCGGTGCCGCAGCGGGCCGGGGAGACCGTGATGCCCGCCACCGGGTCCAGGATGGACTGCATGGAGGCTTCCAATGCGCGCTGGGCCGGCGTCACGCCGAGGATCTCGGGCACGACGATGGCCGGAATGATCGGAAACGCGGGCACCTCGCTGTGCGTACCCGCGTCCTCGTCCTCGCTGGCGGGCGCCGTGGACGCGGCCGGTGCGGCTGCGGCGGCAGGGTCCGCAGATCCGGTCGCCTGCGGCGCTTTGGAACACCCCGCCAGTGCAACCAGGAGGGCGCTGGCCATCGAGACAGACAACACACGCTTGGGTGGCTTCATGGATCGAAAAGACCGGCGCTGGAGGTGGCTGCGAATCTTATCCAGCCGACCTTGTGGCCGCGTGAAGCCTGGTTGACCGCCACGGTCTCACCCACGCGGGGCGGGCAGCGCTGCCGCTGCCCGCATCCGGCCTCACCAATCGGTGGGCGCGTAATCCTTCAGGAACTGGCCCCACACGTGTTCGCCGGTGTTGAAGCCATGGATGATCGGATCGACGATGCGCGCGGCACCATCGACGATGTCCAGCGGCGGGTGGAAGCGCTCTTCGAGCACCTTCTTGGCCGCGATCTCGGCCGGATCCTCGTCGGTCACCCAGCCGGTATCCACGCTGTTCATGTGGATGCCATCGTTCTGGTAATCGGCCGCCGAGGTGCGCGTCATCATGTTCAACGCGGCCTTGGCCATGTTGGTGTGCGGATGGCGGGTGGTCTTGAAGTTGCGGTAGAACTGCCCCTCCATCGCCGAGACGTTGACGATGTGTTTGTCACGCTCGGGCGAGCGCAGCATCAGCGGCTTCAGGCGCGCGTTGATGATGAACGGTGCGATCGCGTTGACCAGCTGGGTTTCCAGCAGCTCCACCGAAGGCACTTCGGCCATCAGCAGGCGCCACGAATTGCGCCCGCGCAGGTCGACCTGCTGCAGATCCTGGTCCAGCCGGCCTTCGGGGAACAGGTGCTGCTGGCCCACCAGTTCGTCTTCCAGCAACGGCACCTGCGACAGCTCGGCGGCGCGGGTCAGCCCATCGGCACCGTTCAAGCCGCGGTCCTGCACGGCCGGCAGCGCGATCGCCGAGGCATCGCTCAGCAGTTCGGGGCTGCGCAGGCCTTCGTAGTGGCCGACCAGCTTGCGCACGGTCTCCGGCAGTTCGTGCAGTGCCGCGGTTTCACCGGCCATCATGTGCGCATAGAACTGCGGCGGACGACGCACGGTCTGGCACGCGTTGTTGATGATGAAATCCAGCCGCGTGCGCGTGGCCAGCAGCTCGCTGCAGAACGCTTCCACGCTGGGCGTGTGGCGCAGGTCCAGGCCATACACCTGCAGGCGATGACCCCACACGGCGAAATCGGGCTCTTCTGCGTAACGCGCGGCAGAATCGCGCGGGAAACGCGTGGTGACGATCAGCTCGGCGCCGGCGCGCAGCAGTTTCAGCCCGGCCTGGTAGCCGATCTTGACCCGGCCCCCGGTCAGCAGCGCCACGCGGCCGGTGAGGTCCGCCGTTTCGGTGCGCTTGAAGAAATTCAGTTCCGCGCAGCCCGGGCACATCTGGTCATAGAAGTGATGCAGCTGGGTGAACTTCTGCTTGCACACGTAGCAGTGGCGCAGCTCGGGCGAGTGCGTGGGTTCTGCGGCGGCGGCGCCTTCGCCATTGCTGGCGTCGTGCAGGCCGGCTGCGTGCGGCGGGAAGTAGTTCGGGGTGCTGAACACCGGCTTGCGGCGCAGCGCCCGGATCCCGGTCTGTTCCAACAGCGCCTCGGCCTTGCGGACCTTCTCCTGGTGCCGCGCCTTCGCCTGCTGCTTGAGCTTCTGCCGCCGCGCCTTGGGCTCGGGGTGATAGACCTTGGCCACGACCTGGTGCAGGCGCACGCGGTCGGCTTCGGGCAGGGTGTCGAGCACGCTGCGATCGGCTTCGATGGCCTCCAGCAGGTCCAGCGCCGTGCGCAGGCGGTCGGTCAGGGGCAGGTCGTCTTCGGCGACGGGGGATGAGGCGATGGCGTTCAAAATCAGATCCGGAAGAAGCGGCAGGAAGGCAGGCACAGCCCGCCGGCAGCGGGCCGCGGTGAAGCGGTGGCCAGGCCGGAGGGCCGGAAAACGCAGGCAGTGGGGGCCTATTGTCCCCGATCCTGCGCTCCGTTGCCTGAAACCTGCGCAGAGGCGCCTCCGGGCGGTGCTGCGGCGCACCTTGCGGGGCGGTATATGAATCGATCTAAACTCGAGCCAGAGACCTCGGGTACCGGAGCAGGCATGGCGATCAGGACGGCAATGGCGGCGGCAGTACTGGCGATGGCGGCCTGCACGGCAACGGCCGCGTCACCGGCCGACAACCCGGCGGGGCGGCCGATGTCGGGCAACCCGATCCTGCCCGGCTGGTACGCCGATCCGGAGGCGGCGGTGTTCGGCAAGACCTACTGGATCTACCCGACCACTTCGCGGCCGTATGCCGAACAGGTGGCCTTCGATGCGTTCTCCTCGCCCGATCTGGTGCACTGGACGCGACACCCCAACGTGCTGCAGCTCGAGGCGATCTCCTGGGCCAGGCAGGCACTGTGGGCGCCGGCGGTGGTCGAGAACAACGGCCGGTACTACTTCTTCTTTTCCGCCAACGACATCCAGAGCGACAGCGAACGCGGCGGCATCGGCGTGGCGGTGGCTGACCGCCCCGAAGGCCCGTACCGCGATCTGCTGGGCAAGCCGCTGATCGGCGCGTTCCACAATGGTGCCCAGCCGATCGACCAGTTCGTGTTCAAGGACGACGATGGCGCCTTGTACATGCTCTATGGGGGCTGGAAACACGCCAACATCGTGCGGCTCAAGGACGACTTCACCGGCGTGCAACCGTTCGAGGATGGCAGCGTCTACAAGGAAATCACCCCCGCGCCGGAGTACGTGGAAGGCTCGCTGATGTTCAAGCGCGGCGGCCGCTACTACTACATGTGGTCCGAGGGCGGGTGGGGCGGGCCGGATTATTCCGTTGCCTACGCCATCGCCGATGCGCCGACCGGCCCGTTCACCCGCATCGGCAAGATCCTGCAGCAGGACCCGGCGATCGCCACCGGCGCCGGCCATCATTCCGTGATCCACGCGCCGGACGACGACAGCTGGTACATCGTGTACCACCGGCGGCCGCTGGGCGGGACGGACCGCAACCACCGGGTCACCGCGATCGACCGGATGGTGTTCGATGCGGACGGGAAGATCCTGCCGGTGAAGATCACCCACGAGGGTGTTCCGGCCCATCCGCTGCGCTGATGGCAGGGCCTGACGGCCCTCGTTGCGGCCCGCGGGTGTGCCTGCGCGCCGGCGCCGCGCTGCACCACTGCCGTTGACGGTTTTCCGTCAAGCCGCGGCCGCAGCCCTGTTCGGGTCGCTATCATCCTCGCGCTGACACCCTGCGGCATTTGGTCGCAGGGCTGCCACATCAACGAGCGCACGGGCGCTGCGGATGCGTTTTCCTCCGCCTGCGTGCCGCGCACTTCCATCCAGACACCCGTGTGGTGCCGCCTTCAGGCAGCGCCCGTTGGACGGTGCTGTCTGCACTTCCGAGGTCATCATGCAAAGAGTATTCAACACACTCGCCCGCGGCGCAGGCGTCATCTTCGCGCTGCTGGGCGTGGCATTGGGCGTAGGGGGCGGCTGGCTCATCAGCCTGGGCGGTTCCTGGTTCTATCTGCTGGCCGGCGTGCTGCTGGTGGTGACCGGCGTGGCCCAGGCCCGGCAGCGCGCCGCGGCGTTGTGGACCGCGCTGGCCCTGCTGGTGCTGGCGCTGGCATGGGCACTGTGGGAAGTCGGCCTGGATTTCTGGCAGCTGGTACCGCGCCTGATCGCCTTCCTGGTGGTGGCGATGGTGGTGGCGGCCTCGGCGCCCTTGCTGCGCCGAGCCGATGCGCGGCCGGCGCTGGGCTGCCGCCCGGCCGGCGTGCTTGCCGGCGTGCTGGCCCTGGGTCTGGTCGGGTTCTTTGCCGGCATGTTCGTGCCGCACCCCACGGTAACCGCCGATGGCAGCACCGCCGCGGTGACCAACGCCGCCGCAGGGCAGGGCGCGGGCAATGACTGGCCGGCCTACGGGCGCACCACCAGCGGCGAGCGTTTTGCGCCGTTCGAACAGATCAACAAGACCAACGTGAAGGATCTGCAGGTCGCCTGGACCTACCGGACCGGCGATCTTGCCGTGGATGGTGCCGAGTACCAGGTCACCCCGCTCAAGGTCGACGACACCGTGTATCTGTGCACGCCGCTGAGCAAGGTCGTGGCGGTCGATGCAACCACCGGCAAGGAAAAATGGCGGTTCGATCCGCAGGCCGTGGTCAGCGAAAGCACCCAGGGCTGGAAGCGCTGCCGTGGCGTGGGCTATGCCGATCTGGACGCGCTCGATGCCGCCAGCGCCAGCGCCGACGCCGGCGCTGCACCGCAGGGCGCCGCGATGGCGGGCACGCCGTCGGCACCGGCCGTGTGCCGCAAGCGCATCATCGAAACCACGATCGATGCACGCCTGCTGGCGCTCGATGCTGAAACCGGCGCGCTCTGCGAAGACTTCGGCGACAAGGGCTATGTCGACCTCGGCATCGGCATCGCGCCGGCACCGGAGGCCAGCGACGCAGGCACCTACAACGTCACCTCCGCCCCGCTGGTGGCCGACGGCGTGATCATGGTCGGCGGCCGCCTCAACGACAACCTCACCGTGGGCGAACCCGGCGGCGTGGTGCGCGGCTACGACGTGGTCACCGGCCAGATCCTGTGGGCGTGGGACGCCAAGCGCGGCGCCACCGACAGCACGCCGCTGCCTGCAGGCGAGCTGTACCCGCTGGAGACCCCGAACTTCTGGGGCACCGCCGCCTACGATCCGAAGCTGGGCCTGGCCTATTTCCCGCTCGGCAACCAGACGCCGGATTTCTGGACCGGCAACCGCCACGCGTATTCGGATGAGTACAACGACGCCGTGGTCGCGGTCGAACTGAAGACCGGCAAGGAGCGCTGGCATTTCCGCACTGCCAACATCGATCAGTTCGACTATGACGTCTCCTCGCAGCCGATCCTGTACGACATGCCGGGCAAGAATGGCGACACCACGCCGGTGCTGGTCCAGCTGACCAAGCGCGGCCAGGTGTTCGTGCTCGATCGCCGCACCGGCCAGCCGGTGGTGCCGGTGGAGTACCGCAAGGTGTCCACGGACGCCATGCCGGGCATGAACGTGGCGCCGACCCAGCCGCATTCGGCGATCGCCGTGGGCGTGGAACCGTTCAAGGAATCGGACATGTGGGGTGCGTCGATCTTCGACCAGCTTTACTGCCGCATCCAGTTCAAGCAGATGCGCTGGGAAGGCGAGTTCACCCCGCTGTCGGACAAGCAGCGCACGCTGATCTACCCGGGCTACTACGGTGGCTTCAACTGGGGCGGTGGCGCGATGGATGCCTCCACCGGCACGCTGATCGTCAACGACATCCGCATGGCGCAGTGGGGCCGTTTCATCAAGCAGGATGAAGCCATCCGGGTCGGGCTCAAGCCTTCCACCGAAGGCGAGTACTCCACCCAGACCGGCACCCCGTGGGGTGTGGAGCGCTCGATGTTCGTCTCGCCGCTGGGCGTGCCGTGCTTCAAGCCGCCGTTCGGCACGATGACCGCGATCGATCTGTCCACCGGCAAGACCCGCTGGCAGGTGCCGATGGGCACCATCAAGGATGCGCCGGTGCATGGCATCGCCCCGGGCGTCAGCATTCCGCTGGGCATGCCGACCATGGGAGGCCCGCTGGTCACCAAGGGCGGCGTGACGTTCTTCCATGGCAGCCTGGACTACTATGTCCGCGCCCTCGACAACGACACCGGCAAGGTCCTGTGGCAGGGTCGCCTGCCGGTGGGCGGGCAGGGTGCACCGATGTCGTACGTGGGCAAGGATGGGCGCCAGTACGTGGTCGTGGTCGCCGGTGGCGCCACCCGGACCGGCACCAACGACAACCGGGGCGATTACGTGATCGCCTATGCGCTGCCCGAGGGCAGCAAGTAGGCCAGGTGGCCTGGAGGGAGAGCGCTCCGTCCAGGCCAACGTTCTTCATCCGCTGAGTGCGTAACTGATGTCCCCATCTACCCCCAGCCGTCCGGGCCGCCCAGCGCGGCTTGCCCAGGTGGCCGAACAGGCCGGCGTGAGCGAGAGCACCGTCGACCGGGTCCTCAACGAGCGTGGCAGTGTGTCCGAGCCGCTGCGGCTGCGGGTCATCGCCGCGGCGCGGCAGCTGGAGCTGCGCCGGGTGCTGCCCAGCGTGCACCACGGCGTGCTGCACATCGATGTGGTGATGAGCAACGTGGGCACGCCGCATTATCAGCGCCTGGAAATGGCGCTGATGTCGCAGGTGCAGATGCTGGGCACGCGGATCAGCCTGCATCGCATGTTCTGGGATGAAAAGGACGAAGCCGCCCTGGTGCGTTTCCTCGAACACCCACCGCACCCGCGCGCCGGGCTGGTGGCGTTCGTGCGCGACGTGCCGGCCATCCGCCTTGCGCTGCGCCATGTGCAGGCGCAGGGCATCCCGGTGGTGACCCTGACCAGTGACGTATCGCAGATCGCGCCGCATCCGTACGCAGGCATCGACAATTTCAAGGCCGGCCGCGCGGCCGGCTACCTAGTCGGCCGCTTCGCCCATCGGCCCGGCGCGATCCAGCTGTACGTGGCGTCGATGGACTTCGGCGATCACCGCGAGCGTGTCGCCGGCTTCCGCAAGGTCATCCATGAGCGCTTCCCGCACCTGAGCGTGCGCGAGCCGGTCGCCCACCGCGACCAGCCCGATGCGGCGCGGGCTTCGCTGGCAGACCTGCTGCAGCGCCACGACGATATCGTCGCGCTCTACGACACCGGCTCGGCAGCGGCGGGCATCGCCAACGCGCTCAAGCGCAGCGCAGCGGAGGCACGGCCGGTGTGGGTCACCCACGAGGCGACCCGCGAACATGCCCAGCTCATGGCCAACGGCCTGATCGCCGCAGTGATCGACCAGGACCCCGAAGCCCAGGCCGTGCAGGCCCTGCAGCACATCCTGCACCAACGCGGCGAGCTGGATGCGCCGCCCCACGCGGGACCGACCCGGTTCCGCATCATCACGCCCGAAGACGTGGACCCCAGCGAACTGCTTGCCTGAGAAGGCGGCCCCGGTCCGGCAGCGATGCCGCCCGCGCTGCGCACCACCACGCCTTTACACCTGTCGCGGACGAGCGCCGCGCGCGAGAGCTTATTGACCATGTTTCCTGTTCTTTCCTGCCGGCACGGGTTGCCGTTGGCTGGCCTGTTGCTGTCTTTCTCCGTTTCGGCCGCGCCGCATCTGCTGCCGGATCCGTCCGGCCAGCGCGCCGCACTGGAGGCGCGCGGCGTCGTTTTCGATCTGGGCTACACCTCCGAAGATGCGCACAACCTGAGCGGCGGCACCCGCCGGACCGGCACCCACATTGGCCAACTGGCGATGGGGGTGCACCTCGATCTGGAGCGCCTGCAGGGCTGGACCGGCATGCAGGCCCAGGTCTCGCTGTCGCATCGCGATGGCGACAATCTGGACACCCGCGCGGGCCTGGGCCGGCTCCTGCAGAGCCAGGAAGCGGCCGGGCGCGGCACCCTCTGGCGGCTGGGCAGCCTCTGGGTGGGCAAGCGCTGGGCCGATGACCGGTTCGGCCTGAAGGTCGGTCGCATGGCGGTCGGCGATGACTTCAACGCGCTGGACTGCACCGCGATGAGCCTGACCTTCTGCGGCAGCCAGCCGGCGATGATCGCCGGCGATTACTGGTTCAACGGCCCGCTGAGCCAGTGGGCGGTGGTGGCCGACTACGCGCCCACGCGGCAGACGTACCTGCGGCTGGGCGCCTACCAGGTCAATCCACGCTACGCCGATGAGCGCGGCGGCGGCCTGCGCCTGGCGCCATCGGGCACGGCCGGTACCTTGACGCCGGTCGAGTTCGGCTGGCAAGGCCGGGTCAACGGACTGCCCGGGCGCTATGCGCTGGGTGGGTGGTACAGCAGCGCGCCGCGTGCGGATGCATGGCGCGATCCGCAGGGCGGCGCGTGGCGCGAGAGCGGCCTTCCCGCTGCGCAGCGCAGCGGTGCCTACGGTGGCTGGGCCAGCCTGCGCCAGCAGTTCACGCGGGGTGACCGCAGTACGCCCGAGGCCGGCCTGCGCGGCCAACTGGATCTGGTGCGTACCGACCGCCGGACCGGGACCATCGATGCGACACTCCACGCGATTGCCACCTATACCGGCGTGGGGCCGCGCCGTCCCGCCGACCAGATCGGCATCGGCGTGGCGGCCACGGAGGTCAATCCGCGCTATGCACGGCGTGCCGATGGCACCGATGGCGAGGCCAAAACCGAGTACACCGCCGAAGCGTTCTACGTCTGGCAGGCCTGGCCGGGCGTGACGCTGCAGCCGGTGGTGCAGTACGTGGTGCATCCCGGCGGCCTCTCCGCCGCCCACGATGCGCTGGTGGTGGGCATGAAGACCCAGCTGGATTTCTAGCGCGGCACCCGGTCTGAAGAGCGCGTGGCCGGGCGCGGGGTCACGCCGTGCGCAGCGCGCTGAACAGCGACTGGCAGATATCGGCCATCACCGCCCCGCGGTGCAGCGCTGGGCGCCCTGTCTCCGGGCCTTGCGCCGCGCTCGGCAACGGCGCCAGGTGCATGGCATCGGCCGCCGATGCCAACGACTGCAGCACGCCGAACAGCACCGGGTCGCGCGCCGCCAGCGCCTGCAGCCCAGGGTCCACCATGCAGAGCATCCCCAGCAGCGTGGCCAGGCCGGCGGCCGGTGTGGACGGCAGGCCGGCGCGCGCGCAGGCCTCGGCCAGGTAGCCATGCAGCGCGGCATGCAGCTGCGCAACACTGCGCGCCTGCACGGCGGCGTCCAGCGCGTGTTCTGCGACCTGCACCGCAACAGCCTGCGTGCCGGGTGCGGTTGCCGGGCGGGCAACGTCCTGCGCTGCCGGCGCAGGGTCGAACAGCGCCCGGTCGGCCGGATGGTGCTCGGCCAACCAGCGCTGCAGCGCCGGGCGCCGGGCCAACGTCCGCAGCTGCTGCGGGTGCGCGCTTTCGAGATGGCGCACGACCTGCACGACATAGGCGCCGTACTCGTCGTCGCGCGCGTGGTGCGCCTCGCGCAGCCGCGAAGCGGGGTCCTGCAGATCCTGCAGGCCAAGCGCTTCGCCGAGCGCCGTCCAGTCGGTTGCGTCGAAGGTGTGTTCGATGGCCTCGCTCAGCCGCAGCAATGCGGTGCGGCTGAGGGGCGAAAGGGCGGGCGAGGGCGGGCTGTGCATCGCGCAACGATACGTGCGGCGCCGCCTGAAATCCAACCGGCGCCACGCGCAGGGGGAGGGTGGGGCATGCGTTTTGGGGTTGTCCGAATCTGGCGCTCTGCGAAGACACATCGTTCCAGTTTCCTGCGGTTGACACGTCCCGCCCGAGCAGACGCTGCAAGCTGCTGATTGCCAACACTAAAGTGCGGCGGCCCGAAAATGCTTGCGAAGTTGAACTAATAGCCTCGTCAATTGTTACGCAGGCGCCTGCCTGCAATCATCAGCGCACCAGCCATCCGTCTCAATTGGAACGCCCGTGCAAGATAGCAACGGTGATGCGGGCCCTGGGCAATTCCCCGTCTGGTCGCGCCGGAAGTTCCTCCTGGCGTCGGCCTCGGTGGCATTGCTCGCAGCCTGCCGTCGCAGCGATACGCCTGCCGACCGCACCCAGCCAGACCGCAAGCACGCCTCACCCGCCGCCGCGGCCCTGCCCAGCGACCCGGCGGCGGACGCGGAATTCCTCCAGCTGTCGATCGCCCTGACCGGCAAGCCCGATCTCGATCCGTTCGTGGCCGCCCGCATCCGTGCGGCACTGGCCGCGCTGGAGCCGGCCACGCTTGCCCAGCTGCCCGCGCTCAAGCAGCTGGCCAGCAGCGTTGATTCGCCGGCCCGGATCCTTGCCGCTGCTGGTACCGACAGCCGCGCGGCGGCGTTGTCGATCGTGGCCGCCTGGTACACCGGCACGGTGGGCAAAGGCACGTCCGCCGTCACCGTCGCCTATCGTGACGCGCTCATGCAGCGCCCGGTCGCCGACGGCCTCTACCCGCAGACCTATGCGATGGGTGGACCGGGGTGGTGGGTTGCTGCGCCACCGCCTGCGATCACCGCCGGCTGAAGCTCCCCCGTTTCTTGTCGATTGCCGTGCGGCGCTGACGCGCCGCGCCTTGCGAGTGCATTCCCGTGAAAAAACCAACATTCAACAGCGGTGACGTCGATGCCGACGTGATCGTGGTCGGTTCCGGCGTTGTCGGCGCCCTGGTGGCCAACCAGCTGGTGTCCGCAGGCCGCTCCGTGGTCATCCTCGAAGCCGGGCCGCGCCTGGAGCGCGCCGAGGTGGTGCAGAACTGGCGCAACGCAAGCTTCGAGCGACGCATCGGCAGCGATTTCCAGGGGCCGTACCGGCAGTCGCCGCTGGCCACCGCACCCCTGTACTTCCCGCCCAACGATTATGTCGCGCTGTCCGGTCCGGACGGCAACAGTTTCCGGCAGGGCTTCATCAAGGCGGTCGGCGGCACCACGTGGCACTGGGCGGCATCGTGCTGGCGCCACCTGCCGGTCGATTTCAAGATGAAGTCGGCCTATGGCGTTGGCCGCGACTGGCCGATCTCGTACACCGACATCGAGTCCTACTACTGCCGCGCCGAGGAGGCCATGGGCGTGTCCGGGCCGAACGATCCCGAGCGCCAGAGCCCGCGCGAACGCTCCCGGCCCTACGTGGCGGACATGATTCCGTGGGGCCATGGCGATACCACCTTCGCCGAGGTGGTGAACCCGCACGGTTACAACCTGGTGCCGATTCCCCAGGGCCGCACCATCCAGCCCTGGAACGAGCGCCCGGCATGCTGCGGCAACAACAACTGCCAGCCGATCTGCCCGATCGGCGCAATGTACAACGGCATCCACACCGTCGATGCGGCTGAAAAGAAAGGCGCCGTGGTGCTGGACGAGGCCGTGGTGTACCGCATCGATACCGATGAGAAGAACACCGTCACCGCGGTGCACTGGTACGACCGCGACCGGGTCAGCCACACCGCCACCGGCCGTCACTTCGTGATCGCCTGCAACGCACTGGAAACACCGCGGCTGCTGCTGCTCGCCGCCAACGCGCAGAACCCGAACGGCATCGCCAATTCGTCCGACCAGGTCGGCCGCAACATGATGGACCACTCCGGCTTCCACTGTTCGTTCATTGCCGACCGGCCGATCTGGCTCGGCCGTGGCCCGGCGCAGTCCAGCTGCATGGTCGGCCCGCGTGACGGGGCGTTCCGCTCGGAATACTCGGCCAACAAGATCATCCTCAACAACATCAGCCGTGTACCGGCCGCCACCCAGCAGGCGCTCAAGATGGGCCTGGTGGGCGAGGCGCTGGATGCCGAGATCCGTCGCCGCGCCGTGTATGGCGTGGATCTGTCGATCAGCCTGGAGCCGCTGCCGGACCCGAGCAACCGACTGACCCTGTCGACCTCGCGCGTGGATGGCCTGGGGCTTGCCTGCCCGGACATCCATTACTCGCTGGGCGATTACGCGCGAAAGGGCTACGACAAGGCCTGCGACCAGCTGCGCCACATTGGCACGCTGTTCAACGCCGAAGAGTTCGAGATCACCACCGCGCTCAACGCCAACAACCACATCATGGGCTCGACCATCATGGGCAGCGATCCGCGCGATTCGGTGGTGGATGAAAACTGCCGCGCGCACGACCACGCCAACCTGTGGCTGCCCGGTGGCAGTGCGATGGTCTCGGCCAGCGTGGTCAACAGCACCCTGACCATGGCCGCGCTCGGCCTGAAAGCCGCCGATGCCATCGAGCGTGCGCTATGAGGTCCTTCGCCCTTCCCGGCCTGCTGCTGGCGCTGCTGGTGGCATCGCCGCGCGTCCATGCCGATGATGCGGTCGAACGCGGCCGCTACCTGGCCACGGCCGGCGATTGCATGGCCTGCCACACCAAGCCCAACGGTGGCCAGGCGTATGCCGGCGGCTATTCGATCGCCTCGCCGATGGGCGAGATATGGGCCAGCAACATCACCCCGTCCGTGAAGTTCGGCATCGGCAGCTACAGCGAGGCCGATTTCGAGCGCGCGGTGCGCCAGGGCATCCGCAAGGATGGCGCGCACCTGTACCCGGCGATGCCGTACACCTCGTACGCCAGGTTGAGCGATCGCGACATCCATGACCTGTATGCCTACTTCATGGCCGAGGTCAAACCGGTCGAGCAGCTCTCACCCTCCACGGACCTGCCGTTCCCGTTCAACGTGCGCCTGTCGATGGCGGGCTGGAACCTGCTGTTCCTGGACAAAAAGCCCTACGCGGCCGATCCGGCCAGAGATGCCCGCTGGAACCGCGGCGCGTACCTGGTCGAAGGCCTGGAGCACTGCGGCAGCTGCCACACGCCGCGCGGCCTGATGATGCAGGAAAAACCGGGGCAGGCACTGGCCGGCGGTTCGCTGGGATTGTGGTATGCACCCAACATCACCTCGGACAAGGTGAGTGGCATCGGCGCGTGGACCGATGAGGAGATCGCCCGCTACCTCAAGACCGGCAAGGTCGCCGGCAAGGCGCAGGCCGGTGGCGGCATGGCCGAAGCGATCACGCACAGCCTCTCCAGGCTCAGCGACGAGGACATCGGCTCGATCGTGACCTATCTGCGGACGGTGCCTGCGGTGGCCGATCCACAGATGACCCGGAATGCCTCGTCGTGGCCGGCCCGCGCCAGCGCCACCGCGGGCGAAGCGCGCATCCGCGGCACCGGGCTGCCGTTGAACAACGGCCAGGTGCTGTACGACGGCGCCTGCGCCAGTTGCCACGGCACGCGCGGCGAGGGCAGTACCGACCAGTACTATCCCTCGCTGGTCAACAACAGCACGGTGGGCGCCGCCACGCCGCAGAACCTGATCGCGACCATCCTCACCGGCGTGGACCGGGAAGTGGACGGCCAACACACGGTGATGCCGCATTTCTCCACCGGCTCCTACGTGCAGCCGCTGAGCGATGAGGAGATCGCGAACGTGGCCACCTACGTGCGCCAGCAGTTCGGGCCCGGCGACCAGGTCTCCGTGGCCGACGTCAAGCTGGCGCGCGCCGGTGGGCCCACGCCGCTGCTGATGACCCTGACCACCTACGGCCTGCCCCTGGCGGGGCTGGCGATCATTGCATCGGGGATCTGGCTGTGGCGACGCAGATCGGCCCGCAAGAGGAGGGCGCCGTGATGCGCGCAACTGTCTGTCTGTTGTCCCTTGCCACCGCACTGGCGTGCCAGCACGCGGCGGCCAGCGAAGCCGAGGCGGCGCAGGCGGCCAAGCCGGTGGAGACCGTCAAGCAGGTGCCGTTGAGCACGGGGCTGGCGCTTCGCGACCGGTTGCACGATGCCGGCATTACCCCGACCGGCCGCGTGGTGGTGTCTTCCAGCTACGCCGATGGCGGCTACCGGGGCTCGGGCAGTGCGACGGCCACCCACATCGATCTGGGTGCCGTGGTCGATACCGGCAAGGCGCTCGGCTTCGATGGCACCTTGCGGGTGGTGGTGTCCGACCGTTTCGGGCAGGCGGCCAACGACCGCTACACCGGCAGCTACATCCAGAACCAGGCGTTCTGGGGCCAGGGCCAGAACTTCCGGCTCAACGAGGTCTCCTTCGAGCGTGCGCTGCTGGACAAGCGGCTCAGCCTGAAGGGCGGCTTCTTCTCGATGGGCAACGATTTCGGCGGCCTGCCGTACACCTGCAACTTCAACAACAACGGCCAGTGCGGCCACCCGCTGGGGCCGATCTACAGCTCCGGCTGGCTGGACAATCCAACCGGCCAGTGGGGCGTGCGGTTCAAGTGGACCGATCCCTCCGGCTGGTATGCGCAGACCGGCGTGTTCGATGTGAATCCGACGCGCAAGCAGTCCAACAACGGCTTCAAGGTCGCGCTGGACGGCAACACCGGGCTGTTCTTCCCGGTCGAACTGGGTTTCGTGCATGACCCGGGGCAGGGCGGCTACGGCGGTACCTACAAGGTCGGCTACTACTGGGATACCTCCAACGCGGCCGTGCTGGGCAGCCCGGGGGCGCGCCAGGCATCGCACCGCAGCGGTGAATACGTGCAGCTCGCGCAGCGCATCTGGAAGCCGGAGGAAGCCACCGTGCGCGGCATTTCAACCTTCGCCATCGCCACCCAGGCCGACGTGCGCACCGGCACGCTGCGCCGCTCGTGGGAACTCGGGGTGAGCTGGCGCGGACCGTTCCAGGCGCGCGAGGACGACATCGTCAGCCTGGGCTGGACCCGGCTGGATTTCTCGCGTCGCCTGCAGGACTACCAGCGTTTCATCGGTGACCCGGTGCAGACCCGCGAAGAAATGGTCGAGCTGAACTACGGCGTGCAGGTGGCCCCGTGGCTGGTGCTGCGGCCGGCAGCGCAATACGTGACGCGGCCGTCGGGCCTGTCCGAGCGGCCCGATGCCTGGGTGTTCACGTTGCAGGCGCAGGTAACCCTGTGACGATCAGCGCGGCGTGAGGAACACCTGCAACCGCGCCAGCTCTTCCTCCAGGGCATCGTTGAACGCGGCACCGCCGGGTGCCGCACCGTCCACATAGCCGAAGGTGGCCTCCAGCCGGCCCGCGCGTGCGGTGACATTCGCCCACCCGATCACCTGGTCGCGCCAGAGCATCGGCAGCGCGTAATACCCGAACCGGCGCTGCGCCGGCGGGGTATAGGCCTCGAACCGGTACGTCCAGCCCCAGAACAGGGTGAAGCGGCGCCGGTCCCAGACGATCGGATCGAACGGGGCAAGCAGTCGCACGCGTTCGTCGAGCCCATGCCGGCGCGAGCGCGGGTTCTCATCGGCCGGCCAATACCACGTGGTCCCCTCGATGCGGCAACTGGCCAGCTGCGCCTGCGCCAGGCGCAGCGCCGCACGCGTATGCAGGGCCAGATGTGGCGCGCCGTAGTCGAGCAAGCGCACCAGGTAGGTCAGGCTGGCGGCCGGCACCGGCGCGTAGGTGTGCACCACCAGCGCGATCAGGTCGGCAGCGCGCCGCGCCAGTCCGGCCGGCGTCTGATCGGCAGGGGGATGGTCGGCCACCTCGTACAGCCGCGTGCCGCTGTCACGCCGCTTCACCCGCAACAGGCCGCGGTAGTGCATGCCGTCGAGCAGCTGGGTGCTGGCGTTGCTCGAGCCTCCCCAGTAATTGGTCACGCGCCCGTGGGCGAAGTGCTGGTCGACCTGGCGCGGGTGGACCACGCCGTGCTCACGCACGAAGGCCAGTACATCGGCAGCCTTGCCGCGTGTGGCCGCGTCCCAGGTCCGCTTCGCCACACGCGGGTGCATCAACGCAACCTGCGCGCGGGGCAGGAAGCCATAGTTGACCAGGAAGTCTTCCTCGATCGGCAGGCGCGCGTAGCGCCGCTCCAGATCGCCGGCGCGGTAATCGGTGACGCGATGGCGCAGGATCAGGTCCTGCGCACGCGCCGGTGCGCGGATCGGATCGGCCTGCACGAAGCCCAGCCGGCGGATGGCCGCCGGCAGGGTCGTCGGGGTGAACAGCGTGCGCGCGATCGCATGGCGGCGCAGGTCGTCGAGGCGGGGTTCGCGGGGCATGTGGGGATTGAAGCATGCCGGGCCCGGCCACGGCGATCAGGCATCAGGTGCCGGGCTGCGCAGAGGCTTCGCCGCGCTTGACGTGCCGGTCCAGGAAATCACGGATCACCGGGATGATCGCGTCCGCATGCGTTTCCAGCGCGAAGTGGCCGGTATCGTAGAAATGGATCTCGGCTGCGGGAATGTCGCGCCTCCATGCCTCGGCGCCTGCCGGCAGGAAGTAGGGGTCGTTGCGGCCCCACACAGCCAGCAGCGGCGGCTGGTGCGTGCGGAAGTACGCCTGGAAGGCCGGATACCGCTTCACGTTGGAAGCGTAGTCCAGCAGCAGATCCAGCTGGATATCGGCGTTTCCCGGCCGGGCCACCTGCAGCCCCTCCAGCGTGTAGCCATCGGGTGCCACCCGGCTGGGGTCGCGCACGCCTTCCAGGTACTGCCACTTGACCGACGCAGCGGTGGGGAAGCCAGCCAGCGCGGCACGGTGCTCCGCACTGGGATCCTGCCAGTACGCGCGGATCGGATCCCAGCCCTTGGCCAGGCCTTCCTCGTAGGCGTTGCCGTTCTGCGAGATCAGCGCGGTGATGCGTTCCGGATGCGCACTGGCCAGGCGCCATCCCACCGGCGCGCCGTAGTCATGCACCATCAGCGCGTAACGCTCCAGCCGGAGCTGCTCGGTGAAGCGATCCATTGTGCGGGTCAGATTGTCGAAGGTGTAGTCATAGCCGCCGCGCGCAGGCGACTCGGTGTAGCCGAACGCCGGCAGGTCCGGTGCGATCACGTGATAGGTGTCGGCGAGCGCGGCGATCACGTCGCGGTACATGTAGGACGACGCCGCGAACCCGTGCAGCAGCAGCACGGTCGGCGCCGATCGTGGCCCGGCCTCCCGGTAGAACACCTTGACCTCGCCGACCTGTTCGTAACGGTAGTGAACCTGCGGTGCGGCCGTGTCGGCCTGGGCGGGGCCGGCCAGGAGGGCGGCGGCCACTCCGAGGGGGGCCAGAGCTTGCGTGGGTTTCATGGCGGGTTGTGTAACCGTATTGGAGTGTTTTTGCAGGTTACGCAGCGGAGTGGTAACCTGTCAATCTCAATTTAAGGGGTTACACGTGAGCGAGGCATCTCCAGGGGCAGCGATGTTCGTGGCCCATGATCTGGCGCTGGATTTCATCAACTCGGCCTATGGCCCGGAGAATGCGCCCGTCGAGGTATTGGTCGATGACCAGGCGGTGATCGACTGGCTGGCGACCGCCGGCGTGCTGGAGGCGGGCAGCGTCCAGGCACCCACGGGGGTGCGGGCGCTTGCGATCGCCCTGCGCGATGAGGCGCGCGATCTGCTGCAGGCCGCGCAGGCCGGGCGGCCGCCCCGGGCGGTGGTCGTGAACCGGGTGCTGGAGAAGGGCCGGCCGATCGTGCAGTTGGCCGCAGCGCCCGGCAGCGCCGTTCCCATTCTGGTGGAGCGGCGCCGCGACGACAGCGCCGAGAGCCTGCTGGAGCCCATCGCCACCGCGCTCGGCCAGCTGCTTTCGGGGGGCGATCTGGCGTATGTGCGTGCATGCGAAGCGCACGACTGCACGCTTCTTTTCCACGACACCACCAAGTCGCGCAAGCGGCGCTGGTGCAGCATGGCCCAGTGCGGCAACCGGATGAAGGTTGCCGCCTACCGTTCGCGCAGGCAGGGCGGGTAAGGGCAGGCCGTCAGGCCGGCGGTGCCCTCAGGTGAGGGCGGCGTGGCGGATCGAGGCGATCCGCCCCTCCAGCTCCTGTGCGGCGACCGGCCGTGAGAAGTAGTAGCCCTGGAACTGCCGGCAGCCCACCTCGATCAGCATGTCGCGCTGTTCTTTGCTTTCCACGCCTTCGGCAAGCGCGGTGAGTCCCAGGATGTCCGAGATTTCCACGATCTTGGCCAGCAGGCGCTTGCCTTGCCCGTTGAGCTGCGCGTCCAGCACGAACTGCCGGTCCACCTTCAGCTTCTGCACCGGCAGTGCCCGCAGCAGCGAAAGGGAGGAATAGCCGGTCCCGAAATCATCCAGTGCCCAGCGCACGCCCAGCCGGCGCAGCACCCACATCACCTCGATGGCGACGCCGGCATCTTCGGACAGGGCCGATTCGGTCAGTTCCAGTTCCAGCCGGTTGGCGGGCGCCCCGGTACGCCGAAGCACGTCTTCGACCGAGGCCGCGAACCCCGGATCATTCAACTGCACCGTGCTGACATTCACCGCCATCACAAGGTGCCGCGATGCCGGGTCCTGCTGCCAGGCGGCCAGGGTCTGGCAGGCCTGCCGCAGCACTTCCAGGCCCAGGCCGCGGATCAGGTGCGTTTCTTCGGCCAGCGGAATGAACTCGTGCGGGGAGAGCAGGCCCCGCGAGGGATGCAGCCAGCGCACCAGCGCCTCCGCGCCGATCGGGCTGCCGGCCGCATCCACCTGCGGCTGGAACAGCACGACGAGCTGGCCGCGATCGATTGCGCGTGCAAGATCATTGGTGCGCTTGGCCTTGGACATCATGTCCTGCCGGTTGATCAGCAGCACGGCGGCCAGCAGTCCGACGGCGACGACGTTGTTGATCACACTCCACGGAAAGCGCGCTTCCGCCGGCGGCGCCATGGACTGCATGCCTTGTCCCACCATGCGCGAGCCGAACAGCACGAACGCAAGCAGGCAGAGCAACGGGAAGACCGCGCCCATGTAGCGGCTTCGTCCTCCGAAGATGAACACCGATGCGGCCGCCAGCGGCAGCAGATAGAGGTGGGCCGATCTCGGCACCACCGCACTGGGCACATCGATGGCGGACATTGCAACGACCAGCAGCAACATCGCATTGGCCAGCAGCACCACATGGATGTAGACACACCGCTTCGCGCACGCCAGGGCCACCAGGCCGAGCACGCTGGGCACGGCGAAGAAGGCGGTCAGGTCATAGCGTGCGATCAACGCATAGAAGACACACCAGCACGCGCCCAGCACCGCGCACGTGGTGCCGCCCAGCAGCAGCGTGCGCTGGTCCTTCTGTTTCTGCTCGGTGGTTGTGAACCGCGGATCGGAATGATCGGCTGCCATGGTATCCAGGTGGTGCATCGTGTCGCTGCTTTCCAACGGCCGGACGCGACTGCCACATGTGTGGAGACGGCCCCGGCAATGGCAGCGAAAACAGCACGTCAGCGGCTCTGCTCAGTGGGCGCAACATTACCAGCGACACGTTACAGCTGCCAGCGTTCCGAAACGACGTGGCCCTCGCGCCGCACATTTTCTTTGCGCACAACGCGATCGCATGCGTGTCAGCGCGTAACGCGTGTCGATCCGGCGCAGGCACGATGCACTTGAAGTGCGATGCGCATCACATTTGCTTGCGTCATGCATCGGCGTCGCCGTGATGGGCAGTCCGCATGCCTGGCGTGCGGCGTCCACCGGTGTGCGAAGGCCGGTAAATACCCCGGGGGTATAGTGATCCATCCTCACCGCAAGGATCGACGCTATGCAGAAGGGCTCGGATTTACTGGTCAAGGCGCTCGAAAACGAAGGCGTGGACCGTATCTTTGGCGTGCCGGGCGAGGAAAATCTCGATTTCCTCGAGTCGCTGCGGACCTCGCGCATCGAACTCGTCCTCACGCGGCATGAACAGGCCGCTGCGTTCATGGCCGCCACCCACGGCCGGCTCACGGGCCGGCCCGGTGTCTGCCTGGCCACGCTCGGCCCGGGCGCGCTGAATTTCTCGACAGGCGCTGCGTACGCTCATCTGGGTGCGTGGCCGATGATTCTGATCACTGGCCAGAAGCCGGTGATGAGCGCCAAGCAGGCGCGCTTCCAGATCGTGGATATCGTGGCCTCGATGAAGCCGCTCACCAAGATGACGCGCCAGATCGTCAGCCCGGCCGCGATTCCCGCCACTGTGCGCGATGCCTTCCGGGTGGCCATGGAGGAACGGCCCGGGCCGGTGCACCTGGAACTGCCGGAGGACATCGCCGGCGAAGAGGTCGAAGACATTCCGGTCATTCCCGTCCACCCGCTGGAGCGGCCCATCGCGCCGCCTGCCGCGCTCGATCGGGCAGAAGCGGCCATCCTCGCCGCCAAGCGCCCACTGGTGATGATCGGCGCGGCGGGCAGCCGGCCGTGGCTTACCGAAGCGCTTTCGGCGTTCGTGGCGCGCACGCGCCTGCCGTTCTTCAACACGCAGATGGGCAAGGGCGCGGTCACCGGCGGCTCCAACCTGTACATGGGCACGGCCGCGCTCTCGGAAGGCGACTACGTCCATGAGGCGGTCGCGCGCGCCGATCTGATCATCGCCATCGGCCATGACACGGTCGAAAAACCGCCGTTCCTGATGAAGGGCAGCGGTGGCCCGAAGGTGATCCACATCAGTTTCCACTCGGCCACGGTCGAGCAGGTCTACCATCCCGATATTGAAGTGCTGGGCGACATCGGCGCCTCGGTGGAGGCGCTGGCCGAACGGCTGGAAGGGCGTCTGGTGGCGGATGAAGGCATGATCGAGCTGCGCCAGAAGATCCTCGCCCGTCTCAACGACCGCGCTGACGAGGACCGTTTCCCGGTCACGCCGCAGCGGGTCGTGCATGACGTGCGCGCAGCCTTGCCGGAGGATGGCATCGTCTGCCTCGACAACGGCATGTACAAGATCTGGTTCGCCCGCAACTACCGCACGCACGTCGCCAACACGCTGCTGCTCGACAATGCGCTGGCCACGATGGGCGCCGGGCTGCCCTCGGCGATGATGGCGGCGATGCTGTACCCGCAGCGGCGCGTGATGGCCGTGTGTGGCGACGGCGGCTTCATGATGAACTCGCAGGAGATGGAAACCGCCGTGCGGCTGGGTCTCAACCTGGTGGTGGTGATCCTCAACGACAGCGCCTACGGCATGATCCGCTGGAAGCAGGCGGTGGATGGCTTCGAGGATTTCGGCATGCGTTTTGGCAATCCGGATTTCGTGAAATATGCCGAGGCCTATGGCGCCAAGGGCAGCCGGGTGACGGCCGTGGACCAGTTGGTGCCGATGATCGAGGCCGCCTTCGCGGGCGGCGGCGTGCACGTGCTGGATGTGCCGATCGATTACGCCGAGAACACCCGCGTGCTGGTGGACGAACTGCGCAACCGCACGCCGGATGTGGGCTGCGCCTGATGACCCGCATTGATTCTCAACCCAGGAGCACACCATGTTGACCGTCGTACAGGCCTTCGACCGCGCACCCATCACGGACATCGCATTCGATACGGCGGCAGCGCTGGAGCACAAGCTCGCGGCGGCCGAGCGGGTATTCAAGAACCGCGACGGCTGGCTCCCTCCACACCAGCGCATCGCGATCCTTCGCAGGCTGGCGGCGCTGATGGATGCCCAGCGTGACCACCTGGCCCTGCAGATCGCGCGCGAGGGGGGCAAGCCGCTGCCCGATGCCATCGTCGAAACCGCGCGTGCCATCGACGGGGTCCACAACGCCGCCGATGAACTGCGCAACTTCGCTGGCCGCGAGATTCCGATGGGCCTGTCGGCCGCCTCCGAGGGCCGCTGGGCGTTCACCACGCGCGAGCCGATCGGCGTCGTGGCGGCGATCTCGGCGTTCAATCATCCGCTGAACCTGATCGTCCACCAGGTCGCGCCGGCCATCGCCGTGGGGTGCCCGGTGATCATCAAGCCTGCGTCCGCCACGCCGCTGTCGTGCCTGGCTTTCGTGGCGATGGTGCATGAGGCCGGGCTGCCCGAACCGTGGTGCCAGAGTTTCCTGCCGGAGGGCAACGACCTGGCCGAAGCGCTGGCCACCGACAGGCGTGTCGCCTTCCTGAGCTTCATCGGCTCGGCGCGGGTAGGGTGGTCGCTGCATGCCAAGCTGGCCCACGGCGCGCGCTCGGCGCTGGAACACGGCGGCGTCGCCCCGGCCATCGTCGACCGCAGCGCGGACCTGTCCCGGATCATCGAGCCGATCGTCAAAGGGGGCTACTACCACGCTGGCCAGGTATGCGTCTCCACGCAGCGCATCTTCGTCCACAGCGCCATCGCCGACGACTTCACCGAGGCGCTCATCGCGCGGGTGGAACGGCTGCGCACCGGCGACCCGACCTTGAACGACACCGAGGTGGGCCCGTTGATCCTGCCGCGCGAGGCCGACCGCGTGGCCGAGTGGATCGAAGAAGCGGTGCGCGGCGGCGCGCGGCGTGCGACCGGGGGCGCGCGCCTGTCCGAGACCACGCTGCAGCCCACGGTGCTGCTCGATCCTGCCCCCGATGCGCGGGTGACCACGCAGGAGGTGTTCGGGCCGGTGGTGGCGGTGTATCGCTATGCCGACCTGGACGAGGCGATCGCGCGTGCCAATTCGCTGCCCACCGCCTTCCAGGCCAGCGTTTTCGCGCAGGATATCGACGTCGCGCTGCGGGCCGCCAACCGGCTGGATGCCTCGGCAGTGATGATCAACGACCCCACCGCGTTCCGCACCGACTGGATGCCGTTTGCGGGCCGGCGGGAATCGGGCTACGGCACCGGCGGCATTCCGTACACGATGCGCGACATGTCGCAGGAGAAATTGATCCTGATGCATAGAAGCTGAGCGGGCAGGGGCTGCCTTCACGCTGCGTGTACCTGTCCCGGCATCAACTGAACGTCGGTCATGGTTCTGGCGAAAACGCCGCTATAGTCCGAACACCCCAGACGACGGAGACAGTGACATGTTCCTTACCAAACAACATCTGACCACCGCACGTACGCTTGGCGTTGCACTGATCGCAGGTGTGAGCCTCAGTGCGTGTGCCACCTATAAAGATGACTTTGCACGGATCGACTCACGCCTCGACCAGCTTGACGTGAAGGTGCAGGGCGCCGCCCAGAGCGCGGAATCGGCCAACCAGTCGGCCCAGCAGGCCAACCAGCGTCTGGATCAGATCGAAGGCCGCGTCCAGCAGCTCGAGCAGGCGCCGCGCCGCAAGCCGCGCGGTTGATCGCAGCTGCGCCGGTAATGATCCCTGCTTGAACCGGGAACCAGTGGCCCTCGCGGGTCACTGGCTTCCCCAGGGTGTTGGAAAATGATTGCGAGGAACCGTCCCATCCGTACCCCCTCTTACTCCCGATTCCGACCCCTTTCCGGTGCGCTGGCCGTGGCGCTGGCGTTGGCTGGCATCGGAACGGTCAACGCCCGGAATGCTGCGGACCCGACGGTCGCAGCGGTCGATGAGCTCCCCGAAGGCCAGAACGTGTCTGACACGGTGATTGAACTGGCGGGCTGGGTTGTCGCATCCAAAGACAGTCAAGGTTATCCGTTCGCCATCATGGACAAGGCCGCGGCCCAGGTCCTGGTGTTCAACGGCGATGGCCGCCTGCGCGGTGCAGCGCCGGCACTGTTCGGCTCGGCGACCGGTGACCACACCGCCCCCGGCGTTGCCGGCCTGGCGCTGCGCGAGATTCCCGGCCGGGATCGCACCACCCCCGCCGGCCGCTTCGTAGGTGGTTACGGCCCCTCGATCGATGCCGGCCGCGTGCTGTGGGTCGACTACGATTCGGGCGTCGCCCTGCATCCCACGGCCACCGGGGTGCCCGCCGAGCGTCGCGTTGAACGGCTGGCATCGCCATCGCCGGACGACAACCGCGTCACCCATGGCTGCATCAATGTCTCGGACGCGTTCTACGAACAGGTCGTCCGGTCCACGTTCGAGCGCGGCGGCGTGTTCTACGTGCTGCCCGACAAGGATTCGATGGAAAAGACGTTCCCGGCATTCGCCGAGAGCCGATCCACGTCTGAACACGAAGGCGGGAAGAGCGGGCGTTCGGCCCGCAAGTGACGGGTGGTGGCCGCCGTTTCCGGTGCGGCCGCACCTCACTCACGACGCACCTTTGTCTGGCGTCCGTCGCTTGGACACGGAACCGCGTTCGATCAGCTGATGCGGCAGCACGTGGCTGACAATGCGCCGCGCCGAGGCAGCCGGATGCCGGATCTCCCGCAGCAGAATGTCGATGGCGGTGTCGGCCATGGCCGCCACCGGTTGATGGATCGTGGTCAGTTCCGGCCACACCATCGTTGCCGCGGTGGTGTCGTCGAAGCCCACCACCGATAGATCACCGGGCACCGCCAGCCCGCGGCGATGCGCCACGGACACGACCGCCGATGCCATGTCATCGTTGCTGGCGAAGATCGCGCTCGGCCGCGGGCTCAGGCTCAACAGGCGCTCAGCTGCGTCCAGCCCGGAGCGGTAGGTGAAGTGGCCGGTATGGACCAGCGTTTGGTCATAGCGCAGGCCGGCCTGCGCCAGCGCATCCCGGTAGCCCTGCCAGCGGTGCGCACTCGCGGTCTGATCCGGATCGCCGGTGATGTACCCGATGCGGGCATGTCCGTGTGCGATCAGGTGCGTCACCATGGCGTGGCTTGCGTGACGATCATCGATGCGTACGCAGGAAACCCGGTCGTTGAACTGGCTGGAGGCGATCGATACCACTGCAATCCCGGCGGCCCTGAACGCCTCGACGATGGCCTGCGATTCGCACAACGGTGGCGGGAGGATGACGCCCGCCACGCGGGTGGCGAGTTGGTGTGCCGCGTCGACGCGGGCCTGGGTGTCCAGCTCATCCCAGCTGGCGATCACCAGTTGCGCCGCCGCCCGGGTCGAACCGCGCAACGCACCGACCAGCAGTTCGCGCAGGTAGCTGGCGCTGGGGTTGGTGTAGATCAACGCGATGCAGGTATGTTGCGCCGCGGCCAGCGCACTCGCGGCAAGGTTGGGCCGGTAATCCAGCTCGCGCACGCTGCGCAGGACGCGCGCACGGTTGCCTTCGCGCACCCCGGCATGTCCGTTGATGACGCGCGACACGGTCATGGCGGACACGCCTGCATGCGCCGCGACGTCATCGATGGTGATCGCGCTCGCTTTGCGACGGAGCGATCTGGGGCTGTGCTTCACCATCGGACCTCCTTTGTTGCGCTGCATGATGACAAGCGCGACGCCGGGTGATTAAGTCTGCGCCGTGACGTGATGGTAGCGCTACCACTGGACCGGTGTAAGGCCAGCGGGTACCCCCCCCCTTTACCACGCGGCTGATCTGGCAAGCCTGCAATCGGTTTGAGTCGCAGTGAGCGGACAGCGCGCTGCGATGTTCGGTGTGGAAGACGGGCATCGCCCGTACGTGCCCCCAGGAGGGGCGGTACATCCATTCGATCGTATGTCAGAGGGGAGAGTCATGAGCGCTTCTTCGTTCCGTCGCATCCCATGCCGGAGGGCTCATCCATGAGCCGTACGCTGGCGAAATTCACTTCCAGGGCCATGTTCACCTTCGTTGGCGGCGTCCTGGTCATCAATCCCGCGTATGCACAGGACACGCCGACGCCGGCACCTGTCCCGCAGCAGCAGGGCCAGCCCAGCCCGACGCAGCTGGACACCGTGCAGGTCACCGGCATCCGCAACAGCCTCAGCCAGGCGATGGACATCAAGCGCGACTCGGCCGGCGTGGTGGATGCAATCAGTGCCGAGGACATCGGCAAGTTCCCCGACACCAACCTTGCCGAGTCGCTGCAGCGCATCACCGGCATCTCCATCGAACGCCGTGATGGCGAGGGCGCCCAGGTCACGGCGCGCGGTTTTGGTCCACAGTTCAACATGGTCACGCTCAATGGGCGGCAGATGCCGGGTGCCGACGCATTCGGCGCGTCAGGGCAGGTCGCCATCGGCGGCGTCGACGGCGGGACCCGTGCCTTCAACTTCGCCCAGTTGGCGGCAGAAGCGATCAATGGCATCGAGGTCTACAAGACCAGCCAGGCCAACGTCCCCAGCGGCGGTATCGGCGCCACAATCAACATTCTCACCGCGCGCCCGTTCGATCATGAGGGCACGGTCGCCAGTGCCGGCGCAAAGGTCGTCTCCGATCAGAGCCAGCCGTTCGACAGCGACCTGACGCCCGAACTGTCCGGCATCTTCAGCTACAGCAACCCGGACAAGACCTTCGGCGTCGGCGTGAGTGCGAGCTACCAGAAGCGCAAGGGTGGCTCGGTGCAGTCCACCAACAACTACTGGAACATCCAGCCGTGGACCGGCACGCTGCCGGGCAACCCGACCGTGGTCAATGCCCCGGCGATCGGTGCGCTGTACGGGCGCCCGAACGACCTGCGCTATGCGTTCGCCGAGTTCGAGCGTGAGCGCGTCAACGGCCAGGCGGTGCTGCAGTTCGCGCCGACCGACGCGGTGACCCTGACCCTCGATTACACCTATTCGACCAACGAGATCACCGAGAATCGTGGCGAACAGGGCATGTGGCTGCAGAACAGCAACTACACCGATGTCACCTTCGACACCAGCGGTGCGGTCGCGACCCCGGTCTATATCCGTGAAATCGCGGGGACCAAGGATTTCGGGCTTGAACAGCAGCGCAGCATGCAGAAGTACAAGCTGGGCTCGCTCGGCTTCAATGCGCTGTGGAACGTTACCGACCGGTTCAAGCTGACCTTCGACGCGCACGATTCAAAGAACGAAAGCCGGCCGAACGATCCGCTCACCGGGGGCGGCTCCATCTTCAGCAGCATCGCCGGCACCAACAACTGCACCACGGGGCCGCACTGCGGTGGCTCGTGGGTGCAGGAAATGAACTTCAACAACGGCCTGCCGGTGGGTACCCAGGTCTGGTACCCGAGCACGGCCGATGCCATCGCCAAGACCAACGGCGTGGTCAACCCCGGTTTCGTGCCAGGCGAGATCGGCTCGCAGGTGCTGCGCATCAATTCGCAGACCCAGGTCAGCGAGATCAAGCAGGGCCGTGTCGACGGTGAGTGGAGCTTCGACCGGGGCCGCTTCCAGTTCGGCGTGGACTCGAGCAAGCAGACCACCCATCGCATCCAGGCCGCGGAAAACTACAACACCCTGGGCGACTGGGGCGTGGCCAACGTGGACGGGGATGTTGCCAACGGGCTGATGGACCTGCTGCAGCCGGTCAACATCGTCGGGTTGTTCGACGACTTCAGTGCCAACAGCTTCACCGCCTGGCGCGGCGATGCGGGCCGCCTCGCGCAGTGGGCGGCGGACAACTATGGCGCCAGTCTCGGCGTGAGCCCGCAGCGCGCCGCCGACAACCTGGTGGAGGAGAAGACCAAGTCAGCCTATTTCCAGGTCGAGCTGGACGGCGAGCTGGGCGGCCGGCGCACCAATACCCGCCTGGGCGTGCGCTATGAAACCACCGATGTGGTGTCCACCTCGGTCATCGCCATCCCGGAAGCCATCGAATGGCAGTCCAACAACGACTTCCGGGTGGTGCTGTCCGATGAGCAGCAGCCATTCACCGAGAAGAACAGCTACAGCTACCTGCTGCCCAACCTGGACTTCAGCATCGACCTGATGGACGACCTGAAGGGGCGCGTCTCGTTCGGCAAGAGCATCGCACGCGCACCGATCGGCAACCTCTACGCTGGCCCGACCGCGCAGCAGCCGTTCGGCTCGGTGCTGATCGATCCGTCTTCGCGGGCCAGCGGCACCGCCCAGAACCCGCAGCTGAAGCCGCTGGAATCGGACAATCTCGATCTTGCCCTGGAGTGGTACTTCGCCGACGCGAGCTATGTGTCGTTGACGTACTGGAACAAGTCCGTCAACAACTTCATCGGCAACACCATCGTGCAGGAGAATCTGTACGGGCTGAGGGATCCCACCTCGGGTCCGGATGCGCAGGCAGCGTTGGCCTTCCTCAACAGCGGCGCCTGCATCACCCAGGTCGGCGCGGCCAATGCGGCGGCGTGTTCGGCCAACGATACGGCACTGTTCACGGCGCTGGCGCTGTTGCGCAACAACCCGGCCGGGCTGGGCGCCTACAACGGCACCGACGCACAGGTGCTGGCGACCGAGGCCGCCTACGACCTGTACGGCGAGGCTGATGACCCGCTCTACGCCTTCAACGTGAATCGCCCGATCAACCAGAACCAGGCCAAGCTGCACGGCTGGGAACTGGGTGGGCAGTACTTCTTCGGTGACACCGGCTTTGGCGTTCTGGCCAACTACACGCTCGTGAAGGGCGATGTGGGCTACAACAACGGTGGCGACCCGGGGATCGACCAGTTCGCGCTGACCGGCCTGAGCGATACCGCCAATGCCATGCTGATGTACGAGAAGTATGGGTGGTCGGTACGCCTGGCCTGGAACTGGCGCGACCAGTACCTGATCCTGGCCAACCAGGGCGCAAGCCGCAATCCGTATTACGTGGAAGCCTACGAACAATGGGACCTCAGCGTGAACTACACGCTGGATGACCACTGGTCGTTCGGCCTGGAGGCGATCAACCTGACCGGCGAGGACGTCCGTTGGCGCTCGCGCACGTCGCAGATGATCGTGAAGCTGGCCGACCAGAGCCCGCGTTACATGCTGGGCGTTCGCTACAGGTTCTGAACGGTGGGTGCCGCTGCTTGGGCAGCGGCACCTGTTCACGGCTGTTGACGGGATTGGACACCACCATGCCGCGTTACGAAATGCTCAACAACATCGCCCATCGCGACCTGCGCGTGGCCACCGGCTTCGGCCCGGAGTTTGGCGACGCGGTCGGGATGGTGCCGGCCTACCCGAGCGAGTTCGCCGAGCTGCAGCGCGAGTACCCGATCTTCCTGCGCAAAGACACGGCCACAGGGCAATGGCAGTCCGTCGCGCTGCTGGGCTTCGAACAGCATGAGAATCTGTACCTGCAGGACGGTCGCTGGAATGCGGCCTACCTGCCTGGCGCAGCGGCCAAGGGCCCGTTCCTCATCGGATTCCAGGAGAACCGGATCGATGGCGCGCTCACCCAGGAGGCCGTGCTGCATGTGGACCTGGATCATCCACGCGTGACAGCGATGCAGGGCGAGCCGGTGTTCCTGCCACAGGGCGGCAACTCGCCGTACCTGGACCATATCGCCGGTGTGCTGCGCGGAATCCATGATGGCCATGCGTTTGCGGCGGAGATGTTTGCCGCGCTCGACGCGCATGGGCTGATCCAACCGGTCACGCTAGATGTCCAGGTCGATCCGGAGCATCGGGTCGGCGTAAAGGGCCTGCACGCGATCGACCGCGACCGCCTGGCCTCGCTGGAAGGCACCGCGCTGGCCGAGCTCAACCGTGCCGGCTATCTGGAGGGGGCGTACCTGATGCTGGCCTCGCTGCACAACATGCGCCGGCTGATCGCGGAAAAACAACGCCGCCTGCGCATGCCGGCGGCCGCCGCTGCGATGGGCAGGAACTGACCGGTGCTGGACGTTGTCGCCCTGCGCGAACTGGACGCTTTCGAGCCCACGCCGTTGCCGCTGGACGCGCTGGTGGCCGCAGGCGAGCCCGTGGTGCTGCGCGGCATCGCGCGCGACTGGGCGCTGGTCCAGGCCGGAGGGCGCTCCACGCAGGAGGCGATGGCGTATCTGCGCGGCTTCGATGCGGGCGTGCCGGTGCCGTACTCTTTCGGCGGGCCGGAGATCGAGGGGCGGCCGTTCTACACCGAGGACTTCACCCAGTTGAATGTCGAGGTCCGGCGCGGCCTGCTGGCGCAGGTGCTGGACGAGATCGCCGCTACCTTCGATGCGCCACGGCCGCCGACCTATTATGTCGCCTCGCTGCTGATCGAGCGGGCGCTGCCCGGTTTCGCGCAGCACAACGATGCCGGCCTGGCCGGGCAGGGCATCGATGCCGCGGCGAGCATCTGGATCGGCAACCGCGTGACCGCCTCCTGTCATTTCGACACGCCGGAGAATCTGGCGTGCTGCGCCGTGGGCCGACGCCGGTTCACCCTGTTTCCGCCAGAGCAGATCGACAATCTGTACCCGGGCCCGCTGGACCCCACGCCCGGGGGACAGGTGGTCAGCGTGGTGGATTTCGATCATCCGGATTTCACGCGCCATCCCCGGTTCCGTGATGCATTGGCGAGCGCCCGGACCGCCGTGCTTGAGCCCGGTGATGCGATCTTCATTCCGAGCATGTGGTGGCATCACGTACGCAGCCTCGAGCCGTTCAACGTGCTGGTGAACTACTGGTGGCGCAGCTCGCCACGTTTCCTTCCCTCACCGCTGCCGGCGCTCCAGCATGCGATGTGGGCGCTGCGCGATCTGCCGGCACGCGAGAAACAGGCGTGGGCAGCGATCTTCGATTACTACGTGTTCGGCCCGGGCGAGCGCGCAGGGCAGCATCTGCCCGACGCTGCCCGGGGTGAACTGGCACCGTTCGACGAGACGCAGGCGCGCCGCACCCGCGCCCAGTTGCTGGCTCGACTCAACCGCTGATGGGAGCATCGCATTGAACGTGGCGAACGCATCGCAAGGACGCATCCGCAAGGTCGTCATCGCCGGAGGCGGCACCGCAGGCTGGCTGGCCGGCTGTGCGTTGTCCCATCAGTTCCGCGACCAGCTGGACATCACCCTGGTGGAGTCCGAGCAGATCGGCACCGTCGGCGTTGGCGAGTCGACCGTACCGCCGATCCGGGCGTTCCACCGCTTCCTGCAGATCGACGAGCAGGAGTTCCTGCGTGCGGTCGCGGGCACGTTCAAGCTTTCGATCTCCTTCGAGAACTGGCGTCGCCCCGGTGATCGCTTCATCCATCCGTTCGGAACGATCGGGCAGGGGACCTGGGCCACGCCCTTCCATCACTTCTGGCTGGACAGCCGGCGCCGCGGCATGCCCTCGGACCTGGGCGATTTCTGCCTGGAAAGTTTCGCATCGCGTAGCGACCGGTTCTCGCTGCAGACCCACCCGCAGGTCAACTACGCGTATCACTTCGATGCCGGGCTGTACGCGAAATTCCTGCGGCAAAAGGCGGAGGCCCATGGCCTGCGGCGGGTGGAAGGCAAGATCCGCGAGGTCCGCCAGCATGCCCACGACGGCGCTGTGGCGGCCCTGATGCTGGAAGACGGGCAGGTGCTCGAGGGCGATCTTTTCATCGACTGCACCGGCTTCCGCGGCCTGCTGACCGAACAGACCCTGCACACCGGCTACGAGGACTGGAACGAATGGCTGCCGAGTGATCGCGCCGTGGCGGTGCAGACCGAAGCGGTCGGGCCGCCGGTTCCGTACACGCGTGCGATCGCGCATGACGCGGGCTGGCGCTGGCATATCGCGCTCCAGCACCGGGTCGGCTGCGGGCTGGTGTTCTCCAGCCGCCACCTGTCCGATGACGAGGCGCAGGCCAAGCTGCTGCGCGACGTCGAGGGCCGGCCGCTGCGGGATCCCTGGCTGGTGCCGTTCCGCAGTGGGCGCCGGTTGAAGGCCTGGAACAAAAACGTGGTGGCCCTGGGGCTGGCCAGTGGGTTCATCGAGCCGCTGGAATCGACCAGCATCCACTTGACCATCAGCGCGGTGGTGCGCCTGATCCAGCTGTTCCCTTCGGAGGGCATCAGCCCGGCGCTGGTGGATCTCTACAACGAGGTCAGCCGGCAGGAGATGGAACACGTGCGCGACTTCATCATCCTGCACTACCACGCCAACCAGCGCGACGAGCCGATGTGGAAGGCCTGTCGCGAGATGGCGCTGCCCGAATCGCTTGCGCTCCGGCTGCGCGCCTGGCGCGAGCGCGCGCATGCCTGGCAGGACCCCGGTGAGCTGTTCCGCGTGGACTCCTGGACCAGCGTGTTGATGGGGCAGGGGATCCAGCCGGGACCACCGCATCCGCTCGCAGCGGCCATCAGTGACGCGGACCTGCGCACGTTGCTGGCGCGGATCCGGCAGCCGATCGAGACGGCGGTCGCGACGATGCCGTCGCAGGCGGCCTTCATCGAGCAGTACTGCAAGGCGGCGCAGCAGGTGTGGTCGCGGGGCGCCGCCGTGGCCTAACGGATCACCACGCTGTCGCACAGAAATGGTAGCGCTACCTTTTGGACACGAACGGGGTGCAGGACATGGATCTGGTGGCCGGAATCGATGCAGGTACGCAGAGCCTCAAGGTGGTGGTCTACGACCCTGCCGGGCGCCGTGTGCTCGCCAGCACCAGCGCGCCGCTGAGCCTGGCCGCCGCCGCCGATGGCAGCCGCGAACAGCAGCCGGCCGACTGGGTCGCGGCACTGCACGCGTGCTTCCATGCGCTTGATCCTGCGCTGCGATCGCGCATCACGGCGCTGGCCGTCTCGGGCCAGCAGCACGGCTTCGTGCCGGTCGATGCGGCCGGCGACGTCCTGGCACCGGCCAAGCTGTGGTGCGATACCAGCACCGCGGCCGAGTGCATCCAGATCATGGACGCGGCCGGCGGCGTGGCGCGCACGATCGCACTGGCCGGCAACCCTGTACTGACCGGTTACACCGCCTCCAAGCTGCCCTGGACGAAGACCCACCGGCCCGATGCCTACGCGCGGCTCGCCACCATCCTGCTGCCGCACGACTATCTCAACTTCATGCTGACCGGCCAGCGCTTCTGCGAGTACGGCGATGCCTCGGGCACGGGCTGGCTGGATGTGCGCACGCGCACCTGGTCGACCGAACTGCTGCATGCAACCGATCCGGTGCGCGACCTGGGCGCCTGCCTGCCGCGCATCGCCGCGCCCGACGCGGTGTTCGACATCGACCCGGCCGCTGCGGCGGGGCTGGGGCTGCCTGCCACCGTCAAGATTGCCGTCGGTGGCGGCGACAACATGATGGCGGCCATCGGCACCGGCTGTGTCGCGCCCGGTCGGCTGGCGATGAGTCTGGGTACCTCGGGCACCCTGTTCGCCTACGCCGATACGCCGGTGGTCGACCCGGACGGGGCATGGGCTGCGTTCTGTTCCTCCACCGGCGGCTGGCTGCCGCTGATCTGCACCATGAACTGCACCGTGGCAACCGAACAGGTCGCGGCGGCCTTCGGCTTCAGCACCCGCGATGGCGATGCGCAGCTGCGGGCCACGCCGCCCGGGGCGGACGGCCTGGTGATGCTGCCGTTCCTCAATGGTGAGCGTACCCCGGACCTGCCGCTGGGCAAGGGCGTGCTCGCCGGCCTGGACACGACCAACATGACGCCGGCGCATCTCTACCGCGCCGCCATGGAAGGGGCGACCTACAGCCTGAAGTACGGTTTTGATGCCTTCGTCCGCGCTGGCATGCGGTTCAAGCGCATCGTGCTGACCGGCGGCGGCAGCAACAGTGCCGAGTGGCGGCAGCTGGTGGCCGATGTGTTCGGCCTGCCGGTGGACGTGCCCCTGCAATCGGAGGGCGCGGCGTTCGGTGCCGCCTTGCAGGCGTTGTGGGCCGTGGGCCGTGCACGCGGCGACACCGCCTCGATCGCCGACATCACGGACCGGCATGTCGCGCTCGCACCGCAGCTTTCGGCGCGCCCGGATCCGGCACGCAGCCAGGCTTACGCCACGGCGTATGCACGATTCCTGCGCCATCTCGACGCACTCACGCCGCTGTATCGCGGCTGATCCTTTTTCCGCGATCCCTCGCACAACGACAGGACACCGCCCCATGAGCACGCAGCCCTTCATCGGCGCCAAGGAATACTTCCCCGGCATCGGCCGCATCCCCTTCGAAGGCCGGGGCTCGGACAACCCGCTCGCCTTCAAGGTCTACGACGCGGGCAAGGTCATCGGTGGCAAGACCATGCAGGAGCATCTGCGCTTCGCGGTCTGTTACTGGCACACCTTCTGCAACGCCGGGCATGATCCGTTCGGGCCGGGCACGCGCCACTTCCCCTGGGAGGTGGGCACGCCGATGGCGAGCGCGGAAGCCAAGGTGGACGCAGCGTTCGAATTCTTCACCAAGCTCGGCGTGCCGTACTGGTGCTTCCACGATATCGACCTGGCGCCGGACGCCGACGATGTCGGCCAGTACGAGAAGAACCTGAGCCACATGGTCCGCCTGGCCAAAGCGCGCCAGGATGCGACCGGGATGAAGCTGCTGTGGGGAACGGCCAATCTGTTCTCGCACCCGCGCTACATGAATGGTGCATCGACCAATCCCGATTTCGCCGTCGTCGCGCGGGCCGCGGTCCAGGTGAAAGCGGCGCTGGACGCCACGGTGGAACTGGGCGGCGAGCATTACGTGTTCTGGGGCGGCCGCGAAGGCTATGCCTCGCTGGTGAACACCCAGATGAAGCGCGAAGTCGATCACCTGGCGCGGTTCCTGACCATGGCGCGCGACTACGGCCGCAGCATCGGCCTGAAGGGCAACTTCCTGATCGAGCCCAAGCCGATGGAGCCGATGAAGCACCAGTACGACTTCGACAGCGCGACGGTGGCGGGCTTCCTGAAAGAGCATGGGCTGGAGAAGGACTTCAAACTCAACATCGAGGCCAACCACGCCACGCTCTCCGGCCACACCTTCGAACACGATCTGCAGGTCGCCTCGGACCATGGGCTGCTGGGCAGCATCGATGCCAACCGCGGCAATGCACAGAACGGCTGGGATACCGACCAGTTCCCGACCGATCTGTACGACGCCGTGGGCGCGATGCTGGTGGTATTGCGCCAGGGCGGCCTGGAGGGTGGCTTGAACTTCGATGCGAAGGTGCGCCGTGAATCGACCGATCTGGAGGATCTGTTCATGGCCCATATCGGCGGCATGGATGCCTTCGCGCGCGGGCTGGAGGTCGCGCATGCGCTGCTCAACGAGTCGCCGTGGGAGCAGTGGCGCAAGGCGCGCTACGCCAGTTTCGACAGCGGCGCGGGCAAGGACTTTGCGCGCGGCGCGCTCAACCTTGCCGATCTGGCCGCACTCGGCGCCAAGGGCGGCGAGCCGCAGCAGATCAGCGGCCGGCAGGAGCGCTACGAGAACCTGATCAACCAGTACCTGTTGCGCTGAGCGCGGCGGCAGGGAGGAGCGCCATGATCCGTCACCCGATCGACAGCACCGGCACACACGCCCTGCAACGCATTGCGGTGCGTGACTGGGCCCCCATTGAGGCCAGCCCCGCATGTGCAGGCGCGTGAGCATGGGCCCGGCGCGATCAGCCCGTGGACGGGCGCGCGACCGAATCGCGGATCACCAGCCGGTGGGGCACCACATGGTCGGTCAACACGCGTGCGTCGTCGGACCGGCGGCGGATGGTGCGCAGCAGGATATCGATGGCGGCATCGGCCATCGATGCGATCGGCTGGTGGAGCGTGGTGAGCTCGGGCCAGACGGTGGTGGCCGCCGAGGTGTCATCGAAGCCCACCACCGACAGGTCGCGGGGCACCTCCAGGCCGCGCCGGTGCGCGACGGAGATCGCCGCGGCGCCCATGTCGTCATTGCTGGCGAAGATCGCGGTCGGCGGGCGGTGGTGCGACAACAGCGCCTCGGCCGCAGCGAGCCCGGAGCGGTAGGTGTAATCGCCCGGCTGGACCAGGCCGGGTTCGACCGCCAGCCCGGCCTCGTGCAGGGCGGTGACAAAACCGTCGTAGCGCCGCGCGCTCGCGCTGAGGTCGGTGCGGCCGCGGATGAAGCCGATCCGGCGGTGACCGTGCTGGATCAGGTGCTCGGCCATCTCCTTGCCGGCGTGGAAATCGTCGATGCGCACGCAGGAGATGTCGTCCCTGAGGTGTCCGGATGCGATCGCGACCACCGGGATGCCGGCCAGGAGCAGCTCGTTCACGGCGGCCTGCGATTCACACAGCGGGGGCGGCAGAATCACGCCGTCCACCCGGCCGGCCAGGGCACGTGCGGCCTTGCGCTCGGCGGCGGGATCGAAGTTGTCCCAGTAATGGATGACCAGCTGGATCGCGGCGTTGGCGGCGACCCGCAGCAGGCCGACCAGCAGCTCGCGCAGATACGCACCGCTGGGATTGGTGTAGATCAGCGCGATGCGGGTGTGCTGCGCGGCGGCCAGCGAACTGGCGGCCAGGTTCGGCGTATAGCCCAGTTCGCGTACCGCGCGCATGACGCGCTCGCGGGTGACGTCCCGCACCTTGCCCTGGTTGATCGCGCGCGACACGGTCATCGGCGATACCCCGGCCAGGGCCGCCACCTCGTCGATCGTCACGCCACTGGCTTTGCGGCGGACCGATTTCTTCGGCTTGTCCAATACGTCTTGCCTTTCTTCTTCGTGACGCTGCCGCGAGGCGGGCACGGCCTGAGCTTACAAGGTTTGGGGTCCACGCCGCTGTGGCGCTGGAATGTCGCGCGGTGTCACTGGATCCGGGTGGGTGAGGTGGCAGCCGCTGAACCGGGAGAGGGACGATGTGCACGTATCGAGGTGGCCGCATGCAGCGTGTACTGATCGCCACATTGCTCCTGCTGCTCTCCGTTGCGCCCGCATTCGGCGCCACGCCTGCGCCCCCGGTCTACTTCGACTGGTTCGAATACGCCGGTCACGACGCCGCCTTTGAAACGCCGCTGCCGGCCGGGCACTACCGCAACCCGATCCTGGCCGGCTTCCATGCAGACCCGAGCATCGTGCGCGCCAACGACCGGTTCTATCTGGTCAATTCCAGCTTCACCTACTTCCCCGGCATACCGGTGTTCGAAAGCATTGACCTGGTGCACTGGAAACAGATCGGCAACGTGATCGACCGCCCCACGCAACTGAACTTCGATGGGCTGAGCGTCTCCCGCGGCATCTTCGCACCGGCCATCTCGCACCACGACGGCGTGTTCTATGTGGTCACCACGGCGGTGGACAGCGGCGGCAACTTCATCGCCACTGCGCGCGATCCTGCAGGGCCCTGGTCCGACCCGCACTGGCTGCCCGGCATCGGCGGCATCGACCCGTCGCTGTTTTTCGACGACGACGGCACGGTTTACCTGGTGAACAATGATGTGCCGCCCGGCCCGCAACGCTACGAGGGTCACCGCGCGATCTGGATGCAGCAGATCGATCTGGCCGCGTTCACGCCGGTCGGGCCGCGCAGGGTGCTGATCGACGGTGGGGTGGAGCCGGCGAAGAATCCGATCTGGATCGAGGGGCCGCATCTGTACAAGCGCGATGGCTGGTACTACCTCTCCGACGCCGAAGGCGGCACCGGGCCGCAGCATTCGCAGGTGGTGCTGCGCAGCCGCGAGGTCTGGGGCCCTTACCTGCCGTATCCGGGCAACCCGATTCTCACCCAGCGCGACCTGCGCGACGACCGGTCGCTGCCGATCACCAATGCCGGGCATGCGGACCTGGTGGAAGGTCCGGACGGCACCTGGTGGGCGGTGTTCCTGGCCAGCCGCAATTACGCCACGCGGCACTACAACACCGGGCGGGAGACCTATCTGCTGCCCGTGGACTGGCGTGACGGATGGCCGGTGATCCTGCCGGCCGGCCAGGTCATTCCGTATGTGGCCAAGGCGCCCTCATGGATGCAGGGCGACGCCTCGCAGGCCCCTTTGACCGGCAACTTCGTCGACCGCGATGGCTTCGATGCACCGCCGCTGCGCACCGGATGGCTGCAGGTGCGCGTCCCCCAAAAGCCCTGGGCAGACCTGCGCCAGCGGCCGGGTGCGTTGGCGGTGCATCCGTTACCGGAGAACCTGGACACGCTGCGTAATCCGGCCTTCCTCGGGCGTCGCCAGCAGCACCTGCGCTTCGAGGCCAGCACCGCGATGACACGGCCGGCGGCCGGCGTGGCCGCGGGCCTGGCAGCGTTCCAGAGTGAGCAGTACTGGTACTTCCTCGGCGTGCGCAGCCTGGGCGCGGATCGCGTGGCGATCTTCCTCGAAGTGCGTGACGGCAGCGGTACGCCCCGCACATTGGCCACGCGCGAGGTGACCGCATCCACGTCCTTGCGCTTGAAGATCGCCGGTGACGAGGGGCGCTATGCGTTCGCCTTCGACACGGACGGTGCAGGCATCTGGCAGACCCTCGCGGGCGATGTGGACGGGACCGTATTGAGTACGGATCGCGCGGGCGGCTTTGTCGGCGCCCTGCTGGGACCATTCGCGCGCGACGAGCGTGCCTTGAGGAGCAAATGATGACGCGTACGCCTTCCCTTCGCAGCGGCCGTTGCGGCCCCTTGTTCATCACCCTCGCGTTGGGCGCGGGCATCGCATGGGCGAACCTTGGTCACGCCGCCGACACCCGGCCGTGGCTGGACACCTCGGCCAGCTTCGAGACGCGCGCCGCCGCACTGGTGGGGCAGATGACGCTGGAGGAGAAGACCGCCCAGATGCAGAACGCCGCGCCCGCCATCGCGCGCTTGGGCGTTCCGGCCTACGACTGGTGGAACGAAGGCCTGCACGGCGTGGCGCGGGCAGGGCAGGCCACGGTATTCCCGCAGGCCATCGGGCTGGCCGCCACGTTCGATGTGCCGTTGATGGGGCAGGTGGCCACCACCATCAGCGACGAGGCGCGGGCCAAGCATCACCAGTTCGTGCGTGAAGGGGCGCATGGCCGCTATCAGGGGCTGACCTACTGGTCGCCGAACATCAACATTTTCCGCGACCCGCGCTGGGGGCGCGGCCAGGAAACCTACGGCGAGGACCCGTACCTCACCGCGCGCATGGGCGTCGCCTTCGTGCAGGGGCTGCAAGGCGACGACCCGGTGTACCGCAAGCTGGATGCCACGGCCAAGCACCTGGCCGTGCACAGCGGCCCCGAGGCCGACCGCCACCACTTCGACGCCCGGCCCAGCAAGCGCGATCTGTATGACACCTACCTGCCGGCGTTCGAGGCGCTGGTGAAGGAGGCCCAGGTGGATGCGGTGATGGGGGCCTACAACCGCGTCTATGGCGAATCCGCCAGCGCCAGCACGTTCCTGCTGCGCGACGTGCTGCGCCGCGACTGGGGGTTCAAGGGCTATGTGGTGTCGGACTGCTGGGCCATCGTGGATATCTGGAAGCATCACAGAATCGTGCCCACCCGCGAGGCCGCCGCAGCGCTGGCGGTGAAGAACGGCACCGAGCTGGAGTGCGGCCAGGAATACGCCACGCTGCCGGCCGCCGTGCGCCAGGGGCTGATAAGCGAGGCGGAGATCGACGATGCGGTGACGCGCCTGTTCACCGCGCGGATGCGGCTGGGCATGTTCGATCCGCCCGAGCGCGTGCGCTGGGCGCAGATACCGGCCTCGGTGAACCAGGCCCCGGCGCACGACGCGTTGGCCCTGAAGGCCGCGCAGCAGTCCCTGGTGCTGCTCAAGAACGATGGCGTGCTGCCGTTGTCACGCAACCTCAAGCGCATTGCCGTGGTCGGTCCGACCGCCGATGACACCATGGCGCTGCTCGGCAACTACTTCGGCACACCGGCGGCACCGGTGACGCTCCTGCAGGGCATCCGCGATGCAGCGAAGGGCATCGAGGTGCGCTACGCACGGGGCGTGGACCTGGTCGAAGGGCGCGACGATCCCAGCGCGACGCCGCTGATCGAGGCGGCGTACCTGCGGCCCTCGGCCGATTCCCCGGAGCGCGGGCTGCGCGGTGAGTACTTCCGCACGCCCGATCTGTCAGGCACGCCGGCGCTGGTCCGCACCGATGCCCAGATCGGCTTCCGCTGGGACCGGGGCTCGCCGACCGACAACCTGCTCGCCCGCGGCGAAGCAGCACCGGGGCAGGGCATTCCCAACGATGGGTTCAGCATCCGCTGGCACGGTGAGCTGCTGCCGCCGGTGACGGGACGCTACCGTATCGAGGCCGCCGCCGACGATGGTTTCCGCCTCTACGTGGACGGCAAGCGGGTCCTGGACCACTGGGCCAACAGCGATCGCCTGCGCAGCGATGGCGTGGACCTCGACCTGCAGGCGGGCCGCGCCTACGCACTGACGCTGGAGTACTTCGATGCCGAGCGCGATGCCGGCGTGCGGCTGGGCTGGCGCATGCCGGGCGCGAAGCCGCCGTTCGAGGAGGCACTCGATGCGGCCCGGAGCGCGGACGTGGTGGTGTTCGGCGGCGGCCTGACCGGCGATGTGGAGGGCGAAGAGATGAAGGTCAACTATCCCGGCTTCGCCGGCGGCGACCGCACCGACCTGCGCCTGCCCGCCACCCAACGGGCCCTGCTGGAGGCGCTGCACGCCACCGGCAAGCCCGTGGTGCTGGTGCTGACGGGTGGGTCGGCGCTGGCGGTGGAGTGGGCGCAGGCGAATCTGTCCGCGATCCTGATGAGCTGGTACCCCGGGCAACGCGGCGGCACCGCGGTAGGCGAGGCCCTGTTCGGCGACGTGAACCCGGGCGGGCGGCTGCCGGTAACGTTCTACACCGCGGACCAGGCGATGCCCGCGTTTGATGATTACGCGATGGAGGGCCGCACCTACCGCTACTTCCGTGGCACCCCGCTGTATCCCTTCGGCCATGGGCTGTCCTATACCCGGTTCGACTACGGCAGGCTCCACCTCGATACGGCCCGCATCGCCGACCACGGCACGCTCAGGGTGCAGGTGGAGGTGGCCAACACGGGCAAGCGCGCGGGCGATGAAGTAGTGCAGTTGTATGTGCGGCGGCTCGCGGCAGGTGCAGGCGATGCGCAGCAGTCGCTGCGCGGCTTCCAGCGCGTTCACATGGCCCCGGGCGAGCGCCGCACCGTGGCATTCGAGCTGGACGCACAGCAGGCACTGCGCGAGTACGACGAGGCGCGCGGAAGATATGTAGTACCCGCCGGGGCGTACGAAGTGCGGATAGGCGGCTCCAGCGCCGATGCCCGCGTGCAGCGCCGCTTCACCGTGGAGACGACGCGTGACTGATGCCCGCCCCATGGATATCCCCGAGCACACGCTGTCTGTCCGGGAGAAGCTGGGCTACAGCCTGGGCGACCTGGCGGCCAACCTGATCTTCCAGACGCTGATCACCTACCTGGCGTTCTTCTATACCGATGTGTACCGGCTGCCGCCGGCCACGGCGGCCACGATCATCTTCGTGATCGGGCTGCTGGGTGCCTTCGTGTTCACGCCGCTGATCGGCATTGCCGCAGACCGCACCGTCAGCCGGTGGGGAAAGTTCCGGCCCTGGATCCTGTGGACGGCGGTCCCGTTCGGCGTGCTGGCGCTCCTCGCCTTCAGCACGCCGGACCTGGGCGCGCAGGGCAAGGTCCTGTATGCCCTGGTGACCTACGGCCTGCTGATGTTCGTGTACGCGGCCAACAACCTGCCGTACTCGGCGCTCAGCGGTGTGCTGACCGGCAGCATGGCCCAGCGCAACAGCCTCTCGGCCTACCGGTTCGTGGCGGTGATGATCGCGCAGTTCATCATCCAGGTCCTGCTGCTGCCGCTGGTGCTGATCCTGGGCGACGGGGATCGCGTGCAGGGATTCGAGCGGGTGATGACCGTGTTCGCGGTGGTGGGCACGCTGTTCTTCCTGATCACCTTCGCCACCACCCGCGAGCGCATCGTGCCGGCCAGGGAACAGACCGGCGGCGTGCTGCAGGATCTGTCCGACCTGCTGCACAACCGGCCATGGCAAGTGATGCTGGCGCTGACGGTGCTGGTCTTCATCAACCTGGCCCTGAAGGGCGGCACCTACATCTACTACTTCCAGTACTACATGAGCGAGGCCGCGCTGGCGGGTTTCCTCGACCGCTCCGGGTTCAACCGTTTCATCGGCGGACTGAACGCGACGCTCAACGGATGGGGCCTGTCCGGCTTCACCTGGCCGGAGGATCCGGCGACTTCGGCGTTCAGCCTGTTCAACGCCTGCGGGATCCTCTGCATGATCCTGGGCATCGGCGTTTCCCGGCGCCTTGCCGACCGCTTCGGCAAGCGCGATGTGTTCGGCGGCGCGCTGCTGGTCTCCACAGTGTTCCTGCTGGTGTTCTACCTGTTCCCGCCGACAGCGGTTGGCGTGGCGTTTGGCGCGTTCATGCTGCACGGGTTCTGCTACGGCATCACCATCCCGCTGCTGTGGGCGATGATCGCCGACGTCGCGGATTATTCCGAATGGAAGAACCATCGCCGCGCCACCGCGATCATTTTTTCGGCGATGCTGTGCGGGCTGAAGATCGGGCTCAGCATCGGCGGGGCGCTGGTGGCCGGCATCCTCGCACACCACGGCTATCAGGCCGGCGCCGGGCAGCAGCCCCAGGCGGTGGTGGACGGCATCCGCCTGACTGTGAGTGTGTACTGCTCCCTCCCGTTCCTGGTCGCGGTTGCGCTGCTCTTCCTCTACAGGATCGACAAGCGCATGGAGACGCGCATCGAGCATGACCTGCATCTGCGCCGGCAGGGCAACTCGCTTGAGCAGCTCGCGGCGCGTGCCATCTCCCCGCCGCTGGTCACCCACATCTACACGGCCGATCCCTCGGCCCACGTGTTCGAGGGACGCCTGTACATCTATCCGTCGCACGATATCGACGGGGGCGCACCCTTCGACGATGAGGGCGGGCACTTCGGCATGGAGGACTATCACGTGTTGCGGATGGACTCGCCCGAGAGCGAGGCCACCGATTGCGGCCGGGCGCTGCACGTGCGCGACGTGCCCTGGGCGGCGCAGCAGATGTGGGCGCCGGACGCGGCCCACCGCGACGGCCGTTACTACCTCTATTTCCCGGCCAAGGACGGGCAGGGCATGTTCCGGATCGGTGTGGCGGTCGCGGATCGCCCCGAGGGTCCGTTCACCGCCGCGCCCGAGCCGATGGAGGGCACCTACTCGATCGACCCGGCTGTGTACGAGGATGAGGACGGCACGCATTACCTCTACTTCGGCGGCATCTGGGGCGGCCAGCTGCAGAAGTACCGCGACAATCGCTTTGGAGCGGCACACGAGGAGCCCACCGGCGATGCGCCTGCTTTGGGGCCGCGCGTGGGCCGGCTGGACACCGACATGACCCGACTGGCGGAGCCCACCCGCGAAATCGTCATCCTGGATGAGCAGGGACAGCCGCTGCGTGCCGATGACACGGCGCGCCGCTTTTTCGAGGGGCCGTGGCTGCACAAGTACCAGGGCCGGTATTACCTGTCGTATTCCACGGGCGATACCCACCTGCTGTGCTACGCCATCGGCAACAGCCCGTATGGACCGTTCACCTACGCCGGCGTGATTCTCAAACCCGTGGTGGGCTGGACCACGCATCACTCCATCTGCGCGTTCCGCGGGCAGTGGTATCTCTTCTACCATGACGCGATGTTGTCGGGCGGGGTGACCCATCTGCGGTCGATCAAGTGCACACCGCTGCACATGGAGCCGGATGGCAGCATCCGGACCATCGATCCCTATGGCGCTTGAACGAGCGTCGCCTGCGGATGATGCGCAGGCGCCGCTGCCTGGCGGGCGCCTGTACTGGTTACGGGCAGGAAAGCTGGAGGTGGCGCTCGCGCCGGAGGCAGGTGGGCGCATCGCCCAGATGCGGTACGACGGGAGGGACTGGCTGGTGGGCGAGCAGCAGGGTGGGGCGGCCGCGATTGGATGGGGCTGCTATCCGATGGTGCCGTGGGCGGGGCGCGTGCGGCGCGGGCGCTTTGTGTTTGAGGGCAAGGCGTTTGCGCTGCCGGCCAACCTCGGGGCGCATGCCATCCATGGCGTAGGATTCTCGCGGCCGTGGCGGATCGATAATCTAGGGGTGGATACCGCGACGCTGTCGCTGGCGCTGCCCGAGGATGGGTACTGGCCCTTCGGGGGGCGTGCAACGCAGGTCGTCCGAGTACTCCCCGATTGTCTGGCGCTGCGGTTGGCCGTGCAGGCCGGCGACCAGGCGATGCCGGCGGTACTTGGCTGGCACCCCTGGTTCCGGAAGCCGGATCAGCTGCTGTTCTCGCCGAGTGCGATGTATCCCCGGGACGGGGAGGGTATCGCCACCTTGCCCTGCGTCGCGCCCGGTCCCGCGCCCTGGGATGATTGTTTCATCAACGACGCTGAGGTTACGCTCGTCGGGGGCGGCCAACGGCTGACGCTGCGGGCGGATACGGATCACTGGGTGGTGTATGACGGGGTGGCGCACGCGACCTGCGTGGAGCCGCAGACCGGACCGCCGGATGGGTTTACGTTGGCGCAGGAGCGGCTGGAGGCGGGGCAGAGGCTGGAGCTGACGTTCACCCTGACATGGCAGGGCGAGCGGTTTGGGCAGCGCTAGTGCCGTGATGAAGTGGTCGTCTGCGGCACTAGCCGCAACAGCTTCCCATCCGCCCCGTCGGTAAGCGCGTAGATGGAACCATCTGCAGCGACCTTGACGTCACGAATGCGTACGCCGCGTTCAGCCAGCAACAGCTCCTGGCGTACCACCCGATCACCGTCGCGAACGAGGCGGCGGATGCTGCGCTCGCGCAATGCAGGCACCAAAAAATCTCCCTGCCATCCCTTGAAAAGGCGGCCGTTATAGACGGCCAAGCCAGAGGGGGCGATGGACGGCGACCAGATCACCTCCGGGTCGTCGAACCCCGGATGCCGGGTAAAGGGGCTCACCCGGGCAAACGGGTAATCGATGCCGTGACTGACCAAGGGCCAGCCGTAGTTGCCGCCCGGTCGAAGTCGGTTGAGCTCGTCACCGCCGCGCGGTCCGTGCTCGCTGACATAGATGGCACGAGTGACCGGGTCATGCACGATGCCCTGCGGATTGCGGTGCCCAGAGGTGTATACGGTTGCGCCGCCCGCGCCAGGGGCCAGTTCGATGCGCATCACGTTGCCCAGCGAATTGCGCGGATTCTGCGCCTCTTCCCGGCGGGCGCTGCCGTCGCCCACGGTGATCAGCAGGGTGTCCGCGTCCAGGAATGCCATTCGTCCGCCGTTGTTGCCGTCGCTGGCCTTCGGCGTGGATTCGAACAGAACCTCTACCTGGTCCAAGGACCACGTATCGCCAACGCGGTTCAGCGCGCCCCGCAGCAAACGAACGCCCACCCCGCGCGCATCGCGGTAGCCCTGCGTCAGGTAGATGCGGCGGTCATTCTCGACATCCGGTGACAGCGCAATGTCCATCAGGCCAATCACGCGTTCACGCTGATAGCTGGCGGGCATTCTGGACAGATCGACGTCCACGCGGTTTCCGGCGCGGTCCATCCGCTTCAGGCGGCCGGCCAGTTCGGTGACGAGCAGCGTTCCATCCGGCAGTTCCGCCAACGACCACGGCCACTGGAGGCCGTCGGCGACGGTGGTGACCTGGTAGGCTGCCGCCGCAGGCGGCTGTGGCTGTTGCGCCGTAGGCCGCATCAGCAGGAACGAGACAATCGGCAGCAGCACCAGGCACGCCGGCAGCAGGTAGGCGATGCGCCTCTGTCTGTGTGATCCGCGCGCGGCCCGCGCGGTGAGCGCGTAGCTCACATACCCGCCCATGAGCCCACACAGGCTGAGCAGGACGAAGCCGGGGAGCTCCCGGATGGCGGCGACCGCCGGCATCGGAATCACATTGCGCAGCAGCGCCAGCACGACGGCCAGCCCCACCACAGCGGCCAGCAGCGCGCAGGGCAGGGCACTCAGCCCCAGCCGCCGCAGGCCGGCCCGCATACCCAGCGCAAGCACGCCACCGGCCAGCGAAAACCCGAACATCACCGGCCCGAACCGGGCGAGATCCTCCAGGGAGACGGCCGCCCGTGCCTGCCAGCTGATCTCAAGGCCCAGCTGGGCAAGCGCGTGCAGATTGATCTGGGTCTGCAGCACGCTGGCAACAACGGCTGTAGCCAAAGCGGCAGTGAGGGTGATCGAGACGGTTCGCAACCAGGAGTGCATGCAGGTCGTGGGTCAACGCAGGCCAACGCGCACTGTAGCAACGACATCCAGTGAACCTCCAGTGATGCGCCCCGCTGCAGAATTCACGGCGGAGGAACCGCTCGGCCACGATTCTGTGACCACTTCCTTCTTGAACCGAAGAGTCCTTTTCATGTCCAACAAGCAACTCACCACCGTCAATCCGCTGACCGAAGAGGTGCTCGCCACCTATTCCTACCTGTCAGACCAAGAAGCGGCTGCCGTCGTGAAGGCCAGCCATGAAGCCCATCGTGAGTGGCGTCTGCGCAGTCTGGATGAGCGGGCAACGGTGATCGCGGCCATCGCAAAGGCGCTTCGTGAGCGCAAGGAAGAGTTCGCACAGCTGATGACCGACGAGGTCGGCAAGCTCATCGAAGACAGCCGCACCGAAGTAGAGCTCTGCGCTGCTATCTGTGAGTACACCGCCACGCAGGGCCCGGTCGCTCTGGCCGATGAGGAGCGCGATGTGGACGGCGCTACCGGCATCGTGACCCATGCCCCCATCGGCGTGGTGTACGGGATTCAGCCGTGGAACTTCCCGGCCTACCAGGCGATCCGCTATTCCATCGCCAGCCTGATGGCCGGCAACGGCGTGCTGCTCAAGCATGCCGAGAGCTGCACCGGCAGCGGGCTGCTGCTGCGCGAGATCTACGAAAGTGCCGGGCTGCCCAAGGGCCTGTTCGGCGTGTTGTTGATCACCCACGACCAGTCCAATGACATCGTGGAAAACGATCTTGTGCGCGCGGTGACGCTGACCGGCAGCGAGGCAGCAGGACGCACGGTGGCAGCCAAGGCCGGTGCGGCCCTCAAGAAGACGGTGCTTGAGCTGGGGTCCAATGACGCCTATCTGGTGCTGGACGACGCCGACCTCGATCTGGCGGTGAAGACCTGCGTCAAAGGCCGCCTGTTCAACAATGGGCAGACCTGCGTCAACGCCAAACGCTTCATCGTGACCAAGAAGAATTACGACGCCTTCGTCAGCGCGTACGCAAAGGCCTTCGAAGCGATTCGGATGGGCGACCCGAACGCCGACGACACCCAGCTCGGGCCCATGGTTTCCAAGGCGCAGCGCGACAAGCTGCACGAGCAGGTGAGCAAGAGTGTCTCGCAGGGTGCGCGCCTGCTCGTGGGCGGTGAAGTTCCCGACCGCACGGGCTGGTTCTACCCGGCCACGGTGCTGGCGGATGTGGCCCCGGGGCAGGTGGCCTACGAGGATGAGCTGTTCGGTCCTGCAGCGGCCATCATCCGCGCCGAGGATGATGAGGATGCATTGCGAATCGCCAACGACAGCCGCTACGGCCTGGGCGGTGGCATCTTCAGCCGCGACGTGGAGCGTGCGCGGGAGCTGGCCAGCAAGCACTTCGATACCGGCATGGTGTTCATCAACACCTTCGATGTGGCCTCGCCGGCGCTGCCGTTCGGTGGCGTGAAAGCATCGGGCTACGGCCGTGAGCATGGCCCGGAAGGTCTGAAGGAATTTGTGAACGTCAAGTCGATCAAGATTCCGGCGAAAGCGTCGGCTTGAGGCAGCTCGGGCCCCGCGGCTCAGAACTGCGCGGTCCGAGATGCGGGCCGGGCAGGGGAGAGGCTGTCCTAAGGGTGGATGCAAGAGAGCGTGTCGGTAAGCGCCCCCCCGTGCGCGCTAGGCCGATTCAAAAGCTCGTAGAGTCTCAACCGCCTCCGATGATTAGGTTGCGCCATTGGTGGCTGCGTACCGAAGTGGCATCAAATGCCGCAACGCTGCCGCCGCTGCAGTCGGCTGGTTACTGCCGTCGGTGCGCGTGCAGGTCGCGCTCACCCGCCTGGCCCCGGGGTGAAGCCATCCCGGGCTTGTGGCCAGGGTCAAGCGTCCCAGATGCGCGGTGAGCGAACTGCGCAAAGGAATAGCAGTACCTCCCTTGGCAGGCGGAGCAGGGTATTGAGGATGTATCCGTATAGTCCTGAAACTTGAAAAGATGCCGGGGCTTGCCAGAGCCACTGCCGATGCTTAGCATCGCTGCAGCATTTGAGGTCGCCTTGATATCCATAGGGTACGTGCGCGGTAGAGCGCGAGTCGGTAAACCGGGTAAGGAAGCGCTCATGACACGACAAATCACAAAACTGGTAATCGGCGCGGGCATCCTGGCCATCTCGCCGCACGTCGGGGCCAGCGCGTTTCTGATCGATATGCAAGGTGCAGCCGGAAATCGTGTCAATGTCTACGCCAATGACGCGACGATTGACCGTACACCGATCACTGATGTCATGAATCCTGGCCCACACCGGATCCTTCAGATTGACTTGACAATGGTCTATGAAGCGGTCGACCAACCCCTGTGGTTGGAATATCAACTCCAGTTCAAATGCCCCAAGCCGAGTCAGCGCGGCCGTGGCGCACCCAAGCACAAGGCCGATTCAGCCGGCATGTTGGACACGCCGGATTCCGTGGAATTCCGGGTGGCCAGCGGCACAAAGTCCATGAAACAGGATCCGGCGATCATCGATCTCCAGCCAACCGATTGGCAGAGTACGACCAGCTACACGATGCGACAGGCATGGAATGTAGCCTGCAACAGTGACAGCATTATCGGCGCCAAAGAATCTGTGTCGGTCAATCGTGTGTTTCAGTCCGACGCATTGCGACCGAAGCTGGCAGCCATTGGCTTGAGTGGACTCGAACTGGTCCCCGATGGACTGTCGATGAGTTCGCTTGCCGACTTTACCTGGGAAAAGCTGTGGTCCGATGTACCGAAGCCCGCGATCAATAACGGCCGCACGCTGACGCCAGATGAATCGGCAGCGCTCAAGACAAAATTGGCGCAAATGCAGCAACAAGTAACCCAAGCACAGGGGGAGGTGCAGGGCAATCTGGCGACGATGAAGGCCGATCTGGATTTTACTCAGGCCGCCGCTGAGTACCGAGGGAAAAGGCGTTTGACACGTAGCGAATCGATCCTGATCCAGGTGTGGGCGGGTAAGACTGAGCAGGAGGTCGTCGCCGCGAACGGCCAACCAGCTATCCGTCAGGCCGGGATCGCGCGGACGCTCTCTTATGGGCAGTCCTTCGACAACCGCGTCATGTGGCAGAATCTCGCGACCGGTGCGACGTATGATGGCGGCGGTTACAAAAGTTGTAACGTCCGCTATGTGCTGATCCCGGACAGCGCCGGGATGCTGAGGGTTGCCGATGTGAATGTCTTCGGTGAAGCGAGTGGCGACACGAGAGGGATGCGTGGCGCCTGCACCGACATCTTGAACGTGCCAAACGGCTGAAATCAGGGCCTATTTGCGAGCAGCGCTCATGCAGGTCGAAAGCTGGCGATACGCCAGTTGCAACTGCACAACCTTTGACCGGAACACCTCTTTCCCCTGAAACTGGATGGCGAGCTCGTTACTGTCCGGCTTTTCCTGCACCGATTTCTTCACGTCGATGGCCAGCAGAAACGCTCCACTGCGCTGGCCCGGCATGCTCACATGGGCGGCCTGAACGTTCTGCGTGGGGTGGTTGGTAGATGACAACGTGATCGGAACGGTCTCGGTCTTCGTCACGGAGGGGATTGCCTCGCTGATGAACCAAACGCCGCCATGACCCTTTCGCGCCATCCCAGCATCGCCGGGACCGCGAAGCGAAAAGGTGGAATCTGGCGTGATGAAGTTAACCGAGCAGTGGTAACCGGTGTTGACGGTTTCGCGTACCAGCACCCAACTGCCCTCGACCCCTTTGTAGAAGGGTTCGCTGAACATCGGCGTGTCCGGATCCGCGCCGCCGAGCAACTCAGGGGCGATTTGAGCAGCACAGGGGCTGGCCCATGCCATGGTGAGTACTACGCCGATCAGCCAATTCTTCATCTGAAATCGTTCTCCATTCGTTGATCTTTGACGTGCGGGTTCGCGCAATTCGTATCCTGGCCCAGTGCAAGCGGCTACGGACGATATGCAAAGGACAGCATCCACATCGTAACCTCCAGGCCTTATCCATGACGAGTAATTTCCGGGTAGATATATTTATCAGTGTGAGCCGTGCGCTGATCGGTGAAGTGTTTCCTTCACTGGTAGCGGTCTGTGCCTTCATCACGGGTCCGGACGCGTTCAGTCTGCACTTCTTCATAGATCGTGAAGCTGACGATGATCTTGAAGATGCTATCTCCTGCATTGAAACGGAGGTGATTGCAGACTTTGCTCGCCAGATCGACGTGAACGTTGAGATCCGAACCGCAGAGCGCCCGCAGCTTCCTGAAAAGGACGCATTCTGGATTTTCCATCGAAAGCTGGAATGATTCTGGAAGAAGGGCGATGCGTCAGCGTCGCCCCCGTTGCCATCGTGGATTTTTTGCTCTGGTTTCATTGATCTGAACCGGCCTGGCCAGTCCGTCGAGCTGGGACACACGGCGCTCGAACCGCATGCCGTCCTGATGGGTCACTTCCCCCTTCCGTGGCCGCAGCGTGGCTTCGGTCGTCCATCTCCCTGCTACTGGCGAGTTGCGCCAATGGCAAGCTGGTAAGGCAGATTGGTGCGCGAATAGTGGACGTTCGCTACAATTCAATGAGCAGAAGAGTAGGGGCTGAATACATGTGGGTCTTCCTGGGTGATCAGGCCGCTTTCCCGTCTGGAGTTTTTTCAGGCTTGGATAAGGCTGAGGAATGGATAGCCAAGCATGAACTTGATGGAATACTCACCGAGTACCCGGTGGATGAGGGTGTTTATGACTGGGCTGCTCGAAATCTCTATTTCGTGCCCAAGCCAACGAAAGTCATCGACAGTAGACTGATATCAAGATTCACCAGTAGTCGAATGAAGAGCTTTCACTATGAAAAAGGGATCAGGCTTTACTGATCCTCGGGCGCTGAACAGCCCTGCGCATCAGCGTCGCCCTCTGCACATCACGGATTCTGTGCATGGGGTCTCAGTGATCTGGATCGGCCTGCTCAGCCCATCGAATTGGGTAGCGCGGCGGTCAAACCGCATGCCGTTCTGCGGGATGACCTCCATCTTCAGCGGCCGCCAGCAACGCAGGTACGCCACTGGGACTTCAGCTCTCAGACTGTGTAAGTCCTCCCTAACCAACGGGTGGTCCCAAGCCGAGCGTCGGACGGTTAGTGGCAGCAATGGCGACGGGTATACAAGGCCAACAGAATCGTCTGCTTCGCGGGCGCTTACGTAGAAGCTACGAGCATGGCACGCAAGCGAGACCTCTGCCTGTCCAGCTTCTCGATCTGCTTGTCTAGAATCGCCAGCCTCTTGCGCTGTGTCTCGCTGGTATCCGGGCACGCCAGGGCCCCTTCGATCAACAGCATGCATTCCGGGAAGCTACGGATCTCCTCTAGACTGAAGCCTGCCGCAATAAGGCGCTGTATCTGCTTCACCTGGTTAACCGACACCGCCTGAAACGCGCGGTAGCCATTTCCTGATCGGGAAGATGCCAGCATCCCATGCTGATCGTAGTGGCGGATTGAACGCACGCTCACGCCGCTAGCCTCGGCCAGCTCACCAATCTTCATCAGGTCATTGCTCGTTTGCTTGGCCATCGCAGAATCCTGGAACGTCCGCTTGACTCTAACACTAGTGTCAGCGTTTAGCCTCTGAACTCCGCTCTATGAGGTTCGTTATCCATGGTCTTTTCCCCAGTCTCACCCCTTCGGTACACCTGGCTCCATTGCATCGTTCTGTTGCTGGCACCACTGCTTGCGCATGGCGCAAACCGGGCCTACACAGTTGAGTCGCCGGACGGAGTCAGAATCGCTGTTCAAGAGGCGGGAGATCCTCAGGGGCAGCCCATCATCTTTGTCCACGGGTTGCTGGGAAGTCACCTCAGCTGGGAAAAACAGGTCAACAGCCCTGAATTGCAGCGCTATAGGTTGATCACCTTTGATATGCGCGGACACGGCCTGTCCGACAAGCCAGTGGAGCTGGACGCTTACCGCGAGGGCCGTCACTGGGCAGATGACCTCGCGGCCGTCATCAAGGAGTCCGGAGCACACGAGCCGGTGCTGGTAGGTTGGTCTCTCGGGGCTGCTGTCACCACCAACTATCTGGCTGCGTTCGGGGACGGGCAGATTGCGGGCGCGGTGTATGTGGGCGGGGTCATCGAGCTCAAGCCGGAACAACTCGTCCCTCAACCCACCGCATACAGCGGCATGGCGTCATCGGACCTGCGATTGCATCTTGAAGGCGAGAAGGAATTCGTCGCGCTGTGTTTCAGTACGGCGCCTGACGACGCAACGTTCCAGCGCACGGTGGCCGCTGCGGCCATGGCATCCAACGAGATGCAGAGCGCCGTCCACGGTATGTCGATCGATGCTGCCAAGGGACTTGGTTCGATGCATAAGCCACTACTGCTCATCTACGGCGAGCAGGATGCGCTTGTTCGGCCAAGCGCCTCCGCAGCGCGGGCGAAGGAACTTTATCCCAGGACCGCAGTTGAACTCTATGCAAAGTCAGGCCACTCGCCCTTCTTCGAGGAGTCCACACGCTTCAATCGAGATCTCTCTGCATTTGTTGATGCAGCGAGCGGGCACTAAGCAAGGTCGCTACCGAACACGGCAATGGGAACAGCAGACTTATGCAGGTTCAATGCTTGCCTTGGTCGTATCGTGCGCACGCGGCTTCAAGCTCACTGCCGTTCTTCAATGCCCAGCTACACAGCGCTTCAAAGGGCTGCTTCAGGGAGTGACCAAGAGGGGTGATCGCATACTCGACGCCAATCGGTGCGGTGGGCAGTACGGTGCGCGTTACCAGGCCATTTCGCTCGAGGCGCTTGAGCGCGTCTGCGAGAGACTTGTGGGTGATTCCGTCCAATCGGCGCTTGATCTCGTTGAAGCGGGACGGCTTTGGGCAGATCACGGTAAGAATCATGATCGTCCATTTGTCCGCGATCTTCTCCAGCATCGGTCGAACCTGCGCCATGTCAGAGAGGACTTTCGCAGAGTTCTCGGCCGAACAGGTATCACCGGGTATATCTAGGCTAGCCATAGTGCGTTCTTGATACGTAATATACAGCGTATATCTTAGCAGCACTCTTGGTTTTTACAGGTGCTCACGAATGAAGAAGATGGAAGGAAAAGTTGCCCTGGTCGTTGGCGGTGCAAGGGGCATTGGCTTGGCAGTGGCTGCTCGGATCGCTGCGGAGGGCGCAACGGTGTTCATCACCGGGCGAAACCGCAAACAGGTGGAGGAGGGCGTCGCAGCGATAGGTCCAGGTGGCCGTGGCATCGTCGCCGATGCAAGCCTCCGTGAAGACATCGATCGGGTAATGAGTGAGGTTGGCAGCCAGTTCACTCGCCTCGACGCCCTCGTACTGAATGCAGGCCTGAGTGAGCCGGCATCACTTGCCGAAGTGACCGAAGAACACTTTGACCGACACTTCTCGGTGAACGTGCGCGCCCAGATCTTTGGCCTTCAGAAAGCCCTCGGCTTGCTTCAAGAGGGCGCAGCGGTGGTGCTGATGGGGTCGGTAGCGAGCTCACTCGGCATCGCAAACTACGGAACGTACGCCGCAACGAAGGCGGCCCTTCGCTCGTATGCGCGCACATGGGCGGCAGAACTGGCCCCCCGCGGCATCCGCATCAACGTGGTGGCACCAGGGCCTACAGATACGGAGATGATGGCGCGCGTCCCTGATGAGGTGCGTAGATCAATCGTCGCCCCCATTCTTCTCGGCCGAATGGCCAGGCCCGACGAAGTCGCCTCTGCAACGTTGTTCCTTCTCAGCGACGAGTCGAGCTTCATAACAGGTGTGGAGTTGTGTGTGGATGGAGGAATGGGCCAGATATAGGCACCATGCGGCTATACAGGACCGTGCGAAGCCACCTTATGTGGCTTCGCTGATCCACGTCTCGTCACTGAATGGCGCGAATAACGCCGAGATGACTTCGGTGATATCAGGTGCCGAGTTCAGGACGTCCATCGGGGTTGCTACGATCGAGGTCGAAAAATCCTGTCCCTACATTGAGGTCAAACCGGAAAAATGAAGAAGATCATGTCTATTTCGGTGTACGGTGAGCCGGGAAACAACGCGACCGTGCATTTTCCTGGACGCAGAAATCCTGCAGTTGCGATCCAGTCAGACACCTTGCAGACGCTAATAAGCGATCTAAAGTCCGCAAGACAGTGTTTAACCAATGGTGATGCTGCCGAGGCCATGGATGAGCTGGACGGTGTGCTCGAACGTTTGATGGAAATACACACAGGCATGATCAATGACGTGCGCCGGGACGGTGATCCTGACGGAACCGATTGGCCTGCTGCGTAGAGGCGTGTGCCGGGGGCGTGATCCCGGGCAGGGTCCTTGAACAGGGCGACGCATCGGCGTCGCCCTCTGGACGTCACGGATTCTGTGCGCTGGTCTCAGTGATCTAAACGGCCTGGCCAGTCCATTGAAATGGGTAGTGCGGCGCTCAAGCCGCATGCCGTCCTGCAGGATGACCTCAACCTTTTATGACGTTGACGGATTCAAAGATTTCTACGTGAAAACCTAGAGATCATGTCGTTCGTGGTGTTGGACTTGCGGTGCGCTTCGTTGAGTGATTGACGATGGAGTGATGCGCACGGCTGGCCTGTATTTTCTTCGGCGTGACAGGATTGATCGGGGGCAGGGATGAGAGTTGGCATTGGAACGCGCGTCTGCACGCAGGCGTGTGCACTGCTTTTGCTTGTGGTGGCGACGACCAGGGCCCACGCCCAGGAATCCGTCTGCGCGTGCAGATCGAGATCGAACAGGAGCTGACGCTCGAACGCCAGGCGTTCGATACGGAGATGCGCATCACCAACTCCTTGGCGGCAGATGAAGCGTGACGATTCCGGCGCCGAGCTTTTGGGTGGTGGAGGTTTGCGGCCTGAAAGACTGATTCCGACCCCCTGCGGCAAGAAGTCGGGTCGCCGCCCTGATATCTACTATAGGGACGGGGCAGGAAAGGAGAGAGGCGTTAACGTTGGTCGTACCAAGGCAAATGGCGATCCTGTGCCGCGTGAGGTCGATGCGATGAACGATCTTACGAACAAGGGCAACGTTCCAACAACCTTCAAGGGGTACAACTAATGCCGCGCGTCAGCATTCAACTGCATGCCACCGTTGATGACCTCGTTGTGCTGCTTCTGGCCATGCGAGATGGTGAACGTGGTGATTTGCTGGGATTCGCGCGCAGTGAAGTGCAGGCAAAGATCGAATGGCAGGAACTTTCCTCGAGCACAGTTGCGCAGTACTCACATGTGATTGCACTTCCGCGGGGGGCAACAGCAAGCATCGGCGATGACCTGGAAGCACTCAACGAGCGTTGTGCTCCTCTAAGTTTCAACGTCCCTGAAGTCGATGGCGATCGACTGAAGGACACGCTGGTCGGGGTGCTCGATCTTCATGGCAACTACCTCGAGCAGTTGGCCATGTGGCGGAAGCTTCTCAATCGGTTCAAGAAGCCATTGATCAGGGGAGCGACCGTTCGTAATCCATTGGCAGGTGAATCTCAGTTTTACCCGTCGCTGCTCGCGACACCGGCAGCGGTCGCACTGTCAAGGAATGGAGTCGCCCTCATGTTGGGAGACGTGAATACAGCGGAGTTCATCACTGGTGATGCCTCTCGTTCCCAAGCTTGAGTGACAGGCACATTCACGGTTTTTGATCGATTCGACTGACCAGTGCTCAGGGATGAGTTGGAGGAATAGATGACGCTGCAGTTCATTCCGGACCGCGTGGCCGAGGAGGGCTACTAGGTGTCGTTCCTGGTCGAGGGCTCCAGCCCGATGGGACGCAAGGGGATGCTGGCAGCCTCGCCGTTGCCGGTGGCACTCGAGTTCGCATAATGTATATTATGTAAGACTCCGGCTTACCTGTTCTCCAGCTCCGCAGGCCTGCACTGTTCGTTGAGACCCAGAGCCTGGGTCGGATGCATCCCTCTCGACTAGCGCTAACCTGTTTACATCTTCCAGGAACACGTCGCCCAGCCTCGTCGCGGCCGGCCAAGTGCCCGTTCGCCATAGAGCCACGCCCGATACGCCAAGAGGTGCGGTGTTCATGACCCCTTTTATGCCGCGCCTCCGACACTGGAATCCAACACTCTTTGGGTGTAAAACAATACCCAAAAGGTATCGTTCCGCCCATAAGTTTGATTTTCAAGGACTGGTGCGGCGCACAATACCCATAGAGTATTCGAAGGGCTGCGACTAAAGTATGGACCTGAGACAGCTGCGCTACTTCTGTGCCGTCGCCAGAGAGCGTAATTTCACCCGCGCCGCCGAGGTGCTCCACATCGCGCAACCGCCACTCAGCCGCCAGATCCAGATGCTGGAGGAGGAACTGGGCGTCCAGCTCATCTCGCGTGACAGCCGCCCTCTGCGACTGACCGACGCCGGGCGTCTGTTCCAGGAACAGGCGCTTCAGATCCTTGGGCGTGTCGAGCAGATGCAGGCTGCCACGCGGCGGGTCGGCCTGAACGAGAGAAGCGTTCTGATGATCGGCTTCGTCGCCTCCACGCTCTACAGCGGCCTGCCGCTGCTGGTCCGCAAGCTGCGCAGCCACTCGCCGGAGCTGGATATCCAGCTGGTGGATATGACTTCAGTGCAACAGATAGAGGCCCTGAAGGCGGGGAGAATCGACATCGCATTCGGTCGAATCCGGCACAGCGATCCCGCCGTCGCGGGCACACTTCTCAGAGAGGAGCGGCTGGCGCTGGCGATTCCTAGGGACACACCCTTGGCGACCGAATCGGGCGACGTGGACGTGACCGTACTCAATGGCCGGCCACTCATCGTGTACCCCAAGGAAGCGAGACCGGGGTTTGCCGACCAGGTGCTGAGCCTGCTTCACGACCATGACGTGGTGGTAAGCGAGGTCATTGAAGCGCGTGACCTGCAGACGGCACTGGGACTGGTGGCGGCGGAGAGCGGCGTATGCGTCATTCCCAGTGCGTCGCGCCAGTCACGGTCCGACCTGCACTACCGCCTGATTGCGGGCGAAAGAGCAACCTCTCCGGTGATTCTGAACTATCGGATCAACGACAGCTCCCGCTACATCCCTGTCGTCAAGGACCTGATTCGGGAGATGTTCGCGGAAAGCCCACCGTGGATGGATTAGGCGCGGGTTCGCGGTCCGCTCTGTATCAGAAGCAGCCATCCCCCGAGCCCACCCACCGGCCCGCCATCGCTCACTTGCCGGTCATCTTCAACGCAGCTTCCGGCAAGCGTTCACCACTGATTCTGATCCGGGCCATGTCCTCATCGATACGCGCCAGGTCGGCCGCATCGAGCACCAGATCAACAGCGCCCAGATTCTCATCCAGCCGATGGGGCTTGGTGGCTACGAGCACGATGACGACGCTCACATGATGCGCGAGCATCCCGGGCGACCATAACTGCCGCCCTTCGGTTGGCATATGGACCTCCGCTTCGGGTCAGAGCTGCGATGCCCTACCCTACGATAAATCTTCCTTATATAACGTCGTGCTGAAGACGGCTCCCTACTCCGGCCCACTCACCAGTACCGGCTGCTATCTGTTGGTATTGCGGAAAGGCCAGCAAGGTGGCGTGGCTTCCTTGGAGAACCACACGGCCATGTTCAAGTAAAACCACATGGTCAGCTAACATCATTATGGAAGGCCGGTGGGTCGCAAGTATTACGGTAGATGTGGTGGCGATGCTGCGAAGGGCATGTACGACTGAAATTTCGGACTGAGCATCGAGGGCTGAAGTAGGTTCGTCGAGCAGAAGCAGGGGCTTCCCAGATACGAGAGCGCGTGCTATCGCAAGGCGATGGGCCTGCCCAACCGATAGTGGCTGCCGGGAAGGACCCAGAATGGTGTCATAACCATCAGGCAAGTCCTCAATGAACGAAGCTGCGCCTGCTAATGTCGCAGCGCGGATGATATCTGCACGCGTAGCGGCTTGGTTGCCATAGCCAATGTTCTCGGCTGCAGTCATCCTGAAAATTGTCGGAAATTGCGGGACAACCGAAATGAGTGAACGGGTGCTTGAAGTTGGCTCATCCTGGAGGTTGTGTGCCCCTATGTGAATCAGGCCGGCTGCAGGAGGATAGAAGCGTTGAACCAGCGCGAGTATCGTGGATTTTCCAGAGCCTGACGGACCTGTGAGTGCAGTGATCTTTCCGGGTGGGGCTTGGAAGCTCACTCTGTCAAGGGCAACTTTTTTTCCGGTCTTATGGTGGCTGAAACTGACGTCCGCAAAAATCACTTCTGGAGGGGATGGCGGGCGTGTGGCTTTACTTAAGGTTTCAGGCGTTGTGGGCAATTTCAGCACTGCGTCGATATGTTCGAGCGCGCTTTTGGCCCTCTGTAGCACGGCGTGCGCGTGAGAGGCTTCAATGGCGGCCATCAGAAGCACGCCAACATAAAGCCCGAACTGCGCAAGCGCCCCCTGACTCATTTCGCCGGACGCGACTAGAAGTGCGCCTTGCCGTAGGGTCAGGGTAATGCCCAGTCCCAGTGCCAAGAGGGTCACGCATTGAAGGACAGCGTTCTTGGCGGCGAGGTTTCGCCCTGCTACGGTAACGCGATGCAGTGATCTGTGGAAAAGGGCTGCCTCATATGATTCCCGTCCGAAGGCCCTTACAACATGGTTGGCTGAAAGACGCTCGCCCGCCAGGGCAAAGGCCTCCGCTAGCAGCTGATGGAGTTGAAGTGCGCCGCTTCGGATCGAACGCGCGCCGAACGTAGTCATAGCGCCCGCTGCAGGCGCAATTAAGAGCACATATAGAGCGAGCTGCGCGTGGCTGATGATCAGTACTGCCGTAGCGCCAAAGCCGGTGACCATGCATCGAATGGCAATAGAGCCGGCTCCGCCGACGGCGAAGCGCACCATCCCCACATCTGTTGTCATGCGGGAAGTTAGCTCACCCATCTTGGTGCTGTCGTAGAAGCGGCCATCCATCCGCAGCAGGTGCGCCAGCAGCGCGCTCTTTAGATCTGCGGCAGCGTATTCGCCAATCATGGTGACGGAATAGAATCGGGCTGCTGTACTAACGGCCAACACCGTCCCAATGATGGCCAGGATGATCAACGCTTGGTCACCAAGACGGACGGAGTCGACAACCCTTGCGACAATCAAAGGTAACGCTAACATCGAACCGCATGAGATCAAAAGGCTCAGGCCCCAGCAAGCCAGCAGTACTGGGTGGGCTTTGATGGAGCGCCGAAGAGTGTGCCATGCTCCGCCGGTCGCTGCTCGAGGGCCAGCTGCCGGGGAACGGAAGGCAGATGCAGGATCGTCCATGAGTCTCCATTGCTGCACCGCGGTGCGAAGTGGCACAACTTGTAGCCTAGTGGCAGACTAAGCGATAGTGGAGTGGCAGGACAATCTTAAGAATTTTGGCAGAGAAGGAATTCTGATGGCGATGAGCGTTCGATCAGTGTTCACGGTAATAGTCACTTCTATGGTAATGGTCTCGCCTGCTACAGGTGCGGTTGAGACCCCCGCTCCCAGGCTAACGCAGGATCTTCCTCCAGTGAGTGTAGGGGTGAAGTCTCCCCCACTTTGGCGTTTCAGCAAAGGGCAGAAGCAGCTAATCGTACTCGGCACGCAATTGCCGCTGCCCGAGTCCGGAGTTCTGGATACAGGATCGATACGCGAGTACATCGCCAAGTCTGACGTTGTTCTGACCGGCCCTGGGCTGCGCACCGGTGACGGTGTGGGCCTGTTTCGTGGCCTGACGCTGGCCTCGAGCATGCGCAATGCACGAAAGAATGACGGCGGGCACTCGCTGAAAGAGGTTGTCCCCTCTGATACATATGAAAAGTGGCAGCAGCTTAAGGCCAAGTACCTCGGAAGAGACGCCGGCGTCGAGAAGCAGCGCCCAATGTATGCAGCATACGAACTATACAGCGCGGCCCTTAAGCAGAGCGGATTGACCGACAGCCCAATTCTCGGCCAGGTTATCTCTCAGGCCAGCAAAGATGCGGGTTTGAAAAGGGTCGACGCTCGCTACAGCCTTCCAAACGATAACCTTCGTAGAACGCTCAAGGAATTTGATGTCCCGCGATCGTCCGATGTGGGATGCCTGCAAAAGACGTTGGAAGGGCTGGAGGGCTACATCGAGCATTCACCGGCTGCTGCAGAGGCGTGGGCTGTAGGAGACGTCCGTCGATATCGGGACGCAGAAAAGAGATACCAGCCGATTGATGGATGCTGGGCACGCCTTACGAACGAAGCTATTGCCAGGAGCGGAGGCGTAGACAATCCCTACGCAATGGTAGATGCGGCTTGGTTGAGTGCGGTGCACCAAGCGCTTTCGCAGCACAACGTAGTTTTCACCACTCTCCCGGCAAGGACTTTGATCGATAATTCTGGGCTTGCTGAGAAGCTGCAGTCGGAAGGCTTTACAGTATCGGAGCTTTTTTCCGAGCGCTAGGTCTATGCACGTAGGGCTAGGGATGAATCTGTCAGCGGGCGCCGACCGAGAACGCGGGATAAGGATGAGCCGATTTGCCGCAGTGGCGATAACGGCGATAATCCATGCTCTGCTTTTGACGTTGTTGCTCCTTGCCGGGCGGCCAACACGCAACAATGAACAGACGCAAGTTGCGGAACGCCTTCGGCTGCGATGGGTGGCGAGAACCATCAGTTCGGCTCCCGTGATCCGTTCTGATCAGGCCCGCCAGACCGTGCAGGTTCCGAGACACACACCGGTGCCTGAAACTAGATCAGTTAGCTCAAGGTCGGAGAATGACTTAGAGAGGCCCAACCCCTCGGTGAGGTCCAGCCCGTCGGAATCGATGTCATTGGATCTGGACGTTAAGGAGGATCCCCTTGTCGGGTTTGACTTCTCAAAACCCATTGCTGGGAGGCCGAATCCAGACGTGCTGGAAAAGCCACCTGTATTGATTCTGCACATGCAGGATCGTTCGTTAGGAGGCATGCTTGGCGGGATGACGCGAGCGTCGACATGCGCGGAGTTGAGGCGGGCTGCCGCAGAGGCGTCAAAAGCCGGCGGAGATGGCCAACTTGGGGTGATCGCGGAGAGCATGCGTAGGTACGGGTGCAACTAGTAGCCCTTAAATGATCTAAGGGTCGGCTGAGCGTTGATGAGGCATTGGTCGCAGATTGGTCAGCAGGGCATTGCTATGTCTAGAGCATCTCTCTATATTCAGACGACCTGAACGGACGTTCAGGTATTGTGCTAATCAATAAGGAGATGAGCTGCATGAATACCAACACCGCAATGATTAACCAGTCGAGCGCTATTGAGGAGGCCTTGGAGGCCAGCGCTCAGATCGCGGAGAAGATCGTCTCAGCGTTTAACTTCGTCGGTCCGCGTGGCACTCGGAAGGATTTCTGCAGCGACTGCTGTGGTTCGAACGGTAACGACTGCGTTCCGCAGTAATTGCCTTAGCGGCGTTGCCTTATGCTGCTGGCAACGCCGCCCTCCCAAAGCCGGCCGCTTTACCGAAGGATGTTGATCCAACAAGGATGAAGAGTGGACCATCAAGAACATGATGTTCATTGCCGTGTTTTGTTTGGCGCAATCGCAGCGCATTTAGCAGATGCGGATGCCGCTCCTGCCGTCTATCTTGCCCCGTCCACTCGCTCGGCTATCAGTGGCATAGGTGAGATGCTCGAAGTGCACCCGGAACTGCCGCTGGTTGCGCCTCAAGTTAGTGGATCCATCGCGCCAATCGAGCTGCTGCAGAGTCTAAGAGAGGATCCAAGGCGCTACCCTCTTGTAATCATTTGCAGCGATCAGCTGCTCGGACCTGACGTAGCTACGATCTCCGCAGTGTCTGACGATGGCCACGAGTTTTTCTCTGGGCTGGAACCTGTGCTTTTCTCCAGGTACGGCTACGCACTTAGAATGGTAGAAGACGGAAAAATGGTTTCCACCTCACCACCTGGTGCGGTTGAAGTCGCGGTCTCATTCCTTAAGCGCTACTTCGTTCAGGCAGGGAAGCTTGGAGAGGCTTGGCTTGCCAGCGAACGACAGTCAGAGCGCACGCTCTCAGGTCGAGTACGCGAGGCAAGGCTAAGAGCCAAGTATTTTCAATCGGCCATCTACCATGTGTATGCAGATCGGCCGATCGATGAGGCTGGTCGTTCAACCCTGGCGCGGATCGGTGATGTGACGAATCGATTGATAGAGGCAGGCCGCTGAGATGTTTCTACCGTCCTATTTCGTTGCCGCTATGGCCCCTATCGTTTTTGTGAATCGTCGGTACCGCTGGCTTGAGCGCTATCTGGATACGCCTTTGACAGAGCGCGACTATCGCGCCCTTCGTATAGCCTGTGAGCGGTCGAATAGTCGCTTTGGCAAGTTCTACCACTGGTACTTCCAGAAAAAGGTTATCAGCTCCATCTGGAAGCGTTTTACCAAGGAGAGCGTGCTCAAGATGACGTCATCACTTGACAGAACCAACTACGATCCACTGGATGCGGCCTTGTTGAATGGTCGCGGCCTCATACTTGCCTTGCCTCATCATGGCCTTTACATCAATTCCATTGTGTCGCTCATCGAGCGCGTGAAGTTTTCGCGCGACATCTATATCTTCTATGGGGATCCAGCAACACATCCAGGCAATGAGGTGTTCGATGCTCTTTGCAAGCGGGTGTGGCTGAATGACCCGCGATCACGCGTGCACATCCTTTACGACAACAGAGCTGGGATGGGAAAGGCACTGCGGGCGCTTCAGAGCGGCGCGGTGGTGATCATCATGCCCGACGTTTTCAAGAACGAATTGGATACATTTCAGATCCCGTTTTGCGGCCGGGCAATCAACATCATGCTTGGTACTGCAGTGTTGGCCAGAAAAACGAATGCGAGGATCTTGCCTGTTGTGTGCACGCCGGTCGGGATCGGCATGGCTTTCGCCACCAAGATGGGCCCCTGTATTGAGCCCTGCCGGCCTTTCTATGATGAGGGGGATGTGGACGCTGATCTACTGAATTACAGAACCATGCTCCAAGTATTCAGGTACTACGAGTCAGTCATGAGTGAGGGCATCGTCTACTGGCAGTTCGCCCGGCAGGTCTACGCCCATGATGTTGAGTTTCCGCTGCTGGATGTTGGCGAGCTAGGCCCAGCCGCTGACGCGCTTGTCGCGGATGCACGCTTGCATGTCCCTGTCGCTTTCGAAGTGCCATCTGCATGAGGGTGATCTTTGAAAATTTTTGAAAATCAACATGAAGGTGGCGTACGCATAGCGGCACGCATCGCGATCATTGCTGCAGTGACGTTAGCACTCAGTTCATGCGGCAGCGGTGCCGTAACTGTAGGTGGAAAGGGAGTGGCGGGCGACTACTTTGCTATCGTCGACCTGAGGCCAAAACAGCTTGACGTAATAAGAGTGGAAGTATACGAAGACTTTACGTGCCCTGCTTGCCAGCACTTTAGCCTTGAGACACTGCCGGCTTTGAAGCGACGCTATGGCAATGCCTTGGTTGTTACGGTTCACTACATCGTCTCTCCATCCATGCAGCCTGATGCACTGACTCTCTATTCAATCGCCAACGCCCGAGGAGATGGAGCGACGGTCGCTCAGGCGCTCTTGGAGGCAGGGCTGGAACATCGAGTCTCCGCGGAAAACGAGGAGCGCGTACGTCAAGTTGCACGCCGCTTCGGCTTGGGAACCGAGTTGCAGTCAGCACTTAGTGATAAGAGGAAAATGGAGGAGATCCGAGGCACTTGGCTGAGTGTCGCCCACAAGGTAGCGCACCTTCCTTTCGTTGAGATACAAGGGGAAGTTGCAACCAACGGCAACATGAGCAACTTGGAGGCAATCTTCGATAGTTTGTTGCGCCGGCCGCCACCCAACTGAGGCTGAGCAGAACTGCACGTACACACAGCTAGGTTCGGAGTACGCATGGTCGCTTATCGGCGCTGTCGCCACCAAAAAGTCCTGTCGATGGCGTGCACTACGTAGCGGCGGATCTCTCCACCGCCGAGGGCGTACGCCAGGCATCGGAGGCCGCCATGGATCATCTTGGTGGCCTCGACATCCTGATCAACGTGGTGGGCGGCTCGTCGGCGCCGGCCGGGGGATTCGCGCGGCTGGACGATGCGGAGTGGACAAAGGCGCTGGATCTGAACCTGATGTCGGCGGTGCGGATGGACCGCGCCTGGTTGCCTGGACTGATCACGCAGGGTTCGGGGGTGATCCTGCATGTCACCTCGATCCAGCGGCTGCTGCCACTGCATGACGCCACGATCGCCTATGCCGCCGCGAAGGCGGCGCTGTCTACCTACAGCAAAGCGCTCTCCAAGGAAGTCACCCCCAAGGGCGTACGCGTGGTCCGTGTCTTGCCGGGCTGGATCGAAACCGAGGCTGCGATCGCGTTTGTCGAACGGGTCGCGTCCAATGCGGGCACGGATTATGAGGGCGCCAAGCAGCAGGTCATGCAGGCACTGGGCGGCATTCCACTGGGGCGTCCGGCCAAGCCGGCCGAGGTAGCCGATCTGATTGCCTACCTGGTCTCGCCACGCGCGGCGTCCATCTCCGGGGCGGAGTACACGATCGATGGCGGCACCGTGCCGACGGCCTGAGCGGCGCACGCACTTCCGGCCTTCACAGCTACCAAGGCACCTCCAGTGCAACTATGCAGGAACGCGACCTGCCTCCTTGGTAACCTATGCCCCACCTTCGTCGTCTTTTTGGTCGTTGGCTCCGTCTACGTCGTCTGGTCCGTTGGCGCTGGCGTGAGCGCCAAGCCTCGGTTCCCGCCAGCGAGGCCACCGAGGTCCCCCTGCGTGCCGCGCTGTACAGTGTCGAACAGATGGAGGTGTACGGTCGCGCCCTGGCGCGCCAGCATCGGGTGCGCACGCGGCCCAGCCCGGAGCGCCTGCTCGACCGGCTTCAAGCCAACGAGCGCGTGCTGGAAGACGCCAACACCCTGCTCAGCAGCGTGGTGCGCGAACAGCGGCCGGTGACCCCGGCCGGGGAATGGCTGCTCGACAACTACTACCTGATCGAAGAACAGATCCAGACCGCGCGACGCCATCTGCCGCGCGGCTACAGCCGGCAGTTGCCCTCGCTCGTCTCCGGTCCGTCGGCGGGCTTGCCGCGCGTGTATGAACTGTCGATGCAGGCCATCGCGCACGGCGATGGCCGCATCGACGCCGACACCCTGGGCCGCTTCATCGCCTCCTACCAGTCGCTTGCGCCGCTCAGCCTGGGCGAGCTGTGGGCCGTGCCCATCATGCTGCGCCTGGCCCTGCTGGAGAATCTGCGCCGCATGGCCGCGCGGGTGATGCGCGACGGGACGGACCGCCGCCTGGCCTCGCAATGGGCGGACAGCCTCAATGCCGCGGCGTCGGAGACTCCGACCGATGTGGTCCTGGTGGTCGCCGACATGGCACGCTCTGCGCCGCCCTTGACCGGCGCGTTCATCGCCGAGCTGACCCGTTCGCTGCAGGGGCGCGGCGGCGCGTGGGCCATGCCGGTCGCCTGGCTGGAACAATGGGCCGCCGCCTCGGGCCAGCGCATCGATGAACTGGTCGCCGCCGAGGGGCAGCAACAGGCTGCCGATCAGGTATCCATCGGTAACAGCATCGGCAGCCTGCGCTTCCTGTCCACCATGGATTGGCGCACCTTCGTCGAAGATATGAGTGTGGTGGAGCAGCGGCTGCGCGAAGACCCGATGGCCGTCTACCCGCAGATGGATTTCGGCACCCGCGACGCCTATCGCCACGTGGTGGAGAAGATCGCCCGCGGCAGCCGCATCGCCGAAGAGCGCGTTGCGACCATCGCACTGGACCTGGCACGGGCGGCGGCATCGCTTGAAGGGCCACGCAGCCACGTGGGCTACTGGCTGGTCGGCGAAGGCATGAACACCACCGTTGAAGCGGTGGCCACGGCCGCCCCGCGCCACCGCAAGGCCCGGCGCCTGGCGCATCGCGTGCCGCTTGCGCTGTACCTGCTGCCGATTGTCGTGCTGGCGGTGCTGGCCACCACGGCCCTGCTGGCCACCGGGAGTGGCTCGGTGCCGGTGTGGCTGGGCGCGTTGCTCGGGCTGCTGATGTTCAGCGAGCTGGGCATCGTCCTGGTGAACTGGACCGCGACGGTCCTGGTCACGCCCCGACCGCTTCCCAAGCTCGATTTCAGCGAAGGCATTCCTGCCGCCTTCGCTACCGTGGTCGCGGTGCCGTCGATGCTCTCCAGCATCGAGGGCATCGACGTTCTGGTCGAGGCGCTGGAGGTCCGCTTCCAGGCCAACCGCGATCCCCAGCTGCGCTTCGTGCTGCTGACCGACTTCCTCGACGCGCCAGCAGCCACTGCGCCGACCGACGACACCCTGCTGGCGCACGCCGTGGCGCGTATCGAAGCCTTGAACAACCGTTACGCGTCCGAGCGCGGTGATCGCTTCTACCTGCTGCACCGCCCCAGGCAATGGAACCCGGGTGAAGGCGTGTGGATGGGCCATGAGCGCAAGCGCGGCAAGCTGGCTGCGCTCAATGCCCTGCTCCGCCACGGCGATGCGGCCGCGTTCATGCGCATCGCCGGTGACCCGGCTGCGCTGATCGGCGTGCGCTTCGTGATCACGCTGGATTCGGACACGCAGCTTCCGCGCGATGCCGCACGCGCGTTCGTCGCCACCCTGGCGCACCCGCTCAACCGCCCGCGCTTCGATCCCGCGCTGCAACGCGTGGTGGAGGGCTACGGGATCCTGCAGCCCAGCGTCGGCACCAGCCTGGGCACCCGGCGCACCTCGCGCTTTGCCAGGATGTTCGGCAGCGAGCCCGGCATCGATCCGTACACCCGAATGGTCTCGGACGTCTACCAGGACCTGTTCGACGAAGGCTCGTTCGTCGGCAAGGGCATCTATGACGTGGACGCCTTCGAGCATGCGCTCGAGGGCCGCCTGCCCGAGAACCGCATCCTCAGCCACGACCTGCTGGAAGGCTGCTATGCACGCGCAGGCCTGGTCAGCGATGTGCGCCTGTACGAGGACTACCCCGAACGCTACGTTGCCGATGCCAAACGCCGTGCGCGTTGGATCCGCGGCGACTGGCAGCTGTTGCCGTGGCTGTTGCCGTGGACACCGCGGCCGGGATCGGGATGGGAACGCAACCGGCTCAGCCTGTTGTCGCGCGGCAAGTTGCTGGACAACCTGCGCCGCAGCCTGGTGCCGATTGCCGCGCTGGTCCTGCTGGTGGCCGGCTGGCTGTATGCCGACAACCCGGTCGCATGGACGGCGTGGGTGCTGGCGCTGTGGTTCGCGCCGCCGCTGATCGGCATGCTGCGCGACGCGCTGAGCGTCCCGGACGACACGCCGCTGGAAGCGCACTACATCATGGTCGGGCGCGGCACGCTGCAGTCGTTGCTGCGCGCGGCCACCCAGATCGCCTGCCTGCCCTTCGAGGCGTTGCTGGCCGGTGGCGCCGTGCTGCGCACGCTCTGGCGGATGACCATCACCCGCCGCCACCTGCTGCAGTGGAACCCCTCCAGCGAAGTCGAGCGCCGCCTTGGCGGCGACCGCGGCGCGGAATGGCGGCTGATGGCACCGGCGTCGCTGCTTTCGCTGGTGCTGGCGGCTGTCGTGGTCAGCATGGGTCCGCAGGCGCTGCCGGTCGCCCTGCCCTTGCTGTTGGCGTGGATCTTCGCACCTGCCTTGATGGCGTGGCTGGGCCGGCCGCCGGCAGCAAGCGTGGCCGAACTTTCCGTGACGCAGCGGGCCTTCCTGGGCCGGCTGGCGCGGCGCACCTGGTCGTTCTTCCAGGCCTGGGTGCGCGAGCAGGATCATTGGCTGCCGCCGGACAACATCCAGGAGCACCCGACGCTGGTGGTGGCGCGGCGCACCTCGCCGACCAACATCGGCCTGTCCCTGCTGGCCAATCTGTCCGCGTGGGATTTCGGTTGGCTCCAGCTGGGTGCGGTCGCCGAACGTACCGCGCTCACCTTCGATACGCTGGACCAGCTGCCGCGCCATCGCGGCCACTTCCTGAACTGGTACGACACCCAGACCCTGGCGCCGCTGCCGCCGCGCTATGTCTCCACCGTGGACAGCGGCAACCTTGCCGGCCACCTGCTCACGCTGCGGCAAGGCCTGCTCGCGCTGGTGGACGCGCCGGTGCTGGCGCCGCACACCTTCGACGGCCTGGCCGATACGCTCGGCGTGCTGGAAGAGGAACGGCAGCGCCATCGCTCCGCCGACGCGCCACTGGGCGAGGCGCTCAACCACCTTCGCCAGCGCGTGGCTGCCACGCGGACCGACCTACCCCGCGGCACGGCGCAGCTGCTCGCCCGTTTGCAGGAGCTGGCCGGCCTGGCCGATGGCGTGCTGGCGCACTGGCCGGCGCCGCCCTCGCCCGAGGAAGGTGCGCTGCACTGGCCCACCCTGTTCGCGGCCGAATGCCATGCCGCCCTGGCGTCACTCACCGGGCTTCCTGCCGACGCCGACGCCGAGGCACCGGTGCCAAGCCTGCGCCAGCTGGCCGCCCTGCCCGGTGCTGCCGGTGCCGATGCGCGCGCGCGTATCGAGCAGCTGCAGAACCTGGCGCACCGCGCCGGGCAGTTCTCGCTGATGGAATACGGGTTCCTGTTCTACCGCACCCGCAACCTGCTCTCGATCGGCTACAACGTCGACGACCACCGCCTCGACAACAGCTTCTACGACCTGCTCGCCTCCGAAGCGCGGCTGTGCGCCTTCGTCGCCATCGCCCAGGGCCAGTTGGCGCAGGAGAGCTGGTTCGCGCTCGGCCGGATGCTCACCGAGGTCAACGGCACGCCGACGCTGCTGTCATGGAGTGGCTCGATGTTCGAGTACCTCATGCCGCAGCTGGTGATGCCCAGCTATCCCGATACACTGCTCGACCAGACCGCGCGGCACGCGGTGGAGGCGCAGATCGTCTACGGCCGCACCTTGAACCTGCCGTGGGGCGTCTCCGAGTCCGGCTACAACGCCGTCGATGCGCGCCTGAACTACCAGTACCGCGCGTTCGGCGTGCCGGGGCTGGGCCTCAAGCGCGGGCTGGGCCAGGACCGGGTGATTGCACCCTACGCCAGCATGATGGCGCTGATGGTGGCGCCGGAGGCGGCGTGCCAGAACCTCCAGGCCCTCGAAGACGCCGGGTTCTCCGGGCGCTTCGGCATGTACGAAGCGATCGACTACACCCCCGCCCGCGTCCCGCCCGGCCAGGATCACGTTCTGCTGCGTTCGTTCATGGCCCACCACCAGGGCATGGGCCTGCTGTCGCTGGACTACCTGCTGCGCGACCAGCCGATGCAGCGCCGCTTCGTGGCCGATGTCGAGTTCCAGGCCACCTTGTTGCTGCTGCAGGAACGCATCCCGCGCATCGGCGTCTTCCATCCGCACGAGGTCGAAGCGCTGGGCGAGCACTCGGCCATGGCCGAGCACGAGACCGCCCTGCGCGTGCTGCGCAACCCGGGCGGCCCGCGCCCGGAAGTGCAGCTGCTGTCCAACGGCCGCTACCACGGCATGCTGACCCATGCCGGCGGCGGCTACAGCCGCCACGGCGATCTTTCGCTCACCCGCTGGCGCGAAGACGGCACGACGGATGCCTGGGGCACGTTCTGCTACCTGCGTGACGTGGACAGCGGCGAGTTCTGGTCCGCTGCCTACCAGCCCACCTGCGTGGCGGTGGACAATTACGAGGCGATCTTCTCCGACGCCAAGGCCGAGTTCCGCGGTGCCCGCCGCGGCTGCGAGAGCCACCTGCAGGTCGCCATCTCGGCCGAGGACGACATCGAGCTCAGGCGCCTGCGCCTGACCAACCGCAGCCGGCGCGCGCGCACGGTGGAGATCACCACCTATGCCGAAGTGGTGCTGGCACCGGCCGCGGCCGATGACGCGCATGCGGCCTTCAGCAACCTCTTCGTGCAGAGCGAGATCCTGGCCGCCAAGCAGGCCGTGCTGTGCACGCGCCGGCCCCGTTCGCATGACGAGGTGCCACCGTGGATGTTCCATCTGGTCGCGGTGCATGACGCCGAAGTGGTGTCGATCTCCTACGAAACCGACCGCGCACGCTTCCTGGGCCGGGGCAACACGCCGCGGACGCCGCAGGCGTTGACCACCGATGCCGAGCTCTCCGGCACGGACGGCTCGGTGCTCGACCCGATCGTGGCCATCCGCGTGCGCGTGGTGCTCGAGCCCGAGCAGACCGTGCAGCTGGACATGGTGTATGGCATCGGCGCCGACCGCCCCGGTTGCGAGGCACTGGTGGACAAATACCGCGATCGCCGCCTGGCCGACCGTGTCTTCGATCTGTCCTGGACACACAGCCAGGTGGTGCGCCGGCAGATCAACGCCAGCCAGGCCGAGGCGTCGCTGTACGAACGCCTGGCCAGCCACGTGCTGTATGCCAATCCGCTGCTGCGCGCCGGCGACGGCGTGCTGCAGCAGAACCAGCGCGGGCAGTCCGGGCTGTGGGGCCATGCCATCTCGGGCGACCTGCCCATCGTGCTGCTCAAGGTCACCGACGCGGAGAACGTGGAACTGGTCAGGCAGCTGGTGCAGGCGCATGCGTATTGGCGCCAGAAGGGACTCAACACGGATTTGGTCATCTGGAACGACAGCAAGGCCGGCTACCGGCAGGAACTGCAGGACCAGATTCTGGGGATGGTGGCGGCCAGTTCCGAGACGGGCCTGCTGGATCGGCCGGGCGGCATTTTCGTCCGTCCCGTGCAGAACATGAGCCACGAGGACCGCATTCTGTTGCAGGCGGTCGCACGGGTGGTGATCAGCGACGAGGACGGCACGCTGGCCGCCCAGGTGGGGCGCCAACCCCTGCCTGCGCGCCGGATCCCGGCCCTGGTGCCGGCGGCGGAGCAGCAGGAACTGGCCCTGGCGATGGACGCCAGCGCCACCCTGCCCGTGGTGGCCGACCTGGGCCCCGAGCCCGGCATGCCCCCGCGCGCCGAGCACGATGAAGAGGTGGACGACCCGTGGCCCTTCCTGCCGTACCGCGGCACGGGCCGCTTCGACAACGGGACCGGCAGCTTCAGCGAGGATGGCCGCGAATACGTCGTGGTGGTGCGCGAAGGCGCCCCGACCCCGGCACCCTGGGCCAACGTGATCGCCAACGCGCGCCTGGGCACGGTCGTCAGCGAGAGTGCGCCGGGCTACACGTGGTTCGAAAACGCGCACGAGTTCCGTCTGACGCCCTGGCTCAACGATCCGGTGTCCGACACCGGTGGCGAAGCCTTCTACGTGCGTGACGAGGACACCGGCCGGGTCTGGTCGCCGATGCCGCTGCCATGCCGGGGCACCGGGGCGTACCGGACCCGCCATGGTTTCGGCTACACGGTCTACGAGCACGTCGAAGACGGCATCCTCAGCGAGTTGTGGGTGTTCGTAGACGTCGCCGCCCCGTTGAAGTTCTCGGTCCTGCGGCTGCACAACCTGTCGGGCAGGCCGCGGCGGCTGTCGGCCATCGGCTACGTTGAATGGGTGATGGGCGACCTGCGCCCGAAGTCGCGCATGCACGTGGTCACCGAACGCGATCAGCAGACCGGCGCGCTGCTGGCGCGCAACAGTTACAGCACCGAGTTCGGCGGCCGCATGGCCTTCTTCGATACCGATGCCGAGGGCTGCGGCTGGACCTGTGATCGCCTGGAGTTCATCGGCCGCAACGGCGGCCTGCACGCACCGGCGGCCTTGCGTCGCGAACGTCTGGATGGACGCGCGGGCGCGGGGCTGGATCCCTGCGCGGCGATCCAGGTGCCGCTGGAGCTGGCGCCGGGCGACCGCAGTGAAACCACGTTCCGCCTTGGCGCGGGACGCGACCGCGAAGAAACGCTCGCGTTGGCACGGAGCCGCCAGGGCAACCAGGAGGCGATCGATGCACTGGACGCCGTGCGCATCCACTGGCGCAATGTGCTGGCCACGGTGCAGGTGCGCACGCCGGACCCGGCGTTCGACGCATTGGCCAATGGCTGGCTGGTCTACCAGACCCTGGGCTGCCGCTACCTGGCGCGCAGTGGCTACTACCAGTCCGGCGGCGCGTTCGGCTTCCGCGATCAGCTGCAGGACGCGCTCGCCCTCGTGCACACGCGTCCGGACCTGACCCGCGACCACCTGCTGCTCTGCGCTGCACACCAGTTCGCCGAAGGCGATGTGATGCACTGGTGGCACCCGCCGCAGGGTCGCGGCGTGCGCACCCGCTGCTCGGACGACTACCTGTGGTTGCCCCAGGGCGCAGCACGCTACCTGGAGGTCACCGGCGACGCCAGCGTGCTGGACGAGGTGGTCGGCTTCATCGAGGGGCGCGCGGTGACACCCGAAGAGGAAGGCTACTACGACATGCCGACCCCTTCGGCGCAGCGCGGCACGCTGTATGAGCACTGCGTCGTCGCGCTGGAGCGCGGGTGCCGGTTGCTCGGCGAACGCGGGCTGCCGCTGATGGGCAGCGGCGATTGGAACGACGGCATGAACCGCGTCGGCGACCAGCAGCGCGGTGAGAGTGTGTGGCTCGGGTTCTTCCTGCATGACACGCTTCGCCGTTTCATCGTGCTGGCCAACACGCGTGGCGATGCTGTCCGGGCACAGTGGTGCCAGACCCAGGCCGACAGCCTGCGCCAGAACCTGGAGCAGCATGCCTGGGACGGGGCATGGTATCGCCGCGCCTGGTTCGACAACGGCGCCACGCTGGGGTCGTCACAGAACGAGGAATGCCGCATCGATTCGATCTCGCAGAGCTGGTCGGTGCTGTCAGGCGTTGCCGCGCCGGGGCGTGCCTCGCAGGCACTGGATTCTCTGTACACGCACCTGGTGCGGAAGGACGCCAAGCTGATCCAGCTGCTCGATCCGCCCTTCGACAAGACCCCGGAAGACCCCGGCTACATTCGCGGCTACGTGCCGGGCGTGCGCGAGAACGGCGGCCAGTACACCCACGCGGCGGTGTGGGCGGCGATGGCATTCGCGCAGCAGGGAGATGCGGCGCGCGCGTGGGAGCTGGCCAGCATGATCAACCCCCTCAACCACACGCTGGATCCGGAGGCGGTCCAGACCTACCGCGTCGAACCGTACGTGTTGGCGGCCGATGTCTACGCCGTGTCGCCGCATGTCGGGCGAGGCGGCTGGACCTGGTACACCGGTTCGGCCGGTTGGATGTATCGCCTGCTGGTCGAATCCCTGCTCGGCATCCGCCGTGAAGGCGACCGCCTGTCGCTCGAACCGTGCCTGCCCGATCACTGGCCGTCCTTCGAGCTGAGCTACCGCTTCGGCCGCAGTCGCTACGAGTTCGTGGTGACCCGCACGGCGCAGGGTCAGCCGACCCTGCATGTGGATGACGTCCTGCAGCCGGACCTCAGCGTCGCGCTCCGCGACGACGGCCATTACTACCGCGTTGCGCTGGACCTGGGTGCGCCGCCGGGATGAGCCTGCGCCCCGAACTGCAGGTGCAGCTGGACGCGCTGGCGGAGAAGCTGGACCACTGGGTGGCGCGGGTGCGCCACCCAGCGCAGTTCTGGCCGCAGTTCGAGACGCTAACGTCAGAGATTCTGGAGCAGTGCGGGGAAGCGGAAAGGGACCACGTGCAGGCGTGCATCCAGACCCTGCTCAACGGGCATGGGCTGGCGCCACCGGGGCACGCGCGTCAGGATCCCGAACCGCGCCTTCCAGCAGATTGACGTATGTATCCAATCGGGTTCGTAAGCCGATCAGCAGCCACCCCATCGCGTAAAGAAGCACCATCATCCAGATAAGCAGGCCACCGACCAGATTGACGTCGAAGGCCGAGGCCCAATCGCCCCACTCCCAGTTGCGGAACTGCAGGTAGAGCGCAACCAGCACCGGGAAGATCCCCAGGCGCTGGAAGCCTCCATAGACGAGCCCCATCCGCTCGTTCATGCCGTCGCGCAGTGCACGTGCGAAGCGCAGCATGTCTTCAAGATCTGCGCGCGGGAAGCCACGAAGCTCGCCGATCAGTTGACGCCAGTGTGAGAAATCGAAGTCCATTTCCTTGGCATGCGTCAAGCGAGGCATGATCAATTGGGGAAGCTCGCGCTTTCCCAGCAGAAACAGATGGACCGCAAATCCGGCTATCTCTATCGCCAGGCAAAGGGATAGAACAAGTACCGCTGGTTGCGGCGCAATCCAGCGCGGAGACAGGGCGGCGACGATCAATCCGGTGCCAGCGGCGCCCACTCCCGTCCAAAGCGACCACCGCTCGACACGGGACCGCTTCGGGGCGTGACTACGGGCCACGTAGGCCGCAACGTTTTCATGCAGCCACGAAAAGCTCAGCTCGCGCTCGGCGCAGCCTTGTTCCGGTCCCGGTGCCGGTGAGGGAGTCTCCGTGTCCATTCCTTACCATCCAAACGATCCCTGTCGATGCGCAGATCATACGTCCAGATGCCGCCGGCGCGCCGGACGTCCACGCCCTGCCCCGGCGTCCGCCTCCCTTACTGCACCCAGTACACCGCCTTCAACGCCTCCTGCAGCTTCGCCTTCGCCGCTTCCTGCGTGAACGGCGGCACCGCCGGTGGGTCGTAAACATCCGGCCGTGTCCCGGCGATCACCAGATCAACCGCATAGCAGGTGCCCTCACGCACGGCGCGATAGCTCTCTGCGTTCACGTAATGGTTCATGGCCGCATCGCCCACGCTGAAATGCGTGAACGGGACGCCGTCGATCTCCACTGTCGCCGGCGTTCCCGCGCCGGTGGCTTCTGCCGGCGGAAGCAGGCACTCCTTCACTGCCGCCGCATCGTCGCTGCTGCCGATGCGAAGCTCGGCGGCGGTGATGTTGTTGGATCCGTCCATCACCAGCGCGGCCAACGGTGCGCCGGTGCTGTCCGGCTCGGCAAACAGCTTCCAGTTCGGCGATGCCAGATAATCGCGCTTGAAGTCCTGGGCGACCCGCATGCCAGCGACGGGTGCGATCGCAACGCCGGCGCCCGGTTCGGCATACAGGGGCGCCGAACGGACCGTGCTGGCCGCTACCGGATCCGCAGCCTTGGCCGCACCCGGATCCGTGCCACTGGGCTGAGGCACGACCCCGGCATCGGAGCCTGTCTGAGGCGAGCATCCCGCCAGCACCAGGGCCAGGCCGGCGGCCAGCAGTCCATACGCAGTTTGTGTGCGGCGATGCATCGCAAAACTCCACGGTTGTGGTGTTCAAGACTGCAACGCCGCGCGTTAAGAGCATGACATGTAGGCGCGGTTCGGGCGCGCACCCCAGCAGCGGGCAGAGGCTCCCTCCCCTGCCCGCTCCGCTCTCCGCCCTCAGTAGTCGTAGCTCACGCTGACTCGCAACGATCGCGGCGCCTGGCGGACCGTTGCGGCGCCATACAACGGATCCGGCTGGCCGGGATCGAGTTCGGAATACGGCGACTTCCACAGCGCGGTCTGGCTGTTGAACACGTTGAAGACATCCAGATTGAAGCCCAGCCGGCCCTCGGCTGCCGCGGGGCGGTACGAAACCCCCAGATCCAGCTGCTTCAGCCACGGCAGGCGGCCCTGGCTGCCCGGAGGCGCGGGCTGGCCGTTGTAGAAGTGATACGCGATGCCGTAGCCGGATGGATCCTCGAGGTCCGGCCCATACGAGCCCAGCGCGCTGAACGGCGTACCGGAGAGCACCTTGAGGTTGGCCGAGACCAGCCACTCCGGGGTCAGCTGGTAATAGCCATGCAGCTTGAACTGATGGGTGTGGTCATTGCTCTGCGGCCCGTTGGTGTGCTCCATCAGCTGGGCGTAATCCCACGCCTGGGTCGTGGACACGGCGGTCTGCCCGATACCGGAGAGCAGCTGCCCTTCGGTGGTGCCGTAGCTGCGCGACCAGGTGTAATCGCCGCGGGCGTACCAGCGGCCGTCGAACGGATGTTCCAGCGAGAGGTTCACCGCGTAGTAATTGCGCTTGAACTGCTGGAACCCCATCTCCGCGTTGCTCAGCGGCACGGTCACGTAATTGCCACTGGTATCGACCAGATTGAAGGTGTTGGCGCGGCCGGGATTGATCAGCCAGCAGCTGACCGGATTGCTGTCCTTTGTCACGTTGTAGCCCAGGCTGCTGGCCTTGCCGAGCACCGCATCGATATCGCAGTAGTCGTCCACGCCGCTGCGCAGCACGCGGTAGGTCGCCTTGGCGCCGTACACCCAGTCCTGGCCCAGTGCCTTGCTGAAGCCGAGGATGAACTCGTCCTGGTAGGACGGCTCGATACCCGAGGTCGCCACGGTCCTGGCATCCGGCAACAGCCCGTAATTGTTGTTCGACGAGACCGGATCGGAGAACCGGGTGAGATCGGTCGGGTAGCCGTTGCTGTCGATGCCGCCGTAGGTGTAGTAGGTCGAGGTGGCCAGGGTCGCGCCGGCCGCGTTGAACGCCGGGTTCAGCGGCAGCGCCAGGTAGTAGCGGCCCACGTTGCCGAACACCTTGAAGCGGCCGTCGCCATCGACATCCCAGCTGAAGCCCAGCCGTGGCGCCCACTGCCCGCTGGTCTGCTTGATGTAGGCGTCGCCATCGCGGTTGAAGTTGGTGAACTGGTCCAGGCGCAGGCCAAGATTGAGCAGCAGCCGGTCGGTGACCTGCCAGTTGTCCTCGATGTACTGCGCCCGCTGCGAGGCCCGCACCGAGGCCAAGGCACTGTAGATGTACTGCCGCACGTAGTAGCCGTCTTCGCCGTTGCGGATCCCGCCGGTGGCCGGCACGCCCAGGCCGGTATTGATCGGCACGTTCGGATTGGACTGCCCGTAGATCCAGTAGTAGCCATCGGCCGAGGCCACCGAGCCGCGGTTGAGCGCACGCGCGTTCTGGTTGTCGATGCCCAGCGTGATGCTGTGGTCGCCCCACACGTAGTTCGCGTCCAGCCGCAGGTTGTTGCTGCGGTTGCCCCGGTCCGGGTTGACCAGCAGCGAGGTGGTCTGCGCATTGGTGATCGGCGTGCCGCCGGTGAGTGCCGGATTCTGCAGCGTGGGGCTGTTGATGTAGGTCAGGCTGCCGTCGTAGGCCGGGTTGCCGATGTAGTCATCGGTGGTCATTTCGCCATATTGCGCGCTGACCGTGAGCCGATCGGTCAGGTAGCCGGTGTATTTGGCCGTCCACAGGTCGCCGCCGGTCTTGGTGGTGTCTTCCTTGCCCCGCTGCGCGCCGCGGCTGAGCGTGTCGTAATCGTAGGCGAAGATGTCGCCGCGGAACACGTTGCGGCTGGAAGCGCCGGTCAGTTCCAGCAGGTGGTTGTCGGTAATGTTCCAATCCACCTTGGCGTACCAGCGCGGGCGCTCGTACTCGTACCGGGAATAGGCATTGGTGGCTTCGACATTCTTGACGTCGGTACCCTCGCGGCGCTCCAGCTCGTAGGAGCCGAAGAAGAACAGCCTGTCTTCGATCAGCGGGCCGCCGGCGTAGATGCTCTGCGTGCTGACCCACTCGCGGTCCTTGCTCTCGGGGGCATACAGCGCACCATCGCCCGGGTAGCGCACATTGTCCTTGTCCGAGCGTGTGGACGCCGGCTCCCAGGTCGCCTGGCCGCCGAAGTGCCACTCGTTGGTGCCGCGCTTGCCGACGGCATTGATCACGCCGCCATCGGAGCGGCCGTACTTGGCACTGTAGCCGCCGGTATAGATTTCCTGCTGGTCGATGCTGCCGTACGGCAGCGTCAGGCCGCCCAGCCCGCGCAGTGGATCGGTGCTGTTGAAGCCGTTGATGTAGTACGCGTTCTCGGCCGCGGACGAACCGCCGAAGCTGACCAGCTGCGCGCCGGTCGGGCCGGCATAGGTGCCATTGCCGCTGTTGCCGATCACGCCGGGCGCGAGCTGGGCGATGGCCTCGGCGGAGCGCCCCAGCGGCAGCCGCTGCAGCTGCTCGGCGGTGATCACGGTGCGCGAGTCCACGCTGCTGACATCGATCGAGGCCGCGGCGCGGTCGGCACTGACCTGGACGCCATCCAGCCGGGTGACCGCGGCGAAGGAGACCTCCGTGCTGGTGCCGACGGTAAGCGCAACGTCCTGGCGTGTCTGCAGGATGTTGCCCTCGGCATCCCGGGCTTCGACCGCATAGCGGCCCAGCGGCAGCTGGCTGACGGCGTAGCGGCCGCGGGCGTCGACCGCCACTTCGCGGGTGAGCCCGGTATCGCTGCGGACGAAGATACGCTGCGCCGAGGGTGGCGCCTGGCCGGCGATCGCGCCGGTGGTGGACTGTGCATGCAGTGCGGGGGACGCGGTGGCAAGCAACACCGCCAACGCCAGCAATCGCGGGCGCAGGGAAGAACGAGCTGTCGTCATCGTGGGTCGTACGGGTAGTGGGGGAAGCCATGTCAGTGCGCCGCAACAGGCGCGACGGACACCGCACATTCATTAACCCCGCTCGCTGCCCAATGCAGAAATGCACAGTGGTTATCTGCTGTTTGCCGATGGCGATATCAGCGCACGCCGCACTCATGACACGCGTCACCACATGGCGTCGCTGGCGGTCTGCACACACGCGATGCAGCGCTGCCGCGTGCAGGCCATATCACCGCTTTGCCTGCCGTCATGCGCAATCAGCATCAGCGCGAAGCAGTCGAGCGTCGCCGCGCTTCCTACAATCGACCCTGACGCTGTGCCCCTCCTTTTGCCTTGGATGCCTCGATGCGCCTTGCTCTGTCCCTGGGTCTGCTGGGCGTGGTCGCCCTGCTGCCCGCCTGCTCCCCTGCCCCGCCTGCGGCTGCGACGGCCGCGCCCGCAGCCACTGAAAAAGCGCCTGCGGAAATCGCCTGGCGGCACGGCGATGTGGACGATGCCTTCGCCGAGGCGCGCGACAGCGGCAAGCCGGTGCTGCTGTACTGGGGTGCGGTGTGGTGCCCGCCCTGCAACCAGCTCAAGGCGACCCTGTTCAAGGATCCGGCCTTCATCGCCCTGACGCGGCACTACGTGCCGGTCTACCTGGATGGCGACGAAGAAGGCGCGCAGGCCTGGGGCGAGCGATTCGGCGTGCGCGGTTACCCGACCCTGATCGTGCTGGACCCGCAGCGCAATGAACTCACCCGGCTGGCCGGTGGGAATGATAGTGAGGCGCTGACCCGGGCGCTGACCCTGGCCGCCAACCGTCGCACCGCCATCGGTGACGTGCTGCAGGTGGCCCTGACCACGCCGGCCAAGGTCTCGGCCGAGGATTGGCGCGTGCTGGGTGACTATGGCTGGGAAGTGGACGCCAATCGGCTGGCCGGTACCCGCGCGCCCGCGGCCCTGCTCCGCCAGTTGAGCCAGGCGGCACCGGACCCGGCCCTGCAGCGGCGCTTCGGCTTGCTTGCACTGGCGACCCGCACCGGCGACAAGACCGCGCTCCCGGCCGCCCAGCGGGCGCAGACACACGCGCTGCTGGAGGCGGTGATTTCGGCGCCGGCCGAGGTGCGTGCCAACCGCGACCTGCTCGGCTATCAGGGCGCGTCGCTGGTCCAGCAGGCCAGCGCCGAGCCGGCGCAGGCGCGGGAGCTCGGCCAAAAGCTGCTTGCCGCGCTCGACGCCGCCGATCATGCACAGGGCGACCCGGCCGATGCGCGTCTTTCCAGCGTGCTGACCGAGATCGCCCTGCATGAACAACAGCACCCCGGCCAGCCACTGCCCGAAGCCGTGAAGGCCAAGGCCCGTGAACGCGTGGCGCAGGCCGATGCCGCTGCAACCACACCGCACGAACGCCAGGCCACGATCAGCACCGCGGTCTACGTGCTGCGCCAGAGCGGTGATGACGCGGCGGCCGAGAAGCTGCTGCTGGCCGAGCTCGATCGCAGCCAGACCCCTTACTACTACATGCCCGAACTCGCCGAACTGGCCGAAGCGCGCGGCGACACCCCCGGCGCCCTTGCCTGGCTGCACAAGGCGTACCAGGGCGCGGAAGGGCCAGCAACCCGAGTCCAATGGGGCGTGCTGTACGTGGAGGGGCTGCTGCGGCTCACGCCGGATGATGCGGCCGCGATCGAAACGGCGACCGGCGAGGTGATTGCCGAACTCTCAACGCAGCCGGCCGGCTACCACCAGCGCACCCGCCAACGCTTCGAACGGCTGGGCACCGCACTGCAGGCCTGGGGGCGCGAGCACCAGGGCGCTTCAACCCTCGGCCGCCTGCAGACCCGCATGAGCGCGACCTGTGCCACCGCGGCGCCCGAGGGCGACGGTGCCGCCTCGTGCGCGCAATGGCTCAAGAGCTGAACCTCAGCGGTTGGCCAGCGCGAAGGTGATCGCCGCACGGATCGCGGCAACCTGCGCGTCATTGCACTCCTTCGGCGAGGTCCGCGGGCTGTCCGGATATACCTCGGTGGTGGTCGCGAAGCGCGCGTCGGTGAAGCCGGCGCACGCGCCGATCGAGCGCGATTCACCCCAGACCACACCGTGCGACTGCAGCGGCATGCCGATCAGCTCGCCATGGGCGTCGGCCGGCGCGATATGGGTGACCTGCTCCACCGCGGCGATCAGCGCCTGCTGGAAGGCCGGCTCCGGGTTCTCGCTGTTGCCGATCACGTAGAAACCATCGGGGATGATCTCCGGCACCAGGGCCAGGCCATCGCGTGCGCAGCGCGCCGGATCGAACTCCTGCAGATCGCTGTCGGTGGTTTCATGCAGGTCCATGTGCACCAGCAGGTCATCGCCACGCGATGCGATCCAGCCCATCAGCGCGGCGGCTTCTTCGATCAGGCCCGCGTCACGGAAGCTGCGGTTGGGATCGATCGCGTTACGGTTCCAGCGCTGGATGCGCTCATAGCCCCATGGGCTCACGCACGGCACCACCACCAGGTTGACCTTGCCCGCATAGGCGGCGGCATCGTGGGCCAGGAACTGCAGTGCTCCGTGCACGCCGCTGGTTTCATACCCGTGGACGCCGCCGGTGACCAGCACGCCCGGCAAGCTCGGGTCCCAGTCGCGACTGACCGCGGCCAGCAGCGGATAGTGGTCGGGCGCGGCATCGAGGGTGCCGTACTGCACCACCGTCAACCCGTCGCCCAGCTGCTGCATCGGCACCACGACGTCTTCGTGATGGCTGCGATGACGCTGCTGGCGGGCACGCCACGCCTCGCGCTCGGTCTCGCCCCAGGGCTGTCCGGGCGTGCCGATCGGGTAGAAGTGGGTGCTGGTCATCGAATGCTCCATGGTCGGAAGGCGCCCATTCTATCCGGCCGACCGTTCCTCCCCGCAGCGGAAAAAAAAGGGAGCCGGTTGCCCCGGCTCCCTGCACACTGCCCTGAGGTGGATCACACCGTCTGCGCGGCTTCGTAGCCACTCAGGCGCATGTCGCTGGAGGCGCGCCCCTGCGTCAGCGAGCGCAGCGAGGTGGTATAGCCGCCGAGCCGTGCCAGCGGGGCATACCCGAGTACCTCGGCTTCACCTTCCTGGTCCTCGATCAAGGCCACCCGCCCGCTGCGGCGGTTGAGGTCACCGACCACATCGCCGACGTTGCCCGACGGCGTATGGATGGCGATCTCCATCACCGGTTCCAGCAGCTGCGTGCCGGCCTGTGCCAATGCCGCCTTGACCGCTTCACTGCCAGCCCGGTGGAAGGCCATCTCCGAGGAATCCTTGACGTGCGTCTGGCCGTCGACCAGGGTCACCTCGATCCCGACCACCGGATGCCCCAGCGGACCTTCGCCCAGTGCGGCGCGCACGCCCTTCTCCACCGCAGTGACGAACCCACGCGGGATCGCGCCGCCGACGGTGCGATCGACGAAGCTCACCTCGCCATCCTCGCGCGGCGCGATGTCGATCAGCACCTGGGCGAACTGGCCCTGGCCACCGGTCTGCTTGGCAACCTTGCCTTCCACCCGCTGCACGGCACGCTTGGGCGTCTCCTGATACGCCACGCGGGGGGCGCCGGTGCGGATGTTGACGCCCCACTCGCTGCGCAGCCGTTCCACCATCACCTCCAGATGCAACTCGCCCATGCCCCAGATCAGGGTCTCACCGCTGTCCGCCTCGGTTTCGACACGGAACGACGGATCTTCCTGCGCCAGGCTGGCCAAGCCCTGGCTCATGCGGATCAGGTCGGAGGCCTTCTCCGCACTCAACCGCCATGCCAGTACCGCGTGCTGGGCCTGGATCGCGTCCAGCAGCAGTGGCCGCGACGGCGCACTCAGCGTTTCACCGCTGACCGCATCCTTCCAGCCCAGCACCGCAACGATGTCACCGGCCACGGCCTGGCCGATGTCGTGGGTCTGGTCGGCCTGCACCCGGACCAGGCGACTGACACGCCGCCCTTGCGGGTGCTGCGAACTGGCCAGCTGATCGCCCACCTTCAGCGTGCCCGAGTACACCCGCACGAAGCTCAGCGCACCGTGGTTCTGGTGCGTGATCTTGAACAGCAGCGCCGCGAGCGGGCCGTCCGGGTCCGGCGGCAGCCGCACGTCCTCGCCGTTCCCGGTGGCGACCACTGCCGGCCGGTCCAGCGGCGACGGCAGATAGTCGACCACGGCATCGAGCAGGGTTTCCACGCCCTTGCTCTTGAACGCCGACCCGGCCAGCACCGGCACGCCCGCACCGGCCAGGGTGCCGCGACGGATCGCCGCGCGCAGCTGCGCGGTGTCGATCACCTGCCCTTCCAGCCACGCCTGCGCCAGCGCCTCGTCGGCGTTGGCCACGGCCTCGATCAGGGCCTCGCGCTGCGGCAGCCATTGCGCGGCCTCATCGCTCTTCCAGGCATCGCGCACCGCGGTGCCGGCGGCATCCCAGTGCACGGTGCTGCGATCGACCAGATCGACCCAGCCGTGGAACGCGCTTTCCGCACCGATCGGCACGCCCAGCGCCCACGGCGTAGCGCGCAGTTTCTCGCGCAGCTGGGTGAGCACGCGTTCGAACGCCGCGCCGGTGCGGTCCATCTTGTTGACGAAGGCGATCAGCGGCACGCCATGGCGGCGGGCCTGGCGCCAGACCGATTCGGACTGGGGCTGCACGCCATCCACGGCGGAAAACACCGCCACCGCGCCGTCGAGCACACGCAGCGAGCGCTCCACTTCGATCGCGAAATCGATGTGCCCGGGGGTGTCGATCAGGGTCAGGTGATGGACCGGCTGGTCGCGTGGCGCCCAATGCGCCTGCACCGCCGCCGCGCCGATGGTGATGCCGCGCTCGCGCTCGATCGCCGAGAAATCGGTGGTCGCCGCACCATCGTGGACCTCGCCGACGCGATGGATCTCGCCGGTTTTCCACAGCAGGCGTTCGGTGAGCGTGGTCTTGCCGGCGTCGATATGGGCAATGATGCCGAGGTTGCGCCGGAGGGAAAGTGTCTGGGTGTTCATAGGATATGTCTCGCTGCCAACTTCAGGGAGCCGCACGCCGCCGTTGGCTGACGGCGTGCGGCCAGGTTTGGGGCTCGGCGATGAGGTGCATGGCACGTTCTCCTTTGAACGATCAGGGGCGGTTCGCACCGCGGAAACGAAAAGAGCGCCCGGTGGGCGCTCTGTGTGGGGTCGAAGGTGACCGGGGTATCCGGTCAGTGGCCTCGAGATCCGTCAGACAGACGTGCCCGTACCGCGTGATCGCGGTGCTGGGTAAAAAACGTCAGTAGCGGCATCTGGCGCATCGGTGGTCCCTTCGGAATGCCGCCATTGTAGACCTGCGCGGCGGGCGAACAAGGGCTTATTGATAACACGCATGGAACGCTGAAGCACTCCCGCAAGGATACGCGGCATGAGTGAAACGTTGCGCGACACTCTGACGCACCGATGCGAATGGTTCGCAATGGCATTTCTTTGCGAAGTCTTTACAATTGACCGCGAATTCCACCGTCTGGCCACGGGATTGACGCCGGTTGACGTGCTGCGCATCTCGACCCTCCTGCGCCCCGAGGCCGCCCGCCCCTTTTCGTGCCCTCGAGTTGCCTGCCATGTCTTCCACCCGTCTGTCTTCCCCGCGCCGGTTGCGCCGCAACCTGCTGGCCCTGGCCTGCGTGATCGCCGCATCCGCTCCGGCGCAGGGCGCCCTGGCCCAGGACGCCACCGCACTGGACGCCGTCCAGGTCAACGCCTACCGCGCCGCCAACAGCACCAGTGGCGCGACCAAGACCAGCACCGCGCTGGCCGAAACGTCGCAGTCGGTCTCGGTGATCGAGCGCGCCGAACTGGATGCCCGCGGCGTGCAGACGCTCAACGATGCGATGCGCTACGTCGCCGGTGTCAGCCTGGAAAGCTCGGGCATCGACAACCGCGTGGACGACTTCCGCATCCGCGGCTTCGATGCCGGCAGCTGGTCCAACAACGTGACCCTGGATGGCATGCGTGCGCCGCAGGGCAGCCAGTGGAACCGCAGCATGTTCGACAGCTGGAACCTGGAACGCGTGGAAGTGCTCAAGGGCCCGTCGGCCGTGATGTACGGCCAGGTGGCCCCGGGCGGCATGGTCAACCAGGTCAGCAAGACGCCGATGCCCGATCAGCTGCAGCAGCTGCGCCTGGGCGTGGATGCGAATGGCCAGTACAGCGCGGCCTTCGATGTGGGCGCAGGCACGGCCGGTGATGATCATCTGTTCCGCCTGGTCGGCCTTTATCGCGATGGCCAGACCCAGATCAAGCGCACTGAGCAGGAACACTGGTTCCTCGCCCCCAGCTACACCTGGCAGCTCGCCGAACGCACCCGGCTGACCCTGCTGGGCATGTACCAGAAGGACGATGGCGGCTCGACCTACCAGTTCCTGCCGGCCGCGGGCACGCTCAACCCGACCGCCTCGGGCTACATGAAGAACAGCACCTTCATCGGCGAGCCGGACTGGAACACGTTCGATCGCACGCTGTGGACCGCCGGCTGGATGTTCGAGCACCAGTTCAACGACCACCTCACGCTGACCCAGAGCGCGCGTCGCACGCATGTCGATTCGCTGTTCCGCAGCGTGGTCACCTTCGGCGCACTCAATGCCGATGGCCGCACCCAGAACCGCCGCGGCGTGATGGGCACCGGCGATTCCGATGGCGACACCTTCGATACCCGGCTGCAGGCGCGTTTCAGCACCGGGGCGGTGGATCACACCGTGCTGCTCGGCTGGGACTGGCAGCGTGCCGATTGGGAAGGCGTGCGCAGTGCCATGAGCAGCCCGCGCCCGATCGATATCTTCAACCCGGTGTATTCGACCTACCGCCCGACGGTGAGCACGGAAACCCCGACCGCCGGCATCAACCGGCAGAGCGGCGTGTACCTGCAGGACCAGCTGTCCCTGGGCAACTGGCGGGTCACGCTGGGCGGCCGCTACGACTGGACCAAGGACGACAGCAGCAGCGCCAACCGCAACATCGCCACCGGCATCTCCACGCCCGGGGGCCGCAACGTGATCAAGAGCGAGGCCTTCACCGGCCGCGCCGGCGTGCTGTATGTGTTCGAGAACGGGCTGACGCCGTATGTGAGCTATGCCGAATCGTTCCAGCCCTCGACCCGATCGCCGTTGGACAGCTTCACCCAGACCGCGTTCGAACCGGTCACCGGTTCGCAGTGGGAAGCCGGCGTGAAGTACCAGCCGGCCACGGTGGATGGCCTGGTGACGCTGTCGGTGTATGACCTGCGCCAGCAGGACATGATCGTCGACGATCCGGTGGCCTCGCACCGCAACTGCGGCGCGACCGGTACCGCCACCTGCTCGATCCAGGGTGACGAAGGCCGCGTGCGCGGCATCGAACTGGAAGGCCGGATCACGCCGATCGAGGGCTTCAGCCTGATCGGCGCGGCGTCACGGATGGATTCGGAGATGACCCGGTCGGCGCCCTACAAGGGCAAGGAACTGGCGATGGTGCCGGACTACAGCGCCTCGTTCTGGGCCGATTACACCTTCCAGGCCGGTGCGCTGCAGGGCCTGAGCCTGGCCGCTGGCGCGCGCTACAACGGTGTGAGCTACGGCGACAGCGCCAACCTGTACCGGATCCCGTCCTACACCTTGTTCGATGCGGCCATCCGCTATGACGTGGGTCGTATCGGCGGCACCACCGTGCAGCTGGCGCTCAATGCCAGCAACCTGGCCGACAAGCGGTTCGTGTCCACCTGCACGGGCGTGTCCTCGTGCTACTACGGCAGCGGCCGCACCGTCATGGCGACCGCGCGCTTCGGCTGGTAATACGCCGCTGCGGCAGGTGCGCCCCGCATCGATGGGTGCGGGGCGTGCGCGGCACGCGGGCCGGCCGATGACCGGCCACGCAGCGTGGCCAGGCGACGCTGTTACGGCGTTGGGTCTGCCACCACCACCAGCGGCACGTCGCGCTGCGGGTGTCGCAGCACCAGCACGGGCTGCTGGTACACCCGTTCGATATGCTCACGGGTCAGCACCGCGTCGGGGCTGCCGTCAGCCGCTACCCGGCCCTGTTCCAGCATCACGATACGATCGGCGTAGCCTGCGGCCAGATTCAGATCGTGCACCACCACGATCACGCAGGCGCCGGCATCGGCCAGTGCGCGCACCGCGCGCAGCGTGCGCTCCTGGTGGCGCAGATCCAGCGCAGCGGTCGGCTCATCCAGCAGTACCAGCGGCGTGTCCTGCGCCAGCACCCGTGCGAAGGTGGCGCGTGCCGCCTCGCCACCGGACAACGTGCGCACCTCACGCTGGGTCAGCGCGTGCAGGTCGGCCTGGGTCAACGCGTACGCGATGCGTTCGGCATCGCGCGCCGGATCCGGCGGATGCGGCAAGCGCCCCATCGCCACCACCTCTTCCACGCTGAAGGCGAAGCGGACCGCATGATCCTGCGGCATCACCGCCCGTTCGCGGGCCAGCGGCTGCGCCTTCCACTGCGCGATCGGCTGATCGTGCAACGTGACCTGGCCGGTATCGGCGACAATGTCACCGGCGGCGACCGCCAGCAGCGTCGATTTGCCCGCACCGTTCGGACCGACCAGCGCAGTGATCGTGCCCGGCTCGAAATCCAGGCTCACGTCCTGCAGGATCTGACGCTCGCCCAGGCGCAGGCCGATCTGCTGCAGGCGCAGGAACGGCGCGCTCATGCACCGCCCCGGCGGCGCTGGTGCAGCACCAGCCACAGGAAGAACGGCGCGCCCAGCGCGGCCGAGAACAGCCCCAGCGGGATTTCCGCCGGCGGATCGAGCGTGCGCGCGGCGGTATCGGCGATCACGATCAGCACCGCACCGGTCACCGCGGAAACCGGCAGCAGCCAGCGATGGCCCGGCCCGACCAGCATCCGCACCACATGCGGCACGACCAGGCCGACGAAGCCGATCGAACCGGCGAAGGCGACCGCCGCGCCGACCAGCAGCGCGCTGAAGGCGATCAACTTCAGGCGGGTCCGTTTCACATCCAGCCCCAGGTGCTGGGCCTGGCGTTCGCCGAGGGCCAGCATGTCCAGCGGCGTACTCAGGCGCAGCAGCGCCAGCGTGCCGAGCACGAACACCGGCGCGGCGGCGATCACATCGGCCCAGTCGGCCTGCGCCAGCGAGCCCATCTGCCAGAACACCAGCGATTGCAGCTCACTCTCGCTGGCGATGTAGGTCAGGAAGCCGATCGCGGCCGAGCAGAACGCTGCCATCGCGATACCGACCAGCAGCAGCGTGGCGGTGCCGCTGTCGCGCCCGGGGCGTGCCAGCAGATAGGTCAGGCTGATGGCGGCCGCAGCGCCGGCGAAGGCCGCCAGCGGCAACGTCCAGCCACCCACGCTGCCGGCACCGAGCACGATCGCCGCCACCGCCCCCAGCGCAGCGCCCTGGGTCACCCCGACGATGCCGGGATCGGCCAACGGGTTGCCGAACAGCCCCTGCAGGCTGGCACCGGCCATCGCCAGCGAGGCGCCCACCAGCGCCCCGAGCAATGCGCGCGGAATGCGCAGGTTCCAGACCACCGCCAGATCGCGCGCACTCACCTGGGCCGGATCCACCAGCCCGAGCTTGACCCCGATCGCCTGCACCACCTCCAGCGGTGGCAGCCGCAACGGGCCGACCGCGAACGAGGCGATCACCGCCCCCAGCAGCGCCAGCGCCATCCAGAACAGCACCGCGCCGCCTGCGCGGCGGTGCACCTGCCCGGTCATCGGCCCCTCGCCATCACGGACGCGGCAGCGCAGCCAGCGCGTTGGCCAGCGCCAGGGCGCCTGCACCCGACCCCACGCTCGCCGCCTTCAACTGCACATCCGGCATCACCCAGACGCGGTTGGCCGCGCCGGCCGGCGTCTGCTTCAGCGTCGGGTAGGCGCGCCACAGGCCGGCCTCGCCACCGAACAGTTCCAGGTCGTGCTCGGTCACCAGGATCACCTCCGGTGCGGCAGCAACCACGCCCTCGTTGCTCAATGCGGAATAGTTCGCCACGCCGGCTTCGGTGCCGATGTTCAGACCGCCGGCCAGCGTGATCAGCTTGCCCGACGCACTGTCGGCACCGGCCACGGTGGGCGCGCCGCCGGCACCGGTGGCGGACAGATGGATCACGCGCGGCGTGCGCGATTGCGCGGCCGCCACCTTCGCGGCCGCATCGAGCTGGGCCTGCACGTGCATCGCCAGCGCCTCGCCGGCCTCGGCCACGCCGAGTGCGGCAGCCACCTTGCGGACCTTGTCCGGCGCGGGCTGCAGGTCGTCGATGACCACGGCCGCCTGGCCGGCACCGCGCAGCTTGTTGGACAGATCGGTGTGGCGGCGCAGGCTGTTGCCGAGGAACAGGCTGCCCTCCAGGCTGAGCACGCCCTCCACGCCGGTGGTGCGGTTGAACAGGAACTGCTTGGGGGCCTTGCGCCCTGCCTCGGTGGCCGAGCGCAGCGGCGCGGCGTACACCTGCGCGCCCATGCCCAGCGATTCGATCACGGCGATCACATCATCACCGCCGGCGATGATGCGATCGGTATCGGTCACGGTGACGCGCGCGCCATCATCGGAGGTCACCGTCACCGGCAGTACCGGCGAGAGGTTCTTCATCGCCGGCACATCCTCGCCGACAACATGCTGCCATCCGCTCGGCAGGCGGGCGGCGTCGGTCACGGCCGGCGCCGCCGCAGGCGCGTCGGCGGGCGCTGCGTTGCCGGCAGGCTTTTCGCCGCAGGCCGACAGCGCGCAGATCAGGGCCAGGCTCAACAGGGCGTGGCGGGGGTAACGGGTAGAACGCATGGACATCTCCGGTCAAACGGTCGCAGGGCCCGGCCCTGCGACCGCTCGGTACATCAACGGCGGTTCGGGGTGATGCGGGTGATGCGGTCGCCCTTGGGATCCTGCGCATCACGCGACTTGTTGACGGCGAACACGTTGCCCTTGCCGTCCTCACGGACGTGGTTCGGGAAGGTGCCGCCATCGAGGTTGGCCACGATCTTGCCATCACCATCGATCACGGTCACCGTGCCCGCGCCGCGGCTGGTCACGTAGGCGAGCCTGGCAACCGGATCGAAGGCCACGTTGAGCGCGCCGGCGCCGACCGCGACGTCGTGCACGACCTTGCCGCTGGCCACATCCACGATCAACAGGTTGTCTGTCCCCTGCGAGGCGACATACAGCTGGCCCTTGGCCGCGTCGTAGGCCACGCCCGAAGCGCTGACCGAGTTGCCCAGGTCGATGACCTTCTCGACCTTGCCCGTGGCGGTATCGATCACGGCCGCTTCCGGCGTCCCGATGCTGACGGTGAAGAGCTTGCCGGCCTTTTCATCCAGGACCAGGCTCATCGGGGTGAACTTGCCATCATCCACGCCGGAGGCCAGCGTGATCGACTCCAGCGGCTGCAGGCTGCGCGCGTCGAACACCGAGAGATGGTCTTCGCCGGTTGCCGAAGCAAACACCTTGCCGCTGCGCGGATCGACCACGACGTCGCGCGCGTGCGGCACGGTGCCGACATCGAACTGGCGAACCAGCGAGAGATCCTTCTGGCGGTAGACGGCCACCGTGTTCTGGCGGGTGTTGGTGACCCACACAGTGCCGTTGGCATCGTCCACGCCCACGCCATACACCGCAAAGACCGCATCCCCCTTCGCGTCGGGCACCTTGGCCGGGGTGATCCGGGCGGAGACCTTCAAGGTCTTCGGATCCAGCTTGAGCAGCTGCGATTGGGTCACCGGCGGGCGGCCGACCGCGGCGGTCACGAACACCGCATTGCTGGCGGCGCTGTAGGCCGACTGGTACAGGCCCTGGACCAGCTTGCTGGAGGTCTGGGTGAAGGCCTGCTGGTTGCTCAGCGGCAGGTTCGGCGAGACGCGCAGCGACAGCACGGTGGCCGCGGCCGGCTGGCTCGCGCGCACCACCAGCGGGTGCTGGCCCGGCACGGCATCGGCCGGAATGGCAACGCTGCCCTTGAAGTTGCCCTCGGCGTCGACCACGTACGGCGTGGCGTTGAGCACGTGCTCACCGCGCAGCAGGGTCACCTGCTGGCCGGGGATGAACTGGCGGCCGGTGACTTCTGCGGTGCTGCCCGGAACCACGTTCTGGCCACGGCTGACCACTTCGCCACGGAAGCCCTTGGCCGGCGCATCGAAGACCGGCTGCGCAAAGGCGACAGGCGAGGCCATCGACAGCGCAAGGGCCAGGGTGGCCACGCGCGGGAGGGTTTTCAGGTTGAACATCAGCAGACTCCTTCTGTAGGGGGCGCGCCGGTCTGGCGCGTTGTCACAGTGGTTGCCTCGGCGTGGCCGCAGGGATCGCGGCGGTGGCCATCGGCCACGGGGCTGCCTGGGTAAGGGAAAAACAGGGTTCAGGGCGCTGCCGCGGCGTCGGCCGGTTCAGCGCTGCGGTCGGTGATGCCGTACAGCGCGCTGAGCGTCGCCTTCAGGGAGGCCGGCAGCATCGGGCCATGGCCCAGGCCGGGGAATTCGCGGTAGTCCACGCTGAGCCCGGGCACCGCGGCCAAACGGCCGGCCAGCTGCTGGGCCGCATCGGGTGTCGCGCCGCCGATGCGGCGCAGGTGCGCAACCACGCGCGGATTGGTCATGTCACGCACGCCGCGGTTGCCGGTGCGTTCGTCGCCGCCGAGCATCACCGTGACCTTGGCCGCATGGCCGTGGTTGTTGGCGATGAACTGGCGCTCCAGATCGCCCTGCGGCGCCCCCTGGCTCCACCACAGCGAGGGACTGGCCGCGACGTACTGCTGGAACGCGCCCGGCCGGGTGTACAGCGTGCTCAGCACGAACAGGCCGCCCAGCGAGTGCCCCCACAGCGACTGCCGGGTGGGATCGATGTTCGCGCGGCGCTGCACGTCCGGCTTGATCCGGCGTTCGATCAGATCCATGAAGGCGAACGCACCGCCGCCACTGGACTGGGGCGTGCCGTTCTCATCATCCGCGGTGTCGATCCACGCGGTGTAATCGACGGTACGCGACGGCGAATCGATGCGCAGATCGTTGTCATAGCCGATGAACACCAGCACCGGCGCCGCCTTGGCGGCCAGCTCGGCGAGCATCGCCTGGTCCAGCACCATCGCCGCAGCGTTGCCATCGAGCATGTACAGCACCGGCGCAGGCGTCTTCGCCTGGCGCGTCGGCACGCCCACATTGACCCGCCAGCGCCGCGCATGGTCGGCGCTTTCCACGACGAAGCGCTCGAAGCGATAGCTCTGCGCGGGTTGGTCAAATATCGTCTCACCGACCTTCTGGCCGGGATTGCGCTGCTGCGCGTGGGCCGGCGACAGCGCCGCCATCGCGATCACGGTGGCCACCGCGGCGTGGCGGAACCACGGCGCTACGGAAGGAATCAGGGACGTGGAAACGGACATGACAACTCGCGTCGGGAAACAAGGCGCGGTGATGGGCCGGCCGGCCTGGGCCGGTCGACGGGCATGCCCGCTGCTGATCCCGAAGTGTACCCTAAATGAGAATGGGTATCACTGAGGTTGTTTGTCCGGCCCGCGCGATCAGCGCGTGCAGGCCTGCCCGCTCGAACGCGCCTGGCCCACCGTATCAGCGGCATCGCCGCGTGCCGGCATCCAGCCTCTGATCGACATCGCATCATCCAGCGCCGCGCCGCGCGCGCCGCTGACCACCACCTCACCCCAGCTGCCCACTGGCGACAGCTCGGCAAGACGTGCGGCCTTGTCATCATCGCTGCTGAAGGTGGCATCCGGCGCGGCATCCGGCGTGGTGGTCACGTTCGCGGTCTTGGTGACCTTGATGCGCAGCTCGCCGGTGGCCGCCTGCTGCAGCGTGACCGCATAGTGCTCTTTGCCGTACGCCCAGTGCGTTTCACGCTGCTGCGTGACAGTCTGCCCCGGCGCGGGCAGCGCCTGGTCCGGATCGACCACGCCCTGCACCATCGCCACGCCGCCGATCACGCCCATGTACAGGCCGTAGGCGCGCATCTGCTTCTGCTCCGGCGTGAGCCCGGCCATGCCTGCATCGCTGCGTGCCTCGATGTTGAAGTACGCCTGCCTCTTGCAGAGCACCACGGCCAGCGCATCGGTGCCAGCTGCACCGTCGCCGACCGACAGCAGGCTGTCGCCATTGCGGTACTGCTGCATCACGCCGCGGAAGGGCGCGCCGTCCGGCCCGGTCTGGACCACCTCGATCACCGCCGCATCGGCGAGAAGGCTCTCGAGCGACTCGCTGGCGGCCGCCGCGGGCAACGCAGCGCACAGCGCGGCGCAGAGTACGCAAAACACAGGCAGGAAACGCATTGGGCCATGTCCACAGGGCTGGGCATCATACGCCAGCGTGCTGCGTCTTCGCGGGTGATGCGGCGCGTCAGCCGCGCTCCACCATCGCAATGATGATCGCCGCCAGTTCCTGCTGCGCCTGCTCGGCCGTGATATCCGCCATCGCAGCCGCATTCGACAATCCTTCGGCCGCCCCCAGCATGCCCCACAGCCCTGCGGTGGAAACGGCCCCCGAGCGGGACAACGGTGACAGTACGGCGCGGCACTGCTCCACGAAGACCGTCTCGTAATCGCGCTTGATGCGCGCCAGTTCCGGCGAACCGGCCAACGCCGCAATCACCCCGGGGATCTCACGCCCCTGGTTCAGCACGCAGGCCACGTAGGCGCGCGCGATTACCTGCGCCTTGTCCGCCAGGCTGGGCCCGCTGCCGGCCATCGCGGCGTCCATCTGTACGCCCTGGCGGTCATCGAAATCGCGGTACAACGCCGCCAGCAGGCCGGCACGGGTGCCGAAATGGTCGTACACCACCGGCTTGGTGACCCCGGCCTGTTCGGCCAGGCGCCCGAGGGTCAGCGCTTCCGTGCCGGCCTCGCGGACCAGCTGCCATGCCTCATCCAGAAGATGCCGCGCGCGTTGCTCGCGGCTCATGCGCCGGCGCGGCGCGGAATCGGACGGTTTTGCGGGACGGGTTGACATCGTTATATACCAAACGTAACTTACGGTCCGTAACTTACTAAAAGTATACACAACCCCCGCCGACCTGCTGGAGACCCCATGCACACCGTGATCGCCCTCTCCCACCCCGATCCGCACTCACTGACCCACGCCGTCGCCCACCGCATCGCCGAAGGCATACAGGCGGCAGGCGCCGGCACGGTCGAGCTGGCCGATCTCGCCACCGAAGGCTTCGACCCGCGCTTCCGCCGCGATGATCTGGAAGCGCATCACCGCCGCGCCCCCTCCCCGGCCGATGTGCTGGCCGAGCAGGCCCGTCTCGATCGCGCCGATGCACTGGTGCTGGTGTTTCCGGTGTACTGGTGGGCGATGCCGGGCCTGCTGAAGGGCTGGATAGATCGCGTGTTCGCCAACGGCTGGGCATACGACGATGGCGGCGAGGCCGGCGTGATCAAGAAACTGGGTCACCTCGATGTACACCTGGTCGGCCTCGGTGGCGCGGATGAGCGCACCTGGCAGCGCCGCGGCTACCGCGAGGCCATGAAGACCCAGATCGAGACCGGCATCTTCGATTACTGCGGCGCGCCGGTCGTGTCCTCGACCCTGCTGCTGGAGGTCGACACCGGCAACGTGGCGCCGCTGCTGGAACAGGCGCTGGAGATCGGCCGGCAGCTGCCGCGCAACGCACGGCGCGCGGGCGCCCTCACCTGAAGCTCAGCGCCCGGCCTCGGCCTGCCAGGCGGCCACTTTTGCGCGGGTCTGTGCCAGCAGCGCATCCAGTGCCTTGCGGTCATACAGCTGCCCGCGCAGCACCACGGCCTCGATCGCGCGCGTGGCGCTGATGTCCTGCAGCGGGTTGCGCGCCAGCAACACGAGGTCGGCGGCCTTGCCCGCCTGCACCGCGCCGTGGCGGTCCAGCGTGCCGAACCACGCCGGGCCCGCTCGCGTCGCCGCGGACAAGGCCTGTGCGGGGGTCAGGCCTTCGGTGACGAACAGGCCGAGCTCGTCATGCAGGCCGATCCCGGGATAATTGAATGAATTGAGAAAGCCCGCGTCGGTGCCGGCCATGAGGGTGACCCCGGCCTCCTGCAGCATCGGCAGCACCGCCGCTACCTGGTGGTATGCGCGGTGGCGCGCCTCGATCTCGGCAGGCGTCGCCCGTGCCGCACGATCGACGCGCCATTGGTAGGTCGCCTGCAGCTTCGGCCCGATGTAGGCCAGGTACGGGTCGTCGGCATGGGTATCCTGATCGAGGAAATCCAGGATGCGCCCGCCATTGAGCGTCGGGGTGACGTACACCCCTTTGGCGGCGAAGCCCCGGTAGGCCTTCATGGCGGTGGCACGGTCGAAGCCGGCATCGAGGCGGCGGTTGGCTTCGGCACGGTCGATGCGTTTGGCCTCGAAGTCCGCGGCGATCGCGGCTTCGTCCCTCACCCCTGCCTTGTAGGCGTAATCGAGGTGCTCGATGGAGCTGATCCCGGCGTCCACTGCCTGCTGCACGGTCAACGCCATCGGAATGTGCCCGGAGGCACGCAGCCCGTTGGCGCGCGCGCCCCGCACCGCCGCCAGGAACAGCGCGGGGGTCAAGGTGCTGTCGGTGATCTTGACGAAATCCACGCGGTCCCGGCGCAGCCGCACGAAGGCAGCATCCAGATCGGCCTGGCTGCCCACTTCGAGCGTGCCTTTCCAGACCGGTTTGAGGCCCTCGATCTTCGCGCCGGAGGTGTACAGCTGCGGGCCGGCCAGTGCGCCGCTGGCAATCTGGTCGCGCCAGTGCAGGACCTGCTCGGGGAGATCGCCGGAAGCATCGCGGATCGTGGTGATGCCGTGGGCGATGTACAGCGGCAGCAGCGCCTTGTTCTCCTCGATCAGCTCGGGGCCGCCGCCGAAATGCACGTGCATGTCCCACAGGCCTGGGATCAGATAGCGCCCCTCGCCGTCGATCTGCCGCGTGGCACGCCAATCCGCATCGATCGCCGCGACCGCACCGACCGCGACGATGTCGCCGCCGCGCACGACCACGCTCTGGCCGGGAACGGCCTTGGCGTGCTCGACATCGATCACCGTAGCGTTGTGGATCAGAAGATCCGCCTGCTGCTGGGCGGCCAGCGCCGGGGCAGACAGCGCGAGCAGCACGGGGATCAGGAAAGCGCGTGGGTTTTTCATGACGACCAGATGGAAAGGAGCCCGGCCACCTTACGGCCCGGGCTCGCGCATTCACCAGTTAAATTTGCACATGGCTTCCATGCAGATCGACGATGGGCGCGCGCATGCTCACACCTCGATCTGCATCGCCGGGCGTGCCATCACCTTCTGCAGCCAGGCCTGCACGTGCGGATGCGCATCGACCTTCGCGCCAACGTAGGTGCCGTAGACGATCACCCGCGCCAGGATCAGGTCCACCAGCGAGTACGCCTCGCCCAGCGCCCATGCGCGCCCGGCCAGATGCCGGTCCAGCACGCCCAGCATCGCATCGGCCGTGGACAGCGCAGCCGCCGCCTGGTCCGGGTCGCGCAGCGGGCCGTCCATCGTGGCCAGCCACGCGCGATTGATCGTGGCGCCGTAGCTCACATAGGCCCAGCTCGACCAGGACAGCGCGTGCAACTGCGCCGGGGTGCCGTAGCTCGGCCACAGCCCGCGATCGACCCCGTAACGGCCGCCCAGCCACAGCAGGATCGCCAGGCCTTCGAACATGGGCGTGCCATCGACCACCAGGCACGGGACCTGCCCGTTCGGGTTGATGGCCAGATACTCGGGCGTGCGCTGCTCGCCGCCGCGGATGTCGATCAGGACGCGCTCATGCGGAACCTCCAGTTCGGCCAGGGCGCTGGCAACCGGGCTGGCGCTGGAGGTGGGGTGCCAATAGAAGACGAGGGGCATGCGGTAACTCCTGTTTCGTTCGTGGAAGGGGATATCCGGGCGCCGCAGCGACACCGTGTGCACAGGCTAGCCAGCATCGCGGACAGTTCCGGCCCGCAATCGCTGCTAGGCTTTGCCGATGCTGACCGCCACCGCCCGCCTGCTGAGCCTGCTGTCGCTGCTCCAGTCGCGCCCGCACTGGAGTGGCCAGGCCCTGGCCGCGCGCATGGAGATCCACCCGCGCACCCTGCGCCGGGACATCGACCGTCTGCGCCAGCTCGGCTATCCGATCCAGGCCAGCAGCGGGGTCGCCGGCGGCTACGCGTTCCGCGCCGGCCGGGCGCTGCCGCCCCTGCTGCTGGACGATGACGAAGCGCTGGCCGCCGCCGTGGCCCTGCGCACCGCCGTGACCGGCAGCATCAGTGGCATCGAGCAGACCGCGATCACCGCGCTGGTGAAGATCGAACAGGCCATGCCGCCACGCCTGCGGCCGCGCCTGGATGCCCTGCGGTCGGCGGTGCTGCCGCTGGACCAGGCCGGGCCCCTGGTCGATGCCACCCTGCTGACCACGCTCGCCTCGGCCTGCCGTGACCAGTTGCAGCTGGCCTTCGATTACACCGACCGCGAGGGCCAGCCCAGCCAGCGCACGGTCCAGCCCCAAGGGGTGGTCCACGCCGAGCGGCGCTGGTACCTGGTCGCCTGGGATCTGTTGCGGCAGGACTGGCGCACCTTCCGCCTGGACCGGATCAGCGGCAGCGCAACGGTCGGGGCGCACTTCGCACCGCGCCCTTCCCCCGGCGATGGCGACCTGCGCCAGTGGGTGGGGCGCGCCCTGTCACTCGGCCAGCACAGCGAGCAGGCGCAGGTGATCGTGCATGCCCCGCTGCGGCGGATGCGCCAGCTGATTCCCGCCTCGGCCGGAACGCTGGAGGCCATGGACGGCGATCGCACCCTGTTGCGGTGCGGCGCCAACCCGCCCGGCGCCGCGGTCTACTGGCTGCTGGCGCTGGACCTGGAATTCGAGGTGATCGGCCCGCCCTCGCTGCATGGGCGCCTGCGGTCCGCGGGTGAGCGCCTTGCGCGCAGCCTGGCCCATGCCGAGCCCGCGGCGGCCGACGGCACAGCCGATACCACCCGCCCCATTTCGAAATAGACTGCCGGCATGCCAGCCAGTGAATCCCTGAATCACCGCGTGTTCGACCTCGATCTGCTGCGCGCGATCGTGATGGTGGCCGACTGCGGCAGTTTCACCACGGCCGCGGCGCGGCTGCACTCCACGCAATCCACCATCAGCCAGAAGATCCGGCGGCTGGAAGAGATGGCCGGCCACGTCCTGCTGGTACGCGGCAACCGGGAGGTGCATCCCACCGATGCCGGGCAGATCGTGCTCGGGCATGCCCGCCAGCTGCTGGCGATGAACGACCAGTTGTTTGATGCACTGGCCGGCAGCCGCGTGGCCGTGACCGTGCGCCTGGGCTTGCCCGAAGATTTCATCGGCGCGCCCACCAGCCAGGTGCTGGGCGCGTTCAACCGCGAGCATCCGCAACTCAAGCTGGAAGTCACCAGCGGCCTGAGCCGCGATCTCGCCGGCGGCTACGACACGGGCGAACTCGACCTGGTGCTGATCAAGCAGCGCCGCAACAGCCGCGCCGCGGTCGCCTGCTGGCCCGAAACCATGGTCTGGATCGACAGCGCCCACCATCCCTGCATCGGGCTGGATCCGGTACCGCTGGTGACCTTCCCGCCGCGCGGGCTGTACCGCGACGACATCATCACCGCCTTCGATGCGCTGGCCCGGCGCTGGCGGATCAGCTTCACCAGCGCCAGCCTGAGCGGCATCCGCGCGGCAGTCGCCGATGGCATGGGCATCAGCCTGCTGCCGGCACGCGCCCTGGGCCCGCAGCACGCCGTACTGGATGCGCGGCATGGCCTGCCGCCGGTCGACACGTTCGAAATCGCGCTGCTGCACCGTGCCAGTGCGGATCCGCTGGTGAAGGCCCTCGCCGCGCGACTGGCCGGGCTGCTGGACGCGCAGTGAGGTGGCGCGCTCGATTGCAATGCAGGGGCACGAATGGCCACTGACGCGCTTGCTCTATCGACCCCATGCATCGCACCCGAAAGATTCGATACGGAATGAAGCGTGATACCGCACACATCCTGCCTGTAGGAATCTTCTTAATCTGACGTTTCACGCACTGAATTGCGCTGCAAAGCAGTAAAAATACGGCATATCAAGGACCGGGACAGCTTGTCCACGCCATGTCGACTGCATGCACGGAATATCACACAGCCCGCCATTGAACATCGCCCTGCTGGACGATCACGATGTCGTGCGGCACGGGACCTGCGTGCACCTGTCCACCGATCCACGCTTCCGGATCGTGGGCAGCCACGGCCACAGCCGCGACCTGCTGGCCACGCTGGCGACCTGCCCGGTGGATGTGGCGATCGTCGACTACGCCCTGGCCGATACAGACATCGACGGCCTGGCCCTGGTGCGCCAGCTGTGCCTCGACCACCCGCGCGTGCCGATCCTGGTGTTCTCGGCGCACCTCAACAAGGTCGTGATGAACAGCGCGCTGAGTGCCGGCGCCGCCGGGCTGGTCACCAAGAACGAGCGGATTGGCGAGCTGGCCCGCGCGATCGTGCTGCTCGCCGAAGGCGCGCAGTACCTGCCCGCCGAATATGCGCCCGAGCGCGAAGGCGCCGCACTGTCACCGAGCGAGCGCAGCGTGCTGCGGCTGTGCCTGGAGGGCATGACGGTCAGTGAGATCGCGCTCAGGCGCCACCGCAGCATCAAGACCGTGAGCACCCAGAAACATGCGGCCTTCCGCAAGCTGGGGCTGCGCAGCGATGGCGACCTGTATACCCATCGCCACCAGCTGGAGGATCTGTGAGTGTGCTGGCCGCGTTGCTGCTGCGCTCCCTCTTCATGGCCAGTCCTGTCGCGCCGCCCGCACCGCCTGCGGTACCGGCGCGGACCGTGGTGCGCGTGGCCGTCGACCCCTCCCAGCGGCATGTGCTCTCGCCGCCGGAGGCGCCGCTGCGGCAGGCCAGTCTCACCCATGGCTACAGCATCCTGGTCAGCCAGCGCACCGGCATGCGCTTCGTCGAACACCCCTACCGCTCGCCCGAGGCGGCGCTGCAGGCGATCTGCAGCCAACGCGCGCACCTGATGCTGCTGATGGGGCCGGTCGAGGCCCTGCCCTGCCCCGGGCTGATCGTATCGCCGGCCTATTATCACGGCCATTCGCTGCTCGCCTACCGGCGCGACGACGCGGCGGCCGGCCGGCTGGAATCGCTGCAGGGGCGGCGCGTCGCGGTGGTGGATGGCGGGCGCTACGACAGCTGGCTGCTGGCGCGGCACCCGGAGATCCAGCGCATGCTGGTGCCCGACCTGCACACCGCACTGGCAGCCGTGGAACACGGCGTCGCGGACGCGGCCATCGGCATCGACGTGGTCATGCGCCCCCTGGTGCGCAGCGAGTTTGCCGACTCCCTCGCCATGGGCGCCGATGGCGTGCAGTTGCCCGCGACCCTGCACCTGGTGGTGCACGAGCGCCACCGCGAGCTGCTGACACGGATCGATCAGGCCCTGGAGGATATCCACCCCGCCGAACACGCTGCGCTGATCGGCAGCTGGGCACGCACAAGCTACTTCGGCCCACCCTCGCCGGGCCGGCTGATGCGGCACTTCCGCTGGGAACTGATCGGCACCGGGCTGCTTGCCCTGATGCTGGTCACCGGCAGCGCCTGGCTGTGGATGACCCAGCGCAGCGCCCAGCGCCATGAGCGGCGGCAGGCGCGCTTCATCGGCATGATGAGCCACGATGTGCGCAACGCCGCGCAGGCACTGGTCACCTCGGTGGATCTGCTCGGTCTGTCGCGGCTCGATCCCGGTCAGCGCCGGCTGGTGGACGCCGCCGGCGCAGCCGGGGCCGGGCTGCGCACCCTGCTCAGCCACGCGATGGACTACTCACAGCTCGCCGCCGGTGCGTTCCGTCCTGCACCGCAGGCATGCGATGCAGCCGCGCTGCTGGGCCAGTGCGTGGATGCGCTGGTGCCGGCGGCGACCCACAAGGGCGTGCATCTGCGCCTGGTACTGCCGCCCGAGCCGTTGCCGCCAGTCTGGATCGACCCGACCGCGGTGCGCCAGATCGTCAACAACCTGCTCGGCAACGCGCTCAAGTTCACCGCCACCGGCAGCATCGAGGTCGCCGCCGTGCTGCAGCAACGCAGTGATGGGCACATGCTGCTGATCTCGGTCGCAGACACCGGCCCGGGCATCGCGCCGGACCGGCAGGCAAGCGTGTTCGAGGCCTTCGCGCAGGTCCGGGATACCCCGGACCAGCACGAAGGCATGGGCCTGGGGCTGTCGATCTGCCGCGACATCGCCACCGCAATGGACGCGCGCATCACCCTGCGCAGCACGCCCGGCACGGGCAGCTGCTTCACGCTGCACCTGCCGACCCGGATCTGCGCCAGCCCGGCGGTGCCGGCGGCGCACTCGTTGCCGCTGGCCGGGCGTGCGATCCTGCTGGTGGAAGACCACATGTTCAACCGGGCCTTCGTGGCCGAACAGCTGATCGCCCTCGGTGCCTGCGTAACGGCCACCGGCGAAGGGCATGCCGCAGTGGCGCACTGCGCCCATCACGTCTTCGACGTGATCCTGCTGGACTGCGGCCTGGCCGATATCGACGGCTACCGCGTCGCCCGCTGCGTACGCGAACGGGAGCGGCAACACGGCCGTGCGCGCACGCCGATCGTGGCGATCTCGGCCTGCCAGTCGTCCGCGCATGTCCAGCGATGCCGTGCGGCCGGCATGGACGACGTGCTGTGCAAGCCGCTGGACCTGACCGAGCTGCTCGCGGTACTCCTGCCCGAAGGGCACACCGGCCATGCCGCGCTCGCCGCGTGGTCGCCGCCGCCGACCCTGGCCGCGCGTTACCTTGCATCGCTGCAGGAGGAGGTGGCGGCGCTGCACCAGGCCTGCCAGGCACAGGATCTGGCCCGGCTGCACTACCGCGCGCACCGCATCGCAGGCGTGTTGCGCCAGCTCGGCCACGCCACCGGCGCGGATATCGCCGACGACCTGCACGCCATGGACCTGCTGGACGGACCACCGTGGGCGGAAGCTGCGCGCCTGCTGACCTATCTGGACGAGGCGATCGCGGCGGTGCTTACTTCAGCTGCAGCGGATAACGCTGCCACAGCACATGCACCAGGAAACCGGTCAGCTCCGGATCACGGCTGCTGATCGCGCCGCGGATCTTGTCGAGCAGCACCATGTCGCTGCAGCTGCGCACATCGGCGTGATCTGCCTGGCCGGCCCGCCGGGCACGGTAACGCGCGGCGCGCTGGGCATCGGTCATCGCGTAGCCGAAGGTGGGCGGACGACCGCGCTTGCGCGGCAGCGTCAGCTCCAGGGTTCCGGGGTCTTTTTCATCGCGCATGACAGACGAAGATGCGGGTGGGGGCGCGCACGATATCGTGAGGCATCACTTTAATCCAGCTTTTTCAGCACGCCGGCAGTGAAATCCGCGCGATGCCGCCCGCGGCAGCACCGTTACTGGGTGGCCTGCGCCAGCCGCGCGCCGACCCACACCAGGACCAGGCCGGCGAACATCGTCACCGCCAGGTACAGCGGCACCATCAGGCCGCGCCCGCTGCGCACGAACAACAACGATTCCATCATCAACGAGGAGAACGTGGTCAAACCACCGATCACCCCGACGATCAGGAATGCGCGCCAGTACACCGCCTGGCTGCCGCGGCTCTGCAGCCACACCAGCACATAGCCCGCAGCGAGCGAGCCGACCAGGTTCACCGCCAGCGTGCCCCATGGAAACCCCTGCCCGAACTGCCGGAGCATCGCATCGCCGACCACGAACCGCAGTGCCGCACCCAGCGCGCCGCCGGCCATCACCAGCGCCAGCTGCTGCCACCATGCGACGGGCCCGCCGCTCACGTCGCGCCCTTCTCCGCACGGGCCTGGGCGCGTGCCGCGCGCAGGCGGTCGAGCTTCTCCTTCAGCTTGATCTCCATCCCGCGCTCCACCGGCTGGTAGTAGACGCGCTCCCCCATCGCATCCGGGAAGCCGGTCTGGTCCAGGGCGATCCCGCCCTCGGCATCGTGGTCGTACTGGTAGGTTTTGCCGTAGCCCAGTTCTTTCATCAGCTTGGTCGGCGCATTGCGCAGGTGCAGCGGCACCTCCTGGGTGCCGGTCTCGCGTACTTCCTGCCTGGCCAGGTTGAACGCCGCATAGCCCGCGTTGGACTTGGCGGTACTGGCCAGATAGAGCACGAGCTGCGCGAAGGCGAGCTCGCCTTCCGGACTGCCCAGCCGCTCGTAGATGTCCCAGGCTTCCAGCGCCATCGACTGCGCGCGCGGATCGGCCAGGCCGATGTCCTCGATCGCCATGCGGGTCAGCCGGCGGGCCAGGTAGGACGGGTCACAGCCGCCATCGAGCATGCGGGTCAGCCAGTACAGCGCGGCATCCGGATTGGAGCTGCGCACGGATTTGTGCAGTGCCGAGATCTGGTCGTAGAACTGCTCGCCGCCCTTGTCGAAGCGACGCGTGCGGTCGGCTAGCACCTGCACCAGCATCTCCGGACTGATCCGGCCGCCGTCACCGGTGGCCAGCTCGGCGGCGATCTCCAGCAGGGTCAGCCCGCGGCGCACGTCACCATCGGCGGCGGTGGCGATCTCCAGCAGGGCTTCCGGCGCGACCTGCAGGTGCTCGCCACCGAGGCCGCGCTCACTGTCCTGCAGCGCCCGCTCCAGCGCCTCGAGGATGTCCGCCGGGCCGACCGACTCGAGCACGTGCACACGGCAGCGCGACAGCAGCGCCGAGTTCAGTTCGAAGGACGGATTTTCGGTGGTGGCGCCCACGAACACGATGGTGCCGCGCTCGATATGCGGCAGGAACGCATCCTGCTGGGCCTTGTTGAAACGGTGCACCTCATCCACGAACAGCACCGTGCGGCGCCCCTCGGCGAACCGCTGCGCGGCTTCGGCCAGGACCTGGCGCACCTCGGGCAGGCCGGAGAGCACGGCGGAGATGGCGCGGAACTCGGCATCGGCATAGTGCGCCAGCAGCAGCGACAACGTGGTCTTGCCGCAGCCGGGCGGCCCCCACAGGATCATCGAGTGCACGTGGCCGGATTCCACCGCGCGGCGCAATGCGCTGCCCGGGGCGAGCAGGCGCTTCTGGCCCACCATCTCATCCAGCGTCTGCGGGCGCATCCGCTCGGCGAGCGGACGCATGTTGTCCCGATCCACCGTCAGCAGATCGGGCCCGTTGAATGTCGTTCGATGTCTGGCCACGCGCCTATTCTACCGTGGCCCGATGCCATCGGCCTTTACTCGCCGATGACGTCCACGCCCTTGGCCGGGGTGAAGCTGAAGGTGCCCGCGGCAAAGCCCGGGTTGCGCTTCCAGCCGGTGAAGTTGATCACCGTGCGCTGGCCGACCGCATCCAGCACTTCCATCCGTGCCAGGCCCTGCGCATTGAAGCCCAGCGCGGCGTACTGGAAGGCGGTATCGGTCTCACGCTTGGGCGTCAGCGACAGCCACTGCAGGCCGTCGCGCGCCGCCGCCTCTTCGCTGACGTCGTACTGCTTGTCCAGCAGCGCCGGGTTGATCAGGGCGGTCAGCGGGCTGTTCTGTTCTTCCTGGCCCTGCGGGCGCACACTGGCCTGCTCCAGGTCCGGCTCATAGACCCAGACCTTCTTGCCATCGGCCACGATCAGCTGCTCGTGCGGCTTGATGTATTCCCAGCGGAACAGGCGCGGCGCGGACAGCGCGACCCGGCCACTGGTGCTTTCCTTGACCTTGCCCTTGCTGTCGAACACCTGCTGGCTGAACTGCCCATCCAGGCCCTTCAAGCCCTGGGTGAAGCGGTTGAGATCATCGCGGGCACCGGCCCAGGCACTGGCCGAACCCACGCTGGCGCAGACCAGGGTAGCGGCGACGAGATAGCGGCGGAATCGGGTCTGCATGGCGGGGTCCAATGGAGCGAAGTGGAGTGATGTGCGCAGTGTGCCCATTCGATGCTGAATGGGCGATCAGGGCGCATTATGCGCTGCGCGCCGGGCGCTTTACACCCGTCGGCAGGGTGCCTACGGCGTGCCCTGCACCGTCTCGAGGTCGCCGTACAGCACCTGCCCGCGGAAGCCCCGTCGGACCTGCTGGTAGAGCGCGCGGAAGGCGGCATAGTCCTGCGGCTGGCACAGCGCATCCGCCCCGCGCACGGCGCGCTGATGCAGGCGATGGCGCACGCTCACCGCCTGCCCTTCGCGCGACCATTCCACCGTGTACTCGCCGGCGGCATTCTTGAACTGCTGGCTGCGCGGCATCGCCACGATCGGCACGCTGGCCGGGAACACGAGCCGGTAGCGCTCTTCGCGCAGGCTGTCATTGCAGTAGAACGGGGTGGCGTTGTCCGGCGCGGAGGTGCTGGCATACAGGTCACGGAACGATTCGGCACCGGGCGCATCCGGCAGCACCATCCCGCCGACCACGCCGAAGTCCACGTAGTCCTCGGCCCGGAACGCATACCGGTAGTTGAACGGACGGGTCAGATCCTGCGGGACACCGAGCAGTTCCAGGCTGCCGCTGCCGTCGAACCCGGACGCGGCCATGATCGATTCCTCCGCCCGGGCGCGGTTCTGTGCGTTCAAGCGGGCGAACGCGCCGCGCATCCCGATCTCCGTCACCTCACTGGGCGCAAGCTCGGTACGCCCGGAAAGATTGCCGGCGGCATCGAACTGGAACGCCACGTCCGTCGTTTTGCCATTGCGCCGCGCGTCGTTCTCCGGTGTGCGCGCGATGCGGGCATCGCGGGTATGCAGCACCGGTGCGCCTAGGTCGCCCTCCGGCAGTTGGCCGAAGCGCGCATACGGGGTGGTGGAATCCAGATAGAGATCGAACTCGGGCAGGTAGCTGATAGCATGGTTGAAGCGCCCCAGCACCGCAACCGCCGGCAGTGTCGGCCCGCCACCGGCCCCGATCAGCACCGGCGTGCTCTGGATGCCACGCGCGGCCAGCAGCGCCTCCAGGATCACCACGTGGTCCTTGCAGTCGCCGTAGTGGTTGTCGAGGATGCTCTGGGCCGGGTTCGGCTCCAGGCCGCCATTGCCCAGGTACACCGCCACATAGCGGATGTTCTGCGCGACCCAGCGGTACAGCACGGCCGCCTGTTCGCGGCGATCGGCGATGCCGCGGGTCAGGCTGTCCGCCAGCGCCTGGATCTGCGGGGTCACGGCGGCCGCCTCGCTACCCTTGAGCTGGTATGCCCGCGCGAGCTGGGCCCAGTCCTGGTAGGTGCCGGCCATGATACTCGGGCTGAATTCCCAGGGCGCGGCAGACCAGTTCTGCGCCTTCAGCGGTTCGCTGCGGCGGTACTGCCACTCCCAGTGCGCCTGCCCGGCCCGGATCCGTGGCGCCTCACTGCCCTGCACGCCCTGCAGCCTGACCTGCATCGGCAGCGAGGCCGGCGCGCTCAGCGTCACCCGCGCATCGTCGTATTGGGTGAACACACTGAAGATCTCCCACAGGCTGAAATAGCCGGGGAAATACGGGATGTTCTGGGTGCGGCGGGTGCGGTAGACCACGCGCGTCCCCGGCGCGAGATTGGGAAACACCACCACGCGCACCTTGCGGTCGGCATACATCGCCGCCGCGGCGCTGGAGTAGCTTTCCTGGGTGTAGATGCGATCGGCCGGCACGTCGTGGCGCTGCCCGTCGGCGGTCAGCGTATAGGCCTCGAGCACCTCCAGCGTTTCCATCTTCTCGCTGTAGCTCAGCCGCACCTGGCTGAACTGGTCCACCGCCGCCGTGGTCTTGAGCAGGATCTCGTAATCCTCGGTCTGCACGCTGCCGGCATCGGGGCGCACCACGTAATCGGCGCGGTAGCGCACGAAGCTGTAGTTGTTGCTGGCCTGCGCGGCACCCGCGTCCGGCGCCGCCTCGGGCGGTGAGGCAGCCGGCGGTGCGGCATCACCCTGGGCCTGCGCGGGCGCCGACAGCGCCACGCCCAGCACGATCCACAGCATCGACTTCATCGCAGGTTCCTTTGCAGTTGCCGGTGCGGCGCTGAAGGTTACTTCGGCGGGGGCGGCGCCAGCACGCTGCGGTCGCCGTTGTGTTCCGGCGGGCTGACCACGCCGGCCGCCTCCATCGCTTCGATCAGGCGCGCGGCACGGTTGTAGCCGATCTTGAGGCGACGCTGCACCCCGGAGATCGACGCGCGGCGGGTTTCGGTGACGATGCGCAGGGCCTCGTCGTACAGCGGATCGGACTCGTCGCCACCGCCGCCACTGGCTTCGGGGAGGCCGCCAGCACCGACCACCACGCCATCGCCCATCATCTGCACTTCGTCCAGTACGCCACTGATGTAGTCCGTCGGGCCGCTGGCCTTGAGGTGCTCGACCACGCGGTGCACTTCCTCATCGGAGACGAACGCGCCGTGCACGCGGTCCGGCAATGCGGTGCCCGGCGGCAGGTAGAGCATGTCGCCATGGCCCAGCAGCGTTTCCGCACCGGACTGGTCCAGGATGGTGCGCGAATCGATCTTGGAGCTGACCTGGAAGCCGATGCGGGTCGGGATGTTGGCCTTGATCAGGCCGGTGATCACGTCCACCGAGGGACGCTGGGTCGCCAGGATCAGGTGGATGCCAGCCGCACGTGCCTTCTGCGCCAAGCGCGCGATCAGTTCTTCGACTTTCTTGCCGACGATCATCATCATGTCGGCGAATTCGTCGATGAAGATCACGATGAACGGCAGCGTCTCCAGCGGGCGCGGGGCCTCGCCGAGTTCCGGGTTCGGCTTGAACAGCGGGTCCATCATCGGCTGCCCGGCGTCCTGGGCATCCTTGACCTTCTTGTTGAAGCCGGCCAGGTTGCGCACGCCCACCGCGCTCATCAGCTTGTAGCGGCGTTCCATTTCGGCCACGCACCAGCGCAGGCCGTTGGCGGCCTCCTTCATGTCGGTGACCACCGGCGCCAGCAGATGCGGGATGCCCTGGTAGACGCTCAGCTCGAGCATCTTCGGGTCGATCATCAGCATGCGCAGGTCTTTCGGCGAGGCCTTGTACAGCAGGCTAAGCACCATCGCGTTGACCGCCACCGACTTGCCCGAGCCGGTGGTACCGGCCACCAGCAGGTGCGGCATGCGCGCCAGATCCGCCACGGTCGGGCGGCCGGCGATGTCCTTGCCCAGCGCCAGGGTCAGCACGCTGGCCGACTTGTCGTATTCCTTGGAGCGCAGCAGTTCGGAGAGATAGATCATCTCGCGGGTGACGTTGGGGATCTCCAGACCCACCACCGACTTGCCCGGGATCACATCGACCACACGCACGGATTTGACCGACAGCCCGCGCGCGATGTCCTTGTCCAGCGAACTGATCTGGCTGACCTTGATGCCCGGCGCAGGCTCGATCTCGAAGCGGGTGATGACCGGGCCCGGATACGCGCCGACCACCTGGGCCTCGATGCGGAAATCCTTGAGCTTGAACTCGATCTGCCGCGAAAGGGTTTCCAGCGTGGTCTCGTCATAGCCCTTGGGCTGGGGCTTGGGATCGTCCAGCAGCGCCAGCGGCGGCACATCGGAGCCATCGCCGTTGACGCCACGGAACATCGGGATCTGGGTTTCGCGCTTGGCCCGGTCGCTCTTTTCGAGCACCGGCTCCGGGCGCGGTTCGATCTTGACCGGCTCCCGCTTGGCGCGCACCTCGGCATCGACCTTGCGGACCTCCTGGCGCTCCTCGCGCATGGCGCGGGTCTGCTGCCACTCGGTGGCCTGCTCTTTCTTCTTGTTGAACAGCGGCGGCAGCGCCAGCACCCAGTTGCCGATCTTCTCCATCACCAGGAACCAGGACAGGCCGGTGGCCAGCGTGATCGAGGCCAGCAGCAGCACCAGCACGAACAGGTTCGCACCCAGCGCGCCGAACCCGGCACTCAGCGAATTGCCCACCAGGCGGCCGAGAATGCCGCCGGCATGCGCGACATCGCCGCTGAACAGCCGCACGTGCAGGAACCCGGTGCCGGCGATCAGGAAGCCGACCAGGCCGACCAGCCGCAGCGCGGGGTCCAGATCGTGCTCGCCCTTGCTCTCGCCGCGGCTTTCACGCTTGAGCCCGAACATCGCAAACCAGGCCAGCGCACCGAGCACGATCGGCAGCACGAAGGCGATGTAGCCGAACAGCTGCAGCAGCACATCGGCCACCCAGGCGCCGACCCGGCCGCCCATGTTGTGCACCGGCGCGACCACGCTGCCGGTGTGCGACCAGCCCGGGTCCGAGGCCGAATACGTGAACAGACTGGCCACCAGATACAGCAGTGCGGGCGCGACCGCGATCAGGCCAAGGTCACGCCACAGCCGCTGCCGGCGCGGATTCTCCACACTGGGAGCCTTGCGCGAGGACGCCTTGCTGTCGGAAGACTTGGATCGCTCCGGGACCTGTTTCGCCACCTTAGACCAGACCTTGGGAATGCACTGTTAGTGCTTGATAATAAACGACTGGGCCGCGCTTTTCAGTCCCCGCGACCGGTGATTCGCGCCGCCATGTCAAAAACCCGGCGGCGGCGCGCCTGACAGGGCTGCCGGTTCACGCCGTTCCACTGCGCAGCTTGAATCGCCCCGCCCCTGCCGCCACTCTATGGTTTCGCCCGGATCCTGCGCAATGCGCGCCGGCACCCTGCCCCACCTTCATTTTCGCGAGTCTACATGAGCAACTCCAAGCACTCCCGCCTGCTGATCCTCGGTTCCGGCCCCGCCGGTTGGACCGCCGCCGTCTACGCCGCGCGCGCCAACCTCAAGCCCGTCGTGATCACCGGCCTGCAGCAGGGCGGCCAGCTGATGACCACCACCGAGGTGGACAACTGGCCCGGAGATGCCCATGGCCTGATGGGCCCGGACCTGATGACCCGGATGCAGGCGCATGCCGAGCGCTTCGAGACCGAGGTGATCTTCGACCATATCCACACCGCCGACCTGTCCCAGCGCCCGTTCAAGCTGACGGGCGACAGCGCCGAGTACACCTGTGACGCCCTGATCATCTCCACCGGCGCGACTGCCAAGTACCTGGGGATTCCGAGCGAAGACCTCTTCAAGGGCCGCGGCGTGTCCGCCTGCGCCACCTGTGACGGCTTCTTCTACCGCGACCAGGACGTGGTGGTCGTCGGCGGCGGCAACACCGCCGTGGAAGAGGCGCTGTACCTGTCCAACATCGCCCGCAAGGTCTACCTGGTCCACCGCCGCGACACGCTGAAGGCGGAAAAGATCATGCAGGACAAGCTGTTCTCCAAGGTGGCGGCCGGCAAGATCGAGACCGTGTGGCACCACCAGGTCGACGAAGTGCTGGGCAACGACGCGGGCGTGACCGGCGTGCGCGTGAAGTCCACGCTGGATGGCAGCACCCGCGATATCGAAGCGCATGGCTTCTTCGTGGCGATCGGCCACCACCCCAACACCAGCCTGTTCGACGGCCAGCTGGCCATGAACAACGGCTACCTGGAGATCCGCTCGGGCCTGGGCGGCAACGCCACCGAGACCTCGGTGGAAGGTGTGTTCGCCGCGGGCGACGTGGCCGACCAGCATTACCGCCAGGCGATCACCTCGGCCGGCTTCGGTTGCATGGCCGCGCTGGATGCCGAACGCTACCTGGATGCGAAGGGCAAGCTGGACTGAGCCAAGCCCGCTGCAGGGTGATTCTTGAAGGCCGGCGCGATGCGCCGGCCTTTTTCATGGCCCGCCCCAGACGATTCCGGCACGGGCAAGCGGAGCTGGAGCCTCCATTCTCCACCCGGATGAACCCTGACCCAGCCGTGGCCCGCCGAGATCATCACACCGTCGGGCACGGACCTTGATGCGCCTTCAGCCCCCGCCTGCATCCTGAAAGCGTGGGAAGTAGTGCTCGAATGGCTTCCCTTCGTAAAGAATCGTTACCTCGACGTCCTCGAGTCCCGCTTGATCCGCGTAAACACCCAAGGTGTTGCCGATGTACTGCTCGATCTCCTCTGTGGAGCCGTCTTCTTCACTGGGGAGAAAGCCTGGCCCAAAATTGATGCTCAGCATTCTCCGTTCAATATCCACCTGGGCCGACACAGTTATGTTGGCCGCCTGGGAGCGCTTGATACGGTCTGCGTCGAGAAGCCGCTGCGCTTCCCGGGTGAGTAGAAGGTCCAACGCCGCGTCAGTCCCATCGACACTTGATGGAACGCGTTCGCGGGCTGATGCGTAGTGAGGCACGCAACTGCACGCCACCAGCGCGGCCACCACGGTCAGATTCAGGATGGTACATGTCCTCATATTGGTTCCCCCAACAATGTGAATGAAGCCCGCGCCCTCGATACGGTTTGCGCATGCTCACCGTGCCTGCTGCTGTCATCCCAATCGGTGCGCTACCGCACCGTTGTCGCGAGGGGCCGAAAAGACGTTCAATCCGTTCCGCGAAAGGCATAGACCCACCCTCAGCACCGCCCATTCGCCCTCGCCCCCGCCGTAGCCTCTCCCCAACCCCTTCGCCCACCACGCCTTCCTTACCGGGCTGGAACAACACGGCTGCCTGCCATCCCGGACCGCTCCGTCGCTTGCCGCCGCCGCTCGCCTTCCAGGCGGGCAGCGTCATCGGCAGCCTTGACCTCGGGAAAGTAGTGGTAGATATCCTTGCCGTCGTACAGGTACTCCACGGTACTGACTGGCGCGAACTTTTCGGCTTCATGGATCAAGCCGTTGTTTATGTTGCTTGTCTGGTCCTCGAATGAAGGGCCGTAGTCCTCAGGAAGAAACGACCTGTCCAGGCGCACCGTAATCACCCCGGTTGCGATGTTCAGCGAGGCATTCACATGCCGGGAGCGCGACTGACCGTCTACCAGCGCCACCCGTTCCAGGCCATATCGAGCGCGCTGCGTCAACAAGGTATCGAGCTCGACATCGCGCTCTGACTGCAGCGACTCTGCACCTGCACCGCGCACCGACGCGGCGGGAAGAAGGTTCGCCACTGCAATTAATCCGACCAGCAGTAGAATGGAAGTCATTTGGCGTGACATTGACGTTCTCCATAGGGTCAAGGCGCGCGCATGGCCGCAGCACCTCGTCATCAGCATGCCCCGCCCTCGGCCGGCTTCGGTTGCAGGCCGCGCTGGATGCCACGCGCTGCCTGGATGCGAAGGGCAAGCTGGACTGGGTTGGGGGGCGCCAAGAAAGGCTGAGAAAAGGCTGACGCTGTGGCGCCAGCCTTTTTCATGCTCCATCCGACCGGCCCGTCATGTCACGTGGTGCGCGAGCATTGCGGCCAATGGGCCCCGGAGTCGATTGGACCCCAGGGGGTGGCACGGTGAGATCTTCCGGGAAGTAGAACTTCAGCGGCTTCCCTTGAAACAGGAAATGGACGTTGTGCACGACGACACCGCCTTGTTCGGCATAGTGCCGCAGCGTGGTGGCGAGCGTATGCAGGAACATCTCCGCATATCCTTCATCCGGCCCAGGAAGAAAGCCAGGGCCGACGTCTGCAGTCAAAGTTGATTTCCCGGTCTCGATGGATACGGCCACATTGATGGAGCGGAGGATACCCTGCTCTTGAAGGTGGACCGAGAGGGATCGCCTCGCTTCATTCTGCAGGACGAAGATCAGCTCCTCGTCGACGTGCGCAACCACCGCCGGCGAGCGATGCACGGGCTCGACCTCCGCATGCGCTTGCGCTTGCGCCAAGGCGAAGCACGGCAGAGAGGCTGCGAGGAACCAGAGCCCGCAGATCTTCGCTGCGGGCTGAAGGTGTCGTCTTGTCATGTCAGTCTCCCTACGACGTTCTGTTGCGCTCAGGGGGCCCACGCAATCTGCGCTTTTCCCGCAGCGCTGAACGCGCATGAGCGCACGCTTCCGCCGACGCCCAGGTCCGGCTTTCAATCGACATTCCCTGAAATGCCTTAAGAAACTATGACCCCCCACTTCCCATCGCCGTGCCCTATCCTCTCCCCATGCCCGATATTCGCTTCCTGCACCGTATTTCCGATGCCCCCTCCGCCGCGTGGGATGCCCTGCACGATGGCGGCAACCCCTTCGTAAGCCATGCCTTTCTGGCCGGGCTGGAAGAACACGGCTGCCTGCGACCGGAATGGGGTTGGCGGCCGCGGCACTTCACCCTGTGGGACGGCGGTGCACTGCTGGCAGCCATCCCCGGCTACCTGAAGGACAACTCGCACGGGGAGTTCGTGTTCGACCATGCTTGGGCCAATGCCTATGCGCGGCACGGGCTGGAGTATTTCCCGAAGTGGCTGGGCGCGGTGCCGTATTCGCCGGTGACCGGGCCACGCCTGCTGGCTTGCAGCGAGGACGCCCGCGCCACGCTGCTGCACGCCCTTGCCGGCGAGGTCCAGCGCATCGGCTGGTCGTCGGCGCATATCAACTTTCACCCGGCCGACGAAGATCCCGCGTTCGGGCCGGACTGGATGCTGCGCGAGGACATCCAGTTCCAGTGGCGGAACCCGGGCGACTGGCAGGACTTCGCTGGTTTTCTGGCCGCAATGGACCACAAGCACCGCAAGAACATCCGGCAGGAGCGCGCCAAGCTGGCGCGCACGGGCGTCACGTATCGGGTGGTGCATGGCGATGAAGCCAGCGATGCGGACCTGCTGGCCATGCACGGGTTCTACCTGCAGACCTTCGCCGAGTACGGCAATGCGCCTGCGCTGACCCTGCCGTTCCTGCGCCACATGGCACGTGCACTGCCGCGCCAGCTGGTGATTTTCCTGGCACTGCTGGAGGGCGAGCCGATCGCCGGTGCGCTGTGCCTGCGCGGCCGCGACACCCTGTACGGGCGCTACTGGGGCGGGGCTACCCTGCCCGGCCTGCACTTCGAGACCTGCTACTACCAGGGCATCGAGTACTGCCTGCGCGAGGGCCTGGCCCATTTCGAACCCGGCGCACAGGGCGAGCACAAGCTGGCGCGCGGTTTCCTGCCGCAGGTGGTGCGCAGCCGCCACTGGATCGCCGAGCCGGCCTTTGCCGAGGCACTGGCGGAGTGGTGCGCGCACGAACGTGCCGACGTGCAGCGCTATGCACAGGCACTGGGCGAGCACAGCCCGTTCAAGGCGACTGTCGACCCATGAGCCGGCACCTGCCCTGGGGTCTGGACGATCGCCCCGACGCCCCCTTCCCGCCGGCCGAAACCGCGCTGCGCGATCCGGACGGATTGCTCGCGGTGGGTGGCGACCTTTCTCCCATCCGCCTGCTCAACGCCTACGCCGGCGGCATTTTTCCGTGGTTCTCCGAGGGCCAGCCGCTGCTGTGGTGGTCACCGGACCCGCGCATGGTGTTCCGCAGCGACGGCGTGCGCCTCTCCAGCCGCTTCCGCCGCACACTGCGCACCAGCCGCTGGTCGCTGCGCGCGGACACCTGCTTTGCGGCGGTGATCGACGCCTGTGCGGCCAGCCCACGGCCCGGCCAGGACGGCACCTGGATCACGCGCGAGATGCGCGAGGCCTATCTCCGGCTGCACGAACTGGGCTTCGCGCATTCGGTGGAGGTGTTCGACGGTGAGCGCCTGGTGGGGGGTATCTACGGAGTGGCGATCGGCCGAATGTTCTTCGGCGAAAGCATGTTCAGCGCCGCCAGCGGCGGCTCCAAGGTCGCCCTGGCCGGGCTGGCCCACCGCCTGCGTGACTGGGGCTGGCCGCTGATCGATGCGCAGGTGGAGAATGACCACCTGCTCAGCCTGGGGGCCGAGCACTGGCCACGGGAACGGTTCCTGGCCGCCGTGCACGCACAGGTGAGCGCCGACGCCCCGCCCGGGGCCTGGACGGAGCGCTTCGGCACGCTGGCGGCGGCCGCGCTGGGGTGATGCTGCGGGCGCCCAGCGGCACACAACTGCAGGAGGTCCTCGAGGCCCGGCGCGGCCTGGCGCCAGCCATGGGCGGGCACGACGCAGGCCACTGAACGCGCCGGATTAACACAAACTTTGCATCGACGGGGAAGAGCGCGTAAAATGCCCGCTCTTCAGGCCAGCTCGGCCGGTTACAGAACTGCACAGGACTACATGTCGAAAGACGACTCCATCGAGTTCGAAGGCACCGTCAGCGAGACGCTGCCGAACACCACTTTCCGCGTACGACTGGAAAATGGGCATGAAATCATCGCCCACATCTCCGGCCGCATGCGCAAGAACTACATCCGCATCCTGACGGGCGACCGCGTGAAGGTCGAGATGACCCCGTACGACCTGACCAAGGGTCGCATTACCTACCGCATGAAGTAAGCGGTATCGGGGAAACCCGCCGGAAGGCCAGCCAAGGAGCTGGCCTTTTTGCGTGGGCGCTGTTCAGGGCGCAGTGCACCCCTGCCGAACGGCATCCCCCTGCCAGCCGACACCCTGACCCTGTGCACCCTGACGTCGGTCAGGCTGCCTTGCAGCAGATTCGCCGTTGCGGTGCCGCGCGCATGCTGGCCCCCGATCCACTTCCGGATCGCCACCGCACGGCCCCGCCATGAAGACCGCCTCTGCTTTCTGCCTGCTCGCCCTCGCCCTGATCGCCTCGACCACTACGGCGCATGCGCAGACGCCCGCCGCCGGCGCCGACTGCATCACCCTCTCCCAGGACCAGCAGATCGTGCGCAAGAACGCCGACACCGATCTGCTGCTGCGCAACGGCCAGGACCACTACATCGTGCGCTTCAAGACCTCGTGCAGCAGCGCGGCACGCTCGCCGACGCTGGCCTTTTCCACCCAGGGGCAGCCGAACCAGCTGTGCAGCACCGGCAGCAAGCTGCACACCAAGCAGCAGGATTGCGAGGTGGCCGCGCTGGAGCCGATCAGCGCCAAGCTCTTCGGCAGCAAGGCGCGCGCACGCCGCTGAACGCGGGATACCCGTAGACGACGAAGCCCCTTGCGGGGCTTCGTGGCATCACAGCATGGCGGTGACTGCGTTACGGCCGCATTCCGGCGGACGTAACGCAGCGGTGGAGCGCTTACTCCACCGTTGCCGGCAAGCGGCGCTCGGGCTCGGCCTCGGTTTCCACGAACAGCTCGTCGTCGCGGACGTCGATGCTGACCTTGCCACCGTTGACCAGCTTGCCGAACAGCAGTTCGTCGGCCAGCGGACGCTTGATCTTGTCCTGGATCACGCGTGCCATCGGGCGTGCACCCATCAGCGGGTCGAAGCCATGGCGGGCCAGCCAATCGCGCGCCGTCGGGGTGGCCGACAGGCTGACGTGCTTTTCCTGCAACAGCATTTCCAGTTCGATCAGGAACTTGTCGACCACGCGCAGGATGTGCTCGAAGCCCAGCGGCTGGAACTGCACGATCGCGTCCAGGCGGTTGCGGAATTCGGGCGTGAAGCTCTTGCGGATGATCTCCATCGCGTCGGTGGCGTGGTCCTGGCGGGTGAAGCCGATCGAACGCCGCGAGGCCTGGGCCGCGCCGGCATTGGTGGTCATCACCAGCACCACGTTCTTGAAGTTCGCTTCGCGCCCGTTGGTATCGGTGAGCACGCCGCGGTCCATGACCTGCAGCAGGATGTTGAAGATGTCCGGATGCGCCTTCTCGACCTCGTCCAGCAACAGCACGCAGTGCGGGGTCTTGACGATCTTTTCGGTCAACAGACCGCCCTGGTCGAAACCGACGTAGCCCGGGGGCGCACCGATCAGGCGGCTGATCGAATGCGACTCCATGTACTCGCTCATGTCGAAGCGGACCAGCTCGATGCCCAGCTGCAGCGCGAGCTGCTTGGTCACCTCGGTCTTGCCGACACCGGTGGGACCGGCAAACAGGAAATTGCCGATCGGCTTTTCCGGATTGGCCAGGCCCGAACGCGCCAGCTTGATCGCCGAGGACAGGGTCTCGATCGCCGGATTCTGGCCGAAGATCACCATCTTCAGGTTGCGCTCGAGGTGCTGCAGCACGTCCTTGTCGGTGGCACTGACCTGCTTGGCCGGGATCCGCGCCATCTTGGCGACGATGGTCTCGATCTCCTCGATGTCGATCAGCTCCTTGCGCTCCCCTTCGGGCAGCAGGCGCTGACGGGCACCGGCTTCGTCGATCACATCGATGGCCTTGTCCGGGAGCAGGCGGTCGTTGATGTGCTTGACCGCCAGATCCACCGCGGCCTGCAGCGCATCATCGGCGTAGGTCACGCCGTGGTGGGCTTCGTACTTGGGCTTGAGGCCCTGCAGGATCTCGTAGGTCTCGCCCACGGTCGGCTCCACGATGTCGATCTTCTGGAAGCGGCGGGCGAGCGCCCGGTCCTTCTCGAAGATGCCGCGGTATTCTTGGAACGTGGTCGAACCGATGCAGCGCAGCTCACCGGAGGCCAGCGCCGGCTTGATCAGGTTGGAGGCATCCATCGTGCCGCCCGAGGCCGAGCCGGCACCGATGATGGTGTGGATTTCATCGATGAACAGCACCGCATTGGGCAGCTTCTTCATCGCGGTCAGCACGCCCTTCAGGCGCTTTTCGAAATCACCGCGGTACTTCGTACCGGCCACCAGGGCACCCAGGTCCAGCGAGTAGATCACCGCGTCGGCCAGCACGTCCGGCACCGAGCCTTCGACGATGCGCTTGGCCAGGCCTTCGGCGATCGCGGTCTTGCCCACGCCGGCCTCGCCCACGTACAGCGGGTTGTTCTTGCGGCGGCGGCACAGGACCTGGATGGTGCGCTCGATCTCATCGGCGCGGCCGACCAGCGGGTCGATCTTGCCGTTGCGGGCCTGGTCGTTGAGGTTGCTGGCGAACTCGGCCAGGGCATCGCCCTTGCCTTCGCCATCGGCCCCTTCGGCGCGCCCTTCACCTTCACCGGCGGGCGGCGTCTCCCCCTCCTCGCCCAGCTTGGCGATGCCGTGGGAGAGGTAATTGACGATGTCCAGCCGGGTCACATCCTGCTGGTTGAGGTAGTAGACGGCATGCGAGTCTTTTTCGCCGAAGATCGCGACCAGCACGTTGGCGCCGGTGACTTCCTTCTTGCCCGAGGACTGCACGTGGTACACGGCACGCTGCAGCACCCGCTGGAAGCCCAGGGTCGGCTGGGTGTCGCGGCCATCGTCTTCGGCCAGGCGCGAGACGGAGGCCTCGATGGCCTGCTCCAGTTCCTGGCGCAGGCGCTCGGCATCGGCGCCGCACGCCTTGAGAACAGCCTGGGCGGAGGGGTTGTCGAGCAGGGCCAAAAGCAGGTGTTCCACCGTCATGAACTCATGCCGGGCCTCACGGGCGCGCTTGTAGCACTGTCCGATGGTGTGTTCGAGGTCTTTACTGAACATGATTAACTCCGGCGGCAGTTGGGACCAATATGCGGCCTACCTTCACGATTTTCATCACCCTAGCGGATAGGTGCGTTCAGACGGCGTTAGCACTCCGCTGATCGCAGCCTACTGCCAGGCCAAGCACCATCATGCACAAATCCGGCTCATGGTTGACAGCTTGAACGTGACGGAATCGTCGTTACCGGTTTCCGGGCAACGGCAGCGGGCCGCAGCGATGCATCCGCACCGCAGCGGTCACCTCGGAAATGGGTACGGCCACCGGGTTTCGCAACGGCCGGCAGGCACTGCCAGGCGGCTGCAGCAGGCGCCGCGGGCACACAACGCGCGATTGGAACAGTGCGGATCGCCGGCGGGCCTATTCCGCGCGCATCAGCGCCGCGGACAGCCGTGCACAGACAGGGGCGCATGCCCCCGGCGGGATGGACTCAAGCCTTTTCCATCGTGCACAGCAGCGGATGCTGGTTCATGCGCGAGAATTCGTTGACCTGGGCCACCTTGGATTCGGCGACTTCACGGGTGAACACCCCGCATACGCCGCGGCCGCGGGTGTGCACGTGGAGCATCACCTGGGTGGCCTTGTCCAGGTCCAGGGAGAAGAAGTGCTGCAGGACCGTCACCACGAAATCCATCGGGGTGTAGTCATCGTTCAACAGCATGACCTGGTAGAACGGCGGCGGCGCGACCTCGGGGCGTGCAGGCTCAAGCAGCACGCCATGGTCGTGGTGGTTTTCGTGGGAAGGCTCGCGGGGCATCCCCACATTATAGGGCCCCGCCCGCCGGATTGGACGTTGCCCCCCAAGGCCCTTCACAATCTGCACTCTCCAAACGCACTTTCACAGGGATTTCATGAAAAGGACTGCTGCCGCCCTGCTGCTGGCGATCACCGCCACCAGCGCCCATGCGGCCGAACCGGACAAGGCCGTCGGCCGTGCGCTGGACACGCTGGGCTACACCTACGAGATCGACGAAGACGGCGATTACAAGATGGTCTTCGACATGGAAGGCGATCGCAGCCAGCTGGCCTTCGTGCGCTCTGCGGTGGAGGAATTCGGCAAGCACCACATCCGTGAGATCTGGTCGCCGGCCTATTCCTCGCCGGGCAAGCAGTTCCCGGTGGCCGTGGCCAACCGCCTGCTGGAAGACTCCCAGGACGCCAAGATGGGCGCGTGGGTGAAGCAGGACCAGCTGGCCATGTTCGTGGTCAAGGTCGATGCCAAGGCCACCCCCGAAGCCCTCAGCGATGCCATCGATGCGGCCATCCGCACCGCCGATGCGATGGAAAGCGAGCTGACCCAGCAGGACGAATACTGAAGTGAGTGCCGAGCAGGACCCGCGCTGGACCCCGCATGTCACCGTTGCCACCGTGGTGGTCCGGGACGGGCGCCTGTTGCTGGTGGAAGAAGCGATCGACGGCCGGCTCGTGCTGAACCAGCCGGCCGGTCATCTGGAACCGGACGAGAGCCTGGCCGCGGCCGCGCTGCGTGAGACGCTGGAGGAAACCGGCTGGACGGTGCGGTTGGAGGCGTTCATCGGCACCTATCAGTGGACCGCCCCGGACGGCACGCCGTTCCTGCGGTTCGCCTATGCGGCCACGCCGGTCTCGCACGATGCGGCCCGGCCGCTGGATACCGGGATCGTGCGCGCCCTGTGGCTGACCCCGGCCGAACTGCGCGCCGACCCCGCGCGCCTGCGCAGCCCGCTGGTCTGGGAGGTGGTGTCGGACTACCTCGCCGGCCAGCGGTATCCGCTGTCTGTCGTACGGGAGGCCCGATGAGCACCCCGCGCGTGATGGTGGGCGTATCCGGCGGCGTGGATTCCTCCGTGGCCGCCTGGCGGCTGGTCCAGCAGGGCGAGCCGGTGGCCGGCCTGTTCATGCAGAACTGGGCGGACGACGGCAGCGGCGACTGCCGCGCCGAGGACGACCGGCGCGATGCGGTGGCGGTCTGCGGCCTGCTCGGGATTCCGTTCCATTTCCGCGATTTCTCCAGCGAATACTGGCAGGGCGTGTTCGAGCACTTCCTGGCCGAGTACGCTGCCGGCCGCACGCCGAACCCGGATGTGCTGTGCAACCGCGAGGTGAAGTTCAAGCACTTCCTGGACGCGGCACGCGAGCTGGGTGCCGAGCGCATCGCGACCGGGCACTACGCGCGCGTGGCCCAGCTCGGCGGGCGCTGGGCGCTGTTGCGTGGCGCCGACCGCAGCAAGGACCAGAGCTATTTCCTGCATCAGCTGGGGCAGGCGCAGCTGGCCGCCACCCTGTTCCCGATCGGCGATCTGCAGAAGAACGACCTGCGCCGGATCGCCCGCGACGCGCGCCTGCCGACCCATGCCAAGAAAGACTCGACCGGCATCTGCTTCATCGGCGAGCGCGACTTCCGTGAGTTCCTGGGCCGCTACCTGCCGGCGAAGACCGGGCAGATCCGCGACCCGGAGGGCGCGCTGATCGCCGAACACCCCGGGGTGTTCTATTTCACCCTGGGCCAGCGCGAGGGCCTGAACATCGGCGGCGTGCGGGGACGCCCGGCCGCGCCGTGGTACGTGGTCGGCAAGGACGTGGCCAGCAACGTGCTGTACGTGGACCAGGACCGCGACTCGCCTTGGCTGCAGTCCACCCGGCTGCATTCGGAGGTCGCGCACTGGATCGCCGGGGCGCCGCCGGCGCGCCGGTTCGAGTGCACCGCCCAGACCCGCTACCGCCAGCCGGACGAGCCCTGCACCGTGGAGGTGCGCGACGATGGCACCGTGCAGGTGCGTTTCGCGCGGCCGCAGCGCGCCGTCACCCCGGGTCAATCGCTGGTGTTGTATGACGATGAGGTCTGCCTCGGTGGCGCGGTGATCGCCGCGACCGACGCACCGCTGGAACACCGCCTTCGCACCACCCCTTCTCCTTTCGAGGTATCTGCTGCATGAGTTTTTCCGTCGACGACCGCGTTCTTGCTCTGGCCGGCATTGCCCAGGCCCTGCAGCAGGTCCGCCGCATCGCCGAAACCGGCCATTCCGAAGCCTCCGTGGTGCGCACCTCGGTCGAAAGCGTGTTCCGTATCGATGCGGCCAGCCCGCAGGATGTCTACGGCAGCGCGGCCAACGTGGCCCCGGGCCTGCGCCTGCTGCACAACTACCTGACCAGCCAGGGCCAGGACGAGATCATTCCGCGCCTGGCGCTCTCGGTGCTGCAGCTTGAACGCCGGTTCGTGCGCGAGCACGCGCTGGTGGGCAAGGTCAGCGACGGCATCGAACGTGCCCGCGCCCAGGCCGCCGATCTGGGCGACAGCGCCCACCCGGATGTACTGGCCGCGCTGGGCGGCCTGTACGCGGACACGATCAGCAACCTCAAGCCGCGGGTGATGGTCCAGGGCAACCCGCATTACCTGGGCCAGGCCGGCGTGGTGGCCGAGATCCGCGCCCTGCTGCTGGCGGCGGTGCGCTCGGCGGTGCTGTGGCGCCAGACCGGCGGGCAGTACTGGGATTTCCTGCTGTCGCGCAAGGCGATGGTGGAGGCGGTGGACCGCCAGCTGCGCTGAGCCGGTGCGGCGCCCGGGCCTGCGCTGATCGGGGCCCGGGCGCCGAAGCAGCCACGCATCGCGTGGCCGGCCGGGGCCAATGGCTGCATGCGGGCATCGGTGTGCGGTGGCGGGGCGAGCCCGGAAGCGATCAATTGCACGCGCATCGCTAAAGCAAACCGGGGTACGGCCGATACAGCATTCGTGCACCTCCCCGAGAATGTTCATGGACTCACGCATCTTCATCCGTCTGGCCGCCCCCCTGGTCCTGACCCTGCTGCTCCCCCTCGCCTTCGCGCTTGATTGGCCGGGCGCCCTGCGCTGGGCGGTCCTGACCACGATGACGCTCAGCTGGCTGGGCTTTGCCTGGTGGACCAGCCGCGCCCAGTCGCAGCGATCCCCCGAACACGCCCGCATCCTGCGCGAACAGGACCAGCTGCTGAACGAGCTGCGTTCGTTCATCGGCAACGAAGTGGAAGGCTCCCGCGGCGAAGTCGAACGCGCCCGTGACCTGATCCGCCACGCCGTTGCCGGCCTGGGCGGCAGCTTCGACGCGATGAACCGCAAGTCGCGCCAGCAGAGCCAGGCGCTGGCCCGCATCGTCGACCGCGCGGGTGAAGACGGTGGCGCCGGCGTGGACGTGGCCCGCTTCGCCCAGCACGCCAGCAACCGCATGGAACAGCTGGTCGAAGCGCTGGAGCAGGTCAGCGGCCAGAGCAGCACCACCGTGCAGCACATCGATCAGATGGCGCAGCACCTGGATGGCATCTTCGCGCTGCTGGAAGACGTCAAGTCGATTGCCGACCAGACCAACCTGCTGGCCCTGAACGCAGCCATTGAAGCGGCACGTGCCGGCGAAGCCGGTCGCGGGTTCGCGGTGGTCGCCGACGAGGTCCGCAACCTGTCCGAGCGCTCGACCACGTTCAACGAGCAGATCCGCAAGCTGGCGCACAGCTCCAAGGACGCCATCGCCAAGGTCCGCGAGACGGTTTCGCACATGGCCTCGCGCGATATGGACCGCTCCCGCGAAGCGCGCTACGAAGCGGCGCAGATGCTGGACAACGTGGCCCAGATCAACGCCTCGCTGGGTGACGGCATGCGCGAGATCTCCGAATGTGGCCGCGCCATCGACAGCAGCGTCGCCGAAGCCGTGCGTGCCCTGCAGTTCGAGGACATCGCGACCCAGGCGCTGGGCGGCGTGCATACCCACCTGGATCGCCTGACCGCGATCAACCGCGAGGCGGTGGCCCTGCAGGAACTGCTGCACCGCAATGGCGGCGTGTTCGATGAGGAAGTCATCACCGCCCTGCAGCGCACCGGCAACCGCCTGCGCGACCTGCGCAGCGAATGGGAGCGCCCGCCGCACAAGGCGGTCGCCCAGCAGAGCATGGCGGCAGGTGCGGTCGAGCTGTTCTGACCGTGACGCCGCGTGCCCTCGCCGGCACCCACACTGGCCCCGGGATTCCCGGGGCCTTTGTGCTTTCGCCGGGCCTGCGCCCGGCCTGACGCTGCGGACGATCTTCCGATGACCCTCACCAGCTCTCCCCACCGTGTACCGGCCGAGCCGCCGCTCTCTGCGGAGACGGCCGTACAGGCACTGGCCCACCCGGCCCACCCTGCACCGGTGACCGCCACGGTCGCCGCCGTGCCCGGCCTGCCCGCCGTCCAGCGCCTGCAGGGGCGCGCCTTGCTCCAGCACCTGGAAAGCATGGCGCAGGACGAACTGGCCGCCCTGACGCAGACCCCGCCTGTGCCGCCCACCGCAGCGCTTGAAGCGCAGTGGCAGGGGTTGGCCTGGGATCTGGGCATGAGTGGCGCGGCCGCCAGCGCGATGCTCGAGGACAGCTCGCCGGTGTGAATCACATGGCTGGCCGCACGTGCCGGCCGGTAGCTGCGCCAGCCCGTGCCCTCACCGGCCCCCGCGATGCCGGCCGCTGAGCGCATGTACCACCCTCGCCCGCCGGGCGGCTGACACGAAACACGCACACGCACTCGCCCCGCGGCATGACCGCAGGGACGTATGTTCATCGTGACGGGATGCGGGCGCGCCAGAGGGGCGCGCCTGCAGGGATCAGGCGAGGAGAGCCGCCGGGAGCGCGGCCATCGGCGTGACCTGGCCGCCGCCCTGACGCAGCCACTGGGCCAGATCGCGCGGGGCCAGCGGACGCGAGTACAGGTAGCCCTGGATCTCATCACAGCCCTGCCGGCGCAGCATCGCCTCTTCCTGCGCGGTTTCCACGCCTTCGGCCACCACCTTCATGCCCAGCGCATGGCCCAGGTGCACGATCGCCTGGGTGACCTCGGCCGTGCCGGTGTCATGCAGCATGCCCTGCACGAAGCTGCGGTCGATCTTGAGCCGCCCGACCGGGAACCGGTTGAGATAGTGCAGGTTCGAGAAGCCGGTACCGAAATCATCCACCGCCAGCGGGACCCCGTGGCGCTCGAGCACATCGAAGCAATCGCGCAGCACATCGGTGTCTCGGATCAGCGCCGATTCGGTCAGCTCCAGTTCCAGCCGCTTCGGCGACCAGCCGTGTGCGTGGCAGATCTCGATCACGCGCTCGGCAAAACCGCGGTCGCGCAGCTGCACTGCCGAAACGTTGACCGCCACGCGGTCGAACCGCAGCCCGGCCGCGTCCCACGCGGCGGCCTGGCGGCAGGCTTCGGCCAGCACCCAGTCGCCGATCCGCACGATCTCGCCGCACTTTTCGGCGATCGGGATGAATTCGGCCGGGCTGCAGTAGCCGATCCCCGGCCGGTGCCAGCGCAGCAGCGCTTCGATCGCCGGGGGCTGGTCGCTGGCGGCGTGCAGCAACGGCTGGTAGGCCAGGCTGAACTCCTCACGCTCGATCGCACCCAGCAGCGCGTGTTCGATCTCCAGCTTGCGCTGGATCCGGGCCAGCGCATCCTGGCTGTAGTACTGGTAGGTGTTGCGCCCGGCTTCCTTGGCGGCATACATGGCCGCATCGGCCGCCCGCAGCAGCGAATCGAAATCACCGCGCCCTTCTTCGAGCATCGCAATGCCGACGCTGGCACCGACCTTGAGGGTGGTTTCACCGCGGTGCAGCGGCTCGGCCAGCGAGGCGATCAGCTTGCGTGCCACGTGGCCGGCGTCTTCCGGTGCGGCCAGATCGCGCAGCACGACGATGAATTCGTCGCCACTGAACCGGCCGAACAGATCGTTGTTGCGCAGGTTCTGGTGCAGCCGGGCCGCGGCCGCCTTCAGCAGCGTATCGCCGGTGGCGTGGCCGAAGGTGTCGTTGATGGTCTTGAAGCCGTCCAGATCGATGAACAGCATCGCCAGCGAAGCGCCGCGGTCGCGGGCCTCTTCGATCGCATCGGCGGTCTGCTCGCGCAGCAGCATGCGGTTGGGCAGCCCGGTCAGCAGATCGTAGTGCGCCAGCAGCTCGATGCGCTCGTTGGCTTCACGTTCGCGGCTGATGTCGCGGAAGAGGACCACGTAGCGCGTCGGCAGCCCGTCGCGATGGTCGAGCTCGATCAGGACCTGCACCCAGATGCGCTGGCCGGACTGGCGGTAGAAGCACAGGTCCAGCTGCTCGGGCAGGCCGCCTTCGGCGATCCGCTCCAGCGCCGCTTCAAAGGCGTCGCGCGAATCCTGGGTGTACAGCGCCAGCGCCTGGTCCAGGCTGATCGGCTCCTTGCGCAGGCCGTGGATGCGGTAGCACTCCTCGGTCCACTGCATGTTGCGGGTCGCCACCTCGATCTCGCAGCCACCGATCCTGCCCAGCGCCGAGACCCGGTTGAGCAGCTCGGTGCGCCAGCGGATCAGGGCATCGGTCTGCCGTTGTTCGGTGATGTTCTGCACCTGCCCGAGCAGGCGCTGGATGCGTCCGTCCGGACCGGCCAGCGGCTGCATCCACAAGCGCAGCTGCAGCGGTTCGGCGTGCGCCTGCGGCAGTTCGAGCTCCAGGGTGGCCGCACCGCCGCCGCGCCACATCCGGCGCCAGGCACCGCGCAGGCGATCGCGCGATTGCGGCTCGAGCTTGCGCAGCCAATGGCGGCGGTCTTTCGGCGGCGGGCCGCTGGCGCCGACCAGGGCCAGGAACTCCGGCGACCACCAGAACTGGCGTGCGTCCGGGTCCCAGGACCAGCTGCCCATGCTGGCGATGCGCTGTGCCTCGCGCAGATGCACCTGCTGCTCGCGCAGCAGGGTCTCCATCTGTTTCTGGGCCTGGATATCGGTGTGGGTGCCGACCATGCGCAGCGGCTGGCCATCGGCGGTGCGGGCGACCACGCGGCCGCGGTCCAGCACCCAGCGCCAGTCGCCCTCGGGGTGGCGGGTGCGAAACTGGGCGGTATACGCCTCGCTGCTGCCCTGCAGATGGTGATCCAGCGCGGCGCGCACGGCGGCGCGGTCATCGGGATGCACATGCGCCAGCAGCGCCCCGCCGGATTCGCCGGCACCCTGCTCTTCCTGGGTCGGCTGGCCGTCCCAGCGCCGCGAGCGGCGCACGCTGTCGCTGGGCAGATCCCAGTCCCACAGGCCATGCCCGGCATGGTCCAGCGCCAGCTCCCAGCGACTGCCCGCATACGGGGCGATCGGCTCGGGCACGCTCAGGGTGAAGGCCAGCAGGTGACCGTCCCGATCGTGCACCGCGCGCATCCAGCCATCCAGCCGGCTGCCACCGGGGCCGCCGGGCAACTGGCACGGCACCAGCCCGCCATCGGCGGCCAGCAGGCGCAGGTTCTCCAGCAGATCGCCGTAGGCGGCCACGGTCGCCGGCAGGCCATGCTCGCGCGCGGCCGGATTGGCCGCCAACGGGCGCCCGGCCCGGTCCAGGATGACCACGGCCGAAGCCAACGGGTGCTGCAGCAGACTCGCGATGATCCCTTGGTCCACGCCGTGTAACTCCGATAACGCACCCGACAACCGGGAACGAAATCGTTAGCGGCCGGTTGCGTGGATTATTGAGCGTGCGGTGGCAACGAGGCTCCCTGTGGAAAGGTAAGATGGCAGCTGCCACCCTCCAACGGCCCGCGCGCCACCCCATGCCCACCGATCCGCAAGGCCAGCCGACCGCCAGCCCTTCCGCGAGCCCTCTCGCCCGCGACCTGCGACGCGACCGCTGGCGCGTGGTCGGGCTGTACCTGGTGCTGGCGCTGGTGTGGATCCTCTCCAGCGATGCGGCGGTGCAGGTGCTGGCCGATGACCTGCAGACCGCCGCGCGCTGGCAGACGCTCAAGGGCGCCTTCTTCGTGGTCGGCAGCGCCGCGCTGATCTACCTGCTGCTGCGACCGCTGGCGCAGCACGTGCTGCTGACCCATGCGCGGCTGGAATCGTCCGAAACCCGGCATCGGCAGATGTTCGCCGGCAACCCCGGCCCGATCCTGGTCTACGACCTGGAATCGCTGGCGATCCTGGACGCCAACCCAGCGGCCAGCGCCCTGTTCGGCTGGGACCATGCGGACTTCACCGCGATGCCGATCACCGCGCTGTGGCCCACCGGCGACGAGGCGGTGCTGGCGGCCAAGCTGGAGAGCATCCGCAGCGATCCACAGCAGCTGTGCGTGATCAGCACCGATCTGCAGCTCAAGGATGGCAGCCGCCGCCGCATGGAGATGCGCAGCAGCTTCATCGATTACGACGGCCATCGCGCGCGGTTGCTGATCGTCATCGACCGCACCCGCGAAGATCAGGCCCTGCAGCGGCGCGACCAGGCCCTGGCGCGGGTCGAGGAAGCGCACGAAATGGCGCGGATCGGCGCGTGGGAAATCGACCCGGGCACCGGGCTGGGCCGCTACTCCAACCAGGTCTACCGCCTGCTCGGCCGGCGCGCCCCCGAGGCCCGCCGCTGGCACCGCTTCAACGAACTGCTGGTCCCCGCCGATCCGGCCACCGCGGCACTCAGCGAGCAGCTGCTGCAGGAGATGACCTCCGGTGATCCGGTCCAGATCGATGTGCTGCTGCCGCTGCTGGCGATGGACGGGCGCGCGCTGATGGTGCACCTGCGCGCCGAAAGCGGCCAGGACGATGCCGGCCGGCCGCGGGTGCTGGGCACGCTGCAGGACGTGACCGAACGCGAACAGTCGCGGCGCCTGCTGCGCGAACGCGAAGAACAGTTCCGCGAACTGGTCCGGGTCCTGCCCGATGGCGTGGTGATCCTGTCCGACGAACACGTGCTGTATGCCAACGCGTGCGCCGCCGCGCAATTCGGCTATGGCCAGCACACGCTGCTGGGCGAGCCGCTGGCCGGCCTGGTGGCGGCCGAGGACCTGGCCCGGGTGCGGACCCAGCTGTTCGCACCGGTCGCGCTGCACGGCGTGGGTGCCGGCGAACTGATCGGCATGCGGCGGCTGGACGGGCAGCGCTTCCAGGCCGGGTTGGCGGTGGGCGATGTCCGCTATGGCGGGCGCAACTGCAAACTGCTGATCGTGCGCGACCTCAGCGAACCCGAACGCATCCGCGCGGCGCTGGAAACCAGCAACCGCGAGCTGCAGGCCATGGCCGGCCGCTTGTTCTCGCTGCAGGAAGACGAGCGACGCGCGATTTCCCGGGACCTGCACGACGACATCGGCCAGGCCATCACCGCGATGAAGCTGTCCGCCTACGCCGCGCAGGATGAGCAGGACCCGCAGCGCCGGGGCGAAGACCTGGCCCAGATCCTGCACCTGGCCGATGCCACCGTGGCCAAGCTGCGCGACATCTCCACGCTGCTGCGGCCGCCGCAGCTGGACGCCCTCGGCCTGGAAGCCGCCCTGCGCTGGCAGGCCGGGGTGCTGTTCCGCTCGGCGGCGATCGAGCTGTTGCCCGAGATCGATGCACTGCCGCGGCGACCGGCCGGGGACATCGAGCAGGCCTGCTTCCGGATCGCCCAGGAAAGCCTGACCAATGTGCTGCGGCATGCGCGCGCCAGCCAGGTCAACCTGCGGCTGCGCGATATCAATGATGAAGGCCTGCACCTGCAGGTCCGCGACGATGGCGAGGGTTTCGACCCCGAAGGCCCCCGTGGGCTGGGCCTGATCGTGATGCGCGAGCGCGCGCAGAGCGTGGGCGGCACCCTGCGCATCGAATCGGCGCATGGCGCCGGCACCCTGATCGACCTCTACCTGCCCTACCGCGCCGAAGGCGCGACGGCCCACGACGCATTGGAACACTGAGCACATGTGGAACCCTTCCCTACCGCTGGTCAGCATCGAAGACGCCCCGGATCGACTGGGCGCCGGCAACCCCGAGCTGCAGGCGATGGTGACCGATGCGGCCTCCGGCAGCACGCCGCTGGTGCTGATGCACGTGGATATCGACCACTTCGCCTCGGTCAATGAAAACATGAGCGCCGAAGTCGGCGACCAGGCGCTGGTGCTGGTTGCCCAGCGCCTCCAGCACCACCTGCGCGGGCGCGGCAAGCTGTGGCGGCACGGCAGCGATGAATTCCTGATCGCCGTGCCGCGCACGCCGGATCTGCCGATGCCCGAAGACCTGGCCGAGGAGATCCGCCAGCAGCTGGAACTGCCGCTTTCCGTGCTGCCCTACACGCTGTTCATGACCGGCAAGGTCGGCGTGAGCCTGTGCCCGGAGCACGGTACCGCCGTCTCGCGCCTGCTGGACCATGCCGAAGATGCGTTGCACCAGGCCGCGCGCGAAGGCGGCAACGCGGTGCGCATCCACGCCGTGGATACGCCCTCCAGCGCGCACAGCGAGAGCATCATCGCGCGCCAGATCGTCGATGCCATTCCCAACGGCGAGCTCAAGCTGCGCTACCAGCCGCTGGTCAGCGCCCGCGATGGCCACGTGGTGGGCATGGAAACCCTGCTGCGCTGGCAGTCGCCCACCCTGGGCATGCTGGTCCCCGAGCGCTTCATGCGCACCGCCGAGCGGCTGGGCATCATCGTGCAGATCGGCACCTGGGTGCTGGAGGGCGCGCTCAAGCAGGCCAGGTTGTGGCGCGATCAGGGCTTCGATGACTTCACCATCGCGGTGAATGTCTCCACGTTGCAGCTGCTGCGCCCGAATTTCTTCGCCGAGGTGATGTCGCTGATGCAGGCGGCGGGTGTGCCGGCGCCGATGCTGACGCTGGAGATCAACGAAAGCGCGCTGACCAACAACGTCAATTTCGTCCACGAAACGCTGGTCAACCTGCGCAACGAAGGCATCAGCCTGAGCCTGGACAACTTCGGCACGGGTGATTCCAGCCTGAGCGCGCTGGTGCGCTACCCGGTGGACAAGCTCAAGATCGACCGCAGCTTCATCAAGAGCGCGCCGGCCGGCAACCGCGAAGCCGCGATCGCCCGCGCGATCATCGCCATGGGCCACCAGCTGGGCATGACGGTGATCGCCAATGGTGTCGAATCGCAGGCGCAGCTGGGCTTCCTGCGCCGCAACGACTGCGATGTCTTCCAGGGCTATCTGTTCGGCGAGCCGATGTCGGCCGATGCGGCCGGGATGACCCTGCGCCGCCGCTACCTGCGCCCGGAAGCCTTCGCCGAAACCCGCCCCGACCGCACGCTGTTGCTGCTGGACGATGAAGAGAACGTGCTGCGCTCGCTGGTGCGGCTGTTCCGCCGCGATGGTTACCGGATCCTCGCCGCCGGCAACGTGCGCGATGCGTTCGACCTGCTCGCCATCAACGATGTGCAGGTGATCCTGTCCGACCAGCGCATGAGCGACATGAGCGGCACCGAGTTCCTGGGCCGGGTGAAGATGCTCTACCCGGACACGATCCGGCTGGTGCTGTCCGGCTACACCGATCTGAACACCGTCACCGATGCGATCAACCGCGGCGCGATCTACCGGTTCCTGACCAAACCCTGGAACGACGACGAGCTGCGCAAGCACATCCACCAGGCGTTCCGGACCCACGAGGAGCAGCGCCGGGCGAACACCGCCCCGGCGGTGGCCGCGCCGGAAACCGACTGACGCGGGGCGGCGCCGGCCACCGTCCGGCGTCTGCCTGGCTGCGCCTCAGCGCGGCTGCTTGATCGGCAGCACCAGGCGGAAGCGCGATCCGACGCCCGGGGTGCTGTCCAGATCGATGCGGCCGTGGTGCTTGTTGACGATGCTGTAGGAGATCGACAGGCCCAGCCCGGTCCCGCTGCCCACCGGCTTGGTGGTGAAGAACGGATCGAAGATGCGCTGGCGCAGCTCCGGCGAGATGCCGCCACCGGTATCCTCGAACTCCACCCACACGTTCTCCCCGTCCACTCCGGTGCGCACGGTGATCGTGCCGCGGTCGGCGATGGCGTGGCCGGCGTTGAGCAGCAGGTTCATGTAGACCTGGTTCAACTCCGACGGCAGGCACTCCACCAGCGGCAGCTGGCCGAACTCCCGGTGCAGGCTGACCTTGTACTTCAGCTCGTTCCAGATGATGTTGATCGTCGATTCGAGCCCCGAATGCAGGTCGACCAGCTTCCAGGATTCATCGCGGCCGGAATACGAGAAGTCCTTCAGATCGCGCACGATCCGGGTCACCCGCTCGATGCCCTCGCGCGATTCGGCCATCAGCTGCGGCAGGTCGCGGCTGATGAAGTCGATGTCGAAGCGTTGACGGATATCGTCGATCTCGGGGATCAGGGCCTTGGGGTCCGGCGCGCGCAGCGCCCGCTCGTAGGCTTCGATCACGGTGAACAGGCTGCGCAGGTACTCCTGCAGGCTGCCCAGGTTGGAATGCACGTACCCGATCGGATTGTTGATCTCGTGCGCGACGCCCGCGGCGAGCTGGCCGATGGAGGCCATCTTCTCGGACTGCAGCAGTTTCTCCTGGGTGCCGTTGAGGCGCAGGTAAGCCTGGCGCAGCTCCGCGTGCCGCTGCTGCAGCTCGCGCTCGTAGTCTTCCTGGCCTTCGATGCGGCGGAACAGCGCCAGGTAATGCCGCTGGCCGTTGTCTTCGTGATGGTAGACCTGTGCGATCACCATGCGCTCGCCCACCGGCAGGCTGCCGTTCCAGTCGCCATGGGTGCGTGCGTGTTCCAGCGCATCCGGCGGCAGCAGCTGGCGCAGCCATTGCGCCGGGGTGGTATCGGCCGCGCGTTCGGCCTGGCCCAGGATCTCCCCGGCCGCAGCGTTGGCCAGCGCGACGCTGCCATCTTCGCGGAACAGCAGGACGCCTTCGGTGATCCGGTCGACCAGCGCAAGCAGGACCGGATGCGGGGGCAACGGTGCGGTGACTAACGGGGAAATGGCGGTCAAGGCGATACCGGGGCGACGGAAAACAGGCGCCCAATATACGCGCAACGCAAAACGCCGACAGCCGCCCCCTTCGCAGGTGGCGTGCGGTCGGCGCGGGGATCAGGCGACGGCGAGCGGCCGGCGCGTGTTCAAGCTGCTCGACTGGCCCTTGGCATCGTATGCCGAGGATTCTTCGCTGCGGCCGAGCTGGCGCAGGGCCCAGTTGACCTCGCGGCGGCGGCGCGACAGCAGCACGCCATTGGCGCGGTTGCGCTCGGCCAGCTCCTGCAGGCGCTCCATCTCGTCCACCGGCGGCACCGCTTCCAGCGCACGCAGCGCTTCCAGCTTGGCACCGGTGGCCCGGATCAAGGCCTGCACGTCGTGCTCGACCAGGGCCTGGCGCTCAACGTCCAGGGCCTCGCTCAGGCGCTCCAGCGGCTTGCTCATGGCCAGCTTCATCCCTGCAGCTGCTGGTCCAGATCAAGCATGCGCGAGGCGATGGCATCGGGATTGATCTTGTAGGTCCCGTTCTCCAGCGACTCACGGACGGCCTGCACGCGGCCGGCATCGATCGCCGGGGCGGTGCTCAGGTCGCGCTGCAGGGCCTGCAGCGAGGTGGCCTCACCGGTCAGGCGCAGGCTGTCGGCGGCTTCGACCGGACGGGTCGGGCCTTCGGCGCCGGCGCTGGGCTTGCTGCTGAGGGCGACACTGCGCAGGTGGGCAGTTGCCTGCAGGTTGCCGTCGATTTTCTGGCTCATTGGGTTGTCCTGGGAGTGCGGTTCACAAGGGATAGCGACCGGTTGTCCGCCATCTTTAGGGGGAGTTGCATTTTTTTGACGCCCGCGCCGGATCGGTACAGCAATATGATCAGCGCGTCACAAAAACGTCGCCACTGGCGGCCACGGTACCTTGAACGATCTTGCGTGAGGAGAGGTTCTCCACCGAGACCCGCTCGTTCTCGCCAGCATCGGCCATGGCCCGCCCCGCGACCCGCACTTCCACGCCGCCCCGGCGCGAGACCAGGGCAACGCTATCGCCGCGGCGGACCAGCCGCTGGGCGACCAGGTCATTGGCCGAGAGCAGGCTGCCGGCGCTGAGGGTCCGCCGGGCGGCCCGGCCGACCGCCATGGCCGGATCGGACAGCGCGGCACCTGCGATGCGGGCCGTATCACGTTGCACGGTGGTGATATCGGCCGCGCCGAGCACTTCTCCAGCGGCGACACCCCGATTGAGGACCAGCACGGCCTGGTTGCGGCGGACCTTGACCGGCACGAACAGCCGCCAGCCACCGGCGTCCGGGCAGCTCACCTCGACCGTGGTGGTGCCGGTCGGCTGTGCGGCCAGCCCTTGCCCGCACGCGGGCAGTCGCAGCGCGGAATCCAGCGTGGTCTCGCCTTCGCTGCCGGCCGGCAGGGTCGACAGGGCCGCGGCACGGATGCTGTCCACCGACTGCCAGCCGGTGCCGGCCCAGGCCGGGGCGGCCAGGAAGACGGCAAGGAGGACGACAATAGAACGCATGGTGGCTCCACGGACAGGGCAATGCCCGGGCTGCTGCAAGGTCCGTGCCGGAATCCTGCGGGGCCGCCCTGCCCGGCCCGCTCAAGTCGGGCGGGCTGCTGCCGATACAGCTCCCATGTCACATGACCTGCTCAACCGCATCGACCAGCGTACGCGCCTGGCCGGCCACAATCGTCTGGCGCTGCTGCTGTTCCGGCTCGGCGGACGTCAGCTTTTTGGCGTGAACGTCTTCAAGGTGCAGGAAGTACTGCGCCGCCCGGAGCTGTTCCAGGTACCCGGGCTGCCCAGCCAGTTCGCCGGCGTTGCCGACGTGCGCGGCCGCTCGGTGCCGGTGCTGGACCTGGGCCTGGCGATCGGCCACCCCGAGCGCGAACCGGATGCCGACAAGGCGCCGGGCTATCTGGTGGTGACCGAGTTCAACCGCTCGATCCAGGGCTTCCTGGTCAGCGGCGTGGAACGGATCGTCAACATCGCCGTGGAAGACATCCATCCGCCGCCGGAACTGGGCGCCGAGTCCAGCTACCTGACCGCGGTGACCCGTTTCCAGGGCGAGCTGATCCAGGTGATCGACGTGGAAAGCGTGCTGGCCGATATCGCCCAGGTCCGCGGCGAGGCCGTGCTGGACCCCTCGATGGCCCTGCCCTCCGATGCGCCGCCGATGCAGGTGCTGGTGGTGGACGATTCGCGGGTGGCGCGCCAGCAGATCCGCAGCGTGCTGGACCAGCTGGGGGTCGGGGCGACCCTGCTCTCCGATGGCAAGCAGGCGCTGGACCACCTGATCCAGATCCATGCCTCGGGCGAGAATCCGGCCGAGCGCTATGCGATGGTGATCTCCGACATCGAGATGCCTGCGATGGACGGCTATACCCTTACGACGGAAATCCGGCGCCATCCCGGCCTGGCCGGGCTGTACGTACTGCTGCACACCTCGCTCTCGGGCGTGTTCAACAATGCGATGGTCGAACGGGTCGGTGCCAATGCCTTCGTGGCCAAGTACTCCCCGCACGAGCTGGCCGATTTCGTGCTGGACCGCCTGCGCAAGGTGGCCCTGGCGGCCTGAGGGCCGCCCTGACCGGTAGCACCCGCCCGCCCCCGACGCAGGCAACCGCAGATCCGCCGCCCTCCGGGGCGGCGTTTTCGTTTGTGGCACGCCACTTGCACCGCCCCTGGCATCGTCCCGTGGGAGCGCGTCATGCCCAATCTGATTTCCGACTATCTGGGGGTCCATGCCCAGGCCATGCCGTTGCGCGAGCAGCGGATGAAGCTGATCGCCAGCAACCTGGGCAACGCCGACACCCCCGGGTACAAGGCCCAGGATCTGGACTTCGATGCCGCGCTGCGCAACGCGCAGGGCCTGGACGGCAACGGCCTGATGAAGGCGACCAGCGAGCAGCATTACCTGGTCGGGGGCGGGCTGAACCCGTTCCAGATCACCAAGGAAGGCCTGCAGCCCAGCATCGATGGCAACACCGTCGATCCGGACGCCGAGCGCGCTGCCTACGGCCGCGCCGCACTGGAATACCGCGCCTCGCTGAGCTTCGTTGAATCCAAGGTGCGCTCGATGCTCACCGCGATCACGGGGCAATAAGCCATGAGCAACCTGCCGATTTTCGATATCGCCGGTTCGGCGCTGCAGGCGCAGTCGGTGCGCATGAGCACGATCGCCTCCAACCTCTCCAACGTCGATTCGGTCGCCGGCTCGGCCGATGCCGTCTACAAGCCGCTGGAGCCGGTGTTCCAGGCGGTCACCAGCCGCACCGATCCGAACATCACCACCGTCCAGGTCAAGGAAATCAACCAGAGCGACGCAGCGCCGATCAAGCGCTACGAGCCCGGCCATCCGCTGGCCGACGGGGACGGCTACATCTACCAGCCCGACGTGGACCCGGTCGCGCAGATGGTCAACCTGATCTCGACCTCGCGCAACTACCAGGCCGGCGTGGAGATGTTGACCACCGCCAAGGAACTCGCCCTGGCCACGTTGACCATGGGTCGCTGACCCTTCTTTCTCCGGGACATACCGTCATGACCACCACCAGCAGCGTCGGCGCCAGCAGCGATATCTACAGCGCGCTCGGCCTGACCGCGCCCAACAGCGACACCTCCACCAAGAAGAGCACGCTCGACCAGGCCGACTTCCTGCGCCTGATGACCGAGCAGCTGCAGCACCAGGATCCGCTCAAGCCGATGGACAACAGCCAGATGGTCGCGCAGATGGCGCAGCTGTCGCAGGTCCAGGGCATCACCGATCTGAACACCACGGTGAAGGGCTTCCAGGAATCGATGTCCAGCGACCAGATCCTGCGCGGTGCCGCGCTGGTCGGCCACGAGGTGCTGGTACCGTCGACCACGCTGCCGCTGGAGGCCGAAGGCGATGTAACCGGCATGGTGGCCGCCCCGGGTGCAGGTTACGTGACCGTGGACATCACCGACGCCAACGGCGTGAAGGTCAACCAGATCAGCGTCGAAGCCAAGGCCGCCGGCGAAGTCACCTTCGACTGGGACGGCAAGGACGCCAACGGCAACCGCATGGCGGCCGGCACCTACACCATCACCGCCGCGCACACCGATACCGCAGGTGCCAAGACCACCCTCAACACCTACGTGCAGGCACCGGTGGAGAGCGTCACGGTCGGCTCGGACGGCCTGTACCTGAACCTCAAGGGCCTGGGCACGGCCCCGATCGATTACGTGCTCCGCGTCAGCTGAGCCACGCCACCCCGCATCCACAGGAGCATCCCATGGGCTTCAACGTCTCGCTGTCCGGCATCAATGCCGCCAACTCCGACCTGAGCGTCACCGCCAACAACATCGCCAACGTCAACACGACCGGCTTCAAGGAATCGCGCGCCGAGTTCGCCGATCTGTTCTCGGCCACCAGCTACGGCCTGTCGCGCAATGCGGTCGGTTCGGGTGTGCGCACCACCAACGTGGCCCAGCAGTTCCTGCAGGGCAACAACGAGCAGACCGGGCGCAGCCTGGACATGGCCATTGCCGGTGAGGGCTTCTTCACCCTGACCATGAACGGCTCGCCGGTGTACTCGCGTGCCGGCAACTTCCAGACCGATCAGGCCGGCTACGTGGTCAACCCGCAGGGTGCACGCCTGCAGGTGTTCGCGCCCAACGCCGATGGCACCGGCTTCGACGCGGGCCGCCTGAGCGACCTGCGCCTGATGACCACCGACAGCCCGCCCAAGCAGACCAGCGCGGTGGAGATCAGCTTCACCCTGCCGGCCAATGCCAAGCAGACCACGGTCACGCCGTTCGACCCGGCCGATTCCAACAGCTACAGCCATTCCACCGGCGGCATCACCGTGTACGACTCGCTGGGCGTCAGCCACACCCAGACCTCGTACTTCGTCAAGAGCGCCACCGCCAACGAGTGGCAGGTCCACAACTATGTCGACGGCCAGCAGGTCGGCCAGCCGACCACGCTGACCTTCTCCGACAGCGGCACGCTGACCTCGCCGGCCAACGGCCAGATCACGATGGACCCGTTCACCCCGAGCACCGGTGCCGGCCTGCTTTCGATGAGCCTGAACCTGAGCGGCTCGACCCAGTACGGCGAAAAGTTCGCGCTGCGCAACACCCAGCAGGACGGCTACGCCGCCGGCAAGCTCAACGAAATCACCGTGTCCGAGGAAGGCGTGGTCTACGCGCGCTACTCCAATGGCGATGACCGTGCGCTGGGCCAGGTCGCGATGACCACCTTCAACAATGCACAGGGCCTGGAAAACAAGGGCGACAACCTGTGGGCGGCCTCGTTCAACTCCGGCGCTGCGCGCACCGGTGCGCCGCAGACCTCCAGCTTCGGCAGCGTGCAAGCCGGCGCCCTCGAAGCCTCCACGGTCGATCTCACCGAGCAGCTGGTGAACATGATCACCGCCCAGCGCAACTTCCAGGCGAACTCGCAGATGTTGTCCACGCAGGACCAGATCACCCAGACCATCATCAACCTGCGTTGATGAGCCACTGACCGCATCACGGGAATACGACCATGGACAAGGCGCTCTACGTAGCGATGACCGGCGCCCGCGCTTCGCTGCAGGCACAGGGCACGCTCTCGCACAACCTGGCCAACACCGATACCCCCGGTTTCAAGGAAGCGCTGGCCAATACCGAAGCGTTTCCGGTCAAGGGGAGCGGTTACGCCTCGCGCGTGGACGCCTTGCACGTGGATGCCGGGTTCAACCGGCGCATGGGCGCGCAGCAGATCACCGGCAACCCGCTGGATCTGTCGCTGCAGGCCGGCAACTGGCTGGCCGTGCAGGCACCGGGCAACGGTGCCGACGGCGCCCCGGCCGGTGAGGCCTATACCCGTGGTGCGGCGCTGTCGATCACGCCCAACGGCCAGCTGGTCACCGCCGGCGGCCATCCGGTGCTGGACGAGAACGGCAATCCGATCGCGATCCCGCCGCACCAGGCGATGGACATCGGCAACGACGGCACGATCTCGATCATTCCGCTGGGCGAAGGCCCGCAGACGATGGCCAACATCGGCCGGATCCGCGTGGTCCAGGCCGAGGATGCGCGCCTGCAGCGCGGGCTGGACGGGCTGATGCGCAACACCGACCCGCAGCAGCCGTTCGTGCAGGCCCAGGGCAAATCGCTGGAAAGCGGCCAGCTGGAAGGCAGCAACGTGGACGCCGCCGGCGCCCTGGTGCAGATGATCCAGCTGCAGCGCCAGTACGAAATGCAGGTGAAGGTGATCAAGAACGGCGACGAAAACGCCCGCAGCGCCAACACCCTGCTGCGCCTGGGCGGCTGATCCGGGCCGACGACGTAATTCCGGCGCAGTTCTGGCACGCGCCATGCATGAGCACCAGCAAGGGCCACTTCCGGTGGCCACCCGCAACGAAACAGGACCTTCGCCATGAACCAGGCATTGTGGATCGCAAAGACCGGACTGGATGCGCAGCAGACGCGCATGTCGGTGGTGTCCAACAACCTCGCCAACACCAACACCACCGGTTTCAAGCAGGACCGTGCCAGTTTCGAAGACCTGTTGTACCAGCAGGTCCGCCAGCCCGGCGGCGCCTCCTCGGCGCAGACGCAGCTGCCGACCGGCCTGCAGATCGGCACCGGCGTGCGCGTGGTGGCGACCTCCAAGAATTTCGAACAGGGCAGCCAGCAGCAGACCGGCCGCGCGCTGGATGTGATGGTCAACGGCCGCGGCTTCTTCGAGGTGCAGATGCCCGATGGCTCCTCGGCCTATACCCGCGATGGTTCGTTCCAGCGCAACCAGGACGGCGAGCTGGTCACCAACAGCGGTTACCCGGTGCAGCCCGGCATCCAGATTCCGGAAGGCGCGCAGTCGCTGACCATCGGCACCGACGGCACCGTCAGCGTGAAGATGGCCGATGACGCAGCCACCGTGGAAGTCGGCGCGCTGACGCTCACCGATTTCGTCAATCCGGCCGGCCTGCAGGCCCGCGGTGAAAACCTGTTCCTGGAAACCACCGCCTCCGGCCCGGCACAGAACGGCAATCCCGGCCTCAACGGCCTGGGCACCGTGGTGCAGGGCGCGCTGGAAGGCAGCAACGTCAATGTCGTGGAAGAGCTGGTGTCGATGATCGAAACCCAGCGCGCCTACGAGATGAACGCCAAGGCCATCTCCACCACCGACTCGATGCTCGGTTACCTCAACAACAACGTCTGATCGGTCGCCACGGAATCCTGCCATGTCGCGTCTTGCCTCTACCACCCGCCTGCTTGTCGCCAGTCTCAGCGTCGCCCTGCTGGGCGGCTGCGTGATCGCCGGCGATGTGCGCCCCTACCCGGCCATGGCGCCGGTGGTGCCGATCATGGCGCCGCAGGCCGCACCGACCGCGGGCGCGATCTACGCCGCCGGCCCCGGCCTGCAGCTGTATTCGGATCGCCGGGCACGCGATGTCGGCGATCTGCTGACCATCACCCTGACCGAAAGCACCACCGCGCAGACCACCGCCAACACCAGCACCGGCAAGGAATCCGAGCTCAGCATCGGCACGCCGACGATCTTCGGTGCACCGGTGACCCTGGGCGGCAAGGACATCCTCAGCGCGACCGCCGCCGGCTCGCGTGACTTCACCGGCAAGGGCACCAGCGCGCAGAGCAACCGCCTGCAGGGCAGCGTGACCGTCACGGTGGTCCAGCGCCTGCCCAACGGCAACCTGGTGGTCCAAGGCGCCAAGAACCTGCGCCTCAACCAGGGCGATGAACTGGTCCAGGTGCAGGGCATCGTGCGCGCCGCGGATATCTCCCAGGACAACACCATTCCTTCCAGCCGCGTTGCCGATGCCCGCATCGTCTACGGCGGCCGCGGCCCCGTTGCCCAGTCCAATGCGATGGGCTGGCTGAGCCGTTTCTTCAACTCGGCGCTGTCGCCGTACTGAGCCTGACATGACCTTCTTCCCTCCCCTGTCCTCGCTGCGACGCACCGCCTCGCGCGGCACCGTGCGCACCCTGCTGGTGCTGCTGGCGGTGTTCGCGTTGGTTGCGCCCGCCTCGGCCGAGCGCATCAAGGACCTGGCCCAGGTCGGCGGCGTGCGCGGCAACGCGCTGGTCGGCTACGGCCTGGTGGTGGGCCTGGATGGCAGCGGCGACCGCACCAGCCAGGCTCCCTTCACCGTGCAGAGCCTGAAGAACCTGCTCGGCGAGCTGGGTGTCAATGTCCCGGCGAACGTGAACCCGCAGCTCAAGAACGTCGCGGCGGTGGCGATCCACGCCGAGCTGCCGCCGTTCGCAAAGCCCGGCCAGCCGATCGACATCACAGTCTCCTCGATCGGCAACGCGGTCTCTCTGCGCGGCGGTTCGCTGCTGATGGCCCCGCTGCGCGGCGCCGACGGCCAGGTCTACGCGATCGCCCAGGGCAACCTCGTGGTCGGCGGCTTCGGTGCCCAGGGCAAGGACGGCTCGCGCGTGTCGGTGAACGTGCCCAGCGTCGGCCGCATCCCGAACGGCGCCACGGTCGAACGTGCGCTGCCCGATGCCTTCAGCGCCGGCGGCGATATCACCCTGAACCTGCACAAGAACGACTTCACCACGGTCTCGCGCATGGTCGCGGCGCTGAACAACGCCTTCGGCGAAGGCGCCGCCCGCGCGATCGATGGCGTGACGGTTGCGGTGCAGTCCCCGACCGATCCGGGTGCCCGCATCGGCCTGCTGGCACGCATCGAGAACCTGGAACTGACCCCGGGCAGCGCACCGGCCAAGGTCATCGTCAATTCGCGCACCGGCACCGTGGTGATCGGCGCACAGGTCCGCGTAGGCGCCGCGGCGATCTCGCACGGCTCGCTGACCGTGACCATCAACGAGAACGCCGATGTCAGCCAGCCCGGTGCGTTCAGCGGTGGCCAGACCGTCGTGACCCCGCAGTCGACGATCACCGCCACCAACGATGGCAGCCGCATGTTCAAGTTCAACGGCGGCACCACGCTGGATGAGATCGTGCACGCGGTGAATGCCGTGGGTGCGGCCCCGGGCGACCTGATCGCGATCCTGGAAGCGCTCAAGCAGGCCGGTGCGCTGAGCGCCGAGCTCGAGGTCATCTGATCATGCGCATCCAACCGTCGCTGGAACTGAATCCGTCGCAGGCCACCACCCCGGCCCAGATCGACAAGGTCTCGCGCCAGCTGGAGGGCCAGTTCGCGCAGATGCTGGTCAAGAGCATGCGCGACGCCAGCTTCGGCGATTCGCTGTTCCCGGCCGAAAACACGATGTTCCGCGACATGTACGACCAGAAGATGGCCGAGGCGATGACCCGTGGCCGTGGCCTGGGCCTGTCGCAGCAGATCGCCCGCCAGCTGGGGGGCGCTGAAGCCGCCGCGGCGCCGGCCACCGATACCAGCTTGAACCCGAGCGCTGCCCTGCGTGCCTACCGCCTCAACGCGCCCGCCAGCCTGCCCACGGCGCCGCTGGACGCCGTGCAGCCCGCCAGCCGCACCCCGATCGACGAGGCGACCCTGCTGCAGCAGATGGGCAGCGCCGCGCCCTCGGCGGTGCTGGAGCCGATGGCACGCGCCCTGGACCTGATCGCCGGCCGTGAGAGCAGCCAGATGCACGAAGCGATCGGCCGCAGCGATCCGTATGGCGCCGCCAACCCGCTGGCCGACGCGTCCAGCGACAACTGGGCGATGGCCGATGACCGCTGGCGCGATGTCGGTGCTACGGCGGCCGCCGCGCCCACCAGCGCCGTGGATACCCTGGCCGGCAGCACCGCCGCCGCGCAGCTCGGCCCGAACACGCCGGAAGGCTTCGTGGCCAGCATCTGGGGTCATGCCCAGCAGGCCGCGCGCGAACTGGGCGTGGATGCCAAGGCGCTGGTCGCCCAGGCCGCGCTGGAAACCGGCTGGGGCCGCAAGCTGATCCAGCGCAATGGCGGTGGCAGCTCGCACAACCTGTTCGGCATCAAATCCACCGGTTGGAGCGGCGAACGCGCCACCACCGGCACCCACGAATACGTGGATGGCGTGCGCCGCAACGAAACCGCCAGCTTCCGGGCCTATGGCTCGGTCGGCGAGAGCTTCGCCGATTACGTGAAGCTGCTCAAGAACAGCCCGCGCTACCAGAACGCGTTGCAGGCCGGCAGTGATGTGCGCAGCTTCGCGCAGGGCCTGCAGAAGGCCGGCTATGCCACCGATCCAGCCTACGCCGCCAAGATCGCCGCGATCGCCGGGGGGCCGACCATCGAGCGCGCCGTGGCCGCCGTGAGCGACGCCGGCCAGCGCCTGGGCCGCACGTTCGCCAGCACCACCAGCCCAGCCGGGCTGGGTCTCATCCGTCGTTGAGGTAACCCATGTCCAGCGTACTTTCCACCGGCACCAGCGCACTGCTCGCTTTCCAGCGCGCCCTGGCGACGACCAGCCACAACGTCGCCAACATCAACACCGCCGGCTACAGCCGCCAGAAGGTCGACTTCGCCACGGCCAATCCGCAGGACCTCGGTTATGGCGAGGTGGGCAACGGTACCCGCATCACCGACATCCGCCGCGTGGCCGACCAGCTGGCGATCTCGCGGCTGCTGGACAGCAGCGGTGAGCTGGCGCGCCTGAAGCAGCTTTCCACGATGGCCGATCGCGTGGACAGCCTGTTCTCCGATACCGCCACGAATGTGTCCGGGGTGTGGTCGAACTTCTTTGATTCGGTGAGTGGGCTGACCTCCAACGGCTCGGGAACGGCCGATCGCCAGAACGTGCTGGACAACGCAGGCAACCTGGCCAACCGGTTCAAGCAGCTCAACGAAAGCCTCAATTCGCTCAACAGCGAAGTGAACAACGGCATGATCGCCGGGGCCTCGGAAGTGAACCGTCTGGCGGCGGAGATCGCCCAGCTCAATGGCGCGATCGGCAGCAATGCCAACGCGGCCGCGCCGGACCTGCTGGATCGCCGCGACCAGTTGATTGCCAGCCTGGTCGGTTATACCGGCGGCACCGCGGTGATCCAGGACGGCGGCCTGATGAATGTCTACACCGCCGGTGGCCAGGCGCTGGTGGTCGGCACCACCGCCTCCAAGGTCACCACCACCACCGATCCGTACCAGCCCGAGCGGCTGCAGATGGCGCTGGAAACCCAGGGCCAGAAGATCACCCTGGACCCGAAATCGATCGGCGGCCAGATCGGCGGCCTGCTCGAATTCCGCGACACCGTGCTGACCCCGACCCAGGCCGAACTCGGCAAGCTGGCGGTCGGCATGGCCACCACGTTCAACGAAACCCACCACCAGGGCGTGGACCAGTACGGCCAGATGGGTGCGGACTTCTTCAACCTTGGCACCCCGCGCGTCACCAACAACAGCGCCAATACCGGCTCGGCCAGTTTCACCAGCAACTATGGCGACCTGACCAAACTGGATGGGCAGAACCTGGTGCTCAAGTTCGATGGCACGCAGTGGCAGGCCACCCGCGCCGACACCGGCGCGTCGATCCCGTTGACCGGCAGCGGCACCGCAGCCGACCCGCTGGTCATCAACGGCGTCGAGCTGGTGATGAGCGGCACGCCGGCCACCAACGACCGCTTCCTGCTGCAGCCCACCGCGGGCGTGGCCGGCAGCCTGTCGGTGGCGATCACCGATACCTCGCGCATCGCCGCGGCGGCACCGATCAAGGCCGCCAGCACGCTGAGCAACGCCGGCACCGGCAAGATCACCGACGTCAAGGTGACCGACTACACCAACGCTGCCCTGCGCACGCCCGCCGCGATCGCCTTCACCAGTGCCACCGAATACACCATCGATGGCCAGGGCCCGTACACCTACACCGCCGGGCAGACAATCAGCGCCAACGGGTGGAGCTTCGTGCTCGATGGCGCGCCCAAGGCAGGCGACAGCTTCAGCATCTCGCCGACGCCGGCGGGGTCCAGCGACAACAGCAATGCCTCGCTGCTGGCCAAGGTCGAGGAAGCCAAGACCTTCAACGCCGGCACGGTCACGCTCAACGGCGCCCTGGGCGGGCTGACCACGCTGGTCGGCTCGGCGGCCCGCGCCGCGGACTATTCACTGCAGGCCCAGCAGGTCATCACCAACCAGGCGCAGGCCTCGCGCGATGCGACCTCGGGCGTGAACCTGGATGAGGAAGCCGCTGACATGCTTCGCCTGCAGCAGGCCTACCAGGCCGCTTCGCAGCTGATTTCCACCGCAGACAACATGTTCCAGACCATCCTGGGAGCCGTATCGCGATGAACAACCGTATCTCCACCGGGATGATGTACACCCAGTCGGTTTCGCTGATGCTGGGCAAGCAGGCCAAGCTGAATCACCTGGAGCAGCAGCTGGCCACCGGCAGCAAGATCGTCTCCGCCAAGGACGATCCGGTCGCCGCAGGCACCGCTGTCGGACTGGACCGCGCGGTCGCCTCGCTGGAGCGCCTGGGCGCGAACGCGAACGTCGCGCAGAACCGGCTGGGCCTGCAGGAGAACGTCCTGGCGCAGGCCGGCGACATGATGGCGCGGATCACCGAGTTGACCGTGCAATCCAACAACCCGGCGCTGTCCGGCGCCGATCTCAAGGGCGTCGCCTCGGAACTGAAATCCATCAAGGAAGCGCTGCTGTCGCTGGGCAACACCACCGACGGCACCGGCCGCTACCTGTTCGGCGGCACCGACGACGACACCGCACCGTTCTCGCTGGTCAATGGCACCGTCACCTACAGCGGCGACCAGACCCAGCGCAGCGTTGAAATCGCACCCGGCACCTATGTCAGCGACGCGCTGCCGGGCAGCGAAATCTTCATGCGGATCGTGACCGGTGACGGCACTGTCGATGGCAGCGCGAACAGCGGCAACAGCGGCACCGCGATCCTGACCAACGTCACCCGCGACAACTCGGGCAACTGGAATGGCGAAAGCTATTCGGTGGTGTTCACCGCCGCCGACGCCTACGAAATCCGCGACGCGAACAACGCCGTGATCAGCACCGGTGCCTACACGGCAGGCGAAGACATCGTCTTCGGCGGCCTGCGGCTGACGGTGGAAGGCGCACCAGTCGCCGGCGACAGCCTCAACGCCGGTCCCGCCCAGAACCGCGACATCTTCGCCACCGTGGACAAGTTGATCGGTGCACTGGAAATGGATGTCTCCACGCCTGGCGCACGCGCTGCGCAGCAGAACCTGCTCCAGGCCGGCACCCGCGATATCGCGCGGGCGGCCGAAACCATGATCGATGCGCGCGCCGCCGGTGGTGCGCAGTTGACGGCGATCGACAACGCCACGGCGTTGCGCGAAGCCAATGCGGTAAGCCTCAAGACCACGCTGTCGGGAATGCGTGATCTCGATTACGCCGATGCCATCAGCCAATACCAGCTGGAAACCTCGGCCCTTCAAGCGGCACAGACGATCTTCTCGCAGATGCAGTCGATGTCGCTGTTCAACATGATCCGCTGATTCCCTCAGCCCACCCCTCAACCCCGCCTCACCGGCCGTCCACCGCCGCCCTCATTCCGCAGTCTTCATTTCCCTTTAGTACCCACGCACAACCTGGAGAAGCACCATGGCACAAGTCATCAACACCAACATCATGTCGCTCAACGCGCAGCGCAACCTGAACACCTCCGGGACGTCGCTGGCTACGAGCATCCAGCGCCTGTCTTCGGGCCTGCGCATCAACAGCGCCAAGGACGATGCCGCCGGCCTGGCGATCTCCGAGCGCTTCACCACCCAGATCCGCGGCCTCGACGTTGCTGCGCGCAACGCCAACGACGGCATCTCGCTGGCGCAGACCGCCGAAGGCGCGATGACGGAAATCGGCAACAACCTGCAGCGTATCCGCGAGCTGTCGGTGCAGTCGGCCAACGCCACCAACTCCGCGTCCGACCGTGCGGCCCTGCAGGCCGAAGTCGAACAGCTGGTCTCGGAAATCGACCGCGTCGCCACCCAGACCGACTTCAACGGCACCAAGCTGCTCGATGGCAGCTTCACCTCGCAGGTCTTCCAGATCGGCGCCAACGCCGGCCAGACCATCAGCATCGATGGCATCGCCAGCGCCCGTACCTCGAGCCTGGGCCAGTATCTGGGCGTGAACCAGACCGCGATGTCGATCGGCACCGCCTCGGACACCGCCAGCGCCAAGCAGATCAGCATCGGCGGTAGCAGCTACAACCTGGGCAACGTTGCCGACGATGCCAAGGCCATCGCCGCTGCGCTGAACAGCCAGAACATCAGCGGCCTGACCGTGAGCGCGAACCCGGCCAAGGCCACCGGCACCTCGGCCGGCCCGGCCGGTGCCGTCGGCGATGCCGACACGCTGAACATCAACGGCGTGAACATCACGCTGAGCAACACCGGCAACGCGTCCTCCAACCGTGCCCACGCCATCGCGCAGATCAACTCGCAGTCCGCAGTGACCGGCGTGCGTGCCGAGGACACCGGTTCGGGCATCTCGCTGATCTCCGGCGACGGCCGCAACATCACCACCGAGTTCACCGGCGCCGCGGCCGGCCTGGCCGCCGATTACGGCCTGGCCGCCAACGGCACCGTGGGCGGCACGCTGGACCTGGGCTATGTGGCCCCGACCGGCGTCACCGGCACCATCGCCTTCGGTACCGGTTTCGATGCCGCCTTCACGGATCTGGACATCGCCTCGACGGGTACCGCTGTCGCCGCCTTCGACATCAGCACCGTTGCCGGCGCTGAAGCCGTGATGCGCTCGGTCGATGCCGCCCTGCAGACCATCAACTCCTCGCGTGCCGACCTGGGCGCCATGCAGAACCGCTTCGCCTCGACCATCTCCAACCTGCAGACCACCTCGGAAAACCTCTCGGCCTCGCGCAGCCGCATCCGCGATGCCGACTACGCCAAGGAAACCGCCGAACTGACCCGCACGCAGATCCTGCAGCAGGCCGGTACGGCGATGCTGGCCCAGGCCAACTCGTCCACCCAGAACGTGCTGAGCCTGCTGCAGCAGTAATTCCTGCGGTTTTACCGCGGTTTTGCCCAGGGCCCTCCTTCACGGAGGGCCTTGGCGTTTCTGGGGTCTGGTGGCCCTGAATGGCCGGTTTGGGCGGTAAATCACAAAAAGATATTGCTCTTGGCCCTAAAGGCCGCTAGGGCGGTGCCGTTATTGTTTTCAGCAGCGGCACTGGCACCCTACCCCGCCTCCCTGCACAGGTACCGGACAGCAGCTTCCGGGTCTAACGCCAAAGAGGAAATCGCCACCATGGCACAAGTCATCAACACCAACATCATGTCGCTCAACGCCCAGCGCAACCTGGGTACCAGCAGCAGCTCGATGGCCACGACCATCCAGCGCTTGTCGTCGGGCCTGCGCATCAACAGCGCAAAGGACGACGCCGCCGGCCTGGCGATCTCCGAGCGTTTCACCACCCAGATCCGCGGCCAGGACGTCGCTGCCCGTAATGCCAACGACGGCATTTCGCTGGCGCAGACCGCCGAAGGCGCGATGACCGAAATCGGCAACAACCTGCAGCGTATCCGCGAACTGTCGGTGCAGTCGGCCAACGCCACCAACTCCAGCACGGACCGCGAGGCCCTGCAGGCCGAAGTGACCCAGCTGGTCGCCGAAATCGACCGCGTCGCCACCCAGACCGAATTCAACGGCACCAAGCTGCTGGACGGCAGCTTCGGCTCGAAGGCCTTCCAGATCGGCGCCAACGCCGGCCAGACCATCAACGTCTCCGGCATCGCCAACGCCCGCGCCTCGACCCTGGGCAAGTACACCGGCTTCACCCTGGCCAACCAGAGCGCCGGCACCAACACCGCTGCTACCGCCACCTCGATCTCGCTGGGCGGTTCCTCGATCAGCCTGGGTTCGCTGGTCAGCGACGCCAAGGACATCACCGCGGCGATCAACTCCTCGGGCATCTCCGGCCTGACCGCCACCGCCAACTCGACCACCGTCGCGTCGGCCACCACCACCGTCAATGCCGGCATCGCGACCGCCATTGCCGATGGCGACGACACCACCTCCAAGCTGACCATCAACGACGTTGAAATCAGCTTCCAGGCGACCGCGTCGGGCACCACCAACCGCGCCAACGCCCTGGCCGCCATCAATGCCCAGTCCTCGGTGACCGGCGTGATCGCGCAGGATGACGGCACCGGCCTGAAGCTGGTTGCCGCCGATGGCCGCAACGTGACCACCACCTTCGATGCCGGCGATTCCGGCGCCGATCTGGCCTCGTTCGGCCTGAGCGCCGCAGGTACCGCCCGCGCTTCGTACAACGTGTCCTACTCCGGCCAGCCGCAGGGTTCGGGCACCGTCGGCATCACCGGTTCGGGCGAATTCACCAGCACCATCGCCTCGACCGGTACCGCCCTGAGCGCCGTGGACATCAGCACCGTTGATGGCGCCACTACCGCTCTGAACGCGATCGATGCTGCCCTGCAGACCATCAACTCCTCGCGCGCCGACCTGGGTGCGATCCAGAACCGCTTCACCTCGGTGGTCGCCAACCTGCAGACCAGCTCGGAAAACCTGTCGGCTTCGCGCAGCCGTATCCGTGACACGGATTACGCCAAGGAAACCGCCGAACTGACCCGCAACCAGATCCTGCAGCAGGCCGGTACGGCGATGCTGGCCCAGGCCAACTCGTCCAGCCAGAACGTGCTGAGCCTGCTGGGCTGATCCACGCGTAAAGGCAGTACTCGACGGCCCCTCTCTGCAGGGGCCGTCTTCGTTCTGCGTGCCCGCGCCCCGCCACGGCCGGATTGCGGCACGGCGCTTGCATGAGACAGCGGACCTGCCCTGGCCAGCAACGGCCGGGGCTCAAGTACTGCCGCAGCGGGCCGATATATCGGCAAGGCCTGCTGTGGCCAGACAATCGGCATCCTGCAAGGAACTCTCATGGCATTGAGTACGGTTGGCTCCGGCCTCGACATCCCCACCATCGTGGCCAGCCTGGTCGCCGCCGAGCGCGCGCCCGTCGAGAACCGGATCAACAACTCCGGCGTGGCCGCCACGACCAAGTTGTCCGCACTGGGCAGCATCAAGAGCGTGCTGACCAGCCTGCAGACCTCGCTGACCACGCTGGGCAAGAGCGCCTCCAAACCCGCCTTCGCCGCCACCGTGCCGGAGAACGCCGGTTTCTCGGCGACGATCGTGACCGATGCCACCACCGGCAAGACCAACGCCGCCGCGGGCAGTTACAACGTGGAAGTGGTCAGCCTCTCGCAGGCGCAGAAACTGACCTCCGGCGCCTTCGGCAAGGAACAGGTCGTCGGCGACGGAACCTTGACGGTCGCCTGGGGCGACAAATCCATCGACGTGGTGATCCCGGAGGGCAGCAAGCTCAGCGACATCGCCTCGGCGATCAATACCGCCGCAGGCGGCAAGGGCGTCACGGCCAGCGTGATCACCGCCGATGATGGCCAGCACCTGGTCCTCAACGCGGTCGATTCCGGTACCGCCGGCTCGCTGAAGCTCAGCACCATTGAAACCAGCGGCGGCCTGGCCGCGCTCACCTGGGACGGCACCAGTGGTGGCCTCAGCGAGACCGTCAAGGCCAGCAATGCGGTGGTCAAGGTGGACGGCTTCGAGCGCACCTCCAGCAGCAACAGCATCACCGACATCATTCCCGGCGTGACCCTGAACCTGACCAAGGCCGAGGCCGGCACCACCAAGGTGCTCAAGGTCGCCCAGGACAACACGCCGCTGAAGACGAACCTGCAGGCGTTCGTGGCCGCCTACAACGCTGCCACCAACATCCTCAAGTCCTCCAGCACCTACGACGTCACCAGCGACACCGCCGCCGCGCTCACCGGCGATTCGATGGTGCGCGGCATCCAGCAGCAGCTGCGCGGCATGCTCAGTGCCAACGTCAATGATCTCAAGTCGCTGGGCGTCACCATCTCCAAGGAAGGCACCTTGAGCCTGGATACGGCCGCCTTCGATAAAACGATGGCCGCCAACCCCACCGCGGCCGATGCCCTGTTCGGCGAGAAGGGCAAGCTGACCGCCAGCATGAGCACCATGCTCAAGGGCCAGCTGGACAGCACCAGCGGCACGCTCAGCCTGCGTACCACCGATCTGAACAAGCAGATCAAAAAGCTGGAAAAGGAACTGGACGACCTGGACGCGCGCATGGAAAAAGTGTCCACGCGCTACACCGCACAGTTCACCGCGATGGACCAGCTGGTCAGCCAGATGCAGAGCACCAGCGACTATCTGACCCAGCAGATTTCATCGATGAACAAGAGCAAGTAAACCGCGCCTGGCTGCTCAAGCGCACGGCCGTCCAGGCCGATAGAAACAGCAGTCCATCCGCACACGGCAGCGCCCCGGCGCCGCCACTGCCAGCGACCGGAGCAACGGCGCTGAATTGCACGAACACAGGAGACTTCAACACATGTACGGTTCCAGCCGCCAATATGCTGAGCAGTACCGCAAGGTGGGCGTCTCAAGCAGCGCCATCGACGCAGACCCCCACAAGCTGGTGGCCCTGCTGCTCAGCGGCGCCTGCGAACGCATCCGCCGTGCCGAAGCCTGCATCGCCCAGGGCGATCAGCCGCAGAAAGGCAAGGCGATCGGTGAGGCCTGCGCGATCGTCGGCCACCTCAACGGCTCGCTTGATCATGAGGCCGGCGGCGACGTTGCCGACAACCTCTCGGCCCTGTACGACTACGTCATGCAGCGCCTGACCGAAGCCAACCTGCACAGCGATCCGGCTGCGCTGCAGGAAGTGCTGGGCCTGCTCGGCGAGATCGAATCGGCCTGGAACGCCATCCCGCAGGGACAGCGCCAGCAACCCGTGCCGGCCGTCTGAGCCATGATGAGCACCGACACCCGCATCGAGGCACTGCACGCCGGCCTGGGCGCGCTGCGCGTAGCCGTAGACGGCGAAGAACACGCGCTCGCCGGGCAGCTGATGACCGCCCACGCAGCGCAGCTGCGGGACTACATCGATGCCACCGGCCCGCAGGCGGACCTCGCCGCCCTGCAGGAACTGCTGCAGGCGCAGAACGCGCTGAACGCGACCATGGCCGACCTGCGTGACCACGCGGCTGCACAGCTCAAGCAGGGCCGCCGCTCCAATCGCGCCGCCCTCGCCTACCTCCGCGCAGAATCCCTGTCATGAACGACCCTCGCACCAGCGACATCCATCACCCGGCCGAAAGCGAGCTGTTCGATGAGACGCTGAGCTGCGAGCTGGCGCTGCCGGCTGAATTCCGCGTCGGCAGCGCCGTGATCCGCCCGGGCAGTGCCGAAACCCTGCTGCGCAGCGTCGCCCTGGTGGAAGATGCCCGGGGCGATGATGGCCACGATGACCGTGGCGAATCCACGCTGCAGCTGCAGCGCCTGGAAGCCAAGCTGGACCTGACCATGGTGCTGCTGGGCCGGCTGGTCCGGCAGAGCGCCCAGGACCTGCCGCTGCGGCCGCTGCGCTGGTCGCGCCGCGGGATCCGGCTGGAACAGGGTCCGCGTACGGGCGCCGCGCCCGGTGCGCTGGGCGTGATCCGGCTGCAGCCCTCCGATTGGCTGCCCGACCATATCGACCTGCCGGTGGCGGTGATCGCCGAGGCCGCCAACGGCGCCGGTGCGCACTTCCTGTGGCTGCGCTTCGAAGGCCTCAGCGATGGGCTGGAAATGGCGCTGGAACGGCATCTTTTCCGGCTGCATCGCCGCCAGATCGCCGAAGCGCGCCGCCTGCGCTGAGCCGCGCGGCCAGCCTGTGACGTATTCGGCTTGGCGGTTGCGCGCCACTCCGTTAAGGTGGCTGTCTCTCCGCTTCATTAGCAGCCTGTGCGCGTTCTCATCGTCGATGATCACACCCTGGTCCGTGCCGGCCTCAGCCGCCTGCTTCAGGGCTTTGCCGACGTAGAGGTCATCGCCGAGGCCAGCAACGCCGAGCAGGCGCTGCAGATGAGCGTGCTGCACGCGCCGGACGTGGTGCTGATGGATCTCTCCCTGCCCGGCCGGACCGGCCTGGAAGCCCTGAGCGACATCCTGCTGCGCACCCCCGGCTCGCGGGTGGTGATGATGACCATGCACGACGATGCGGTCCACGTGCGCGATGCGCTGGACCGGGGCGCGGTGGGTTTCGTGGTGAAGGATGCCGCCCCGCAGGAGCTGGAACTGGCGCTGCGTGCCGCCCATGCCGGCCAGGTGTTCCTGAGCCCGCATATCTCGGCCAAGATGCTCGCGCCGATGCTCGGCCGCGAAAAGCCCGTCGGCGTCGCCGCCCTGTCGCCGCGCCAGCGCGAGATCCTGCGCCGGATCGGCAATGGCCAGAGCAACAAGGAGATCGCGGCGGATCTGGGCATCAGCGTGAAAACGGTGGAAACCCACCGCGCGCGCATGATGGAATCGCTGGGCTGCCGTCGCGCCAACGATCTGGTGCTGCTGGCCGCCCGCCACCAGCACGAGCTGGAATAGCCGGCGCGACGATTCTCCGTCGCCCTGGCGCAGCCACGGCGGCGCCGTGTCGGGATTTTGAATCGTTCAGGTGTCGCCCGGTACGCAGCCACGGGCGTTTCGCCGGGGCGCAGCGTCAAAATGCCGCGACGCTGTAGGGAAACCCCTTACATGGCGTCCGGAAATTGACGACGCGGCTCAGGAACCCCCTGATTCACCCGGTAGGGGAACACAAGCAAGATGTGTTCCATATCGCGCCGGGGAGTCGGCGCATACGGGGAAACACCATGAAAGCGACCATGTCGGCCCAGATGGGCCAGCAGCTCCACCTCACGCCGCAGCTGCTGCAGTCCATCCGCCTGCTGCAGCTCGATGGCATGCAGCTGGAGCTGGAAATCCGCCGCGCGCTGGAAACCAACCCGCTGCTCGAGATCGAGGAGGCGCCGGAACCGGACGCCGCGGCGACCAGCGAAGCCACCACCACCCAGGACGTCGCCGCGTTCGACGAACTGCCCGAGAGCTCCCTGTGGGACGTGGCCGGCGCGGGCTGGAACGACGGCGATGATGACCGCATGCAGCGCGTGGCCGCCGGGGAATCCAGCGATCCGCAGCTGCGTGCGCTGCAGCGCCTGGCACTGGAACTGGACCCGCGTGAACTGGCCGTGGCCAGCTTCTGGCTGGAGCACTGCGACGATGCCGGCTACCTGGATGCTCCGCTGGCGCAGCTGAGCCTGCTGGCCAGTGCGCGCTGCGATGTGGACGCGAACGGGGTAGAAGCGGTCCGCCAGAAGATCCTGCATGGCGACCCGACCGGCCTGGCCGCACAGGACCTGCACGAGTGCCTGGTGGTGCAGCTGGGCGCCCTGCCCGGCCGAGTGCCGGCCCGCCACCTGGCCCAGCGTGTGCTGGACCACGGCCTGGCCGCGTTGGCCGCGCACGACTACCCCGCCCTGACCCAGCAGCTGGACGCGGAAATCGCCGACATCCACGAGGCGGTGCGGCTGATCCTGTCGCTGCAGCCGCGCCCGGGCGAGAGCCTGCTGCCGGACAGCACCGGCACGGTGATTCCCGATGTGGTGGCCTGGCACGCCGATGGCCAGTGGCGCGTGGCCCTCAACCCGGCCACCAGCCGCCGGCTGAGCATCAACACCCAGTACGAAGAGGCCCTCGGCGATGCCGGCGAGAGCGCCCAGCCGCTGCGCGACATGCTGCAGGAAGCGCGCTGGCTGACCCGCGGCCTGTCGATGCGCTATGACACCCTGCTGCGCACCGCCAAGGTGATCATCGAACGCCAGTCCGGGTTCCTGACCCGGGGCGAGGAAGCGATGGCCCCGCTGACCCTGAAGGAAGTGGCCGACGCGATCGGCATGCACGAGTCCACCGTCTCGCGCATCACCACCGGCAAGTACCTGCAGACCCCGCGCGGCACCCTGGAACTGAAGCACTTCTTCGCCGTCCGGCTGGAAGGCGCCACGGTCTCCGGCCAGGCCGTCAAGGCGATGGTGCGGCGCCTGATCGAGAGCGAACCGGCGGGTCGGCCGCTGGCCGATGAGGCAATCGCCGGCCTGCTGGCACGCCAGGGGGTGAACATCGCACGCCGTACCGTTGCAAAATACCGCGAACAACTGGACATCGCCCCGGCCCGCGAACGCCGCCGGAACAATGCCAGCACTCCGCAACTGGCCCGGGTGGGCTGAAGGAAATGGAAGACATGAACAAGCTCACCGTCCTGCTGGTCGACGACCACGAAGGCTTCATCAACGCCGCCATGCGCCACTTCCGCAAGGTCGAGTGGCTGGATGTGATCGGCAGCGCCGCCAATGGCCTGGAAGCGATCGAGCGCTCCGAGTCGCTGCGCCCGCAGGTGGTGCTGATGGACCTGGCGATGCCGGAGATGGGCGGGCTGCAGGCGACCCGCCTGATCAAGTCGCAGGATGATGCGCCCTACATCGTCATCGCCAGCCACTTCGATGATGCCGAACACCGCGAGCACGCCCTGCGCGCCGGTGCGGACAACTTCGTCAGCAAGCTCTCCTACATCCAGGAAGTGATGCCGATCCTGGAAGGCCTGCAGGAAACGGCGCCATGAGCGAGTCGCGCATCCTCGTCCTGGACAATGACGCCGTCCGCGCCGAACGTACCGTGGCGCTGCTGGAATTCATGGATTTCAACCCGCGCTGGGTCTCCGACGCCGAAGATATCGATGTCGCCCGCCTGCGTGCCAACGACTGGATGGCCGTGATCATCGGTGGCCTGGATGCCTCGCCGCACAGCGATGCGCTGTTTGCGTGGCTGGGCAAGGGCGCCCTGCCGCCGCCGGTGATGCTGATCGACGGCGACGCCGCCGCGTTCGCGCGCCAGTTCGAGCTGCACGAGGCCAATGTGTGGCCGCTGGAAGCGCCGCTGCGGCACGCCCAGATCGAAGGCCTGCTGCGCCGCGCCAGCCTCAAGCGCCTGGATGCCGAACACCAGGCCGGTGCGGTGCAGGAACAGGGCCCGACCGGCGACAGCGTCGCGGTCAGCCAGCTGCGCCAGATGATCGACCAGGTGGCCGCGTTCGACACCACCGTGCTGGTGCTGGGCGAATCGGGCACCGGCAAGGAAGTCGTCTCGCGCTCGATCCACCAGCGTTCGCCGCGCCGCGATGGCCCGTTCGTGGCCATCAACTGCGGTGCGATCCCGGCCGAGCTGCTGGAAAGCGAGCTGTTCGGTCACGAAAAAGGCGCGTTCACCGGCGCACTCAGCGCCCGCAAGGGCCGTTTCGAGATGGCCGAAGGCGGCACCCTGCTACTCGATGAGATCGGCGACATGAGCCTGCCGATGCAGGTCAAGCTGCTGCGCGTGCTGCAGGAACGCAGCTTCGAGCGCGTGGGGGGCAACCAGACCATCCGCTGCAACGTGCGCGTGATCGCCGCGACCCACCGCGATCTGGAATCGCGGATCGCCGACGGCAAGTTCCGCGAGGATCTGTTCTACCGGCTCAACGTGTTCCCGATCGAGGTGCCGGCCCTGCGCGAGCGCAGCGAAGACCTGCCCGCGCTGGTGACCACGATCGCCGGCCAGCTGGCCCGTACCGGCCGCGGCGAAGTGCGCTTCACGCCCGAGGCCCTGCAGGCGCTGGCCAGCTACGAATGGCCGGGCAACGTGCGCGAGCTGACCAACCTGGTCGAACGCCTGGCCGTGCTGCATCCCAACGGCCATGTGCGGGTGCAGGACCTGCCGGCGCGCTACCGCGGCGATTTCGCGGCGGCCGCACCGGCAGCCACGCCGGCCGCCGCCCATCCGGCCGATGAGCGGCTGGACCTGCGCAGCTTCTCCTTCCACACCCCCGCCGCCCCCGCGGCCGTGGAGGACGGCGCAGCGGCCGCCAGCCGCGCCCAGAGCCTGCCCGATGACGGTATGGACCTGCGCAACCATATGGCCAACATCGAGTTGACCCTGATCAACGAAGCGCTCGAACGCACCCAGGGCGTGGTGGCGCACGCCGCCCAGCTGCTCGGCCTGCGCCGCACCACGTTGGTGGAGAAGCTGCGCAAGTACGGCATCGAACGCGACCAGACCGAACTGGCGGGCTGACCCCCGCACGTTCCACCTGCTGGACGACGACGCCGCTGCGCCCCCGGGACAGCGGCGTTTTTGCATCCCGGCCGCGCGGACGGTTTTCCGGCGTCGAAAACCCGTCACCACCCACGAGCAGCACTGCATTGACGGCGGCATTCCCCGCCCCGCCACGGCCCCCGCACAAAACTGAACCGCTCAGCGGTTTCGGCACGCGCCTTGCAACGTATCCACCGAACACCATCCCCCTGCTTTCGGAACGTTCCAGATGTCGCACTCCGTCACCTCGATCCTGTCTCAGATCCGCACTTTCCAGACCCAGATGGGTCAGCCGGCGGCCAGCCCCCTGGCCGAAGTGCCGCGCAGCAATGCGATCCAGGGCCTGGTCTCTCCGCAGGAGATCCAGGGACCGAGCTTCACCGAGACCCTGCGTGGCGCCATTGCCGGCGTCAACGAAACGCAGCAGAAATCCGGCGCACTGGCCAAGGCCTTCGAGCTGGGTGAACCCGGCGCCGACCTGGCCAAGGTCATGGTCGCCTCGCAGCAGTCCCAGATCGCCTTCCGCGCCACCGTGGAAGTCCGCAACCGTCTCGTCCAGGCTTACCAGGACGTGATGAACATGCCGCTGTAAGGATAGATACGCATGGCCCTGTCGCTCTCCAAAGAATCACTGAACACCGAAAAGGCGGGGCAGTGGTTCGACCGGCTGCAAAGCCTGCAGATCACCCGTCGGCTTGGCCTGATGGCGATGATCGCCGTGGCCGTGGCGGCAGGCCTGTTCGTGTTCTTCTGGTCGCAGAAGCCCGGCATGGTCCCGCTGTACACCGGGCTGGACCAGAAGGCGACGGCCGAGGCCACCGACCTGCTGCGCGCCGCGCAGATCCCGTTCGAACTGGACCAGGCCACCGGTGGCATCACCGTGCCGGAGAAGAACCTGCACGATGCCCGCCTGAAGCTGGCCAGCTCCGGCCTGACCGACAGCGGCCGTCTCGGCTTTGAGCTGATGGAGCGCGACCCGGGCTTCGGCGTGAGCCAGTTCATGGAGAACGCCCGTTACCAGCACTCGCTGGAAACCGAGCTGTCGCGCACCATCAATACCCTGCGCCCGGTCCGCGATTCGCGCGTGCACCTGGCCATCCCCAAACCCAGCGCCTTCACCCGCCAGCGCGACGTGGCCAGTGCCTCGGTGGTGCTGGAACTGCGCGGCGGCCAGCAGCTGGAGCGCGGCCAGATCGATGCGATCGTGCACATGGTCGCTGCCAGCATTCCCGATCTCGCCCCGGAACGGGTGACCGTGGTCGACCAGAGCGGTCGCATGCTCAGCGTCTCCGACCCCAACAGCGATGCGGCCATGAACGCCGCCCAGTTCGAACAGGTGCGCCGCCAGGAAACCTCGTTCAACCAGCGCATCCGCGAACTGCTCGAGCCGATGACCGGCCCGGGCCGGGTCAACCCGGAAGTCAGCGTGGACATGGATTTCTCGGTGATCGAAGAAGCGCGTGAGCTGTACAACGGCGAGCCGCAGAAACTGCGCAGCGAGCAGATGAGCGAGAACAGCAGCAGCGCCACCGGCCCGCAGGGCGTGCCGGGTGCCGCCAGCAATTCGCCGCCGGGTCCGGCCGCCGCGGCGCCGGCCACCGCGCAGGCGCCGACGGAAACCTCCAAGAACGCCACCCGCAACTACGAACTGGACCGCACCCTGCAGCACACCCGCCAGCCGGCCGGCCGCATCAAGCGGGTCTCGGTGGCGGTGCTGGTGGACAACGTGCCGCGCGCCGGTGCCAACGGCAAGATGACCGACCAGGCGCTGTCGGCTGCGGAGCTGACCCGGGTCGAAGCCCTGGTCAAGCAGGCGGTCGGCTTCAACGCCGAGCGTGGCGATACGGTGTCGGTGATGAACGCCCCGTTCGTGCGGGAAGTCACCCCGGTCGAAGGCCCGAAGTGGTGGGAGCTGCCGCAGGTGCAGGACGGTCTGCGCCTGCTGCTTGGCGCGATCGTGGTGCTGGCTTTGCTGTTCGGCGTGCTGCGCCCGGCGCTGCGCTCGATCACCGGCCAGGCCAGACCGGCCCTCGGCCGCGACCTGGAACCGCACAGCGCCGACGTGCAGCTGGTGGATGATGCTGACGGCCTGCCCGCCCTGGCGGCGGACCGCTACCAGGGCGGCGGGCATGAACCGCTGGCGTTGCCGGTGGACTCCTACGAGGAACGACTGCGCATGGCGCGTGAAGCTGTAAAGACCGATTCCAAGCGCGTGGCACAGGTGGTCAAGGGCTGGGTGGCCAATGACTGAGATCCCGCCCCTGTCCGGCGTCCAGCGCGCCGCGGTACTGCTGCTTTCGCTGGGTGAACTGGAGGCCGCCGAAGTGCTGCGCCACATGGAGCCCAAGGAGGTGCAGAAGATCGGCATCGCCATGGCCACCATGAGCGACATCAGCCGCGACCAGGTCGAGCGCGTGATGGACCAGTTCGGCAACGAACTGGGTTCCAAGACCTCGCTGGGCGTGGGCTCGGACGATTACATCCGCAACATGCTGATCCAGGCGCTCGGCAGCGAGAAAGCCGGCAACCTGATCGACCGCATCCTGCTCGGGCGCAATACCACTGGCCTGGATGCGCTGAAGTGGATGGACCCGCGCGCGGTGGCCGACCTGGTCCGCAACGAGCACCCGCAGATCATCGCCATCGTGATGGCCCACCTGGAAACCGACCAGGCCGCCGACGCGCTCAAGCTGCTGCCCGAGCGCACCCGCGTGGATGTGCTGCTGCGCATCGCCACCCTGGATGGCATCCCGCCCAACGCACTCAATGAACTCAACGAGATCATGGAGCGCCAGTTCGCGGGCAACCAGAACATGAAGTCCTCCAACATCGGCGGCGTGCAATGCGCGGCCAACATCCTCAACTTCATGGACAGCGGCCAGGACCAGGCCATCCTCGGCGAGATCGCGCGCATCGATGCCCCGCTCAGCGGCCGCATCCAGGACCTGATGTTCGTCTTCGACGATCTGGTCGACCTGGAAGACCGCGAACTGCAGCTGGTGCTGCGTGAAGTCAGCGGCGAACGCCTGGGCCTGGCCCTGCGCGGCGCCGACATCAAGGTGCGCGACAAGATCACCCGCAACATGTCCCAGCGTGCCGCTGAAATCCTGCTGGAAGACATGGAGGCACGCGGTCCGGTGCGCCTGTCGGATGTGGAAGTGGCACAGCGCGAGATCCTGGCGATCGTCAAGCGCATGGCCGATGAAGGCACCGTCACCATCGGCGGCAGTGCGGAGGCCATGCTGTGAACGCCGTGCGCTGGCTTGCCCCCGATCTGCTGGCCGTCCCCGAGCCGGTGGTGGACACTGCGGTGGAGTACGGCGAATTCGAGCCGGAGCCCGACCCCGAACCGCTGCTGCAGCTGCCGACCCTGGAGGAAATCCAGGCCATCCAGGACAGCGCGGAAAAAGACGGTTTCGAGCGCGGGCATGCCGACGGCCAGGCCCAGGGCCAGGCCGAGGTGCGCCGCCTGATCGCACAGATCGAAGGCATCCTGGACAACTTCAGCCGGCCGCTGGTGCGCCTGGAAAACGAAGTGGTCGCCGCGCTCGGTGAACTGGCCGTGCGCATCGCCGGCAACCTGGTCGGGCGTGCCTACGAGGCCGACCCGGCCCTGCTGGCGCAGCTGGTCCACGAAGGCATCGATGCGGTCGGCAGCGCCACGCGCGAAGTCGAAGTGCGCCTGCATCCGGACGACATCGCCGCCCTCACCCCACATCTCACCCTTGCCGCCCACCAGCGCCTGAGCCCGGATCTGAGCCTGAGCCGCGGCGACCTGCGCGTGCACGCCGAGACCGTGCGCATCGACGGCACGCTCGATGCGCGCCTGCGCGGCGCGCTGGATGCGGTGATCCGCAAAGCCGGAGCCAGCGCATGATCGAGCCGACCATCGCACCGCCCGCCGCCGAATGGGCGCCCGCGCGCAATCTGCGCCTGGCCGCCCGGCTGGACAGCATCCGCCCCGACGCCGCCCACGGCCGTGGCCTGATCCGCGAAGGCGTCCTGCGCCGCGCGGTCGGCCTGACCCTGGAAGCGGTGGGCTGCGAAGCCCCGATGGGGGCCAGCTGCAAAGTGGAGGTGATGGATGGCGGCTGGGTCGATGCCGAAGTCGTGGGCTTCGCCGGGGATCGCACCTACCTGATGCCCAGCGCCGAACTGCACGGCCTGCTGCCCAACGCCCGCGTCGTGCCGGCACTCGGCCGCGGCGGCGTGGAGGTCGGCGAAGGCCTGCTTGGCCGCGTCATCGACAGCGACGGCGTGCCGCTCGATGGCAAGGGCCCGATCCGCGCCGAAGGCACCGTCGGCATGGCCGGCGTCTCGATCAATCCGCTGGCGCGCGAACCGATCACCCAGCCGCTGGACGTGGGCGTGCGTGCGATCAACGCGCTGCTGCCGATCGGCCGCGGCCAGCGTGTCGGCCTGTTCGCCGGTTCCGGCGTGGGTAAATCCACCCTGCTGGGCATGATGACGCGCTACACCGCCGCCGATGTGATCGTGGTCGGCCTGATCGGTGAACGTGGCCGCGAAGTCCGTGACTTCGTGGAAAGCACGCTCGGCGAAGAAGGCCTGCGCCGCGCCGTGGTGGTGGCGGCCCCGGCCGACCGGCCGCCGCTGGCCCGCCTGCACGGCGCCTACCGCGCCACCGCGATCGCCGAATGGTTCCGCGATCAGGGCCTGAACGTGCTGCTGCTGATGGATTCGCTGACCCGTTTCGCCCAGGCCCAGCGCGAGATCGGGCTTTCCGTGGGCGAGCCGCCGACCACCCGCGGCTATCCGCCCTCGGTGTTCGCCAAGCTGCCGGCCCTGGTGGAACGCGCCGGCAACGGTGCCAAGGGCCGCGGCTCGATCACCGCCTTCTACACCGTACTGACCGAAGGCGATGATCCGCAGGATCCGATCGCCGATGCCGCCCGCGCCATCCTGGACGGCCACATCCTGCTGTCGCGGCGCGTGGCCGACAGCGGCCTGTACCCGGCCATCGATGTGGAATCCTCGGTCAGCCGCGTGGTCACGGAAATCGCCGACGAACCGTGGCGCCTGCGCATCCGCCGCCTCAAGCGGCTGGTGTCGGCCTACTCGGCCAACCGGGATCTGATCGCGATCGGCGCCTACCAGCGCGGCAACGACCCCGCCACCGACGAGGCGCTGGAGCGCTGGTCGGACATCGTTGAATTCCTCGGCCAGGACGTCGGCAAGGCCGCCGACCTGCCGCACAGTCAGGCCGCCCTCAAGCGGCTGGTGGAACCAGAGAGCTAAGCCATGATGCAATCCCGACGCATTGACCCGTTGCTGCGCCGTGCCCAGGAGCACGAAGACGAAGTCGCCAGGGATCTGGCCGAACGCCAGCGCGTGCTGGATACGCATCTGTCGCGGCTGGACGAGCTGCGCCGGTACGCCGAGGAGTACGCCGGCGCCCAGATGGCGGCCACCAGCCCGGCCCAGCTGATGAACCGCCGCGCGTTCCTGGACCGGCTGGACAGTGCGGTCGCCCAGCAGAACCAGACGGTCAAGAACAACCGCGAAAAGGTCGAGGCCGAACGCGCCCGGCTGATCCTGGCCAGCCGCGACAAGCAGGTGCTGGAACAGCTGGCGGCCAGCTACCGCGCGCAGGAGAAGGTGGTCACCGACCGTCGCGACCAGCGCGAGATGGACGACATCGGCGCCCGGCGTTCACGCCTGGCCCAGCGCGAAGACAGCGAGAACGGAGGCACCCCGTGATGTCGCCCGCCCTGCTCGGCAGCAGCACCGCCGGCACCGCGCCCGGCAGCCCGCCCCCCCGCACCGAAACCCGCAGCGGGGGCGCCCGACGGGACTTTGACGCGTTGCTGGACAACGGCGCCGGCGCGCATGGCAAGGATGCGCCCAGGCGCAGCGAGGCCACCAAGCCGACCAGGCCGGCCACCGCTGCCGCAGACGAAGACCGCGCCGCACCGCCGGCCACGCCCACCGCCGCCGCGGAAGCAGAGACGGCCGAGACCGCTGCGGCCACCGACACCGCCGCCCCGGACGCACCGGCTGCCCAGGACGAGGCCGACGACAGCGATACCGCGCCGTGGCCCCCGCTCGGCCTGGCCGGGCTGGTCCTGACCGGTCTCGACCCCGCGGCGCCCGCCACGCCGGCGACGGCACCAGGCGCGCTGGCTGACACCAGCGCGGCGCTGACCGCCAACCCCGCCGCCGCGCCGACCTCGGCCAACGCCACCGCGACCGTGCTGGCCGCCGATCCTGCCGTGGCCGCTCCCGCCGCCGCGGCCGCGCAGGCGCTGCCGGAGCTTCCGGCCGCCGAGGATGTGGCGCTGCCCAAGGCGATCGGCGATGCGCTTGCCGCGACCTCCGCAGACGGCGGTGACGCCCCGGCCGCCCCGTTGCTGCATGCGCTGCACAGTGTTGCCGAGGCCCGGCCGAGCAGTGCCGCCCCGTTGATCGGCCCGGCCGCCGCCACGCCCACCCTTGGCGCCGATGACTTCGACGATGCCATCGGGGCCCGCGTGAGCTGGCTGGCCGACCAGAAGATCGGCCATGCCCACATCAAGATCAGTCCCGATGACCTCGGCGCGATCGACGTGCGCCTGCAGCTGGACGGCGACAAGGTGCATGCCAGCTTCACCAGCACCAACGCCGAGGTCCGCCACGCGCTGGAAAGCAGCCTGCCGCGCCTGCGTGAAATGCTCGGCGAACAGGGCTTCCTGCTGGGCCAGGCCGATGTGGGCCAGCAGCAGACCGCGCAGGGCGGCAACGCCGGCAGCGGCCAGGGCGGGCGCGGTGGCCGCGACGGCGAACCGGCACAGGGCGAGATCACGGTCTCGCCGGCCCAGCTGATGCGCCAGCGCGGCCTGTTCGACGCCTACGCCTAAGGCCGCGGCCGCACCGCACGGGCCACGCAGGCCCGTGCCCGCCGGAAACCCGACGCCGCCGCGCCGGGCATTCAGGCACAGGCTTTGCATGTAGCCAGGAAGCAATCCTCAGGAGCTTCCCCCGTGGCCGCAGCCGCCGACAAAACCAAGAAATCCGCCGAAAAGGACAAGGCTGCCAAGCCGCGCAGTCCGATCCTGATCACTGCCGTGGTCGCGGTGCTCGCTGCCGGCGCCGCCGGTGGCGGCATGTGGTTCTTTAACCAGCCCAAGCACGACGAGAAGGCCGCCAAGCCGGCCGCCAGCAAGGCGATCCCCGCACCGGCGCAGTACTTCGGGCTGGAGCCGCCGTTCGTGGTCAACCTCAACAGCAGCTTCGACGGCCCGCGCTACCTGCAGGTCGAAGTGCAGCTGATGACCCGCGACCCGGCCGCGCTGGAAGCGATCAAGCTGCATGCCCCGGCCATCCGCGCCAAGCTGCTGATGCTGTTCTCGCAGGTCGAGCCGGCCGACATCGCCGATCGCGCGGGCAAGGAGCGCCTGCAGGCCTCCTCGCTGGCCGAAGTCCAGAAGCTGCTCAAGGCCGAGACCGGCAAGCCGGGCGCCGACGAACTGCTGTTCACCAGTTTCGTCACCCAGTAAGGGCCGACCATGAATGACCTGCTTTCCCAGGATGAGATCGATGCGTTGCTGCATGGCGTGGACTCGGGCGCGGTCGAGACCGAGGTCGACGCCAACGTGCCCGGCGAGGCCCGTTCGTATGATTTCGCCAGCCAGGACCGCATCATCCGCGGCCGCATGCCGACCCTGGAAATGGTCAACGAGCGCTTCGCGCGCCTGTGGCGGATCGGCCTGTTCAACCTGATCCGGCGTTCGGCCGAGCTCTCGGTGCGGGGCATCGAGCTGATCAAGTTCAACGACTATATGCACTCGCTGTACGTGCCGACCAACCTGAACCTGATCCGCTTCAAGCCGCTGCGCGGCACCGGGCTGATCGTGTTCGAGCCCACGCTGGTGTTTGCCATCGTGGACAATTTCTTCGGCGGCGACGGGCGCTACCCGACCCGCATCGAAGGTCGCGAATTCACCGCCACGGAAATGCGCGTCATCCACCTGCTGCTCAAGCAGACCTTCGCCGACCTGCGCGAAGCCTGGGCGCCGGTGATGGACGTGGAACTGGAGTACATCAACTCCGAGATCAACCCCCACTTCGCCAACATCGTGACGCCGCGCGAGTACGTGGTGGTGTGCCGCCTGCACGTCGAACTCGATGGCGGTGGCGGCGACATCCACGTCACCCTGCCCTACTCGATGCTCGAGCCGATCCGCGAACTGCTCGACGCCGGCATCCAGAGCGACCGCAACGACCGCGACGCCAGCTGGGGCGTGATGCTGCGCGAACAGCTCAACATCGCCGAAGTCACGCTCTCCAGCGTGCTGGCGACCAAGCGCATGAGCCTGCGCGACCTGACCCGGCTGAAGATCGGCGATGTACTGCCGATCGAGCTGCCCAAGCAGGTCCCGGTGTGCGTGGAGAACGTGCCGGTGTTCACCGGTGAGTTCGGCGTCGCCAACGGTTTCAACGCGGTCAAGATCACCGCCACCCATCCCCCGGGCACCCGCCCACGCGTCCCCGTACTGCAGGAAGACCCGCAATGAACGATATCGAATCCAACGAACCGGCACCGGCGCAGTTCACCCAGCTGCATTCCGATGACAGCACCGGCGGCGACGAGCTCAACCTGGATGTGATCCTGGATGTGCCGGTCACGCTGTCGCTGGAAGTCGGCCGCGCACGCCTGCCGATCCGCAACCTGCTGCAGCTCAACCAGGGCTCGGTGGTGGAACTGGAACGCGGCGCCGGCGAATCGCTGGACGTGTTCGTCAACGGCACCCTGATCGCGCATGGCGAGGTGGTGGTGATCAACGATCGCTTCGGCGTGCGCCTGACCGACGTGGTCAGCCCGAGCGAACGGATCCGGAGACTGCGGTGAGCCTCGGGCTGCTGATCGCCGCCGGCACCACCAGCACGCCGGTGGGCCAGCACGCGGCCGCCGCACCCGGCATGTTCGGCGCCGTGATGGCGTTGCTGGCCGTGCTGGCCCTGATCGTCGGCCTGGGCTGGCTGCTCAAGCGCATGCCCGGCAGCGGCTTCCGCCCGGCCGAGGGCATGCGCGTGGTAGCCAGCCTCAACGTGGGCGCCAAGGAGCGCGTGGTGGTGGTCGAGGTGAACGGCACCCAGCTGCTGCTGGGCGTCACCGCCGGCGGCATCAACACCCTGCACGCCCTGCCCGAGCCGCTGCCGACCCCGCCGCCGCCGCGCCTGCCCGATTTCAAACACCTGCCGAATTTCGCCCAGCTGCTGCAGCAGCGGCTGCGCAAGGAACCCTGAACATGCGTGGCCCCCGTACCTCCTGGACCCGTTACCTGCCCCTGTTGCTGATCGCACTGCTGTGCGCCCTGCCCGCGCTGGCCTGGGCCGCGCCCGGCGCGCCCGCGGTGCCGGCGCTGCCGGACGTGAATGTCGGCAAGATCGGCGGCCAGCCGGTCAGCCTGCCGCTGCAGACCCTGCTGCTGATGACCGCGATCACGCTGATCCCGTCGATGCTGCTGGTGCTCACCGCCTTTACCCGCATCATCATCGTGCTGGGCCTGCTGCGCCAGGCGCTGGGCACCGGGCAGACGCCCTCCAACCAGGTGCTGCTCGGCCTGGCCCTGTTCCTGACCGCGATGGTGATGATGCCGGTCTGGCAGAAGGCCTGGGGCACCGGCATGGCGCCCTACCTCAATGGCGAGATCGATTTCCAGACCGCCTGGACGCTGACCACCCAGCCGCTGCGCGCCTTCATGCTGGCGCAGATCCGCGAAACCGACCTGATGACCTTCGCCGGCATGGCCGGGCACGGCACCTATGACGGACCCGATGCGATCCCGTTCCCGGTGCTGGTTGCCTCGTTCGTCACCAGCGAGCTGAAGACCGCCTTCGAGATCGGCTTCCTGATCTTCATCCCGTTCGTGATCATCGATCTGGTCGTGGCCAGCGTGCTGATGTCGATGGGCATGATGATGCTCTCGCCGATGCTGGTCTCGGCCCCGTTCAAGATCCTGCTGTTCGTGCTGGTAGATGGCTGGGTGCTGGTGGTGGGCACGCTGGCCGCCAGTTTCAACGCCGCCTGAGCCCCCACCCGATGCCCTCGTCCTTCAACGAACCGCGACTGCCATGACCCCCGAACTTGCCCTGACCGAACTGCGTGGCGGCCTGATCGCCACCCTGTGGGTTGCCGGCCCGCTGCTGTTGACCGTGCTGATCGTCGGCGTGGTCGTCGGCGTGGTGCAGGCGGCGACCCAGCTCAACGAACCGACCATCGCCTTCGTGGCCAAGGCCGCCGCACTGACCGCCGTGCTGTTCGCCCTCGGCAGCCTGCTGATCGGCCACCTGGTGGAATACACCACGCTGCTGTTCCAGCGCATTCCGCACCTGATCGGCTAGCGCGCCCCGATGGATTCCGCGACCCAGATGGCCGCCGACGGCCTGCAGGCCTTCGGCATGATCGGCACCGTGCTGTGGACGATGCTGCGGATCGGCGCGATGCTGATGGCCATGCCGCTGATCGGTTCGCGCGCGGTTCCGGCACGGGTGCGCGCATTGCTGGCCAGCGTGCTGGCGATCGCGCTCTCGCCGCTGCTGCCGCCGGTGCCGGAGTGGACCGGCTTCGACGCGGCCACGGTGCTGACCATCGCGCGCGAACTGGCGATCGGCGTGTCGATCGGCTTCGTGCTGCGGCTGGTGTTCGAAGCCGGCGCGATGGCCGGCGAACTGGTCGCCCAGGGCACCGGCCTGGCCTTCGCGCAGATGAGCGATCCGCTGCGGGGCGGCAGTTCGGGCGTGATCGGGCAATGGTTCTACCTGCTGTTCGGCCTGCTGTTCTTCACCGCCAATGGCCACCTTGCGCTGATCTCGCTGGTCGTGGACAGCTACAAGGCGCTGCCGATCGGCGCGGCCCTGCCCGATGTGCAGGGCTTCCTCGGGATTGCACCGAATTTCCTGCTGCAGGTGTTCCGCGGCGCACTGACCCTGGCCCTGCCGCTGACCGTGGCCATGCTGGCGATAAACCTGGCGTTCGGTGTGCTGGCACGCGCCGCACCGGCCTTGAATCCCATCCAGCTGGGCCTGCCGGTGGCGCTGCTGCTGGGCCTGTTCCTGCTGACCGTGCTGGCCGGTGAAATGGGCCCGCCGGTGCAGCGCCTGTTCGATGCCGCCTTCGAGGCCGCCGACAGCGTCACCCGCTGACCCGGGACATAGTCAAAACCGTGACGCACTGCTGCCTGCAGCACTTGCCACGCCCCCCGTGCGCGGCGTTAGTCTGGGCCCGGCAGAGTGTGTTGACCAAGGAGAGCGTCATCCATGCTGATCGGCACCTATACCCCGTGGCTGGTCCTGGTTTCCCTGCTGGTGGCGGCCCTGGCCTCGTTCACCGCACTGGACATGGCCAGCAGGGTCACCACCGCGGCCAAGGGCCGGCTGACCCGCGGGTGGCTGGTCGGCGGTGGCTGCGCGATGGGGCTGGGGATCTGGTCGATGCACTTCATCGGCATGCTCGCCTTCCAGCTGCCGATCCCGCTGGGCTACGACCTGGCATTGACCGCGCTGTCACTGCTGGCGGCGATGGCGTCTTCCATATTCGCGCTGTGGCTGGTGTCGCGGCCCACCCTGCCGCACGCGCGCCTGGCACTGGGCGCAGTGCTGATGGGCGGCGGCATCGCCTCGATGCATTACATCGGCATGGGCGCCCTGCGCATGCAGCCGGGCATCGACTATCACCCGGGCTGGTTGGCGCTGTCGCTGCTGATCGCCTTCGCTGCCTCGTGGACAGCGCTGTACATCGCCTTCCGCATCCGCAGCAGCCACCGCCGGCTGCGCGACCGCCTGGCACCTGCGCTGCTGCTGGGCATGGCCATCGTGGGCATGCACTACACCGGCATGGCCGCCGCGCGTTTCCCGGCGGGCAGCATCTGCGGGGCCGCCGCGGGCGATGGCCTGCAGACCCAGTGGCTGGCCGCCCTGGTCATGGTGGTCACCGTGGCGATCCTGGCCATCGTGCTGATCGTGTCCTGGCTGGACCAGCGCATGCAGGCCTCGCTGCTGCGGATCCGCAACGAAGCACTGTGTACCTCGCTGGATGACGCGCAGGCCGAGTTGACCCAGGCGGCACTGCACGATCCCCTCACCCGGCTACCGAACCGCCGCCTGCTGCAGCAGCGGATCGAACAGGCGCTGACGGAAGCCGAACGCCGCGGCACTCGGTTCGCCGTGATGTTCATGGACCTGGACGGCTTCAAGCAGGTCAATGATGCGTACGGGCACCAGACCGGCGATGCCCTGCTGGTCGCCGTCGCCGAGCGGGCGGCGCAGTTGCTGCGCCCTTCGGATGTGATCGCGCGGCTGGGCGGCGACGAATTCGTGCTGGTGGTGCGGATCGACAACGACGAAGACGTCGCGACCCTGGCCAGCCGCCTGATCCGCACCGTGGGCGGCGAGCCGCTGGTGACCGGACAGGCGCTGCAGGTCACCGCCAGCATCGGCGTGGCGATCTGCCCGGACCATGCGACCACCGAACGCCAGCTGATGGCCTACGCCGATGCGGCGATGTACCAGGCCAAGCAGGCCGGCCGCAACGGCTATGTCATGTTCGCCGATTGGATGAACGACAGTGCCGAACAGCAGTTCCGGCTGCTGGCCGACCTGCGCGGTGCGATCGGGACCGGGCAGCTGTTCCTGCACTACCAGCCCAAGACCCGCGTGGCCAGCCAGGCCGTCAGCGGCGCCGAGGCCCTGATCCGCTGGCTGCACCCCGATCAGGGCCTGATTCCGCCGGAACGCTTCATCCGGCTGGCCGAGCGCAGCGGGGTGATCAACGAGATCGGGCGCTGGGCGCTGGACGAAGCCTGCCGCCAGCTGCGCGAGTGGCATGACGCCGGCCATGACGGCTGGACCATGTCGGTCAATCTCTCCCCGATCCAGTTCGCCGCCCCGCATCTGCTGGAAGAGGTGCAGGAGGTGCTGCAGGCGCACCGGATCGAACCGCGCCGGCTGATCCTGGAGATCACCGAGAACACGGTGATGCGCGATACCGATGCCAGCGTGAAGCTGTTGCAGGGCCTGGCTGCACTGGGCGTGGGCATTTCGATCGACGATTTCGGCACCGGGTATTCCAGCCTGCTCTACCTCAAGCGCCTGCCCGCCACGGAGATAAAGATCGATCACGCCTTCGTGCGTGACCTGGAGATCAGCTCCGAAGACGTGGTGATCGTCTCGGCGATCGTCGCCCTGGGCCATGCGCTGGACATGGATATCGTCGCCGAAGGCGTGGAGACCGCCGGCCAGCGTGCCTGCCTGGAGCGGCTGGGCTGCAACTACCTGCAGGGCTACCTGCTGGGGCGGCCGGTGGATGCCAGGCGCTTCATGCAGCTGCATGACCACCCCGGCCCGCGGATCGAGATCGCCGAGGGCTGGACGCCGAACCAATCCGCGCAGCGGAACTGACCGGGCCGGGTACCGGCCGCCGCGGGCCTGCGCTCGCCCGCCCCGCAGTGCGGAACGGTTCTTGCACGACCCCGGGTAACCCCCTGTGTCGTGGCCCCGATGTCCGAGAACGAACAAGCCGGCGAAAAGACCGAACAACCGACAGAAAAACGGTTGCGCGAGACCCGTGAGCAGGGCAACAACCCGACTTCCCGCGAGCTCTCCACCGCCGCGGTGTTCGGCGCCGGCGTGCTGGCGCTGATGGCCTTCTCCGGCACGATCTCGCAGAACGCCCATGCCTGGATGAAGCAGGCGCTCAGCCCCGAGCCCGGCCTGCGCCTGCATCCCCAGGCGCTGTTCGGCCATTTCGGCGAGCTGCTGCTGCAGCTGCTGGTGGCCCTGTGGCCGTTGGTGCTGGTCTGCCTGCTGGCCTGCTTCCTCTCGCCGGTGCTGATGGGCGCGCTGCGCTGGTCGTCCAAGGCGATGATGCCGGACTTCAAGCGCATGAGCCCGATGGCCGGCATGAAGCGCCTGTACGGCCCGGAGGCGATCGCGGAATTCATCAAATCCCTGCTGCGCATCGTGTTCGTCGGGACCGCCGGCGGCCTGGTGATCTGGGGCGGGATCAATCCGCTGCGCCGCCTGCTGCACCAGCCGCTGGAAGCGGCGATGGTCCAGGGCCTGGGCTTCACCCTCAAGCTGATGCTCGCCACCGGCGGGGCCATGATGCTGCTGGCCTTCATCGATGCCCCGTACCAGCGCTGGAACTGGATGCGCAAGCTGAAGATGACCCGTGAAGAGCTGCGCCGGGAAATGAAGGAAAGCGAGGGCAGCCCCGAGGTGAAGGGCCGCATCCGCCAGCTGCAGCAGCAGATGTCCAACCGCCGGATGATGGAAGCGGTGCCCACCGCCGATGTCGTGGTGGTCAACCCGACCCACTACGCGGTCGCCCTGAAGTACGAGGGCGGCAAGATGGGCGCCCCCACCGTGGTGGCCCTGGGCGTGGATGAAACCGCCCTGCGCATCCGCGAAGTGGCCGACGGCAACAAGGTCACGATCGTCTCCGCGCCGCCTTTGGCACGCGCCTTGTATCGGGAAGGTCAACTTGGCAAGGAAATCCCCGTGAGACTGTACTCGGCCGTCGCCCAGATCCTGTCCTACGTCTACCAGCTCCGTGCCTGGCGGACCGGCCCGATGCCGGCCGCGCCGAGCATCGACATCGATGAATTCGGCAACGGAGCCCGCCCATGAGCGCACAACCTGCTGGCAACATGAACGTCCGCAAGGCGCTGGACATGATCCGCCACGGGCTCGGCGCCCCGCTGATCGTGCTGGCGCTGCTGGCCATGGTGGTGGTCCCGCTGGCCCCGCCGGTGCTGGATGCGCTGTTCACCTTCAACATCGCCATCTCGCTGATGGTGCTGCTGGCGGTGGTCTACGTGAAGCGGCCGCTGGACTTCACGATCTTCCCGATCGTGCTGCTGATCACCACCATGCTGCGGCTGGCCCTGAACGTGGCCTCCACCCGCGTGATCCTGCTGCACGGCCAGAACGGCCACGACGCGGCCGGCAAGGTGATCGCCGCGTTCGGCGAGTTCGTGATCGGCGGCAACTACGCGGTCGGCATCGTGGTCTTCGCGATCCTGACCATCATCAACTTCGTGGTCATCACCAAGGGTGCCGGCCGCGTCTCGGAAGTGACCGCGCGCTTCATCCTCGATGCCATGCCCGGCAAGCAGATGGCGATCGACGCCGACCTCAACGCCGGTTTGCTGACGCGTGAAGAAGCCAAGGCCCGCCGCGAGGAGGTCCGCGAGGAAGCCGACTTCTACGGTGCGATGGACGGTGCCAGCAAGTTCATCCGCGGCGACGCGATCGCCGGCATCCTGATCCTCTTCATCAACATGATCGGCGGCCTGGCGGTGGGCGTGCTCCAGCACGGCATGCCGTTCGGCAACGCAGCGGCCACCTACACCCTGCTCTCCATCGGTGACGGCCTGGTCGCCCAGCTGCCCGCGCTGCTGGTTTCCTCGGCGGTAGCGATGCTGGTCACCCGCGCCTCGCGCTCGCAGGACATGAGCCAGGCCATGATGGGCCAGGTGTTCGGCCAGCACCGCGCGCTGACCATCGCCGCGGCGATCCTGGGCCTGGTCGGCCTGGTGCCGGGCATGCCCAACGTCGCCTTCTTGACGCTGGCCGCGATCCTGGGCTTCATCGCCTGGAAATTCTGGAAGAAGAGCAACGCCGCCGCCCTGGCCGCGCAGACGCCGGCCGGTGGCCGTCCCGATCTGCCCGGCCTGCCGGGCGCGCAGCCGGCGCCGACCGCCGAGCTGACCTGGGACGAACTGCGCCCGGTCGACCCGCTGGGGCTGGAGGTCGGCTACCGGCTGATCCCGCTGGTGGACAAGAACCAGGGCGGCGAGCTGATGGCGCGGATCAAGGGCGTGCGCCGCAAGCTCACCCACGACATCGGCTTCCTGATTCCCTCCGTCCACATCCGCGACAATCTCGAACTGCCGGCCACTGCCTACCGCCTGTTGATCCATGGCGTGCCGGTGGCCACCGCCGAGATCCATCCGGACCGCGAACTGGCACTGGACCCGGGCAGCGCACTGGGCAGCCTGGACGGCATCGCCGGCAAGGATCCCGCCTTCGGCCTGGACGCCACCTGGATCCAGCCGCACCAGCGTGCCCACGCCGAATCGATGGGGTACACGGTGGTCGATCCGGCCACGGTGGTCGCCACCCATCTCTCGCACCTGATCCGCGAGCACGCACCGGAACTGCTGGGCCATGAGGAAGTGCAGCAGCTGCTGGCCAACCTGGGCAAGAGCGCGCCCAAGCTGGTGGAAGACCTGACCCCCAAATCGCTGCCGCTCTCGGCGGTGGTGCGGGTCCTGCAGAACCTGCTGATCGAACGCATCCCGGTCCGGCAGCTGCGCAAGATCGTCGAATCGCTGGTGGAGAACGCGCCGGCCAGCCAGGACCCGGCGGTGCTGACCGCCGCGGTGCGCAACGCGCTGGGCCGTTTCATCGTGCAGGAGATCGCCGGGATGTCGCCGGAGCTGCCGGTGTTCACCCTGAACCCGCAACTGGAACGGGTCTTGCAGGAGTCCACGCAGGGCAACGGCGCAGCGCTGGAACCCGGGCTCGCCGAGCGACTGCATCAAAGTCTGGCCGACTGTGTCGGCAAGCAGGAAGCGAAGAACGAGCCCGCGGTCGTGCTGGTGCCCGGCCCTGTACGTGCCGCGCTGGCCCGCCTGGTGCGCCACAGCGTCCCCTCGCTGTCGGTGCTGGCCTACAGCGAGGTGCCGGAGGACAAACGCCTGAAGCTGGTCGGCACGATCAGCTGAGGCAGGACCCCGACGGCAACGCGCCAGAAAACAGACACACCCATTTCGCATTCACCGCAGCAGGACATCAAGGGAAACCCGGACCGTGCAGACCACCGACAACCAGCGCTTCCCTTCCACCACCCCGCCGCCCCAGTCCCGGTACCACAGCATGAAAATCAAACGCTTCGTCGCCTCCGATATGCGCTCGGCCATGAACCTGGTGCGCAAGGAACACGGTCCGGACGCCGTGATCCTGTCCAATCGCCGGATCGAGGAAGGCGTCGAAATCGTGGCCGCGGCGAACTACGACGAAGGCGCGGTGCAGCGCGCCCTGGAAGCGGCCCGCAAGGATGTCGCCCCGCCGCCGGTGCCGCGGCCGCGCAGCGCCGCCGATGCGGTGATCGCCGCGGTGACCCGCCGCAAGTCGCCGGCCAGCACCCCGGAGCCGGTGGCCGCCACCACCTCCGCCGTTGCCGCCCTGGCCCGCGCCGCCGTCGGCGCGACCGGTCGCACGCTGGATTCGGCCACCGAAAACGTGCCCCCGCGCGGCAGCAGCGGCTTCGCCGCGACGCTGGCGCGTGCCGGCCGCCACACCGCCGTCAATGAACCGTCGCTGCCGGAGCAGATCTTCGCGCCGTTCAAGGGCGAGCAGGCCGCCGCACCGGCCGCACGCGCCGAAGCAGCACCGGCACCGGCGCCGGCGCCGATCAACCGCGCGCGTTTCGTGATCGATCCGCCGATGGACGACGAACCGCACTTCCAGATGTACGCGCCGGCCGTCTCGGTGGCGATGCCGCCGCTGCCGGTCACCGTGCAGACCACCGCGCCCGCGCCGGTCGTCGCGCTGTATGAGCCGGCCCCGGCCCCGGCCGCCCCGATCGCGGCCGCCCCGATCATGACGGCGCCGCGTTTCGAGGCACCCGTCGCGCCGCCGGCGCCGCGTTACGAAACCCCGGTCGCCGCGCCCGCGCCGGCTGCCGCGCCGCTGTACGCTGCCCCGGCCGCCCCGGCCGCCCCGACCTACGACGCCGCACCGGCCGTGTTCAGCGCGCCGGTCTACGCAGCGCCGGCCGCAGTCGCCGCTGCACCGGCACCGGTCATCGCGCCGGCCGCCGCACCTGCCGTGTTCGTTGCCCCCATCGCTCCCGTTGCCCCCGTTGCGGCCGCCGCCCCGGTTGTGGCCTTCCCGGCCGCTGCCGAAGCACCGGCACCGGCACCGGCCGCCGAGACCATCGCCGTGGCCCAGCCGGCCGCGCCGCACAACCTGGTCGTGGTGCCGCGCGATGACGAGGAACTGCGCGAGCTGCGCAAGGAAGTGGTCGGCATGCGCCAGGTCATCGAGCGCGAAATGCACCGCTTCACCGACGAACGCCTGCGCGGCTCGCCGGTGCGTGCGGCCGCGATGGAGCTGATGGACGAATACGGCTTCGATGCCGGGATCACCCGCGATGTCGCCATGCAGATCCCGCTGGACACCGAAGCCCACCGTGGCCGCGGGCTGATGCTGGGCCTGCTGTCGCGCAAGCTGCCGATCGCCCCGGTCGACCCGCTGGAAGCCGGCGGCGTGATCGCCCTGGTCGGCCCCACCGGCGCCGGCAAGACCACCACCATCGCCAAGCTGGCCTCGCGCTTCGCCGAAGCCCATGCCGCCCGCGATGTGGCCCTGGTCACCACCGATACCGGCCGCATCGGCGCCCGTGAACAGCTGTACGGCTTCGGCCGCCAGCTCGGGATCGCGGTGCACGAAGCCAACAGCGGCAGCGAGCTGGTGCAGCTGCTGGAGCGCCTGAAGGACTACAAGCTGGTCCTGATCGACACCGCCGGGCTGGGCCCGCGCGATCGCGCCCTGGTTGCGCAGCTGCAGTGGCTGCGGGCCTCCGAGCAGATCCGCACCCTGCTGGTGCTGCCGGCCAACACCAGCTTCGGCGACATGGACGAGGTGGTCCGCCGCTTCAGCGCCGCCAACCCGCAGGGCGTGGTGCTGAGCAAGCTGGATGAAACCGGCCGCTTCGGCACCGCCCTGTCCGTCGCCGTCGACCACCGCCTGCCGATCACCTGGGTGACCGATGGCCAGGACGTTCCCGAGGACCTGCACCGCGCCAGTGCAGCCAATCTTGTACTTCGCCTTGAAGATTTGCGCCGAGCGGCCGATATGCCCTGCAACCCGGAGTTGAACAATGCCGTCGCGTGAGTACGCCAAGCTGACCAAGACCTTCCCGTTGTCGGCCACCCGCAACCAACCGCTGGGCCCGGTCCGCACCATCGCCGTCACCGGCGGCAAGGGCGGCGTGGGCAAAACGAACGTTTCGGCCAACCTGGCCGTGGCGCTCGCGGACATGGGCAAACGCACCCTGCTGCTGGATGCCGACCTCGGCCTGGCCAACATCGATGTGATCCTCGGCCTGAAGCCGACGGTGACCCTGGCCGACCTGATCGCCGGGCGCTGCACGCTGGAAGAGGTGATCATCGAGGGCCCCGGCGGCGTGCTGGTGGTGCCGGCCGCGTCCGGCCGCCGCCACATGGCCGAACTGCAGCCGGCCGAGCACGTGGGCCTGGTCAACGTGTTCTCCGAACTGGAGCGCGACCTGGACATCATGGTGGTGGACACCGCTGCGGGCATCACCGATGGCGTGCTGACCTTCTGCCAGGCCGCCCAGGACACCGTGGTGGTGGTCTGCGACGAGCCGGCCTCGATCACCGATGCCTACGCGCTGATCAAGGTGCTCTCGCGCGAACGTGGCGTGGACCGCATCCAGGTCGTGGCCAACATGGTCCGCGACCCCAACGAAGGCCGCGTGCTGTATGAAAAGCTCAGCCGCGTCTGCGAGAAGTTCCTGGCCGATGTGTCGCTGAACTACCTCGGCTGCGTGCCGCAGGACGACTGGCTGCGCCTGTCGGTGCAGCGCCAGCAGCCGGTGGTGAAGGCCTATCCGTCCAGCCCCTCGGCGCTGGCGATCACCGAGATCGCCCGCCGCACCGCCCGCTGGCAGGCCCCGACCGAGCCGCGCGGTGGCGTTGAATTCTTCCTGGAACGCATCCTCAAGCAACGTGGGGTGACCGCATGAAAGGCGCCGCGCAATACAAAGAGGTCCAACGCACCGCCGCCAACGAGTGCATCGCACAGCACTCCGACCTGGTCCGCCGGATCGCCCACCACCTTGCCGCGCGCCTGCCCGCCAGCGTGGAGGTCGATGACCTGATCCAGGCCGGCATGATGGGCCTGATCGAGGCCTCGCGCAGCTACGATGCCGACCAGGGCGCCTCGTTCGAAACCTACGCCTCGATCCGCATTCGCGGCTCGATGATCGATGAGATCCGCCGCGGCGACTGGGTGCCGCGCTCGGTGCACCGCCGCGCACGCGATGCGGCCGCCACGATCCGTCGCCTGGAACAGACCACCGGGCGCGCGGCCAGCGCGACCGAAGTGGCCGCCGCGATGGACATGCCGCTGCCGGACTACCTGCGCCTGATGGAAGACGCCTCGCGCGGCCAGGTGCTGAGCCTGGAATCGCGGATCGAGGACCAGGGCGAGCTGGACACCGTCGCCCAGGGCGGCCCGACCCCGCAGCAGGTGCTCGAGCGCGGCGAGTTCGGCCGCGAGCTGGGCAACGCGATCGGGTTGCTGCCCGAGCGCGAACAGCTGGTGCTCTCGCTCTACTACGAGCAGGAATTGAATCTGAAAGAAATCGGCGCCGTGCTGGGCGTGAGCGAATCGCGCGTCTGCCAGATCCATGGCCAGGCCGTGCTGCGCCTGCGCGGCCGACTGAAAATCTTCGAGGCGGCCGACGCCGGCCTCGAGAACCCTTGAAATCGAGGAAAGTGCTTTGAACAAGAACATGCGTATCCTGATCGTCGACGACTTCTCGACCATGCGTCGTATCGTCAAGAACCTGCTGGGCGATCTGGGCTTCACCAATACGGCCGAAGCCG